>Ga0126362_10000069_pt1 | contig 119078 bp, 116 predicted proteins | sample ANMtaG_FD_126269 | JGI IMG/M metagenome (GOLD analysis project Ga0126362, IMG submission 126269) | Continental margin sediment microbial communities from North Pacific Ocean - ANME2c_DSS_Sorted | ecosystem: Environmental > Aquatic > Marine > Continental margin > Sediment | place: Pacific... | reverse complement strand
GGAGAGGCGCGCGCCGCGCGGGAGCGGCGGGCAGTCCGCGGCGAGCGCGGCGTTCCGGCCGGTCCCCTGCCCCCGGCGCGCATTCCGGAGGAGTGAGGCGCCTCAGGCGTCGCCGACGACGCCGGCCGCGTCCTGCGCCTGCAGCACGTCGGGCCGGGGCATCGAGATGATGTTGTAGCCCGAATCCACGAAATGGACCTCCCCGGTGACCCCGCCCGAGAGATCGGAGAGCAGGTAGAGGGCCGAGCCACCGACATCGTCGAGGCTCACTGTGCGCCGAAGCGGCGCATGCGCCTTCTGGTGGTTGAACATCAACCGGGCATCGGCGATGCCGGCGCCGGCCAGCGTCCGCATCGGCCCGGCCGAGAGCGCGTTGACGCGGATGCCGGCCGGGCCGAGATCCGAGGCGAGGTAGCGCACCGAGGCCTCCAGGGCGGCCTTGGCCACGCCCATCACGTTGTAGTTCGGCATGACTCGGGTCGAGCCGCCATAGGTGAGCGTGAGGAGCGAGCCGCCCTCGCTCATCCGCTTGGCGGCGCGCTGGGCGATCTCGGTGAAGGAGAAGCACGAGATCGTCATGGTGCGCACGAAGTTGTCGCGCGTGGTGACCTCGACGTAGCGGCCCTTGAGCTGCGCCTTGTCCGAGAAGCCGATGGCGTGGACCACGAAGTCGAGCCGGCCGTCGAAGGCCGTATCGAGCCGGTCGAAAGCGGCGTCCACCGAGGCGAGATCCTCCACATCGCAGGGGATCACCACGTCGGAATCGAGCTTGGCCGCAAGCGGACCGACCCGGCGGCCGAGCGCCTCGCCCTGATAGGTGAAGGCGAGTTGCGCGCCGTGCCGGTGGAGCATCCGGGCGATGCCCCAGGCGATCGAGTGATCGTTGGCAACGCCCATGATCAGGCCGCGCTTGCCCGCCATCAATGCCGTCATTCGATCGTTCGTCCCACTCTCCGCGCGGTCCCGGCTGGGACCGGATCCAGGCGGCGAGCCATAGCCCGCCCGTCGCGAGCCTGTCCAATCCGGGGCTGAGAGGGGGCTGGAAACGCGAAAGCCCCGCTGGGGACGGGGCTCTGGGGTCGCGCGGGGTCGGGATCTCAGAAGTATCCGCCGGTGCGGTCGCGGGCATCCTCGAGCAGCATCTGCTTGGCGAACACCGCCGCGCTGCCCGCGATGACCAGCCCGGCCAAGGTTCCGACGATGAACGGGACCACGACGTCTCTCTCCCTGCGCGTCTGCACGACAATGAGCCGTGCAGCGGCAAGGTTCCGGCCTCAGGCGTCGGGGTGCTTGAGCACCAGCGTCGCGTTGGTGCCGCCGAAGCCGAAGGAGTTCGAGAGCACGTGGCCGAGGCGGGCTCCGTCCCGGCGCTCGCGCAGGATCGGCATGTCGGCGAAGGCCGGGTCGAGCTCGTCGATATGAGCGCTCTCGCAGATGAAGCCGTTGTTCATCATCAGGAGCGCGTAGATCGCCTCCTGCACGCCTGTGGCGCCGAGCGAGTGGCCGGTGAGCGATTTCGTCGCCGCGATCGGCGGGCAGTGCTCGCCGCGGCCGAAGACCTCGCGGATCGCCTCGATCTCCTTGTCGTCGCCGACAGGCGTCGAGGTGGCGTGCGGGTTGATGTAGTCGATCGTGACGCCCTTCAGGCCCTCGATCGCCTGGCGCATGCAGCGCACCGCGCCCTCGCCGGAGGGGGCCACCATGTCGTGCCCGTCCGAAGTCGCGCCGTAGCCCGCGACCTCGCCGTAGATGCGGGCGCCGCGCGCCTTGGCATGCGCGTATTCCTCCAAGACCAGCACGCCGGCGCCGCCGGCGATGACGAAGCCGTCGCGGCCCGCATCGTAGGCGCGCGACGCCCGGGCCGGCGTCTCGTTGTACTTGGAGGACATCGCGCCCATGGCGTCGAACAGGACGGAGAGCGTCCAGTCCAGCTCCTCGCAGCCGCCCGCGAAGATGATGTCCTGGCGGCCCGCCTGGATGATCTCGGCGGCGTTGCCGATGCAGTGGTTCGAGGTCGCGCAGGCGGAGGAGATCGAGTAGTTCACGCCGCGGATCTTGAACCAGGTCGCGAGCGTGGCCGAGGCCGTCGAGGACATGGCCTTGGGCACGGCGAAGGGCCCGACGCGCTTGGGGCCCTTGTCGGTGGCGATCGCCGCCGATTCGACGATGGTGCGGGTCGAGGGACCGCCGGAGCCCATGATGATGCCGGTGCGGTCGTTCGAGACGTCGCCGGCCTCGAGGCCCGCGTCGCGGATCGCCTGCTCCATCGCCACGTGGTTCCAGGCGGTGCCGCCGCCGTGGAAGCGCATGGCGCGCCGGTCGACCACGCCCTCCGGATCGAGGCTCGGCGCGCCCGAGACCTGGCTGCGGAAGCCGTGGGCGGCCTGCGCCTCGTCCCGGGCGATGCCCGACCGCGCCTCGCGCAAGGAGGCGAGCACTTCCTGCGTGTTGTTGCCGATGGACGAGACGATACCCATCCCGGTGATGACGACACGGCGCATGAACGAACTTGTCTCCGCCGCGGCGGCAGGCCTGCTGCGCACCGCGCTCCCGGTCAGCTAGGACGAAGCCGACACAATCTCAACTGCCGCGGGTCGAGAGCCGTTGCCGAGCCCTCGCCCGCGACGGGCGAAAATTCAGCTCTGGAAGAGGGCGACGCGCAGATCCTGCGCCTCGTAGATGCGCTTGCCGTCGGCCTCCAGCCAGCCGTCGGCGATGCCGAGGACCAGCTTGCCCTGGCGCACGCGCTTGAGGTCGACCCCGTAGACCACTTGGCGGACGGTGGGCAGCACCTGATCGGTGAACTTGACCTCGCCGACGCCGAGCGCCCGGCCACGGCCCGGCGAGCCGAGCCAGCCGAGATAGAAGCCGACGAGCTGCCAGAGGGCGTCGAGGCCGAGGCAGCCGGGCATCACCGGATCGCCCTTGAAGTGGCAGGGGAAGAACCAGAGGTCGGGGCGGATGTCGAACTCGGCCCGGACATGGCCCTTGCCATGGGCGCCGCCCTCGCTCGTGATCTGCACGATGCGGTCGAACATCAGCATCGGCGGCAGCGGAAGCTGGGCGTTGCCGGCGCCGAACAGCTCGCCGCGGCCGCAGGCGAGTAGCTCCTCGTAGGAATAGCTCGACGCGCGGGGTGCGGTCTGCGCGGTGGAGTCGACGTCTGCGGACATGGAGGTGGTTCGATTCCCTGGATTCGGATCGCCGCCGGAGGCTTGGCCGCCGGGCGGTGCCGAGCCGGAGCCTTCGGCGCGGCCGCTAGGCGGCGCGGGGCGCGGCGCCAGCATGGCCGACGCCTCAGTCGGCGCCTCGTTAGCACGGGGCCGAGCGCCTTCAAAGCTTCGCGCGGGATGCAGGGGGTTACAGGGCCCAACTTGGGTTGCGACGCCCACGCCTGTTTCGTATACTCCCGCATTAATCCCATGTCCGTGCAAGAGCGTCCCGTCCTTCAATGTCCGAGCTGCTGCCCCTGCAGGCCGTCCTGAACGGCCGGATCGCCCCGCTCTCCGCGGAGGCGTCCGCCGCCGGCCGCCGCGGCTGCCCGCTCTCGGACCTGCGCGACCGCCTGCGCCGCGCCGGCCTGCGGCCGACCCGGCAGCGCCTCTCGCTCGGCTGGCTCCTGTTCGGCCGCGGCGACCGCCACCTCACGGCCGAGATGCTCTACGACGAGGCGATGCGGGCGAAGGTGCCTGTCTCGCTGGCGACCGTCTACAACACCCTGCACCAGTTCACGGAAGCCGGCCTGCTGCGCCAGCTCGCCCTCGACGGGTCGAAGGCCTATTTCGACACCAACCCGAGCGAGCACCACCACTTCTACCTCGAGGACGAGGGCCAGGTGATCGACATGCCCGATTGCGGCATCACCGTCGATTCGCTGCCCGACGCGCCCGAGGGCATGGAGATCGCGGGCGTCGAGGTGATCGTGCGTCTGCGCCGCCGGGGCAGCAACCGCCGCCAGGGCTGAGGCCCGGCGCCATCGCGAAGCCAATGAATAAGGCCCGGGCAGCGCCCGGGCCTTTTTCATTCCACGCCCGCGCTCACTGCACCTTCTCGTTCGGGTAGACGCCCCACAGCCGGTCCTGGCGGATAAAGCCGTCCACGTCGCCACGGCGGGAGGGCAAAGCCACGACGAGGCGGCACCACGAGCCGGTGCAGCTCTTCACGCTACCGATCACGCCCGCCTCCAGCCGCGCCTCGTCCGGCGCACCGTCGTCGGCGCTGGCGCGCAGCGGCACCGCCCCCTTGTCGGGGCCCTTCTGCGGATTGACGATCGCCGTGCGGCGGCCCGACAGCAGCGAGTGCAGGACCCAGCCTTCCGTCCCCTCGGAATCGCGGATCCGGCGCCAGGTCTCGAACTCGGCGACGATCTCGACCGGCAGGCCGGCGCGCTGGAACACCCAGAGCGTGCGATGGTCCTTGGAGGGCCCCTCGCGCAGATTCACGCGGTCGGTCTTCAGGCTGGCATAGCGCGGCAGCGGCAGCTTCGTGACCGGGCCGAGCCCGGCCTCGGGCATCGCGGCGGGCGGGGCCGGTGCCGCGCCCGCGGCCGTCAGCGGCAGAGCCAGGGCGGCAACCGTCAGGGCAATCCGGGCCACGCGCATCGTCGCCATCCTTCCTCGTCTCGATCCTGCCTGCGGCGTAGCCGGAGGCGCCCGGCGCCGGCGAGGGGCCGGATTGTGTTCCGCCCTCGCTCTGATAGAGAGGCCGGAGGCCCGAAACCTGCGTGTCGCCGGCTCCGGACCCGGCCCGATCCTGTCTGGCCGAGTTCGGTTAATGGAGGTTTGAGGCGCCGCCGTGCCGAAGCCCGGCACGCGCCGCGCCTGAGGCATGCGGCCGACGGGCCCGAGGCTGAAACCTGCGGAAACGGGCGCAGGGCGAGGGAGGAACGATGTCGAAGCGCAAGCCGCTCGTTGTGGTGACGCGGCGTCTGCCGGACGCCGTCGAGACGCGCATGCGCGAATTGTTCGACGTGCGCCTCAACGCCGAGGACAGGCCGATGTCGGCCGACGCGCTCGCCGCGGCTCTGCGCGAGGCCGACGTGCTCGTGCCCACCGTGACCGACGAGATCGACTCCGGGATCCTCGCCCAGGCCGGCCCGAACCTGCGGCTGATCGCCAATTTCGGCAACGGCGTCGATCATATCGACGTGGCCGCCGCCCTGGAGCGGGGCATCACGGTCACCAACACGCCGGGCGTGCTGACCGAGGATACCGCCGACATGACCATGGCGCTGATCCTCGCCGTCGCCCGCCGGGTGACGGAGGGTGCGCGCATCATTCCGGACGACGAGTGGAACACCGGCTGGTCGCCGACCTGGATGCTCGGGCGCCGCATCACCGGCAAGCGGCTCGGCATCGTCGGCATGGGCCGCATCGGCCAGGCGCTCGCGCGCCGCGCCCGCGCCTTCGGCCTGCAGATCCACTACCACAACCGCCGCCGCGTGCCGGCCGCCACCGAGAGCGCGCTGGACGCGACCTACTGGGAATCCCTCGACCAGATGCTGGCACGGGTGGACATCGTCTCGGTCAACTGCCCGCACACGCCGGCCACCTACCACCTGCTCTCGGCCCGCCGCCTCAAGCTGCTCAAGCGCGAGGCCATCGTGGTGAACACCGCCCGCGGCGAGGTGATCGACGAGAACGCGCTCGCCCGCCTGATCGAGGCCGGCGACGTCTCGGCCGCCGGCCTCGACGTGTTCGAGCAGGAGCCGGCGGTGAGCCCGCGCCTCGTCAAGCTCGCCCGCACCGGCAAGGTGGTGCTGCTGCCGCATATGGGCTCGGCCACCCATGAGAGCCGCCTCGACATGGGCGAGAAGGTCATCATCAACATCAAGACCTTCATGGACGGGCACCGGCCGCCGGACCGCATCCTGCCGAGCATGCTCTGAGGGCACCGTCCCCGGTTTCGAAAGGGCTCATCCCGTTCGCGGGGCCGGGGCGGAGCCCCGGGATTTCCCGTCAGGGCTCCGCCCCGACACCCCGCCGAAGGGATGATCCCTTCGGCATCCCGGACCTTTCTATCGCCACTGCTCGAAGGCGCGCTGCATCACCTGGGCGCCGGCCCCACCCTTCTCGAAGGTGATGACGGCGCGCTGGCCGCTGGCATAGCGCAGGCCGAGATCGAACCAGTTGCGGTTGAGCAGCAGGTCGGTGTTGCGCTCCACATCGGCGCGCAGCGACGAGAGGCCGATCAGGAACAGGTTCTCCCGCACCCGCACCGGCAGGCCGGCCACCGGCGCGCCGCGCCCGGCCTCATCCTCCTTCGGCTGGAGCAGGCCGATCTCCTGCACCGAGCGCTTGGCGGCGTCGGGTCCACTCGCGCTGAAGGCGAGGCTGATCGTGTGGGAGGCCGGCAGCGTCGCGTCGAGGTTGCGCTGCAGGGTCATCACCAGGGTGAGGCCGGCATCGGGGATCGTGACCGTCGCGACCACGGCGGTCTGCAGAGGCTGGCCCTGCTCGCCGCTCACGGAATCGAGCCGCCAGAGCACGCGGCCCTGGTTCAGGACCGGCTGCGCATCCCCCCCGCCCTGCGCCTCCTCGGCCAGGGAGGCGCGCTGCGCCACCGCGAGATCGGGCTGGGCCGGCGCGGCAGCGCGCCCCGATCCCTCGGGCGCCGGCTGCGGCGTCGGACGCTCGGCCGGGGCCGGCTCGCCCCCGACCCGGTCGGCGAACTTGGCATCCGCGCTCTCGGACGCCTGCCCCTCGGCGGCGGTCTGGCCGCCGGCCTGGATCTCCGCCGGCTTGTCGCGCAGCCAGTAGGCCGCGACCGCGATCAGGCCGATCACCACGGCGAGGACGGCACCGACGAAAGCGTTGCGCAGGAGCCGCGAGCGGCTGCGCGGTGCGACCACGTCGATGCGCGGCCGCTGCCGGACGCCCGGCAGATCTCCGCGCGCCTGGCTCTCGGCCGCGGCGGCGGGCTCCGGTGCGGCAGGCTCGTCGGCCTCCGCGGGCGCGGGTTCGGAGGCCGTGCGCGGCGGGGCGATCGCGATTGCCGGCTCGCGCGGCGCCTCGGGTTCCGCCGCGGTGAAGTGCGGCGGTGGGGCCGGCGGCAGGAACGGCTCAGGCTTCGTCGCCGGCTGCAACGTTTCGGGCAGCGCGGCGGGCTCGGACGCCCCCGCAGGCTCGGGACGCCGCGTCTGCAGGTCCCTCGGCTCGAACGGCCTCGGCTCGCGGGAGACGGGCTCAGGCGCCTCGGGCTCGATCCGTTCGGCTTCCGCAGGCAGGGGCGCGGGCGCCGGCGGCTTCGAGGCCTGCGGCAGCTTCGAGGCCTCCGGCGGCTTGGAATCCTGCGGCGGTCTGGCGGGCTCGGCCGGTTGGGCGGGCGGCGGACTCGCGGCGTCGTTGGCCGGGGCCGGGACGTCGTAGCTCGCCTCCAACCGGGCGATCGCCGCGTCGAGCGCCTTGCGCTCCACGTCGATGTCGCCCTCCGAGAGAGGCGGCTCGATTGAGCGGAGCTGCGTCACCAGGGCGTTGCGGGCCCGCTCGTAGACGGCGCGGCGCATGGCCGGCGTGCGGTCGGGCAGAGCCTCCAAGGCACGCGCCAGCAGCGGGTAGTAGTCGGCCATCGTGCCCCGGTCCGATCCCCTTCGAAGCCCGCGCCTCCGCGCGGGCTCCCCACGTGCTCCTCACAAAACTCCCGCTCGCCGGAAGTCCTCCCTCCAGCCGCGACAGCGCAGCGGGCGTCCTGCGAGACGCGCTCAATCCTCGAAGGGGTTGTGCATCAGGATGGTGTCGTCGCGCTCCGGCGAGGTCGAGAGCAGCGAGACCGGCGCGCCGATCAATTCCTCGATCCGACGCACATATTTGATCGCCTGCGCCGGCAGCTCCGCGAAGGAGCGCGCCCCGGCGGTGGTCTCCGTCCAGCCCGGCATGGTCTCGTAGATCGGCTCGACCCGGGCCTGCGCGGCCTGGCTCGCCGGCAGGTGGTCGATGACCTGGCCGTCGAGGCGGTAGCCGGTGCAGATCTCGATCGTCTCGAACCCATCGAGGATGTCGAGCTTTGTCAGCGCGATGCCGTGGATGCCCGAGGTGCGCACGGTCTGGCGCACCAGCACGGCGTCGAACCAGCCGCAGCGGCGCTTGCGGCCCGTATTGACGCCGAACTCGCGGCCCTTCCGGCCGATCGTCTCGCCGATCTCGTCGAACAGCTCGGTCGGGAACGGGCCCTCGCCGACGCGGGTGGTGTAGGCCTTGGCGATGCCGAGCACGTAGCCGATGGCGCCGGGCCCGAGGCCGGAGCCGGTGGCCGCCTGGGCCGCCACGATGTTCGAGGAGGTGACGAAGGGATAGGTGCCGTGGTCCACGTCGAGGAGCGCGCCCTGGGCGCCCTCGAACAGGATGCGCTTGCCCTGACGCCGCTCCTCGTCGAGCAGCGACCAGACCGGGGCGGCATAGGGCAGGATGGTCGGCGCGATGGCCTTCAGTTCGCCGAGCAGGGCCTGCGCGTCGACCTCGTCGATGCCGAGGCCGCGGCGCAGGGCATTGTGGTGGGCGAGCAGCCGCTCGACCTTGGCCGGCAGCATCTCGGGATCGGCGAGGTCCACCACGCGGATCGCGCGGCGGCCGACCTTGTCCTCGTAGGCCGGGCCGATGCCGCGCTTCGTCGTGCCGATCTTCAGGCCGACATTGCTGGTCTCGCGGAAATGGTCGAGCTCGCGGTGCAGCGGCAGGATCAGCGTCGCGTTGTCGGCGATGCGCAGGGATTGCGGGGAGACCTCGACGCCCTGCGCCTGGATCCGCGCGATCTCGTCCACGAGGTGCCAGGGATCGACCACGACGCCGTTGCCGATCACCGAGAGCTTGCCGCCGCGCACCACGCCAGAGGGCAGCAGCGCCAGCTTGTAGGTGACGCCGTCGATGACGAGCGTGTGGCCCGCATTGTGGCCGCCCTGGAAGCGCACCACGATGTCGGCCTGCTCGGAGAGCCAGTCGACGATCTTGCCCTTGCCCTCGTCGCCCCACTGGGCGCCTACAACGACGACGTTCGCCATGCCTACCCTGATCCGTGCCTTCGATCCGTGAGCCGAGCCAGCGGACGCGTGAGCCGGCCGTGCGCGGGTAACCCGTTGCCGTGAGACCCTTTCCGCGATCCGGCCCGGGAAATCAAGCAAGCGGCCCGATCCGGCGGTGGACCCGCAGCGGGGCGGGGCCCGCGCAAGCCCTGGCGACAGGGCCGGGACTGCGCCTCGGAGCGCCCTTCAGCCGACGTGGCTCCCCGTTCGGCGAAGGAGAGCGCGTCGGGACAACCAGGCGGAGCCGCGTCCGATTGCAACGCGATCGGGCGCGGCTCTAGACAGGGCAGGACCGACAGGCGGGACAGGCGGCAGGGATGCGGAGCCGGCATGGCTTCCCTTCCGGCCCGGCAGCCCGAACGGAGAGCCCCGCGACGATGCGCACCGAGACGCCCCCGCTGATCCATCTCGCGGAGTACCGGCCGAGCGACTTCCTGATCGACCGTGTCGATCTCGACGTGCGGCTCCATCCGAGCCGGACCCGGGTGACGGCCATGCTGGCCCTGCGCCCGAACCCCGCGGGCGATCCGACGGCGCCGCTGCGCCTTGACGGCGACGAGCTCGCCCTGGTCGCCCTCGCGCTCGACGGGCAGCCCCTGCCGGAGGACGCCTATGCCGTGAGCCCCTCCGGCCTCGTCCTGTCCGCGCCGCCGCGGCGGCCCTTCACGCTCGCCATCGTCACCGAGCTCGATCCGGGTGCCAACACCAAGCTGATGGGCCTCTACCGCTCGGGCGCGGTCTACTGCACCCAGTGCGAGGCGGACGGGTTCCGGCGCATCACCTACTTCCTCGACCGGCCGGACGTGCTCTCGGTCTACACCACCCGTATCGAGGCGGACCGGGACGAGGCGCCGGTGCTGCTCGGCAACGGCAACCCGGTGGAGGCGGGTGCCCTCGACGGCAACCGCCATTACGCGGTCTGGCACGACCCGCATCCGAAGCCCGCCTACCTCTTCGCCCTGGTCGGCGGGCGGCTCGGCCATGTCGCCACGCGCTTCACGACGATGGAGGGCCGGGACGTCGCCGTCGCCGTCCATGTGGAGCCCGGCAAGGAGGCGCGCGCGGCCTATGCCCTCGATGCGGTGGTCCGCTCGATGCGCTGGGACGAGGAGGCCTTCGGCCGTCCCTACGACCTCGACGTGTTCAACGTCGTCGCCGTCTCCGACTTCAACATGGGCGCGATGGAGAACAAGGGCCTCAACATCTTCAACGACAAATACGTGCTCGCGAGCCCGGAGACGGCCACCGACGCCGACTACGCGGCGATCGAGGCGATCATCGCGCACGAGTATTTCCACAACTGGTCGGGCAACCGCGTCACCTGCCGCGACTGGTTCCAGCTCTGCCTCAAGGAAGGCCTCACCGTCTTCCGCGACCAAGAATTCTCCTCCGACATGCGCTCGCGCGCGGTGCACCGCATCGCGGAGGTGCGCCAATTGCGCGCCCGCCAGTTCCCGGAGGATGCCGGCCCGCTGAGGCACCCGGTGCGGCCGACGGCCTACGCCGAGATCAACAACTTCTACACGGCGACCGTCTACGAGAAGGGCGCCGAGATCGTGCGGATGCTGAAGACCCTGCTCGGGCCCGACGCCTTCCGCGCCGGCATGGACCGCTACTTCGCCGAGAATGACGGCCGCGCCGCCACCGTCGAGGATTTCCTCGACGCCTTCGCGAGCGTCAGCGGGCGCGACCTCGCGGCCTTCGCGCAGTGGTACGCCCGGCCCGGCACCCCGCGCCTCGCCTTCCGAACCGCCTACGACCCGGCCGCGCGAACCTGCGACCTCACCCTGTCGCAGAGCCTCGACGGCGGGCCGCCGCTGGTGATGCCGGTGGCGCTCGGCCTCGTCGGCCCGGGCGGCGCGCTCGACGCCGACTGCCCCGACCTCGCGGACGGCGTCTACGTCCTGACGGATCGGGAGGCCACGCTGCGCTTCCGGGGTGTCACCGAACGGCCGGTGCCCTCGCTCCTGCGCGGCTTCTCGGCCCCGGTGCGCCTCGACGGCGCGCTCACCGAGGCGGACCATCTCGTCCTGCTGGCGCGCGACACCGATCCGTTCAACCGCTGGCAGGCGGGCCAGAGCCTCGCCCTGCGGCTGATCCGGGCGGGGGGCCCCGCCGAGGCCTTCGCCGAGGCGCTCGGCCTCCTCCTCGACGCCGAGGCCCCTCGCGACCCGGCCTTCGCCGCCCTGATGCTCAGCCTGCCCGGCGAGGGCGAGGTCGCCAACGAGATCGAGGCGGAGGTCGACCCCGACGCCATCCACGGCGCCCGCAAGGCCCTCCGGGCCGCGCTCGGCCGCGCCCTGCGCGACCGGCTGGAGGATATCGAGGCGCGGCTCGCCGAGCCCGTGGGCACGCCCTACAGCCCCGACGCCGCCGCGGCCGGGCGGCGGGCGCTGCGCAACGCCGCCCTCGACCTCCTCGCCGCGGGCGACCCGCAAGCGGGCGCCGCCCGCGCCGCTGCGCGGCTGGAGGCGGCCACCAACATGACCGACCGGCTCGCCGCGCTCGGCACCCTGGCTCTGATCCCCGGCGACGCCCGCGAGGCGGCGCTCGCCGCCTTCGGCGCGCGCTACGCCGACGAGCCACTGGTGCTCGACAAGTGGTTCGCCCTCCAGGCCACCATCCCCGAGCCCGGTACGCCGGAGCGGATCGAGGGCCTGAAGCGGCATCCGGCCTACGCGCTGACGAATCCCAACCGCGTCCGCGCCCTCGTCGGCAGCTTCGCCTTCGGCAACCCGACCCAGTTCACGCGGGAGGACGGGACCGGCTTCGCCCTCGTCGCGGACACCGTCGCGGCCCTCGACGGGGCCAATCCGCAGGCCGCCGCGCGCCTGCTCACAGCCTTCGGATCCTGGCGGAAGTTGAAAAAATCGCGAGCTGTAAAGGCGGAGGAAATGCTCAACCGGATCAAGGCGATCCCGGGCCTGTCCCGCGACGTGGCGGACATCGTCACCCGGACGCTTGCACCGGTTAACCAATTGTAAACCTTGAACAATCGCGAATCGGGGCGATTCCGCAACACGCTGCGAGAGTCAACGCCGAATCCGAAAAACCCGTGGACAAGGAGCGCGGCGACCGCTCATATTGCATCCAGATTCGGGGCGGCGCGGAGCGCCCCCCGGCGATGCAATCTTCCCACGGTTGAGGTTCGCTCATGCCGGAGGCGGCTTCCGCTTCCTTCTCCGCGCGTGCGGGCACGATTCTCGGTGTCCACTGGCCTGCGCGGGCACGGAATGCCCGCCTGATCCGGGCCGAGGCGGCCCTGCGCTACGCGATCCCGGCCCTGCTCTCGACCTTCCTCGCCTGCCTCGTCGGCATCGCGGCGCTGCACATCCGCAGCCAGCGCGACGAGATCGTCGCCGCCGCGGCCAGCGAGATCGAGGCCTTCACCCGTGCCGTCGCGGCGACCCGGCCCGGCGACCAGGGCGACCTGCGCAGCCTGACGAGCGAGGCCGCGGCCCGTAACGGCCGCCGCCTGCTCCTGATCTCCGCGGAGGAGCGGATCCTCGCGGCCCATCCGCCGCTGGATCAAGCCGGGACGAGCCTCGCCCGCCTGCTCGGCGAGAGCGAGCCGCTCACGACCTTCGGCGAGCGCCTCGGCGCGACCGAGCTCGCCCCGATCGACGGCGAGCCGCTCATCGCCGCCATGCACCGCCTGCCGGACGGGCGGCGAATCGCGGTGGTGCAGAGCCTGGAGCCGCTGCTCAGGGGCTGGCACACGCGCACCCGCGACCAGATCGTGCTGATCGGCGCCTCCGCCCTCGTCATCGTCGGCGTGGGCCTCGCCTACGGCCTGCAGAGCCGCCGCGCCGAGGGGGCCGACCGGGTCTGCGAGCAGATCCGCCAGCGCCTCGACATCGCGCTCGGCCGCGGCGGTTGCGGCCTCTGGGACTGGGACATCCCCCGCGGGCGGATCTACTGGTCGAACTCGATGTACGCCCTGCTCGGCTACCAGCGCGAGCACGAATATCTCTCGTTCGGCGAGGTGAACGCCCTCGTCCACCCGGATGACGGCGACCTCTACAGCCTCGCCCGCGGGCTTGCCGCCAACCAGACCGTCGTCGACCACGCCTTCCGCATGCGCGGCGCCGACGGCGCCTATGTCTGGCTGCGGACCCGCGCCGAGGTGGTGCCCGACGCCACCGATGGCGGCCATCACCTCGTCGGCATCGCCATCGACGTGAGCGAGCAGCATCACCTCGCCGAGAGCAGCGCCACCGCCGACATGCGCCTGCGCGACGCGATCGAGGCGATCTCGGAAGCCTTCGTCCTCTGGGACACCACCAACCGCCTGGTGCTGTGCAATTCGAAGTTCCGCCACCTGCACGCGCTCAATCCGGAGGACGCGCAACCGGGGCGCCGCTACGCCGAGGTGATGGGCCGGGGCGTGCTCCCGCAGGTCCGCCGCGAGTTGCCCGAGACCGGTGCGGCCACCGCCCGGACCTTCGAGGCGGAGCTCGCCGACGGGCGCTGGCTCCAGATCAGCGAGCGCCGGACCAAGGATGGCGGCTACGTCTCGGTCGGCACCGACATCACCAGCCTGAAGCGCCATCAGGAGCAGCTCGTCGCCTCCGAGCGCGAGCTGATCGAGACGGTCAAGGATCTCAAGCGCTCCCGCCGCACCCTCGAGGTGCAGACGCAGCAGCTCGCCGACCTCGCCGAGCGCTATCTCGACCAGAAGGCCGCGGCCGAGAGCGCGAGCCAAGCCAAGTCCGACTTCCTCGCCAATATGAGCCACGAGCTGCGCACGCCGCTCAACGCCGTCATCGGCTTCGCCGACGTGATGGCCAACGAGGTGTTCGGCCCCCTCGGCTCACCGCGCTACGCCGAGTATTGCCGCGACATCGGCGAGAGCGGGCACTACCTGCTCTCGGTCATCGACGACATCCTGAACATGTCGCGCATCGAGGCGCATCGCGTCCGGCTGAACCCGCGCGAGATCGATGCCGAGGCGGCGCTCGGCGGTGCGCTCAAGCTCGTCGCCGAGGCGGCCCGCGCCAAATCCCTGGAGATCAGCATCGATCTCATGCCCGGCCTGCGCCTCCTCGCCGACGAGCGCGCCCTGCATCAGGTCCTCGTCAACCTGCTGCAGAACGCCGTGAAGTTCACGCCGCCCGAGGGGCGCGTCCTCGTCCGCGGCCGCACGGCCGGCGGCTTCACGCATCTCTTCGTCGAGGATACCGGCATCGGCATCCCGAAATCCGTGCTGCCCCGCCTCGGCCAGCCCTTCGTGCAGGTCGAGACCAACATGACCCGCAGCCACAAGGGCTCGGGGCTCGGACTCGCCATCGCCCGCTCCATGGCCGAGCTGCATGGCGGCTCCCTCCGGCTCCGCTCGGAGGTCAATGTCGGGACCATCGTTCTGGTGCGCCTGCCCGCCCCGGCGCAGAAGCGCCCGCCCGCGATCGCGGCCGGGGGCAGGCAGCAGGCCGTCACCGCCCTGCGCCGGGCCTCCGGCGCGACGCCGCGGCTCGCGCGCATGGCGCAGCCGGTCGCCTAGAGCGCTCTCCGCCGAACCGGCCTCCACGGGGGCGGGGCGCGCTCCGGTTCAGCGCAGGTAGATCACGCTGTAGAGCGTCGCCCGCAGCTCCGCTTCCGTGAGCCAGATCCGGCCGTTGTCGCAGCGCTCGCGGATGCCGGGCCGCATGCGAGCGCAGTACTCGCCGGTATTGTCCTGCACCCGGTACTGGCAGCGCCCGCCCACCTTGCGCCGCGCGATCACCGTGCTCGAATGGTCGGCGGCGAGATCCGGGTCCTTCGGGTCGCGCTCCTCCAGGATGTACCAGCTGTAGCCGATGGTCGGCGCCCGGCCATGGTCGAGGGCGTAGTCCACCATGGCGAGCATGCGGTCGAGCTGGGCCCGGCCCGGCGGCGTGCCGGCCTCCAGGAGATCCATGAATTCGAGCTGGTTGGCGGCGACCCGGTAGGAGACCGGCAGCAGCGGCACCGGCGACGGCCGGCGGCGGCAGCGCCTCGCGACCTCCCGCAGCCACGCGTCGTTCACGGCGTCGGCGCGGCGACTGCGCAGCTTGTCGACGGTCGCCCCGGTGCTGCGGAAGCACATCCGGGGTGCGCGCACCACGGCGCCGTAGCGGGCGGCCAGGAAGAACCGGGTGAAATGCGCGTAGCCCTCGTGCGAGGGCAGGTCGCGCTCGTCGCAGAGGCCGTCGAGGTTGTAGAGGAGCGCGGCGGCATCCTCCTCGCCACCCTCCAGCCTGTCGAAATACGGCTCCAGCCCCGGATTGTGCTCCTTGGCGATATCGACCGCGTTGCGGCTCCAGGCGATGTCGGCGAGGTAGTGCGGGTGCGCCCGCAGATGCGCGGCGATGCGCCCGTCCCTCAGCGTCGCCAGCCGCGCGGGGTCGGCGAAGTAGAATTTCGTCGCCACGTCGAGGGGCGAGATGGCGCGCCCGACCCGCTGCGAGATCATGTCGGCGGTGGCGTAGGCGAAGCAGATCGCGCTGTCCCCCTGCCCCACCGGGATGTCGGCGGGCCGCGGCGAGATCGCGACACCGCCCGGCAGCGCGTGGGTGGCGGGCGGCAGGGCGATCCGCGCCGGCGCGCAACCGGGGTTCCGCGCATAGGCCGGCGCCGCCGGCAGCAGGTTCGGGTCGGCGGCCTGCGCGTCGACGGGACCGGCGAGCAGGATCGCGAGCAGAGCGAGTCGGCCGAGACGGCGCGCGCGGGTCGTCGTTGGCAACGGGGAGGGTCCTCGGAGCGCGGCGGGATCGGCTCGGGCTCGCCCTATAGCATCACTCAGGCGCGCGCGGCTGCGGCGCGCCCGCCTCAGCGCGGTGCATCCGCCCCGCGCCAGGGCGGCGCCCGGTCGGCGGCGAGCAGGGTGTCGCGCGAGGGCGGGTCCTGCACCTCGGGCACGGCCTGGCCGGCGCGGAGCACGAGGCCCGCCAGGGCCTCGCGGGCGACGCGGGATGAGGCCTCGGGCGGCAGCGCGGCGACCGACTGCGCCAGCGCCGCGCCCGCCGCGCCGGTGACGGCATGGGACACCGCATGCGACACCGCGCCCGCGGCCGCCTCGACGGCGGCACGCGGGTCTTGCCGGCCGCGCTCGAGGGCGAGGTAGGAGAGCGCGCCGATGACGAGGCTCGCGCGCAGCAGGAACGATAGGGCCATCGGAGCCACTCCGCCTTCTTTCGCGCGCGAGCCTTCCGCGCCGGCCCTGAAGCCTCCGTCAACGCCCCCGGGAAACCTTCCGGAATGGTGAATCCGGAGCGCCGCAGTGGCGGCCCGCCCGGTTACCTCGCGGAAAGCATCAGGACCGATCAGCCTCGCGCCGCAACACTCGTTTAAGCCGGGCTTGCGAGGTTCGGCCCGTCTTCCGAAGTCGAGCGGGGGACGCGACGGCCCGTTTTGGGCCCAGCGCTGCGGTGCCTGTCTTGCGTATCCCCGATGTTCTGCCTTCCCTGATCGACGCGCGTCTCGCGAGCCTCGTGCACGATTCCGCGCTGGCCGATCCGCGCACGCGCTTCCGGCACGAGCGCTTCCTGGTCTCGCGGCTCGCCACCGGGGCGGTGATGATGGCGGCGCTGCCGCCCTACCTGCTCTGGCGCGGCGTGCCGTCCGGCATCGAGGCCATGGCGGTCGCGAGTCTGCTGCTGCCGCTGCTGGGCGCGGCGCTCCTGTCGCGCACGGGCATCCTCTGGCTCGCCCACGCCGTCGCCTCGGCGGGCCTCACCGGTCTCGTGGTCTGCCTCGCCGGCATGACCGGCGGGGCGGCCTCGGCCGCCGCGGTCTGGCTGGTGGCGATCCCCTTCGAGGCCGCGTTCTCCGGCTCGCGCCGGGCGACCGTGGCGGCCGCGATCATCGCCGCCATCGGCGCGCTCGTGGTCGCCTGTGCCGGGCCCTGGCTCGGCAGCCAGCGGATCGTCGACGTCTCGGCGGCGGTGGCGATGCCAGCCTTCGTCATCACCGCGATCGGCCACGTGGCGGCGCAGATCCTGGAGCATCTGCGCACCGAGAAGCGGTGGCAGGCCCGGATGCGGGACAACGAGGCCCGGGACCGCCTGCTCCTGTCGGCCATCGACGACCTCGTGACCTGGCACGACGCGAACGGCCGGGTTCTGGAGGCCGCGAGCTCCGCCGCGCGCTTCGTCGGCGTCCAGGCCGACCGCCTGCGCGGCCACGGGCTCTTGGAGCGCATCCACGTCGCCGACCGGCCGGCCTTCCTGCAGGCGATCAGCAACGTCGCCGCCAACGGCCAGCCGGCGACCCTGCAGTTCCGGCTCCACCTCGACCCCGGCGCCGAGCGCGCCGACGGCGCCCGGCTGATCCATGCCGAGATGCGGGCGCACCGGATCGAGCGCGGCCAGTTCGGCTCGGGGCCCGTCAGCGTCGTCGCCGTGACCCGCGACGTGAGCGAGCACCGCCGCTACGCCGAGGCGCTGGAGCGCGCCCGCACCGAGGCCGAGCGCGCCGACGAGATCAAGAGCCGCTTCCTCGCCAACGTCACGCACGAGCTGCGCACCCCCCTCAACGCCATCATCGGCTTCTCCGAGGTGCTCGGCGGCGAGGGCGCGGTTACCCTCGGGCCGGAGCGCGCCCGCGAATATGCGGGCATCATCGGCGCCTCGGGCCGGCACCTCCTCGACGTGGTCAACTCGCTCCTCGACATGAGCCGGATCCAGAGCGGCAATTTCGACTACGCGCCCGAGGTGATCGATGCCGACGCGCTGGTGCGCACCTGCTGCGACCTGATGAAGCTGCGCGCCGACTCGGCCGGGATCAGCCTGGTGCAGATGCCGGCGCAGGGCGGCACCGAGATCACGGCGGATGCGCGCGCCTGCCGCCAGATCCTGATCAACCTGCTCTCGAACGCGGTGAAGTTCACGCCGCGCGGCGGCCGCGTCGAGATCCGCCTGCGCCGGACGCGCACGGGCCTCGACATCACGGTGGCCGATACCGGCAGCGGCATCCGCGAGGCGGACCTGCCCCGCCTCGGCACACCGTTCTTCCAGAGCGGCAGCGGCGACTACAAGCGCATGCACGAGGGCACCGGCCTCGGCCTCTCGGTGGTGCAGGGCCTCGTCGGGCTGCACGGGGGTGCCATCGCGATCGAGAGCGCGCCGGAGGCCGGGACGAGCGTGACCGTGACCCTGCCGCTCGATTGCCGCCGGCCGGACGCGCCGATCGCGCTCGCGCCGGTCACCACGGCGGTGCGGCGCGCCGGCCGCCCGGCTGCGGCGGCAGCGGTGGCCGGCGCGCCGCTGCTGCGCCTGCCGCTGGGACTGTTCGAGGCCGGCCCCGTGGCCGGGCACGGCGACGGCGAGACCGGGCTCGCCGTCCCGCTGAAGCGGAGCGCCTGAGAGGATCGAGGATGGCCGATTATCGCGAGATCAGTGTGGCCGGCGAGGATCGCGGCGCCCGCAAGCCGGCCCAACGCCGGAGCGCCCCGCCGCGCCGGGCCGCCGCCGTCCAGGCCGTGGACTGGCGCGGCCTGGGCCTCGGCCTCGCCCGCTACGGCCGCGCCCGCCCCGCGACGGTCCTGGGGGCGCTGGCGGCGCTCGGCGCCGTGGTGGTGGTCTGCCTGAACGCCCTCGGCTCGCAGAGCGGCCGCCATCCCGCGCCGATCCTGCCGAAGGTCGCCGTCCGCCAGGATGCGCCGCGCGAGGCGAAGGTGCCGCCGGTGGAGAAGCTGGCCGACGAGGCCCGCGCCGCCCCGCGTACCCCGGACCGTCCGCAGGAGGCCGCCGCCAAGCCCACCCGCGACCCGATCGCCGCGCTGATCCGCCAGGAGGAGACCACCGCCTCGGTGACGCCGAAGGCGGACCGGCCCGAGAAGACGGACAAGGGGGACAAGGCCGACAAGTCCGTGCTGCAGGCGCAGCGCGCCCTGAACAAGCTCGGCTACGGGCCCCTCAAGGCCGACGGCCTGATCGGCCCGGGCACCCGCGCCGCGATCGAGAAGTTCGAGCGCGACCGCAAGCTGCCCGTGAAGGGCGAGGCCGCGGGCCGGACGCTGAAGGAGCTCGCCGCCCGCGCCGGGTAAGGCGGGGCCCGCGCCCCGCGCCTTGCCTCGGCCGGCGGATGCGCGCATGGGCCCGCGGATCGCTCCCCCGGAGACACCGATGCCGCGCCTGCGCTCCGACTTCCTCGTCTCGGCCCATCTGCGCCGCCTGAACGATGCGACCATCCCGGCGGCGCTGCGCCGCCGCGGCGCCGCCGAGGCCGGCGCGATCTTCGTGAAGGTCGACCGCCTCGACGGCAGCGCCGATCTCTACGGGCCGGCCCCGCAGGCCCTGTTCGAGGCGGAGGATTCCGGCGCGCGCCGCTTCAGCCCCCTGCTTCAGGGCGCCAGCCCGCTCGACGTGGAGGAGCGCCTCGCCAAGGAGATCCGCTTCGATTCGGATCTGTGGATCATCGAGATCGACGATCGCGCGGGGCGGCATTTCCTGGATCTGGCGGAGTAGCGCGCAGCGGCGGTCAGCGCGATGCGTTCTGAAGAGTGCCGGCCGCCTCCGCGGCGATCTGCGCCATCTCCTCGGGATGCCGCGCGAGCAGGCGCAGCAGGTTCGTCATGCCACGGCTGGCGACAACCTCCCCGCTCTCGTACTTCTGAAAGGCGCGCGGCCCGCCACCGAGAAGGCGGCCAGCCTCCGCCTGGGAGAGTCGGAGCCGCCTGCGCAGGCGCGCGACCTCGTCCGGGCCGGCAAGGTTCTCGACCTCGGCCTTCAGCGTCGCGAGGTGGCGGTCCGAGACCTTGAGATCGGCCCGGGTGAAGACGCTCTCATCGCCGGCATCGCTGTACCAGCCCGGCATGTCGAACGTTCGGCCGCGCCCCTTGTACGTGATGGTGAAAGGACGGACGTCCCGCCGCATCGGCTGGCCGCTGAGCGGGCAGAGCGGTGCATCAGCCATCCGACTTCTCCTTGAACGAGAGCAACAGGAACTCGGTCACGAGGTCGGCTCGGAACTTGACGTAGAGGAGCCCAGCTTCAGAGGGTACATGGTAGACATCCTGCCATTCGCGATGATCTGCATACGAGGTCATGGATTTCGCGAAGTGCTTGCGCTCAATCGTCTGGATTGCAGTAACGACGTCCGGCGAAGAGAATCCGAGTGCAGCCGCGCTCCGCAGGGCGGATCCGGTAATGCTGAAGCGCGAGGACCGGGCCCAGGCCCGGACCGCGTCCAGATCGTAGGTCGGCTTCCGCTTCTCCGTCACGGCCGCACGACACCAATATGGTGCAGGACCGCGCGCAATGCCAGTGCCTGCCTCACCCCCACAGGGCCGGCTCGGGCGGATGAATCGTGCTGCCCTCGAAATGCAGGGCCGGCTCGCGGTCGCGGGCGAGCAGGAGCGGGCCATCGAGATCGACATAGTCGGCGTGGTGGGCGAGCAGCATGGCCGGCGCCATGGCGAGCGAGGTGCCGACCATGCAGCCGATCATCAGGGAGAGGCCGCGCGCCCGCGCCTCATGCGCGAGCATCACCGCCTCGGTGAGGCCGCCGGTCTTGTCGAGCTTGATGTTGATCGCGTCGTAGCGGCCGCTGAGCGCGTCGAGGCCGGCCCGGTCGTGCAGGCTCTCGTCGGCGCAGATCGGGATGCTGCGCGCGATCTCCCCGAGCAGGGCGTCCTCGCTCGCGGGCAGCGGCTGCTCGATCAGGCCGACGCCGGCGGTCGCGCAGGCCGCGAGGTTGGCCTCGAGCGTCTCCGGGCGCCACGCCTCGTTGGCATCGACGATCAGGCGCGAATCCGGCGCGCCGCGGCGCACGGCGGCGATGCGCTCGGGGTCGCCCGCGCCGCCGAGCTTCACCTTGAGGAGCGGCCGGGCGGAAGCCGCGCGGGCGGCCGCCTCCATGCTCTCCGGCGTACCGAGGCTGAGGGTGTAGGCGGTGACCGCGGCCTGCGGCGGCGACAGGCCGAGGATCTCCCAGGCCGGCCGGCCGATCGTCTTGGCCTCAAGGTCGAGCAGCGCGCAATCGAGGGCGTTGCGGGCCGCGCCCGCGGGCAGCCGGGTGAGCAGTTCGGTCCGGGTCAGCCCCGCGGCGACCGCCTCTGCTTGCGCCTCGATCAGGGCCGCGACGCTCTCCACGCTCTCGCCGTAGCGGGCGTAGGGGACGCACTCGCCCTGGCCGGCCGCGTGCAGGGTCTCGTCCGCGACCCGGGCGACGACCACGGCCGCCTCGGTGCGGCTGCCGCGGGAGATGGTGAAGGCGCCCGCGATCGGGAAGCGCTCGACGGAGACGGTGAGGCGGCGGGTCATGGCGCCGTCCTCAGCCCACGCTCGCGGCCGGGAACTCGGCGACGATCCGGTCGACCAGCCCCTCGACGCCGAAGCGCACCGGATCGGTCGCCGGCAGGCCGTGCTCGGCGGCGAGGTCGTCCAGAAGCTTGCGCGCCTCGGCTTCCCCGAGGGCCTGCGTGTTCACGGCGATGCCCACCGGGCGGATGTCCGGATTCGTGAGACAGCCGAGCTGCACCGTGAGGTCGATGACCTCCTGTATGGTCGGCAGCCTGTGTCCGACGCCGCGCATCGTCGTGCGGGTCGGCTCGTGGCAGACCACGAAGGCGTCGGCCTGCGCCCCGTGCAGGAGGCCGAGGCTCACGCCCGCGAACGAGGGATGGAAGAGCGAGCCCTGGCCCTCGATCAGGTCCCAGTGCCGCGGATCGGCGGCCGGCGCGATCCACTCGACGGCGCCGGAGATGAAGTCGGCCACCACCGCGTCGATGGCCACGCCCCGCCCCGAGATGAACACCCCGGTCTGGCCGGTGGCGCGGAAATCGGCGTCGAGGCCGCGCGCGCGCATGCCCTTCTCCAGCGCCAGCACCGTGTACTTCTTCCCCACCGAGCAGTCGGTGCCGACGGTGAGGAGCCGCAGGCCGGGCCGCCTGGTGCCCTTGCCGGTGGCGAAGGTCTCGCTGGTGTGGCGCACGTCGTGGAGCTGGCGGCCGTTGCGTTGCGCGGCCTCGGCGATCGCCGGCACGGCGCCGAGCCGGGCATGCAGACCGCTCGCCACGTCGAGCCCGGCATCGAGCGCCGCGACGATCTCGGAGACCCAGTGCTCGGGCAGCACGCCGCCGGCATTGGCGACGCCGATCACCATCGTGCGGCAGCCCTGGGCGACCGCCTCGTCGAGCGTCAGGTCGGGGATGCCGAGATCGGCCGCGCAGCCGGGCAGGCGCATCTGGCCGACGCACCAGTCGGGGCGCCAGTCGGCGATGCCGTAGGCGGTCTTGGCGGCCAGCCTGTCCGGAACGTCGCCGAGGAACATCAGGTAGGGTGTGGCGATCTGCATGCGCTGCGCTCCCGGAAGCGCGCCGAGCCCCGCGCGCCAGTTCCCGCTCTCCCGGTGTCTACGCAGGAACCGCGCCCCGGGGCAACGCGCGGGCGGCGGGGATGTCGCCCGGCGGATGTGATGCGCGTCGGGCGCGTCGGCCCTTGCGGTCCCGCGCGATGTGCGCTGTCCTCCGGGATACGCAGCGGGAGACTGGATTCCTCCATGAAGATGTACGGCAACTGGCGCTCGGCCGCCGCCTTCCGGGTCCGGATCGCCCTGAAGCTGAAGGGACTCGCCTACGAGGAGACCTTCATCGACCTCGATGCGGGCGACCAGCACAAGCCGGAATTCCGGGCGATCAACCCGCAGGGCGCGGTCCCGGCGCTGTTCGACGGCGACGGGCCGCCCCTCACCCAGTCGCTGGCCATCCTGGACTATCTGGAGGAGACCAAGGGCGGCGTGAGGCTGCTGCCGGAAGATCCCCGCGCCCGGGCCCGGGCCCGCTCTCTGGCCCAGGTGGTGGCCTGCGATACCCATCCGCTCTACGTGCCGCGGGTGCGCACCTATCTGATGGAGGCCTACGGCCTGCCCAAGGAGCGCATGATGGAATTCGTGCGCCACAGCTTCGAGACCGGGCTGAAGACCCTGGAGACGCGGCTCGCGGACGAGCCCGGCACCGGCCGCTTCTGCCAGGGCGACGCGATCAGCCACGCCGACCTCTGCCTCGTCAGCCTCTGGGTCGGCACCAAGATCTTCGCGGTGCCGACCGAGCCCTACCCGACCGTGGCCCGGATCGCCGAGGCGATCCTCGCGCTGCCGGAGGTGCAGGCGGCGCACCCGCTGCGCCAGCCCGGCGCGCCGACGTCCTGAGGGTGGCCGAGCCCGGCCGGGGCGATCGAGGGTCGGGGGCGCGGAGGCCTGCCCGGCGGATCGGGCCGCCTCGGCGCAACCGCCTGGAACCGTTCCGATTGCAATGCGATCGGAAACGATTCTAAAGCGCAGTTCGCCGAAGCGGATACCGGTCGGCGCGAGCGCGCGCGACACGATTTCGGGGTCCGAGGGGAGCATCGATGGTACCTGCCGAGAGCCAAGCCGGCCTGCACCGCATCGTCGTGGTCGGGGGCGGCGCCGCCGGCCTGCAGCTCGCGACGCAGCTCGGGGATTCCCTCGGGCGGAAGGGCAAGGCCCACGTCACCCTCGTCGACCGCGCCCGCACCCATATCTGGAAGCCGCTGCTGCACGAGGTGGCGGCCGGCAGCCTCGATGTCGGCCACCACGCGGTCGACTACCTGCACCACGCCCACGAGCATCAGTTCCGCTACCGTATCGGCGAGATGGTCGGGCTCGACCGGGCGGCGCGCACCATCCAGCTCGCGGCGAGCCACGACGCCGAGGGGCGCGAGGTGACGCCCGAGCGCGCCGTTCCCTACGACACGCTGGTGATGGCGGTGGGCTCCACCACCAACGATTTCGGCACGCCCGGCGTCGCCGAGCACGCCATCGCCCTCGACACCCAGAACCAGGCGGTGCGCTTCCACCAGCGCCTCGTCAACGCGATGCTGCGCGCCCACACCCAGACCGGGCCGGTCCGGCCGGGCCAGCTCCACGTCACGGTGATCGGCGCGGGCGCCACCGGCACCGAGCTCGCGGCCGAGCTCCACCGGACGCTGCGGCACGTGGTCTCGACCGGGCTCGATCGGATCGATCCGGACAAGGACCTCAAGATCACCCTGGTCGAGGCGGCCGACCGCATCCTGCCGGCGGTGCCGCACCGGCTCTCGGCGGAGGTGATGGCGCTGCTCACCAAGATCGGCGTCGAGGTGCGGGTGCGCGCCCGCGTCACCGAGGTGCGCGCCGACGGCGTAGCGCTGGCCGACGGCGCCTTCATCCCCTCGGAGCTGGTGGTCTGGGCGGCGGGTGTGAAGGCGCCGCCCTTCCTCAAGGAGATCGGCGGCCTCGAGACCACGCGCACCAACCAGCTCGTGGTGACGCCGACGCTCCAGACGACGCGCGATCCCGACATCTTCGCGATCGGCGACTGCGCCTATCTGGTGGAGGCGGGCTCGGACACCCCGGTGCCGCCCCGCGCCCAGGCCGCGCATCAGCAGGCGAGCTACCTCGTCAAGCAGATCCCGGCGAAGATCGACGGCCGGCCGCTGATCCCGTTCAAGTACCGCGACTTCGGCTCGCTCGTGTCGCTGGGCGAGTACTCGACGGTCGGCAGCCTGATGGGCTTCATCCAGGGCAAGAACATGTTCATCGCCGGGCTGTTCGCGCGGCTGATGTACCGCTCGCTCTACAAGATGCACCAGCGGGCCCTGCACGGCACCTTCAAGACGGCCCTCGACGCCGTCGCCCGGGCGCTGACCCGGCGCACCGAGCCGCGGATCAAGCTGCACTGAGGAGACGCGGCCGCGGGCGGGGTCGCGGGATTCCGAAGGGATCATCCCTTCGGTGGGGTGCAGGGGCAAAGCCCCGGCAGGCGTTCCCGGACTCCGCCCGGACCCGCGCGAGGGATGATCCCTCGCGACACCCGCTCCTTCGGCGTCCGCCCGTTGCGTGCCGGGCCGTTCGGTGCTCCTGTCGCCGCGGCCCGCGCGAAGACGGGTCCGTCAGGAGAGACGTCCCATGGTGCTCGTCAGCGTGATGTACCCGGCCGGCGGCCGGTTCGACATGGACTACTATCTCGGCCACCACATGCCGCTGGTGCGGGAGCGCTGGTCCTCCTTCGGCCTGCACGAGGCGAAGGTGGTCAAGGGCGTCTCGACGCCGGATGGCGGGGCCGCCCCCTTCCAGGTGATGGCGCTCCTGACCTGGGACTCGGCCGACGCCTTCGCCAAGGCCGCGGCGGCGCACGGGCCGGAGATCTTCGGCGACATCCCGAAATTCACCGACCGGCAGGCGCAGGTCCAGATCAACGCATTCCCCGAAGGCTGAACCCGTGATCGACATCGTCAAGGCGGTGCAGGAGAAGGATCCGAGCCTCGGATCCTACGTGATCGTGCTGCGCGGCGACTCTCGGGCGCTCGCGGCGCCCGACCGGCTGAACGCGGAGGCGCAAGGCTGGATCGCGGCGCAGGCGCCCGACGCCCGGCTCGTCCGGGTGACGATCGCGCTGGCGCCCCATCCGGGCGCCGCCCCGGCCGAGCGCACGGTGACGGTGCTCGCCTTCGGCGATGCGCGTCAGCTCGCGGCCTTTGCCACCGCCTGGACGGCCGATCCGGAGCCCGAGGCGGAGATGCCGGCGGCGTGAGGGGTCCGCCGCGCGGCCCAGCGCAGCCGCGCGGCCTCCAGGCCCCAGACCATGCCGAGCATCATGTAGACGTGGCGCCACTTCTCGATGTCGATCTGCAGGGCCTGCAGGAAGAACATCAGCAGCGCCGGCCAGACGATCTGGGCATGGGCCCGGAACGGCGAGGGCCGGGCCATCAGGCGGAAGCCGACGAAGCCCGTGGCCAGGACGAGGCCGAGAAAGACCGCGCCGCCGAGCCAGCCGCCATTGGCGAAGCTGCCGATGAAGGAATTGTGCGGCTCCAGGCCGAAGATCAGGCGCCAATGCATCGGGCCCATGCCGAGCGGCATCTCGAGCAGCATGCCGATGCCGCGGATCTGGTTGCCGAAGCGCCCGGTCTCGCCTTCGTCGTAATCCTTGGTGACGGTGGCCCGCTCCAGGAACATCGTCCGCACGCTCTCGATGGAGAGCAGCGCGCAGAGGATGACGATCCCGAGCACGAGGGTGGCGCCGACGAGGACCAGGATGCGCCGCCGCAGCCGCGGCGATTCGCAGGTGAGGTAGACCGCCCCGACCATCACCGCGGTCGCGACCACCGAGCCGGCCCAGGAGCCGCGGGAGAAGGACAGGAAGATGCCCGCGAGCAGGACGAGCAGGCTCAGGAAGGAGAGGACCGGCCGGCGCGTCTCCCCGGTGAGCAGGTTGCGCATCAGGTAGAGCGCGCCGAGGGTGAGGAAGGAGCCGAACACGTTCGGGTCCTGGAAGGTGCCGGACGCGCGGCCGTACTTGTAGAACAGGTCCTCGACGCCGATCAGGCCGAGATAGCCCGCGATGCCGAGCACGGCCGAGAACAGGCAGCTCACGGTATAGGCCTGGAGCGCCAGTTCCATGCGGGACTGGGTCTCGTCGGCGAAGAACATCGCGAAGAAGATGCCCGTGACCGCGAGGTAGACGAGCTGGACCGTCCAAGTCACGGGCACGCTCTCGTCGAGATAGGGCATCAGCGCGAGGCCGATCGCGACGAGATAGAGCAGCAGCAGCCCCACCAGCGGCACCACGCCCCGGTGCAGGCGGAGGCCGAGGCAGAGCCAGAGCAGCATCGTCGGCAGCGCCACGAGGTCGTAGGGCGAGGCGTCCGAGAAGGCGAAGCAGGCGAAGAAGATGAAGGCGACGAACAGCGCCTTGGCGAGCCCGGTCACCAGCCGCAGCACGCGGATGCCGCCGGCGGGCGCCTGGCCTGGACGGGCGCTCTCCCGCCGGGCGGGCGGCCGGCCCGGCACGGAATGTCCGATCGCGAGACTGGAGCTCATGCACGCGTCTCCGCGAGCCCGGATACGCCGGCCCGCCTCTCATCCGCCCTTCATGAACCGGAAAGGTTGAGATTGGCCTGACGGGCTTGGCAGCGCGGAGGCCTGTTGGGCCCGCATCGGCACGGCATCGCGCGTCAGCAGACGCGCATTCCCTCCCCCCTCTGCGGGGGAGGGAAACCGTGCCTCATCCTGCGAGCTCCCGCCCGAGCGCCTCGGCCCGGCACAGGTCGTCCACGAAGGCGGCGTAGGCCTCCGCCTTGGCCTCGTCCGGCAGGCGCAGCAGGTAGGAGGGGTGGACGGTGATGAAGCCCTCGAAGCGGTTGTGGAACCGCTCGAAGCGGAAGGGTCCGCGCGCCCGGGTGATCGGCACCGCCTTGCCGGTCAGCGCCAGCACGGCGGTGGCGCCGAGCGCCACCACGAGGCGCGGCCCGACGAAATCGAGTTCCCGGTCGAGCCACCAGCGATAGTGGCTGACCTCGCCCGCGGTGGGCTTCTGGTGGATGCGGCGCTTGCCGCGCTCCTCGAACTTGAAATGCTTGACGGCATTCGTGAGGTAGCTCGCGGACCGGTCGATCCCGGCCTCCTGCATCGCCCGGGACAGGAGTTGGCCGGCCGGACCGACGAAGGGCCGGCCCTGCCGGTCCTCCTGGTCGCCCGGCTGCTCGCCGACGAAGGCGAGGGTTGCGCCGACGGGACCCTCGCCGAGCACCGCCTGGGTCGCGCCCGGCACCAGCGGCTCGCTGCGGGCGATGATCGCGTTCAGCGCCTCCAGGGAGCGCGGCTCCTGATCGGCCATGGCGGCGACCGCCCGCTCGGGATTGCGCTTGGCTGGCACGCTCGGGCTCCTCTCGATCATCGCGCGGGTTCCGGATTCGGCGTTGCGGACGAGAGTGGGAATCAGCGCGGTCTCCGGCATGTTCCGCCAGTACTTCTTCGGCATCTCGGCGCGCATGGCCTTGAGGTTGGTGCGGGCCGGGTTGAAGGTGCTGGCGTAGTAGTCGCGCCAGCCCTCCTCGAAGCCGTCGCCCTCGGGCAGGTCCGCCTTGCGCCCGGGCGGGCCGAAGCGCAGCGCCGCGCCATCCCAATGCGCCGAGCCCTCCGGGGTCAGGATCGACCAGCGCAGGGCGCGGAAGCGCTCCACGAAGAAGGGCGCGGCGGCCTCCAGGATGTGATGGTCGGGCTCGAACCAGGCGGTGAAGCGCTCAGCGCCGGCGTCCTCGCCGCGGCGGAAGCGCAGGAAGGCGTGCATCTTGTGAAGGTCGCGGGCCACCGCCTTCCGCATCAGCCCGAGCCGGTGCACGAGCGGGTCGCTCGCGACTTCGAGGAGGTGGCGCTCGCCCGCCGCGACCCGCCAGATCAGGGCGTAGAGCAGGCCGTAGCGCTCGGGATCGCGGTGCGGCACCACCATCGGCACGAGGTCGGCCAGCGCGCGCGGCAGGCGCAGGGGCGCGCCGCCGGCCCCGGCCTCCTCGCCGAAGAGCTGGGCCGCGCCGCCGACGCTCCAGGCGACCCGCTCGGGCGGGACGCCCGCGCCGACGAGGGCGCGCGTGGCGGCACGGAAGCCGGCGAGATCGGCGCCCGGCCCCAGAGTGATCGCCCGCAGCGTCAACACCGCCCTCCCCGCACGGATCGAGACCCGGGAGATGGGGCTGACGGTGCGATCCGGGGAGTGAGGCGGATCGGCGCCCCGCCCCCCCCCGGACCGGCGCGCATCGACGGCGTTAACGGTATGGAAAGCTTTGTCCGACGTGCCGCCGCATTCGGCGTTAGGATTGCGGCTGTGACCCCGTGATCGGCCGGCGCGTCCCGCAACGGGACAGGCGACGGCCCGAAGCGGGGTTGAGGAGGCAAGATGATCGGCTTCGACGTTACGTTTCGCGACGAGCGCGACTGGGTGGATTTCGGCCAGACCTATGTCGGCTCCGAGGCGTTCCGCGTGCTGTTCCGCGAAGGCATGGCGCTGGTCGAGGAGACCGCGGCCTATCTCGACGGTGACGGGCGCGAGGAATCGCGGTTGATCTCCCGCGACGCCACCCTGAGCTACGCCTCCGAGAGCATGCGCCTGACCACGCTCCTGATGCAGGTCGCCTCCTGGCTCCTGGTGCAACGCGCCGTCGCCGAGGGCGAGCTGACCGCGGATCAGGCCCTGCAGGAGAAGAACCGGGTCCGCCTCGCCACGGCCGAGCCCCCGAAACCCGACAGCTTCAGCCTGCTGCCGGTGCGGCTGCAGGATCTCGTCCTGCGCACCCGCCGGCTCCACGCCCGCATCCTGCACCTCGATACCCTGATCTCCGACGACCGGCCGATGCCGATCCCGCTGGAGAGCCCGGTGGCGGCCCAGCAAGGCCTCCTGCGCTCGGCCTTCCAGCGCTGACCCCGGCGCCGGCCCGAGGGCTGCGGAGGGCTCGATCAGCCCTCCGCAGCCCTCGGCCATCAGCCCTTGGTCATCAACCCTCGACCTTGGGCCGCCGTCCGAAATCCGGCTCCGCCGTCTCCTGGCCCATGGCCACGATGCCGCGGCGGATCGCCCGGGTGCGGGTGAAGAGGGCGTGCAGCGCCTCGCCGTCGCCCCAGCGGATGGCGCGGGCGAGGGCCGCGAGGTCCTCGTTGAAGCGCCCCAGCATCTCCAGCACCGCGTCCTTGTTGGTCAGGAAGATGTCGCGCCACATGGTCGGGTCGGAGGCCGCGATCCGGGTGAAGTCGCGAAAGCCGCCGGCGGAGAACTTGATCACCTCGGACTGGGTCACCTCTTCCAGGTCCGCGGCGGTGCCGACGATGTTGTAGGCGATGAGGTGCGGCACGTGGCTGGTGATGGCCAGCACGAGGTCGTGGTGCTCGGGGCTCATCGTCTCGACGATGGCGCCGAGCCCCTCCCAGAAGCGCGTGACCTGCGCGGTCGCCGCCTCCGCCGTGCCCTCGGGGGGCGTGAGGATGCACCAGCGGTTCTCGAACAGGGTCGAGAAGCCCGCATCCGGCCCCGAATACTCGGTGCCCGCGACGGGATGGCCCGGCACGAAGGCGACGCCCGCGGGCAGGTGCGGCATCACCGCGGCCACCACCGAGCCCTTCACCGAGCCGACATCGGACAGGATGGCACCGGGCTTGAGGTGCGGCGCGATCTCCGCCGCGACCGTGCCGACCGCGCCGACGGGCACGCACAGGATCACGAGATCGGCCTCGGCGGCCCCCCCGACCGCGTCGCCGGTCACCCGGTCGGCGAGGCCGAGTTCGCTCACGCGGGCGCGCACCGCCGCGTCCGCGTCGATCGCCACGATCGTGTCGGCGAGGCCGTAGCGGCGGGCCCCGCGGGCGATCGAGGAGCCGATCAGCCCGAGCCCGACGATGGCCAGCCGCCCGAAGACGGGTGCGGCGCCGTCCCTGCCCGCCTCAGGCATGCCCGCCCCGCACGAAATCGGAGAGGGCGGCGAGGAAGGCCTCGTTCGCCTCGGCGCTGCCGACGGTGACCCGGAGCGCGTCCGGCAGGCCGTAGGAGGCGACGCGGCGCACGATCACCCCGCGCTCGGCGAGGAACGCGTCCGCCTCCGCCGCCGACCGGCCGGGCTCAGGCGGGAAATGCACCAGGATGAAGTTCCCGACGCTCGGGGTCACGGTCAGCCCCAGCGCCTCCGCCCCCTCGGTGAGGCGGGGCAGCCACGTCTCGTTGTGGGTCATCGCTGCGGCGAGGTGGGCGTCGTCGGCGATCGCCGCCGCGCCCGCCGCGATCGCCGCGCCGGAGAGGTTGAACGGCCCCCGGATGCGGTTGACCGCGTCCGCCACATGGGCGGGCGCCACCATCCAGCCGATGCGCAAGGACGCGAGACCGTGAATCTTCGAGAAGGTGCGGGTCATCACGACATTGTCGGCGTCGAGCACGAGGTCGAGCCCGGCCGAGTAGTCGTTGCGGCGGACATATTCGGCGTAGGCCCCGTCGAGAACGAGGAGCACGTGCGGCGGCAGCCCGGCATGGAGGCGGCGCACCGCGTCGAAGGGCAGGTAGGTGCCGGTCGGGTTGTTGGGGTTGGCGATGTAGACGATCTTGGTCCGCTCGGTGACGCGCGCCAGCAGGGCGTCCACATCGGTCGTGAGGTCGCGCTCGGGCGCGACCACGGGCGTCCCGCCCGCGGCCAGGATCGCGATCCGGTAGACGAGGAAGCCGTGCGCGCTGAACAGGCCCTCGTCGCCGGGGCCGACATAGGCGTAGGCGAGGAAGGAGAGCAGCTCGTCCGAGCCCGCGCCGCAGACGATGCGGGCGGGGTCGAGCCCGTAGCGCGCGGCGATGGCCGCGCGCAGCGCCGTGGAATTGCCGTCCGGGTAGAGTGCGAGCTTTCCGGCCGTCTCCTGCATGGCGGCGATCGCCGCCGGGCTCGGGCCGAGCGGCGTCTCGTTGGAGGACAGCTTATGGATCTTGGTCGCGCCGGGCGCCCCGCTCTTGCCGGGCACGTAGGCCTCGATCGCCATCACGCCGGGGCGCGGCACGGGGCGGAGGGGAGAAGCGGAGGACGGGGCGGCGGACATGGAGCGTCGGGGGTCAGAAGAGCCGAGCCGCCCCTCTACAGCATTTCCGCGGCCGATGAAGCCCGCGGCGCGCCTGCGGCGCTGCGGATACGGGCGGTCCTGCCGGCCCTGCTCCTGCTCGCCGGCCTGCCGGGGCCCGCGCGCGCCGAACCGGTCGTGGCGGAGGCCCGCCTCGGCCAGCCTTCGGATTCGCACGAGCCGCAGCGGGCCCACGTGATCCTGCACGGGGACGGGCCCGGCGGCGCGGGGCCCGTCGCCTTCATCTGCCGCTTTCTCGACGGTGCCGGCGCGGTGCTCGAACAGGTCGCGGGCTCGGTGCCGGCGCTGTCCGGCCGGGCCGAGGGCAGCGTCACCTATTACGGCTGGCCCCGGGCGAGCCGGGTCGCGTGCCGTGTCGGGGCTCCCTGAGGGATCGGCCTCAGACCCGGAAGCGGGCGGCGTGACTGCCGGTCTCGTCGAGGGCGGCGACCTCGGCGCCGGCCCGGTCGAGGGCCTCGCGCAGCTGGCGCGGACCGACGCCCCCGGGCACCGCGATCAGCAGCCGCTCGCCCTCGCCGCGCGGCTTGGCCCGGCCCACCACCTCGCCGTAGAGGTCCTGCAGGGCGCGCTCCGTCTCGGCCGTCCAGGTCGCGGTGCGGGCGGCATGGAGCACCCAGTCGCGCTGCGCCGCGGTCGGATCCTCCAGGGGCTTGGCCACCACGAAGACCGGCGTGCCGGCCGGATGGGTCGGGCGCTCGATGAAGGGCAGCCGCGCGATCACCTTCGGGCGGCCCTCGCCGATCAGCCCCTCCCACCACGCCTCGCCCTTGGGCGGGCGCACCGCGCCGGTGGTCCCCTTGGACTCGAAGCGGAAGATGCCGAGATCGCCGCGCGAGGCCGCCACCGCCTCGATCACCGCCGCGCAGGTCGGGTGCGGGCGGTAGGGCACGGTGAAGCCGAAATGGAAGCGGGCGGAATCGCGCATCGCCGGATCGCCGCCCGAGACATCGGCATGCACCGAGAACGGGGCCTGCACATAGGTGAAGGTGGCGATGATGACGCGCCAGATCCCCTCCACCGTGTCGAGGGGCAGGAGCCCGCGATGGCGCTCGGCCACGCGCCGCATCATCGCCGCCTCGCGTCCCGGGCGGAAGGCCGAGCCGGAGGCGGTGGTGCCCTTCACGGCGATCAGCCGGTCGATGATCGTGCCGCGCTGGATCAGGAGGGCGTGCATCTCGGCGTCGATCCGGTCGATCTCGGCGCGGAGCGCCGCGAGATCCTCGCGCGGTGAAGCCTGGGACGAAGCTTTGCTGGAGAAGCGCATCGGGTGTCGCGTGTTCGGCCGGGACGGCTTGCGCCCCGTGTGTACGATCCCGCAGGCCGGAGGGCCAGCGGGCCGGGGCCTCGCGGACGGACATGAGGGGCGCCTCTGAACGGGGGCGCCGCCCGGGTTTCGTTGACGCTGCGGGCCCCGCATACTACCTCGGGCGATCACGCACGGCGCGCCTCCCGGAGCCCCGCGCCTCATCCGGCAGCGCGCCCGCACGCGAACGGTCATGGACAACGCCCCCGACACCGCCCTCGGCATCGGCCCCACCGTGGAGCCCGGCCGCGGGATGCGCCCGAGCCTCGAACTCAGCCAGGCGCTCGAGCCGCAGAGCCCGGTCGCCCTGTTCGGCGCCGACCGGCCGCTCGCGATGGATTCGGGCGTCGATCTCAGCCCGTTCCAGGTCGCCTACCAGACGGCGGGCACCCTGAACGCGGCGCGCTCGAACGCGGTGCTGATCTGCCACGCGCTGACCGGCGACCAGTATTTCGCCCACCGCCACCCGGTCACCGGCAAGCCCGGCTGGTGGGAGAGCCTCGTCGGCCCCGGCAAGCCGGTCGATACCGACCGCTACTTCGTGATCTGCTCGAACGTGATCGGCTCCTGCATGGGCTCGACCGGCCCGGCCTCCCTCGATCCGGCGACGGGGCGGCCCTACGGGCTCGACTTCCCCCTGGTCACCATCCGCGACATGGTCCGGGCCCAGGCGATGCTGATCGAGCATCTCGGCATCGAGGACCTGTTCCTCTGCATCGGCGGCTCGATGGGCGGCATGCAGGTGCTGCAATGGGCCGCGCTCTTTCCGGAGCGGGTCTTCGCGGCGATGCCGATCGCCACGGGCGCCCGCCACTCCGCCCAGAACATCGCCTTCCACGAGGTCGGCCGGCAGGCGATCATGGCCGATCCGGCCTGGGCGGAGGGGCGCTACCTGGAGGCCGGCACGCGGCCGGCCAAGGGCCTCGGCGTCGCGCGCATGGGCGCACACATCACCTACCTGTCGGAGCCGGCCCTGCACCGGAAGTTCGGCCGGCGCTTCCAGGGCCGCAGCGCGCCGACCTTCTCGTTCAACGCCGACTTCCAGATCGAGAGCTATCTGCGCCACCAGGGCCTGAGCTTCGTCGAGCGCTTCGACGCGAACGCCTATCTCTACCTCACCCGGGCGATGGACTATTTCGACCTCGCCGCCGACCACGGCGGCGTGCTCGCCAACGCCTTCCGCGACTCGAAGACCCGGTTCTGCGTGATGTCCTTCACCTCGGACTGGCTGTTCCCGACCTCCGATTCGCGGGCGATCGTGCACGCGCTCAACGCGGCCGCGGCGCCCGTCGCCTTCGTCGAGGTGGAGAGCGACAAGGGCCACGACGCCTTCCTGCTCGACGAGCCGGCGATGTTCTCGGCCGCCCGCGGCTTCATCGACGCCGCCGCCCGGGCCCGCGGCCTGTGAGCGGCGCGCACAAGACCGGCCTCGCGCCCTGGCAGGCGACCGAGGCCCTGCCGCGCAGCGAGGCCGAGGGCGGCGCCACCCGCGTCGACCATCTCGTGGTGCTCGGCTTCGTGCCGCCGGGGGCGCGCGTGCTCGACATCGGCTGCGGCGACGGCGCCCTGCTGGCGCTCCTGCGCGACCGGCGCGGCGTCGACGGGCGCGGCATCGAGCTGTCGCGCGAAGGCGTGAATGCCTGCCTCGCCCGCGGCCTGCCGGTGATCCAGGGCGACGCCGACACCGACCTCGCCAACTACCCGGACGACGCCTTCGACGTGGTGGTGCTGTCCCAGACCATCCAGGCGACGCGCAACCCGAAGATCGTGCTGGAGCACCTGCTGCGCATCGGCCAGCAGGTGATCATCTCCTTCCCGAATTTCGGGCATTGGCGCGTGCGGGCCGAGCTCGCCTTCCGCGGGCGCATGCCGATGACCGAGATCCTGCCGGAAGCCTGGTACGAGACGCCCAACATCCACCATTGCACGATCCGCGACTTCGTCGGCCTGTGCCGGCTCGTCGGCGCCAAGATCGAGACCGCCGCCGCCCTCGACGCCAGCGGCCGCCCGATGCGCTTCTCGATGCCCTGGTGGTTCTGGAACCTGATCGGGGCGCAGGGCGTGTTCCTGCTGCGGCGGGACGGCACGCGGTGACGGGTCCGCGACGGTCGTTCGTCGCGGCGGCCCTCGCTCTTCTGCTCGCGCAGGCCGCCGAGGCGGCCCCGACCCCGCGGGACCAGTTTGTCACCGATCATCTCTGCGCCGTGCGCACGCGCCTGACGCACATCCACGAGCGTGGCCCGCGGGACACCTCCCGAAACCGGTTCCTCGTCGTCGCGATCCGCGGCGAGCCGCAGAGCTACGTGCAATGCATCTTCGTTGACGAAGACCGGACGATGCTCTGCGAAGCCTCGTCGGGAGCCTATCGCGACCGGGACGATTCCGGCATCCGTCGCCACCTGAGACCGGAGGCCGTCGCGGCCCTGCATCGGCTCGGCTTCTCGCAGCCCGATCCGAAGAGCAATTTCCAGCGCACCGTCGATCTCGGCATGCCGCCCGATCTCGACATCCCGGCGCGGCTGATCCTCACCGCCCTGTTCGACGCCTACGATGGCGCGGGCGCCCAAGCGCTCGACATGCACGCGCCGATGGCAGGCGGAGAGCCGGCCTGCGGGGTCGCCTCGGCCGGTCGATCCGAGCCGATGACCACGATGTGAGCCCTGCCCTCGCTCAATGCCCGTCGAGGAAATCGAGCATCCGGGCGTTGAAGCGGTCGGTCGCCTCCATGTGGACGAGATGGCCGATCCCGTCGAAGACCTCCGCCCGCCCGCTCGGCATGCGGGTGGCGAGGCTGCGCGCGTGCTCGGCGTTCCGGCCCATCGCCGCGGCGAGATCGGGCGGCGCGAAGGGCTTGCCGGGGGCGTTGTGGTCGTTGCCGCCCATCACGAACAGGGTCGGCGCCTGGATCAGCGGGATCTCGTGCACCACCGGCTGCCCCCAGATCGCCTGATAGGAATTCACGAAGGATTGCAGCCAGCGCGGATATTCCCCCGAGCCCTTCACCCGCTCGCGGATCTCCACGAAGGGCTCGATCGCCGATTCCGGCAGCGAGATCGACTGCGTCGTCATCAGCTGCTTGCGATAGGCCTCCGCCGTGAGCGCGCCCTCGCGCTTCAGCAGCTCGGAATCCGGCACCAGCGGCACGCTGAACCGGTAATCCTCCAGGCCGATCGGCGCCTCCAGCAGCAGGCTGTTCACCCGGTCGGGCGCGTTGCGGGCGAGGCGCACGGCGAGCATTCCGCCCATCGAGTGCGCCACCACGTCGACGCGGGCCAGCGCGAGGGCATCGAGGAGCGCCACGGTGTCGGCGGCCATGCGGTCGAAGGTGAAGGGTCCGACCGGCTTCGAGGACTTGCCGAAGCCGAGCTGGTCCGGCGCCACCACCCGGTAGCCCGCGCCGGACAGGGCCGCGATCACCGGGGCCCAGTAGCTCGACGGGAAGTTGCGCCCGTGCAGGAGGACCACCGTGCGTCCGTTCGGGCTGCCCTGGGGCGCCACGTCCATGTAGGCGAGGCGCTGCGCCTCGCCGTCGCGGGTCAGCGGCAGGTACGAGACCGGATAGGGGTAGGCGAAGCCCTCGAGCGCGATGCCCAGCGGCTCGGCCGTCTGGGCGGCGGCCGGGGGCGCCGTCCCCGCGAGGAGGGCGAGGCCCAGGCTGAATCCGAGGGCGGGGATGGTCAGGACATGGCGCACGGGAGGCTCCGTCGTCGCGGGGGCCGGCGCCGCTTGGACCGGCCGCGCTGCACGCGGCGTGACATAGGGCACATCGCACGCCTCGACGGCGGGCCCGCGCGGTGAGATGGCCCCTTGCGTCACCCGCAGACGGAGCAGGCACGATCATGGCCGAGGCGGCCGGACCCGAGACGCGCGCGCAGCAGGACGGGCTGCCGGTTCGCGAGCGGCTGCTCGCCATGCTGGCGATCGCGCTCGCCATGACCATGGCCGTGCTCGACGGCGCCATCGTCAACGTGGCGCTGCCCGTGATGGCGCGCGACCTCGCCGTTCAGCCCGACGCGGCGATCTTCGTGGTCAACGCCTACCAGATCGCGGTGACGGCGGCGCTGCTGCCGCTGGCCTCGCTGGGCGACATCCTCGGCTACCGCCGGGTCTATCTCGCGGGGCTCGCCGTCTTCGTGGCGGCCTCCCTGGCCTGCGCCCTCGCGCCGAGCCTCTCCCTCCTCGTCGCGGCCCGGATCGCGCAGGGTCTCGGGGCGGCCGGGGTGATGAGCGTCAACATCGCGCTGGTGCGCTTCATCTATCCGCACCGGATGATCGGCCGCGGCGTCGGCAACGTCGCCCTGATGGTGGCCATGGCCTCGGCGGCGGGCCCGACGGTCGCCGCCGCGATCCTCTCCTTCGCCGACTGGCCCTGGCTGTTCCTGGTCAACGTGCCGGTCGGCCTCGCGGCGCTGGCCGTCGCCTCGCGCACCCTGCCGGTCACGCCGCGCAGCGGCGCGCGCTTCGACGGCGTGAGCGCCGTGCTCAACGCCCTCACCTTCGGCCTGATGATCGTCGGCGTCGACAAGCTCGGCGAGCCGGAGCGGCTGCCGCAGGCGCTCGCCGTCCTCGCCGGCGCGCTCCTCGTCGGCACCGTGTTCGTGCGGCGGCAGATGCGGCTCGCGGCGCCGCTCCTGCCCGTCGACCTCCTCAGGATCCCGGCCTTCGCGCTCTCGATGGCCTCCTCGATCCTGGCCTTCTCGTCGCAGCTCATCGCCTACATCGCCCTGCCCTTCTACTTCCAGGACGTGCTGCACCGCTCCAGCACCGAGGCCGGCTTCCTGCTGACCCCCTGGCCGATCGCCATCGCCCTGATGGCGCCCCTCGCCGGCCGGCTCGCCGACCGCTACCCGCCGGGGCTGCTCGGCGGCATCGGGCTTGGCCTGATGGCGGCGGGCCTCGCCGCGGTCGCCCTGCTGCCGCCCGAGCCGCACGCCCTCGACATCGCCTGGCGGCTCGCGCTCTGCGGGCTCGGCTTCGGCCTGTTCCAGTCGCCGAACAACCGGGTGATCATCACGGCCGCCCCGCGCGAGCGCAGCGGTGGCGCCAGCGGCATGCAATCCACCGCCCGCCTCACCGGCCAGTCCCTCGGGGCTGCCCTGGTGGCCGTGATCTTCGGGCTGACCCATGCGCAGGGCGCGGGTTTCGGCGTCCATGTCTCCCTGTGGTGGGCCGTGATGCTGGCGCTCGCCGGCATCGTCACCAGCATCCTGCGCCGCGCACCGGTCCGCTGAGCGGGCCAGCGTCCGGCGCATGCCACCGGCCACGCTCCCGCGCGTTGTCCCGGATCCTGCCCTCACGGATTCGCGAGCCCATGGATCTGAACCTCAGCGGCCGGCGCGCCCTCGTCACCGGCTCCACCGGCGGCATCGGCTACGGCATCGCCCTCGCGCTCACCGAACTCGGTGCCGATGTCGGGGTGAACGGGCGCACGGCCGAGCGGGTCGAGGCTGCCCTGGCACGGCTGCGCGGCGAGATCGCGGGGCGGACGGGTGCCGGCAGCCCCTTCGCGGCGGTCGGCGACGTGGCGAGCGCGGCGGGCGTCGGCGCGCTGCTCTCGGCCCTGCCGGCGGTCGACATCCTGGTCAACAATACCGGGATCTTCGAGCCGAAGCCCTTCTTCGAGATCCCGGACGCCGACTGGCAGCGCTTCTTCGAGGTGAACGTGATGAGCGGGGTGCGCCTGTCGCGGGCCTACACGCCGGGCATGACGACGCGGGGCTGGGGCCGCGTGATCTTCATCGCCAGCGAATCCGCCCTGAACATCCCCAACGAGATGGTCCATTACGGCATGACCAAGACCGCGCAGCTCGCGGTCTCGCGCGGCCTCGCCCAGGCGGTGGCCGGCACCGGCGTGACCGTCAACAGCGTCCTGCCCGGCCCGACCCTGTCCGAGGGCGTGGCCGACTTCATGAAGCAGATGGCAGGGGTCGAGGGCGACGCCGACCTCGACGCGCTCGGGCGGCAGTTCGTCGCCGAGCACCGGCCGACCTCGCTGATCGGCCGTCTCGCGACCGTCGAGGAGGTGGCCAGCATGGTGGCCTATCTGTGCAGCCCGGCGGCGAGCGCGACGAGCGGTGCGGCCCTGCGCGTCGACGGCGGCGTTCTCACCAGCATCGCCTGACGACGCGCGGGACGGACGGGTTCGTCCGTCCCGGCGCGGTCTGGCCGATGCTGCCGGAGGGGATCAGGCCTTGAGGTGCGCGGCGAGATGCTTGTTCATCTCGAACATGCTGCACTTGTCCTTGCCGAAGACCTTCTTCAGCTTGTCGTCGGCAACGATCTCGCGCTTGTTCTCGGGGTTCTGGAGGTTGTGCTTCTTGATGTAGTCCCACACCTTGCTCACCACCTCGCCGCGCGGCAGCGGGCTGGTGCCGACGATGGCGCCGAGCTCGGCCGAGGGCTTGAGCGGCTGCTGCAGGGCGTTCGGCTTGGTGGCGCCAGCGGCCTTGGTCGCCTTGGGGGCAGTGGCCGCGGGTGCCTTGGCCTTCGCCGCCTTGGGCGCGGCCTTGTCCGTCGTCTTCGTCGCCATGGATTTCCTCCGGTTCCCGCTGCGGCGCGCGAACGAGCCAGCGCCGCAGCGAAGGCAGCATAGCAGCAACAACTAAGCGGTGAGGCACCCGTTCCAAGGGGAATTTCATCGGTTCCCCGCTCTCATCCACAGGGCAGGCGCCTTCGGGCGCCTCTCGGGGCACGACCTGTGGACCGCGGCCACGCGGAAACCATCCCTTAAGGCGCGCGGGCGAAGCCTCGTGCGCATGCTCGTGCCCGCGCTCGCCCTCGCTGTCCTCCTCGCCGCCGGCCTCGTTCTCGGCCTCGGGATCGGCATCAACGCCGAGGCGGCCCCCGCCGCGCCTGGCCGGGGCTGCGGCCTGGTCTGACCTGACCGGGCATCTGGACCGGCGGACGGAACCGTCGGCCGCGCCCGCGCGCTAACTCCCGTGACCGGCGCCCTTCGGCCGCGGCCGCGGCGCGCATCCTCGCGGGAGACCCCATGCCGACCGACCTGCCCACCGAGCGCAGCATCCGCAAGACCGGGTCCATGGAGCTCGACCCCACGGGCGAGGGCGTGGCCATCGACGAGACCCCGCGCCTGATCGCGTCGAACAAGGTCGAGGGCACCGATGTCTACGACCGCGACGGCCGGCATCTCGGCACGGTGCACAACTTCATGGTCGACAAGGTCTCGGGCCAGGTCGCCTACGCGGTGCTGGCCTTCGGCGGCTTCCTGGGGCTCGGCGAGAACCACCATCCCCTGCCCTGGCGGGCCCTGACCTACAGCACCGAACTCGGCGGCTACGTGGTCGACATCGACCCGGGCGTGCTTGAGGGCGCGCCGAGCCACGGCCCCGGGGAGGACGCCTTCGCCGATCCCCGCTACGGCGGGCGCGTCGACGATTATTACGGCCGCCGCGCGCCGACCGCCTGAATTCAGTAGAGCCGGTCGCGGTAGCCCTCGGCCACGGAGCGCTCCGTCTCCGCCCGGTCGAGGCCGATCTGGTCGGACAGGATGCGCCCGAGGCTCGGGAAATCCGGCCGCGGGCCGGCGCCCTTCGCCCAGAGGTCCGAGCGGATCAGCGCCTTGCCGCAGTGGAAATAGACCTCCTCCACGGCGATCCGCAGGGCCGCGCAGGGCAGCTTGCCGTGGGCGGAGAGCGGCGCCAGCGCCGCCGCCTCCGTGACGAGGGCGGCGCGGCCGTTGACGCGCAGGGTCTCCTGCAGGCCCGGCACGAAGAACAGCAGCCCGAGGCGGGGATTCTCGGCGAGGTTCATCATCGTGTCGACCCGGCGGTTGCCGGGCCGGTCCGGGATCAGCAGCGTGCCCGCATCCGGCACCGCCACGAAGCCCGGCGCGTCGCCGCGGGGGGTGGCGTCGCAGCGGCCCGCCCCGTCCGCCGAGGCGATCACCAGGAAGGGCGAGCGCGCGATGAAGGCGCGGGCATGATCGTCGAGCCGGTCGCGCTCCTTGGCCTGCGAGCGCGGCGTCGGCTCGCCGTAATGGCTGCGGATCGCCTCCCGGCTCGGCATCTCGCTCACGGCGCGCTCCCCTTCATTCGACCGGACGACCCCAGATAGCAGGGGCGCGGCACGCTGTCCTCGCTCAGCGCGCCGGCCGCGGCGCGCCGTGGCGCCCGGCGACGAGCCAGTAGACGAGGCCCGCGGCGGCGCCGGCCAGGAACAGGAGCGCGGTGAGCCGCGCCTCCGCGGCGGGCGCCGGCCCGACCCGGGCGGCGCCGCGGCCGAGCCAGGGCAGCAGCGCGGTGAGCAGGCCGCAGCCGCCGCCGTACCAGGCGAGGCTGCGCAGGCCGAGCGTCCCGCCGATCAGCGCCGTCAGCACGGGCGGCACCACGAGCAGCCAGAACAGCGCCCGGGCGAGGCCCGCGACGACCAGGGCGAGCCCCTCCGGCGGCAACCCGGCCGAGAGGTCCGACAGGGCGAGGTCGAGCCCGGCCTGCGCCCCGGCGCTGATCCAGGCACCCGCCACCGGATCGAGAAACACCGCGAGGCCGAGCACCAGCCCGCCCGCCGGGATCGCCAGGAGCAAGGCGAGCGCGCCGACGAAGAGGCGACCGAGGAGACGCATTGGCTCTGTATCCCGTGGATCCCGACCCCTGTGACCGTGGCGCCACGCCGGCCGGCCCGGGCCCGCGCGACGGGCGGCACAGCCCTCGCCGGTGAGCGGCGACGCTATAGATCCGGCCCATGGCAAGCCAGCCGCGCCAGATCTTCATCCTCACCGGAGCCGGCATCTCCGCCGAGAGCGGGCTCGGGACCTTTCGCGATCGCGGCGGCCTGTGGGCGCGCTTCGACCCGCTGACGCTCGCCACGCCCGAAGCCTTCGCCGCGGATCCCGACACGGTGCTGGATTTCTACAACCACCGCCGGCGCGGCGTGATCGCGGCCGCGCCGAACGCCGCCCACGCCGCCCTCGCCCGCGCCGAGGCGGGTCTCGCGGCCCGCGGCGGGCGCCTGTTCCTGTGCACGCAGAACGTCGACGACCTGCACGAGCGGGCGGGCTCGGCGGCGGTCGTCCACATGCATGGCGAGCTGCTCAAGGCGCGCTGCACCGCCTGCGCCGCCGTGTCGGAGCGGCGGGCGGACATCCGGCGCGACGATCCCTGCCCGCATTGCGGCGCGGCGGCCCTGCGCCCGGACGTGGTCTGGTTCGGCGAGATGCCGAAGCATCTCGACCGGATCGACGCGGCCCTGGCGGAATCCGACCTCTTCGTCGCGGTCGGCACCTCGGGCGCGGTCTATCCGGCGGCGGGCTATGTGCGGCAGGCCCGCGCCCTCGGGATCCCGACCTGCGAGCTGAACCTCGAACCCTCGGACAACGCGCGCATCTTCGACGCGGCGCGCTACGGCCCGGCGAGCGCGATCGTGCCGGACTATCTCAGCGAACTCGGGCTCTGACCCCGGCGGGAGGCCGCGAGAACAGACGAGCGGCCGCAGCCAGGCACGGGCGCGCTCGGCCGCGCCGGCATGCCAGAACATCGTTCCCATGATCCAAGGACGGGCGGCGCAGATCTATAAGGAGTATATTACTACACCCTTCAACTATATTGGCATTTTCTGCCGGATCCGTGCCTCTTGCTTGTGCACGATACGCTTTTTCGACCCGAATCAACCAACATCCCACTGTCAAGACATGGCGTGGATATGCCCCTCCGGGTACAAAGGTCGAGCTTGGGCGAGTCGTCGCGGCCGCGCCCAGGCGTTCGTTGAAGCCACAGGGGGACGAGACCGCCCATGCAGAACTTCACCGTAACAGCCCGCGAGCGCGATACCCTCCTGGCAGCCCTGCGCTACTACCAGTTCTACCGGATGCAGGGACACCCGTTCGACCCGCGCCAGGACCACCTGATCGACGCCATCGCCAGCCATACCGGCGAGGCGCTCGACCTGACCGAGATCGACGATCTCTGCGCCGGCCTGAACGGCAACGAGCACGCGCTCACCGCGAGCGCCTGACGCACCCGCGAGCGACGCTCACGGATCACGGACGAGACCGAGCCGCCGCGCCCCGGCACGCGGTCCGTCCCGGGGCGAGCGTTCTGCCCGCCCCTCGCCTCCGCGGCCCCGTCGGCGGCTGCCCCGGCGGCCCCGGTCGAAAGACCGGATTCCCCTCTCCCCCCGCATGCTCTAACCCGCTGAGGATCGCTCGGGCGCGCAGACCCGGCGAAGGGGGGAGCCTCGACAGCATGACAGACGGCATCGGCCGGCGCCTGCGCCGTGCGGGCCTGGGCGCCGCCCTCGCCCTGGCGCTCGCGGCGGGGCAGCCGGCGCGCGCCGCCGAGGAGAGCGCGGCGATGGCCCTGGTCGTCGCCGTGGACGTCTCGCAATCGGTCGACGACGCCCGGTTCCGCCTGCAGATGGACGGCATCGCCGAGGCCCTGGAGGATCCCGGCGTCGTCGGGGCGATCGCCGGCAATCCCGGCGGCATCCTGTTCGCGATGGTGACCTGGGCCGACCAGGCCCGGCTGTCCCTCGGCTGGCGCCGCCTGCGCGACCGGGCCGATGCGGCGGCGACCGCGGCGCAGGTCCGCGCCCTGGCGCGCCAGGGTGGGGAATTCACCTGCATCGGCCAGATGATGCGCAGCGTCACCGCGAGCGTGCTGCCGGCTCTGCCGGTGCCGGTCGACCGGATGGTGGTCGACGTGTCCGGGGACGGCATCGACAATTGCACCGAGGCCTCCGCCCTCGACGCGGAGCGCGAGGCGCTGCTCGCCGCCGGGGCCACCGTCAACGGGTTGCCGATCCTGGTGCCGGGCGAGAACGACGTGGTGGGCGCAGGCGCCTTCCGCGCACCCGGCTACGGCCTCAAGCCGGTGGGGCCCGGCCAGGGCGAGGAGACGAGCCTCGACCGCTGGTACCGCGCCCACGTCATCGGCGGGCCGGGCGCCTTCCTGCTCGCCGCACGGGGCTATGGCGACTTCGCCCGTGCGCTGCGGCAGAAATTCGTGATCGAGATCAGCGCGCTGGAGCCGCCGCGCGGGCGGTGAGCCCCGGCCGTCTCAGGCCACATTCGAGCGATACGATCTCCGGTTGAGCACAGATCGGTCATCGCGGATCCCCTCTCCCCGCTTGCGGGGAGAGGGGGGCGCGTATGGCCGGCCGAAGCAATCACCCGGAAATGGTATCACAACGTCGAGGCGGCGAGCGTGCCGGCGGCGCGGCGCAGGGCCTCCTCGTCGCGGCTGCCGCTGAGGGCGTAGGCGCAATGCGCGCCGTTCCAGGTCACGGTGGTGCCGTCGCCCGCGCCCGCGATCTCGTTGGCCGGGCCGTTGCCGCGGCGGTGGGTCGCGAACAGCGAGATCTCGCCGAGATCGGCCGCCTGCGCCGTGATCTCGATGCCGGTGCCGTGGCGCGAGGGGAAGACCTGCACGTCGCTCACGGTCCAGGTCTCGGGCAGGACCGGCAGCCGGATGCCGGTGGCCGTCTCGATCGCGGCGCGGTCGTAGGTGATGCCCCCGCTCTGGGAGGCGATGCCGGCCCGCAGCAGCGCCACCTGGCGCGCCTGCTGGGCGTCCTCGATCAGCGTCGGGTCGACGGTCGCCGCGTAGGTGCCGGGAATGCCGAAGCGGCCGACCTCGTCATGGGCGAGCCAGCCGGCCCCGACCAGCACCGCGATCGCCGCGGCCCGTTTCAGCCGGGCGCCGACGCTGCGCCAGCGCAGCGACCGGTCGAGCCGGCGGGCGGCCATCCGGTTGCGCTCGGGGCCGGGCCCGATCGGCCGCGCGAAGGCCTCGCGCAGGGCGTCGCGGTCGTGCATCTCCGCCATCACGCGCGCGGCGGTGTCGGGGTGCCGCGCGAGATGCGCCTCGACCTCGAGGCGGCGCATCACGTCGAGCTGGCCATCGACGAAAGCGGTGAGGTCGCTGTCTGTGATCGGGTCGATCATCTGGCGAAGTCCTGTCGTCCGATAAGTCCGTGGTCCGGCCGGTGGTATTCTACCACCCGCGCAAAGCCCGCCGCGAGAAGGGATCGGGCGTCGCGTCCCGCTGGTCCACCCCGTCGCGGGTGACGAGGCGCAGCGGGGTGCGGGCGGGCGCCTCGCGCTCCGCGCCCTTCCCCTCCTTGTCGGCCGTCCGCGCGCCCTCCTCGAAGGCCCGCAGCGCGGCGCGGCCGCGGCCGAGCCGCGACATCAGCGTGCCGATGGGGATGCCGAGCACCGCGGCGGCATCGGCATAGGCCATGCCCTCGATGGTCACGAGATGCAGGGCGGCGCGCTGCTCCTCCGGCAAGGTGCCGAAGGCCTGCCGGATCTGGGCGAGGCGCACCTGGCCCTCCTGGGCCGGCGGCACGAGCTCCTCGTTCATCTGCACCAGCACGTCGGCGTGGCGGGCCTCCACCTGCTTGCGGCGCTGGTCGTCGATGAAGACGTTGTGCAGCACCGTCATCATCCAGGTGCGCAGATTGGTGTTGGGCCGCAGCGATCCCTGCGATTCGAGGGCCCGCACCAGCGTGTCGTGCACGAGATCGTCCGCCCGCAGGGTGTCGCGGGTGAGCGAGCGCGCATAGCGTCGCAGCGGCACCAGCAGGTCGACGATCTCGGGTCGGCTCATCTTGTCGGGGCCCATACCCTGCCTTTGAGTCTGATCTCCTATACCCGTGAACGGCGGGCCTCCGCCCGATAATCCCGGGCCGGGCGGGCGTTCGGGGCCCGGGGTGCGTCAGCGCACGACGGCCCCGTCCCGGGCGCCGGTCGCGTGCCTACTGGTAGGCCGATTCGAGGTCGAGGCTGCAATCCCGGCCGATCGCGTCGTAATGCTCGGCGAGCCAGGCCTCGGCCGCCCGGCGGCCCTTGTCGCGCAGGCGCTGGAACACCCGCCAGCGGGCATCGAGCTTCGAGGCGGCGTTGTAATCCTCGAGCGCGTCGGTCCCGTCGATGCGGTGGACGAGGACGCGCCGGTACTGGCCCTGGCCGAGCACGCCCTCCTCGATCAGCCCGTCGAGGAAGTCGATGGCGCGCAATTCCCGCATCAGGTTGGCGTTGAAGGTGATCTCGTTGAGGCGGTCCTGGATCTCGCGCTCGGTGCGCGGGGTCTCGCGCCGCTCCACGGGATTGATCTGCACGAGCACGATGTCGCGGGTCTCGGCCCCGCGATGGAGCGGGTAGAGCGGCGGGTTGCCGAGATAGCCGCCGTCCCAGTAGGGCACGCCGTCGATCTCCACCGCCTGGAACACGGTCGGCAGGCAGGCCGAGGCCATGAGGTGATCGACCGTCAGGCGCTCGCGCTCGAACACCGCGAGCTTGCCGGTCCAGACATTGGTGGCCGAGACGTAGATGCCGGCGGTGTCGGCCGCGCGCAGGCGCTCGAAATCCACCTGCGCCGCCAGCGCCTTGCGCAGCGGGTTGATGTTGAGCGGGTTCGAGACGTAGGGGCTCGGCGTCAGGGCCTTCAGCCAGAACTCGGCGACCGGGTTGCCCTTCCAGAGGCCGAGGACCGCGTTGAACAGGCTGCGCGAGGCGGGCCCGAGATCGCTGTCGAGGCTGACCTCGCGCCAGAACTGCTCCAGCCCCGCGCGGGCGCCGTCCGGCCCGCCCTTCAGCCAGCCGTCGAGCATGACCACGCCGTTCATGGCGCCCGCGCTCGCCCCGGTCAGGGCTTCGAAGCCGAGACGCCCGTCCTCGATGAGATGGTCGAGGACGCCCCAGGTGAAGGCGCCGTGCGCGCCCCCGCCCTGAAGGGCCAGAGCCACGTTCTTCTCGGCCCGCGGCCCGGCCAGCACGTGCCGCGGCGGATGGGTGGCGGGGTTGTCGCCGACGGGCACGAGGGCGTCGGGCGCAGCGTCGGCGCTCGGCACCGCGGTGGCGGGGTTCTCCGGCTCGGCGCCGTGGGGATGCTCGCTCATCATGCCCTCGAACTGGGATTGCTGCGCTGCGGTCGCAACTGTTGCATCGCAGCAATGCGCGTGCCGCGAGGCGGCGCCGCGCCGGCCGTCACGCGCCCTGAACGGCGCGTGCGCGCCCCGAGAACGACCGAGACGGCCGCAAGATCCCGCATGAGGATCCCGCCTGGATGCCTCTGGCGGTGGCCCCAGGCTCGGGGGGATCCGTTGCGATGCGGTGCGAACTCGACAGGCGCGCCCCGATGGGACTATGAGACGCGCGAGAATCGTCAGTCCGTTTCGTACCCTAGACCCGTCTGTGCCCGTGTCCCGCTTGACGTTGCGGCCCGTCAACCGCAGCTAAACGTCTTCGTGCGTACACGCATACGGTTCTATGAGGGTACGATTCGTACCAAAGATCGCAGCGAAGACAGACGCGACGGCCGCGGGCGGCAGGTCTGAGATGCCCGAACGCGCCCGAGGCCTCGAGCGAAGGTCCCCGATGGAAACCATGGAAGCCGACAGCCGCCCCGCGAACCCGCTCGCCGGCACTGGCCCCGAGATCGCCGGCCCCGCGCCCCGGCACCGCACCGCGGGCGTCCGGGTCGGCGCGGGCGAGGGCGCGGTCACCGTCGGCGGCGGCGCGCCGATCGTCGTCCAGTCGATGACGAACACCGACACCGCCGATATCGACGCCACGGTGGCGCAGGTCTCGCAGCTCGCCCGCGCCGGCTCGGAGCTCGTCCGCATCACCGTCGACCGCGACGAGGCGGCGGCCGCCGTGCCGAAGATCCGCGAGCGTCTCGACCGGATCGGGGTGCACGTGCCGCTGGTGGGCGACTTCCACTATATCGGCCACAAGCTGCTCTCTGACCACCCGGCCTGCGCCGAGGCGCTGGCCAAGTACCGGATCAACCCGGGCAATGTGGGCTTCAAGGAGAAGAAGGACACCCAGTTCTCGACCATCATCGAGCAGGCGATCCGCTACGGGAAGACCGTGCGCATCGGCGCCAACTGGGGCTCGCTCGACGGCGAGTTGCTCACCCACCTGATGGACGAGAACGCCAAGTCGGCCCGGCCGATCGACGCGCGCGCGGTGATGCGCGAGGCGATGGTGCAGTCGGCCCTCTCCTCCGCGCAGCGCGCCGAGGATCTCGGCCTGCCGAAGGACCGCATCATCCTCTCGGCCAAGGTCTCCGCCGTGCAGGACCTGATCGCCGTCTACCGCGAGGTGGCGCGCCGCTCGGACTACGCGATCCATCTCGGCCTCACCGAGGCCGGCATGGGCTCGAAGGGCATCGTGGCGGCCTCGGCCGCGATCGGCGTGCTCCTGCAGGAGGGCATCGGCGACACGATCCGCTACTCGCTGACCCCCGAGCCCGGCGGCGACCGCACGGTGGAGGTGAAGGTCGCGCAGGAGCTCCTGCAGACCATGGGCTTCCGCACCTTCGTGCCGCTGGTGGCGGCCTGCCCCGGCTGCGGGCGCACCACCTCGACCACGTTCCAGGAGCTCGCCCGCGACATCCAGAACTGGATCGCCACCTCCATGCCGGAATGGAAGAAGACCTATCCGGGCGTCGAGGGCCTGAACGTGGCGGTGATGGGCTGCATCGTGAACGGCCCGGGCGAATCGAAGCATGCCGATATCGGCATCTCGCTGCCCGGCACCGGCGAGAGCCCGAGCGCGCCGGTCTTCATCGACGGCAAGAAGGCGATGACGCTGCGCGGGGCCAACCTCGCCAAGGACTTCGAGACCATCGTCATCGACTATATCGAGCGCCGCTTCGGCCAGGGCGCCCGCAACGCGGCCGAGTAGGCCGTCCCTCCCGGCCCGACCGGCCTGTTGACCGCGGCCTCCGCCGCGGCCGCGGGCCGGCGGGCGCTGTTTTCGCCTGTCTGCAGGCGTGTTAGCTAGCGGGTCGCGGTTTCCCGTGCGGCCGGCGCCGCGCGCGCGCCGGCAAGCTTTTCGCGTAACCGTCGCATCCTTCGCGCATTCCGCTTGTGCCGCAGAGCGCGCCGGGCAGGCCTGAGCCTCGATCAGATCCGATGAGCGAATCCGCAAGCCAAAGCGCCGTCCCCGGCCCCGCCGCCGCGCAAGCCACGTCCGAGGCGCTGAGCACGCCCGCCGGCGCCCTCGACGGCGAGAGCCATCCCCATGCCGGGTTCTGGAGCCTCGTCGTCGGCTCGGTCGGCGTCGTCTACGGCGATATCGGCACCAGCCCGCTCTACGCCTTCCGCGAGGCGCTCGCCCCGGCCCGGTCCGACAACATCCTGCTCGCCGAGGAGGTGCTGGGCACCGCCTCGCTGATCCTCTGGGCGCTGTTCCTGATCGTCACCGTCAAGTACGTCGCCATCCTGCTGCGCATGGACAACAACGGCGAGGGCGGGATCCTCTCGCTGATGGCGCTGGCGCGCAAGGCGCTCGGCGGCTCGCGCATCGTGCTGACGCTGGGCCTGCTCGGCGCCGCCCTGTTCTACGGCGACGCGATCATCACCCCGGCCATCTCGGTGCTCTCGGCGGTGGAGGGGCTGAAGCTCGTCACGCCGGCCTTCGAGAACTCGGTCCTGCCGATCACGGTGGGCATCATCGTCGCGCTGTTCCTGGTGCAGAGCCGGGGTACCAGCCGGGTCGCGGCCTTCTTCGGGCCGGTGATGGTGGTGTGGTTCCTGGCGCTGGCCGCGGCGGCGCTGCCGCACGTGATCGCCAATCCGGGCGTCTTCGCCGCCGTCAATCCCTGGTACGCGGTGCATTACCTGCTCGGCCACGGCACCGGCGCGCTGGTGGCGCTGGGCGCCGTGTTCCTGGCCGTCACCGGCGCCGAGGCGCTCTTCGCCGATCTCGGCCATTTCGGGCGCAAACCGATCCAGATCGCCTGGATCGGGCTGGTCTTCCCCTCGCTCGCCCTGAACTATCTCGGCCAGACCGCCCTGGTCCTGGAGAAGCCCGACACCTCGGACCCGTTCTACCAGCTCGTGCCCGAATGGGGCCTGCTGCCGATGGTGATCCTGGCGACGCTGGCCACGGTGACCGCGAGCCAGGCGGTGATCACCGGCGCCTTCTCGCTCTCGCGCCAGGCGATCCAGCTCGGCCTGCTGCCGCGGCTCGAGATCCGCCACACCTCGGAATCCCATTCCGGCCAGATCTACCTGCCGCAGATCAACACCCTGCTCCTGCTCGGCGTGGTGGCGCTGGCGGTCCTGTTCCGCACCTCCTCGGCGCTCGCCTCCGCCTACGGCATCGCCGTCACGGGGACGATGCTGCTCACCGCCAGCATGACCTATCTCGTGATGTGGAAGATGTGGCGCTGGTCGCCGGTCGCCTCGGCGGCGGTGATGCTGCCCTTCATCGTGATCGAGTTCCTGTTCCTGCTCTCGAACCTGCTCAAGGTCTTCGAGGGCGGCTACGTGCCGCTGATCCTGGCCGGCGGCCTGATCGTGCTGATGTGGACCTGGGTGCGCGGCGTCACGATCCTGTTCAACAAGACCCGCAAGACCGACGTGCCGATCCTGGAACTCGTCGGCATGCTGGAGAAGAGCCCGCCGCACCATGTGCGCGGCACGGCCGTCTTCCTGACGAGCGACCCCGAGATCGCCCCGGCGGCCCTGCTGCACAACCTCAAGCACAACAAGGTGCTGCACGAGAAGAACGTCATCCTCACCGTAGAGACGGTCGACACCCCCCGCTCGAACGAGGCCGACAAGGTCCGCATCGAGCCGATCGGGCCGCATTTCTACAAGGTCGTGATGAAGTTCGGCTTCATGGAGACGCCGAACATCCCCAAGACGCTGACGCTGCTGCGCCGCCAGGGCTTCAAGTTCGACATCATGGCGACCTCGTTCTTCCTGTCGCGGCGCTCGATCCGGCCCGCGGCCCATTCGGGCATGCCGCTCTGGCAGGACCGGATCTTCATCACGCTGGCCAAGAACGCCAACGACGCGACGGACTTCTTCCAGATCCCCACGGGCCGCGTGGTGGAGGTCGGGACGCAGGTCACCGTCTGACAGCCTGTCCGGGCTGGATCGACGGATCATCCTGAGGTGCTCCGCGTGAGCGGGCCTCGAAGGAGCCCTCCGGCAGGCCCTGCGATCCCAGGAGGCCTCCTTCGAGGCCGCCGCTGCGCTGCGGCACCGCGGGATGAGGGCGAGGATGGGATACGCGTGATCAACGCCGCTCGACTTCCTCACAACCCGCTCTGAGAGCTTGGCCGAGCCTTCTGATCGACCGTCAGACCGCTGATCCCGCTCTCGACCGCATCCAGAGGCGGTTTGATCGGAGCGGTTCAGATCGTCAGGTCTTCGGCTCCGCCCGTCCCCATGCGGCAGGCGGCGTCATCTCCGCCCCGATCTCTCGACACGGACCTCAAGGATCGGGCGCGGCCGTCGCGGCCGCCGTGCCCGGGCGCACGCGGCGCGACATCCGCCGGGGATCGCCGGAGCGCGAATCGTCCGTACGTGGTGTGCGGGATGGCACATGCCATGCCCCCGACGCCGGCCTCGTGCGGCTCAGGGGGCCTCGCCCGCGTTGCCTCCCGGCGGGGGCCTGCCCTAGATCGGAGTTATTCTGACTTGAGAGCGCGCATCGGGGGCGGTGCCGCGGTCCGGCTCATGGCCGCGCCGTGGCCTGTCGTCGTCCCGGCATGACCGGATCCGGCAGGCCAGATCCGATCCCGAACCGCGCCGGTTGGAAACATCGAGGACCGCCCCGTGGACCCTCTCATGGGCGGAACCGTCACCGGGCCCGCGAGGCCGCGGGCGAGAAGGACGAACCGATGATCAAACTCACCGTGAACGGGGCGCCGCGCAGCTTTGACGGCGATCCCGACATGCCGCTCCTCTGGTACCTGCGGGACGAGCTCGGCTTGACCGGCTCGAAGTTCGGCTGCGGGGCTGCGCTCTGCGGCGCCTGCACCATCCATCTCGGCGGCACGGCGGCGCGCGCCTGCGTCACCCCGGTCTCGGCGGCCGAGGGACAGGACGTCGTCACCATCGAGGGCCTGTCGCCGGACGGCAACCATCCGGTCCAGGCCGCGTGGCGCGACCTCAACGTGGCGCAGTGCGGCTACTGTCAGTGCGGCCAGATCATGCAGGCCGCCGCCCTCCTCAAGGACACGCCGAAGCCCTCCGACGACCAGATCGACGAGGCGATGAGCGGCAACATCTGTCGCTGCGGGACCTACCCGCGCATCCGCGCCGCGATCCATCAGGCCGCCGGCCAGACCCCCGCCGCCAAGGGAGAGCGCCTGTGATTCACGACGCCAAGATGATGGCCGAGCTGGCCGCGCAGACACCGGCGGCGACCCCGATCCTCGCCAATGCCAGCCGCCGCGGCGTGCTCGGCGGCCTCGGCGCCCTCGTGCTCGCCCTCTCGCTGCGGGACACGGCCCGCGCCGACGAGGGCCAGACCGAGGAGCAGAAGGCCAAGAAGTTCGGCGCCGACGGCATGCCGCACGGCTGGCGCGATGACCCGAAGATCTTCGTCGCCATCGCCAAGGACGGCACGGTGACGGTGACGAACCACCGCTCCGAGATGGGCCAGGGCGTGCGCACCTCGGTGGCTCTCGTGGTGGCCGACGAGCTCGAGGCCGACTGGTCGAAGGTCCGGGTGACCCAGGCCTACGGCGACGAGGAGCGGTTCGGCAACCAGGACACGGACGGCTCGCGCTCGCTGCGCCACTTCTTCCAGCATTTCCGCCATGCGGGTGCGGCGGCGCGGCTCATGCTGATCCAGGCCGCGGCCAAGCAATGGAACGTCCCGGTCGCCGAAGTCAGGGCCGAGAACCATCAGCTCGTCCATGCCAAGTCGGGCCGCAAGCTCGGCTACGGCGAGGTGGCGGCAGCCGCCGCCGAGCTGCCGGTCCCCGAGCGCGACAGCGTGAAGCTGAAGGACCCCAAGGCCTTCCGCTACATCGGCACCGGCAAGATCGGGCTGATCGACAACCATGACATCACCACCGGCAAGGCGATCTACGGCCTCGACGTGAAGCTCGACGGCATGCTCTACGCCGTCGTCGCGCGCCCGCCCGTCTACGGCGGCAAGGTGAAGTCGGTCGACGATGCCGCGACCCTCAAGGTGCCGGGCGTCGTGAAGACCGTGCGGATCGAGGGCGGCGAGATCCCGTCCGAGTTCATGCCGCTCGGCGGCGTCGCGGTGGTCGCCAAGAACACCTGGGCGGCCATGAAGGGCCGTGACGCCCTCAAGATCGAGTGGGATGACGGCCCGAACGCCGGCTACGACACCGATGCCTTCCGCACGGAATTGGAGAAGGCGGCACGCCAGCCCGGCAAGGTGGTGCGCAACCAGGGCGACGTGGACGGCGCCTTCGCCAAGGCCAAGAAGAAGTTCGAGGCCGAGTACTTCGTGCCCCACCTCGCCCAGGCTCCGATGGAGCCGCCCGCGGCCGTGGTCTCGGTGAAGGACGGCGCCTGCGAGGCCTGGGCCTGCACGCAAGGGCCACAGGCCGCCCATGACCGGCTGGTGAAGCGCCTCAACCTGCCCGCCGACAAGGTGAAGGTGAACGTGACGCTGCTCGGCGGCGGCTTCGGCCGCAAGTCGAAGCCCGATTACGTGGTCGAGGCGGCCCTCTGCTCGCAGGCCGTCGGCGCGCCGGTCAAGCTCGCCTGGACCCGCGAGGACGACATCCACCACGGCTACTACCACACCATCTCGGTGGAGCGGATCGAGGCCTCCGTCGACGAGAAGGGCATGCCGACCGCCTGGCTGCACCGCTCGACCGCGCCGACCATCGGCTCGATCTTCGCGCCGGATCCCCAGCACGAGCTGCCCTTCGAGCTCGGCATGGGGCTCGTCAACAACCCGCTCAACATCAAGAACATGCGGCTGGAGAACCCGGCGGCCCCGGCCCATGTCCGGATCGGCTGGTTCCGCTCGGTCTCGAACATCCCGCACGCCTTCGCGATCCAGTCCTTCGTGGCCGAGCTCGCGCATGCGGCGGGACGCGATCCGAAGGACTACCTGCTCGAGCTGATCGGGCCGGGCCGCAAGATCGACCCGACCGAGATCGGCGACGTCTGGAACTACGGCGAGGATCCGAAGCGCTATCCCATCGATACCGGGCGCCTGCGCCGGGTGATCGAGACGGTGGCCGACGGCGCCAAATGGGGCCGGAAGCTCGAGAAGGGACGCGGTCTCGGCGTCGCCGGGCACTACAGCTTCGTCACCTACACGGCCTGTGCGGCCGAGGTGGAGGTCGACGCCAAGGGCCAGGTGAAGGTGAACGCGATCGATATCGCCGTCGATTGCGGGGCGCAGGTGAACCCGGAGCGCATCCGCTCGCAGATGGAGGGCGCCGTGGTGATGGGGATGGGCCTCGCGCTCACCTCCGAGATCACCTTCAAGAACGGCCGGGCCCAGCAGAACAACTTCGACGGCTACGAGATCGTCCGGATCGACGCTGCCCCGAAGGAGATCCGCGTCCATCTCGTGCCGTCCGGCGACTATGCCGGTCCGCTCGGCGGCGTCGGCGAGCCCGGCGTGCCGCCGGTGGCGCCGGCCATCGCCAACGCGGTCTTCGCGGCGACCGGCCGGCGCGTGCGCCAGCTCCCCATCCGCGGTCAGGCGGCGAGCGCCTGAGCCGCGCGCCGGTCGGGAGCCGCGAGGCGGCCCGGAACGTTGGCGTGTCGCGGGATCCCCCCGCGGCACGCCATTCTCGGTTTAGGATTACCCTCGATGAAGCGCATCGCGTGGCTCGTGGCCGCTCTGGCCGCCACCCCCGCCCTCGTCTCCACCCCCACCCTCGCCTCCCCCTGCGCGCAGCGGATCGACGCCCTCGCGAAGCAGGTGAAGTCGGAATCGACGGCGGCGATCGCGGCCTCGACCAGTGGCAAGGAGACGGCCGCCCGACGCGAGAGCGAGGGCCTGACCGGCACGGGCGGCGCGAGCGACCCGCGCACGGCCCCGCCCGCGCAGGCCTCCGAGGCGGGCAAGGGCGCGGAGGCGGCCCAGCAGGCCAAGGTCGCCCTCGACGAGGCCCGCACCGCCGATGCCAAGGGCGACGCCAAGGGCTGCGAAGCGGCCGTCACCCGCGCCGAACAGCAGCTGAAGACGGCCCCTTAGAGCCTGTTCGAGCGGGATCGACGAACCCTCATGCAGAGATCCGGCTTGTCCGACCCATCCACCTCATCCTGAGGTCGAGGACAGGATGAGCGGAGTGATCACCGGCCCGATCCGCTCAGACAGGCTCTAGAGCCGCGCCCGATCGCGTTGCGACGGGGCACGGCTCCAAGCCGTTGTTGTGACGCGCTCGCTTGCGCCGAACCGGCATCCACGTCGGCGGAGCGCGCTCTGAGCCGGGCCGGTGGGCGCCGGGCGCTCTCGACAGGTCCCCCCGGCCGGTGCCAAACAGCGGCATGCAGGCGGCGGGGCAGGACACGGTGACGGCGGAACTCGACGCCCTCTTCGCGGCAGCTGCCGCCGTCCGGGCACGCGCGCACGCGCCCTATTCGGGCTTCGCGGTCGGCGCGGCGCTGGCGGACGAGCAGGGCCGGATCCATGCCGGCTGCAACGTCGAGAACGCCGCCTATCCGGTCGGCACCTGCGCCGAGGCCGGGGCCATCGCCGCGATGGTGGCCGCGGGCGGGCGGCGCATCCGCGCGATCCTGGTCCTCGGCGCGGGCGCCCGGCCGGTGACGCCCTGCGGCGCCTGCCGCCAGCGCATCCGCGAATTCGCCGATCCCGGCACCCCGATCCACGCCGCCGGACCGGAGGGCGTGCTCGCCCGCTTCACCCTGGAGGAGCTGCTGCCCGCCTCGTTCGGGCCGGAGACCCTCGGTTGAGCGGCTGGCGCGCGCAGGCCGCGCGGACCACCGCGCATCTCGCGGCGGCCGGGTTCGCTGGTCCGCACGATCTGGCGATCGTCACCGGGACCGGGCTCGGCGCCGTGGTGGACCTCATCGAGGACGGAGAGGCCCTGCCCTATGCCGGGATCCCCGGCTTCCCGACCCCGAGCGTCACCGGGCATGGCGGCCGGCTGCATCGCGGGCGCATCGCCGGCCGCGCCGTGCTGGTGCTGGAGGGCCGCGCCCATGCCTACGAGCACGGCGATGCCGCCGCCATGCGCCTGCCGCTCGCCGCGCTCCAGGGGCTCGGCGCGCAGCGCCTGCTCCTGACCAATGCCTGCGGCTCGCTCCTGCCGGAGGTCGGGCCGGGCCGGCTCGTCGCCATCTCCGACCACATCAACCTGTCGGGCCTGAACCCGCTGATCGGCGAGGCGGACGAGGCCCGCTTCGTGCCGATGAACGATGCCTACGATCCGGGCCTGCGCGCCGGGCTCGCCGCGGCGGCCGAGGCCAGCGGCATCGTCCTCGCGGAGGGCATCTACGCCTGGTTCTCCGGCCCAAGCTTCGAAACGCCGGCCGAGGTGCGCATGGCCGGGCGCCTCGGCGCCGACCTGGTCGGCATGTCGACCGTGCCGGAGGTGATCCTCGCCCGCTTCCTCGGCCTGCCCGTCGCCGCCATCTCGGTGGTGACGAACTGGGCCGCCGGCATCGCGGGCGGCGCCCCCCACCATGCCGAGACCAAGGCGGCGGCGCGCGCCGCCGCGGATGATCTCGCCCACCTGATCGGCGCCTTCGCCGCCGGCCTGACGCAGGATTCGCAGCCTTGACGAACCCCATCGATCCCGGCGCCGCCTCGGTGGCGCGGCGTGCCCTGCCGCTGCTCGACCTCACCGATCTCGGCGAGGACTGCACGCCGGACCGGATCGCGGCGCTCTGCCGCGATGCGCAGGAGGGCGGCGTCGCCGCGATCTGCGTCTGGCCGGCCTTCGTGAAGCAGGGCGCCACGCTGCTCGCCGGCAGCGGCATCAAGGTCGCGACCGTGGTGAACTTCCCCGATGGCGGCGAGGATGCCGCCGCGGCAGCCGCCGCGACGAGGGCGGCGCTGGCGGACGGCGCCGACGAGATCGACCTCGTCCTGCCCTATCGCGCCGTGATGCGCGGCGACGCCGCACGCGCCCGCGCCGTGGTCGCCGCCGTCCGTGCCGCCTGCGGGCCGGCCTGCCTCAAGGTGATCCTGGAGACGGGCAGCATGGAGACGCCGGAGCGGATCGCGCAGGCGAGCCTCCTGGCCCTGGAGGAAGGCGCCGACTTCCTCAAGACCTCCACCGGCAAGAGCCCGGTCTCGGCGACGCCCGAGGCGGCGGGCCTGATGCTCGCCGCGATCGCCGCGCGCGGCCGGCCGGCCGGGCTCAAGGTCTCCGGCGGCCTGCGCCGGGTCGCGGACGCCGCCGCCTATCTCGCCATCGCCGACGCCCTGATGGGGCCGGGCTGGGCCACGCCGAAGACCTTCCGGCTCGGGGCGAGCAGCCTCTACGGCGTTCTGCAGGGCGCCCGGGGCGCGGCGGCATGAGCCGGTTCCTTCCGCAGGAGACGATCCGCCGGAAGCGCGACGGGCTGGTTCTCGATCCGCAGGAGATCCGGACCTTCGTTGCCGGGCTCACCGGGGATCAGGTCGGCGAGGGCCAGGCGGCCGCCTTCGCCATGGCGGTGTTCCTGCGCGGCCTCTCGCTGCCCGAGCGCGTGGCGCTGACCCGGGCGATGACGGAGTCGGGGCGCGTGCTCTCCTGGGACCTGCCCGGACCGGTGCTCGACAAGCACTCCACCGGCGGCATCGGCGACACGGTGAGCCTGCCGCTCGCGGCCATGGTCGCGGCCTGCGGCGGCTACGTGCCGATGATCTCGGGGCGCGGGCTCGGTCATACGGGCGGCACCCTCGACAAGCTCGCGAGCATTCCGGGCTACGACGCATCGCCAAGTCTCGACCGTTTCAAGGCCGTCGTGCGCGAAACCGGCTGCGCAATCATCGGCCAAACCCCCGACCTCGCCCCGGCCGACCGGCGCCTCTACGCGATCCGCGACGTGACCGGGACGGTCGAATCCCTCGACCTGATCACCGCCTCGATCCTCTCGAAGAAGCTCGCGGCCGGTCTCGGCGGCCTCGTGATGGACGTGAAGGTGGGCTCGGGCGCCTTCATGGCCGCCCTGCCCGAGGCGCGCGCGCTCGCCGAGAGCATCGTCGCAGTGGCAGCGGGGGCCGGCCTGCGCACCGCCGCGCTCATCACCTGCATGGACGCGACGCTGGCCTCGGCGGCCGGCAACGCCGTCGAGGTGGCCTATGCCATCGACTATCTGACGGGCCGCGCCCGCGAGCCGCGCTTCCACGCGGTCACCGTTGCGCTCGGGGCCGAGATGCTGGTGGCCGGCGGCCTCGCCCGCGACACGGAGGAGGCCTCGGCGCGGCTCGAATCCGTCCTCGCCTCGGGGGCGGCGGCCGAGACCTTCGCGCGCATGGTCGCCGCGCTCGGCGGCCCGGCGGATCTGGTGGAGGCGCCGGAGCGGCACCTCGCTGCGGCGCCTGTGACCCGCGAGGTCCGGCAGGCGGGCACGGTCGCGTCGGTCGATACGCGGGCGATCGGCCTGGCGGTGATCGGCCTCGGCGGCGGCCGGACGCGGCCGGAGGACGGGATCGATCCGCGCGTCGGCTTCACTGGCCTCGCCCGGCCGGGCGATGCGGGCGGCCTGCTCGGGGTGGTCCACGCCGCCGATGCCGACGCCGCCGACCGCGCCGAGCGGGCGCTCCGCGCAGCCTACCGCATGGGCGAGGCTTCCGGCGAGACCTCGGCCGAGCGGCCCGCGGTAATCGAGCGGATCGCCTGAGCCTGTCCGGCCCTACCAGTGGTGATGGTGCCGGTGGCCCCAGCCGTGATGGCGGTGGTGATGGTGGCCCCAGCCGCGGTGATGGCTCCAGCCATGGTGGTGGTGGCGATGCCCCCAGCCGTGGTGGTGATGGTGGTGGCGCCGGTAATGATGGTGGTGGTGGCCCCAGCCGTACTGCACCTGCGTGATGCCGGGCGCGGGCTCGACCGGCGCGACGGCGAGCGGCGCGGCCTGGGCGGCAGGCGCCGCGGCGGCGAGACCGCAGGCCAGGGCGAGAGCCGCCAGCACGCGGCGGCGGAGGGGACGAGGTGCGGGATGCGTGCGGTGCATGGGTGCTCTCCTGGTCAGCGTCCGGGCCGGCGGGCCCGGTTGGAGAGACTTTCGGTCCCGCGCCCTGAACGCGGGCTGATGGGGCCGTACAGCCCACATTCGGCAGGTCTTACGACATCCGGTCGATCCTTCGGAATGGTGGATGGTATCTGCGCTCAGACGCCGAGTGTGCCGCCGAGCAGGCCGAAGGCGAGAGGCGAGGCGGCGAGGAAGACGAGGAGGCCGCGCCGGACCCGGCCCTCGGGCAGGCCGGCGGCGAGGCAGGCGCAGGCGATCACAGTGATGCCCGCGAGCGGCAGGTAGTAGCGGGGATAGGCGTCGAGCCGCCAGCCGGTGGCGAGATGGTTGAGGTAGCTGAACCGGATATGGGCGGCGAGCACGAGGCCGATCGCCCCCCAGCCCGCCACCGCCAGTGGATCGAGCGGCTGCGCGCGCCCGGCACGGAGACGCATGAGCGCGACGGCCCCGCCCGCGAGGCTGAGCCCCATCAGGACGAGCGGCAGCACGAGCGAGGCGGTCTCGACGGCGTTGGGCTCGGTCAGAACCGGCCTGAACTGGCTGGCGAAGAGCGCGGCGAAGGTCAGGAGATAGGCGGGCAGGCCGAGCCGCGTCCCGTCCCAGCCGGCCTCGCGGGCGCCGTCCCGCATCATCGCGAGATGCCCCGGCACCTCGGGGACCGGGCTGCCGTACTGGGCGACCAGGACCGCGTAGGGCGCGGCGGCGAGAGCGAGAGCGAGCGTGGCGGGTAGGAGCGCCGTGGTCGGCAGCCGGCTACGGGCGACGAGCCAGAGGAGGGTGGGCCCGACGCAGCCGCCCACGAGCAGGAGCGCGGTGAACTTCGCGAGCCCCGCCGCGACGAGCCCGGCGAGCGCGCAGGTGAGCCAGGCGCGGCCCCCGCCGCAGAGCAGGCGCTGCAGGCCGAGCAGGGCGAGCGCGCCGCCGAGGATCGCGAGGTTGTCGTTGTTGACCGCGCCGTTCAGGGCGAGCGCGATGGGGATGGTGACGAGGGGCAGCGCATAGGCCCAGAATTCCAGCCGGCTGTGCGCGAGGCCGGCGGCCAGCAGCAGTAGCGCGGCGAAGGCGACGGTCGTGAGCGCGACGTTGACGAGCCGCAGGATCAGCAAGGCGCCCGGCTCCGCCCCGATCGCCGGCCCGATCCGGGCCAGCGCCGCGTAATAAGGCGGCGGGTGGTTGAGGTAGTTCGGCGCATCCGTCGGCGCGAGGCTCGCCGGGTCGAGCAGGCGCAGGGCGCGCAAATCCGGCCAGGACGCGCCGTCCCGCTGGATCTGCGCCACGTAGGAGACGTGGGCGACCTCGTCGAAGCCCTTGGCGATGTCCTTGCGGAGGGCGTTCACCACACCGCCGAAGCCGAGGAGCAGCACGAGCAGGATGAGGAGGCCGCGCCCCATGACGGGCGCGGCCTCGGGCGCGAACCCCTCGCGCGATGCCATGCGATCATCCCCTCCCCTGCCGCCGCGCGGAAGCGGCACGGTGCGCTACCGCCCGATCGCGACGCGGAGCTGCGGCAGGACCGGAACCGCGGGCTGGACCGGCGGCAGCGTGATCGACGGTGCCGGAGCGACGGAGGAAGCCGACGCTGCGGCATGGCCGTAGAGGCCGCGATGCTCGGCATGCGGGCTGAGCCGCTCGGTCAGGCCGATCACCGTCTCGGCCGCGCCGAGAACCAGGGCGCCGCCCGGGGCGAGGCAGGCCGCGATGCGGTTGAGCACGTCGGCCTTCGTGGGCGCATCGAAGTAGATCAATACGTTACGGCAAAACACGATGTCGAATTGCCCCAGGCTGTCGAAGCCTTGCAGCAGGTTGAGCTGCCGATAATCGACCATCGCGCGCAAGGAGGGCGAGATCTGCCACTGCTCGCCCACCTGGGCGAAGTGCTTGATCAGCCACTGCACCGGCAGGCCGCGCTGCACCTCGAAATGGCTGTAGAGCCCGAGCTTCGCCCGCTCGATCACCTCGGTCGAGAGATCGGTCGCCACGAGATCGATCTGCCAGCCCGCGAGACGCGGGGCCGCCTCCTGCAGCAGCATGGCGATCGAGTAGGGCTCCTGCCCCGTCGAGGCCGCCGCGCACCAGATCCGCAGGCGCCGCCGCCCCTGGTTGCGGGTGATCGCCTGGGGCAGCAGCACGTCGCGGAACAGGTCGAACGGCACCCGATCGCGGAAGAAGAAGGTCTCGTTGGTGGTCATCGCCTCGATCACCGCGCGCTCGACCGCGGTGTTGTGGCCCACCTTCAGCAGGCCGATGAGGTCGCGCAGGCTGGTCAGGTTGAACCGGCGGCAGACGGGCGCGAGGCGGCTCTCGACGAGGTAGCGCTTCTCGGCCGTCATCGCGAGGCCGGAGCGGTTCTTGAGGAAGCCGCGCAGGAAGTCGAAATCGAGGTCGGTCATGCGGGCTGCCCCGTGATGAGGCTGCGGAGCGCCGGCCCGATCTCGGGCAGCGGCAGCACGGCCTGGGCGAGGCCGGCCTTGGCGACGCTTCCGGGCATGCCCCAGACAGTGCTGGTGGCCTCGTCCTGGGCCAGGACCGGGCCGCCGGCATCGACGAGCGCCCGGGCGCCGTGCGTGCCGTCCGAGCCCATCCCGGTCAGGATCACCGAGACGGTGGCCGAGCCGAAGATCGCGGCGGCGTCCTTGAACAGGACATCCACGGCCGGGCGGCAGAAATTCACCGGCGGCCCGTCATCGAGGCGGATCACCGGCTCGCGGCCGGGGCCGGCGACGAGGCCCATATGGCGCCCGCCGGGGGCCACATAGATCCGTCCCGGCTGCAGCGGCTCGTCCGCCTTGCCCTCGCCGGAGGGCAGGCCGACGCGGCTGCCCATATGCTCGGCGAAGACCGCGGTGAAGATCGGCGGCATGTGCTGGACGATCAGCACCGGCAGGCGGCGCAGCGTCGCCGCGCCGATCTTCTCCAGCACCTCGCCCACGGCGCGGGGGCCACCGGTGGAGGAGCCGATCAGCAGGACCTTGGGCGGGCCGGCGGGCCGCGCCTTCGGGCGCAGGGTGAAGGGGGCGGAGAGCCGCGAGACCGCCGGGGCGGGGGCGGCGGCCTCGGTGGCGGCCGGGCTCGCGGCAGGGGCCGAGGGCGGCGTCGGGCGGCGGCCGCGGGCGCGGACGGCACCGAACAGGCGCACGCGCTCGATCAGATCGGCGCGGAAGGCGTCGGAGGTGGTGACGCCGCGGTTGCTCTCGGGCTTGGCGAGGTAGTCGACGGCACCGAGCGCGAGGCATTTCAGCGAGATGTCGGCGTTGCGCGTCGTCAGCGTCGACATCATCACGACCTGGAGCGAGGGGCTCGCCGCGAGCATGCGCGGCAGGGCCTCGGTTCCGTCGAGCTCCGGCATGTCGATGTCGAGGAGCACCACGTCCGGGTCGAGCCGGGCCATCATCTCGAGGGCGATGCGACCGTTCGAGGCGGTGCCGACCACGTTGAATCCGGCCTCGCCGATCCAGCGGGCGACGAGACCGCGCACGACGGCGGAATCGTCGGCGATCAAAACGCGGATCTGTCCCGGCGCGGGTCCGGCCGCGGACGGCGCGAGAGGCTTCGGCACCGGCCGGGGCGGGATCTGCGGGGACGCTGCGAGCATGGGGTACGCCTCGGTCACGGGGCTGCCGGCCGTGGGGCCGACTCTGTCGATGGCAGGCGCTGGAGGTCCGGAAGCGCGTGTCCGGGAGGGCCGAGACGGAGGAGCCAGCAGTCCAGATCCGGCCGATCCCGTCGGGACGGCGGATCCGGGCGTCGCTCACAGGCCCGCACGGACTCCCTGATCCTGTCCCCGGTCCGACCGGCCGGAAACGGGGTCAGGCGGCGTTCGCGTGGAGCATGCCGACCTGCTCCAGCTTGGCCGTCAGGATGTCGCGGTCGAAGGGCTTCATGATGTACTCGTCCGCCCCCGCCCGCAGCGCGCGGGCGATGGCGCCGACATCGTTCTCGGTGGTGCAGAACAGGATCTTCGGCTCGGTGCCGTCCGGCATCTGGCGCAGGGCCTGGAGGAAGGCGTAGCCGTCCACGTTCGGCATGTTCCAGTCGAGCAGGATCACGTCCGGCATCGCCTCGCGGCAGCGCTCCAGGCCCTCGGCACCGTCCTCGGCCTCGACGACCGAGAACCCGAGCCCCTCGACGATCCGGCGGGCGACCTTGCGGATGACCGCGGAATCGTCAACGACGAGACAGGTCTTCATGAGCGACCTCCGTCCTTCAGGCGGCCTTCGTCGAGGGCCGGTCCGACCCGAAGGCCAGGAGACCGTCCACGTCGAGGATGACGAGCAGGCGCCCGTCGAGGCGGTGAACGCCGAGCGCCAGATCGCGCCAGCGGGCATCGAGGTTGATCGGCACCGCCTCGTGCGTCTCGGCGCCGAGCTTGAGCACCTCGCCGACCCCGTCGACCACGAGGCCGAAGGTCTCGCCTCCCTGCTCGAGGCCGATCGCCATGCCCGTGGCTTGGCCCGTTGCCTGGCCCGCCGCGCCCGCGGCGGCGCTCATGCCGAGGCGACGGCGCAGGCAGATCGCGGTGACGACGCGCCCGCGCAGGTTGAGCAGCCCCACGATCTCCGGCGGCGCCAGCGGCACCGGCGTGATGCCGGTGGGGATGAAGACGTCGTGGACCCGGTTGATCGCGAGGCCGAACATGGTCTCGCCGACGAACACCGTCACGAATTCCTGAACCGCGCCCGTGTCCTTCGCGCCGTCCTTGGCCGCGCCCGCGGCCCCGTTGCTGTTGGCGTGCTGCATGATCCGCCTCGTCTTCCGTGTCTCGGGATCGCGTTTCAGGCGGCCTGGGCGAGGCCGGGGGCCTCGATCTCGGCGAGCGCCGCCACGAGGCCGCTGCGGTCGAACTTCGCGACGAGGTCGCTGATGGCGAGGCGGCGCGCCCGCTCCACCATCTCGGGACCGACGGTGCCGGCCAGAGCCACCACCGGCAGGCCGGCGAGCGCCCCACCCGCGCGGCGCATCTCGGCGACGAGCTCGAAGCCGCCCTTGCCGGGCATCTCCAGGTCGGCGACCACCACGTCGATGCGGGTCTCGCCGGAGAGGATGGCCAGCGCCTGCTCGGCGCCCGACGCCGCCACCACGCTGAAGCCCGCGGCCTTCAGGACCGGGGTGAGCATGTCGCGGAAGAAGGCCGAGTCATCGACCAGCAGCAGGGTCCGCGCCTTGGCGGCCGCGGCCTTGCGGGGCCCGCGCGCCCAGTCGTCGTAGGCGAGCGGCAGGAAGTGGGCGATGTTGATGATGTCGGTCGCCCGGCCGCGCAGCACCGCCGAGCCGATCAGGTCCGACCGCTCCGCCGCGATCTCGATGTCGAGGCGCTCGTCCACGATGTCGACGATCTGGTCGACCACCAGGCCCATCGCCCGGTCGCCATCCGAGAACACCACCAGGGCCTGCGTGCCCTCGTTGCGGATCTGGATCGCCTCGTCGGCCACGACGAGCGGCATCAGGCGGCCGCGATACTGGATCAGCGGGCGTCCGCCGAGCCACTCGACCTTGCTCGCGTCGATCTCCTCCAGGCGCGTGACCAGCGAGAGGGGGACGGCCTTGAAGGCGCCGTTGCCGCCCTTGAACACGAGGAGCGTGGTGCGGGCCTCGCCGATCTCGGCCTCCTCGGCCTCGGCCTCGACCGGGATCTGGCCGGCCTGCGCGCTCTGGCTGACCTGCCGGGCGACGCCGTTCGGATCGATGATCAGCACCACGGCGCCGTCGCCGAGGATCGTGTTGCCGGCGAACAGCGACAGGTGGCGCAGCTTCGTCGACATCGGCTTCACGACGATCTCCTCCGTATGGAAGACCTCGTCGACGAGGATGCCGAAGCGCTGGCGCCCGACCTGGGCCACCACCACGAAGCCGGACTGGATCTCCGCCTCGCCGCCGTCCTGGCCGAGCAGGCCGGTCAGCGTCACGATCGGCAGAAGGCGCTCGCGCAGGCGCAGCACGGGGGCGCCGTTGATGCGCTCGATCTTCTGGGCGGCGCTCGGATCGACCCGCACCAGTTCCAGCACCGCCACCTGCGGCAGGGCGAAGCGGCTCTCGCCGGCCCGCACGATCAGCGCCGCCACGATGGCGAGCGTCAGCGGGATCTTGATGGTGAAGGTGGTGCCGCGGCCGGCCTGGGTGTTGATGTCGATGACGCCGCCGATGGTCTCGATATTGGTCTTGACCACGTCCATGCCCACGCCCCGGCCCGAGACCGAGGTGATGGCCGCCGCCGTCGAGAAGCCGGCATCGAAGATGAACTTCGCGACCTGCGCGTCGGTCATCTTCTCGACCTCGGCCTGGCTCGCGAGGCCGCGCTCGACCGCCTTGCGGCGGATGGCGGCCAGGTCGAGGCCCTTGCCGTCGTCGGCGATCTCGATCGTGATCGTGCCGCCCTCGTGATAGGCGGAGAGGCGGATCGTGCCGCGGGCCGGCTTGCCGGCGGCCACGCGCACCGCGGTGGCTTCCAGGCCGTGATCGGCGGAGTTGCGCACCATGTGGGTGAGCGGATCCTTGATCACGTCGAGGACCTGGCGGTCGAGCTCGGTCTCGGCGCCGACCATGACGAGCTCGATCTGCTTGCCGAGTTCCGCCGAGAGGTCGCGCACCACGCGCGGCAGCTTCTGCCAGGCATTGCCGATCGGCTGCATGCGCGTCTTCATGACGCCTTCCTGCAGCTCGGCGGTGACGTGGCTGAGCCGCTGCAGCGGCACCTTGTAGCTCGAATCCTCGTGGCGGCGGGCGATCTCGAGGAGCTGGTTGCGGGTCAGCACCAGCTCCGAGACCATGGTCATCAGATGCTCGAGGGTGTCGACGTTGACCCGGATCGTCTGGACCTTGGCCGGGCCCTCGCTCTCCGAGGCCGGGCCGGCAGCTTGGCCAGCCGGCGCCTCGGCCTTCTGCGCCACGGGTGCCGGCGGCCGGGCCGGCGCGACCGGGGCGGGAACGGGCGCGGCCGCCGCGACGGCTACGGGGACAGGCAGCGGTGCGGGCGCCGGCTCGTCATCGGGGCCGGGCGCGGCGAGGAAGGCGGCCTCGAGATCCTCCAGGCTGACCTCGCCGGGCTTCAGCTCGCGCTCGACGATCGCCGGAAGCGGGGGCGGCGGGGGCGCGGCCGGCGCCGCCGCCGGCGCCTCGCCCGCGGCCATCTGCTCCAGCGCCTCGATCAGATCGGCATCGGAGCCGGCGGGCTCGGTTCCGGCAACCTCGAGGTCGGCCAGGATCGCCTTCAGGCGGTCGAGGGTGGCGAGAATCAGGCTGACCGAGGCGCCGCTGACCGGCAGGCCGTCGCGGAAGCGGCCCATCAGGGTCTCGGCGGCGTGCGCGAGCGCCTCGAGGCGGGGCAGGCCGAGGAAGCCGCAGGTGCCCTTGATGGTGTGCACCAGGCGGAAAATGTTGCGCAGGATGGTTTCGTTGTTCGGATCCTGCTCGAACCGGACCAACTCGGTATCGACAGTGTCGAGATGCTCACTGCTCTCGGTCAGGAATTCTCGCAGCAGATCATCCATCGCCGGTACTCGAACTACGGGCCGCACATGCGCCGCTTCGAGTACTCACGGTAAGGAACCGAGGTTAGGAAAGCGTTTCGCCAGTTTCCGATTCATCGAAACGCGGAAGATCGGCCCGGGAGCCGTATCCGGGCTCGCGCGCCTGCGCGTCGCCCCCTGAAAACGAGAGCCGGCAGAGGACCTTGCGGATGGATCCTCCGCCGCTTGGCGGCGCCCGCGCCCGCTGGCGGAGAGCCGGTGCGGCCCGCGCCGCCCGTCAGCCTTGCCGAATCCTTCATGGGGTCCGGCGAATGCTCGCGGGGCCTGCGCGGAAAACAGTCACAGGCAGCAGCCGGCCTCAGGCCAGCGCCGTATCCGGAGAATCGCCGTCGGAGGGCGGTGCCGGCGCGGCGGCGGGTTCCTCTGCGGCGGGCTGCCCGGCGGGAGCGGGCTCGGCCCGGATCGTGACCGTGTCGCCCTCGATCGCGAAGGTGACGCCCATGCCGGCGGCCCGCGCCACGAGGCCGGCATAGAAGGCGAGGATGCCGTGGGCATCGACCGTGCCGGTCTCGGAGGTTCCGGCCATCAGCGCCTCCACATGGGGCGGGATGCGGGCATGCGAGCCCTTGGCCGTCAGCAGGAGGGTCGGCGCCTCGCCGTCGCCGCTGACGGTCACGTCGATCAGGCCGCCGCGCGGGATCGCCTGGGTCGCGATCATCACGAGGTTGAGGAGCAGTTTGACCTTGTTCTTGGGAAACAGGGCCTGCGGCGCGCTCCAGGCGAGCTGGGTCTTGTCGTCGGCGAACATCCCGCGCGACACCTTCTCGGCATCGGCAAGGTCGATCGAGGCCCCGGCCGAGCCGGCCGCGCCGAAGGCGATGCGGGCGAATTGCAGCCGCGCCGAGGCCTGGCGCGCGCTCTTGCGGATCAGGTCGAGGGCGAAGTCGCGCATCGACTCGTCCTGGTCGTCCTCCAGAACCTCCAGCCCGTTCACGATGGCACCGACCGGACTGATCACGTCGTGGCAGACGCGGGAGCAGAGCAGCGCGGAGAGATCGAGCGCTTCGAGGTTCACGGTGGTCATGGCACGCTCCGGGCGTTTCGGATGATCCGGCTTCGGCTCGCGGGCCGCGGGCCAGAGGGGATAGATCCCATCGCCCGCTTTGGAAAGCGTTACGGCCGCGTCCGGTGCCGCCGTGAGGGCGGACGGAGAGCCTGCGAAGGGGGCGCGGAGGGGGCGCGGTCGACAGCGGGACGAGGCTCGGGCATGACGGGACGACGACGGAAGCACGGGCGCGACAATGACGGCGGAGGGGGGATGCGGCGGAGAGGCCGGCGCTGAGGTCAGCACGGAGGCCGGCACGGAGCGCGGACGGATCGCCCGGCGGCTCGCCGAGATCGCCTGCGCGGCCGGCACGGTGCTGATCCGCCACCATGGCGGCCACTGCCCGCACAGCTTCAAGGAGGACGGCTCGCCCGCGAGCGTCGCGGATCTCGAGGCCGAGGCGCTGATCATCGCCGCGCTCGCCGAGAGCTTTCCCGGCATCCCGGTGGTGGCCGAGGAGACCTGCCGCGACGTGCCCCCCGCCCCACGCTTCTTCCTGGTTGATCCCCTCGACGGGACCCGCGAGTTCCTGGCCGGGACGCCGGACTACGCCGTGAACATCGCCCTGATCGAGGGCGCGCGCCCGATCGCCGCGGCGCTCGCGGCCCCTGGCCACGGCCGCGTCTGGTACGCGGGCGAGAGCGCCGAGGAGGCGGCGATCTCCGATGGCCGGCCCGGCCCCGGCCGCCCGATCCGGGCGCGCAGCGCCCCGGCCCAGGGGCTGGTCGCCCTCGGCAGCCGGCGCCACGGCGACCCGGAGACCGATGCCTGCCTCGCCCGCCTGCCGCTGGCCGAGCAGCGCAGCATCGGCTCGGCCCTGAAGTTCGGCCTCGTCGCGGCGGGCGAGGCGGATGTCTACGTGCGCTGCGGCCCGACCATGGAATGGGACACGGCGGCCGGCGACCATATCGTCGCGGCGGCCGGCGGCCGGGTGGTGACGCCCTCGGGCGACCCCATGGCCTATGGGCGCCTGTCCGAGGGCTACCGCAACGGCGCCTTCGCCGCCCTCGGCGATCCCGCCCTCTCCGCCCGCCTCACCCTGCCGGCGCGGCGCTAGACACAGCCCCGCTCAGCCGGGCTCGCCGTCCTGCAGGCGGTCGAGCGTCGGCCACAGGCGCTCGGCCCGGGCGATCAGGTCCGGCTCCCCGGCGAGGCGCTCGATCAGCCGGTCGCGCCGGTCCGAATCGCGGAACAGGTAGAGCCGGCCCTCGAGCCGCGCGAAGACCAGGGGGTCGGCATCCACGAGGCGGCCCTCCAGCACGCCCACGGGATCGTGACCGCCGAGGCGCGGCGCGTAGACCTCCGGATCGCGGGCGAAGGCCGCGCGGTTGGCGGCGCTCGCGAAGCGCCAGCCGCGGCCCCGCCAGGCAAGCTCGTGGGCCGGCGAGCCCGCCTGCGGGCCCTCCGGCAGGAAGTAGCTCACCGCGTCGAAGCCGCGCAGCGCCAGGCCGTCCGCCGCCCCGGCCGGCCGCGCGGCAGCGAGGGCAACGGCGAGGACGTTACGGCGCGTTAACCACATCGTCGCTCTACTCCGGCAGCCCGCCCGGACGTCGCGACAGGCCATCGCCGGTTTGCCGCAATTTCGGAGCGAGAGTCAGCCACCCGCTCGACCTGAACCGCGGGCCCCGCGCCGGAGGAGGACAATGACGGCACGAGACCATCACGGCGCCGCCCGGCGCAAGACCCTGCACGGGTCGCAGCGCGGATCCCGCCGCGACGCCCTCGCCGGGCTCGCGGCGCTGGCGGCCGGCTTCTGCATCGGCGGCACCGCCGAGGCGCGCCCCGGCGACGACGGCGCCCTACCGGACAATTTCCGCCCCGGCGAGATCGTCGACAACGGTCACCGCTTCTTCGGCTCGGTCTCCCGCGGCCTCGCCCTGACCGTGGAGGAGGCGACCCGGCGCTGGGGCGAGCCGAACGGCTACATCCTCGGCCAGGAAGCGGGCGGCGCGATCGTCGGCGGCCTCCGCTACGGCGAGGGCACGCTCTACACCCGCAACGCCGGAAGCCGGCGGGTCTACTGGCAGGGCCCGTCGCTCGGCTTCGACGTGGGCGGGGACGGGGCGCGCACCATGATGCTCGTCTACAACCTCCCCTCCGTGCGCGGCCTCTACCGCCGCTTCGGGGGCATCGACGGATCCGCCTACTTCATCGGCGGCTTCGGCATGACGGCGGTGACGAATGACGGCGTCGTGGTCGTGCCGATCCGCAGCGGAGTCGGCGCGCGGCTCGGCATCAATGTCGGCTATCTGAAGTTCACCGCGCAGCCGACCTGGAACCCGTTCTGACGGGACCGCCAGCCCGCCGCGCCCACCCGCCGCGGCGCCGTGCGCGGGGCGGGGTGGCCCGGACACTCGAGCTTCGGCTACAATGCCGGGTCCATTGCGGCACCTCCGCGCCTCACAGGGGCGCGGAGGTGCTCTATATCCATGGCGACCGCACGATGATTTCGGAAGGCCGGCTTCGACGTTTCCGCATCGTGCCCTGTCGCCGGGGCAGGCCCGGCCCGGCCCGTTGGGAGCTGTCCCGCGCGTGATCGAGTCCCTGATGATCTTCGCTCTCGGCTTCCTCGCCGCGAGCCTGTTCGGCCTCCTGCTGCTGCCGGCCCTGAACGCGCGCGCCGCCCGCCTCGCGCGCCGCCGGGCGGAGGCGCTGGTGCCGCTGGCGCCGGAGGAGATCGCCGCCGAGCGCGACTTCCTGCGCGCGCGCTTCGCCGTGGAGCAGCGCCGGATGGAGCGCAGGGTGGAGGCGGTGACGGCGCGCCGCCAGGCCGACATGGCCGCGATCGGGGCCCGCACGGTGGAAGCCGCCCGCCTCTCGGAGGAGCTCGAGCGGCGTAAGATCGAGATCGCCGAGGGGGAGGCCCTGCGCGCCCGGCTCTCGGACGAGCTCGACACGGCCCGCGCCGACGGGCAGGCGAGCCTGGCCACGCTTCAGGCCCTCGAGGAGGCCCATGCCGACCTTTTGGACGGTCTCCTCGCCGCGCGCCGGGAGCGTGCGGCGGCCATCGAGAGCGCCGCCGCCGCCAGTCAGGAGGACCTGCGGGCCCGGCTCTCGGCCGCGGAGGACGCCCTCGCGCAGGCCCTGTCGGCCCGCCGCGACGCGGTCGAGCAGGAGAATGCCGACTTGCGCACCCGCATCGGCGAGGTCGCCGACGCACTCACCCGGCGCGAGCGCCTGCCCGGAGCCGGCGCGTTTCCCCCCTCGGCGGCCCCGTCCGTGGCCACCGCGCGCGGCTGACCCCCACGCCGAAGGTGCGGACGGCCGCCATTCACGCACGGGGTGCCTTGTTTCGACCACGCAAAGGCATCATCGGAGCGTCACTTTGACGAGAATCGGACAGATGGAACGAGGCACCATGGCCCTCAAGCTCACGACCTTCGCCCTCGCGCTCGGCATCGCCGCCCTCAGCGTGCCTGCCGCCGCGCAGCAGACGAGGCGGGGCAACGAGACGCTGAAGAAGTACTGCACCGGCGATTATCTGAACTATTGCGGCAACCTCGCTCCCGAGGATCCGGCACTGGATGCCTGTTTCGAGCGGAACTGGACCTCGCTCTCCGAGAATTGCCGCCGCGCCATCGACGCCTACCAGGCCCAGCAGGGCGCCAAGGGCAACAAGCGCGGCTGACGCAGCCGCCCGCCCCCTCGGGCTGCCGGGGCGGGCCCCGTCAGTAACGCACGCTCAGCGGTGCCCCTTCGAGGGGCGCCGCCGCGACCGGGACCGCGACGAGGCCGCAGCGGGCGGCGGCATCCGGCGGCAGAAGCGGATCCAGGAGCGGGCTCCGGCCTGTCAGGGCCGCGATGGCGCGCTCCGCCTCGACGCCCCCCGAGCCCGGCAGCGCGGCGAAGAGATGTTCGAGGGCGTAGCGATAGCGCCCCGCCCGCGCTCCCGCCTCAAGCCGCACCCAGGCGATCAGGCAGCGGTTCTCGGCCACACGCAAGGCAGCCTCACGCACGGCCCCATCCTCCAGGCTGCTGGCGAAGGGCAGGCTGCGCAGGCGCCGCGCGTCGGCGGCGACAACCCGCGCGGCGGCGTCCGCGAAGACCGGGAGCAGCCGGGCATCCGCGCCGGCATCCTCCGACAGGCGGCGGTAGAGGGAGACCTGCGAGCGCGCAGGGGCCGCCATCAAGCCATCGTAATAGGCCGCGACCGGCTCCGGTGCGTAGCCCGGCGGCAGGACGCGGGCGCGCGCGAGATTGGCGAGCGCATCCCGAAAGACATCGCCCGGGATCGCCGGCATCAGGAAGCGCCAGGCGCGGTCGCGCAGGATCTGCTCGTCGTCGGTCAGCGGCAGCAGGGCGGCCTCGCCCCGCGCGGCCGCAGACAGGGTGCCCGTGGTTTCGACCAGGGCGTTCCAGGCGCTCGGTGCGGGGCGCCCGAAATCACCCGGCTGCGCGCAGGCGCCGGGCAGGAGGGCGAGGAGCGCCGCGGCTGCGAGGCGGCCCGTCAGCAAGCGCGGCGCTCGTAACGCACGCCGAGGAAGAGCAGGATCTCGCCCCGCCGCTCGTCCGGGGCCGTGCTGCGCCGGGCCGGGCGCTCCTGCGGCAGCGGGACGATCGCGGCGGAGGGTCGCGGACGGCGTCCGGACACGGCCAGATCCCGGGCGGTCTCGCCCTCGTTCGCGGCACGGGCCGGCAGGGCGGGCGGGCAGAGATAGGTCGAGAGCTGCACGGTTCGGCTCCTGTCGGCGATCCGGACACGGGGCCCGGGCCCTCCGGAAAGGGCGTCGGCAAGGGCAATGGCGGGAGATCAGCACAACGTGGTTAACGAGAACTTGACGGCACCGGACCGATGCGACCCGGCCGCGCCCGGGAGGCTGGCGCGTGGCTTGCATCGCACAGACGGCCCATGGCGGGCGTTTCCTCCCTTAGACTTGGCCCTGCCCCACCGGGTGGGGCCTTTTTCTTGCCAGATTCCTTGACGGAACTCCGACCGTGCCGGGCCGGGTGGCCGGACCGCCCCCTGGAACCGGAGGGGCGATCCGGCGCTTGCATAGCGGCGCCGGGGCCCGATATGGCGGGCCGCGCACGAGATCTGCGGATGGACATGCAAGGACACGGCTGGATGCGACTGGACACGGCACCATTCGAGCCCTCGGCCTCGACCCGGCGGACCGCCCGGCCGGCGGCCCACACGCCCATCCTCGCCAGCCTGTCGCTGGCCCTCGCCCTCACGGCACTGGGCGCGGCCCCGGCCCTCGCCCAGCGCGAGGATCAAGGGCTGCAGCTCGGCTGCGCCAACGACTATTTCCGCCTCTGCGTCGGCGTCGATCCGAATAGCCCCGAGGCCGAGCGCTGCATGACCCGCAACCGCAAGCGCCTGTCGCCCGAGTGTCGCGCCGCGATCGGCGACTACGATCGCCGCACCGGCGGCAAGTCGATGCCCGAGGATTGATCTTACCTCTTGGAATACCTCACGAAACGCCCGACGATCGGGAGATCTCCCACTGGGCACGACGGCGCAGCGGGCGTTTTGGGAGAGGCGCTTCGTGCGATGACGGCGAGGACCGAGCCGGCGGGCTCGTGCGGCGCCTGAAGAGGGATCGGTCGGATCCTGCCCGATCCTCGGCGCCCCGCAGGGCGCGTCCGCGTCCGGCGGGGGTTGCAAGTCCCCCGCTCTTCGCGCTCTCTCGCGCCGGGGTGCCCGCCCCATCCGAGAAATAGGGGCGCATGCGGGCGCCCCACGCGACGAGCGGAAGCGACATGGCCCTGACCGTGGCGGTCCAGATGGACCCGATCCAGGCGATCCGGATCGCCGGGGACACCACCTTCGCCCTCTTGCTGGAGGCGCAGGCGCGGGGCCACCGCCTGCTCTACTACACGCCCGACCGGCTCTCCCTGCAGAACGGGCGCGTCACCGCCCGCGCCGAGCCGCTGCGGGTACAGGACGTGGAGGGCGCGCATTTCGAACTCGGCCCGATCGCGCGGGTCGATCTGGCCGAGGAGGCGGACGTGGTGCTGATGCGCCAGGACCCACCCTTCGACATGGCCTACGTGACGGCCACGCACATGCTGGAGCGGATCCACCCGAAGACGCTGGTGGTGAACAACCCCTTCGAGGTGCGCAACGCCCCCGAGAAGCTCTTCGTCCTCGATTTCCCCGAGCTGATGCCGCCGACCCTGATCAGCCGCGACAAGGCGGAGATCGAGGCCTTCCGCCGCGAGCACGGCACGGTGGCGATGAAGCCGCTGCACGGCCATGGCGGCGCCGCGGTGTTCCGCGTCTCGGAGACGGATCCGAATTTCGGCTCGATGTTCGACCTGTTCGCGGCGACCTTCCGGGAGCCGTGGGTGGTGCAGCGCTTCCTTGAGAAAGTCACGGAGGGCGACAAGCGCATCATCCTCGTGGACGGCGAGCCGATGGGCGCGATCAACCGGGTGCCAGCCCTGAACGACATCCGCTCGAACATGGTGCGCGGGGGCGCGGCCGCCGCCTCCGACCTGACCGAGCGCGAGCGCGCGATCTGCGCCACGATCGGCCCGGAACTGCGACGGCGCGGCCTGATCCTCGTCGGGATCGACGTGATCGACGGGCACCTCACGGAGATCAACGTGACCTCGCCGACCGGCATCCGCGCGATCCGGCGGCTCGGCGGACCCGACCTCGCGATCTCCGTCTGGGACGCGATCGAGGCGCGCCGCGCGGGCTGACGCCGGTCCGGGGGCCGTTCTCCCGGACCTGTCGGGTCATCCGGCTTCCCCACAGTCCCGAGACCGTCTTCGAGCCGGAGGCATACCGCTTCATCGAAAGAGCGCGCGTCGAAACAAGTGCTCAGGGCATCGTCGTGAATCCGGTTTCCAGGACGATGGCCAGAGCCGTTCCGGCCGGCACCGTGCCCGGGGCTGGCGTCAGGGGATGAGGGATGGCGCCCTCGCTCGGACGCCGCGGGATCAGGCGCGTCCGTCCGGCATCCCGTCACCCGGCGAGACCTCGGCGGCCTCGAGATAGGCGCCATCGAACTCGGCGATCGCGCGCAGGCGCTCCGGGTCCTGGATCACGAACCGGCGCCCCTTCAGCTCGATCAGGCCCTCGCGCCGCATGTCCCGCAGGGTGCGGTTGACGTGCACGCTGGTCAGGGCCGTGGTGTCCGACAGGCCGACCTGGGTGAGATGCAGGTCGAAGGCGTAGCCGCTGGTGAGGCCGACCTGGGCGAGGCGCGCGTGCAGCTCGCAGAACAGGTGCGCCAGACGCTCGCGTGCCGAGCGGCGGCCGATGCTCACCATCCACTCGCGGGCGACCGCCTCGTCCACGAGCCGGGCGAGGTCGAGGGCGCGGGCGAGTGCCGGATGCTGCTCGACCATCGCGAGATAGCTCTCGCGCGGGATACGGGCCACGGTGCAGGACGAGAGCGTACCGACCGTGTGGTCCATCGGCCGGGGATAGACGAGATTCGCGGCGCACAGGTCGCCGGGGAGGAGGTGTGCCAGGATCTGGCAGGCGCCGCTCGGCCGGTGCCGGTAGCGGCCGGCGAATCCCTGAAGGACGACGATCGCGGCATCCGGCACCTCGCCCTGCCGCAGCAGCTCGGAATGGGGCCCATGGCGCCGGGACCGGGCGCAGAGCTGTTCCAGGGCGGCCCGGTCGGCGGCCGCGAGCGGAACCATCCGTGCGAGCTTGCGCACGACGAGCGCCGCCGCGGACTCGCCGGCCATTCGCCCCTGATGTGCCGGAGACGGCGCGACGGGCAGGTCCATCAGACCCCCGATCCTTCGGACCACGTCGCGGCAGCGGGGACCGGCGAGAAGCGCTCGCCGGTCACGGCTGCGGGCCTGCTTCGGCGGCAGGGGCCGGCATAGTCCGGGCACGGGAGGCGCTGACGATCCGGGGCAGCCCGCGGCCCACCGGAACAATATCGTCTCTCTCACACCTGCCAAGTCTCATCCTTCGGCTTGTAGTCAGAGGAAAAATGCGACGCCAGAGACTCTCGCACTTCGGTGCGGTATCGAACAAACCTTATTGTGCAAACCTGAAAAGCTTAACATGGATCAATTTCACGGCTTATACTCGGATAGTTCTTTGTCGTTCCGATGCGGATATCCTCCGCGCCGCGCGGACGCGCCGCAAATGTTGAATCGGTCGGGGAGATGATGGCGGACCACCTGTCCGGGTATCGCGGCAAGGACTCTGTCCGGTGGCCGCAGCCAACGCTGCGCAACAGGCTGCTCGAGGCCATGACCCCGGAGGATCTCACGCTGATCGCACCGCATCTCCGGGCGGTGGAGCTGAATCTGCGCGACGTGGTCATCGCGCCGGGCCTGCCTGCGGCCAGCTGCTTCTTCGTCGAGGAAGGCGTCGTCTCCGTCGCGACCATGGATCGGCCGGCGCGGATCGAGCTCGGCCTGGTCGGCCGCGAGGGACTGGTCGGCGCGATGCCGGTCCTGCTCGGGGATGGCCGCAGCCCCTATGCGCACATCGTCCAGATGCCGGGGCGCGGGCTCGCCATCCCGAGCCAGGCCCTGCGCGCCGCCGTCGCGCGCAGCGCGAGCCTGCAGTGCCTCCTGCTCGCCTACGTCCAGGCCCAGGCCCTGCAGCTCGCCGAGTCGATCTACGCTCAGGCCGCGCTGAACCTGGATGCCCGGCTCGCCCGCTGGCTGCTGATGTGCCAGGATCGGGTCAGCGGCGATGCCATCGCCCTCACGCACGAGTTCCTCTCGATCATGCTCGGCGTGCAGCGGGCGGGCGTGACCCTCGCGCTGCAGGGGCTGGAGGGCGCCGGCCTGATCCGGGCCCGCCGCAAGCGCATCGAGATCCTCGACCGGGGCGGCCTGGAAGCGCTGACCGAGGGCAGCTACGGCGTTGCCGAGGCCGCCTATACCCGCCTCGTCGAGGGCGACCGGGCGGAGGCGGGATCGGAGGGGTTCAGACCTCCGCCCGCGGCGTGACGTTGAGCTCGGCCCAGTCGAACTCCTCTTCCAGACGATAGTAGGCATCGTCGCCGATGCGGCCCTCGCGGCGCAGGCGCAGGACCGCGTCCCGGGCCGCGCCGATGGCCTGCCGGCGGGCCCCGTCGGAGGGCAGCGATTCCGGGGCGCGGCCCTCCTCGTGACGCTCGGCCTCCTCAAGGGCCGTCTCGAACTCGGCCCGGAGGGCCGCGACCGAGGACGCGTCCCCGGCCGTGCGGAGGCTTTCCAGGGCGGCGGCGTAAGCCTCGGCGCGGGCGCGGCCGGTCTCGCGGCCGACCGGGTCGTCGTCCTCCAGCCGCAGCAGGCGCAGGAGGGGCGCGAGGGTCAGTCCCTGTACGACCAGGGTCCCGATCACCGTGCAGAAGGCGCCGAACACGATGAGGTCGCGCTTCGGAAAGCCCTCGGTGGGCAACGCCAGGGCGGTGGCGATGGTGACGATGCCCCGCATGCCGGACCAGGAGATGGCGAGCGCCGGGGCGAGGCTCGGCTTTGCCCCGCGCCGCAGCTTGCGCCCGAGGCCGCGCAGCCCGTTGGCGGCCACCACCCAGCCGATGCGCACGACCACCACCGCCGCGAACACCGCCGCGGCGAGGATCAGCGCGTCGCTGCGGTCGCTTCCGGTCAGGCGGTCGAGGATCGGGCCGATCTGGATGCCGATCAGCACGAAGGCCAGTACGTTGAGCACGAACACCGCCGTGTCCCACACCGCGTAGGACAGGATACGGGTGCGCGGCGCGGTGAGGCCGGGGCTGTAGCGCGCCACCGTGATCGCGAAGCTGACGATGGTGAGCACGCCCGACAGGTGCAGCCGCTCCGCGATCAGCCAGATCCCGAACGCCGCCACGAATTGCAGCACGATCGTGCTCGGCGCATCGGAGAAGCGGTGCGCGATGGGGAGATAGAGCCGCGCGAGGCAGGGCCCCGCCACGAGGCTGCCGACGACGCCGAGGAGGAAGGTCGGAGCCACCTCGGACAGGTGGAAGCTGCCGGTGACGGCCGCCGCCACGGCGAGGCGGTAGATCAGCAGCGAGCCGGCATCGTTCAGCAGGCTCTCGCCGCGCAGGATCACCGCGACCCGGTGCGGCAGCGCGACATGGCGCAGCACCGAGAGGGCCGCGACCGCGTCCGGCGGCGCCACCACGGCGCCCAGCACCACGCAGGCCGCGATCGGCATGTCCGGCACGACCAGATGCGCGACCAGGGCGACGGCCGCCGTGGTCGCGGCCACGGCGCCCAGGGCGAGGCCGCCGACCGAGCGCCAGTTCGCCTTCAGGTCGCGCAGCGAGATGTCGTAGCCGGCATCGAGCAGCACCGGCGCGAGGAACAGGGCGAGCGCCAGCTCCGGGTCGAGGGCGAGGTTCGGCACGCCGGGCACGAAGGCGAGGGCGCAGCCGCCGAGCGCCAGGAAGGCCGGATAGGGTGCGCCGACCCGCCGGGCGAGCGCCGCCAGCACCACCGCGCCGAGCAGGACGCCGACGACCCATTCGAAGATCAACATGCCGCGGAAAGAGGTAGGGACCCGCAAGCGTTCCCGGTCCGATTGCCTCGGGCCCGGGCTTTGCAGGCGGGACAGGCTCCCCTAACGCTGCGCCGGCACGAGTCCAGGATCCGCAATGCCCGACACCCCCGTCTTCGCCCACGGCGCCGTCGCCGCCCCTCACAGCCTCGCCGCCCAGGCCGGGCAGAGCGTGCTCGCGCAAGGGGGCAACGCGATCGAGGCCATGGTGGCGATGGCGGCCTCCATCGCGGTGGTCTACCCGCACATGAACGGTATCGGCGGCGACGGCTTCTGGCTGGTGCGCGAGCGCGGCGGCCGGGTCCGCGGGATCGAGGCCTGCGGACCCGCGGGCCGGCTCGCCACGCGGGCGCGCTACCGCGAGAAGGAGCTCGACGCGATCCCGTCGCGCGGCCCCGACGCCATGGTGACGGTAGCGGGCGCGGTCGGCGGCTGGCAGCTCGCCCTCGACCTATCCCGTGCCCTCGGCGGACGGCTGCCGCTCGCCACGCTGCTCGCCGACGCGATCGCCCAGGGGCGCGGCGGCGTTCCGGTCTCGCCCTCCGAGGCGCGCTACGTGCCGCAGGAACTCGACACCCTCCACGACGCCCCGAACTTCGCCGCGACCTTCCTCAAGGACGGCAAGCCCTGGCCGGCCGGCGAGATCCGCGCCCTGCCGAAGATCGCCGCGACGCTGGAGCAGCTCGCCCATGCGGGGCTCGCCGACTTCTACCGCGGCGATGTCGGCCGCGAGATCGCCGCCGACCTTGAGCGCCTCGGTGCGCCGGTGACGCGGGCCGACCTCGAAGCCTATGCCGCGGCCGAGCGGGCACCGCTCTCGATCCGGCGGCGGGACGCCACGCTCTATAACTTCCCACCCCCGACCCAGGGGCTCGCGGCGCTCCTGATCCTCGGGATCTTCGACCGGCTGAACGTGGCCGCGCCCGAGACGCCGGCGCATTACCACGGGCTGATCGAGGCCACGAAGCGGGCCTTCGCGATCCGCGACCGGGTGGTGACCGATTTCGTCCGGCTGCGCCACGATCCCGCTGCCTTCCTCACCCCTGAGCGCCTCGCCCGCGAGGCGGCGCAAGTCGACATGGCCCGCGCCGCGCGGGTGCCGCTGCCGGAGCCCGGCCACGGTGACACGGTGTGGATGGGCGCGATCGACAATGACGGCCTCGCCGTGTCCTACATCCAGTCGGTCTACTGGGAGTATGGTTCGGGCACGGTTTTGCCGGCCACCGGCATCTGCTGGCAGAACCGGGGCATGTCCTTCTCCCTCGACCCGGAGGCGGTGAACCCGCTCGAGCCGGGACGGCGCCCATTCCATACCCTGATCCCGGCCCTGGCCTGCTTCGACGACGGGCGGGTGATGAGCTACGGCAGCATGGGCGGCGACGGGCAGCCGCAATTCCAGGCCCAGATCTTCTCGCGGTACGCCGATTACGGCATGAGCCCGGCCGATGCCGTCGACGCGCCGCGCCTGCTCTACGGGCGCACCTGGGGTGCCCCCTCGCTCAGCGTGAAGGTGGAGAACCGCTTCGATCCCGGCTGCATCGCGGCCCTGCGCCGGCTCGGCCACGAGATCGAGGAGTTGGGCTTCCCCTACACCGATTCCCTCGGCCATGCCGGCATGCTGGTGCGCCACCCGCGCGACGGCCGCATCGAGGCCACGCATGACCCCCGCTCGGATGGCGGCGCGCTCGGCCTGTGAGAGTGGGCCGTGCGGTCGGATCGCGAGGCCGGCCGGCGGATCATGACGCCCTGACGAGGCCTGACCTGCCCCGCCTCGCCAGGGGCCGTGATCCGCGCTAGCATCGGCCCACGCCGCAGCTGGCCGCCGGCGGGACGCCTCGGGACGACCCTGCCCCTAAAGTCCAACTTGATTTGGCAGCCCGGCTGCCGTTGGCTGCAGCGCGAGCCGAACAAGCGCCGGCGAAAACGCCCACGAAGGCGAGAGCGCCGCACGGAGGAAGCCTGAGATGAACAAGCCGGAATTCCTGGCCGACGCCAGGACGAAGTCGCCCTTCTCGGCGCGCTACGACAACTTCATCGGCGGCCAGTGGGTCGCCCCGGCGGCGGGCCGCTACTTCGAGAACACCTCGCCGATCACCGGCAAGGTCGTCTGCGAGGTCGCCCGCTCCGACGCGCAGGACATCGAGAGGGCGCTCGACGCGGCGCATGCCGCCAAGGACGCCTGGGGCGCCACCGCCCCGGCCGAACGCGCCCGCATGCTCCTCAGGATCGCCGACCGGATGGAGGAGAACCTCGATCTGATCGCGCTGGCCGAGACCTGGGACAACGGCAAGCCGATCCGCGAGACCACCGCCGCCGACATCCCGCTCGCCATCGACCACTGGCGCTACTTCGCGAGCTGCCTGCGGGCCCAGGAAGGCTCGATCTCCGAGATCGACCACGACACCGTGGCCTACCATTTCCACGAGCCGCTCGGCGTCGTCGGCCAGATCATCCCGTGGAACTTCCCGATCCTGATGGCGGTCTGGAAGCTCGCCCCGGCGCTCGCCGCCGGCAACTGCGTGGTCCTGAAGCCCGCCGAGCAGACCCCGGCCTCGGTGCTGGTGCTGATGGAGATCATCGGCGACCTGCTGCCGCCGGGCGTCGTGAACGTGGTCAACGGCTTCGGCCTGGAGGCCGGCAAGCCGCTCGCCTCGAACCCGCGCATCGCCAAGATCGCCTTCACCGGTGAGACGACCACGGGCCGTCTCATCATGCAGTACGCCTCGCAGAACCTGATCCCGGTGACGCTGGAGCTCGGCGGCAAGTCGCCGAACATCTTCTTCGCCGACGTGGCGAACGAGGACGACGACTTCTTCGACAAGGCGCTGGAAGGCTTCACCATGTTCGCCCTCAACCAGGGCGAGGTCTGCACCTGCCCCAGCCGCGCGCTGGTGCACGAGTCGATCTACGACCGCTTCATCGAGCGGGCGGTGAAGCGCGTCGAGGCGATCAGCCAGGGCTCGCCCCTGGACCCGGCGACCATGATCGGCGCCCAGGCCTCGTCCGAGCAGCTCGAAAAGATCCTCAGCTACGTCGATATCGGCAAGCAGGAGGGCGCGCAGTGCCTCACGGGCGGTGAGCGCAACGTCAAGGACGGCGATCTCGCGGGCGGCTACTACATGAAGCCGACCGTGTTCCGCGGCCACAACAAGATGCGCATCTTCCAGGAGGAGATCTTCGGTCCCGTCCTGTCGGTCACGACCTTCAAGGACGATGCCGAGGCGCTCTCCATCGCCAACGACACGCTCTACGGCCTCGGCGCCGGCGTCTGGACCCGCGACGGGACCCGCGCCTACCGCTTCGGCCGCGCGATCCAGGCCGGCCGCGTCTGGACGAACTGCTACCATGCCTACCCGGCCCACGCGGCCTTCGGCGGCTACAAGCAGTCCGGCATCGGCCGCGAGACGCACAAGATGATGCTCGATCACTACCAGCAGACCAAGAACATGCTGGTCAGCTACTCGGCGAAGAAGCTCGGCTTCTTCTGAGAGCCCTCCCCTCCCGAGAGGAACCTTGCCCCGGCGCCCCCGCCGGGGCTTTTTCGTCGCAAGGCGCGGCGTGGACTTCCCGACGCCGGGACGCAGATAACAACCGAGGCAACCAGGGAGACGCCCCCATGACCGAGCAGGCTCGAGGCCCGGCCGAGACCGTCGACCCCGTCACCGCCGAGCAGTCCGATGCCGCCGGTACGCCGTTGCGCGTCACCGCGACGCCGGCGGCCCTCGCGCTGATCGAGGAGCTGAAAGGCGAGTACGGGCCGGTGATGTTCCACCAGTCGGGCGGCTGCTGCGACGGCTCCTCGCCGATGTGCTATCCCGTCGGCGACTTCCTCATCGGCGACGGCGACGTGCATCTCGGCCAGGTCGGCGGTGCCGACTTCTACATCTCGCGCTCGCAATTCGCGGTCTGGAAGCATACCCACATCATCCTCGACGTGGTGCCGGGGCGCGGCGGCATGTTCTCCCTGGAGAACGGCCGCGAGAAGCGCTTCCATATCCGCTCGCGCCTGTTCAGCGAGGCCGAGAACGCGGCGCTCGACGGAGCATGCAAGCTCTGAGACCGGGATCCCAAAGGGATCATCCCTTTGGCGGGGTGCCGGGGCGGAGCCCTGGCTTGAAGCCCCAGGGCTCCGCCCTGGACCTGCGAGAGGGGTCACCCCTCTCGACACCTGGATGTCTACCGCGTCTCGGTGCGCTCGGCGGCAATCCGTTCGGCCCGCGCCTTCTCCTCGCTCGACAGGCCCGAGAGGGTCTGGTCGAGCCAGGCATCGGAGAGGCCCTGCTGCGCCGCCATCAGGTTCCAGACGGCCGCCTCGAGGGGGCTCTTCTGCAGGCCGCGGCCGGTGGCGTAGATCTTGGCGACGCGGTTCTGGGCGATGGCGTTGCCGCGCTGGGCCGCGTGCAGGAAGTAACGGGCGGCCCGGACCTCGTCCTTCGGCAGGCCGTTGCCGTTGAACAGTAGGATCGCGAACTCGACCTCGCCGGCAAGATCGCCGTTATCGGCGGCACGGCGGAACCATTCGGCGGCCTTGGCCGGATCCTTCGGCAGGCCGCGGCCCTGGAGGTAGAGCACGCCGAGCGCGTGCTGGGCCGGCCCGATCTCGCCCTCCGCGGCCTTCTGGAACAGGGTGGCGGCGCGGCTCTCGTCCTGGGGCGAGCCGGTGCCGAGCAGGAGCAGAGCGAGGTTGTAGGCGGCGGTGGGAGATCCGGCCTCCGACGCCCGCTCCAGCCAGCGCCGACCTTCCTTCGGATCCTTGACGACGCCCCGCCCGTCCAGGGTCATCAGGCCGAGGGAGGACATGGCGGCGGAATCGTTCTGCGCGGCGGCGAGCCGGTACCACTCGGCGGCCTTGACCGGATCCTGACGGATTCCGAGGCCCTGGTTGTAGAGTTCGCCGAGCAGCGTCATCGCCGCCGCGTCCTTGCGGTCGGCCTCGATGCGCTTGGTCGCCTCGCGGAAGGCGGTGACGTACTGGCCGCGCTGATAGGCCCCGTAGGCGAAATCGGGCGGCCGGTTACCGGCAGGCGGCCGGGCGCCGCCGGCATAGTTCGGCGTGTAGGGGCTCGGCAGCTCCCGCATCGGCGGCTTCTTCGGCACATCGGCCGGTGCCGCCTTGGTCGGGTCGGCCGCGCTCTGCGCCGCGAGGGCTTGGCCCGGCACGATCAATCCCGCGAGGACGAGCCCCGCCGCGATCCGCATCCTCATGCGGCGCCTCCCAGCGCCTCCTGCGCGCGGGCGACGCCCGCCGGATCGGCGAGCCAGAGCGCGCTCTCCAGCCCCACGAACTCCGCCCCTGTGGCGGCGTGGCCCGCGACCTCGTCGAGGGTGCAGGCGACCGCGATGCAGGGCGTCTCGAAGATCTCGGCCCACCAGGCGGCGCGCGCGCGCACGCTCTCCGGATCCGGCGCCTCGCCGTCCGGGTAGAGGCCGCCGAACATCAGGTAGTCGGCGCCCGCCTCCCCCGCATCCATGGCGGCGTGGCGCGTCTCGAACCCGCCTGTGCCGAGGATGCGACCGTCGCGCAGGCGCCCGCGGAGATCCGCGAGATCGCCCGGCCGGTCGACATGCACTCCGTCCGCGCCGCCGCGGGTGGCGACGCTGGCGAGGTCGCCCGGGAAGTCGCGGGCCGCGACGACGAGGGCCGCCTCCCGCTCCTGCACCACTGGCGCGACACGCTTCACGAGGGCCGTCAGCGCCCGCTCGTCGGCGGGTGCGAGGCGCAGGATCACCGCGGCGACATCGCCCGCGGCGCAGGCCGCGGCAAGCGCCGGGATCAGGCTGTCGAGATCGCCCGCGCCGACCCCGTGTGGGGTGAGGAGGGCGAGACGGGGAGCGGACTCAGCCATGCGCGTCAGGCAGCGGCCTCGATCTTCGGGTCGAGCGACCCGCTGGCGTAGCGCTTGGCCATCTCGGCCACCGAGATCGGACGGATCTTGGAGCCCTGGCCCGCGGTGTTGAACTCCTCGAAGCGCTGCTTGCAGAGCTTCGTCATCGCCTCCATCGCCGGCTTCAGGTACTTGCGCGGATCGAACTCGGCGGGGTTCTCGGTGAGCACCTTCCGGATCTGGCCGGTCATCGCCATGCGGTTGTCGGTGTCGATGTTGATCTTGCGCACGCCGTGCTTGATGCCGCGCTGGATCTCCTCCACCGGCACGCCCCAGGTCGGCTTCATTTGGCCGCCATACTGGTTGATGATGTCCTGCAGGTCCTGCGGCACCGAGGAGGAGCCGTGCATGACGAGGTGGGTCGTCGGCAGCCGGCGGTGGATCTCCTCGATCACGTTCATCGCGAGCACCGCGCCGTCGGGCTTGCGGGTGAACTTGTAGGCGCCGTGGCTGGTGCCCATGGCGACGGCCAGCGCGTCGACCTTGGTGGCGGCCACGAACTTCACCGCCTCGTCCGGGTCGGTCAGGAGCTGGTCGTGGCTGAGGGTGCCCTCGGCGCCGTGGCCGTCCTCGGCCTCGCCCTGGCCGCTCTCCAGGGAGCCGAGCACGCCGAGCTCGCCCTCAACCGAGACGCCGGCCCAGTGGGCCATCCGGGTGACGTTGCCGGTGATCTCGACGTTGTAGGCGTAGTCGGCCGGGGTCTTGCCGTCGGCCTTGAGAGAGCCGTCCATCATCACCGAGGTGAAGCCGTACTGGATCGCGGTGGCGCAGGTGGCTTCGTTGTTGCCGTGGTCGAGATGCATGCAGACGGGGATATGCGGATAGATCTCGACGAGGCCGTCGATGAGCTTGGCCAGCACCACGTCGTTGGCGTAGGCGCGTGCGCCGCGGCTGGCCTGCAGGATGACCGGGGAATCGGTGGCGTCGGCGGCGGCCATGATGGCCAGCCCCTGCTCCATGTTGTTCAGGTTGAACGCGGGCACGCCGTACTCATGCTCGGCGGCGTGATCGAGAAGCTGCCGAAGGGTGATGCGTGCCATGGTTCGATCCTCGTCCGATGCGGCCTGGCGGGGCCTGTCCCTGAGCTGACGTCTATATAGTGCCGCGGCGCCGGGAGCCTGTTCCGGCAGCCGAAAAACTTGGGCGTTCCGCGCGGGCGCGTGGCTCCGGCGGCGGATCGCGCGGGGCGCGTGGTCCTCCGAACGGAGCCCGTGCCGATCGGACGGATCCGTTGCCTCAGCCCAATCCCGGCGCAGGGCAGGACCGCCCGTCCCCCTGAGAGGACGGCAGCGCCGCGCTAGCCCTTCGCGCGCAAGGCCTCGACGCCCGGCAGTTCCTTGCCCTCGAGCCATTCGAGGAAGGCGCCGCCCGCGGTCGAGACGTAGGAGAAGGCCTCGCCAGCCCCCGCATGGTTGAGGGCCGCGACCGTGTCGCCGCCGCCGGCCACCGAGACGAGCTTGCCGGCCTTCGTGCGCTCGGCCGCGTGGCGGGCGGCCGCGACGGTCGCCGCGTCGAAGGGCGTCAGCTCGAAGGCGCCGAGGGGGCCGTTCCAGACGAGGGTCGCGGCCTCGTCGATCGCCGCCGCGATGGTCTTCACCGAGGCCGGGCCGGCATCGAGGATCATGCCGCTCTCCGGCACGGCATCGACCGGGACCGTCTCGTGCGGCGCGTTCGCCTTGAATTCGGAGGCGACCACCGCGTCGTCCGGCAGGATCACCCGGCAGCGGGCCTCGTCGGCCGCCTTGAGGATGCGGGTCGCCGTCTCGGCGAGGTCCTTCTCGCAGAGCGACTTGCCGACCGCCTTGCCCTGCGCGTGCAGGAAGGTGTTGGCCATGCCGCCGCCGATCACCAGCATGTCGACCTTGGCGACGAGGTTCTGCAGCAGGTCGATCTTCGAAGACACCTTGGCGCCGCCGACAATGGCGATCACCGGCCGGGCCGGCGCCTCGAGGCCCTTGGTGAGCGCGTCGAGCTCGGCCTGCATCAGCCGGCCGGCATAGGCGGGGAGCCGGTGGGCGAGCCCCTCCGTCGAGGCATGCGCGCGGTGCGCCGCCGAGAAGGCCTCGTTGACGTAGATGTCGCCGTTCTCGGCCAGCGCGTCGGTGAAGGCGGGGTCGTTCTTCTCCTCGCCCGCGTGGTAGCGGGTGTTCTCGAGGAGCAGCACCTCGCTGTCCTTCAGCGCGGCGACCGCAGCCTTCGCCGGCTCGCCGACGCAATCGTCGGCGAAGGCGACCGGCCGGCCGAGCGCCTCGGACAGGGCCGGGACGACGGGCGCGAGGGAGTCCTTCGGCTCGCGCTTGCCCTTCGGGCGCCCGAAATGGGCCAGCAGCACCACCTTGCCGCCCTGGTCGGCAATCTCGCGGATGGTCGGCACCACGCGCTCGATACGGGTCGCGTCGGTGACGCGGCTGCCCTCCATCGGCACGTTGAGGTCGACGCGCAGGAGGACGCGCTTGCCCGTCAGCGAGCCGGCGTCGTCGAGGGTGCGGAAGGCGGTCATGCGGGCGCGGGTCTCCGGATCAGCGCGCCGTCGCGGCGGCGTTGGCGCGCGGCGGCAGCAGGGAATCGAGGTTGAGGCGCTGGACCGCGACCATCAGGACCACGGTGAGCACGGCGGTGATGACGGCGGTGAGCACCAGGGCGCCGGTGCCCGGCAGTCGCCGGGTCCGCTCGGTGAGATTGCGCATCTCGGTGCGCAAAGCCGCGAGGTCCGACTGGCGGGCCGCCTCGTTCATGCGCTCGGCGGCGCCCGCGACCTTGTCCTCGACGCGCGAGAGCAGCGCCTCGGAGCGGGCGTACTTGTCCTCGATGCGCGAGCACTTGTCCTCGATCCGGGCGAGCTGGTCGAAGAACGGGTTCGCGGTGGCGGAGGCCTCGGCGCTGGCCGCGGGGACGGGCTTCGGCGGCGGCGGTGCCACGGGCGGGGCGCTCACGGGAGGAATGAAGCTCCCCTCGGACGGCTTGCTCGGCGCGGCGTCGGTCATCGGGAGCACCTCGGACGTAAGAAACCGGAACCAGGGCCGCCCGCGCGGACGCAGGCGGCGTAACAGAGATGCGGCCGCCGGAGCGGCCGCGATCGGGGTTCAGATGAGCTTGGCCATCGCCACGGCGGTGTCGGCCATGCGGTTCGAGAAGCCCCACTCGTTGTCGTACCAGGACAGGATGCGCACGAAGGTGCCGTCCATGACCTTGGTCTGGTCGAGGTGGAAGGTCGAGGAATGGGGATCGTGGTTGAAATCGATCGACACGTTCGGCCGATCGGTCACGCCGAGCACGCCCTTGAGCGGGCCGGCAGCAGCCGCCCTGATCGCGTCGTTGATCTCCTGGACCGAGGTCTCGCGCTTGGCCGTGAAGACGAGATCGACCGCCGAGACGTTCGGCGTCGGCACGCGGATCGCGGTGCCGTCGAGCTTGCCCTTCAGCTCCGGCAGGACGAGGCCGACCGCCTTGGCGGCGCCCGTCGAGGTCGGGATCATCGAGAGCGCCGCGGCACGCGCCCGGTACAGATCCTTGTGCATCTGGTCGAGCGAGGGCTGGTCGTTGGTGTAGGAGTGGATGGTCGTCATGAAGCCGCGCTCGATGCCGACCGTCTCGTTCAGCACCTTGGCCACAGGCGCGAGGCAGTTCGTGGTGCAGGAGGCGTTCGAGACGACGAGATGATCGGCCGTCAGCTTGTCGTGGTTGACGCCGTAGACGACCGTCAGGTCGGCGCCGTCGGCGGGCGCCGAGACGAGGACGCGCTTGGCGCCCGCGTCGAGATGGGCCTTGGCCTTGTCCTTCGAGGTGAAGATGCCGGTGCATTCGAGGGCGATGTCGACGCCCAGATCCCGGTGCGGCAGCTCGGCCGGGTTGCGCACGGCCGTGACCTTGATGCGCTTGCCGTCGACCACGAGGAACTCGCCGTCCACTGCGACCTCGCCGGGATAGCGGCCGTGCACGGAATCGTAGCGGAGCAGGTGAGCGTTGGTCTCGACCGGACCGAGGTCGTTGATGGCGACCACCTCGATGTCCTTGCGGCCGGCTTCGTGGATGGCGCGCAGCACGTTGCGGCCGATGCGCCCGAACCCGTTGATGGCTACCTTGACGGTCACGGCGTGTTTCCTTCCTGCTTAAGGGGCGCCACGCAGCGGGCGTCCGAGGCGGCGAGCGGTGCGCGGCGGGGGCCCGACGGCACCTCCGCGATGCGGATTGCTCTGTGGCTGCCGGCGCTGAACCGGCGATGAACCGGAGCCGGACATGACCCATGGCGGACCGGCCGCGCCGTCGCCGCCGGGATCAACCGATCCGCGGACCGCGCGCGCGAGGGCCAAAGGACTGTCACAGGTCGGGGTTCCGGCTGTTCCCGCGCGCCCCTTCGGGGCACGCGGCGGCTGTCTAACATGGGACCTTGACCTGTCAAACGTAAGCCCGTGACAAACCTGGCCGATCGGTGGACAGAGGTGTGTGCCGCCGTGAAAAGACCTGACGGATCCGAGCGATGCGCGAGAATTTCCGGATGGGACAGCAAGTCCAGGACGCGAATTCCGGCTGGAAATCGCGCCCGGATTTCGGGACAACCGGGCCGACCATCGGAGAGAAGCCGGCTATGAGCTCCAGGCCATGAGTTCCGATCCTGCTGCGCCCAGCGTAGACGGCGCCCTCGCCCGGCTCGACGCCGCCCTCGCGCGCCTGGAGGCGGGGATCGCCCGGCGCGTCGAGGCCGAGGCCGCGCCGGACGACCGCGATACCGAACTCGCGCTGATGGCCGAGGACCGGGCGCGGCTCGCCGCCGCCCTCGACGCCGCGAGCGCCCGCCTCGCGGCTATGGAGGGCACGGCGAGCGAGGTCGGCGAGCGCCTGGACCGGGCGATCGAGGCCGTCGAGGGCGTGCTCGCACGCGAGGCGTGACCCCCGGCCGGCCTCGCTGCATCATGGCCGCTTGACCGGCCGCCCGTCCGCGCCGCAGCCTCCCCGCTCACTCCCGGATCCCCACGCGATGCCCCAGATCCAGGTCACCATCGACGGCAAGAGCTACCGCATGGCCTGCGGCGAGGGCGAGGAGGGCCATCTCGCCGCACTCGCGGAGGGGCTCGGCACGCGTATCGGAGAGATGCGGCAGGCCTTCGGCGAGATCGGCGACATGCGCCTGCAGGTGATGGCCGCTCTGACCCTCGCCGACGAGCTGGGCGAGGCGCGGCGCCGGCTCGCGGCGGCGGAGAGCGAGGCGGGCCAGCTGCGCGCGGAGGCCGCGCAGCGGGCGGAAGCGCGCGCCGCGGAGGAGGCGCGCCTCGCGCGGGGCATCGTCGCTGCCGCCGAACGGATCGAGCGGATGGCGCAGGCGCTCGCCGGCTCCGAGCCGCGCGGCACCTGAGCCGGAGACCCGACGCGGACGGGGAAGCTTGGCGGGCACGACGCGCGTTGGCTCCGGGACACCCCTCCCCGTTCCAACCGGTCACCTCCGAAGGCTCAGGCGCGATGACGAAACCGACCCTTCCCGCGGCGGGACGCAGCGTCTGCGCGGCGCTGCTCCTGGCCGCCCTCCCCGCGGCCGCCCGGGCCCAGGAACCTCAAGCATCCCCCTCTCCGACGATGCCGGCCTCGGCCACGCTCACCCAGGTCGCGCGCTTCGAGCATCAGGTGACCGGCGTCACCGTGGCGCGGGACGGGCGCATCTTCGTGAACTTTCCGCGCTGGAGCGAGGACGCCCCGGTCTCGGTGGCCGAGTTGAAGGACGGCAAGCCCGTCCCCTACCCGAACGCGGATTGGAATGCGTGGCGTAATGCCCGGTCCGACGCGCTCTCGCCCAAGGACCATTTCGTCTGCGTGCAGAGCGTGGTGGCCGACGCACAGGACCGGCTCTGGGTGGTCGATGCCGCCGCCCCGGCCATGGCCCACGTGATCAAGGACGGCCCGAAGCTCGTCGGGATCGACCTGAAGACGAACACCGTGATCAAGACGATCCCCTTCGACGAAACGGTCGCCCTGCAGGCCTCCTACCTCAACGACGTGCGCATCGCGCCGGACGGCAAGACCGCCTACCTCACCGATTCCGGCGCCGAGGGTGCGCTGATCGTGGTCGACATCGAGAGCGGCAAGGCCCGGCGCGTGCTCTCCGGCCACGCCTCGACCATGCCGGACAAGAGCGTGACCGTGACCGCCGACGGCAAGCCACTGCGCCGGCCGGACGGACGCGGGGTCGATTTCGCCTCGGACGGGATCGCCCTCTCCCCCGACGGCAAGACGCTGTACTGGCAGGCGATCAAGGGCAAGACGCTCTACAGCCTGCCGACCGAGGCCCTGAGCGGATGGGCGACCGCCTCGGTGGTTCCGGAGCTGCTCACGGACCGAGCTCTGGCGAGCCGGATCGCCGTCGTCGGCGAGAATGGGCCCGCGGACGGCCTGCTGGTCGCCCGGCGCGACGGACGGATGTACGTCACCGCGGTGCAGGACAGCGCGATCAAGGTGCGCGACCTCGCCAACGCGGCGGGCGGCCTGACGGTGCTGGTTCAGGATTCGCGCCTGCGCTGGCCCGATACCTTCAGCGAGGGCCCCGACGGGACGCTCTACGTCACCACGTCGCACATTCAGGATTCGGCAGACTACAAGCCGGACGCGCCGCGCAGCCTGCCGACCGAGCTGTGGGCGCTGAAGCCGGCCGATTCCGAGGCGACGGGATCGACGGGCGCGTCCGGTCGCTGATCTCGAAACAAAAAAAGGCCCGGCTCATAGCCGGGCTTCCATTCGTTCGCGGATGATCGAGAGCGGGCTACGTCAGCCGATATAGGGGCTGCCGGTGGCGGCAGGGAAACGCTCGGCCAACGCCCGGCGCAGCTTCTCCAGAGCACGGTTCTCGATCTGGCGAACACGCTCCTTCGAGATGCCGAGGCGGTGGCCGAGAGCCTCGAGAGTCGCCTGCTCCTCGGCGAGGCGCCGCTCGCGCAGGATACGCAGCTCGCGCTCGGAGAGCACGCCGAGGGCTTGGTGCAGCCAACTCAGGCGGCGCTCGCCGTCGACGGCCGCGCTCACCGTTTCGTCCGGCAGGGCAGAATCGTCGACCAAGAAGTCCATGCGCTCGGAGGAGACCTCGCTGTCCTCGCCCACGGGCGCGTTGAGCGACATGTCGGGCCCGGAGAGGCGCGCATCCATCAGCGCCACGTCCTCGCGCGAGACGCCGATGGCGTTGGCGATGCGGCGGTGGATCTCGTCGCCGACCCGCTCCTCGGTGGATTGCATCAGGCGAGCGCGCAGGCGGCGCAGATTGAAGAACAGCGCCTTCTGAGCCGAGGAGGTGCCACCGCGAACGATCGACCAGTTGCGCAGGATGTAGTCCTGGATCGAGGCGCGGATCCACCACGTCGCGTAGGTCGAGAAGCGCACGTCCCGCTCAGGCTCGAAACGGGCCGCAGCTTCCATCAGGCCGACATGCCCTTCCTGAACGAGGTCGGCCATGGGCAGGCCGTAATGGCGGAAGCGGCCCGCCAGGGCGATCACGAGGCGCATATGGGCCGAGATCAGGCGGTGCAGCGCGCGCTCGTCGCGCTTCTCCTTCCAGCGGATCGCGAGACCGCGCTCCTCCTCACGGGCCAGGAAAGGCGCCTCCATCGCGGTTCGAATGAACTGCCGCCGGATTCCCGCGATTTCCGCCATCCCCGCCTGCCTCTTTCTGTCGAGTGCTGATGAGGCTCGGGCCCGGTTCGGGACGCGCAGGCGTCTCCAGGGCCTTTGCCAGGCAAGGCCACAACAGTGCGGCGCACACGAAGGTTCCCGACCTCGGGCAAGTTTGCGCGAGTCAATCGGGCGCAAGCGAAAGACGCCTGCGCGAGCCGACCTCCGGCGGACGGGTGACTCTACGGACATGGACCGGATGACGGCTTCCGCCAGCCCCCGCCTCCGCTGGGCAAGTGGATTTTTCCAAGGGTCACCGCGGAATCGGCGCGCGCACGAAAAAGGGCCCGGCGGATGCGATCCGCCGGGCCCTGTCGATCGCTTCAGGCGGGACTGCGCTCCGCCGCGCGATGCCGCTCAGGCGGCCTCTTCCTGAATGTCGTCGCCCTCGCTGTCGGCGTCGCCCTCCGCCTCGGCCTTGGCCCGGCGCGGCGACTTGGCGAGGCTCTGTTCGATGAGCTTCAGCGCCTCGGTCTCGGTGATCTTGTTCACCGAGGAGATCTCGCGCACGATCCGGTCGAGGGCCGCCTCGTAGAGTTGGCGCTCGCTGTAGGACTGCTCGGGCTGCGCCTCGGAGCGATAGAGGTCACGCACGACCTCGGTCACCGCGAGCAGATCGCCCGAATTGATCTTCGCCTCGTATTCCTGGGCACGGCGGGACCACATGGTGCGCTTGATGCGCGCGCGGCCGGTGAGGACGTCCAGCGCCTTCTTGACGACGTCCGGCTCCGAGAGCTTGCGCATGCCGACGCTGTTGGCCTTCGCGGTGGGCACGCGCAGGACCATCTTGTCCTTCTCGAAGGACACGACGAACAGCTCCAGTTTGAAGCCCGCGACCTCCTGCTCCTCGATCGCCGTGATGCGGCCGACGCCGTGAGCCGGATATACGACGGCTTCGCCGGTCTTGAATCCCTGGCGGCCTGCCGTGGTCTTCTTGGCTGTCGTCATGCGAGAAGGGCCTCCGAACATCGCGCGGGGATTTTTTATGATCCGCGCCGAACCGTTTCACCCGGGGCGGGACACCCGGCTTCAACCACCGTCCGCCGGCTCGCCCCATCTGCGGGACGGAAGCCGGCAGCTCCCAGGTGCAGCCGTCGATATGCCACGGGTGAACGACCGCAGAGGCGAGAGCCCTCAACGGTCGGTCGCGTGCAACCTCGTTCCCCTGGAGAGCGCAGGACTGCGTTTGGAGAGCGGAGGAGGCACGTCAGGCACGAGCGACGGCAGGCGGATTGTGTATCACAATCCGCCCGGCAAATCAAAGGCGTGCAGCCTCCAGCGGGGCTGTTCGCGCCCGCAGAGCCCACTTGTGCACGCTGGTACCGCCGTGTCCTCGGAGGCCGGCGCAGCCCAGCCTCGCGCGCCCCGCATAGGTGGCAAACCGCCCGCCGCGCCGCGCGCAGCAGGGCGTTGCCGTCAGGCCTTCGACGGGATCGGAGCTGATCAGTCGCCGGAACCGGGATTGGGCGAGAAATGCGCCTCGAGTTTGCCGGCGACCCCGTCCCACTCCTTGGCGTCGCCGGGGGCGTCCTTCTTCTGCGTGATGTTCGGCCAGGTCTTGGCGTAATCCGCGTTGAGCTTCAGCCAGGTCTCCAGGCTCGGCTCCGTATCGGGCTTGATCGCCTCGGCCGGGCATTCCGGCTCGCAGACGCCGCAATCGATGCACTCGTCGGGATGGATGACGAGCATGTTCTCGCCTTCGTAGAAGCAGTCCACCGGACAGACTTCCACGCAGTCCATGTACTTGCACTTGATGCAGTTTTCGGTGACGACGTAGGTCATGGGCGGATGATCGTCCTCATGTCCGCGCGCTCCCGCTCGGGCGATGCCGCGAGTCCCGCGCGGCCTGACGTCTCCGCCAGCCTGTCGCGGGCCGTTCTCGCGGGCGGCCGTCTGACGCGCTTCAAATTCCTGTCGGGCTGCCGAGCGGCCCGGGTCGGATGGCTCTAACGGCTGCCCGGAGGACTGACAAGCGCGCCCTGCGCAGGCGGCATGGCGAGCCCTCCGCCTGTGGCTCGCTTACAATGATTCCAGGCTGCCGCCGCCATCGGATCCGAGCAGATCCTCGTAGAGGCGGCGCGCCTCGGGAGCCGGGCCCCGCCGCTCGCCGAGATCGAGCACCCGCACGCTCGCGGTTCCATGCGGCGCAGCAACCGTCACCACGTCTCCGACGGCGACGCCCCGGGCCGGCGCTTCGGCCCGCTTGCCGTTGAGACGGACATGGCCGTCGGTGACGAGGCGGGCGGCAAGCGAGCGCGTCCTGGCGAAGCGGGCGAACCACAGCCAGAGATCGAGCCGCCGCCGCCCCTCCTTCATGGTGCGGGCGCCCGGCTCACCGCTTGTTCGTATCCCCGGACTCCAGCTGAGCCTTCAGGGCGGCGAGCTTGGCGAAGGGCGAATCCGGGTCCGGCTGGCGCTCGCGGCGCGGCGGGCGCTGGTCGGTGCGCGGACCGGCATGGCGCTGCTCGTCACGGCGCTCGGGACGGCCGCCCTCGAAGCGCTCGCGGCGCGGGCCGCCGTGACGCTGCTCGCGGCCCTCGCCCTCCGGGCGGTCGCGGCGCGGCGGGCGCCCGTCGGGACGGCCCTCCTGTCCCGGACCGCGGCCCTGATCCGGCCGGCGGCCGCCATGGGGGCGGCCTTCCTGGGGACGGCCCTCCTGGGCGCCGTCACGCCCACGTCCGGCACCGCCGCGCGGACGCGGGCGCTGATGGGCCGGGCGCTGATGGCGCTGCAGATGCCAGACCTCGACGGTGACGGGCTCGGCCGGCGCGGCCTCGACCTCTTCACCGGCGGCAGCCTCCTCGGCGAGAGGAGCCTCCTCAGGGGACGAATCCTCGTCGGCCGAAGTGACCGCTTCGGCGGGGGCCGCATCCGCGGCCTCATCCGCGACAGGCGCCTCGGCGGCCGTCTCGTCGGGCACCGCGCTCTCGGCCGCGGCGACCGGTTCCGGCTCGGGCGCAGGGGGCTCCGGGGCCTCCACGGGCTCGGCAGGCAGGGACGCGGCGACAGTGTCCTCCTCGGCCGGAGGGGTGTCGACCGAAGTATCGGCGGAAGCCTCGGCCGGTGCGGCCTCGCTCGCCTCTTCGGACGCCTCCGCCGGGACCGCGGCGGCATCCGCCGGGACCACGACCTTGGCGGGCTCGGTCGCGGCGGCGGCGAGCAGCGGCACGGTGATGGCCGGCCCCGGCCGGGTCTCGGCGACGTAGCCGAGCGACTTCAGGATCGAGGCGAAATCCTCGCCCGAGCAGCCGACCAGCGAGGTCATCCCTACCGTGGCGACGAAGCCTTCCCCGTCGGCCGCGCCGGGCGGCGGCGTGCCGGGCGTGGTGCCGGGACGATAGGTCACGGCCGGGCGGATCAGGTCGGCGAGACGCTCCAGGATGTCGACCCGCACCGCCCGCTCGCCGCAGACGCGGAAGCCGGCCGCACGGTAGAGGCCCTTGGCGATCTCGGGATCCACCTTGATCGAGGTGCGGCCCGAGCCCGCCAGATGCGCGATCTCGTCGAGGCCGCGCTGGTCGAGGCCGCCGTTGCGCAGAGCCCAGAGCTGGGCCGCCAGCGTGCGCGGGGCCGGCTTGAGCAAAGCGGGCAGGAAGATGTGGTAGGCGCCGAAGCGCACGCCGTGGCGGCGCAGCGCGCCGCGGCCGTCCTGGTCGAGGCTGCGCATCTCGTGGGCGACCTTCGAGCGCTCCAGCACGCCGAGTGCCTCGACCACCTGGTAGCCGATGCCCTTGGCGAGGCCGGTGAGGTCGGCCGCAGTCTCGATCTCCATGACGGGCCCGAGGAGGCGCACGATATGCGCCTTGAGCCAGGCTTCGAGGCGCGCCTCGACCTTCTCGCGGGCGGGGCCGGCGAGATTCTCGTCGGCCAGCAGCCGCAGCTGGGGGGCGAACAGCTTGTCGCCGGGCACCAGTTTGGCCACCGGCGCGCCGGTCCAGCGGATCACGCCCTCGTGCGAGAGGACGAGGGAGGCGTCGGCCGCCGAGGCGAAGCGCTCGGCCCGCGCCTCGATCTCCGGCCCGAGCGCCTTCTCGGCGGCGCTTCGGAGCGTCTTGGCCTCCTGGCCCTCGGCATTGGCATCCGGCACGAACAGGAAGCCGTGCAGGTGACCGACGTGTTGACCCTCGACGGTGACGTCACCGTCGGCGGTGATCTGGGCTTCCAGCATCGTGTTCTCTCTCAGGCGCCGCATCAGGACGCTGGTGCGCCTGTCCACGAAGCGGCTCGCGAGGCGTTCGTGCAGGGCGTCGGACAGCCTGTCCTCTACCCGACGCGTCTCGCCCTGCCAATGTTCGGGGTCGCGCAGCCAGTCAGGACGATTCGCGACGAATGTCCAGGTGCGCCCCTGCGCGATGCGCCGCGACAGGGTGTCGATGTCGCCGTCGGTGCGGTCGATCATCGCCACATGCTCGGCGAACCATGTGTCGGGGATGCGTCCGGCCAGCCCCCGCATCAGGAAGCGGTAGAGCTGGGCGACGAGATCGGCATGCACCTGCGGGTGCACCTTGCGGTAATCCGGCACGCCGCAGACATCCCAGAGACGGCGCACCGCGGCCGGCCGGCTGGCGAGGTCGCGGATGTCGTCCTCCTTCATCAGGATCTCGAGCGCCTGCTGATCCTCGCCCATGGGCGCGCGGGTGAGCCCCGCCTCGTGCGGATGCTCGTCGAGGCTCGCCTGCAAGGCCTGCAGCGAATCGAAGACGAGATCGGGATTGCGCCATTGCAGGATGCGCACCGGGTCGAAATCGTGGCTCTCCAGGCGCTCGACCAGCTCCTGCTCGAAGGGCGGGCAGCGGCCCGTGGAGCCGAAGGTGCCGTCCGACAGGTGGCGGCCGGCCCGGCCGGCGATCTGGCCCATCTCGGCCGGGGTCAGCTTGCGGAAGCGCGTGCCGTCGTACTTCCAGTTCGCCGCGAAGGCGACGTGATCGACGTCGAGATTGAGCCCCATCCCGACCGCGTCGGTGGCGACGAGGTAATCCACGTCGCCCGACTGATAGAGCTCGACCTGCGCGTTCCGGGTGCGGGGCGAGAGGGCGCCGAGCACCACCGCCGCGCCGCCGCGCTGGCGCCGGATCAACTCGGCGATGGCATAGACCTCCTCGGCCGAGAAGGCGACGATGGCCGAGCGGCGCGGCAGCCGCGAGAGCTTCTTCTCGCCGGCGAAGCTCAGGGTCGAGAGTCGCGGCCGCGTGGTGGTGTGGACGCCCGGGATCAGCGCCTGCACCAGCGGCTGCATGGTGCCCGAGCCGATCAGCAGAGTCTCCTCGCGGCCGCGCTGATAGAGCAGCCGGTCGGTGAAGACGTGGCCGCGATCCATGTCGGCACCGAGCTGGATCTCGTCGATGGCGACGAAGGCCACGTCGAGATCGCGCGGCATCGCCTCGATGGTGCAGATCCAGTAGCGCGGCCGGTCGGGCTTGATCTTCTCCTCGCCGGTGACGAGGGCGACCGCGTCGGGACCCACCTTGGCGAGCACGCGCAGGTAGACCTCGCGGGCCAGCAGCCGCAGCGGCAGCCCGATCATGCCGGTCGGGTGCTGCAGCATCCGCTCGATGGCGAGATGCGTCTTGCCGGTATTGGTGGGGCCGAGCACCGCCGTGACGCCGCGTGCGCGGGCCTGCGGGGGAAGGGAGCGGCGGGACATCAGGGGAGGGCTAGGTCCCTTCGGCAGGCGCCGATCTCGGAAGGGGCGGGCAGACGCGCCGCGGCGCCGCTGCGGACGGTTCCGTCCGAACTGCTCACTCCGGGAGCGGGACGGGTCGCGCGCGGCGCCGGAACCGACCCTCATATGGGGCGCTCGCCCCGTCGGCGCCACTGCCGGATTCCGTTCCGAGGCCCGGAACGCCGTAGATGTCCACCTGCACGGAGGGGCGCGGGCCGTCGAGATCGGCGCAGAGCGTATCGGGAACGGCCACAAGCGGCCCGTGGCGCGGCGCTCGCCCTTCGACCACCTGGGCCGAAGAATAGGCGTTGCCACCGCAGGCAGAGCCCGCCTTGAGCGGCCCGGCGGAGACGGGCACCGCGGCGAGAAGCGCCAGGCCTGCGAGGCGTGCGACGCGCATGCTCAGCGCGCGTCGAGGCTCGCGACCGAGCCGGTCGTCTCGGTGGTTTCGGGGGCGGCATGGGGGCCCGCGTTCGGGGCGGCCGAGGCGGTGCTGGTACCGGAGCGGGTCCAGCGGGTCGCCTCGATGATGTTGGTGCCGATCGTGGTGCGCACCGAGATCCGGATCGGCAGCAGCACCCGCGTACCCTCGACCGGCGCGAGCCAGACCGACATGTCGCGGTTCTCCTCCATGAATCGCACGCCCGGCCGGTCCGGCCGGTGGCCGGCGATCGCCTGGTAGCGGGCGTTGCAGACGAGAACGGGGCCGGAATAGCCGGGTTTCTCCACCGCGCGCGTCTCCGCGTAGCTCAGCACCACGTTGAAGCGGGTGGCGCCATCGAAGACGGGCAGCGTGCGGTTGCAGTTCTCGGGATCGGTGATCTCGCCGCGGGCCTGAGCCGGCATCAGGAGCGCGCTTGCCGGATCCATGATGCCGCGCTTGTTGGCGGCCGTGACCGGCACGCGGTCCTCCATGTCGATCAGCGGCGGCGTCACCTCGGACTGCACCACGTTGCCCTGGCGCAGCGCCATGCGCACGGCGATGCCGGCATTGGCGGTGCGGGAGGCGATCGCGAAGCTGTTCGGCTGGGGGCCTGCGCCGAGGAGGCCGGAGGACTGGGCCGAGCCCTGGCCGCCGGTGATGGCGCCGACGAGGCCGGTGAGCGTCGCCGACACGTCCATGCGGTAGCGGGCCCCGTCGAAGGCGCCGGCGAGTCGCGCAGTGCCGATCGGCAGACCTGCGAGGTTGATGCCGTAATCGACCGCGATCGCCGACTCGCCGGGACGGGCGTGGTGGCGCCGGGACCGCGCCTCGGCAGGCAGGCCCAAAGCCGCGACGGCAAGACCGGCAAGGCACAGCGCACCGGCGCGGCGGGCCGGCGCCGGGAAGGCTCTGGCGCTGAGGGTTTGGGCGCGCATGGTCCGAACTCGATTCTCGACGCTCGCGGCGGACACCGGGGAGCGTGCGCCGCGACGACAGCGATTTATCCCCAGGCCATGGTTAACAGACCGTTCGACGCCTGTTAGCGACCGTGAGGCCACAGCCGCCCGTCTTCCGCACCGCTTCGCGCGGGCTTCCGCCTTGACGGAGACGGGCCCCCTCCCCTATAGGCTCGCGCCTTCTACAGGACTCCGCTGGACCTGGAATCACGCTTGGGCGAGGCCCGCGGCGCGTGCCGCGACGGCCATGACGGTCCGAGTTCTGACCGCCCACGGAACGATACGGGATATTTGAGACCATGGCGCGCCGCTGCGAACTCACCGGGAAGGCCGTTCAGGTCGGCCACCTCGTGAGCCACTCGAACCGGAAGACCAAGACCCGGTTCCTGCCGAACCTCTGCAACGTCACCCTTCAGTCGGATGCCCTGAACAAGAGTGTCCGCCTGCGCATCACCGCCCACGCGCTGCGCTCGGTCGAGCACCGCGGCGGCCTCGACGCCTTCCTGATCAAGGCCGGTGAGTCGGACCTGTCGCAGACGGCCAAGCTCCTGAAGCGCGAGATCCACAAGAAGCTCGCCGAGACCCAGGCCGCCGCCTGATCCGGATACGGCCGCGTCTCGCGCGCCGAACCTCTTGGACTGACCGATTGGACTGACCGAAAGCCGCCGGTGCGGACGCCCGCACCGGCGGCTTTCGTGTGGGCGCGAGCGCGAACGACAGGCGTGCGGCTCCCCCTCCCCCTCTGCGGGGGAGGGAGCGGATCTCAGGGAAGCCCGAGATCCGTTGAGGGACAGGAAGCCGCGCCCGATTCGATCGTCAGCGCCGCCCGCCCGCCGCGCGCAGCGGCTGGCGCACCGGAGCGCTGCCAACATCCTCCTCGAACAATTCGGCGAGCTTCTCGGTCATCGCGCCGCCGAGCTCCTCCGCGTCGATGATCGTCACGGCGCGGCGGTAGTAGCGCGTCACGTCGTGGCCGATGCCGATGGCGAGGAGTTCCACGGGCGAGCGCGTCTCGATCTCCTCGATCATCCAGCGCAGGTGCCGCTCCAGATAATTGCCGGCATTGACCGACAGGGTCGAATCGTCGACCGGCGCACCGTCCGAGATCACCATCAGGATCTTGCGCTGCTCGGGCCGGCCGAGCAGGCGCTTGTGCGCCCAGTCCAGCGCCTCGCCGTCGATATTCTCCTTGAGCAGCCCCTCGCGCATCATCAGCCCGAGATTCTTGCGGGCGCGCCGCCAGGGAGCGTCGGCCGCCTTGTAGACGATGTGGCGCAGGTCGTTCAGGCGGCCCGGATTCGGCGGCTTGCCCGCGGCGAGCCAAGCCTCGCGGCTCTGGCCGCCCTTCCAGGCGCGGGTGGTGAAACCGAGGATCTCGACCTTCACGCCGCAGCGTTCGAGGGTGCGTGCCAGGATGTCGGCGCAGGTCGCCGCCACCGTGATCGGCCGCCCGCGCATCGAGCCCGAGTTGTCGAGGAGCAGCGTGACGACGGTGTCGCGGAAGTTCGTGTCCTTCTCCTGCTTGAAGGAGAGCGGCTGGAACGGGTCCATGACCACGCGCACGAGGCGGGCCGGGTCGAGCTGGCCCTCCTCGAGGTCGAACTCCCAGGCGCGGTTCTGCTGGGCCAGCAGGCGCCGCTGCAGCCGGTTGGCGAGCCGCCCGACCACGCCCTGCAGATGCGAGAGCTGCTTGTCGAGGTAGCTGCGCAGTCGGGTGAGCTCGTCCGGGTCGCAGAGGTCCTCCGCGTGGATGACCTCGTCGAAGCGGGCGTTGAACACCCGGTAATCCGGCCCGCGCGGCGCGTTGTCCGGCCGCTGCGGCGGACGCCAGGATTCGCCGGCCTCCTCGGCCTCCGCCTCCTCGGCCTCGTCGGGCACCTCGCCCGAGGGCGCGTCGGCGGATTCCTGGGCCCCCTCCTCGATCTCGTCGGATCCCTCCTCCGAGGTCTCGATCTCGGCGCGGTCGCCCTGGCTCTGCTCCTCGGCCTCGCCCTCCTGCGGGCTCTGCTCGTCGTCCTGGGATTCGCCCTCGTCGTCGTTCTCGTCGTCCTCCGGGTCGAAGGGCGTCTCGTCGGCCATGTCGAGGGAGGAGAGCAGGTCGCGTACCGAGCGGGCGAAGGCGCGCTGGTCCTCGATCGTGCCCAGCAGCCCGTCGAGGTTGCCGCCCGCCTTGCCCTCGATGTGGTCGCGCCAGAGGTCGACGATGCGCTGCGCCGCCGGGGGCGGGGCCTGGCCGGTCAGGCGCTCGCGCACCATCAGGGCGACGGCATCCTCCACGGGTGCGTCGGCGCGGTCAGTGATCGCCTCGTACTTGCCGCCGCGGTGGTAGCGGTCCTCCAGCATCGCCGCGATGTTCGAGGCGACGCCCGCCATGCGGCGCGAGCCGATCGCCTCGACGCGGGCCTGCTCGACGGCGTCGTAGACGGCACGGGCCGCCGCGTTCTCCGGGGCGAGCCGGCGGTGGACGCCGGCGTCGTGGCAGCCGAGCCGCAGGGCCATCGAATCGGCGCTGCCGCGCAGCACCGCCACGTCCGCGGCGGAGAGCTTGCGCGGCGGCTCCGGCAGGCGGGCCTTGTCGCCGGTCAGCGCCGGCCGGTCGGTGGCGTAGGTGACCTCGACCTCGGCGCGCCGCGCGATGGCGCGCAGGCACCCCGCGACCGAACGCTTGAGGGGCTCGGCCACGGGCTCGCGACGCTCACCGGGCTTGCGGTTGGAGATGGACATGCGGCCTACCGGTCGGAATCGACGTCGAAGAGACGGCCCGGGACGCCGTTCCGGGCGCGGCTCTCAGTCCTTGTTGCGACGTGCGCCGCTCAGCTCAGCGCCACGTTCACCGCGCTCTCGGGCAGCTCCTTGCCGAAGGCACGCTGGTAGAACTCGGCGACCAGCGTCCGCTCGAGCTCGTCGCACTTGTTCAGGAAGGTCACCCGGAAGGCGAAGCCGATGTCGCGGAAGATGTCGGCGTTCTCGGCCCAGGTGATCACCGTGCGCGGGCTCATCACGGTCGAGAGGTCACCGTTCATGAAGGCGTTGCGGGTGAGGTCGGCCACGCGGACCATCCGGTTGACGATGTCGCGGCCCTGCTCGCCCTTGTAATGGGTGGCCTTGGACAGCACGATGTCGACCTCGCGGTCGTGCGGCAGGTAGTTCAGCGTGGTGACGATCGACCAGCGGTCCATCTGGCCCTGGTTGATCTGCTGGGTGCCGTGATAGAGGCCCGAGGTGTCGCCGAGGCCCACCGTGTTCGCCGTGGCGAAGAGGCGGAAGCCGGGATGCGGACGGATGACCCGCTTCTGGTCGAGCAGCGTCAGCCGGCCCGACACCTCCAGCACGCGCTGGATCACGAACATCACGTCCGGGCGGCCGGCATCGTACTCGTCGAAGACGAGGGCGACGTTGTTCTGCAGCGCCCAGGGCAGGATGCCGTCCTGGAAGGCGGTGACCTGCTTGCCGTCCTTCAGCACGATCGCGTCCTTGCCGACGAGATCGATGCGCGAGACGTGGCTGTCCAGGTTCACCCGCACGCAGGGCCAATTCAGCCGGGCGGCGACCTGCTCGATATGGGTGGACTTGCCGGTGCCGTGATAGCCCGTGACCATCACGCGGCGGTTCTTGGCGAAGCCGGCGAGGATGGCGAGCGTGGTCTCGCGGTCGAAGATGTAGTCCGGATCGAGATCGGGGACGTGTTCGTCCGCCTCGGAGAAGGCCGGCACCTTGAGGTCGAGGTCGATGCCGAAGACCTCGCGGACCGAGACGTGGCGATCGGGCAGCGTGGCGGGCTTGTCGTCAGAGAGCATACGGGACCTCGTGGGGGCGGACTCGCGCCTGGGCGGTGTGAGCCTCGCGGATAGCTCGGGCCTGATGCCCGCGGCGGGACCGCGGGATGCCGGCCTTCCTTAAACGTCGTCGGGACGGCGCGCCAAGTCGGAGATCGACCTGGGGGGACGCCCTCCATATAGGCGCGCATCCGCAGTTTGCCGCCCATCCATGCGAATCCGCGCAGCGGACGGCGTGCTGCCGGTGCATTGATCGTGCCGCGCCCTGCACGGGGCTCAGCACAGGCCGGCGGCCCGCAACACGTCGTGGGCGCGGATGATGTCGCGCAGCCGGTCCTCGAAGGAGCGGTCGCCACCATTGGCATCCGGGTGGAAGCGCTTCACCAGCACCTTGTACTGCGCCTTGATCGCGGCGGCATCCGCGTTCTCGTCGAGACCCATCACGTCGAGGGCCTTGCGCACCGCCCCCGAGCGGCGCGGCCGCTCGGGCTCCTCGCGGCCGGGCGCGCGGCGGCTGCCGCCCCCCACGCCCGCGCCGCGCAGGATGCCGAGCGGGTCGACATAGGCCCAGTCGCGCGGAGGCTCGTTGCTCGGGCGCGTATCGCCGGCCTTGTTCACGCCCATCGCCCAGGTCGGGCGGTGCCCGATGATCGCGTCCTTCTGGTAGGCCTGCACGGCGGCATCGTTCATGCCGTCGAAGTAGTTGTAGGCCGCATTGTAGGCGCGCACGTGGTCCATGCAGAAGCGCCAGTACTGCCCCTCGGCCTTGCGCCCCTTGGGCGCGCGGTAGAGGCCCGGATGGGAGCAGCCCGGGCTCTCGCAGACGGGACCGGTCTCCTTCGTTTCCTCGGAGGCGGGCTTGATCCGGATGCTGTCGAACAGGCGCGAGTTGAGATCCATGACGGGGCGATTATGAGGGGGCGGACCGGAGACACAAGGCCGACGGGCCTGATGCCGCATGCGGAGGAACGGGCTTGACGGCCCCATCTGGCCGGGCATCCCAGCCGGCAGGACATTCGAGGATGCGGGTATGGCGACGCTGCGGGACTGGATTCACGAGACGCTTCAGGCGCGACTCGCGCCGACGCGGCTCGACGTCGTGGACGAATCCCACCTCCATGCCGGCCATTCCGGCTGGCGCGAGGGAGGCGAGACCCATTTCCGCCTGGACGTCGTCTCGGCGGCGTTCGAGGGCAAGAGCCGGGTGGAGCGGCACCGGCTGGTGAACGGGATGCTGGACGAGGCGTTCAAGCGCGGGCTGCACGCGCTCGCTTTGCGGGCGCGGACGCCGACAGAGGCGGCCTGACGCCACCGGCCTCGGCCTGACGGAGATATGGCGATCGTGGCCCTCGTCTGCACCCCCCACATCGCCCTCGACGAGGCGGAGTTGGAAGAGAGCTTCGTGCGCGCCTCCGGACCTGGCGGCCAGAACGTCAACAAGGTCGCGACGGCGGTGCAGCTGCGCTTCGACGCGCGCCGCTCGCCCAACCTGCCCGACGCGGTCGCCGTGCGCCTGATGCGGCTCGCCGGGCACCGGCTGACGACCGACGGCGTCATCGTGATCACCGCGCAGCGCTTCCGCACTCAGGAGCGCAACCGCGAGGATGCCCGCGAGCGCCTCGCCGCCCTCGTCGCGGAGGCGGCCGTGCCGCCGACGCCGCGCCGGGCGACCCGCCCCACCCTGGCATCGAAGAAGCGGCGCCTCGAATCGAAGAACCGCCGCGGCGCGGTCAAGCGCATGCGCGGCGGTCCCGTGGACGACTGACCGCCTCAGGCGGAGACCGCCTTGGCCACCGGCTTCGCGTGGGGCGCGGCGTCGGGAGCGGGGGAGATGCCCGAGACGAGGGGACTGCCGGGCTTGGCCAGGGTGAGCACCACGGCGACGAGGGCGAGCAGCGCGGCGAGCGCCGCCGGGAACAGGAAGGCCGTCTCGCCGTACTTGATCTGCAGGATGCCGCCGAGCACTGCCCCCGAGCTGAGACCCGCCCAGAGCGGCGCCTGGATCCAGAACGACGAGGCTACGGTGCCGAGCATGAGGTTGGCGAGGCCGGTGCCGAAGCGGACCACGGCGCCGGTGACGTAGGTGAGCGCGATGCTGCGGCCGCCCTCGTCCTGAAGGATCGCGTTCTGGAGCCCGAGCGCCAGCACGATCGGGTAGGCGTGGAGCGGGTAGGCGAAGGTGCCCCAGGGCATCAGCAGGCCGAGGCCGAGCAGAGCCGCCTCGATGATCAGGAGCGCGGCGAGCCGCCAGCGGCCGAACAGGGCGGCGAGCAGCGTGCCGAGGAAGGCGCCCAAGCAGAACACGATGATCGTGCTCGCGACGCGGGCCACGTTCTCCCAGTCCTGGCTTGCCACCGCCACGCCGAAGCGCGTGGTGTTGCCCGACATGAAGGACATGAAGAGCTGCGAGAATTCGAGGAAGCCGATGGAGTCGGCGCAGCCCGCCAGAGCCGCCAGCGCCACCGCGAAGGGAATCCGCGTCGATGCGCTCGCCGGGAATGACTTGTCCGCCGGCGCCTCCGTACCCGTTCCCGCCATCCGATCGGTCTCCCGCCTGTCTCCGAAGGTCGCGTATTAAGCGGCGACCAGCGGCGAAGTTTCATGCCGGAGCGTTCACAACTCGATTTTGCGCAATACGAAAATGCGGCCCGGAACATCCCGGCCACGCTCGCGCCGGATCGCCGCAGGCGTGCACAGCCGCACGCTCAGGCCGGCCTCCTCCGCCCCCTCCGCGACATGCCCGTCTGCATGGGCGTAGCGTCCGTCCTCCCCGAGCCGGACGCCCGCACCGTCGTGGGACTGGACACTGAAGGCGGCCCATCCGCCGGGTCGGAGCACCCGCGCGATCCCGGCAAGCGCGGGCGCGAGGTCGGCAAGGTAGATGAACACGTCCGCCGCGAGGCAGAGATCGGCCGAGGCCTCCGGCTCCGCCTCCAGAAAGGTGGCAAGGTCGCCCTCTGCCAGCCGGTCGTAGCATCCCTTGGCGCGGGCGAGGCGCAACATGGCGGGAGAGAGATCGACGCCGGCGAGTTGCCCGACCCTGTCGCGCAGGGCGAGCCCCATCAGCCCGGTGCCGCAGCCGAGATCGAGGGCATCGGCGAAGCGACCCGGCACCTCCGGCAGAGCGTCCAGGGCGCCGCGCAGAAGCTGGGGCCCGCAATAGCCGAGGCCGTCGACGAGGTGCCGCTCGAAGCGGCCGGCATAGCCGTCGAACAGGGCGCGCACATAGGCTTGGGACAGCGCGGCCTTCCCGCCTCCGAGAGTGCCTCCGAAGCCAGGCGCGAGCCGGGCGCCGTGCAGCCCGGCGCCGATGCGGTCCTCCGGATCGAGCCTGCGGGCGGTCTCGAAGGCGGCGAGCGCCCCGCGCAGCGTCTCCTCCGCGCCTGTCACGGCGTGCAGGCATTCCCGGGCGCGTCCGAGGAGCAGCCAGGCTGGAGCGTAGCCGGGCGCGCGCTCGATGACCTGCTCGGCCATCTCGGCGGCGCCAGCGGCGTCCCCTTCCGCCAGGCAGGCCTCGGCATAGACGTAGCGGCGGTCGGCGAGGAGATCGCCGGAGGAATGCTGGGACATGGCCTGTGCTGAACGGACCCGATCGGGCGCCCTATATACCGGCTCCCGGAAATCCGAAGGCCCATGCCGCTTCGCGCCAGCGACCTCCTCACCCTGACCCGCGAGGGCCTCTATTGCCCACTCGGGGACTTCCACGTCGATCCGACTTGGCCGGTGCCCCGCGCGCTGATCACCCACGGCCATGCCGACCATGCCCGGGCCGGCCATGACCGCGTGCTGGCGACGCCCGAGACCCTCCGCATCATGGCGGTGCGCTACGGCGCTGAGTTCTGCGGGACCCGCCAGGAAGCCGCACTCGGCGAGGCGATCCGCATCGGCGGCGTCACCGTGCGCTTCGCGCCCGCCGGCCACGTCCTGGGCTCGGCCCAGATCGCGATCGAGGCGGAGGGCGTGCGCGTCGTCGTGTCAGGCGACTACAAGCGCGCGCCGGACCCGACCTGCCTGCCCTTCGAAGTGGTGCCCTGCGACGTGTTCATCACCGAGGCGACCTTCGGCCTGCCGGTCTTCCGCCACCCCGACACCCGGGGCGAGGTGCGCCGGCTCCTCGAATCGGTGCGGCTCTTCCCCGAGCGCGCCCACATCGTCGGCGCCTACGCCCTCGGCAAGGCACAGCGGGTGATGGCGCTCCTGCGCGAGGAGGGTTGGGACCGGCCGATCCACCTGCACGGCGCCATGGAGAAGCTGACCGAGCTGTACAAGCGGGAGGGCGTGCCGCTCGGCGACACGCCGAAGGTGGCAGCAGCCGAGCGCAAGGCCCTGGCCGGCGCCATCGTGCTCTGCCCACCATCCGCCATCCAGGACCTGTGGTCGCGCAAGTTCCCCGATCCCGTCACCTGCTTCGCCTCGGGCTGGATGCGGGTGCGGGCTCGGGCCCGCCAGAAGGGCGTCGAGCTGCCGCTGGTGATCTCGGACCATTCCGACTGGCCGGACCTCTGCCGCACCATTCGCGAGACCGGGGCCAGCGAGGTCTGGGTCACGCATGGGCAGGAGGACGCGCTGGTGCATTGGTGCGGGACGCAAGGCATCCGCGCGAAGCCCCTGCACCTCCTCGGCTACGGCGACGACGGCGAGGCCGAGGCGGGAGCGCGGTCCGAGGAGGAAGCGGCGTGAACGACTTCGCCCATCTCCTCGATCGCCTCGCCTACGAGCCGCGCCGCAACGCGAAGCTGCGCCTGCTGCAGGACTACTTCGCCCGCACCCCCGACCCGGAGCGCGGCTATGCGCTCGGCGCCATGACGGACAGCTTGAGCTTCCGCGAGGCCAAGCCCGCCCTGATCCGGGCGCTGGTCGAGGAGCGGATCGACCCCGTCCTGTTCCGGCTCTCGCACAATTACGTCGGCGACCTCGCCGAGACGACGGCCCTGATCTGGCCGGCACCGTCCGAGCCCGCGCCGGCCGCGGAGGCCGGCATCGGCCACAACAACCCGCCGCCCCACGTCCCCACCCTCGCCGAGGTGGTGGAGACGCTGGCGTCGACCCCGAAGAAGGATCTGCCCCATCACCTCGCCCGCTGGCTCGATGCCCTCGACGAGACCGGGCGCTGGGCGCTGCTCAAGCTCGTCACCGGCAACCTCCGGGTCGGCGTCTCGGCCCGGCTCGCCAAGACCGCGGTCGGCGCGCTCGGCGGCCACGAGGCCGACGCGGTCGAGGAGGTCTGGCACGGGCTGGAGGCGCCTTTCGCCGGATTGTTCGCCTGGGTCGAGGGCCAGGCAGAGCGCCCCGAGACCCTGAACCCGGCCCCGTTCCGGCCGCCGATGCTCTCCCACCCGATCGAGGAGGAGGCTGATCTCGACCGGCTGGAGCCCGAGGCCTTCTCGGCCGAGTGGAAATGGGACGGGATCCGCGTCCAGCTCGTCGGTGGCCGCGACCGCGAGGGCCGCCGGGTCGCGCGCGTCTATTCCCGGACCGGCGAGGACATCACGGGTGCCTTCCCCGACCTCGCGGAGGCGATCACCTTCGACGGCGCCCTCGACGGCGAGCTCCTGATCCTGCGCGAGGGACGCGTGCAGAGCTTCAACGTCCTGCAGCAGCGGCTCAACCGCAAGGCGGTGACGCCCAAGCTGCTCCAGGACTTCCCGGCCCATGTGCGCGCCTATGACCTCCTGGCGGCCGAAGGCGAGGACCTGCGGGCCGAGCCCTTCGCCGCGCGCCGCGCCCGCCTCGAAGCCTTCGTCGGCGGCCTCGACCATGCCCGGATCGACGTCTCGCCCCTCGTCCCCTTCGGCAGCTGGGAGGATCTTGCCGCCGCCCGCGCGGACCCGGCCTCGGTGGGGGCCGGCGCGGACGCGGACGCCATCGAGGGCGTGATGCTGAAGCGGGCGAGCAGCGCCTACCTGCCGGGACGCCCGAAGGGCCCCTGGTGGAAGTGGAAGCGCGAGCCCCACATCGTCGACGCCGTGATGATGTACGCCCAGCGCGGCCATGGAAAGCGCTCGTCCTTCTACTCGGACTATACGTTCGGGGTCTGGCGCGCGGGACTTGATGGCGAAGAATTAGTGCCAGTTGGCAAGTGTTACCATGGCTTTACTGATGCAGAGCTCGCCAAGCTCGATCGCTATGTCCGCAACAACACCACCAAGCGCTTCGGCCCCGTACGCGAGGTCGAATTCGGCCGCGACAAGGGCCTCGTCCTCGAGATCGCCTTCGAGGGCGTGCAGCGCTCGACGCGTCACAAATCGGGGGTCGCCATGCGCTTTCCCCGCGTGAGCCGCATCCGCTGGGACAAGCCGCCCGCCGAGGCCGACCGCATCGATGTCTTGGAGCGCATCCTCGCGCGGGGCGAGCGCGAGATCGCGCCGGGCCGGACCGTGGAGGAATCCGCATGAGACGGGCCAGGATCGGGGCGCTCGAAGGCTTCTCGGCGGGGGAGGTCCGGCGGCAGGCGAGCGCGCGGCTCACGGTGGCGACCGAGGGCCCAGGCTTCACCGACATCACGGCGGCGGTCGCCGAGTTCGTGCGCCAGAGCGGGATCCGCGACGGGCTCGCCGTCGTGTTCTGCCGGCACACCTCCGCCTCGCTGACCATCCAGGAGAACGCCGACCCGGACGTGCAGACCGACCTCATGAGTGCGCTGGACGGGCTCGCGCCGCGCGGCGCCGGCTACGTCCACGGCGCGGAGGGACCTGACGACATGCCCGCCCATATCCGCACGATGATCACCGATTCGGGGCTCGCGGTCCCGGTGGCGGGCGGGCGCCTCGCCCTCGGCACCTGGCAGGGGATCTACCTGATCGAGCACCGCGACCGGCCGCACCGGCGGGAGGTCGCCCTCAGCGCGATCGGCGCCTGAGCGACCCGGCCCGGCGCTTGCCAGGCCCGCTCCATCCAGGGCAGGAACGGCGGTGGAGCCGACTGCGCACGGGAGCCGAGCCATGATCGACCAGGGACCCGATCACCCCTCCGGCCTCCAGGCCGTGGCCGACCGCTACGGCGTCAGCCTCGAGGCCGTCCGCCACGTGATGCGGGCGCTGGAGCGCGGCCAGGGCAACATGGCCCAGTTCGACCATCCCGATCTCGGCGGCATGGGCCAATGGTCGGCTGGCGGCATGATCATGGTCGGCGACATGTTCAACAACGCCCTGAAGGCACGGGTGGCGGGCCTCTGCACCGAGCTCGCCGCGGCACTTCCACCCGGCGGCTGGTCGGCCGGCGGCGCGCCCGAGAGCCGGCGCGGGGGCGGCGAGTGGTGGCCGGCCGATCTCGGCCATCCCGCGAGCGCGGGCGCGCAGGACGGCCTGCGCTACGCCTATTTCCCGCAGAGCCGGCGCCTCGCCATTGAATCCGGCCACGGCGTCGCCGTCTACGATACGGGCGAGTACCAGATCTCCGGCGTCTCACAGTCGAACGGGGCTCTGGGCTTCACCGGGCCGCAGGGCACGGTCCATCTCGACCGGCTGCGCCGGGTCGGCGCGGAGGCGGAGGCGATGATGCGCCATCCCGAGCCCGAGACGGTGCCGGCCTTCGCGGATCCGCTAGGTGCCGCCTCCGCCTTCTCCACGCCCTCCTCCGCCCATGGCGGCGACATCATCGCCACCATCGAGCGCCTCGCCGAGCTGCACGCCCGCGGCGTGCTGACCGACGAGGAATTCACCCGGAAGAAGGCGGAGCTGCTCGCCCGGCTCTGAGCCCGGCCCGCTGCGCCCTGACCCTCGGGATGGCGCGCCCGCCCTGCGAGCCCCGCTCCGGACGAGCGGGGCCGCAACGGGTTGGTCACGGGTTGATTTCGCCGGTCGGTCGCCTGATATCAGCCGCGACCTTCCGCCCATCATTTTCAACGAAACATCATGACGAGCAACGACATGCAGCAGGACGACCCGCGCCGGAGCGAGGCTGCGGAGGCCGGCGCTGCCCAGGCCCAGACCGAGGCGACCGCTCAGAACGGGTCCGCAGCCACCGAGGCGCAGCCCGACGCGCTCGCGGCCATGACCGCCGAGCGTGACGCGCTGAAGGACCGGACGCTGCGCACCCTGGCCGAGATGGAGAACCTGCGCCGCCGCACCGAGCGCGAGGTGGCCGATGCCCGCACCTACGCGGTCACGAACTTCGCCCGCGACATGCTCACCGTCGCCGACAACGTGCGCCGGGCCCTGGACAGCGTGCCGGCCGAGGCCCGCGCGGGCGCGGAGGGCGCCCTCAAGGGCCTGATCGAGGGCATCGAGCTCACCGAGCGTGACCTCGGCAAGACGCTCGAGCGCCACGGCGTGAAGGCGGTGGAGCCGGAGGGGCAGCGCTTCGATCCGAACCGGCACCAGGCCATGTTCGAGGTGCCCAACCCGGACGTGCCCGCCGGCACCGTGGTGCAGGTGATGCAGTCCGGCTACGTGATCGGCGACCGGGTGCTGCGCCCGGCCCTCGTCGGCGTCGCCAAGGGCGGCCCGAAGGCCGGCCCCAACCCCGCCGACGCGGCCTGAGCCGCACGCCTCCGGGAGCGGAAGTCCGAGGACTCCGCCCCGGACCCGCGAACGGCATGATCCCGTTCGAAACCCGGATCAGGGATCGCAGGGCAGCGCGAGCGCGCCGTCCGCGATGAACTGTGCCGTCTGGCGCACCGAGGCAGGCGTGGCGGGATCGCGCGCCACGAGACCCGCCTCGGCGTGCAGGCGGTCGTGACAGGTGCAAGTCGGCAGCCGGCCCGAGGCGAGGGGCGGCGTGCAGGCGTCGTGATGGGCGCAGGCGAGGTCGAGGGCATCGACCGGCGGATGGCCCGGCCCACGGTTGCCCGGCCCGCAGAAATTGCCGTGGATCAGGAAGGCGCCCCGCTGCGGGTCGATGCGCGGCAGCTCCTGTGCCCGCAGGGGCAGGATCGCTGCGGCGGCGATGGCGCAGCCGACCGCGAGCGCCGGAAGGCGGGAGAGCAAGGTCTCGGTCAAGGTTCTGGTCCTACTCGGTTGCAGTCCCCTCTTGCCGGCCAAGATGGGTCGGGCGACCGTCGTGGCAACCGCTCTGCCTGGCATGTATCGCAGCCAAAAGCCTCGGCTACCGCGCCATGACCCCTCCGGCACAGGACGAGATCTGTCTTCGGCACGGCGAAGACCAGACGCGTCCCAGGGAATACCGATCGAATAGGAAAGGCCGTGTCGGTGCCGCCGCGCACATGCGCCGATGCGGCCTGACCGGCCCCGTCGGGCGGATCAGGCCCGGCGGGACCGGCTCCGACTCTTCGTTCGAACGCGCTCGCTTTCGCCGAACCGGTATCCGCTCCGGCGGAGAGCGCCCTAGAGCCGCTCCCGACCGCACTGCAATCGAGAACGGCTCCAAGTCCTTGTTTTGACGCGCTCTCTTACGCCGAACCGGCGCCCACTTCGGCGGAGAGCGCTCTAGAAGCGGTAGTTCAGACCGGCCCGGACGAGGCCGAAATCGCCGGGATCGCGCCCACCGCCGTAATAGGCCGCCGTGCTCGCGTCGTAGTAGGTGGCGCCGGAGAAGCTGCGGCGCAGATTGACGTAGAGGGCCTCGACCTTGGCCGAGAGCTTCTCCGTGAAGGCGTATTCGACGCCGCCGCCGACCGCGTAGCCGGTGCGGAAACTGTCCGGCAGCGTGTAGGGATAGGCGGCGGCGGTGCTGCCGCGGCTGCCGTCGCCGTAGGCGAAGCCGCCGGTGCCGTAGACCAGAACGCGGTCGAAGGCGTAGCCGACCCGGCCACGCACCGTGCCGAAATAGTCGAGGCTCGGGCGCACGCTGTAATAGGGCGTGCTGCCGAGATAGGCGGCGTCCGCCTTGGCGAAGGTGGTGCCCTGGATGTCGGCCTCGACGCCGACCACCCAGCCGGATCCCGGCGTGAACTGGTAATTGTAGCCGACCTGGCCACCGCCGGCGAAGCCGCCCCCGCTGCCGCCGCCCGTCACCGCACCATAGGTCGGATCGGTGAAGCCGCTCCCGCCGCCGCGGAAGCCGTAGCCGGCATTCACACCCGCATAGAAGCCGGTCCAAGTGAAGACCGGGAGGCTCGGCAGGGGCGGCGGCGCCGCCGCCCGGCGCGGAAGGTCGGCGGCCTGGGCGCCGGCGAGCGTCAGGGCAAAGCCCGTCACGAGGCCGCCGAGGGCGGCCGGGATGGATCTCGACATGGGGATGTTCCGGTTGGGATGGGCGCGGGCGCCGCGGGATGCGGGCGCGGGCCTCTGGACGCGCGTCAGAGGGCCAGGAGCAGCAGGCCGACGACCGTGACGGCCAGGATCAGGCAGATCGCGAGGTCGAGGACGCGGGCACCGCCGCAGCCTTCGCTCTGGTTCGGGCGGTCGGCCATGGCATCGAGCTGGACCGCCATCATGGGCGAGCCTCGCTGCCAAGGCTCAGGGAGGCCTCCCGGACCGGGATGGAGGACCGGAGGAGGCCGGCGGCTGCCGCCGCCCCGCGCGAGGGGGTGAGCGGGGCGGCGGCCTGCTGCGCTCCCGGCGCGCCGGCGCGGGGGACCATATCCGCGCAGGCGAGTCCGAGAGCGGGCAGAGCAAGCGCGACGAGACTGACGGCAAGCCGGGTCAGGCGCGCGGTGTCGGGAGCGAGCGTCGCGGCAACGCCGTGGGCGGCCGCGATGCGGGTCGAGCGGAGAGGCGGCAGGGCCGGTGCAGGGTGAAGCTGTCTCCGGTCTGCCATCGTTCGCCTCTCCGCGAGTTCGTGGGAAATTTGACCACGCAATCGATGTACGTGTGCAAAAATCCCACGTCAACGGAGTTTCGGTGCATCCTGGTGCGACACCGCACGTCGTGGGATTGTGTCCCACGAGGCCTTCGCTATGGTCCGCGCCATGTCGGATGGAAACGCAACCTCGGAGGATGCCGCCCTGCATGCGCCCGTGGCGCGCCTGCTGCGCCCGCTGGTGCGCCTGTTCGTGGCGCGCGGCATCACCTTCCCGGCGCTCACGAACCTGCTGCGCGAACTCTACGTGAACGTCGCCGAGTACGACTTCGCGCTCCCCGGGAAGGAGCAGACCGACAGCCGCGTCTCGCTGCTCACAGGGATCCACCGCAAGGAGGTGCGGCGCCTGCGCGGTGCGGGCGCGCCGGTGAGCGCGGTGCCCGCCGTCGTCTCGCGCACCAGCCGGATCATCGCGCGCTGGCTCGCCGACCCGCGCTTCACCGACGGCCAGGGCCGGCCCCTGCCGCTGCCGCGCGCGGCCCCCGGCGAGACCCCCTCCTTCGAGGCCCTCGTCTCCGGCGTCACCCGCGACCTGCGCCCGCGCGCCGTGCTCGACGAGTGGCTCGACCGGGGGCTCGCCACCCTCGACGCGGAGGACCGGATCGTACTGGCGGAGGGCGCCTACGTGCCGAAGGGCGGCGGCGAGCCGCAGCTCTACTATTTCGGCCGCAACCTGCACGACCACATCGCCGCGAGCGTCGCCAACATCGTCGGCGAGGCGCCGCGCTTCCTGGAGCGGGCGGTCCATTACGACGGGCTCTCCGAGGACCTGGCCAAGCGCCTGGAGGCGCGCGCCCGCGAGATCGCGATGGAGGCCCTCCACCAGGCCAACCGCGAGGCCCATGCCGCCTGCCAGGGCGATCCCGGCGGCGAGCATCGCTGGAATTTCGGGATCTACGTCTACGCCGAGGCGGCCCCCGCCTCGCCCCAGGCCCCGGCCGCCCGCTGAGAGCCGGCCGTGCCCCCGCGCTCCCTGAATCGCCGCCTCGCCCTGCGCCTTCTCGCGGGCCTCGGCGGATCGCTGCTGCCGCGGCCCACGCCTGCACAGGAGGCGCCGATCCGCGACCAGGGCATCGGCGGCACCGGCGCCCGCCCGACCGAGCCCCCCGGCGAGGGTGACCGCGGCATCGGCGGCACGGGCGTGATCGGCACGATCCGCCGCTTCGGCTCGATCGTCGTGAACGACCTGCGCATCAGCTATCCCGAGGACGTGGCAGTGCGCATCGACGGGGCGCCGGCCAAGGCCTCCGACCTGCGGATCGGTCAGGTGGTCCGCGTCGTGGCGCGCCCCGAGGAGAGCGGCCTCGCGACCCGGCGCATCGACGTGACGAGCGAGGTGGTCGGCGTGATCCAGGCGGTCGGCCGGGACCGGCTCACCGTGCTCGGCCAGCGCGTCGCGGTGGCAGGTCTAGCGGGCGGCCCCTGGAGCGTCGGCCAGCGCGTGGCGGTCAGCGGCCTGCGCCGTCCGGACGGAATCGTGGTCGCGAGCCTGATCGAGCCACGTGCCGGCGGCCCCGACCGGGTCGCCGGACCGGTCCACAGGGCGAAGGACGGGACGCCGATGATCGGGGGCTTACGGCTCGCCGGCGGGCAAGCCCTGGTGGCCGGGCGCCGCGCCGCCGTGAGCGGCCGGGCGGCGGGCGACACCCTCACGGTGACGGATGCGGCCGAGGCCGGGCTGCCGCCGGGGATCCGCACCGCCTCGATCGAGGCCTATATCGGCCGCCGCAAGGGCGGCATCGCCCTCGGCTCCGGGCTCGACGTGGCGGGGGGCTCGGCTGTGGCCATGCCACGCTCCGGCGCCGTGCGGGCGGTGCTCACCACGGAGGTGGCGGGCGACGGGCGCCTGACGCTGGAGCGCCTGCGCATCGAGAACCGGCTCGCCCCGACGGAACCCTTGTCCGATCGCTTCCAGGCGCCCCGGGACGGTCTCCAGAACCAGCCGCGCTTCGAGCGTGACAAGCTCGATCTGCGCGGCCTGCCGGGACAGGGACCGGAACCCGGACATGGGCCGGTGCGCGGGCCCGGCCCGGGGCCGGCTCCGCGCGGCGGCTTCGAGGCACCGCGCGGCATCGATACGCGGCCGGGCTCGGGGATGCTCGGCGTCCCCGATTCCGGGGGGCCCGGAGGATTCGGCGGGCCGGGACGGGGCTACGGCGCACCGGGCGGCCTCAACATGCCGGGCGCCGGCGGCGGACCGGGCGGCTTCGGCGGGGCGGGCGGCTTCGGCGGCGGAGGCGCCCCGGGCGGCGGCTTCGGCGGCGGCCGGCGCTAGAGCCGTCTCCGCCGAAGGGGAGCCGGTTCGGCGAGGGGGAACGCGGCCATCCTCGAGGGTATCGCGACGTCCTCGGGCGCGGCTCAAGGGCCGCTCACGCCAGCATGTAGGTGAGGAGCGAGCGCAGCTGTGCCGGCTTGATCGGCTTGCGCACCAATTCGACGCCGCAGGCCTCCGCCTCCGCCTCGATCTCGGGGCTGTAGTCGGCGGTGGTGAGGATGACGGGCAACGGCGCCGCGCGCAGCGCCCGCAGATAGTGCGCCACCTCCAGGCCGCAGGCCCCGTCGTCGAGATGGTAGTCGAGGATCAGGATGTCGGGAGCGGTCGCGCCGCCCTCGATCGCCGCGCGCACGCCGGCGAGATCGCGGAAGGCGGCGACCCGGGCGTCCCAGTTCTGCAGCAGGCGCTTGAGGGCATCCGCCGTGGAGGCGTCGTTCTCCACGATCAGGATCCGGGCCCCGGAGAGCCGGGTCGCCACCGGGGCGGGCCGGATCTCGGGCTCGGGCGGCGCCGCGCTCGGCGGCAGGGTCAGGGAAACGCGGGTGCCGTGGCCCGGCCGCGAGGCGAGCGCGAGCGGATGCCCCAGCGCCGCAGCCATGCGGCGGACGATCGAGAGCCCGAGCCCGAGGCCCGGCTCGCTGACCTCGCCCCCTTGGGCGGCCCGGCGCGTGCCGCCGCGGTAGAACTCGTCGAAGACGAGCTCGCGCTCCTCCGCCGCGATGCCGCAGCCCGTATCGACCACGTCGATCCGGACCTGGTCGCCGCGGGTGCGGGCCAGGATCATCACACCGCCGAAGGCCGTGTAGCGCACCGCGTTCGAGACGAGGTTCTGCAGGATGCGCTGGAGCAGGATGCCGTCGCTCTCCACCGTCAGGTCGGGGCAGCGCACCACGAGGCGCAGGCCCTTGCGCTCGGTGAAGGGCTTGAAGCTCGCGGCGAGCCCGGCGAGGAGGTCGGGCAGGGACAGGGGACGCAGCTGCGGCCGCACGATGCCCGCATCGAGCTTCGAGATGTCGAGCAGCGTCTTGATCAGATCCTCGATGGTCTGCAGGCCGCGCTCGACCTGACCGGCGACCACGGTGGCGTCGGAGCAGAGCGGCAGATCGGCGAGCGCCGAGAGGGACAGGCGCGCCGCGTTGAGGGGCTGGAGCAGGTCGTGGCTCGCCGCCGCCAGGAAGCGGGTCTTCGACCGGTTGGCGTTCTCCGCCTCCTCCTTGGCCGAGACCAGCGCCGCGTTGGAGCGCTCGAGCCGATGCATCAGCCCGGTCAGCTCCTCGGTGCGGCTGCGGACGCGGCCCTCGAGGGTGATGGCCGTCTGGAACAGGGCGTAGGCGCCCCCCTGCTGGTCGGTGGAGCGCTCGACATGGGCCATCAGCGCGGCGTTGATGCGCTCCAGCTTCTCGATGCGCCGCCGCAGCTCAGCCTCGGTCTCGGATGCCGGTCCGGGCGGGATCGTGCGCAGGTTCATTGCGGCAGCTTGCCGATGGCGATGCCGGTGAAGGTCTGGTTCAGGTGCATCGCGCGGTACTGCTCGCCGTAGGTCTCGAAACCGACGACGCTGTAGCGCCGGTACAGGTCGGCGATGCTCTGCCGCACCTGCCGTCCCTCCGCGTCGAGGCGGCGCAGCACGCACTCGAAGCCGATGATCAGGTCGATGCCGCCGATGAGGTCGTCGAGGCGGGACAGCTCCGCGCGGGTGGTGGCGACGATGTCGCGCGGCTCGGCCAGCGTCAGCACCACGCCCTCGTCGATGGCGCAGAAGAAGCTCAAGGACCCGTCCGGGTTGAGGTGCCGGATCGAGCGGCAGAAATACTCGCCGCCGACCTTCACCGCGAGGGGATAGGCGGCGAAGCTCATCGGTGAGAGCCTCTCCGGATCGAGCCCGACGGCCATCGCGTATTCGCGCGCGGCCGGCTCGGCGTTCAGCTCGTGCACGATGCGGCGCTCGCCGTCGGAGGCGGTGACCACGAACTTGGTCCGGGTCGGCTCGAAATTGTCGCTCTTGAAGATCTGGACCGGGTAGTCGGTCTCCACCAGCATGAGCACCGCGGCGCGGCGGTGGATCCGGCCGCCATGCAGCACCACCGCGTCGCGGAAGGTGAGATCGTCGCCCGCCGAGCCGCCGACCAGCGGGATCCCGTCGAGGGCCCAGGCGATGGCCGAGACCACGGTCTCCTCGGCATTGGCGAGCCCGTCGATCAGGGAGAGGGCGAAGCAGCGCTCGGGCCGCCGGGCGGGATCGCCGGCGCGGTCGTATTCGGGATCGAGGGTCCGGCGCAGCGCCCGCACCGCCGAGGCCGTGCGCTCGACATCGAGATTGTCGATCGCGTCGAGCAGCGTCGAGACGATGCGGAAGCCGCTGCGGGGGAAGGCGATCGCCACGAGGCCGCGATCGATGCCGCCCTCGGGGCAGATCGTGCCGGAGGTGGTGCAGCCCGCGATCGCGGTGCCAGGCACCTGCGCTTCCAGCGCCCGCAACAGCGTCTCGGGGTCGTAATCGGGCGAGAAGAAGACGACGAGCTGCGCCATGCCCACGCCCACGGCACGGGCGATCTCGGCCGCGGCCGCCTCGGGCGACACAGCTTCGGTCCAGGCCGTCTTGATGCCGCACAGATGCGCGCGCATCCGCGTTCCTTGCGCCAATTTCCACCCCATGGCCCGTGCGGCGAGCTTGATGCCCGCTCTCACCGGGCGAAGATTATGTCGGGCACAACCGAAACACGCAACGGCACCGGTTTTCACAAGTCAAATCCGGAGCTTGGCCGCCGCTGGGCCTTCGACCGGCCTCGCATCTCGGACCAATGGCCGAGGCCGCGGCCATTGTTTGCGCGCGGCGCTTCATGGACAATGCCCGCGCCGACCCCGAACGGGGCGGGCTCCGAACGAGCGCGGGGGGAGCGCGCCCATGCAGCTGCTGATCGTCGACGACCATCCCCTGTTCCGGGACGCGCTCGCGAGCGCGATCCGGCTCGCCCATCCGGATGCGGTGCTGCACGAGGCCGACGGGATCGCGCGCGCCTGCGAGATCCTGTCCGAGAATCGCGGCATCGACCTCACCCTGCTCGACCTCTCGATGCAGGGCGTGACCGGCTTCGACGGGCTCGTCACCGTGCGGACCCGCTTCCCCCGCGTGCCGATCCTCGTCGTCTCCGGCCACGAGGATCCGCGCATCATGCACGAGGCGCTCCAGCACGGAGCGGCGGGCTTTGTGCCCAAGGCCGTGGACAAGGCGACCCTGACCCGGGCCATCGCCGACGTGCTCAGCGGGGCACTTGTCATCCCGCAGGGCCTGGAGGCGCCCCCGCAGCGCGCGCGCAAGACCCCGCTCGCCGAGCGCGTCGCCCGGCTCACCCCGCAGCAATTGCGGGTGCTGATGATGATCCGGCAGGGCAAGCTCAACAAGCAGATCGCCCACGAGCTGCAGGTGGGCGACTCCACGGTGAAGGCGCATGTGTCCGAGATCCTGCGCAAGCTGGAGGTCATCAGCCGGACGCAGATCGTGATCGATACGGCGCCCCTCGATTTCGAGCAGATCCACAACGCCCGCGTGGGCTGATCCGGTTTCCGCTCGATCCCAAGCGGCAACCGGATCGGCAAACCCGTGCGGCGCTCGAGCGACGTCGACATCCGCCATCCCGAAGGATCGACCGGATATCGGATGAGGCCGGGAGGACCGGCTTTCCACGGTCCGCCCGCCCATTCCCCGCCGGACCCGCGCGGCTTGCCGAGCCGCAGCGCGCGTCGGCCCGCCGACGCGCATGCCGGCCCCGCTGAGCCCGGACACGCGCCATCCTGCGGACCTGCGGCATCCCGCCCGGTGCCGCCGCGCGATCTTCGCTGTGCATGCCAGGACGCGGGCCAGCGGGACGTCGAGTTTCCCACGTTGCCCACACGATTAACCTTTTGTTAAGCTGCCGATTGCCGGGCAGGCCCGGGCGTGAGAGCTTTCGTTAACGAGAGCTTAACGGGTTGGGTCGAAGGCCATGCAATTCCCGATTTCGAAGCGGCGGGATGGTGTGACGGCCCGCACGGGAACCCTGCGGGGCCTCGCCGCCAGTGTTCTTCTCGCTCTCGGTATGGCCGCTCCCGCCACCGCCCAGACGCTGGCCTCCTTGCCGGCCAGCCCGAGCTTCGCGGAGCCCCTCGGCGCGGCGAAGCCGATTGCGGCCTGGGTGACCTTCTGCCAGTCCTACGCGGCCGAATGCGCGGTCAGCAGCGCCGAGCCGGCGCGCATCACGCTGACCGCGGCGAGCTGGGCGCAGATCGTG
>Ga0126362_10000067_pt1 | contig 125031 bp, 113 predicted proteins | sample ANMtaG_FD_126269 | JGI IMG/M metagenome (GOLD analysis project Ga0126362, IMG submission 126269) | Continental margin sediment microbial communities from North Pacific Ocean - ANME2c_DSS_Sorted | ecosystem: Environmental > Aquatic > Marine > Continental margin > Sediment | place: Pacific... | reverse complement strand
CGACCAACGTGCTGGCGACCGGCATCACCTCGACCAACATCGATGCCACCAACCTGACGTCGAACACCGGCAGCATCTCCACGCTGACGTCCACCAACGTCAGCACCACCAACGTGACGGCCTCGAACGGCACGATCAACACGTTGAGCGCGACCAACGTCAGCACCACCAACCTGACGGCATCGAACGGCACCATCAACACGCTGAGCGCCACCAACGTCAGCGCGACGAACCTGACGGCCAGCAACGGCACGATCAACACGTTGAGCGCGACGAACGTCAGCACCACCAACCTGACGGCATCGAACGGCACCATCAACACGCTGAGCGCGACCAATGTCAGCACGACGGACCTGACGGCCAACAACGGCACGATCAACACGTTGAGCGCGACCAACGTCAGCACCACCAACCTGACGGCATCGAACGGCACCATCAACACGCTGAGCGCGACCAATGTCAGCACGACGGACCTGACAGCCAACAACGGCACGATCAACACGCTGAGCGCCACCAACGTCAGCACGACGAACCTGACGGCCAACAACGGCACCATCAACACGCTGAGCGCGACCAACGTCAGCACGACGGACCTGACGGCCAACAACGGCACGATCAACACGTTGAGCGCAACCAACGTCAGCACGACGAACCTGACGGCCAACAACGGCACGATCAATACCTTGAGCGCAACCAACGTCAGCACGACGGACCTGACGGCGAACAACGGCACGATCAATACGCTGAGCTCGACCAACGTCAGCACGACGAACCTGACGGCCAACAACGGCACGATCAACACGTTGAGCGCGACCAACGTCAGCACCACGAACCTGACGGCCAACGCCGGCACGATCAACACGTTGAGCGCAACCAACGTCAGCACGACGAACCTGACGGCGAACGCCGGCACCATCAACACGTTGAGCGCCACCAACGTCAGCACCACGAACCTCACGGCCAATGCCGGCACGATCAACACGCTGAGTGCCACCAACGTCAGCACGACGAACCTGACGGCGAACGCCGGCACCATCAACACGCTGAGCTCCACCAACGTCAGCACCACCAACCTGACAGCGAGCCGCGGCACGATCAACACGTTGAGCGCGACGAACGTCAGCACCACCAACCTGTCGGCCGCCAGCGCCACCATCAACGCCCTGACCGCCAACACGGTCAGCGCGACGACGGTGAACGCCAGCACGGTGAATGCGACCACCGGCAACTTCCAGACGATCACGGCCGCCAACGGCAACATCACGGTGCTGAACACGCAGACCGGCAACATCACCACGATCAACGCCGTGACCGGCAACGTCACGACGCTGAACGCGGGCACGGTCAACGTCACCGGCAACGTGACGGCGGGCGGCACCATCACGGCGGGCAACGGCGTGGTCGCCAACGGCCGCGTGCAGAACGTGGCTCCTGGCGTGCTGCCGACGGACGCCGCGAACATGTCGCAGTTGAACCAGGTCCGCAACGAGGTGCAGGACATGCGCAAGACCAGCAGCACCGGCGCGGCCATCGCGCTGGCCGCGGCCTCGGTGCCGGCGCTCGAAGCGGGCAAGAGCTTCGGCATCGGCGTGGGCGTGGGCTCCTACGACGGCCGCTCGGCCATCGCCGCGGCAGCCAGCTTCCGCATCGGCGAAGGCGCGCAGATCAAGGTGAACTTCGGCAGCGGCAGCAGCGGCAAGATCGGCGGCGGCATCGGCGCCTCCTGGTCCTGGTAATCCGGCCCGGCACTCCCGTGGCGCCCGTGCGCCGCGGGAATGCCAGCGGATGAAAACGAAAGGCCGGCCCCTATACTGGGTGACCGGCCTTTTCACTTGTACGGAGGCCGGAATCCAAGCGGCCGCTCTCCTCTGACCCGTCCATCACACGGCTTCATGAACTCACCTTCTCTCGCCCCCGCTCCTTCCACACCGGCCGAAGACGCCGGCAGCCTTCTGGAACAGGGACTGACGCTGCACCGGGTGGGCCGTTTCGGCGAAGCCCTGCAGGTCTACGAGGCGCTGCTGTCGCGCTTTCCGGAGCACGCCGACGCACTGCACCTGACGGGCGAAGCGCTGTACCGCCAGGGGCGCCCGAAGCTGGCGCTGAACTACGTGAACCGCGCCATTGCCCGGTCGCAGCACCCCTTCTACTTCAACACCCGCGCGACCATCTTCATGCACATGGGCCTGCCGGCCGAGGCGCAGCAGGACCTTCGCCGCGCGATCAAGGCGCTGCCGAACTATCCCGAGGCCTACGTGAACCTGTCGGCGGTCTACCGCCAGCAGAAGAAGTTCCGCCAGGCGCGCGAGGCCGCCGCCGAAGCCACGCGGCTCGCGCCGCAGGCGCCCGCGGCATGGAACAACGCCGGCGCCATCGACATGGAGCAGGACCGCTTCGACGAGGCGATCGCGCAGTTCCGCCAGGCGCTGGCGCTCGACGCGAACTACGGCGCCGCGCACAAGAACATCGGCAAGATCCGCGCGCACCAGAAGGACTGGGCCGCCGCGCTCGACTCATACGCGCACGCCGCCGCCGATCCGCTGGATTGCGAGGCCGCCTTCATGCTCTCGCGGGCGCTGCAAGCCTGCGGCCGCACCGAGGAAGCCATCGAGCCCATGCAGCGCGCCATGCGCAACTGGCCGGCCGAGGAGCGCCACAAGGCGCTGGCCGACCCCGAGGGCGTGGCCGCGCTCTACGGCGTGTGCGGCGCGCTCGAGGGCGTGTCGATGCGTTTTGCCGAATCGGCCGAGCTCTACAAGCTCGCGCTCGAGAGCCTGCCCGAGCACGAGCTGCTGCTGAACAACCTGGGCACGGTGAACTTCCGCCTGGGCCATTTCGACACCGCCATCGAGGTGCTGAAGAAGGCGCTCGAAGTGCATCCGCGCCAGGTGCTCGCGCGCTGCAACCTGGGCGTGACCTACGTGATGGCCGGCCAGTCGGAGGCCGCCATCGCCGAGTTCGAGCAGTGCCTGCGCGACGACCCGGACTTCATGCCCGCCATGGTGTGGATGCTGGGCGAGAAGGCGCACATCGCCGACTGGAACGGCGTGCCCGAGCTGCGCGAGCGGATCGCGGCGCTGCTGGACAACCCGAGCAACGACCAGACGGTGTCGTCGTTCATCCTGATGTCGAACTACGACGACGCGCGCCGCCTCATGAACTGGACGCAGCGCTCCGCCCTGCTGGCCGACCGCAACGCGGCCATCAGGCCTTTTGCCGACGCGGGCGCCCGCCGCACCTCGCCGCGCATCCGCGTGGGCTACTACTCCTTCGACTTCCGCAACCACCCGGTCGCGCACCTGACGGCCGAACTCTACGGCCAGCACGACCGCAAGGACTTCGAGGTCTTCGTCTATTCCTACGGACCGGACGACGGCCATCCTGCACGGGCACGCATCGCGGCGTCGGTCGAGCACTTCGTCGATCTGCAGGGCCAGTCGATCCAGCAGATGGCCGAGCGCATCCGCGAGGACGAGATCGACATCCTGGTCGACCTCTCGGGCGACACGCGCGGCGCCAAGCCTCAGGTGATGGCGTATCACGCGGCGCCCGCGCAGCTCATGTGGCTGGGCTACATGGGCACCAGCGGCACGCCGAACTACGACTACCTGGTGTCAGACAACTACCTCTCGCCGCCGGGTACGGAAGACTGCTATTCCGAAAAGCTGCTGCGCCTGCCCGAGACCTTCCAGGTGATCGACACGCAGCGCCCCGTCAACCCGCACAGGCCCACGCGCGCCGAGCACGGCCTGCCCGAAGACGCCTTCGTGCTGTGCAACTTCTCGCAGTCCTTCAAGATCCAGCCCGAGACCTTCGCGGCCTGGGTGCGCATTGCACAGGGCATTCCGAACTCGGTGCTGTGGCTGGCGCAAGGGCCGAAGGGCTTCGAGCACAACCTGCGCGCGCAGTGGGAGAAGGCGGGCCTCGCCACCGGGCGGCTGATCGTGTCGCCGCGCATGCCGGTCGACCAGCATCTGGCGCGCATCGGCCTGGCCGACCTGTTCATCGACACCTTCCCCTACAGCAGCGGCGCCACCGCGAACGACGTGCTGTGGTCGGGCGTGCCGCTGCTGGCGCTCACGGGCACGACGATGGTGTCGCGCATGGCGGGCAGCCTGCTCGGCGCCATCGGGCTGCCGGAGCTGGTGGCCACGAACCACGACGAGTATGTGCGCAAGGCCATCCACTACGCCACGCATCCCGACGAACTGGCCACGCTGCGCGCACGGCTCGCCGCGGCCAAGGATGCACGCAGCGGCTACTTCGACACGCCGCGCTTCGTGCGCCATCTCGAAGACGGCTACAGGCAAATTGCCGCGCGCAGTCGTGAAGGTTTGCCGGCCGCGCATGTCGACGTTGCGCCACGCGCGCTGGAGAAGTGAGCAATCGCGGGCATACTCGGCTCTCCTTCAACAGCAGAGCTCCAGCAGCCTTTTGAATCATGAGCATCCTCAGTGAATTCAAGGAATTTGCCGTCAAGGGCAACGTCATCGACCTCGCGGTCGGCGTGATCATCGGCGCGGCGTTCGGCAAGATCGTCGACTCGCTCGTGGCCGACATCATCATGCCGCTGGTCGGCGTGGTGTTCGGCAAGCTCGACTTCTCCAACCTCTACGTGGTGCTGGGCACCGCGCCGGCCGGCGTGGCGAACACGCTGGCGGACCTGAAGAAGGCCGGCGTTCCGGTGCTGGCGTACGGCAACTTCATCACCATCGCCGTCAACTTCGTGATCCTCGCCTTCATCATCTTCATGATGGTCAAGCAGATCAACCGCCTGAAGCGCAGCGAAGAGCCGGCGCCCGCCGCCGCTCCCGAGACGCCCGAAGACGTGGCGCTGCTGCGCGAGATCCGCGACAGCCTCAAGCAGCGCTGAGCTTGTTGCTCGCCCCCAGGCTGCGCGCACTGCGTGTCGCTTCGCCAACCCCCTACCGGGGGCAACACCGACGGCCCGGCGAAGCCGGTTCCGTGGTGTTTCTGGAGAACTCCGTTCAGCTCAGCGTGCGGGCCATGCGCAGCGCCTCGACAAGGCTCGAGGCATCGGCCAGCCCCGTTCCCGCAATGTCGAACGCGGTGCCGTGATCGGGGCTGGTCCGCACCAGCGGCAGCCCCAGCGTCACGTTCACGCCCTTCTCCACGCCCAGGTACTTGACCGGGATCAGGCCCTGGTCGTGGTACATCGCGACCACCACGTCGAACTCGCCGCTTGACGGCACACCTTGCTTGGCGCGCGCGCGCATGAAGACCGTGTCGGGCGCATGAGGCCCGCTGGCGTCGATGCCTTCGGCGCGCGCGGCCTCGACGGCAGGCGCGATGATCTCCCGCTCCTCCGAACCGAACAGGCCGCCCTCGCCCGCATGCGGGTTGAGGCCCGCCACGCCGATGCGCGGTGCGCGGCCCAGCGCATGCGTCAGCGCGCGGTGCGTGATGCGCAGTGTTTCGAGCACGCCCTCGAAGCGCACCGCCTCGATGGCGTGGCGCAGCGACATGTGGATGCTGACGAGCACGGTGCGAAGCTCGTCGTTGGCCAGCATCATGCGCACCGGCATGTCGGCCAGCGCACGGCCCATGTGGGCGGCAGCCTCGGCCTGCAGCAGCTCGGTATGGCCGGGATACGGAAAGCCGGCGGCCGACAGCGCCTCCTTGTGCAGCGGCGCGGTCACGATGGCGCCGATCTCGCCGCGCAGCGCGGCGCGCGCGGCCCAGATCACGCACTCACCCGCCACTCGACCGGCTTCGGCGCTGATGCGGCCCGTTTCAATGCCCGAAGGCGGCGCGATCACCTGCAGCACGGGAATGCAACCCGGCGGCACCGTCGCCGCCTCGGCGACGGATTCGATCTCGAGCACAGGCCACGCAAGCTGACCCGGCGCAGCCAGGGCCTGCGAAGCCTTGCGCATCGTGCCCACGTCGCCGGCAACGAAGGCGCCATGGGTCGCCTCGGGCGCGTCGCGGAAGGCCTTGACGATGATTTCCGGCCCGATGCCGGCCGGATCGCCCAGCGTGATGGCGATTGCTGCGCTCATGCCGGGTTGTCGATGTCGATGAACTCGTGCTTCAGCCCGAGTTGCGCCGCCACATGCCCCGCCACCGCCGGCGCGCCGTAGCGCTCGGTGGCATGGTGCCCGCAAGCCAGGAAGGCCACGCCCATCTCGCGCGCGTAGTGGGCCTGGGGCTCCGAGATCTCGCCGGTGATGAAGGCATCGGCGCCGGCCGCGATGGCGGCCTCGAAGTAGCCCTGCGCGCCGCCGGTGCACCAGGCAATGTTCTTGATGGGGCGTTGCGCCGTGTCGAGGAGCGTGACGGGTCTTTTCAGCACTTGCTCGACGTGCGTGGCAAGCGCTTTTGCGTTGTCGAAGCTCTCGCCGTTTTCCTGCGCGCCGAGAAAACCCAGCTCCTGCTCGCCGAAGCGCCCGGCCGAGCCGGCATGCGCCACGAGCCCCAGCTTCAGGCCGAGCTGGGCGTTGTTGCCGAGTTCGGGGTGCGCATCGAGCGGCAGGTGATAGGCGAAGAGGTTGACGTCGTCGCCCAACAGCAGGCCCAGGCGCTGCTTCATCCAGCCGGTGACGCAACCGTCCTGGCCGCGCCAGAACAGGCCGTGGTGAACGAAGATCGCGTCGGCCTCGGCGCTGATCGCGGCCTCGATCAGCGCGCGGCTGGCGGTCACGCCCGAGACGATCTTGCGGACCACGGTACGCCCTTCGACCTGCAGGCCGTTGGGTCCGTAGTCCTTGAAGCGCCCGGGGGCCAGCAGCAGGTCGAATGCGTGAAGCAGTTCGTGGCGGGTGGTGCTCATCGCGCCATTGTCGCGCCGGGCGCGGGGGCCCCGCCATCCCGCATCGCATAGCCGCGCGCAGCCAGGGGCAGCAGGGCCAGCAGGAAGCCCAGCGCGGCCAGCACCGCCACGTAGTGCGCCGGAGCCATCGTGTCGCGCTGCAGCCAGAGCGTGAGGATCACCGGCGTCAGCCCGCCGAAGACCGCGTACGACATGTTGTAGGCGAACGAGAGCCCGGTGAAGCGCACCGGCGCCGGGAAGGCGCGCACGCCAGCGATCGGCACGGTCGCGATGGTGCCGACGAACAGGCCCACCAGACCGTAGTGCCAGAACAGCGTGGCCGGCGTGCCGGGCAGGCCGCTGTAGAACAGGTAGGCGGTGGCAAAGAGACCGCCCCAGCCGACCAGCATCACGGTGCGCGTGCCGATGCGGTCGCAGGCCCAGCCGGCCAGCATGCAGCCCAGCGTCAGGGTGAGCGTTGCCAGCGCATTGGCCTCGAGCGCCATCGCGGCGGGAATGTGGTGCACCTTCTGCAGGTAGGTGGGCGTGTAGAGCACAACGACCACGATGGCGGCCGACAGCACCCAGGTCAGCAGCGCAACGTACACGCAGGCCAGGCGATGCTCGCGCAGCACGGTGCGCAGCGGCAGCTCGCGCGCCACGCTGCGGCGGCCGGCCAGCTCCTTGAACACCGGCGTCTCGTGCAGGAAGCGGCGCAGGTACACCGACACCAGCCCGAACACGCCGCCCAGGATGAACGGGATGCGCCATGCGAAGTCGCTCACCTGCTCGGGCGAATAGTGGCGGTTGATGGCCACCGCGATCAGCGAACCCAGCAGGATGCCGCCGGTGATGCCCGAGGTCAGCATGCCGATGCCGAAGCCGTAGCGCTTTGCCGGCACGTGCTCGCCCACGAACACCCAGGCGCCTGGCATCTCGCCGCCGATGGCCGCGCCTTGCAGCACGCGCATCGCCAGCAGCAGCAGGGGCGCCGCGACGCCGATGCTCTCGTAGGTCGGCAGCAGGCCGATCACCAGCGTGGGCGCCGCCATCAGGAAGATCGACAGCGTGAACATGCGCTTGCGACCGAAGATGTCGCCGAAATGCGCGATGACGATGCCGCCCACCGGGCGCGCGAGGTAGCCGGCCGCGAAGATGCCGAAGGTCTGCAGCTGCCGCAGCCAGTCGGGCATGTCGGCCGGGAAGAACAGCGCGCCCAGCACGGTGGCGAAGAACACGTAGATGACGAAGTCGTAGAACTCCAGCGTGCCGCCGAGGGCGGACAGGCCGAGGGTCTTGTAGTCGCTCGAGTCGAGCGTGCGCGCCGGCACCGGCTGCGCGCCGTCCGGGAAGTTTGCTTCTGAAGTCATGGCTGGCAGGGAGGTCTTGACCGCGCGCCAGCCGCGGGACCGGGTGAGAAAACGGAAAAATGGCGCGCTGGCGGAATGCCTTGCCGCTTCCACCGGGTGGGCGGCGCGGGAGGCCGGAAAAAGCACGGGCCGGGTGGGCTCGACCTGCAATGCTAGGTGTTAACCCGGGTTTACGTACAAAGGAAGTCTTAATCTCGACCTCCCCGAGCGGTTTCTGGGCCATGCGGTTGAGGGACAATTGACAACATTGCCGTGTTGCATGGCGGCTTTTCAACGTCTTTTTCACCGATCTTTCATGAAACGCACCTGGCTGCTATTTGCCCAAGCCGTGACTGTCCTGCTCGCGGCCTACTTCGTCGTTGCGACGCTCAAGCCCGAGTGGCTCAACAAGCGCGCGACTTCGCTGGGCGGCGTGGTCTCGATCGTCGAGGCGCCCACGGGCAGCCCGAACATCCCGGCGCCGGGCAGCCTGAGCGCGCCGGCCAAGAAAGCCTCGCCGGCGGTGGTGAGCATCAACACCAGCAAGGCCGCTCAGCGCCATCCGCGCAGCAACGACTCGTGGTTCCGCTTCTTCTTCGGCGACCAGGACGACCAACCCCAGGTCGGCCTGGGCAGCGGCGTGATCGTGAGCCCCGACGGCTACATCCTCACCAACAACCACGTGGTGGAAGGCGCCGACGAGATCGAGGTGACGCTCAACGACAGCCGCCACGCACGCGGCAAGGTGATCGGCACCGACCCCGACACCGACCTGGCCGTGCTGAAGATCGAGCTCGACAAGCTGCCGGTGATCGTGCTGGGCGACTCCGACGCGCTGCAGGTTGGCGACCAGGTGCTGGCCATCGGCAATCCCTTCGGCGTGGGCCAGACCGTGACCAGCGGCATCGTCTCGGCGCTGGGCCGCAACCAGCTGGGCATCAACAACTTCGAGAACTTCATCCAGACCGACGCGGCCATCAACCCCGGCAACTCGGGCGGCGCGCTGATCGACATCAACGGAAACCTGCAGGGCATCAACACCGCGATCTACTCGCGCTCGGGCGGCAGCATGGGCATCGGCTTCGCCATTCCGGTGTCGATGGCCAAGATCGTGCTCGAAGGGATCGTGAAGGAAGGCCAGGTACGCCGCGGCTGGATCGGCGTGGAGCCGAGCGACCTGTCGCCCGAACTCGCCGAGACCTTCGGCGTGAAGGCGGACGCGGGCGTGATCATCACCGGCGTGCTGCAGAACGGCCCCGCCGCCAAGGCCGGCATCCGCCCGGGCGACGTGATCACCTCGGTGGGCGAGAAGAAGACCGACAACGTGCAGGCGCTGCTGACCGCGGTGGCCGGCCTGAAGCCCGGCAGCACCTCGCGCTTCGCGCTGCAACGCGGCAGCGACAAGATGGAACTGGACGTGACGCCGGGCCTGAGGCCGAAGAGCCCGGTAAGGCAAGTGCCCAACCAGCAGGAGTAGGGCTCGCCCGCTGGCTGCGCGCACTTCGTGTCGCTTCGCCTACCCCCTACCGGGGGCAACACCTGAGGCCCGGCAAAGCCGATTCCTCGGTGTTTCTGGAATTTCCGTGGAACGTTGTGACGCCCGCAGCCGCTCCTGCGGCAGCGCTCCCCTTCCGGGGACTCAGCTGGAAGCCGAGTCAGCGCTTTGTTCGTCTTCAGGCTTCCGGCCGGAGCCGGCGAAGTACTTGGCGCCGATGATGCCCACCTCGTACAGCAGGCACATCGGTATCGCCAGCGCCAGCTGCGACACCACATCGGGCGGCGTGAGCACCGCAGCGACGACGAACGCGACCACGATGAAGTAGCCGCGGAAGGACTTCAGCTTCTCGATGGTCACCATCTCGAAGCGCACCAGCAGCATCACGACGATCGGCACCTGGAACGCCACGCCGAAGGCGATGTAGAGCGACAGGATCGCCTCGACGTACGAAGAGATGTCGGGCGTTGCCTGCACCGCGGCCGGTGCAAAGCGCTGGATGAAGCTGAACATCTTGTCCAGCACGAACAACTGCACGAAGGCGATGCCCGCGTAGGCCAGCAGGCTGCCGAAGAAGATCAGCGGCAGCGCGAATTTCTTTTCATGGCTGTAGAGCCCCGGCACGATGAACATCCACGCCTGGTACATGAGCCAGGGCAGCGCCAGCAGCACGGCCGCCATCATCAGCACCTTGAGCGGCACGAAGAACGGCGAGAACACGCCGATGGCGATGAGTTTCGCGTCGTGCGGCATGTGCGCCTTGATCGGCACCGCGATCAGGTCGATCAGCCCGGCCGGCCCGGGCCAGATGGCCAGCAGCACGCCCGCGACCACGAGACCGTAGACGCAATAGAGCAGCCGGTCGCGAAGCTCCATCAGGTGCGCCACGAACGGCTGTTCGGTGCCCGCCAGCTCGTCTTCCTTGTCTTTGCTCTTGTTGTCTGAATCGGCCATTGGAAAAGAAGATAGCGTGACGTCGGCCGGCGTGCGGCGCCCGAGGAACGCGGTGAAGGGAAGCCGCTAGTTGATCTTGTTGATCGTGTGAGGGCGGAAGCGCGCAACGCGGGCCGCGCCCGACAGCGCCTTGGTGCGCACGCCGTTGCGCGCCTTGTACCACTGCGGCGTGGCGCCCTGCTTCAGGCGCCAGTTCTTGCGGGGATGCTTGTACACGGGCGGCGGAAGCGGCTCCGGCTCGGACAGCGCCGAGAGGGTTTCGCCCGAGCCGCTGAACTGCTTCTCGAATTCGCTCGCGCCCGTGTGAATGCTGTGCTCGACGTCGCGCGCCGCATCCTCGACCGTGGTCTTCATCTTGCGGAGCTCGTCGAGCTCCATAGAGCGGTTGACTTCGGCCTTGACGTCGTTCACGTAGCGCTGCGCCTTGCCGAGCAGCGTGCCGACGGTGCGGGCCACGCGCGGCAGCTTTTCCGGACCGATGACGATCAGCGCCACGACGCCGATCAGCGCCAGCTTCTCAATGCCGAGGTCGAGCACGTGCTGCTGCCCGCGCTCAGGACTTCTGACGCGCTTCGACGTCGATCGCCGACTTGTCGCTGTTGGCCGGTTGGCCGGTCACTTGCTGGGCGGGGGCCGACGGGGCGGCGGCATCGGACGAAGCGCCGTCCTTCATGCCGTCCTTGAAACCCTTGACGGCACCGCCAAGGTCCGAACCCATGTTCCGCAGCTTCTTGGTGCCGAAGATCATGACCACGACGAGCAGCACGATCAGCCAGTGCCAGATGGAAAAAGAACCCATGGAGAACTCCTAAGAATGTGTCCGATTTTAGTCGGGCGGAATGTGACAGTTTGGCTTAATGCCGCTCAGCCGCGAAGCCACGGCCGGGGGCCGCCCATGACATGGACATGGAGATGGTGAACCTCCTGCCCGCCCTCTGCGCCCGTATTGACCACCACCCGGTAGCCGCCGTCCGGATAGGGCCTGCAGCCCTGCTCCAGCGCCAGCTTGGGTGCCAGGGTCATGATCTTGCCCATCAGCGCCGAGTCTTCGGGCGTCAGCTGGGCCATCGACGGGATGTGCCTCTTGGGCACCAGCATGAAATGCACCGGCGCCCAAGGCGCGATGTCATGAAAGCCGAACAGGTCCTCGTCTTCGTAGACCTTGCGCGAGGGGATCTTGCCCTCGATGATTTTGCAGAAAATGCAGTTCGGATCAGATGACATCTTTGGGTTCCATGGGACGGCTGTCGTTCATCCGGATCATGCCTTTCACGATCCGGTAGAGGAACCACAGCGAGATCAGGCTCCAGGCGATCCAGCCCGGCACGAAAAGCAGCAGCCAGAGCCACGAGGTGACGATGTACAGCAGCCCTGCCCACAGCACCGAACGGATGCGCCAGCTGAAGTGCGAGGCCTGCCAGGTGCCGGCCGCGTCGTCGCGCTTCACGAAGTCGATCACCAGCGCGATCAGCAGCAGCAGCACGGAAGCCTGCGCCCCCGGCACGACGGCGCCGATGGCCACGATCAGGTGCAGGATGTAGCTCACCCAGCCCCAGGTCTTGAGGGAGTCGTCGGGTTCCACGTTCACGATGTCGTTGGCCATGGCCGATGTCCTTTCAGTCGTTGGAGGCTTCGGATTCCCGAGCCTTCACCTTGCGCAGCGCCTTTTCCTCGATGCCGCTGGTGCCCTCGCGGCGCTCGAGCTCCGCGGTGACGTCCGAAGGGGAAAAACCGTAGTGAGCCAGCGCCACCATGGTGTGGAACCACAGGTCGGCCACTTCGTTCACTATTTTCGAGCGGTCGCCACCGTGATCAGCGTCCTTGGCGGCCATCACGACCTCGGTGGCTTCCTCGCCGATCTTCTTGAGGAAGGCGTCGGGGCCCTTGTGCAGCAGGCGCGCTACGTAGCTCTTCTCGGGATCGCCGCCGCGCGCGGGCAGGCGGCTTTCGATGACCGCGGCCAGTCGAGCGAGTGCGTCGGAGGTGCTGTCGTTGTTCACTGTGGCCGTCATTTGTAGATCGACTCCGGGTCTTTCAAGACGGGTTCGACCACCGTCCATTGGCCCTTTTCGTATTTGCTGAAGAAGCAGCTGTGGCGCCCGGTGTGGCAGGCGATGCCGGGCTCGTGGCCGAGCTGGGTGACCTTGAGCAGCACCACGTCGTTGTCGCAGTCGAGGCGGATCTCGTGCACGGTCTGCACGTGACCCGATTCCTCGCCCTTGAACCACAGCTTGTTGCGCGAGCGGCTGAAATACACCGCGCGGCCCAGCTCGGCGGTCTTTTCGAGCGCCTCGCGGTTCATCCAGGCGAACATCAGCACGTCGTTGCTGCCTTGTTCCTGCGCGATCACGGGCACAAGGCCGTTCGCGTCCCACTTCACTTCATCGAGCCAGTTCATGGAGGTATTGTCGGGGATGGCAAAAGACCCTTGAACAGCCGTTCGGCAAGCTGTTCGGTGGGCCGCTCAGCGGTCGATGCGCACGGGAATGCCCCGCGCGGCCATGCGCGCCTTGGCCTCGCCCACCGTGTGTTCGCCGTAGTGGAAGATGCTGGCCGCCAGCACCGCGTCGGCGCCGCCGGTCTGGATGCCGTCGGCCAAGTCGTCCAGGCTGCCCACGCCGCCCGAGGCGATCACCGGCACGTTCACGGCGTTGCTCACCGCGCGGGTCAGCTCCAGGTCGAAGCCGCTCTTGGTGCCGTCGCGGTCCATGCTGGTCAGCAGGATCTCGCCGGCGCCTCGGCGCGCCATCTCGGTCGCCCATTCGACGGCATCCAGGCCGGTGTTCTTGCGCCCGCCGTGGCTGTACACGTCCCAGCCCACGCCGCGCGTGGCGGCTTCTTCGGGGCTGCGGCGCTTGGCGTCGATGGCGACCACGATGCATTGCGAGCCGTACTTCTGCGCAGCGTCGCTGATCACCTGCGGGTCTGCGATGGCGGCCGAGTTGAAGCTGGTCTTGTCGGCACCCGCGTTGAGCAGCCGCCGCACGTCGGCCACGGTGCGCACGCCGCCGCCCACGGTCAGCGGAATGAAGACCTGCGAGGCCACCGCCTCGATGATCGGCAGGATCAGGTCGCGGCCGTCGCTGGTGGCGGTAATGTCGAGGAAGGTGAGTTCGTCGGCGCCCTGGGCGTTGTAGCGCGCTGCGATCTCGACCGGGTCTCCGGCATCGCGCAGTTCGACGAAATTGACGCCCTTGACGACACGGCCACCGGTGACGTCGAGGCAGGGAATGATGCGTTTGGCAAGCATGGTGTGATGGGGAACCGGTAGGAAATCAGAGAACGCGCAGCCGTTGCCAGCCGAGCCATTGGTCGCCGGGCGCGAGCAGCACGGGCTCGTCGATGCGGGCCGCCTCGACGCAGAGCATGTGGCGGAAGCCGTCGGCGGGCATGTCGGCGAGTTTCGCACCGAGCACGGCGCCGGGGTTCCAGACCACGGTTTCGGTGCAGCTGGCGCTCTGGGATATCTCGAGCGTGCCGCCTGGCTGAACCAGGTGCAAAGGCTGGGCGGGCGCGGCATAGACGCTGTCGAACTCTGCATCGAAATGCAACACTGGCGCGGTTTCCGCGCGGCGGTCGTCGCGCAGCGAATCCCAGCGGTTGGCACCCTGCAGGCCCTCGAGCCGCACGTCGGCAATGTCGTCGACGCGCAGGTAGGTGTGCAGCGCCGCGGCAAAGGTCCAGGGCGTGCTGTCGGTATTTACCAGTGTGAGCGCGGTGCGCAACTGGCCACGGGACAAGGTGGCTTCCAGCCGTGCCTCAAAAGCGTGCGGCCAGAGCTTGCGGGTGGCTTCGGAGTCGCGAAGCGTCAGCCGCAGCGTGCCGGGCGCATCCGAAACCTCGTGCACCCAAGGCAAATTGCGCATGAATCCATGCTTGGGCAACATGCCACGCTGGTTGAATTGAGGGCAGCAAATGGGTACTCCGCCGCGGATGGCCGCCTGTCCGTCGAACACGGCCGAAGGGCTCAGGTAGAGCCTTTCCACCCCGTCGGCCGCGGTCCACGAGAGCACTTGCGCACCGTGCAGGGCCACCGTGAGGGTGCTTCCATCGATGCCGCTGGCGCGCAATGCGGGCTGGCCGCGAAACTCGATCGGGGTGATTTCCATGGCGAGAATTGTAGGCAGCGCCCATACCGTGGCACGGAATTGGCATCAAGGGCCATTGCGTGCCCGGGGCCTTCTTGGATACCCTGTGATCGCTTGCATCGAGGGACAACGTGCAAGTCGGTCCCGTGCACTCCAAAAACTACTCTCACACGACAAAAAGGGGATACGAATGAAGAAGCTGCCGATGGCCGCATGGATCCTGATCGCGATGGTGCTCGGCATCATCGTCGGCTACATGATCTTCTCGAGCTTTCCTGACAAGAAAGCCGCAAAGGAAATCGCGGACTACGTCTCCATCGTCTCGGACGTCTTCCTGCGCCTCATCAAGATGCTGATCGGACCGCTGGTGTTCTCCACGCTGGTGGTGGGCATCGCGCACATGGGCGACGCCAAGTCGGTCGGCCGGGTGTTCGGCAAGGCCATCGGCTGGTTCCTCACCGCCTCGCTGATCTCGTTGGTCATCGGCCTGGTCATGGCGAACCTGCTCAAGCCGGGCGAGAACCTCGGCCTGCCGCTGCCGGACATCGGCGCATCGGCCAACCTTGCCACCTCGAAATTCACGCTGAAGGACTTCGTGAGCCACACGGTGCCGAAGTCCTTCGTGGAGGCCATGGCCAACAACGAGATCCTGCAGATCGTGGTGTTCTCGATGTTCTTCGGCGTGGCGCTGGCCTCGCTGGGCGACAAGGCCAAGACGCTGGTTGCCGCCATCGAGGAGCTGTCGCACGCCATGCTCAAGATCACCGGCTACGTCATGAAGCTCGCCCCGCTCGCCGTGCTGGCCGCCATGGCCGCCACGGTGGCCGTCAACGGACTGGGCATCCTGCTGAAGTTCGCGGTGTTCATGGGCGACTTCTACCTGGGCCTGTTCGTGCTGTGGAGCGTGCTGATCCTGGCGGGCTTCCTGTTCCTGGGCCCGCGCGTGTTCAAGCTGCTGGTGCTCATCAAGGAAGCCTTCCTGCTGTCGTTCGCCACGGCCAGTTCCGAGGCGGCCTACCCGAAGATCCTGCAGGCGCTCGACCGTTTCGGCGTGAAGCGCAAGATCTCCAGCTTCGTGATGCCGATGGGCTACTCGTTCAACCTCGACGGCTCGATGATGTACTGCACCTTCGCCGTGCTCTTCATCGCGCAGGCCTACAACATCCACATGCCGATCAGCACGCAGATCACGATGCTGCTGATCCTGATGCTCACCTCCAAGGGCATGGCCGGCGTGCCGCGCGCCTCGCTGGTGGTGATCGCCGCCACGCTGAACCACTTCGACATTCCCGAGGCCGGCCTGCTGCTGATCCTGGGCGTGGACACCTTCCTCGACATGGGCCGCTCTGCCACCAACGCGGTGGGCAACTCCATCGCCACGGCGGTGGTCGCAAAGTGGGAGGGCGAGCTGCTTTCCGAAAGCGACGCCGAGATCAACGCCAAGGCGCTCGACGAGGAGGCCAGCGCCACCCTCGCCCATCCGGCTCACGCCTGAGCCCGAGGAACGCCATGAAGCGCATCGGCACAACGCCATCCGCTTTCCTCGCCGCGCTCCTGGCGGCCCTGCTTCTCGCTGCACTGCCTGCAGGGCCCGCGCGAGCGCAGGAGCAGCTCACCGGCACGCTGGCCAAGGCCCGCGAGAGCGGCACCATCGCCATCGGCTACCGCGAGTCGTCGGTGCCGTTCTCGTACCTCAATGCGCGCAACGAGCCCATCGGCTATTCGATCGAGCTGTGCCGCGCACTGGTGACGGCCATCGAGGACGCGGTGAACAAGAGCCTCACGATCAAGTGGGTGCCCGTGACCTCCGACTCGCGCATCGACGCGGTCGTGAGCGGCAAGGTCGACCTGGAATGCGGCTCGACCACCAACAACCTCGAACGCCAGAAGCGCGTGAGCTTCTCGCCCACGATGTTCGTCTCGGGCACCAAGGTGCTGGTGAAGAAGGGGTCGCCGATCAAGTCGTTCCGCGACCTCGCCAACCGCAAGGTGGCCGTCACGGCCGGCACCACCAACGAGAAGACGCTGCGCGACCTGTCGGAGAAGTTCAAGCTGAGCATCAACCTGCAGGTGACGCGCGACCATGCGGAGTCGTTCGGCCTTGTGAAAAGCGGCCAAGCCGACGCCTTCGCCACCGACGACGTGCTGCTCTACGGCCTGATCGCGAAGGACGCCGCCAAAGCCGACTACGAGGTGGTCGGCGATTTCCTCTCCTACGACCCGTACGGGATCATGTACCGCAAGGGCGATCCGCAGCTCAACAAGGTGGTGATCGACACCTTCCAGGTGCTGGCGGAGGACGGTGAGATCGAGCGGCAGTACAAGCGCTGGTTCCTGCGCAAGCTGCCGTCGGGGGAAAGCATCAACCTGCCGATGAGCGCGCAGCTCGAAACCATCATCCAGACGATGTCGGTGAAGGCCGAATAGGCCCTCGTTCGACCATCGTTATCGAGTTGGCCACTCCCATCGCGGAATCTCGCTCATGTCTAGATTCGCGATGCGCGTCTCGCCGAAGCGCTTCTCCAGCACCACGGGCTGCACGCCGTCGCTGTCGTCCAGCGCGGAAATGAGCCTCGCGGCGTGCGACACCACGATCACCTGCGACTGCCGCGCGGCCTGCGCGATGAGACGGCCCAGCGCCGGCAGCAGGTCGGGGTGCAGGCTGGTTTCGGGTTCGTTGAGCGCCAGCAGCGCGGGCGGGCGCGGCGTGAGCAGCGCCGCGATCCACAGCAGGTAGCGCAGCGTGCCATCGGACAGTTCGGCGGCTGTAAGGGGCCTCAGCAGGCCGTGCTGATGCATCAGCGTCTCGAAGCGGTCGCCGGTCACCTGGACTTCGATGCGTGCGCCGGGAAAGGCGTCGTCCACAGCTCGGTCGAGCGCTTCACCGTCGCCGATCTCGCGGATGGTCTGCAATGCGGCGGCCAGATCGGCGCCGTCGTTGGCGAGCACCGGCGTGTAGGTGCCCAGTTGCGGCTGGCGCGCGGGCGCATCTGCGTCGGAGCGGAAATGGTCGTAGAAGCGCCAGGAGCGCATCTGCTCGCGCAGCGTGAGCATCTCGGGCGCGTCGCGCGGGTCGGCGTGCTCGGTCATCATGCTGGCGAAGGCGGGAATCGGCCGGCCGATGGCCTGCCAGCCCTTGCCCTCGCGCAGGCGCAGCGCGGCGCCCTTGCGGTCGACCAGCTGTGTCGAGGGGCGCAGCAGCGGGCCGCTCCAGATGGCTTCGTGCTTGATCTGCGGGTCGCTCGAGAAGGCGGTCGACGGGATCGGCGGCGGCAGGCCGATGTCGATGGCGTAGCCGAAGTCTTCGGCTTCCACACCGGCAAAGCCCAACTTCAGTGCCACGGGCTCGCTGCGCCCGGTGCCCTGCACCGGCACTTCGCCCCTCAACATGGCCGCCGAGAAGCGCTTGGGCCCGGCCCACAAGGTCGATGAAAGCCCGCCCTCGCGCACCAGCGAGCGGATCACGCCGCCGTTGGCGATGTCGGCCAGCAGCCGCATCGCGCGGTACACGCTCGACTTGCCGCTGCCGTTGGGCCCGGTCACGACCGTGAGCCGGCCCAGCGGCACGGTCAGCTGCCGCAGCGATCGGTAGTTGGCAATGGCGAGCGCGGAGAGCACGCGCTGCGCAGCGGTGGAGGCCTCAAGCGCCGGCCAGCTCGTCCGCGCGGGCCTGCGCGGCGGCGAAGTCGAGGTCGCCCGAATAGATGGCGCGGCCGCAGATCACGCCTTCGACGCCGTCGGATTCGACAGCGCAAAGCTGGTCGATGTCGGCCATGTTCGACAGGCCGCCCGAGGCGATCACCGGAATGGTCAGCGCCTGCGCCAGCTTGACGGTGGCTTCGATGTTGATGCCCGAGAGCATGCCGTCGCGGCCGATGTCGGTGTAGATGATCGACTCGACGCCGTAGTCCTCGAACTTCTTGCCCAGGTCGGCCACCTCGTGGCCCGTGAGCTTGCTCCAGCCGTCGGTGGCGACCTTGCCGTCCTTGGCGTCGAGGCCCACGATGATGTGGCCGCCGAAGGCGCTGCAGGCGTCCTTCAGGAAGCCGGGGTTCTTGACCGCGGCGGTGCCGATGATCACGTAGCGCAGGCCGTCGTCGATGTAGCGCTCGATGGTGTCGAGGTCGCGGATGCCGCCGCCGAGCTGCACCGGAATGTCGTCGCCAACTTCCTTCAGGATCGCCTTGATCGCCGCGTGGTTCTGCGGCTTGCCGGCGAAGGCGCCGTTCAGATCGACCAGGTGCAGCCGCCGCGCGCCGGCCTCGACCCACTTGCGGGCCATGGCAGCGGGGTCTTCGCTGAAGATGGTGGACTGGTCCATGTCGCCCTGCTTGAGGCGAACGCAGTGGCCGTCTTTGAGATCAATGGCGGGAATGAGGAGCATGGAAGTGACGCGAGTGTGCGGAATCCGGGCTGTGAAAACGTCGGCCCGGTCGGAAAAATAGGTTCAGGGGTTCCAGTGGAGGAAATTGCGATATAGCTGCAGCCCGTGGTCCGCACTCTTCTCCGGGTGGAACTGGGTGGCAAAAATGTTATCGCGTGCAATCGCCGCGGTAAAGCTCGCGCCATATTCCGCCTCGCCCACACTGTGTTTGGGGTCGGCCGGACGGGCATAGAAGCTGTGCACGAAATAGAAATAGCTCTGGTCGGGCACCCCTGCCCACACCGCGTGCGGCTGGGCCTGGCGCACCTGGTTCCAGCCCATCTGCGGCACCTTGAAGCGGCTGCCGTCGGGCTGCAGGCGGCCAGCCAGGTCGAACTTGACGACCTCGCCCGGAATGAGGCCCAGGCCATCGGTCGGGCCCTCGTCGCTGCGCGACAGCATCATCTGCATGCCCACGCACACACCGAAGAGCGGCTTGCTCGCCGCCGCCTCGAGCACCGACTCCTGCAGGCCGGAGTCGCGCAATTCGCGCATGCAGTCGGGCATCGCGCCCTGCCCCGGCAGCACCACGCGGGTGGCCTTGCGGACCACGTCCGGGTCGGAGGTGACGAACACCTCCACGCCGACCTGGTCGGCCGCGTGGCGCACGGCCTGCGACACGGAGTGCAGGTTGCCCATGCCGTAGTCGACAACCGCGACAGTGTTTGCTGCTACAGATTTCATAGCTGATTGACGAACGCGTTCAGAGCGAGCCCTTGGTCGAGGGGATGACGCCGGCGGAACGCGGGTCGAGTTCGAGCGCGCCGCGCATGGCACGCGCGAAGGCCTTGAACACCGTCTCGCACTGGTGGTGCGCATTGACGCCCTTGAGGTTGTCGATGTGCAGCGTGACGAAGGCGTGGTTCACGAAGCCCTGGAAGAACTCGTAGGTGAGCTGGCTGTCGAAGGTGCCGATCATCCCGCTGGTGAAGGGCACGTGCATCACGAGGCCGGGACGGCCCGAGAAGTCGATGACGACGCGGCTCAGGGCCTCGTCGAGCGGAACGTAGGCATGGCCGTAGCGGCGGATGCCCTTCTTGTCGCCGATGGCCTTGGCCACCGCCTGGCCCAGCGTGATGCCCACGTCTTCCACCGTGTGGTGGCCGTCGATGTGCAGGTCGCCCTGGCAGTCGATCTCGAGGTCGATCAGCCCGTGGCGGGCGATCTGGTCGAGCATGTGGTCGAAGAAGCCGATGCCGGTGGACAGCTTGGCCTTGCCGGTGCCGTCGAGATTGACGCTGACGGTGATCTTCGTCTCGGCGGTGTTGCGGGTGACCGTCGCGGTGCGATCGGTGCTGCCCGTGGTGGTGGGGGTGGTCATAGTGAGGCTTCGAGTGCCGCGAGCATCCGCGCATTCTCGTCGGCCGTTCCGACGGTGAGGCGCATGCAGTTTGCGAGCAGTTCGTGCATTTTAGAAACGTTCTTCACCAGCACCCCGCGTGCCTTCATACCCTCGAAGGTCTTGGCGGCATCGTGCACCCGCAGCAGGATCATGTTGGCGTCGCTGGGCCAGGTCTTCACGCCGGGCAGGCGGCCAAGCCCCGTCAGCAGGCGCTCGCGCTCCTCGCGGATCTGCCGGGCCTGCGCCTCGAACACGTCGGCGTGCTCCAGCGCGAACAGCGCGCACTCGCAGTTGAGCACGCTGATGTTGTAGGGCGGGCGCACCTTGTCGATCTCGGCGACCAGCGCGGCCGGGCCCATCATGTAGCCGAGGCGGATGCCGGCGAGGCCGAACTTGCTGAGCGTGCGCATCAGCAGCACATGGCCGTGCCTCGCCAGCCGGTCGATGTAGCTGCGGGCGGCGAAGGGCTGGTATGCCTCGTCGATCACCACCAGGCCGCCCTGCGCGCCCTGGGCCTCGACGATCCTCTCGACGACCGCGTCGTCCCAGAGGTTGGCGGTCGGGGTGTTCGGGTACGCGAGGTAGACGATGGAGGGCTTCTCGCGCGCGACGGCGGCCAGCATGGCGGCCTCGTCGAGCTCGAAGTCGGCCGTGAGCGGCACGCCGACGAACTTCAGCCCCTGCAGCTTCGCGCTCATGGCGTACATGACGAAGCCGGGCACGGGCGCCAGCACGGTGGCGCCGGGCAGGTCGCAGGCAATGGCCAGCAGCGAGATCAGCTCGTCCGAACCGTTGCCCAGCATCAGCTCGAAGCCCTCGGGCATCTGCGCGTGGGCGGCCAGCGCGCGACGCAGGTCGGCGCCGCGCTCGCCCGGATAGCGGTTGAGCGCCAGCGCGCCGAGCCGTGCGCCGAGCTCGGTCTGCAGCGCGGGCGGCAGGCCGAAGGGGTTCTCCATCGCGTCGAGCTTGATGAAGCCGCGCGCGTCCTGCACCGCATAGCCATGCATGGACCGCACATCGTCGCGGATACGTTCGAGCGAAGGGCGGGGGGATTCGGAGGGAGCAGCGGTCATCGGGTGCAGCGGTAGCTGTTTCGGAGGGCGCCGGCCATGACCAGTTGCACGGGCATGTCGGCTTCGTAACTGTCGGCGTTGCGGCTCAGCTCGGTCTGGTAGAGCGAGCGCGCCATGGAAGGCTCCAGGCGGCGGCCTTCGACGCAGAACACGGGCTTCTGCCCGTTGCGCTGCGAAGATTCGACGCCTTCGCGAAGGCCTTCGAGCACGCCGACGAGGTAATAGCTGGCGTAGGCCTTGCCGTCCTTCTCGCCGGCTTCGAGCGTGCGCAGTTCGCGGATGCTCATGGCCTGCGCGCCGGTCGCGGCCGCTGCCAGGGCGAGCAGCAGGAAGGCAGCGCGCTTCATCGGCATCACTTGCGGTAGCGCGGCGGTGGCGCGTAGGCGCCGTCGGCCGGGAAGGCGCTGGGCTGCGCCGGAGCCGCGTCGCGGCGCTGGCGGCGCGGTGCGTCGCGCTCCTCGAGCTCGAACAGCGCGGCGCCGATCACGCCGATGTTGCGCACATCGCCGGCCTCGGTGTTCGCGGCGTAGGCGCGGCCGGGCGTGGAAAAGCGGAAAGCCGCGACCTCGTTCTGGCTCTTGCGGAAGCCTTCGACGGTCAGCGACTCCAGCGGCCGCAGCACGTAGCCGCCGTTGCGCAGGCTGCCGGGCTTGCCGTTGAGCACATCGAGGCCGTCGACCGTGGCGATCACCTCGTAGCTGCGCTCGCTCAGGTTGCGAAAGCGCAGCGTGTAGCGCGAGCCTTCGACGCCGGCGAGGCGGAACATGTCGTCGCCGCCGCTGCCCCGGCGGGCGCGCTGCAGCGGGAGCGGGCGGCCGTCCTCGTCGAGCACCGACCATTCGACGTCGCCATCGGCCAGCAGCAGGTTCAGACGCCGCTCGGGGTTGGTGCCCACTGCACGGCGCACGGCGGAGGCTTCGTTGTAGCCCACCGAGGCCAGGTCGTCCGGCCGGTCGGACAGCCGCTTGGTGACGACCGCACGGGTCTTCGATTCGATGCCCTCGCCCCACTGGGTGCCGAGCTGCGGCGCGGGCGCGGCAGGTGCGGCGGCGCTGGGCGTTGCGGTGGCGGCGACCGATGCGCGCGGCGCCTGCGGCATCTGGCTGCAGGCGGCCAGCAGTGCGGCGCCCGCGACGGCCGTCGCGGCAAACCTGAACAGACGCGAACCAAAGAGACGATCGATCATCTTGCTTGCTCCCCCCAAAGACGGGTTGTTGGAGCTCAGATCTTACGCAGCCGCATCCGGGCGGCCTCGGCGTGCGCCTGCAGGCCCTCGCCCTCGGCCAGCGTCACGGCGATCGGCCCCAGCACCTGCGCGCCTGCCTCGCTGACCTCGATCAGGCTGGAGCGCTTCTGGAAGTCGTACACGCCCAGCGGGCTGGAGAAACGCGCCGTGCCGCTGGTGGGCAGCACGTGGTTCGGCCCGGCGCAGTAGTCGCCCAGGCTTTCGCTGGTGAAGGCGCCGAGGAAGATCGCTCCGGCATGGCGCAGCAGCGGCTCCCAGCGGTTCGGCTCGCTGCTGCTCACTTCGAGGTGCTCGGGAGCGATGCGGTTGCTGATCTCGCAGGCCTCTTCCATGCTCTTCGTGTGGATCAGCGCGCCGCGGCCGTTGAGCGAGGCGGCGATGATTTCCGCGCGCGGCATGGAGGGCAGCAGGCGGTCGATCTCGGCCTGCACGCGGTCGATGTAGGCAGCGTCGGGACACAGCAGGATGCTCTGGGCCAGCTCGTCGTGCTCGGCCTGGCTGAACAGGTCCATGGCCACCCATTCGGGCGGCGTGGTGCCGTCGGCCAGCACGAGAAGTTCGCTCGGGCCCGCGATCATGTCGATGCCCACGGTGCCGAACACGCGGCGCTTGGCGGCCGCCACATAGGCGTTGCCAGGGCCGGTGATCTTGTCGACGGCGGGGACGGTGGCGGTGCCGTAGGCCAGCGCAGCGACGGCCTGCGCGCCGCCGATGGTGAAGCCGCGCGTCACGCCGGCCACGTAGGCGGCGGCGAGCACGAGCTGGTTCTTCTCGCCCTTCGGGGTCGGCACGACCATGATGATTTCGCCCACACCTGCGACGTGCGCGGGAATGGCGTTCATCAGCACGCTCGACGGATAGGCGGCCTTGCCGCCGGGCACGTAGATGCCCACGCGGTCGAGCGGCGTGACCTTCTGGCCGAGCAGCGTGCCGTCGGCGTCGCGGTAGCTCCAGCTTTCGCCGCTGGCCTTCTTCTGGGCCTCGTGGTAGCTGCGCACACGGCGCGCGGCGGCTTCGAGCGCGTCGCGCTGCGCGACGGGCAGAGCCTCGAAGGCGGCCTTGAGCTCGGCCTGCGTCAGTTCCAGCTCCGGCAGCGTCTTCGCGCCCAGCTTGTCGAAGCGGTTGGTGTACTCGAGCACCGCCTCGTCGCCGCGCTTTTGCACGTCGGCGAGGATGTCCGCCACCACCTTCTCGATGGCCGCGTCGTCGTCCGCGGACCAATGCAGCTGCGCCTTGAATTCAGCGTCGAAGCTGGCTGAAGTCGTGGACAGACGGGCGGGGGCTGCTTTCGAGGTCATTTGAGTGGGCGAGAGGGTTCAGGCGGAAGGAATGGCCGACGCGAAGGCGTCGACGATGCGGCGGATCGGCTCGCGCTTGAGCTTGAGCGCGGCCTGGTTCACCACGAGGCGCGCGCTGATGTCCATGATGCGTTCGACCTCGACGAGGTGGTTGGCCTTGAGCGTGTTGCCGGTGGAAACCAGGTCGACGATGGCGTCGGCCAGGCCCGTGAGCGGCGCCAGCTCCATGCTGCCGTAGAGCTTGATCAGGTCGACGTGCACGCCCTTGCTGGCGAAGAAGTCGCGCGCGAGGCCCACGTACTTGGTCGCCACGCGCAGGCGCGAGCCCTGCTTCACGGCCGAGGCATAGTCGTAGTCGGCGCGCACGGCCACGCTCAGGCGGCAGGCCGCGATGCGCAAATCGAGCGGCTGGTACAGGCCCTGGTTGCCGTGCTCGAGCAACACGTCGAGGCCGGTCACGCCGAGGTCTGCGCCGCCGTACTGCACGTAGGTGGGCACGTCGGAGGCGCGCACCAGCACCACGCGCACGTCGGGGCGGGTGGTTTCGAGAATCAGCTTGCGCGACTTCTCGGGGTCTTCGGTGACCTCGATGCCGGCGGCGGCCAGCAGGGGCATCGTCTCCTCGAAGATGCGGCCTTTGGACAGAGCAAGCGTGATCACGATTGCGACTCCTGTGATGCGAGGGTGATCATGCGGCGGCCGCTCCGGTCAGTCGTTCGATGTCGGCGCCCAGGCCACGCAGCTTGGACTCCATGCGGTCGTAGCCCCGGTCGAGGTGGTAGATGCGGTCGACCAGCGTCTCGCCCTCGGCCACGAGGCCGGCGATGACGAGGCTGGCCGAGGCGCGCAGGTCGGTGGCCATCACGGTGGCGCCCGAGAGCTGCTGCACGCCCTCGACCATCGCCACCTTGCCCTCGACGTGGATGCTGGCGCCCAGGCGGACCATCTCGTTCACGTGCATGAAGCGGTTCTCGAAGATGGTCTCTGTGACCATCGAAGCGCCTCGCGCGATCACGTTCAGCGCCATGAACTGGGCCTGCATGTCGGTCGGGAAGCCCGGGTACTCGGTGGTGCTGAAGCTCTGCGCCTTCAGGTGCTCGTAGGCGGGGCCCCTGGAGCTGATGCGCACGCCGTCCTTCTCGGGCGTGACCTTGCAGCCCGCGTCGCGCAGCTTGTCGATCACGGCGTCGAGGTGGTCGCCGCGCGCATGGCGCAGGAAAGCCTCGCCGCCAGTGGCCGCCACTGCGCACATGAAGGTGCCGGCCTCGATGCGGTCGGCCACCACGGCGTGTTCGCAGCCGTGCAGCTTCTCGACGCCCTGGATGCGGATGTGGCTGGTGCCGTGGCCTTCGATCTTCGCGCCCATGCGGATCAGCATTTCGGCCAGGTCGACGATCTCGGGCTCCTGCGCTGCGTTCTCGAGCAGCGTCTCGCCCTCGGCCAGCGCGGCGGCCATGAGGAAGTTCTCGGTGCCGGTGACGGTGACCATGTCGGTCAGGATGCGCGCGCCCTTCAGGCGGGTGCGCCCGGCGGGCAGGCGCGCGACCATGTAGCCGTGCTCGACCACGATCTCGGCGCCCATGGCCTGCAGGCCCTTGATGTGCTGGTCGACCGGCCGCGAGCCGATGGCGCAGCCGCCCGGCAGCGACACCTTGGCATGGCCGAAGCGCGCCAGCAGCGGACCCAGGGCCAGCACGGAGGCGCGCATGGTCTTCACGAGCTCGTAGGGTGCCTCGGGCTTGTTCAGGTCGGCCGCGTCGAGACGCACGGTGCCGTTGTCGTCGCGCTCGGCCGAAACGCCCATGTTGCGCACCAGCTTGAGCATGGTCGACACGTCCTGCAGGCGCGGCACGTTGTGCAGCACGACGGGCTGGTCGGTCAGCAGGGCCGCGCACAGTTCGGGCAGCGCTGCATTCTTGGCGCCGGAAATGAGTACTTCGCCGCGGAGCTCTCGCCCGCCGCGAATCAGAAGTTTGTCCATCGAAGTTCCAGCGAAATCAGGAGGCCACGAGGGGCCGGGGAGTTATTTTTCCACCGCCGCCCATTCGGCCGGCGTGTATGTCTTCATCGAAAGCGCATGCACCTCGTCGGTGTGCATTTTCGCACCGAGGGTGGCATAGACCCGCTGGTGGCGCTGGATCGAGCGCTTGCCCTCGAATTCGGCCGAGACGATGGTCGCGTACCAATGTCGGCCATCGCCCTCCAGCGAGATGTGCTCGCACGGCAGGTGGGCTGTGATGATGGCTTGGAGCTGGTCAGCGGTCATGGGATGAGCATTTATTGGAAAACACCGCGGGACCGGCTTTGCCGGGCCGCGGGTGTTGCCCCCGGAAGGGGGTTGGCGAAGCGACACGAAGTGCGCGAAGACTGGGGGAGAGCCATGTTCAGCCCCGGATTTTGTAGCCGATACGGAGAAGGTGGACAGCGATGGCACTCACCACCAGCCACGCGATGCCGACGATGCCCAGGCTGAGCCAGGGCGAGGCGTCGCTCACGCCGAAGAAGCCGTAGCGGAAGCCGTCGATCATGTAGAAGAACGGGTTCAGGTGGCTCACGTTCTGCCAGAACGGAGGCAGCGAGCTGATCGAATAGAACACGCCCGACAGGAAGGTCATGGGCATGATCAGGAAATTCTGGAACACCGCCATCTGGTCGAACTTCTCGGCCCAGAGACCGGCGATGAGGCCCAGCGTGCCCAGCATGGCCGAGCCCAGCAGCGCGAACACCAGGATCCAGACCGGCGCGACGAAGCTCGGCTGCGCGAACAGCACCGTCACCGCGAACACGCCCAGCCCCACGGCCAGCCCGCGGATGACCGACGAGCCCACGTAGGCGAAGAACCAGCCCCAGTGCGACAGCGGCGTGAGCAGCACGAAGACCAGGTTGCCCATGATCTTGCTCTGGATGATCGATGACGAGCTGTTGGCGAAGGCGTTCTGCAGCACGCTCATCATCACGAGGCCCGGCACCAGGAAGGCGGTGTAGCCGACGGTGCCGTAGACCTTCACGTGGTCTTCGAGCACGTGGCCGAACACCATCAGGTACAGCAGCGCGGTGAGCACCGGCGCGCCCACGGTCTGGAAACCGACCTTCCAGAAGCGCAGCGTCTCCTTGTAGAGCAGCGCGCGCCAACCCGTGACGGCCATCATCGCGCCACCTCCAGCGGGGTCTGTTCGCCGGCCATCAGGTCGATGAACACGTCTTCGAGGTCGGCTTTGCGCATTTCCACGTCTTCCACCGCGACGCCGGCTTCGCGGATCGCGGCCAGCAGTTGTTCGACTTCATGGGCGTTCTGCGCCGGCAGCTGCACGATGCGACCGGTGATGCGCGCATGCTGGGCAATGGCCCAGGGCAGCATGGCGTCGGTCTTGAAGCGCAGCACGTTGCTCGCTGCCGATTTCAGCAGTTCGCTGGTGCGGTCGAGTGCGATCACCCTGCCCTGCTTGAGCATCGCGATGCGGCTGCACAGCGCCTCGGCTTCTTCGAGGTAATGGGTCGTGAGCAGCACGGTGCTGCCCTGCTTGTTGAGTCTTGCGACGAACTGCCAGAGCGTCTGGCGCAGTTCGACGTCGACGCCGGCGGTGGGCTCGTCGAGCACGATCACCGGCGGCTTGTGCACCAGCGCCTGCGCAACGAGCACCCGGCGCTTCATGCCGCCGGAGAGCTGGCGCATGTTGGCCGTGGCCTTGTCGGCGAGGCCCAGGCTCTGCAGCAGCTCGTCGATCCAGGCCTCGTTATTCGTGATGCCGAAATAGCCCGACTGGATGCGCAGCGACTCGCGCACGTTGAAGAAGGGGTCGAACACCAGCTCCTGCGGCACGATGCCGAGCTGGCGGCGCGCCTGCGCGTAGTCGCGCTGAACGTCGAAGCCATGGACGCTGATCGCACCCGCCGTGGGCCGCGACAGGCCCGCGAGCATGCTGATCAGGGTGGTCTTTCCCGCGCCGTTCGGGCCGAGCAGGCCAAAGAACTCGCCCGGCTCTATCTGGAAGCTGACCTCGTCGACGGCCTTCAACCCCGGCTTGCCCTGGGCTTTCTGCTGTCTGGAGGGGGGATAGGTCTTGGAGACCGACTGGAATGAGATCGCGGGCATGGGAGCCCGCGATTTTAAGGGGCCGTTACTTTTTCAGGGCGCGGCGGGCAAAAGGCCCGCAATGCCGTACAAGGCGGCCAGTTCGCGCAGCCGGGGCGACAGGCCCTTGACGGAGAAACCGCGCCCCAGCGCGCTCGATTCGCGCCGGCATTCGAGCAGGACGGCCAGCGCCGACGAATCGAACTGGGTCAGCGCCGTCGCATCGACCACAGTGGACGACGAGTCGGCCTGTCCCTTCAGCCCCTGCTGCAGCATGCGCATGCAGGCAGGAGCCTCGTCGTGGGTGAGTCGGGTGGGCAGGACCAGCATCGCGCGCTTCCGGTCAGCCCTTGCTGTTGCCCTTGTTGCGCGCGGCCAGCGCGGCGATCAGGCCGTCGATGCCGCTCTTGTTGATTTCCTGCGCGAACTGGGTGCGGTAGGTATCGACCAGCCAGACGCCCAGCACGTTCAGGTTGTAGACCTTCCAGCCGGCGCCCTGGCCGGGGGTCTTCTCGAGGCGGTAGTCGAGCTGGACCGGATCGCCACGGCCCTTGACCTCGGTGCGCACCAGCACGTCCTTGTCGTCGGGCGAACCGCGGAACGGACGGATGGTGACGGTCTGGTCGGTCACCTGGTCGAGCGCACCGGCGTAGGTACGCACCAGCAGGGTCTTGAACTCGTCCTGCAGGCGCTTCTGCTGCTCGGGCGTGGCGGTACGCCAGGCCGGGCCGACGGCCGAGGCCGTCATGCGCTGGAAGTTGACGTTGGGCATGATCTTGCTGTCGACCAGCAGCATGATCTTGTTGACGTCGCCCGACTTGATGGACGAGTCGGCCTTGATCGTCTCGAGCACGTCGGTCGACAGGCGCTTGACGAGCGCGTCGGGCGCTTCGTCGGCTGCGCGGGCGGGCTGGACGAAGGCGACAGCGGCACCGAACAGCAGGGCACCGGCCAGCACCAGGCGGCCAAGATCGCGACGTTGCAGGGTGGTGTTGTTCATTGAGAGTCCCTCTTCAATCAAGTTTGAGAATCCGCAGGCATCCGGAAAAGCCGGCTGCTGAGACAGGAACGGTTTCGAGCCCACCAGGGTGGACCGGGTTCCTGTCCGGGAGGTGAAGCCTTGCAACCGGATGCAAGCAGCCTCCCCTGTGCGACGTTGCTTTTTTATTTGTCGGTGCCCTTGTCCGTGCCGCCGCCGTCGTCGGGCGGATTGCCGTCGTAGACCTGGCTGCGGCGGCGCTGCAGGAATGCATCGCGCGTGAACGAATACTTGTCGAGCGCCGCGTCGCCGAGCAGGCGGCTCGCGCGCAGGTACTGCGAACGCGTGTCGACGACGCGCAGCACCGTCAGCGAATTGCGCCAGGGGATGTCTTCCACATGGCCCAGCGGGTCGCCCCACACGTCGAGCGGCTTGGCAGCCGTATCGCGCAGCGTGGAGGAGCCCAGCAGCGGCAGCACCACGTACGGGCCGGCGCCCACGCCCCAGTAGCCCAGGGTCTGGCCGAAGTCTTCCTCGTGGCGGGGAATGCCCGCCTCGGTTGCCACGTCGAGCAGGCCGCCGAGGCCGAAGAAGGTGTTGACGTTCAGCCGCATGAAGGTCTCGGCGCTGTTCTGCAGCTTGAGCTGGGCCACGTTGTTGGCCAGGCTCCAGACATCGCCGATGTTGCCGAAGAAGTTGTTCACGCCGGTGCGCACCATCGAAGGCAGCGCATTCTGGTAGGCCGTGGCCACGGGGACCAGCACTGCGTCGTCGACTGCGTCGTTGAAGCGCGAGACGCCGCGGTTGAACGGCTCGAAGGGGTCCGCCGGGTTGGCGCTGGGACCCATGGCGCAACCGGCCACTACCGCAAGAACGGCTGCGGCGCCAATCCAGCGGCCGCGATTTGCTACGTTATTCATAGCAAAAGACAAAGAAGATCGTGTTTTCATTTTTTATTGGCTGTTCCAGACGTCGAATTGCCTTCGGCCGCCTTGCTGTACAGGAACTGGCTGATCAGGTTCTCCAGCACCACGGCCGATTGGGTCGCGGTGATGGTGTCGCCGGCCTGCAGGTTCTTGTCCTCGGCGCCCGCCTCGATCCCGATGTACTGCTCTCCAAGCAAGCCACTGGTCAGGATCTTGAGCGAACTGTCCTTGGGAAAACTGTAGCGGTTTTGCAAAGCCAGTGTGACGTCTGCCTGAAAGGTCTTGTCGTTGAAAGAGATGGATTCCACGCGGCCGACCACGACGCCCGCGCTCTTCACCGCGGTTTGCGGCTTGAGGCCGCCGATGTTGTCGAAGCGCGCGGTGACCGCATAGGTCTTCTGGAAGTTCAGGCTCAGCAGGTTGGCCGACTGCAGCGCGAGAAACAGCAGCGCAGCGGCGCCGATCAGGACGAACAGCCCGACCCAGATGTCGTTGTTGGAACGTTGCATATCGACTCTTCCTAAATTCCTGCGGTTTGACTCATTCGGGGAACACCGCAGAACCGGCTTTGCCGGGCTGCTGGTGTTGCCCCCTGCAAGGGGGTTGGCGGCCACACGAAGTGGGCAAGCCTGGGGGTGTGCTCATTCATATGCTGAACATCATGGCGGTGAGCAGGAAGTCCAGCCCCAGCACCGCCAGGGATGCCGACACCACCGTGCGCGTGGTCGCGCGCGACACGCCTTCGGGCGTGGGCTGGGCCTCGTAGCCCTGCAGCAGCGCGATGAAGGTCACGGTGAAGCCGAAGACGATGCTCTTGATCACGCCGTTGCCGACGTCGCGCCACACGTCGACGCCGCCCTGCATCTGTCCCCAGAATGCGCCCGGGTCGACGCCCAGCATCATCACGCCCACCACGTAGCCGCCCAGGATGCCGACCGCGCTGAACACGGCCGCCAGCAGCGGCATGGTGATGACGCCGGCCCAGAAGCGCGGCGCGAGCACGCGCTGCACCGGGTCGATCGCCATCATCTCCATGGCGCTCAGTTGCTCGTCGGCCTTCATGAGGCCGATTTCGGCTGTCAACGACGTGCCGGCCCGCCCAGTGAAAAGCAATGCCGCCACCACCGGCCCGAGCTCGCGCACCAGGCTCAGCGCCACCAGCAGGCCCAGCGCCTCTGAGGAACCGTAGCGCTGTAGCGCGTAGTACATCTGCAGCCCGAGCACGAAACCCACGAACAGGCCCGACACGCCGATGATCGCCAGCGAGTAGTTGCCCAGGAAATGGATCTGGTCGCGAACCAGCCCGAAGCGGCGCATGATCCGCGCCCCCGGACCGACCAGGCGCATGAAGAGCTTCGCACCGTAGCCCAGGTTGGCCAGATGGCTGCGCGTGGCAAAGCCGGCGTCGGAAGGCTTCCACCAGGTCATGAGCGTCCTCCTTCGACATTGCCGAAGTCGTCTTCGATGCTGACGCCGGGATAGTGGAAATGAACGGGCCCGTCGGGCAGTGCATTGACGAACTGATGGACCAGCGGATCGGCGCTCTCGCGCACCTCGGCGGGCGTGCCCTGCGCGGCGATGCCGCCGTTGGCCAGGATGATCACGTGATCGGCGATGCGGAAGGTTTCCTCGAGATCGTGCGACACGATGATGCTGGTGAGCCCCAGCGCGTCGTTGAGCTGGCGGATCAGGCGCGCGGCCGTACCGAGCGAGATCGGATCGAGCCCCGCGAAGGGTTCGTCGTACATGACGAGATCGGGGTCGAGTGCGATCGCACGCGCCAGCGCCACGCGCCGCGCCATGCCGCCCGACACCTCGCTGGGCATCAGGTCGCGCGCACCGCGCAGGCCGACGGCGTCGAGCTTCATGAGCACCACGTCGCGCACCAGCGCTTCGGAAAGCTGCGTGTGCTCGCGCAGCGGAAACGCCACGTTGTCGAACACGCTCATGTCGGTGAACAGCGCGCCGAACTGGAACAGCATGCCCATTCGCCGCCGCGCCGCGTAGAGGGCGCTCACATCGAACTTGCCGACATCGCCACCGTCGAAGAGCACCTCGCCGCGCTGCGCCTTCTGCTGTCCGCCGATGAGGCGCAGCACGGTGGTCTTGCCGCCGCCCGAAGCCCCCATCAGCGCCGTCACCTTGCCGCGCGGCACGGCGAACGAAACGCCATCGAGGATGGCGCGTGCGCCATAGCCGAACCTGACGTCGCGAAACTCTACGAAGGGCTGTGGCAGTGGTGTGGCTGGGTCCATCTCAATAAAAAAGCCGGGGCGCTCTTTCAAGCATCCCGGCATGCGGTTTGACGCGGATGATAACGGGGCCTTGGGCGGCCACGCCGAATTGAAACAAAATTCAGCGAGGCTGCCGTCAGACCCTCGTCAGGAACTCGCCTGCGAGGCGATCCGCATGGATCAACGAGGCAGGTCGCTGAACCCCATCAGGAATTCGTCCACGGAACGCGCAGCCTGGCGGCCTTCGCGAATCGCCCACACCACGAGCGACTGTCCGCGACGTATGTCGCCGGCGGCGAAAACCTTCGGAACGTTGGTGGCATATCCGCCGATGAAGTCGACCGTTGCCCTGGCGTTGCCGCGCGCATCCTTCTCCACGCCGAATGCGTCGAGCACGGTGGCCACGGGGCTCACGAAGCCCATGGCGAGCAGCACGAGGTCGGCCTTGAGCACCTGCTCGCTGCCGGCGACTTCCTGCATCTTGCCGTCCTTCCATTCGACGCGAACCGTCTTCAGGCCGGTGACCTTGCCCTTCTCGCCGATGAACTCCTTGGTGGAGATCGCGAACTCGCGCTCGCAGCCTTCTTCATGGCTGGAGCTGGTGCGCAGCTTGATCGGCCAGTACGGCCAGGTCAGCGGGCGGTTTTCCTCCTCGGGTGGCTGCGGCATCACCTCGAACTGCGTGACGCTGACGGCGCCGTGGCGGTTGCTGGTGCCGACGCAGTCGGAGCCGGTGTCGCCGCCGCCGATGACGATGACGTGCTTGCCGTCGGCGCGCAGCTGGCCCTTGACCTTGTCGCCCGCGTTGACGCGGTTCTGCTGCGGCAGGAACTCCATCGCGAAATGGATGCCGTCGAGGTCGCGGCCGGGCACAGGCAGGTCGCGCGACTGCTCGGCGCCGCCGGTGAGCAGCACGGCGTCGAATTCCTTCTGCAGCTGCTCGGGCGTGACGGTCTCCTTGGCCAGGTTCGTGACCTTGGAGCCCTTGCCCAGCGGATCCTTCGCGGCGCCGACCATCACGCCGGTGCGGAAGGTCACGCCCTCGGCCTTCATCTGCTCGACGCGGCGGTCGATGTGCGACTTCTCCATCTTGAAGTCCGGGATGCCGTAACGCAGCAGGCCACCAATGCGATCGTTCTTCTCGAACAGCGTCACGTCGTGGCCGGCGCGAGCGAGCTGCTGCGCAGCCGCCATGCCGGCCGGGCCCGAACCCACCACCGCGACCTTCTTGCCGGTCTTGTGCTTGGCGACGCGCGGCGCCACCCAGCCTTCGTCCCAGGCGCGGTCGATGATCGCGTGCTCCAGCGACTTGATGCCGACCGCGTCGTCGTTCACGTTGAGCACGCAGGCTGCTTCGCAGGGTGCGGGGCAGATGCGGCCGGTGAACTCGGGGAAGTTGTTGGTCGACTCGAGCACCGCGAAGGCGTTCTGCCAGTCGTTGCGGTACACGAGGTCGTTGAAGTCCGGAATGATGTTGTTGACCGGGCAGCCGCTGTTGCAGAACGGCGTGCCGCAGTCCATGCAGCGCGCGCCCTGCACCTTGGCCTGTTCGGTGTTCAGGCCGACGACGAATTCCTTGTAGTGCTTGAGACGTTCCTCGACGGGCTTGTAGCCCTCCTCGAGACGCTCATGCTCCATGAAGCCGGTGATCTTTCCCATCGTGATTCCTTTACACCCCCGTTGCTTGCTCACTGCGTGTAGCCGCCTCCCCCCTCAAGGGGGCAACACCAGCGGCCCGGCAAAGCCGGTTCCGCGGTGTTCCCCGAAGGGGCTGTGACAGTTTCACGCGCTGCACGCCTTACAGAGGTTCATTCTGTTTTGGTTGATCTTCAAGCCGCGGCGGGGACCGTCTGCGGTGCGGGGGCTGCCAGCGCGTGCGGCTCGAGACCGATATGCGCGTTGTTGCCGCTGCTCGTGAGTTCAACCTTGCGGTCGTGCAGCTCGGCCAGCGCGCGCTTGTATTCGTTCGGGAACACCTTCACGAACTTCGTGCGCGACACGGCCCAGTTGTCGAGCAGCTCGCGCGCGCGCTTGCTGCCGGTCCAGCGGTGGTGCTCTTCGAGCAGCTTCTTGAGCTGCGCTTCGTCGGTCACGCCGCCGTGCCAGATCTTGCGATGCACGCTCGCGGTCTGCTCGGCCGAGGTCAGCACCTTGTCGAGCGAGACCATCGAGAGGTTGCAGCGCGAGGCGAACTGGCCGTCTTCGTCGTAGACGAAAGCGACGCCGCCGCTCATGCCGGCCGCGAAGTTGCGGCCGGTCTTGCCGAGCACGGCCACCGTACCGCCGGTCATGTATTCGCAGCCGTGGTCGCCGGTGCCTTCGATGACCGCCGTGGCGCCCGACAGGCGCACCGCGAAGCGCTCGCCGGCCACGCCGCACAGGTAGGCCTCGCCGGTGGTCGCGCCGTACAGCGCGGTGTTGCCGACAATGGTGTTGCGCGCAGCCTCACCGCGGAAGTCGAGGCTGGGACGAACCACCACGCGGCCGCCCGAGAGGCCCTTGCCGGTGTAGTCGTTGGCGTCGCCGATCAGGTACAGCGTGATGCCGCGCGCCAGGAAGGCGCCGAACGACTGGCCGCCCGTGCCTTCGAGCTGGATGCGGATCGAGTCGTCAGGCAGGCCCTGCGGATGCACCTTGGTCAGCGCACCGGAGAGCATCGCGCCCACCGAACGGTTGACGTTGCGCGCCACCTCGATGAACTGCACCTTCTCGCCCTTGTCGATGGCGGGGCGCGACTTCTCGATGAGCTTCACGTCCAGCGCCTTGTCGAGACCGTGGTCCTGGTTCTCGACATGGAAGCGCGGCACCTCGGCCGGCACGTTCGGCAGCGCGAACAGGCGGCTGAAGTCCAGGCCCGCGGCCTTCCAGTGCTCGATGCCCTTGCGCATGTCGAGCAGGTCGGCACGGCCGATCAGGTCGTCGAACTTGCGGATGCCGAGCTGGGCCATGATCTGGCGCACTTCTTCCGCAACGAAGAAGAAGTAGTTGACGACGTGCTCGGGCTTGCCCGAGAACTTCTTGCGCAGCACCGGGTCTTGCGTGGCCACGCCCACCGGGCAGGTGTTCAGGTGGCACTTGCGCATCATGATGCAGCCCTCGACCACCAGCGGCGCCGTGGCGAAGCCGAATTCGTCGGCGCCCAGCAGCGCGCCGATGGCGACGTCGCGGCCGGTCTTCATCTGGCCGTCGGCCTGCACGCGGATGCGGCTGCGCAGGCGGTTGAGCACCAGCGTCTGCTGCGTCTCGGCCAGGCCGATTTCCCACGGGCTGCCCGCGTGCTTGATCGACGACCACGGCGAAGCGCCCGTGCCGCCGTCATGGCCGGCGATCACGACGTGGTCGCTCTTGCACTTGGCCACGCCTGCAGCGATGGTGCCGACGCCGATCTCGCTCACCAGCTTCACGCTGATGCTGGCGTGCGGCGCGGTGTTCTTCAGGTCGTGGATGAGCTGGGCCAGGTCCTCGATCGAGTAGATGTCGTGGTGCGGCGGCGGCGAGATGAGGCCCACGCCCGGCACGGCATAACGCTGCTTGCCGATGTACTCGGTGACCTTGCCGCCCGGCAACTGGCCGCCCTCGCCCGGCTTGGCGCCCTGCGCCATCTTGATCTGGATCTGGTCGGCCGAATGCAGGTACTCGGCCGTGACGCCGAAGCGGCCCGACGCGACCTGCTTGATGCGCGAACGCAGCGAGTCGCCGTCCTTCAGCGGCAGGTCGACCTCGACGTTCTCGGCGCCGACGATGCTCTTGAGCGTGTCGCCCTGCTTGATCGGGATGCCCTTGAGCTCGTTGCGATAACGCGCCGGGTCTTCCCCGCCTTCGCCGGTGTTGCTCTTGCCGCCGATGCGGTTCATGGCCACGGCCAGGACCGAGTGCGCCTCGGTGCTGATGGAGCCCAGCGACATCGCGCCGGTGGCGAAGCGCTTGACGATCTCGGCCGCGGCCTCGACCTCGTCGACCGGAATGGCCTTGGCCGGGTCGATCCTGAACTCGAACAGGCCGCGCAGCGTGAGGTGACGGCGGTTCTGGTCGTTGATGAGCTGCGCGTATTCCTTGTACGTGTTCCAGTTGTTGGAACGCGTGCTGTGCTGCAGCTTGGCGATGGCGTCGGGCGTCCACATGTGCTCTTCGCCACGCGTGCGCCAGGCGTATTCGCCGCCGGCGTCGAGCATGTTGGCGAGCACCGGGTCGTCGCCGAAGGCGGCCTTGTGCATGCGGATGGCTTCCTCGGCGATCTCGAAGACGCCGATGCCTTCCACGCGGCTGGCGGTGCCGGTGAAGTACTTGCTCACCGTCTCGCTGTTCAGGCCGATGGCTTCGAACAGCTGGGCACCGCAGTAGCTCATGTAGGTGCTGACACCCATCTTCGACATGATCTTCGAGAGACCCTTGCCGATGGCCTTGACGTAGTTGTAGACCGACTTGTCGGCGCTCAGCTCGCCCGGCAGGTCGGCGTGCATCGCGACCAGCGTTTCCATCGCGAGATAGGGGTGCACGGCTTCGGCGCCGTAGCCCGCCAGCACGCCGAAGTGATGCACTTCGCGCGCCGAGCCGGTCTCGACCACCAGGCCAGCCGTGGTGCGCAGGCCCTCGCGCACCAGATACTGGTGCACGGCCGACAGCGCCAGCACGGCGGGAATGGCCACCTGCGTGGGGCTCACGCCGCGGTCGCTCACGATCAGGATGTTGTGGCCGCCCTTGATGGCGTCCACGGCTTCGGCGCACAGCGAGGCCAGCTTCGCTTCGACGCCTTCGTCACCCCACGCGAGCGGATAGGTGATGTCGAGGACGTAGCTCTTGAACTTGCCCTGCGTGTACTTGCCGATGTCGCGCAGCTTCGCCATGTCGGCGAAGTCGAGGATCGGCTGGCTCACTTCGAGCCGCATCGGCGGGTTGACCTGGTTGATGTCCAGCAGGTTCGGCTTGGGGCCGATGAAGGACACCAGCGACATCACGATGGCTTCGCGGATCGGGTCGATCGGCGGGTTCGTGACCTGCGCGAACAGCTGCTTGAAGTAGTTGTACAGCGGCTTGTTCTTGCTCGAGAGCACGGCCAGCGGGCTGTCGTTGCCCATGGAGCCGATGCCTTCCTCGCCGGCCTGCGCCATCGGGCTCATCAGGAACTTGATGTCTTCCTGGGTGTAGCCGAAGGCCTGCTGGCGGTCGAGCAGTGGCACCTGCGACAGCGGTGCCTTGACCGCTTCGGCGGCCTCGGCCTTCACGCTGTCGAGCTTGATGCGCAGGTTCTCGATCCACTGCTTGTAGGGCTTGCTGTTGGCGAGGTTGGCCTTGACCTCCTCGTCGTCGATCATGCGCCCCTGCTCCAGGTCGATCAGGAACATCTTGCCGGGCTGCAGGCGCCACTTGCGCACGATCTTCTGCTCGGGCACGGGCAGCACGCCCGATTCGGAAGCCATGATGACCAGGTCGTCGTCGGTCACGCAGTAGCGCGAGGGGCGCAGGCCGTTGCGGTCGAGCGTGGCGCCGATCTGGCGGCCGTCGGTGAACACGATGGAAGCCGGGCCGTCCCACGGCTCAAGCATGGCGGCGTGGTACTCATAGAAAGCGCGGCGGCGCGGATCCATGGTGGCGTGCTGTTCCCAGGGCTCGGGAATCATCATCATCACGGCCTGGCTGATGGGGTAGCCGGCCATCGTCAGCAGCTCGAGGCAGTTGTCGAAGGTGGCGGTGTCGGACTGGCCGGCGAAGCTGATCGGGTAGAGCTTCTGCAGGTCGGCGCCCAGCACGGGCGACGACATCACGCCTTCGCGTGCCTTCATCCAGTTGTAGTTGCCCTTGACCGTGTTGATTTCGCCGTTGTGGGCGACATAGCGGTACGGGTGGGCCAACGGCCACTCGGGGAAGGTGTTGGTCGAGAAGCGCTGGTGCACCAGGCCCAGGGCCGAGACGCAGCGCTTGTCCTGCAGGTCGAGATAGTAGGTACCGACCTGGTCGGCCAGCAGCAGGCCCTTGTAGACCACGGTGCGGCTCGACATGCTGGGAACGTAGTATTCCTTGCTGTGCTTGAGCTTCAGGCGCTGGATGTTGGCGCTGGCGGTCTTGCGGATCACGTAGAGCTTGCGTTCCAGCGCGTCCTGCACGATCACGTCGTTGCCGCGGCCGATGAAGACCTGGCGCAGCAGCGGTTCCTTTTCGCGCACGGTGGGCGACATGGGCATGTCGCGGTTGACCGGCACGTCGCGCCAGCAAAGCAGCACCTGGCCTTCGGCCTTGATCGCGCGCTCCATTTCCTGCTCGCAGGCTTCGCGGGAGGCGTGTTCCTTCGGCAGGAAGATCATGCCGACGCCGTATTCGCCCGGCGGGGGCAGCGTGACGCCCTGCTTCGCCATTTCCTCGCGGTAGAGGTGGTCGGGCAGCTGGATCAGGATGCCGGCGCCGTCGCCCATCAGCTTGTCAGCGCCCACTGCGCCGCGATGGTCAAGGTTTTCGAGGATCTTCAGGCCCTGCAGCACGATGGCATGGCTCTTTTCGCCCTTGATGTGTGCAACGAAGCCAACGCCGCAGGCGTCGTGCTCGTCGGCAGCGGAATACAGACCGTGTTCTTGGAGATGCTTGATCTCGGCAGCCGTCGTCATGGGCGCGCTCCTTCAGTTTTCGCAGGGAATCGGAGCATATTGCGTTGCACAAAGAATGCCAAACACTTTAATAGGGGTCAGATTCTTATTAAATGTTGAGTTTTTCAATAGGAATTAAATTAGGGACACATCAAAAACAGGAGCAACAAAGCCAATCCATGCGATGGATCGAAGCGACTTCTCAGTTCAGGATTGGGTATTCGAAGGCGGCCGTCCGGCCTTTGCCTTGACCACGCGGCGGTCGGTGGACTTCTGCAGGCTGTCGAGAAAGTCGTGGTCGCCGGCGGCCCAGCCCCGCAGGGTGGCCTCGGTCAGCGCGCTCTGGTCTGCGGCGCGCACCCCGGCGCGCACCAACTCGACATACGCCGCCTCGCGTGCGAACGGCGTGTTGCCGAGCTCCCAGTACAGCGGATGGGGCGTCAGCAGCCGGTCGTGCCGCAGGCCGGCGTAGTGGCCATGACTGGACCACGGGAAGTCGCGCGCATCGGCCACCATGCCCGCCCTCACCGGGTTGAGGTCGATGTAGGCCATACAGGTCAGCAGGTAGCGGTCGGTCTGGATCAGCGTCGACCTGTAGCGTCCTTCCCACAGCGTGCCGCTGCGGCCGTGGCGGTCGTTGAAGTAGCGCACGTAGCTGCGCCCCACCGACTGCATGAACTGCGGCAGCCCGGTGGCGCTGTCGGGCGTGGCCAGCAGGTGGCAGTGGTTGTCCATCAGCACGTAGGCATGCACCGCGATGCCGAATCGTGCGGCATTCTCGGCCAGCAGCGCGAGCAGCTTCTCGTGGTCCTCGCGGTCCACGAAGATCGGCTGGCGGTTGTTGCCGCGCTGGATCACGTGGTGCGGCATGTCGGCCAGCGTGAGACGGGGAAGACGGGCCATGGATCGGGCGGACGCGAGTTGCGCGCCGGCGTTCAGGCGAGACGGAAGCGCGTGTCGCCCAGCGTGTCGAGCCCGAACTGCGCCAGCAGCTCGCGCAGCCGCGTGGCTGCGCTCGCCTTGCGCTGGCCGGTGTAGCGCGCCAGGATCAGTTCGTTCTTCATGCTGTGCTCCCAGCCGACCAGCTCGGTCACCGTGACGCTGTAGCCGTTGGCTTCGAGATAGAGGCAACGCAGCACATTGGTGAGCTGGCTGCCGATCTCGCGCGTGTGCAGTGGATGTCGCCACAGTTCGGCCAGTGGCGTGCGTGACAAGGCAAGTGCCTTGGTCTCGCGCAGACAGGCGGCCACTTCGGCCTGGCAGCAGGGCACCAGCACCATGCAGCGCGCCTTCTTGGCCAGTCCGAAGGCGATGGCGTCGTCGGTTGCGGTGTCGCAGGCGTGCAGCGCGGTGACCACGTCGATCTGCGCCGGCAGCTCGCCCGACTGCGCCGATTCGGCCACGGTGAGGTTCAGGAACGACATGCGCTCGAAGCCCAGCCGCTGCGCCAGCGCGCGCGAGCGCTCGACCAGTTCGCCCCGCGTCTCGATGCCATAGACATGGCCATTGCCGCCCTGGCGCGCCCGGAAGAACAGGTCGTAGATGATGAAGCCGAGGTACGACTTGCCCGCCCCATGGTCGGCCAGCGTGGCGCCCGCCCCCTCTTCCGGCAGCTCGCGCAGCAGCTGCTCGATGAACTGGAACAGGTGGTAGACCTGCTTGAGCTTGCGCCGCGAGTCCTGGTTGAGTCGGCCCTCGCGGGTCAGGATGTGCAGTTCCTTGAGCAGCTCGACCGACTGGCCGGGGCGCAGGACTTCGGCCAGTTCGGCATCGGCCTTGGCGGCCTTGTTCGTCTTGATTACCGGTTTGGTCGCGGCCTTGGTGTTCATGGCCTGGCGCTCCCGGGGCCGACGTCGAGTGCCGCCCAGCCATCGGGCCCCAGTGCTTCGAGCGTGTCGATATTGCGCTCGAAGATGGCCTCGGCTTCGGGAAATGCCTCGACCGCACGGCTCACGCTGTCCTCGCGCAGCAGGTGCAGCGTGGGATACGGCGCGCGGTTGGTGGCGTTGCCGATGTCGTCGGCCTCGGTGCCGGCGAACTGGAACTGCGGATGAAAGCTCGCCAGCTGGAACACGCCGTCGAAACCGGCGCGCGCGAGCCGGCGTTCGGCACGCGCCGTGAAGTCGTTGAAGTCCAGAAAGTCGGCCAAGGTGTTCGGTGCAATCAGAAGGGTTGTGTCGCGCACGGCGGCGTCGAGTGCTGCGAGGTCTTTGGCTTGGGCAAGCAGCGCGTCCATCAGGTCAGCTTCTTCGGCGGGCTCGTACACGGCGTAGTGGATCTGCGCCTTCACGTGCACGGCCTTCGCAAAGGGACACAGGTTGAGGCCGATCACCGCGCGCTCGAGCCAGCGCTGCGTGTCGGCTTCGGCCTGGGCGGCATCGATTGTCGCCGGGCGCGTCATGCCATCTCCGCCGCAGGGCGAATCCGCCCAAGCCGCCGTGCGATCGCCATGCCGACCAGCGAGCAGGCCAGCGTGGCCGTCCAGGTCCAGTGCCATCCACCGACACGGTGGGCCAGCCACGCCACGGCAGGCGGCGCCAGGAACTGGCCGAGCGAGGAAGCCTGCTGCATGAGGCCGACCGTCGTGGACACGGTGGCGGGCCCGGGCGCCAGCCGCACGCCCAGCAGGAACAGCGTGGCCGGCACCATGCCACCGCCCAGCGAGAAAGCGCAGACGGCGATGTAGCGCAGCGCGGGCGGCAGGCCCAGGGCGTCGGCGCCCTGCCCTGTCTGCGCGAAAGCCGCCACCCCACCCAGCGCCATCGTCAGGAAGCCAAGCTGCAGCAGCCGCTCGGGCGCTACGCCACGCTGCAGCCAGCGACCGCCGGCAACGTTGCCGACGATGTTCATCGCGGCCGCGAGCGCGGTGAGCACGGCGTTCCAGGCGGCCGGCACACCCGCGCCCGCATAGATGGCCGGCAGGAAGCCGATAACGGCCATCCATTGAGACGAGTACACGGCGAAGGTCAGCGCGACCAGCCAAGGTGCACGAGCGCCCACGGTGGCGCGCAGCCGCGACGACCAGCCGCCGGAAGCCGGACCGGTCGCGGTTGGGCGAAGCCGGTCGGCAGGAACCGCCACCCACAGCCAGAGTGCCGCCCCGGCCGATACGACCGAGAGCGCCCACCACCAGTCCGGCCATCCGCCCCAGGCGATCAGGGCCGGCCCCAGCAGCAGCGCAAGGGCCACGCCGAGCGGCATGTACGCACCCCACAGACCCAGCGCCGCCTTGTCGGCACCCGGCGGGGTCAGGGCGCGGATCAATCCGGGGCCGGGCATCACCGTCAGAAGGAAACCGACGCCTTCCAGGGCCCGCAGCACGAGCAGCCATTGCACGGCATGCGTTCCGCCCAGATCGGTGCCGGCCAGTCCACCCAGCAGGCTGGCGGCCGTGAGCACGACCAGCCCCGTCAGCATGCTGCGGCGCAGGCCGATGGTGTCGGCAGCTAGGCCGACCAGCAGCCCCAGCGTCATGCTCGCGACCTGCACCAGCGACAGCAGGAATCCCGCCTCGACCAGGCCGATGCCGAGCGACGCCTGCAGCGCCGGCACCGCGGGCGGCAGCTTGCCCAGATGCAAGGCCCCGCTGACACCGCCCAGCAGGACGGCGAATGCAGCCGCCGGAACGCGCGGGCGCACGGCCTGTCCGCTCATGCAATGCCCCGGCGGCCGGTGAGCCGTTCGTGCTCGCGCACGGCGAAGCGGTCGGTCATGCCTGCGATGTAGTCGGCGACCGCGCGGGGCCTGTCCTGCCGCTCGGCGTAGGAGGCCGGCATCTCGGCGCCGCGCTCAAGGTAAGCCTCGAACAGCTCCCGCACCACCTGCCGCGCCTGGTCGGTGGTCTGGGTGACCTGGGGATGCCTGTAGAGGTTGTGGAAGAGAAAACGCTTCAGGTCTTCGGACTGGGCCTGCATGGTGTCGCTGAACGCGACAACGGGCGGGGCCTTGCGCACCGCATCGGCATCGGCCGGAGCCAGGGCTTCGAGCGCTGCACGCGTCGCGTCGATCACGTCGTAGACCTGCGCGCTCAGCATGCGCCGGATGGTTTCGTAGAGCACGCGGCGGCCCTCCAGCTGCGGGTGCTCGGCCAGCGCCTCGCGGCGATGGCGCTCGAACAGTTCGACCTCGGACAACTGCTCGATGCAGATGAGCCCCGAGCGCACGCCGTCGTCGATGTCGTGGGCGTTGTAGGCGATGGCGTCGGCCAGGTTGCACAGCTGGGCCTCCAGCCCCGGCTGCGTGCGGTCGAGGAAGCGCCGGGCCACGCCGTTGGGCTCTGCCGCCTCGAGGCGCTCGGCGTTGGCGCGCGAGCAGTGCTTGAGGATGCCCTCGCGGGTCTCGAAGCTGAGGTTCAGGCCGTCGTACTGCGGATAGCGATGCTCCAGCGCATCGACCACTCGCAGGCTCTGCAGGTTGTGCTCGAAGCCGCCATGGCCGGCCATGCAGTCGTTGAGCGCGTCCTGGCCCGCATGACCGAAGGGCGTATGGCCTAGGTCGTGGGCCAGGGCAATCGCCTCTACCAGGTCCTCGTTGATCCGCAGGGCCCGCGCAATCGAACGCCCCAGTTGGGCGACTTCGAGCGAGTGCGTGAGCCGGGTGCGGAACAGGTCGCCCTCATGGTTGAGGAACACCTGCGTCTTGTAGACCAACCGGCGAAAGGCCGTGGAATGCACGATCCGGTCGCGGTCGCGCTGGAAGGCATCGCGCGTGGGCGCGGGCGGCTCGGCATGCCGGCGGCCGCGCGACCGCGCGGGCTGGCAGGCGTAGGCCGCGAGGCTCATCCCGCGCAGCACTGCGCGAGCACTTCGCGCACGAGCGTGTCGGGTGCGCTGCGGACCACCGCGGAGCCGGGCTTGTCGATCACCACGAAGCGGATTTCGCCCGCTTCCGACTTCTTGTCGACGCGCATCAGTTCGAGGTAGCGATCCGCGCCCAGCGCCGGTCCAACGGTCGGCAGGCCGGCCCGTTCGATCAGCCGCGTGAGCCGTTCGACGAAGGCGGCGTCGACGCCGCCGAGCCGCTGCGACAACTGCGCCGCCATCACCATGCCGCAACCGACGGCCTCGCCATGCAGCCATTCGCCATAGCCAAGGCCCGATTCGATTGCGTGGCCGAAGGTGTGGCCGAAGTTGAGGATCGCGCGCAGGCCGGTCTCGCGCTCGTCCTGCCCGACCACCAGAGCCTTGATCTCGCAGCTGCGCTTGACGGCATGGGCCAGCGCCGCGGGCTCCCTTGCAACGAGGGCTTCGATGTTCGCCTCGATCCAGTCGAAAAAAGCCATGTCGTGGATCGGGCCGTACTTGATGACTTCGGCCAGCCCGGCGCTGAGTTCGCGCGGCGGCAGGGTCTGCAGCGTGGCCAGGTCGCAGACCACGAGCTGCGGCTGGTAGAACGCGCCGATCATGTTTTTGCCCAGCGGATGATTGATCGCCGTCTTTCCGCCAACCGAGGAATCGACCTGCGCCAGCAGCGTGGTAGGCACCTGCACGAAGGGCACACCGCGCATGTAGCTCGCGGCTGCGAAGCCGGTCATGTCACCTACCACGCCGCCTCCCAGGGCGAAAAGCACCGTCTTGCGATCGCTGCCGCGGCCGAGCAATTCGTCGAAGATCAGGTTCAACGTCTGCAGGTTCTTGTATGCCTCGCCGTCCGGAAGTTCGAGCAGGTGAACCGCCCGGAAACGGCCTGCCAGAGCCGTCTGCAGAGCCTTGGCATAGAGCGGCGCCACAGTGGTGTTGCTGACGATCAGGGCCGTCGCCGAGGTGGGCACGGCGGAAAAGCTCCGCGGGTCGTCCAGCAGGCCGGCGCCGATCAGGATCGGGTAGCTGCGATCGCCGAGCTGGATGTCGACGCGTTCTGGCGGGGCGGAGAGTTCAGACAGGGACATGGGCAGCGAGTTTAGGCGCTGCGGGCCCGGCAGGCTCAGGCGGGGGGCTCTTCGGGGTGGGCACCCGGCTCGACGATGCCCGCCAGCTCGAGCTGCATCACGATGATGTTCACCAGCATGGCGATCGTCGGGCGGCCGGTGTCGACCACGTCATGGGCGGTTTCCCGGTAGAACGGGTCGCGCGCGTCGTGCAGCTCCCGAAGCCGCCCCAGCGGGCCGGCCACCTGCAGCAGGGGCCGCTTGACGTCATGGCGCAGGCGCCGGAACAGGTCTTCGGGGGAGGAGCGCAGGTAGATCACGTGGAAGTGATCGCGCAATTGCTGGCGGTTGGCCTCCCGGAGCACCGCGCCGCCGCCGGTGGCCAGCACGCCTTGGGCGTTGGCCGCCAGGTCGGCGATCACGGTTTGCTCGAGGTCCCGGAAGGCCATTTCGCCTTCGCGCTCGAAGTAATCGCGGATCGAGCAGCCGATACGCTGCTCGATCACGTGATCGGTATCGATGAACGGAAGGTCCAGCCTCATCCCCAGGCGCCGGCCCACTGCGGATTTTCCGGCGCCGGGCAAACCGACGAGTGCGACCGCCACGCGGTGGCTGCTACGCCCGCGCGTCAGCGCGCGGCGTTGCGGTCGGTAATCATCTTCGGGGTGATAAAGACGAGCATTTCGGTCTTGTTGGCAACGCGTTCGCGCTTGCGGAACAGTGCACCCAGGTAGGGCACTTCACCCAGCACCGGCACGCGCGATTCGTCATTGGTTTCGGTGAGCTCGAAGATACCACCGATGACAACCGTGCCGCCGTTCTCGACCAGCACCTCGGTCTGCACGTGCTTGGTGTTGATCGCCGGGCCCGCCGAGGTGTTGACGCCGCGGGCGTCCTTGCTCCCGTCCAGCGTCAGGATGATGTTGCCTTCCGGCGTGATCTGCGGCGTGACTTCGAGCTTCAGCACCGCCTTGCGGAACGAGATCGAGGTGGCACCGCTGGAGGTTGCCTGCTGGTAGGGAATTTCCTCGCCCTGCTCGATCAGCGCCTTGGTCTGGTCGGCCGTGATGACACGGGGGCTGGACACCAGCTTGCCCTTGCCGTCGGCCTCGAGCGCCGAGATTTCGAGGTTCAGCATGCGCGAGAAGCTCGAGTTGAAGAGCGAGATGGCAAAGGTGCCGGCTGCATTGCCGGTTCCGCCTGCGTCGCCTGCGGGGAGGTTGATGAAGTTGGAGTTGGTCCAGGTGGTGGTGGCTGTGCTGGCGCCGCCATTGGTGCCTGGAGTAATAACCGGCATCGCGCCAACGTTGGCAAACGCCCGGTTACCAGCGGACGACGCAAAGCGCTCACCCGAGATACCACCCCCCAGTCGCACACCGAGGGACTTACCGAAGGTATCTGAAGCCTCGACGATACGGGCCTCGATCAGCACTTGGCGAACGGGAACGTCCAGCTTCTGGATCAACTCGGTCACTTGTGCCAGGCGCGACGGAATGTCGGACACGAAGAGCTGATTGGTACGCGACTCAGCGATGACGCTGCCACGGGGACTCAGGATACGTGTCGTCGTACCACCGCCGCCTCCGCCGCCACCGCCGGCCCCCGTGCCGGTCAAACCCTGTGCAATGGCAATCGCCTTGGTGTAGTTGAGCTGGAACGACTGGGTCCGCAGCGGCTCCAGATTCTCGATCGCCGCCTTGGCCTCGAACTCGAGCTTTTCCTTGGCATTGATTTCATCCTTGGGCGCGATCCACAGAACACTGCCGTTCTTGCGCATGCCCAGGTTCTTCGCCTGCATGATGATGTCCAGGGCCTGATCCCATGGCACGTCCTTCAGTCGCAGCGTCAGTGCACCGCTCACCGAATCCGAGGTCACGATGTTGAAGTTCGTGAAGTCGGCGATCACCTGCAGAAGCGAGCGGATCTCGATGTTCTGGAAGTTGAGCGACAGCTTCTCGCCGTTGTAGCCCACGCCTTGCGTCAGCTTGGTCGGATCGACCTTGCGGGCACGGACTTCGACCACGAACTGGTTTTCGCTCTGGTAGGCGCTGTGCTCCCAGTCGCCCTTCGCGTCGATCGTCATGCGAACACGGTCGCCCGATTGCTGCGAGGTGATCAGCTGGACCGGGGTTCCAAAGTCGGACACGTCGAGGCGACGGCGCAGGCCTTCGGGCAGCGTCGACTTGGTGAACTCCACGACGAGGCTCTTGCCTTGCTGCTTGACGTCGACACCCACCTGGTTGTTCGGAAGATCGACGATGACCCGGCCCGTGCTGTCGGCACCGAGGCGGAAATCGACGTCCTTCAGCGGCAGCGTGTCCCGGTTGCGGTTTTCCGCAAATGTCGTGGCGGCCGAGGCGACGAGCGCCGAACCAGCCACCGGCTCCAGGACCACCAGCAGCGACTTGCCCTGGATTTCGGCTTTGTACGCAGTCGCCTGCTTCAGGTTCAGCACCACGCGGCTGCGCTCGCCGGCTTGAACCACGTTCACCGAACGCAGGTTGCCCTGATTCACTTCGATGGCGGAACGGCCGATGGCATTCGTGACGCCCGGGAAGTCGAGCGCGATGCGCGCCGGCGTCTGGACGGTGAATCCGGCGGGCACCGCTGCAAGCGGCTGCGCAAGATCGATGCGGATCACTTCCGAGCCGGACTGCGTGGAACTGGTCACGGCTTCGATGGCGTTTTGCGCATGGGCCACGGCCAATGCACCGAAGGCCAGCAGACCCAGGCCGGCAGCGCGCAGCCACTGTGCCATCGTTGATTTCTTATGGTTCATTTCGCACTCTCTTGCAGCTGCAGCGTCGCAACGCGTTCGATCCATTCGCCGGCGGCGTCCTGCACGATCTCACGCAGGGCGACTTCGGTTTCGTTGATACGGGTGATACGCCCGTAGTTGAGTCCCAGGTATTCGCCGACGCGCACCTTGTAGAGGAGCTTGTCGACACGGACCAGCGCCACCGGCTGGCCGTTGCGGTTCATGCTGCCGACCATGGCCATCGAATCCAGCGGGAAGGCTTCGAGCGCTTCCTTGCGGCGCGCAAGCTCGGGCGCGATCAGCTCCGAAGTGCTCGGCTGGTTCGACTCGCGGCGCAGTGCCTGCGTCAGCTTCAGGATGTTGAAGGGCTCGAAAGCCGAGGCTTCGGTGTACGTCTGCGGCGTGAACTTCTTGGGCTCGGAAATGGGCGGCACCGAGGGCTTCACCTGGGCGCGCTGCTCGGCCATCCACCGCTGCAGGTCTTCCTGACCTGAATCGCAGGCGCTCAGTGCCGACGCCGCCAGCGTCAGCCACAGTACTTTGGCGACGATCTTCATTTCTTCGCCTTCGGCGCGGAGGCGCGCTTCTGCGCGGCCCGCTCGTCGTCATCGAGGTAGCGGTAGGTGCGCGCGGTGGCATCCATCGTCAGCACGTCCTTGTCCTTTTGCGGGGTGACGGAGATGTTGTTCAGCGTCACGATGCGCGACAGGCCTGCCACGTCGGCCGCGAAGGCACCCATGTCGTGATACCGGCCAGTCACGCGAACGGCGATCGGGAGCTCGGCATAGTAGTCCTTGACCGATACCTGTCCCGGCCGGAACAGCTCGAACTGGAGGCTGCGACCGAGGCCCGCCTGGTTGATGTCCGAGAGCAGGGCATCCATCTCGGCCTTGCTGGGCAGCTGCTTTTCGAGCAGGGTCACGTATTGCTGCACCTGCTCGCGCTGCTTCTTCAGCAACTCAAGGTTCGCAGCCTGAGCCACCTTCTTCTGGTAGTCGGCCTTGAGTGCGACTTCCTTGGAGCGCTCGCTTTCGAGCTCGTCGTTCGAATTGGTCAGCCAGGCGAACCAGAGGGCGACCAGCACGAGCGCAGTGACCGCCAGGCAGAGCGCATAGCGGGGCACGGGAGGCCACGCCGACGGATCGTTCGGATTGAGCCCGCGGAATTGCTCGCCGAAGCGCCGCAACGCGGCGCCGACGTCGATTTTCTGGGAGGGGCGATTGCTTGCCATGATCGGTTACCCCTTGGACTGCGCCGTTGCGGCCAGGGCCTTCTCGGCGGCGGCCTTTTGAGCATCGGTGGGGCGTTTCAGGCCAATGCGCATCGTGAAGTTCGCCACGCGACGCTGGTCGCGCGGATTCAGGTTCACGTTCGCGGACGTGATTTCGACCAGCTCGGGTTTCACCAGCCACGGGCTGTTGTTGCCGAGATTGCGCAGCAGTTCCGAGACACGCTCGTTCGACTGCGCCATGCCTTGCAGCGTGACAGTCTGGTTGTCCTGCTTCATGTTGGTCAGGTAGACGCCATCGGGCAGTTGCCGTACCAGCTCGTTGAGCAGGTGCACCGGCAGGTTGCGGTCGCCCTGCAGGTCTTCGACGGCCTGCTGGCGCGCCCGCAGCGCAGCAATTTCTTCCTGGAGGGTCGAAATTTCCTTGATCTCGACCTCGAGCTTCTTGATCTCGGCCTGGAGAAAGCTGTTCTTCGATTGCTGCGCAGAAATCTGGGCTTCGAACCACAGGTAGCCCAGGCCCGCGATCAGCACGCCCAGAATCGCTGCAGCACCCAGGGTACCGTAGAAAGCCTCGCGCCGGCGCTTGCGTGACGCCTCGCGGTGCGGAAGCAGATTGATGAGGATCACTGCAGGAACCTCCGCATGGCCAGCCCGCACGAGGTCAGATACGAGGGAGCCTCGCGACGCACCTTCTTCTCGCGGATGTTCGAGCTGAAATCCATGCCTTCGAAGGGATTCAGCAACGAGCAGGCAAACGAGGTCTGCCGCGTGACGGCGTTGGTCAGACCCGGCAACGACGCCGATCCGCCTGCCAGCAGGACATAGTCGACGCGGTTGTGCGGCGTGCTGGTGAAGAAGAACTGGAGCGCTCGCGCGATTTCCTGCGCAATGCTTTCCACGAAGGGTTTCAGGACACCGGAGCCGTAATCGTCCGGCAGGTCGCCACTGCGCTTCTTCGCCTCGGCTTCCTCGGCGGAAAAACCGTACTGGCGCACGATCAGCTGCGTGAGCTGCGCGCCGCCGAACGCCTGGTCGCGGTCGTACAGCACTTCCTGGTTGCGCAGCACCTGCATGCTGGTGGTGAAAGCTCCCACTTCGAAGAGCGCCACGATCGAATCGACGCCCTTGCCGGGCAGTTGCTCGATCAGCCTGGCGGTTGCCAGACGCGAGGCATAGGACTCGACGTCGAGGATCATCGCTTTCAGGCCGGCAGCTTCCGCCAGGCCTTCGCGGTCCTGGACCTTTTCCTTGCGCGATGCGGCGATCAGCACTTCCACGTCGCCGGCGGAGCTGGCGCTCGGCCCCGTCACGCAGAAGTCAAGACTGACTTCGTCCAGCGAGAACGGGATGTACTGGTTGGCTTCGGACTCGACCTGGATCTCGAGTTCCTGCTCGCTCATGCCGCCCGGAAGAATGATCTTCTTGGTAATAACGGCCGAAGGCGGCAGCGCGAGCGCCACGTTGCGGGTGCGCGTGCCGCTCTTGCGGATGACGCGGCGGACGGCTTCGGCCACCTCGTCGAATTTCTCGACGTTGCCGTCGGTGATCCAGCCCCGTTCGAGAGGCTCGATGGCGCAGCGCTCCAGGACCAGCTTGCCGCTGGCCTCACGGCCGAGCTCGACCAGCTTGACGCTGGACGAACTTACGTCCAGCCCCAGCAGGGGAGCGTTCTGACGACGAAACAATGATCCAAGAGCAGCCAAGTTAGGTTCCTCTTCCCCTATATTTGTAACCAATAGAAAAAATTGAATTCGGTTGCATGCTAGCAGCAGGCGTAGCGGCAACCAAGCAACGCTGCAGGGCAAAACCCCCAAGCGTTGTCAAAACCTGACGTCAAATCCGCATTTTGTAACTTTTGAATTAGAGCAATGCAAGCCCCACAAAGATCGGATCGTGTGGAGGGGGCGGCTTTTTATAATGTCGGGTGACTCCGAGCGGCCCCTCATGCAAGAAACTTCCAGCCCCAAAGGGCCAGCCAAGAACCCTCCCACCAAGCGCCCGACCTGGCTGAAATGGCTGTTGCGCTTTTTCTTCTGGGGCTTCGGCATCGCCCTGGCCGGCGTTCTGGCGGTGCTGTGCGTGGTGGCTGTAGCCCTCGCAGTCGCCTATCCGAACCTGCCGGACATCAGCGAACTCTCCGATTACCGGCCCAAGCTGCCGCTGCGGGTGTTCTCGGCCGAGGGCACCCTGATCGGCGAGTTCGGCGAGGAGCGCCGTAATCTCACGCCGATCTCGGCCATTCCGAAGGTGGTGAAAGACGCCGTCCTGGCAGCCGAAGACACCCGCTTCTATGACCACGGTGGCGTCGACTACAAGGGCATGGTGCGCGCGGGCCTGGCCAACATGAACCGCGTGAAGAGCCAGGGCGCGTCGACCATCACCATGCAGGTGGCGCGCAACGTCTACCTGAGCTCCGAGAAAACGCTCACCCGCAAGATCTACGAGGTGCTGCTCACTTTCAAGCTGGAGCACCTGCTCACCAAGGACCAGATCTTCGAGATCTACCTGAACCAGATCTACCTCGGCAACCGCGCCTACGGCTTCGCCGCAGCATCCGAAGCGTATTTCGGCAAGCCCCTGCAGGAGCTCACGATCGCACAGGCCGCCATGCTGGCCGGCCTCCCGAAGGCGCCGGGCGCGAACAACCCCGTCAACAACCCGCAACGCGCACGTGGTCGCCAGTTCTACGTGATCGACCGCATGCAGGAAGCCGGCTTCATCACCGCCGAGCAGGCAGCCGAGGCCAAGAAGGAAGAGCTGCACCTGCGCGATGCGGCGGACCCGAACCGCCTGCACGCCGAATATGTTGCGGAAACCGTACGCCAGCTCATGTACGCGCAGTACGGCGACAGCACCTACACACGCGGCCTCAAGGTCTATACCTCGCTGGTCGCGGCCGACCAGGCTGCTGCCTACAAGGCGCTGCGCAAGGGCATCATGGATTACGAGCGCCGCCAGATCTATCGCGGCCCCGAGAAATTCGTCGACCTGCCCAACGATGCCAAGGAGCTCGACGAAGCGGTGGACGACGCGCTCAGCGACCATCCCGACAACGGCGACGTGATGGCGGCAGTCGTGCTCAAGGCCACGGCCAAGCAGATCGACGCCGTGCGAGGCAACGGCGACCCCGTGCAGATCACCGGTGACGGCCTCAAGCCAGCTCAGTCCGGCCTTTCCGACAAGGCCCCGCCCAACATCAAGATCCGACGCGGCGCGGTCATCCGCGTGGTGAAGACGCCCAAGAACACCTGGGAAATCACGCAGCTACCCGAGGTCGAAGGCGCCTTCGTCGCCATGGACCCGCGCGACGGCGCCATCAAGGCGCTCGTTGGCGGCTTCGATTTCGGCAAGAACAAGTTCAACCACGTCACGCAGGCATGGCGCCAGCCGGGTTCGAGCTTCAAGCCCTTCATCTACTCGGCAGCGCTCGAGAAGGGCTTCACGCCCGCCACCGTCATCAACGACGGCCCGCTCTTCTTCGACGCCGGCACCACCGGCGGCCAGCCTTGGGAGCCGAAGAACTACGGCGGCGGCTACGACGGTCCGATGTCGATGCGCACCGCGCTGATGAAGTCGAAGAACCTCGTGTCGATCCGCATCCTGCAATCCATCGGCACGCGCTACGCGCAGGAGTGGATCACCAACTTCGGCTTCGACAAGGAAAAGCACCCGGCCTACCTGCCGATGGCGCTCGGTGCCGGCTCGGTCACGCCGATGCAGATGGCGGTGGGCTATTCGGTGTTCGCCAACGGCGGCTACCGCGTCAATCCATACCTCGTGACCCGCATCACCGACCACAAGGACAAGGTACTGGTCGACAAGCAGCCTCCCCTACTGAACGAGTCTCTGCGCGTCATCCCGCAGCGCAATGCCTTCATCATGGACACGCTGCTGAATTCCGTGGCCCGCGCCGGCACCGCCGCCAAGGCACAGGCCATGCTCAAGCGCCCCGACCTGTACGGAAAGACCGGCACCACCAACGACTCGCTCGATGCATGGTTCGCCGGCTTCCAGCCGACCATGACGGCCATCTCGTGGATCGGCTATGACACGCCGCGCAACCTGGGCGACCGCGAGACCGGCGGCGGCCTGAGCCTGCCGATCTGGATCACCTACATGGAAACCGCCATCAAGGGCGTGCCGGTGACCGAGCTGTCGGCCAATCCGCCCTCGGGCATCGTGAATGTCGGCGGCGAGTGGTACTACGACGACTACGCACCGGGACGCGGCGTTGCAAGCCTGGGCGTCGAATCTGCGCCGACGGCGCCGGTGGAGGCCCTGACAGGCGCTCCGGTGAGCCCTCCGGCCCCGCCCGAGGAGCGCAATCGCATCCTCGACCTGTTCCGCAACTGACGGCGGCGATGAAGGGTCAGGCAGCCACGAAGCTCAGTGGCTGCCCGGCCTGCAGGGTCGCCTCGCGCGACAGGTTGCCGAAAAACTCCTCGCCGGTCTTGGTGTCGAGCCAGACCTTGCCGTCGTGGCGGTAGTGATAGCCGCCGGAGCGCGCGGCAAGCCAGATTTCCTGCAGGGGCTTCTGCAGATTCACGATCAGCTGACTGCCGTTGCGGAATGAAATCGTGATCATCCCGCCCACCCTCTGGTTGTCGATGTCGGCGTCGGTCGCTTCGTTGATGCGGTCGCAGCCCAGCTCGATAGCTGCCAGCGCAGCCTCGGCGCGATCCATGTACTCGGTGTCGGTCATTACAATTTCGCCATGTTGAACGTTCGCCAAATTCTAGTGAGCACCCGCGCCCGCGCCGCGCTCATGGTCTGCATCGTCGTGGGCACCGCCGGGCTTGTCGCCGCCTGTGGACAGCGCGGAGCGCTGTACCTGCCGACCGATCCGGCCGCCGCCGGGCGTGCCACGCTGCCGGAGCTCATGACGCCCGACAGCCTGCGGCCCTCGTCTTCCACATCCTCCAATCAGGCAGCGCCCACGCCAGCCGCGGCCGCCAGCGCACCGGCCGGCAACACCAGCACGGAGCAGCGCAAGTGAGCATCGCCGCCATCTCCCTGCCCGGCCAGCCGCATATCGCGGAGCGCGACGGCCTGCTGCACGTCGAAGGCGTTGCGCTCGACGCGCTGGCCCGCGAGCACGGCACACCCCTCTTCGTCTACTCGCAACAATGGATGCTGGACGCGCTGGCAGCCTATCAGCGCGGCTTCGAAGGGCGCGACGCCCTCATCTGCTACGCGATGAAGGCCAACTCGTCGCTTGGCGTGCTGCGCGTGTTCGCCGAAGCCGGCTGCGGTTTCGACATCGTCTCGGGCGGCGAACTGGCCCGCGTGCTGGCCGTCGGCGCTGATCCGAAGAAGATCATCTTCTCGGGCGTGGGCAAGACCCGCGCCGAAATGCGCCAGGCCCTTGCGGCGGGCATCGCCTGCGTCAACGTCGAGAGCGAAGCCGAGCTCGACGTGCTGAACGAAGTGGCGGTGGCCGAAGGCAAGCGCGCGCCGATCAGCATCCGCATCAATCCGAACGTCGATCCGAAGACGCATCCGTACATCTCCACGGGCCTCAAGGGCAACAAGTTCGGCATCGCGCACGACCGCGCGGTCGAGGCCTACCGGCATGCCGCGCGACTGCCGGGGCTGGAGGTTGTGGGCATCGACTGCCACATCGGCTCGCAGATCACCGAAGCCTCGCCCTACCTCGACGCCTGCGACCGCGTGCTCGATCTGGTGGAAGCCATCGAAGCGGCCGGCGTGCCGATCCATCACCTGGACTTCGGCGGCGGCCTGGGCATCGACTACAACGGCGAAGTGCCGCCCAAGGCCGATGCACTGTGGCAGCAGCTGCTCGCCAAGCTCGACGCGCGCGGCTTCGGCAAGCGCAAGCTGGTGATCGAGCCGGGCCGCTCGCTGGTCGGCAACGCCGGCGTGTGCCTGACCGAGGTGCTCTACACCAAGCCCGGCGAGGACAAGAACTTCTGCATCGTCGACGCGGCCATGAACGACCTGCCGCGCCCCGCGATGTACCAGGCATTCCAGCGCATCGTGCCGGTGCGCGCCCGCCCGGGCAATGCCACGACCTACGACGTGGTCGGCCCGGTCTGCGAAAGCGGCGACTGGATCGGCCGCGACCGCGCACTCAACGTGCTGGCCGGCGACTTCCTGGCCGTGCTGTCAGCGGGTGCGTACTGCATGAGCATGTCCAGCAACTACAACACGCGCGGCCGTGCCGCCGAGGTGCTGGTGAGCGGCGCAAGCGCGAGGCTGATCCGCCGTCGCGAGACGATGGAAGACCAGCTGCGCAGCGAGATCGACGGCTGATTGCTGTCAGTCAGTTGGTGCGCAGCGGTTTCTCGCTGTTGCGCACCACGCCCGCAATCGGCTTCGCCTTGCGCTTGCTCGCGAAATTCCACACGCGCCACGCAAGCAGCACGGCAATGATCGCTGCATAGACGAACACTTCCGCGAAGTTGTTCTTGCCCGCGCGCATCCAGAAGAAGTGCAGCAGGCCAAGCCCCGCGATCAGGTAGACCAACCTGTGCAGCAGCTGCCAGCGCCTGGCGCCCATCGCCTTGATCGCGCGGTTGAACGACGTGGCCGCCAGCGGCGTCAGCAGAACGAAGGCCGAGAAGCCCACGAGGATGAATGGCCGCTTGGCGATGTCCTTCGCGATATCGCCCCACTCGAAACCCATGTCGAACCAGCTGTAGCACAGCAGGTGCAGCACCACGTAGAAGTACGCGAACAGGCCCAGCATGCGGCGGTAGCGCGCCAGCGCGTTCCACTTGCTCATCACGCGCAGCGGCGTCACCGCCAGCACGATGCAGATGAAGCGCAGCGTCCAGTCGCCGGTGGCGCGGATCAGGAATTCGGCGGGGTTGGCACCGAGCCCGTCCGTGAACGCGCCGTAGGCCAGCCGCGCGAACGGCAGCAGGCACAGCAGAAAAATGACCGGCTTGGTCGCCGGATGCATGAGCAGCTTGTTCATGGGGCGATGGCAGCGTACCGCAGCGCGCTCAGTAGTTCTTCTTCAGGTCCATGCCCGCATAGAGCTGGCCGACCTGGGCTTCGTAGCCGTTGAACATCTCGGTCTTGCGCCGCTTGGCGAACAACCCGCCGCCGTCGCCGATGCGGCGCTCGGTGGCCTGGCTCCAGCGCGGATGGTCGACGTTGGGGTTCACGTTCGAATAGAAGCCGTACTCGTTGGCCGCGGCCTTGTTCCAGGCCGTGCTCGGTTCCTTCTCGACGAAGCGGATCTTCACGATCGACTTGGCCGATTTGAAGCCGTATTTCCACGGCACCACCAGCCGCACCGGCGCACCGTTCTGGTTGGGCAGCACCTCGCCGTACATGCCGAAGGCCAGCAGCGTGAGCGGATGCATCGCCTCGTCCATGCGCAGGCCCTCGGTGTAGGGCCAGTCGAGCACGCGCGAGCCCACGAAGGGCATGGTCTTGGGGTCGGCCAGCGTCACGAACTCGACGTACTTGGCGTTGCCCTGCGGCTCGACCTTCTTGATCAGCTCGGCCAGCGAATAGCCGACCCACGGAATGACCATCGACCAGCCCTCGACGCAGCGCAGGCGGTAGATGCGCTCTTCCTGCGCGCTGAGCTTGATCAGGTCCTCGATGCCGTACTTGCCCGGCTTCTTGACCAGCCCTTCGACCTCCACGGTCCAGGGCCGCGTCTTCAGCGTTCCTGCGTTCTTGGCCGGATCGGCCTTGTCTGTGCCGAACTCGTAGAAGTTGTTGTAGGTCGACGCGTCCTTGTAGTCGGTGAGCTTTTCCATCGACATGGCGCCCGGCACCGCCGACTTGCCCCCCGGCAGCGGCGCGAGCTTGTTGGGCCGCTCGGCCTGCGCCCAGGCTTCACGCGAAGCGAATGCCGCCAGCGCGGCCCCGGCGGCACCGCCGGCCATGAGCTTCAGCAGGTCGCGCCGCCCTTCGTAGACGGCGCGGGACGTGATCTCGCTCGACAGGGGATGGATGAAGCCGTTGTCTCCGTGGCTGCTGCTGCGACGGACCGGGCGGGAATGGAACGACATGACGGGAAGCCTTTCGCGTGAATCACTGTGCTCAGGGTAGTTCGTGACCAACCCCGATTCGGTTACGCGCCAACGCGGCGCATAGTTTCAACAATTCTTCGCGAAAGACCGCCGGCCTGCAGCTACAGCGTGCCGTAGCTGTGCAGCCCGCTCAGGAACATGTTCACGCCGAGGAAGGCGAAAGTGGTGACTGCCAGCCCGCCCAGCGCCCACCAGGCCGCCACGGTGCCGCGCAGGCCCTTCACGAGCCGCATGTGCAGCCAGGCCGCATAGTTGAGCCAGACGATCAGCGCCCAGGTTTCCTTCGGGTCCCAGCTCCAGTAGCCGCCCCAGGCATCGGCCGCCCACAGGGCGCCCAGCACGGTGGCGATGGTGAAGAAGGCGAAGCCGACGGTGATCGACTTGTACATCACGTCGTCGAGCACCTCGTTGGCCGGCAGGCGCGCCGCGATGCGCTTGCGCCCCAGCAGGATGCCTGCGGCGATCAGCGCCGAGATGCCTGCGTAGATCACCCAGTAACTGCCACCGGCTTCCTGCACCCGCTGGCGGAACGCCACCGGAACGAAGCACAGCGCCACGCCCAGCAGCCAGATCGGCGTGAGCTTGTACCAGCGCTTCTCGTCGGCCTGCTCCTTGATGAGGTAGGCGAATGCGACCATGGCCGCGAGCGCGAAGGTGCCGTAGCCGATGAAGTTGGCCGGTACGTGCAACTTCATCCACCAGCTCTGCAGGGCGGGCACCAGCGGCTGGATTTCGTGCGCCTCGCGCACGATCGTGTACCAGAGCAGGAAGCCGACCGCGGCGCTCACGACCAGCATCACGAAGGCGCCGAGCGCACGCGTGTTGTAGCGCTCCTCGAAGTACAGGTAGAACGCGGCCGTCAGCCAGCAGAACAGCACGAACACTTCGTACAGGTTGCTCACCGGGATATGGCCGATGTCCGGGCCGAGCTGGTGGCTCTCGTACCAGCGCACCATGGTGCCGATCAGCGCCATCGTCACGGCCGCCCAGGCCAGGCGCGAACCGATTGCGTCGAAGGTGTCCGACTGCTTGCCGCCGAAGAAGCCGAGCCAGTAGAACAGCGTGCTCATGAAGAACAGCACGCTCATCCAGAGAATGGCCGACTGGCTCGACAGGAAGTACTTGAGCCAGAACACCGTGTCGGCGCGCGCCAGGTCGCCCTGGTACGACGCGATGGCCAGCAGCGACGCCGCGGCCACCACGATGGCCAGCACGCGCAGCGGCCGCCAGAACCAGCAGATGGAGATCAGCGAGATCACCGCCGCGGCGAGGATCGGCTTCTCGTAGTAGTCCATCGACCCCGCGTAGCGCGCGAAGGCGAACAGGCCGCCGGCCAGCACCAGCGCCGCGAACACCCAGTCGAACAGGTTGCGGCGCGAGAGCCAGCTTTCATTGAGCGTGAGGGTCGTGGTGTTCATGTTGTCCCGGGGTCTTCTTTGTTCAGGGCGAGCAGCTTGCGTTTGAGATGCTCGAATTCGCGATCGCTGTCGATGGTCTTGCGATTGACCGAGAACGCCATCGTGGCGGCCGTCCCGGAGGATGCATCGCCTCCGGAAACCGCGCCATCGGGCGTCAGCCACACCCACAGGCGGCGCTCGCGCACGTACAGCATGGCAAAAATGCCGACGATCAGCAACAGGCAGCCCAGATAGACGACGTTCTTGCCGGGGGCGCGCGCCACCTGGAACACGCTGGCCTGCACCTGGGTGAAGTCGGTCATCATCATCGCGACCGGAGCCGGGTAGAAGTGCGCGTCGCTGATGGCCAGCACGGACTGCGTCAGGTAGGCCTGCGATTTCTCGTCGTTCGGCAGCGCGGGCAGGCCGGCGCCCTCGCGGCTCAGGTTGAGCACCTCGAACAGCACGTCGTTGAGGATGCGCACCAGCACCCCGCCGGCGCGCTCGCGCTCGGCCTCGGGCACGTTGACTTCCATGAACTCGGCAATCGCCTGCCAGCCGCCCGCGGTGGTGGCACCGGCCTTGGCTGGTTCGCTGCCCGCGAACAGCGCCAGGGCGCGCGTGGCCGATACGCGCAGCTGCTCGGCCATTTCGGGGCGCTTGGGGTCGGAGGCCTTGGCGATGTAGCGCTCGACGGCACGCTCTCGCGTGGCAGGGTCGGCAAGCGCCGCGCGCATGCGCACGAAACCGTCCATCGAGCCCTGCTCGTCGGCCGGCACGCGCAGGTAGCGGAACGGTTCCTCGGGCTTCTCGCGCATGCCCAGCAGGAACACCGGCTGGCCATCGCCCGTGTCGACCGGCACCATGTAGTTCTGGTACTCGCGCGCCTGGCCGGCGGCGTCGCGCAGCTTGTAGCCGATGCTCGGGCCGATGTTGCGCAGCACCTTCGGCTTGTTTGTCTTGTTGGCGGCGCCCAGGCGCGATTCGATGTCGTGGCGCAGGTCGACCTTGCGCACGTCGGCACCGCTGCCCATGGCGTTCGCGTCGGCGAAGTTCTCGACGTTGATCACGCGCAGCGCGGCGTACTCGAGCGTGAGCTTGTCCTTGCCGTTGGTGATCTCGGTGCTCGGGCCACCGATGATGCCCTCCACCTCGAAAGACTTGGCCGCGGCCGCCATCGGCACCGCCTTGAGCTTCACCTTCGAGCCGCCGTCGTCGAAGCTCGACTGGTAGATCTCCACGCCCTTGTAGCTGGCCGGATGGTTGACCTCGATGCGCGCGGGCACCTGCTCGCCGGTCTCGCGGTCGTGCAGCACCACCTCGCTCGCGAAGAGCTTGGGCATGCCGGTCGAGTAGTAGTCGACGATGAACTTCTTCAGCTCGATGGAGAACGGCAGTTCCTGCAGCAGCACGCCGTCGGACTGGTTGAGGATGGCCACGCTGCCCTGCCCGCCCTCGGGCACGAGGATGTTGCCGCGGAAGGTCGGGTTGTTGGGCGACAGACGGTGCTGCGGCGGCACGTCGGCGATCATGCCGCCGCCGGTGAACACGCGCTTGCCGTTGAACCAGGTCTGTGCGCGCACCACGAGGTCGCCGTCGAGCAGGCCTCCGATGCACACCAGCACGATCGCGCTGTGGGCCGCGATATAGCCGAGCTTGTGGGCGCCGCCGGCGCGCGCCGCGACCATCCAGCCCGCGGCATGCTTGCCGTCGCCGGTAGCCTCGCGCTGCTGCAGCTTGACCTTCCAGCCACCGCTCACGAGCAGTTGCCCGATACGGTTGGCAGCGACGTCCGGGGTCTCGCCGAGGCGGTTTTCGGCGCGCTGGCCGAAAGCCTTCAGGCTCTGCGCCCGGATGTCTTCCTTGAAGGTCTTGAGATCGACCAGGATGCGCGGCGTGTTGCGCACGATGCACAGCGTGGTGCTGATCACCAGGAACAGCAGGATCAGCAGGAACCACCAGGCGCTGTAGATCGAGTCGAGCCGCGCCGCGCGGAACAGCTCGGCCCAGAACGGCCCGAACTGGTTGATGTAGTTGTTGATCGGCTCATGCTGCTTGAGCACCGTGCCGATGATCGACGCGATGCAGATGATGGTGAGCAGCGCAATCGCGAAACGCATCGACGACAGCAGCTCCACCGCGGCGCGAAGCATCTGCGGGCCGCGATGAACGCGAAGGCCATGGGTGGAGACGGACATCGGGCGAAGGTCGGAAAAAGAAAAGGAGAAAAACAAAAAAGGGCGGGCCATCCTGCTGGATCGGCCCGCCCTTTGTTTGGGGTTGTTATCGGCGGCTTGTCACGCTCCAGGGAGCGCCATCATCAACGCAAACCGGCAATATAGTCGGCGACCGCCTTGATTTCCCTGTCGTTGAGCTTGGCAGCGACGCCGGTCATGGGCAGGCTGTTCAGGCGCACGTTGTCGCGGAAGGCTGTGAGCTGGGCCACCGTGTAGTCGGCGTTCTGGCCGCCCAGGCGCGGGTACTGGGCCGGAATGCCGGCGCCGTTGGGGCTGTGGCAGCCGGCGCAGGCCGGGATCTGGCGGTCGCCGATGCCGCCGCGGTAGATCTTCTCGCCCAGCGCGATGGTGTCCTTGTCCTTCGAGAAGCCCGGCTTGACCTTCTTCGAGCCCACGAACCAGGCGATGTTGCGCATGTCTTCCTCGGACAGCGCGGAAGCCAGCGGCTTCATGATCGCGCTCTTGCGAGCACCGGACTTGAAGTCCTGCAACTGCTTCAGGATGTATTCGGGATGTTGTTGCGCCAGCTTCGGGTTGGCCGCGATGGCGGAGTTGCCGTCCGCGTTGTGGCACGAAGCGCAGCTCTGGCTGTTGGCCGGAGTCGCATTGAACAGCGTGTCCCCCTTGGCGGGGTCCGGCTTGGCCGGTTTGGCAGCGGTCGCCGCGGCCGGGGCAGCCGCGTGTTCATCGGCTGCAAAACTCACGCTGGATGTGAGGCCCACGAGGGCCGCAAGCACAATATTGGCAAACAACTTCATATCGGGGGCTTCGAATTTATGGCGCAAAACCTCACGATTCTACAATGTGGGTTCTGTTTCGAAAGTCCGTAGATGCCCTCCCCGCGCGCCAAGCCCGCTGCCTATCCTCCCCGCGCGGCCCCCGCCGCGGACCCCCAGGTCGCCGAACGCGAACGCGTGGCGCTGGGTTGGTTGCACACCGCCCACTTCCTCACGAGCGCTCCCCAGCTGGAGCACCTGCCCCCCGTCGACCTGCCCGAGATCGCCTTTGTCGGCCGCTCCAACGCGGGCAAGTCGACCGCCATCAACACCCTCACTCAGCAAACTCGCCTGGCCTTTGCCTCCAAGACGCCGGGCCGCACGCAACACATCAACCTGTTCGGCATCGGCAAGCAGAAGGTCGACGACGCAGTGCTGGCCGACCTGCCCGGCTACGGCTATGCGGCCGTGCCGCGCGAGGCCAAGCTGCGCTGGCAGCGCGTGATGGGCAACTACCTGATGACGCGCGAAAGCCTGCGCGGGGTGGTGCTCATGTGCGACCCGCGCCACGGCCTGACCGAGCTCGACGAGATCCTGCTCGACGTGATCCGCCCGCGCGTGGAGCAAGGCCTCAAGTTCCTCGTGCTGCTGACCAAGTCCGACAAGCTCACACGCAGCGAAGCCGCCAAGGTGCTGTCCATTACGCGACTGAACGCCGGCGGCGGCGAGGTGAAACTGTTCTCGGCATTGAAGAAGCAGGGCGTGGGCGAGGCGGCGGAACTGCTGTGGCGCTGGGTGCACCCGGAAGGCGCCGATGCACCGGCCGCCGAGCCCGAGCCGCCACCATCACAGGAAGACGCCTGACGAGGAAGCAGGCTGTACCGACCGTCCCATCTGCGCAGTTCACTATCAAAACAATAGCGACGACAGTCAACCCAAAGGAGACAAGAAGCATGATCGAGACCTTCCAACGCAGCCTGCCCAATGGCACCACCCTGAGTTGCCGCGCCGCCGGCCAGCCGGGCCGGCCGCTGATGGTGTTCCTCCACGGCTTCCCCGAGGCCGCGTTCATCTGGGACGACCTTCTCGACTACTTCTCCGACCCCGCCCACGGAGGCTATCGCTGTGTGGCGCCCAACCTGCGCGGCTTCGAGAAATCGAGTTCTCCGACCGACGTGGCGGCCTACAAGCCGCACCTGCTGATCCAGGACATCCAGCAGCTCGCCGCCACCGAGAGCGCGGACGGCACCATGGCCGCATTGGTGGCCCACGACTGGGGCGGCGCCTTCGGCTGGGGCTATGCGAATGCCTTCCCGCAGCAGGTCGGCAAGCTGGTCATCATCAATTCGCCGCATCCGGGCACCTTCACCCGCGAGCTGCGCAACAACCCGGCGCAGCAGCAGGCCAGCGCCTACATGAACTTCCTCGCGCGCCCCGATGCCGAGGCCCTGCTCGCGGCCGACGACTTCAAGCGCATGTGGCCCTTCTTCCTGCTGATGAAGGCCGGCCCGGACGGCTTCGGCTGGCTCACGGAAGAAGTGAAGCAGAAGTACCGCGAGGTCTGGGGCGCCGGCCTCACGGGCGCGTGCAACCTCTACCGCGTGACGCCGATGAAGCCTCCGCTGCCGGGCCAGACCATCGACGGCATTCCCGTGCTGCCGCGCGAGCGGCTCACGGTGGACGTACCGACCTTCGTGTTCTGGGCGCTCGACGACGCGGCGCTGCTGCCCGGCCTGCTCGAAGGGCTGGAAGACTACGTGCCGAAGCTCGAGGTGAAGAAGGTGCCGAACGCGACCCACTGGATCGTGCACGAGCAGCCGCAGCTGGTCGCACGCGAGATCGAGGGCTTCCTTCAGCGCACTCAGTAGATAGGCGGCTCGCCTTCGGGCCGCGTCTTGAAGCGGCGGTGCACCCAGTAGTACTGCGACGGCATCGTGTCGATGTAGCCCTGCAGCCGCTCGTTCATGAGCGCCGTGTCGGCCTCGACGTCATCGGTCGGGAAGTTCTGCCAGGTCGGCAGGATCTCGATCTCGTAGCCGCCAGGCGTTAGCTTCGACACCACCGGCACCACCTTGGCCTTGCCCAGCCGCGCGAAGCGCGAGAGCGACGGCACGGTGGCCGCCTGCACGCCGTAGAACGGCACGAAGATGGTCTGGTCGCGGCCGAAGTCCATGTCGGGCAGCAGGTACAGCAGGCCGCCCTTGCGCAAGCCCTGCAACACCGGCTTGATGCCGTCAACCCGGTTGAGCGCCGCCACGTCGCCGAAGCGGGTGCGGCCTTCGCGGATCCATGCGTCGATCATCGGGTCGCGCTGGGTCGTGTAGATGGTGGCCGAGGGGCGTGCCGTGTGCATCGTGAGCGCCGTCGCCGCCGCGTCGAGGCCGTAGAAGTGCGGCGCGAAGAGGATCATGGGCTCGTCGCCGTGGGCGATCTCGCCGATCTCCGAGGCCGCGCCGACGATCTTGAGCCGGCTCGCCACCACCTTCTCGGGCGCGTGCCAGAGCCAGCCGCGATCCAGCCAGGACTGCGCCACGTAGACGAAGCTCTCTTTCGCAATGGCGCGGCGCTCGGCTTCCGACTTCTCGGGGAAGCACACCGCCAGGTTGGTGTCGACCACGCGCCGCCGCGGCACCGCGACGGTGTGCAGGATGCGGCCGAGGAACGCACCGAAACCGCGCACGACAGGCAACGGCAGCGGCGCGATCATGCGCATGAATCCGATGCCGAGCCGGGAACCGAAACTCATGCCGTCTCCCCTGCGGCGGCGACCACGCGCTCGGCGCGCGGCTCCTTGTAGCGGGCGTAGTCCCACACGTACTGGCCCGGCAGGCTGTGGATCAGCCGGCCGATGCCGTCGTTCATGGCGGCGGCCGCGTCCTCGATGGAGGCGGACGGATCGGTCAGCGCCGTGCCGACGATGGGTTCGAAGCGGATCACGTAGCCGGCCGCATCGGGCAGGCGTTCGCACACGCTGAGGAAGCAGGCCGCGCCGGTTTGCTGCGCGAGACGGGGAAGCAGGGTCATGGTGTAGGCCGGGCGGCCCAGGAAGGGCGCCCACACGCCCTGTCCCAGTGGAGGCACCTGGTCAGGCAGGATGCCGGTGTAGCCGCCGTTGCGCAGCGTGCGGATCAGGCCGCGCACGCCGGTGTTGTTGGTGGGGAGCGTCTGCAGGCCGGGCCTGTCGCGCGAGCCGGCGGCGATCAGGTCGGCCATCCATTTCTTGCGCGCCGGACGAAAGAGAGCTGTGATCGGCCCGTAGGTCGACAGGAAGCGCTCGCCGATGGCCTGGCCGCACATCTCCCAGCTGCCGAGGTGCGGCGCGACCAGGATCACGCCCTTTTTTGCCTGCATGGCGGCCTCGAAGGCCTCCACGCCCTCCCAGCGCACCACGCGGTACAGCACGGTCTGGCCCTGCGGGCGCAGCCAGAGCCAGGGCAGCTCGGAAGCCATCTTGCCGGCAGCGGCGATGGCGGGACGGTATTGGTCGGGGCCGAAGCCCGCGCTCTCGGCATTGGCCTTGAAACGGCGGCGATAGCCGGGCGCGCTCCACCAGACCAGCCAGCCCAGCAATGCACCGAGTCGATGCATCAACGGCATCGGCACGCGGGCAAGCAGGCGAAACAGGGTGATCATCGAATACGGGAGGGGGGTCAAAAAACGGACGCGCGCGCATGGTATTGCGCGGCTCGAATAGAATGCAAATTGTCGCCGAGTTACGGAACAACTTGCAGGGCGACAAACACAAGCGCGAAGGCGATTGTGCTCCGTCGGTTCACCGGCATCTGCTAAAGCGTTCGCCATGGCTCCGCAGAGTTGGCAACGCGCCAATTCACTTCAAGGAGTTTTGAACAAATGGCGAACGATTTCCTCTTCACTTCCGAATCCGTCTCCGAAGGCCATCCCGACAAGGTTGCCGACCAGATCTCGGATGCCATCCTCGACGCGATCTTCGAGCAGGCCCCCCGCAGCCGCGTGGCAGCCGAGACGCTGACCAACACCGGTCTCGTGGTGCTGGCCGGCGAAATCACCACCAACGCGCACGTCGACTACATCCAGGTGGCGCGCGACACCATCAAGCGCATCGGCTACGACAACACCGAGTACGGCATCGACTACAAGGGTTGCGCCGTGATGGTCTGCTACGACAAGCAGTCCAATGACATCGCCCAGGGCGTGGACCACGCGAGCGACGACCACCTGAACACCGGCGCTGGCGACCAGGGCCTGATGTTCGGCTACGCCTGCGACGAAACGCCCGAGCTGATGCCCGCGCCGATCTACTACGCGCACCGCCTCGTCGAGCGCCAGGCCCAGCTGCGCAAGGACGGCCGCCTGCCCTTCCTGCGCCCCGACGCCAAGAGCCAGGTCACGATGCGCTACGTGGACGGCAAGCCCCACAGCATCGACACCGTGGTGCTCTCCACCCAGCACAGCCCCGACCAGAGCGAGACGTCCACCAAGATGAAGGCTTCGTTCAACGAAGCCATCATCGAGGAGATCATCAAGCCGGTGCTGCCCAAGGAGTGGCTCAAGGACACGCGCTACCTGATCAACCCGACCGGCCGCTTCGTCATCGGCGGCCCGCAGGGCGACTGCGGCCTCACCGGCCGCAAGATCATCGTCGACACCTACGGCGGCGCCTGCCCGCACGGCGGCGGCGCGTTCTCGGGCAAGGACCCGTCGAAGGTCGACCGCTCGGCCGCCTACGCCGCTCGCTACGTGGCCAAGAACATCGTGGCCGCCGGCCTGGCGCGCCAGTGCCAGATCCAGGTGGCGTACGCCATCGGCGTGGCACAGCCGATGAACATCACGGTGTACACCGAAGGCACCGGCGTGATCCCCGACGAGAAGATCGCCGAACTGGTGCGCGAGCACTTCGACCTGCGTCCGAAGGGCATCATCCAGATGCTCGACCTGCTGCGCCCGATCTACCAGAAGACCGCCGCCTACGGCCACTTCGGCCGCGAAGAGCCCGAGTTCACCTGGGAAGCGACGACCCAAGCCGCCGCACTGCGCGCAGCCGCCGGCCTCTGATCCTGCGATTTCCCGGCGGCCGCCTGCTTCAGGCGGTGGTCGCCGGAAAACGTACCGTGACCAGCAACCCGTGCGCCTCGCGCGGGTTCGATTCCAGGCGCACGTCCGCCTGAAAGGCCCGCGCGATCTCGCGCACGATCGCCAGGCCGAGGCCGGTGCCTTCGCTGTCCTGCGCCACCCGGTAGAAGCGCTCGAACACGCGCTCCCTCGCCTCGACGGGAATGCCCGGGCCGTTGTCCTCCACGCTCAGCTCGATCGCGCCATTCACCCGCTGCACGCCGACGGTCACGCGGCCGCCTTCCTGCGTATAGCGCAGCGCGTTGTCCAGCAGATTGGTGGCCAGCGCTTCCAGCAGCGCAGGCTGCGCCACCACGAACGCCCCCTGCGGTCCCGCCTCCGACTCCAGCCCGAGGTCGATGCCCCTGCGATCGGCCAGCGCCGCCAGGTGCTCCACGCAGCGCAGCGCCACGGCCGCGAGGTCGACCTCCTCCAGCCGCGTGTGCGCATCGCCGTGTTCGGCCTGGGCCAGCAGCAGCAGCTTGTTGGTCACGTCGACCAGCTGGCGGTTGCTGGTCTGCATGGCCAGCCACATCGCATCCATGTCGGCGCGGCGTGTGTCCCATTCGCCGCGGTGCTGCCGCGTGTAGCGCGCGAACTCGATCTGCGAAGCCTGCATGGCGAGCGGCGTTCGCAGCTGGTGCGCCGCGTCCGCGATGAAGCGGCGCTGCGCCTCGGAATGCGCCTTGAGCTGCGCAACGAAGCGGTTGATGGTGTCGGCCACGGGCCGCAGCTCGGTGTGCAGCGCCTGCGGATCGACCACGAGGTCGAGGTGCATCGGGTCGCGCTGCGCAAGCTGCTGGCTCAGCCGAACGATCGGGCGCAATTCGAGCGTCAGCGCCGCCACCGCGAGTGCAATGGCCAGCACCAGCGCGATCAGCAAATACTCCATCTACGGCCACCACAGCGTGCGCAGCATGTGGTCGCGGCTGCGCTCGGTCTTGCCCACGGCGATCGTGATGTCGCGCGCGCCCCCCGCCTCGTACATCGAGCGCGTGGTGACCACCGCGCGCAGCGGCCAGCCGGCGAACTGCGTGTCGTACCACTGCGCGCGGTCTGTGCCCTCGGGCTTGCGCACGGCAGGCAGCGGAAAGTCCGCCGAGCCGGCCAGCACCTCGCCGTCGGCGCCCATCACGCTGAGGAACACGTGGTCGCGCTCGGCCGACACGAACAGGCTCAGCGCCGATGGCGGAACGCTGGCTTTCACGTCGTCGTCTTCCCAGATCAGCCGGTCCGACAGCACCTTGGCCGACGACAGCAGGTCGTGGTCCTGCACGTAGTCGGCCACCTCCGCCGCATTGCGCCAGTTGAGCCAGCCGCAGATCGCGACGAACACCGACAACGGCAGCAGCAGCCACAGCGCGAGGCGCAGGCGCAGGCTGGCGCGCCTCATCGTCAGCCTTCCTGGCGCGTGCGCAGCAGGTAGCCCACGCCGCGCAGCGTGATGATGGTCGCCTGGCTCGCCTCGAGCTTCTTGCGCAGGCGGTGGATGTAGATGTCGACCGCGTCCGCGCTGGGTTCGTCGTCGAGGCCGAAGATGGCGTCGATCAGCGCCTGCTTCGACACCGTGCTGCCGGCCTTGAGCATCAGCGTCTCCAGCAGCGTGCGTTCGCGCGGCGGCAGCGACAGCTCCTCGCCGGCCAGCGTGAACTGCCGCGTCCGTAGGTCGTAGCGCAGGTCGCCGCAGGCGATGTCGTTGGCCTTGCCGGGCATCTGCCGGCGCACCAGCACCTTGATGCGCGCCACCAGTTCGCGGATCTCGAAGGGCTTCACCAGGTAGTCGTCGGCGCCGATCTCCAGGCACAGCACCTTCTGGTCGAGCGAGGCCGTCGCAGTGAGGATGATCACCGGCACCGCGTCGCCGCGTTCGCGCAGCCGGCGCAGCACGGCCTTGCCCGACATGCCCGGGCTGTTGAGGTCCAGCAGCACCACGTCGTAGCCGCCCTGCATCAGCAGGCGGTCGGCCGCCTCACCGTGGTCCACGTGGTCGACCACGAAATCCTGCTCCCGCAGCAGACTGGAAAGCCAGTGCGCGAGTTGCGGGTTGTCTTCGATGAGCAGCAGCTTCATGGGGGTCGGGGGTGGTGGCCGTGGATTCTAGGAAGCATCCACCGGCCCTAGGGATAACCATGACAAATCGCGCGGGCCGCCGAAAGCTGACCGAAAGAAGCCGCTTTCTAGACTGGCCCCGTCCCGCGACAGGTCTCAGCTGCACGCGGACTTCCAATTCGATTCCAACACGGAGAGACACCATGTCCGCATCCCGACGCACCCTGCTGGCCGCAGCCCTGTGCACCGCCCTCGCCGCCACAGCCCCGCTCGCGCAGGCCGCCGATGCGCCGATCACCATCATGGTGGGCGGCATCAACAAGATCATCTACCTGCCGGCCAAGCTCGCCGAGACGCTGGGCTACTTCAAGGAAGAGGGCCTGAACGTCGAGCTGCAGTCGCAGCCGGCTGGCGTCGACGCCGAGAATCAGATGATCGCCGGCGCCGTGCAGGGCGTGGTGGGCTTCTACGACCACACCATCGACCTGCAGAGCAAGGGCAAGGAGATCCAGGCCATCGCCGTGTTCTGCAAGGTGCCGGGCGAGGTCGAGCTGGTCTCGACCAAGGCCGCGGCCGCCGGCTTCAAGACCATGGCCGACGCCAAGGGCGGCAAGACGCTGGGCGTGACGGGCCTTGGCTCGTCCACCGACTTCCTCACGCGCTACCTGGCCGATCGTGCCGGCGTGGCCTCGAAGGAATACTCGCTGCTGCCCGTGGGCGCCGGCAACACCTTCATCGCGGCCATGAAGCAGGACCGCATCCAGGCCGGCATGACCACCGAGCCCACCGTGTCGCAGATGCTCAAGTCGGGCGACGCCAAGGTGCTGGTCGACCTGCGCACCGAGCCCGACACGGTGAAGGCGCTGGGCGGCCTCTACCCCGCGGCCAGCCTCTACGTGCAGAACACCTGGGCCGAGTCGCACAAGGCCGAGGCCACCAAGCTGGCGCGCGCCTTCGCACGCACCATGCAATACATCAGCACCCACAGCGCCGAGGACATCGCCGACAAGATGCCGCGCGACTACTACGGCAACGACAAGGCCCTGTACGTCGAGGCTCTGAAAGCCTCGCTGCCGATGTTCACCACCGACGCGAAGATGCCCGCCGGCGGCCCCGAGAACGTGCTGAAGGTGCTCGCCACCTACAAGCCGCTGGTCAAGAGCAAGAACATCGACCTGTCGAAGACCTACAGCAACGCCTACCTCTCGGCAGCGGCAGTGGCGGCGAAGTGACCATGCGCAACGGAACTCCCCCCAGCAGCAACGGCAACGGCCACGGCAGCACCGTGACCTCGGCCATCGACTTCAACGACGTGTCGCTGCGCTTCATCTCGCAGGACGGCAACGCCACCGTGGCGCTGCGCAACTTCAGCATGTCGGTGGCGCGCGGCGAGTTCGTCGCCATCGTCGGTCCCACGGGCTGCGGAAAGTCGACCACGCTGAACATGATCACCGGGCTGCTCAAGCCCACGGTGGGCGACGTGCGCGTGATGGGCCAGCCGGTGACCGGCATCGACCCGCGCATCGGCTTCGTGTTCCAGGCCGACGCGGTGTTCCCGTGGCGCAGCGTGGAAGACAACGTGGCCGCCGGCCCGATCTTCCGCGGCAAGCCGAAGAAGGAAGCCCTCGAACTCGCGAACGAGTGGATCCACCGCGTGGGCCTGGCCAAGTTCGGCAAGCACTACCCGCACCAGCTCTCGGGCGGCATGCGCAAGCGCGTGGCGCTGGCGCAGACCTTCATCAACAACCCCGAGATCCTGCTGATGGACGAGCCCTTCTCCGCGCTCGACATGCAGACCCGCACCCTGATGCAGGACGAGCTGCTGCAGCTGTGGTCGGGCAACGGCGGCAGTGTGGTGTTCGTCACGCACGATCTGGAAGAGGCGATTGCGCTGGCCGACCGCGTGTTCGTACTCTCGGCGCGCCCCGCCACGCTCAAGCGCGTCTACGAGATCGACCTGCCGCGCCCGCGCGTCATGTCCGAAGTGCGCTACGACCCGCAGTTCATCGAGCTGTCGCGGCACATCTGGGACGACCTGCGCGAAGAAGTGGTCATCCAGTGAACACCATGACGACAACAACGGCAACGAACACAATGACGCCCTCCTCCACCCCCACGGCGGCCGTGCTGCCCTCCTCGCTGAGCGACGCCGCGCTGGCGCGCGAATCCGAAATCGCGCAGGCGGCCATCCGCGGCCGGCGCCGCATGATCATCGCGCTGCGGCTGATCGTGCTGGTCGTCGCGCTCGGCGGCTGGGAAATCGCGGCCCGCCTGAAGTGGATCGACCCCTTCTTCTATTCGATGCCCTCGATGATCTACGACCAGCTCGTGGAGTGGATGCGCGACGGCACTTCGCAAGGCTCGCTGTGGATGCAGGTCGCGGTCACGCTGGAAGAAACGGTGATCGGCTTCCTGATCGGCTCGATCGCCGGCGTGCTGTGCGGCATCGTGCTCGGCCGCAACAAGCTGCTGTCGGATGTGTTCAGCCTCTACATCCAGATCGCCAACTCGATCCCGCGCGTGGTGCTGGGCTCGATCTTCGTGATCGCGCTGGGCCTGGGCATGGCCTCGAAGGTGGCGCTGGCGGTGGTGATGGTGTTCTTCGTGGTGTTCGGCAATGCCTTCCAGGGCGTGCGCGAGGCCGACAAGTACATGATCGCGAACGCGCAGATCCTGGGCGCCTCGCCGCGCCAGCTGACGATGTCGGTGGTGATTCCCTCGGCCATGTCGTGGATCCTGGCCAGCCTGCACGTGAGCTTCGGCTTTGCGCTGGTCGGTGCGGTGGTCGGCGAGTTCCTCGGCGCCAAGGAAGGCATCGGCCTGCTGATTTCCACCGCGCAGGGCGCCTTCAACGCCAGCGGCGTGTTCGCGGCGATGATCGTGCTCGCGGTGGTCGCGCTGGCGGCCGACTTCCTGCTGAGCTCGCTCGAGAAGCGCCTACTGAAGTGGCGGCCCGCGGCGTTCTGAGCACGCGACATCGAGCGAAACAACGGCGGGCATTGCCCGCCGTTTTTATTTCACCCCTTCAGAACCGGTAGGCACCGCTCAACCCGACCGTCCAGTTGCGACCCGGCGCCGGCTCGTAGTAGCGGCCGTTGCCTTCGTTGACGATCACCGAGCCCACGTAGCGCCGGTCGAACAGGTTGTCGATACGCGCGAAGGCGTTGAACTCCCAGCGCTCCCACTTCTTCAGGTAGCCCGCATACACCGCCGCTACGACATAGCCCGGCGCGCTCGCGGTGTTGACGTCGTTGGCCTGGATGCTGCCCAGCGCACGCATCTCGACGCCGGCGCGCCAGCCTTCGGGCGGCACCCACCCCAGCGACGCGAAAAGCGACTGCCGCGCGATGCCCGGAATTCGGTTGCCCGCCGCCACGGTGTTCGCTGCCGCGCATGGAGACGGCGAACAGAAGGCATCGCGGTAGGTCGCGTCCAGCCAGGTGTAGGCCAGCTGCGTGCGCCAGTGGTTCGCGGTCTCGTGCTGCCAGCCCAGCTCGAAGCCGTTGCGCTTCGTGCGGCCCGCGTTCTGGAAGGTGGCGCGGCCGCCGATGTTGGTGTCCGTCACGATCTCGTCGCGGGTGCGGGTCTGGAACAGCGCCGCCGTCAGCAGGCCGCCGGCAAGCCGCGCCTTGGCGCCGACCTCGATGCTGTCGTTGACCGACGGCCGCAGCGCGAAGTTGAGACCGCTCGCGCCGTTCGCACGGTAGGAAATCTCGTTCAGCGTCGGCGTCTCGAAGCCGCGTCCAATGGAACCGTACAACGCCAGGTCCTGCGTGGCCTGGTAGCGCAGCGAGGCCACCGGCAAGGTCTTGCTGTAGCGCGCGCTGCCGCTGTCGTCGCGGTTGGCCCCGACGATGTAGCGGTCCTGCGAGTTGAAGTGCACGCTGCTGCGGCGCACGCCGGCTTCGAGTGTCCAGCGATCGGCAAGGCGCCAGGTGGCTTGCGCGTAGGGGTCGAGGTTCCATGCCTCGTTGAGCTCGTTGCGCCGCAGCCGCCCCTGCACGCCGAGCACCGGCGCGGAAACCGGGCCGAGGTAGTTCTCGTAGCCTCGGCGCTTTTCGCGCAGGCTGTCATAGCCCAGGCCCGCCACCACCTCGAAGGGGCGGCCGGCCAGCGTGAACGCGCCGTTCCAGCGCAGGTCCACGCCGCCGTACTGCCGCGACAGGTCGATCACGCCTCCCGCATGCAGCGGGTTCTGCTGCGCCGACGGCGGGATCGACTGGAACTGCGTGGTCTTGCGCTGGCCGCCGTAGACCATGAGGCGCAGCCCCTGCGTGGCGTCGATGCGGTGTTCGTAGAGGAGGCCGACCTGCGTCTGCTCGACCGTCTTGCGGGTGTCGTACTGCGTCGCCAGCGGCGCGTTGCGCGGCGCCAGCGCGTACTGGTCGGCGGTGAGGCCCAATGGATCTTGCGCGTCGATGCGCACGCTGTTGAAGACCAGCGTGAGCCTGTCGCCGTTGTCGAGCGCGATACCGAGCTTGCCGTTGGCGATGTCGCGCCACGCGGCGCTGTGCTCGCGCCAGCCGTCGGTATGGAAGCGGCTCGCGTCGAGCAGGTAGTCGACCGCGCCCTGCGATCCGCTGACCTGCAGCGACTGCCGCCAGGTGCCGAAGCTGCCGCCCGCGAGCGAGTACGACAAACGGGGTGGGCCCTCCCCAGAGGCGGTGAAGGCCTGCACCACGCCGCCGGAAGAATTTCCGTACAGCGCCGAGAAGGGCCCGCGCAGGACCTCGATGCGGTCGAGCGAGCCGATGTCGATGTTCGAAGTCTGGCCCTGGCCGTCGGGCAGGGTCGCGGGAATGCCGTCCACGTACAGCCGCACGCCGCGCACGCCGAAGGTGGAGCGCGCGCCGAAGCCGCGGATGGACAGCTGCAGGTCCTGCGCATAGTTCATGCGGTTCTGCACCTGCAGGCCCGGCACCGCGCCGAGCCCCTCCGAAAGGTTGACCTGCAGGCGGCTGTCGCGCATCTCGTTGCCGTCGACGCGATCCACCGAACCGGGCACGTTGAAGGGCGCTATCTCGCCGCGAGGCGTGGACACGGTGATCTCGCGCAGGGTCGCAGCGCGGTCGTCAGGCTCCGGCTCCTGCTGGGCCTGCGCGGCCATCGGGGCTGTGAGCAGCAGGAGGCCGGCGGCGGCGGAAGCGACGGGCGCGATGTTCATCGCGCAGATTCTGCTTCGGCGCGCCGGCCGTGCGTGTCGCGGTGGCGCGACTCTCAGGGAAAACTAGGACTTGCCGGCCGGCGCCTTGCGCCAGCCGTACCAGGCGCACACCACGACAGGGATGCCCAGCGCGAACCAGGCGAGGACGTCGCCCAGCCCGCCGTCGCTGAAGAGCGCCGAGATCAGGCCGAAGACGGTGAGCAGGCCCAGCGTGATCGGCCAGCCCCACATGCGCCAGAAGCCGTGATGTTGATGATGTTGCTGCTGCTTCATGCCTGCGCCTTCATCGCCGGTGCCGGCTCCGGTTGCGCCGCGGTGCCGCCGGGCGCGTGCTGCTGCTCTTCATGCGCCCCGGCCTTCTTCGAAGCGGCCGGCACGGTGTTGCCCCGCTTGAGCCAGAGATACAGGCCGCTGCCCAGCACGATGATGGTCGCGATGTCGAGCAGCGCCCAGATGATCTGCATCGGCATGCCGCCGTAGTCGCCGAAGTGCAGCGGCTGCGACACCAGCAGCGCCCAGAGGTACCAGGGCAGCTTGGGCGACGCGGTCACCTCCGCCGTCTTGGCGTCCACCAGCACGGGCTGCAGGAGCTTCGAGGTGAAGGGCTCGCTGCCGCGCAGGAAGAAGGTCGTGTGGTGCGGGCTCGAGAACGATGTGCCCGGGAACGCGATGAACGACAGCTTCATGCCGGGGGCCGCCTGGAACGCGGCCTCCATCGAGCGCTGCACCGAGGCGCGCTCGTTCACCGCCACGACGGGCTCGTTCTTGTAGGGCGTCAGCAGCGCGCTGAGCTGGTCGTACTGCCAGTACTTGATGACCAGGTCGGCCCACGTGTTGATCATGCCGGTGGCGCCCACCACGAACACCCACACCAGCGTGACGATGCCCAGCAGGTTGTGCAGGTCGAGCCACTTCAGGCGCGGGCGCTTCTCGCGCCGCACCGTGCCGAAGTCGAGCTTGCGCATGAAGGGCGAATACAGCACCACGCCCGAGACGACGGCCACCAGCAGCAGCAGGCCCATGAAGCCGAGGAACAGCTTGCCCGGCAATCCCGCGAAGAGGTCGACGTGCAGCTTGAACATCACGTACATGAAGCCCTCGTCGAACTTCGGCTGCGCGAGCACCGCGCCCGTGCGCGCGTCGACCGCGACCGACTTGAAGTCGTCCGTGGGTTCCGGCGTGGGCGTGAGCGTGACGAACCACAGGCCGTCGTCGTCCTCGGGCTGCGAGGCGAACTGCACCACGCGGTCGGGGTGCTTCGCCTTCGCCACCTCGAGCACGCGGTCGAGGCTGATGTGCGGCGTGCCCGCCGGCATCTTCGGCGCCTCGACCTCGGTGCCCAGCAGGTGGCCGATCTCATGGTGAAAGATCAGCGGCAGGCCGGTGATGCAAAGCAGCAGCATGAACACCGTGCACACGAGGCTGCTCCACTTGTGCACCCAGGCCCAGGTCTTGATCTTTCGGCTGTTCATGTCGTGGCTGCTTTGTGTTCTGTTGGTGAAGGAGACGCTTCTTTCTAGAAGCGGTAGGTCGCGCTGGCGACGATGTTGCGGCGCGAGCCGTACCAGCAGTCGCCTCGCGACAGGCAGGTGCTGAAGTAGACCTTGTCCGTCACGTTGTTGATGTTGAGCGCATAGCGCCAGGCGGCGGTCTCGTAGGCGAACACGAGGTCGGCCAGCGCGACGCCCGGAATGCGCGGACCCACGCCCGACTGCATGTCGCGGAACGAACTCATCATGCGTACGCCGGCACCGGCCGAGAAGCCGTTCACGCCGCCGATCGAGAACCTGTACTTGGCCCAGACGCTCGCCTGGTGCTTCGGCAGGCCTTCGATGAGCGCGTCGGCGTCGGCGTAGTTGTAGTGGGCGATCAGGTCGAGGTTCGGGCCGATCGAGCCCTTGGCTTCCAGCTCGACGCCGCGGGTCCTGGTCTCGCCGAGCTGCGTGAACACCTTGGGCTGCGGTTCGGCGATCTGGTTCTTCTCGCGCAGGTCGTACACCGCGGCGCTGAAGGCCAGTGCGCGGTCCTTGGGCTCGTACTTCACGCCCGCTTCCCACTGCTCGCCGCGCAGCGGCTTGAAGATGCGCCCCTCGCGGGCCGACTGCGGCGTGAATGACTCGCTGTAGCTCAGGTACGGCGACCAGCCCGAAGGCGATGCGTACATCACGCCGAAGCGCTTGGTGGTGGCGCTGCTCGTGTCCGACTCGCTGCCCGCAGCGCTGGACACGGCCCTGTCGTGCCGCAGGCCCGCCACGAAGATCCAGTTGTCGAGCTTGATCTGGTCCTGCAGGTACAGGCCCGTCTGGCGCTGGCGGGTGCGCGGCCGCGCGTCGCGCACCGGCTCGTCGAGATGGCCGTAGACCGGCGCATAGACGTCGATGGTGTCGTAGGTCGTGCCGACCCAGACGTTCTCGCGCTGGCGCGCGAAGTCCGCGCCCACGAGCAGCGTGTGCTTCAGGGCGCCGGTCTGGAAGTGGCCCTCGAGGTGGTTGTCCATCGTCTGCGTGCGGTTGCGCGTGAGCGAGCTGTCGTAGTAGCGGCCCAGCACGCGCTTGAAGACCGGGTCGGTGGCGTCCCAGCTTGCGGCCCCCGCGAACGCGCCGCCGTAGTGGTAGCGGTTGTCGTTTTCGTTGCGTGCGTAGCGGAAGTTCTGGCGGAAGGTCCAGCTGTCGTCGATCTTGTGCTCGAACTGCCAGCCGAAAGTCCTGCGCTCGCTGTCGTAGTAGTCGCTCGGCTCGCCGATGAAGCGGCTGCTCGGCAGGCGCCCGTTCGGGTTCGGCAGCAGGGTGCCCTCCCACGGCAGGAACTGCGAGCTGCTGCCGCTCTTGTCCTTCTGCCAGAGGCCCTGCAGCGTGAGCGAGGTCATGGCGTTGGGCCGCCAGGTCAGCGAAGGCGCGATCACGCTGCGGTCGTCAGGTACGTAGTCGACCTGGGTGTCGGACTTGCGCTGCAAGGCGATCAACCGGTACGACAGGGAGCCGTCGGCATTCAGCGGACCGGTGAGGTCGGCCTGGATCTGCTTGCGGCCGAAGCTGCCGAACTGCACGCCCACCTCGCGCTGGGCTTCCTGCAGCGGTCGCTTGCTGACCATGTTGACCACGCCGGCGGCCGTGCCTGCGCCGAACAGCATGCCCGATGGGCCGCGCAGCACTTCGAGGCGCTCGAGCGTGTAGGGCTCGGTGCGGGTGGTGCTGGTGTAGTAGCCGTAGGCCTGGCGCAGTCCGTCGAGGTAGACGTCGGGGGTGGCGCCCCGTATCCGCATGGAGTCGGTGCGGGAGTCGAGCCCGTAGGCATCGGAACGAACACCGGCCGCGTAGTTCAGTGCGTCCTGCAGGTTGGTGGCGCCCTGGTCGACCATCTGGTCGCGCGTGACGACGGTCACGGACTGGGGCGTTTCCGACAGCGGCGTATCGGTCTTGGTGGCGGTGACCGCGTTCTTCGCGCGGTAGCCGATCACCGGCGTGGTCGCCGTCTCGGCCTCGGCACTCGCATCGACCCGCACTTCCGGCAGCGTGGCTGCATTCGTCGTCTGGGCCAGCACCTGGTGCTGCGTGTAGATCGCCAGACATCCCGCCAGCACCGTTACGGCCTTGCGCCGCGCCACCAACCTCTTCATTCTTGCCCTGCTCCTCGGAAATTATTAATAAGAACGATTCGCATTTTAAGCGTGACAAATTTCCGCTTCCCGGAATCACCGCCACCGATGAAGGGCGTTGCGTTGCGAAATTGCGTCTTCGGGCCGGAAGTGGACCGGCTACGATGCCGCCCGCACGCTCCCCGTGCGTTGGCAGCCTTCATGCTCAAGCTCATTGCCCTTCTGTTTCCCGCGCTGCGCGGTCCGGCTCTGCGGCTGACGGCCCTCCTGGCTGCCGTTGCGCTCACCGGCTGTGCCGGCCTTCCGCCGCGCACGCCCGAGCCGCCCACCCTGGCCATCGCGGCCTCGCCGGCCACCGAACTCGGCCGCGCGGCCATCAGCCTCAATTCCCCGCCGGACGGCCTGAGCAGCATGCGGCCGCTGATAGAGGCCTCCTTCGCGCTCGACGCGCGGCTGGAGCTGATGCGGCGCGCCAAGTCGTCGCTCGACATCCAGACCTACCAGCTCGGCAACGACAAGACCGGACGCCTGCTGCTGCGCGAAATGCGCAATGCCGCGCGGCGAGGCGTGCGCGTACGGCTGCTGCTCGACGACTTCTACACCGCCGGCATGGACCGCCTGCTGCTCGGCCTGGCCGCCGAGCCCAATGCCGAAGTGCGGCTCTTCAACCCCTTCGTGAATGCGCGCGACCACTCCTCGGGGCGCTGGCTGGAGTTCTTCACCGACTTCAGGCGGCTCAACCACCGCATGCACAACAAGCTGTTCGTGGCCGACGGCGCCATGGCCATCGCCGGCGGGCGCAACCTGGCGGACGAATACTTCCTGCGCAGCGAGAGCGCGAACTTCATCGATTTCGAACTGCTGCTGACCGGCCCGGTGGTGCCCGAGTCCGCCGCCATATTCGACACCTACTGGAACAGCGACGTGGTCTATCCCCTGCAGCGGGTGGCCAGCACCAGCCGCACGCCGCAGGCGCTGAAGGACGACTTCGAGCAGGCGACCTCCCCCGCCCACGCGCCGGCGCCCGACCCGCTGCCCATTACCGACGTGCTCGGCGACCTGCCGCTGGGCGCCCAGCTCGCCAACATCGACGAGGCCAAGTGGATGCGCGCCGAGGCGCATGCCTCCGCCGACAGTCCCAACAAGGCGCTGGGCGTCATGACGCATCCCACGCAGTCGCTGGCGCAGCGCTTTCACGAGATGCTGGCCACGGCCCAGTCGAACGTGGTGGTGATCTCGCCCTACTTCATCCCGGGCGACGAAGGCATGGAGCGCATCCGCATGGGCCGCGAGCACGGCGTGAACATCACGGTCATCACCAACTCGCTGGCCGACAGCGACGAGCCGCTGGTCAACATCAACTACAACCGCTACCGCGTCGACATGCTCAAGCTGGGCGTGAATCTGTACGAGGACAGCACGCAGCAGCTCAAGCGCAGCGACCAGTTCCGCACCCTGCTCAAGAAGGCGCGCGGCCGCCTGCACGCCAAGCTGGCGCTGGTCGACAGGCAGTGGGTGCTGCTCGGCTCCATGAACCTCGACCCGCGCTCCGCCCGGCTGAACACCGAGTTCGGCGTGCGCGTGCGCAGCTTCGACCTGACGCAGGCGCTGCTCTTCGCCTACCAGCTCGACGACATCGAGGGCGTCTACCGCGTCACGCTCAAGCCCGACGGCCAGAACGTGCAATGGGTGGGCACCGGCGACGTCAACAACGAGGTGCTCGACAGCGAGCCCGATTCCAGCATGCTGACGCGGCTGCAGCTGCTGCTGTTCTCGTGGTTCGTGCCGACGGACCAGCTCTAGCCTGCCGGCGGTTCAGAGCAACCGCTGCAACAGCCGATAGCCATCAGGCCAATCGCCAAGGCCGCTCGCGGCATTGATGTGCCCGCGCGCGCCCACCTCGACGAACTCGCTGCCCCACGCTCGTGCGCGCTCGTTCGCGTAGGCCGCGCTGCCATACGGATCGTCACTGCTGGCCACCACGATGCTCGGAAACGGCAGCCGGTCGGACGGCAGCGGCTCGAAGCCCAGCGCGGTGTCCGCCGGAAAGGCAGCCGCCTGAGGATCGGGGACCGCGACGAGCAAGGCGCCTCGGATCCGCGGCGTGCACCGCGCCGCCCAGTGCGCTACGGCCAGGCAGCCCAGGCTGTGCGCGACGACCACCAGATCGCTGCCCAGCCCACCTGCCTGCCGATCCAGCGCCGAGACCCATTCGTCGCAAACCGCGAGATCCCAGTCATCGACCTGCAGCCTGTGCCACTCCGGCCGGGCCGACTGCCAGATGCTCTGCCAATGCGCAGGGCCCGAATTGCCGTGTCCAGGCACGACAAAGACTGGATTCTCCATTCGCGATTCTCCCGTTGAGCGATGCGCTTCAGTCTATGAAGCGCGACCGCCCGGCCGGAAGGGCAAGGCATTCGAAGACGCGACCGGAAACCTTCAAGTCATCGGCGGCGTGGTCTGCTACACGGCCACCACCAGCTTGCCCGCCGCGCTGTTGCTCTCCATCTTCCTGTGGGCCTCGACGATCTCGTCGAAGCCGTACACATGGTCGATGGGTACGGCGAGCCTGCCCGCGCTCACGCCGTCCAGATAGCTCTGGAGCACCGAAGCCGGCAGGTCGGAAGCATCGCCGGAATACGCGCAAAGCCGCACGAGGTTCCTCAGGTAGCCGATTGGATAGAAGTCCTTGACCAGCCACTCGTTCGACAGCATTCCGGTGAAGCAGACGACGCCCCTGGGCCGCACCGCGCGCAAGGTGTCGGGCAGCGTAGGCGTGCCGACCAGTTCCAGTGCGAGATCCACGCCGCCCGGCACGATCTTGCGAACCTGCGAAGCCACGTCGCCGTCATCGACGATCACATGATCGACCCCGGCAGCCGTGAGCACCTCCCGCTTCCCGGGATTGCGCGTCGTCGAAAAGACCAAGAGGCCGCGCTGCCTGGCCAGAATGGCGGTGGCGAGGCCGACCGACGAAGTTCCACCTCGCACCAGGATCGACTGGCCCGGCTGCGCATCGAGCGCGTTGACCAGCGAGCCGTAGGCCGTCTGCAGCATCTCGGGCACCGCGCCGAGCGTGCTCCAGGGAAGCTCGCTCCTGAACGGAATCACCTGGCTTGCCGGCACGCAGGTGTACTCGGCATAGCCGCCGTCGTAGGTGCGCCCCATGTTCCCCATTACCGCAACCACTTGCTGATCGACCGCGAACTCGCCTCCGGGGCACGCGGCCACCTGCCCGCAAGCTTCGATGCCGAGCACGCGGGGGAAGGTCACGCCTTCCGCAAGCCCCAGCCGCGTATGAAGCTCCGACCGGTTGAGGCCGAAGGCGCGGACTCTGATGAGCACCTGCCCATCGAGCGGCACCGGCACGGGCAGCTCGCGATAGCGCAGCGCCTCGGGTGGGCCGGGCGCGTCCAGCACGATGGCCCGCATGGTCCTGTTGGCGGATTCGCTCATGGTGTTCTCCAGCAGTGGTGTGATGGGTGCCGGCGCGTTGCCGCGCCGCGCATCCTGAAAAGATATCGGCAGTCGCCGGCCATCATCCGGGCTGCCGCGCTTTGCCACAAGGCGTTCCGCCTCCGTTTCGCGGCGCCCGACTCAGTCGAGCGCAAAGACCCTGCGATAGGTCTGCACCTGGCGGTCCGCGCCCGCCCGCATTCCAAGTGCCAGCTCCATGCCCGTCGCACCCGCGCGCGCAGGCGACACCGCAGGCAGCTGGCGCCAGCCCGCGCCGGGCTCCCACGCCCGGAGTTCGAAGGTGGTGACATCGTCCAGCAGCGCCACGCGATCGGCCATGTCGGGCGGCGGCAAAGGAAAGGACGCCGCCGCCGGCCCCGCCGCACGATAGAGAACGCCGCCGCGCTGCCACCACTGCACCCGCTGCCAGTGGCCCGGCGCGGCGGGCGCCGCCCGCACGATCTCCATGAAGAACGGCAGCTCGGCCTGCCTGCGCACCTGCAGCGCAGCCGGCAACAGCCCGCTCGCCGCCGCACCGCCCGGTGGCTGCCATGGAAGCTCGGTGGTCGCGCGTTGGGAAAGGTCGCGCTCCAGCTGGTCGAGCGCACGCAGCAGCCTTGCGACTTCTTCGGTGCGGCGCTCCAGCGCGCTGTTGGCGCGGCTCACGCTGTCGAGGCCACGCCATGCCATCAGGCTCAGCACAGCCATGATGGTGATGGCGATCATCACCTCGATCAGCGTGAAGCCGGCATGCCCGCGCGCTCGCGTCATTTGCCCGCTCCGTCCTGCACGCGCGTGCGCAGCGAAGCCAGGCGCCGCTCGCCGTCTTCCGCAAGGTAGACATCCACCGTCACTGTGCGCAGCCCGTCGACGGCGATGCCGGCTTCCGTGCGGCACATCAGGCGCAGGCCACCTTGCGGGCAGGCACTGCGCACCACGCCCGGCGCGGCCGCCCCTTGGCCGATGCGCAACTCCGCCAGGCGGTTCTCGGCGGACAGCATGGCCAGCGACTGCTGCTCCAGCAGCCCGAGGTTGGTGATGGTCAGGCTCGAAGCCCGCACGATCGCCGCCAGCGCGATGCTGACGATGGCCAGCGCGATCAGCACCTCGATCAGCGTGAAGCCCGCCTCTCGCAGGCGCGGTTCGTTCATGCGTCGCCTACTTCACTTCGTAGCCGCCCGCGGCATCGCGCAGCACGGCCACCGAGGCACCGTCACGGCGCAGCTCGAGCCGCCATGCCGCGCCAATGGGCTCGGAGGTCAGCACGATGGGCCGTGCCGGCGTTACCTCCACCGGACCCGCTCGCCATTGGCGTGGGCGCAGCTCGTCGTCTCGCGCGAAGGTGTCGAGAGTGCCGAGCGTGGATACCGTGGGAATGCTGCTGCCGGGCGCGGCCTGCCAGGTGCCGCGCGCGAAGCGATAACCGTCGGCATCGGCCTGCCATGCGATGACGCGACCGTCGATGCGTACCTCGTTCTGCGCCACCGCCAGCCGCAGCGCCAGCTCGCGCGCGTCGCGCCGCAGTTCCTGCGCCGGATCGGGCGCGACGGCAAGACTGATCGCCGCTGTCGCGATGCCGACGATGACCATCACGATCATCAGCTCGATCAGCGAGAAGCCGCTCTCTTCCGCGCGCCGGGTTCGCCGCGACATGCACGCATTCATCTTGCAGCGCCCACTTGCTGATGGTGTTGATGGATGGAAGAAGAAGCCCCGGCCGATGCTAGGCATCGCGTGTGATACCGCAATGAACCCGCTGACACGAAACCCCAACGACAGCGTGATAGACAGAGCGTCCTGCGCCCGCCACAGCGGCAATCAACCGGAAAGCACCGATGACCGAGCCCATGAAACCATCCATCCGATACGCCGTTCATGCCACGGGCCTGCTGCTTGTCGTGGCGGGGGTGGGGACCTGGACGCGCCTGCTGTCCGCACCCGTTCCCGCCGTGCTGCCGCCACCGGTGCAAACCGCGCAGGCAGACCCGGCGGCCGATGCACTCGCAGCCTGGTTCGGACCCGGTGAGGTCCGCGCGAACATCGCGGTCAAGGGATTGATCAGAGCCGGTGCGCACGGCGTTGCCGTGCTGTCGGTGAACGATGCGGCGCCCCGGCCCTACCGGCAGGGCGAGTCGCTCGGCAAATCGCTCACGCTGACCGCGATCGAGGCCAATGCGGTTGTGATCGACAAGGCCGGCACGTCCTTGCGCATCGCCGCGCCGATGCTGCCGCAGCCGGCCACGCCCGGCATCGTCGCGGCGCGATAGCCGCATGCGCTAGCGCGCCGCCTCGCGCGGCCGCGCCTCCGGAACGACCGCGGCGCAGGCCCAGGTCGACAGCGCATGCAGCAGACCGCGGTTGACTCTGAAATCGCCATCGCCGGATTCCGGCAGGAATGTGTTCGAGAGGCAGCGCGTGATCACGCGCGCCACGCGCGGATCGGCGCCCACCGCGTTCAGGTCGCGCGTGAACTCGACGCGGCCGGGCAGCTCGTCGGCGAACTTCTCGAAGCCCACGAACCAGCGGAACAGCATGTTGTAGGTGAGGCTCTCGTGCACCTTCTCGCCGTCTTCCAGCGAGTAGACGATCTGCAGCACCAGGCTGCGCAGCAGCGTCGATGCGCCGATCCTGCCGCCGTGCTCGCGCTCCAGGTCGGCCAGCAGCGCGCGCTCGTAGCGCAGCGCGTCTTCCACCAGGTCGTGCAGCGCCACGAGCGGATGGCCCTCGGGCACCAGGGCGCGCAGGTTGTCGGCCTGCACCCAGGCCTGGTGGCTCACGATCCAGACCCATGGCGATCCGTAGCGGTTGACCGCCACGGGGCCCTCTCGCGCCTGCTCCACGATCTTCGAGAGCTTCGCATCCAGCTCCTGCATGGTGACCCGCATGGGTGTCGTCCACTTCATCACCTGTTTCCTCCAGTTCCCGAATGACTATGCAACAGGGTGCGTGACGGCTGCGCGAGCGGATCAGTCTTCTTCCGCATGGCAGGAGGCAACGCACCCGCCAAGGGCTCAGCGCAGGACGCCAAGGGCCTGCCTGAGCGTGGTGTCCACCCTGCGTACCGAAACGCCATGGCGCCTTGCAACCTCCTGGCGCGACATCTCGTGCAGGCGCAAGGCCAGCAGCACCGAGCGATGGCCGCGCGGCAGGCTCTGCATGGCGCGGTCCACCGCCGCCACTTCCGAGCGCGCCTCCGCGATCAGCTCGGGGCCGGGCTGCAGGTCGGCGATGACGTCGATGTCGGCATCGTCCTCGGTCGCTCCTCCCGGCCAGCGCTTGCGCGAGCGCAGGCTGTCCATCGCGAGGTTGCAGGCCACGCGGTAGACATACGCGTCGGGGTTCGCCGGCGCTTCCTGCGGCCGCTTCTCGCCCAGGCGCAGCCAGGCGTCGTGCAGGCATTCGCTCGCGAAGTCCGCGCACCCCAGATACCGCTCGAGGCGCCGGTGCAGCTGCGCGTAGTGCGTCGCCAGGTGCGCCTGCAGGTCGACCACCGGCGCGGCCGGCTTCGGCGCCGGCATGACGACGCACTCGTCGCGCAGATGCCAGCCGGGTTGGAACAGCATGGAGAACCGGTCCGGCGCGCGGCCGATGGCCTGGGTTTCTGGAGTCATGATGGGCTTCGCTGAACGCCCGGCCATGCCGCGAGCCGGGATCGCCGGCTGCTGCGGAAATGGCCAAGCCTTGAAACAAGGAATGAGGGAACGACGGGGCGCAGGTCAACGTTGCAGGTTGGCGCGCTCCTCGTCCGTCAGTTGCCGGCTGGCCGACGGCGGCAGCTGGCCGCCGCCACCCAGCACGCGGATCACGCTGCGCGGGTTGTAGCTGGCCTGCACGCCCTTCCTTGCGTCGGATGCATCGCCGCCGTCGCTGCTGCTGCTGTTGCTGCCGCCGCTGGCCGGCTCGTTGCCGAAGCCAAGCACCCGCACGGTGAACACAGAGGGCAGCGCCTGCCGCGCCGCGGCGCGATCGCGCTGCAGCGCCTCCTGCGCAGCCACGCCGGCCTGCGAGGCCGCGGCGCTCGCGTTGGTGAGCGCGCTCACGTTCACCGATGCCACCGCCGGCAGGCCGGCCGATTCGCCCTTGACCTGGATATTGGCCGCGTTCACCACCTGCAGCGCGGCGAAGTTGACGCTGCCCGACACCCGGATGCCCGCCTCGCCCGCGTCGATGGTGCCCAGCGGCGCGATCAGGTCGACGTCGCCCGGCGGCACTTCCGGAATCGGCGCCAGCGTGGCGATGCCGGCGCCCGAGCTCGGCGCCTGCGGGGAGATCTCGACATTGCCCACGTTGTCGTACACCAGCTTCGGCGGCGTGAACAGCACCGTGGTCTTCGAGCCCCGGCCGGCGTTGATGTCGCCCTTCTCCGACCAGGCGAGGATGCCGCCGCCGAAGGTCGTCATGATGCGCGACAGCCCCAGCAGCAGGCTGCCTTCGCTGAAGAGGCGGATGTCGCCCTGCCCCTGCGTCATCACGCCCGAGGTGGCCGGCGGCACCGCGCCCTGCACGCCAAGGATGATCTGTCCGCCCGGCGCCATCATTTCGATGTCGCCGCCGAAACTGGTGCGCACGCCCGAGCCGCCGAACATCGTGATGTCACCGCTGCGCGCGATCTCGCGGCCGGCTGCGTCGCGGTCGGGGAAGAGCGTGGCGATCATCTCGCGCCCTCGCAGGTACGAGCCCTTGCGGCTGCTCGCGGCGTCGTTGTATTCGCGGCCGCCGGCGCGCAGTTCGGCGTAGTAGACCTGCCGCAGGAAGATGCGCTGCTGCTCGGGCGCGAGTGCGTCGAAGTAGGCCAGTGCCTGCGCGGTGCCGCCGGCTGCGAAGCCGTAGCGGTCCTTCAGCCATGCGGCGAGCTCGACCTCGTATGTCTTCGCGGCCTTGCCCGGCTGATTGGCCAGCGGCGTCGCGGCATCGGCGCGGTTCGAGGGGTCGAGGTAGCGGGTGCGGATGGCGGACATGTCCAGGCCGTTCGCGCCGGCAGGGCCGCCGACGCCGGCCATCATCGCGATCGATGCGCCCGGGCGCTTGTCGCCCGGCACGACCGGGCCCGTCGAGGTGATGCCGCCGCGATCCTCCTGCAGCAGGTTGCGCCCGGCCGTGACCTCCAGCGTGCCGGGGCCGGCGACGTCGAAGTTGGCATAGAGGATGTCGCGGCCGGCGGAGACGATGGAAACGTCGGTGGTTGCCGTGCACGACGAGGTTGCCGCGCAGTGTTGTGGAGCCTCCGAAGTCGCTGTTGCCCGGCGTCGGGGTGCCGGGCGCGTCGCCCGTGTTCACGATGTCGCGACCGGCCTTGATCCAGGTCGGTCCGGCGCCGTTGAACCAGGTCCGCGCGCCGCTGTTCAGGCTCACGGTCTCCCCTGTCTTGAGCCCCACGATGTCGCCGCCGGCCGCGTAGAAGCGGATGGGCTGCGCGTCGGCGGCGCGGTCCAGCCGGAACTCCGCGCTGTTCGGCCCGAAGGCGAAAAGCGAAGGCCCCTTGAATGCCTTGCCGGTCACCGCGCCCCCGTCACCGGAGGCGTTGGTCACCAGCACATCGCCCTGCCCGTTCTCCCGGCCCACGAATGCGGGATTGAACGGCGTGGGCAGCGGCACGCCCGCACCGGACATGGTCATCGAAGACTGGCCGGCATAGATCGAACCACCGGCGAGCACTTCGAGCTCGCCTCTCGGCGAGGGCGCCAGCGTCAAGCCGTAGTTCAGGAATTCGGGATTGGTGTACTGCACCGCCGCGTTGCCGTAGTAGAGGCTGCCCGTCAGGGCCGCGGCCCGGAAGATCGAGGGGTAGACGGTCCACGCGTCATAGGACGCCAGGGACAACGGCTCTGTGCCTCGTATGGCGGCCATGCCCGGTGTCAGGTGGCCACCCGCCGACGTCAGGTTGATCGCACTGCGCTGGGTCCAGAGGCTGAACCAGCCCTCGCCGCCTCCGCCGTAGTCAATTCCATTGAAGGAGAAGGCCGAACTGTTCGGCGTGTAGCTGCGCCCAGGGTCGGCCGCGGTGCCCAGCGCCAGGTCGCCGAGTGTCTGCACGTAGATCGCGGTGTCGCCCGGTATGAGGCTGATGCCCCCGCGGACGTCGGCACGGGTCGCGGTGAACGGATCGATGCCGCGTGTGTCGATGGAATCCACCCCGTACAGCCGGCCCAGGCTGCCGATCGACGCCGCGCGCACCTGAGTGGCGCCACGCAGGTTGGTGACCGTGCCTGTGAGCGACAGCTTTTCGAGGGAGGAGCCTTCGGTGAGCGCGTGGTTGGGATTGAGCGCGCCCACGATGCGCATGTCGATGTCGCCACCGCCCGTGAGCGCGAGCGAGCCATCGGCACCGACCCGGCCCGTGCTGCCGACCGCGACCACCAGGGCTTCGCTGCGCTCCGCCGCATTCTTGCCCGACGACAGGGTGCCGCGCCGGTCGATCGTTCCGGCGCTGGCGCCCGCGCGCACCACCACGTTGCCGCCGCCCAGCGCACCGATGCCGGTGAACCCGGCCATGGCAGGCGCCGTGGCGTCGTTCGCCGTGTAGGCACCGAAATTGATCCACCAGGCAGTCGGAATCGCCGTACCGACGGCAGCCGTGCCGGAGCCCTGCCGCCACAGCCAGTTGCCGGGCAGCGCGCTGTTGGCCGCGAGATCTCCCACGAGCCTGCCGCCTGCGGACACCAGCACGTTGCCGCCCTGCTCGGGATACCAGGCACGATAGGCCGCGAGGGTGTCGGCGTACTCGGGCAGATCGGACTGGGGGCCGATCACCGTCCCGTCGGGGCCCTTGCCGCGTGCGCGGGTGTAGGCCGCATCGACGTCCGTCGCCGTGCCGGCGGTGTAGATGCCGAAGAGCGAATCCATCCGGATGTCGCCCGCGGCGATCAGCGAGAGGTCGCCAGTGCCGGTACGCAGCACGCTGAAGGCGGTGGGGAACGCATTGCCGCCGACTCCGTCCAGCGAAGGGTTCACCACATAGTGCGTGTCGGCCAGGCGGATCGCACCGGTCGAGGCCGGGTTCAGCGCGCGCCGATCCGCCGCCGCGAGGTCGGCGCCCGCCACCAGCTTCATGTCCCACGAGGTGGCACCCGCGCCCAGCATCGGCGCAACGGCCCAGTTGCGCCCCTGCGTGTCGTTCACCACGGGTCGCAGATTGACCGGCAGGCCATCCAGCAATTGCACCGTGGTCATCGACGGGATGAGCGAGCCCCGCTTCAGTTCGACCTGCTCGGTCGTGGACATCGCCACCGGCATGGGCACGCCCTTGGGCCATGTCAACGCTTCCACGTAGGCTTCGGAGCGCAGGGCCGTGCCGGCGCCCAGCCGCATGCCGGGCTCGAGCGCCACGGCCGCCTGCAGCACCGTACCGGCGGCATAGGCCACTGACCCGTCGGCGTTGTAGATGTTCGCCGCCACCACCGTGCCCGCCGCCAGGTTCATGCCGGCCGTGAGCACCGCATCCGCCGGCAGCAGCGTGCCGGCGGGCAAGGGCATGCCGCCGTCGGTCACCACGGTCACGGGGTAGTTGAGGACCGCACCCGCCCGGAAGATCGTGCCGGACTCGAGCTTCACGCCGTCGATCGGCACCACGATGTCACCGCCGAAGTTGCTGGTGCCGGTGGTCAGCACCCAGGAGCTGTCGCCGGGCGTGGCCGAGGGGGGCGCGAAACCGTCGTTGATGCTGCCGTTGATGTTGAGGTTGCCCGCGGCACGGATCGCCAGCCGGCCCGGCTCGCCGAAGCCGCGACGCGCGGGATCGCCGCGGTTGGCATCGGGGCCGTAGCGGTAGCCCGAGAAATCCAGGTCACCGTCCACCGTGAGATCGCCATGCGGATTGGCCAGCTTGTCGCTGACGATCTCCACGCCGGGGCGCAGGTGATAGCGCCCCAGCCCGGCGAGCCGGCTGCCGAGCGCCGCATTGCCCTGCGCCGCATCGATGAAAGCCTGGCTGTCGCCGTCGATCCGGTCGAGATAGGCCTGCGTGATGAGCTGCGGCCGGTAGCCCGACACATCCGGCAGGTCGGCCAGCGGTGCATCGTCGTAGCGGCGGAACGCATTGACCGCCACGCTCTTCGCGCCCAGCACCTGCGGCGTGCCGTTGACCGTGACAGCCACGTCGTCGGTGCCGACGCGCGGCGCATTGAGGTCGAGCGTGCCGCGCGCGCGGCCGTCGTTGCGGCCCGGCCCGGTGCCAGGGGCCACATCGGTGCCGGCGCGCAGGTCGATGCGCGCACTGCCACCGAGCGTGAGCATGCCCTCGCTGCTGCTCAGGTCGACCACGGCGCGGTTCGGGCTGTCGATGATCTTGCCGTAGCTGTCCACGCGCAGGCCGGTGCCATGCGCATCGAGCGTGCCGTTGACCGTGAGGTCGCCCCTGGCCGCGAGGCGGATCGATCCGACCTGGTAGCCGCTCGCATCGATGCGGCCATCGACGCGCAGGCTGCCTCCGTCGAGCGCGATCGACACCTCGCGCGCCTTCACGCCGTCGCCCACGACGAGGTCGCCCTGCTTGACCTGGAAGCGGCGCGCGCCGAACACGGCGCCTTCGTTGAGGCGGTTGTTCAGACCCGCGAAGTCGCCGAGGGTCTGCGCGCGCACCGTGAGTTCGGCTGCGTCGTAGGGCTCGACCGTGCCGCCGGCATCGTAGTTGCCGCTGCTGGCGCCGCGGATCGCGCCGGCCAGCTCCACATGGCCGGCATCCGCGCCGAGCGCCGTGGCTTCGATCGTGCCGCCGCGGTTGAAGCGTGCCGAGACATCGATGAGCGAGCCGGCTGCCTGCGTGATGCTGCCCTTCTCGCTCGACAGCACGAAGTCGCCGCCCCAGCTGAACTTGTCGACGTCGAACAGCGACACCTTGCGCCCGGACAGGTCGATGCGGGAGGTTCCGCCCAGCGCCACGTCGCCGGTGGCCGACAGCACCAGCCGGCCCGAAGGCAGCACGATGTTGCCGTCCACGCCGATGCTGCTGCCCTTCAGTTCCAGCGTCGCACCGAGCGCATCGCTCGATGCGCCTGGTCCCTCCGCGGTTGCCACGTTGATCGCGCCACCGGCGGTGATGCGCGTCTTCGAGGCGGCCTGGCCGGTCAGCACCGGCGCCGCGATGCGCAGGTTGCCGCCCTCGTATGCATAGCCCTCGCCGGGCGTGTACTCTCCCTGGCGCCGGTACACGGCGAGCGTGTTGCTGCCGCTGGACGTGACGCGCTCGGACGCCGTCAGCTTCACATTGCCGAAGCCCAGTGCGATGCGCGCGTCCGTGGTGAGGCCGGTGGGCTGCGCATAGGGGCCCGGGCCGAGCACGATCGAGCGTGCGGCAATGTCGAGCGTGCCGTCGCCCAGGTGCTCGGCCATGGCCGCGCCCGGTGCCGCCGTGGAGCCTGCCCACACGAACTCCCCCGCGCGGATCGCGGCCACGTCACCGGCCGCGCCGTAGCCGTAGATGGCGGGCGTGCCGAGCACCAGCCTCTGGAGGCTCGAAGCGTCGAGCTTCACCGCGCCGAAGACGTTGACGGCATCGCGCGCATTGAGCGTCAGCGTTTCGAGGGCCGGTGCGCCGATGGCGTTGTTGCCCGCCAGCAGCTGGTCCAGTTTCCCCTGGTTCAGCACAAGCCCCCGTGGCAGCCGGCCGTTGGCATCCGCATTCGCTAGGCTCGCGTCCTCGCCGAGGTTGACCGAGGCCAGCGCGAGCGACAGGTTTCGCGTGCCGTAGGAGACCTTCGGCGTCAGCACCAGCGAGCCACCTGTGGCGATTGCCAGCGTCCCTTCGGACACCAGGCGCGTCGTTCCGTCGCAGGCTTCGCTCGCGCAACTGCCGATGTCGATGGCGACCGTGCTGGTCGGCCCATTCAGGGGGCGCCCCAGCTGCAGGTTCAGCCAGCCGTTGGAAAGCGCCACCACGCCGATGCCCGTGAACAGGTAGCCCTTGCGCGAATCGAAGCCGCCGCTGCCCTTCCCGATCGTGCTGATCGATGCGCCTTCCTCGATGACGATGCTGCGGTCGCCGTCGAACCCCGGGCTGCTCGCGAGGATGACGTCGCCGGCCGACAGGCTGGCTCCGCTGCGCAGCACCAGGTTGCCGTCGCCGACGATCTCGGCGAGGTAGCCGGTATTCCCGTAGCCCGTGACGATGGCTCCATTGAGCACGAGCCTGGGCGCCTGGAGCTTGTTCAGCTCGTCGGCATGGACGGAGGCTCCCACGAGGCCATCCGTGGCGGCCTGCCCCGTCGCCAGCACCTCCGCGAGGTTGCGGACGTTGACCGTGCCGTCATAGCCCTGCGTGCCGGGCTGGGCACCCAGGCGCAGCTTGCCGTCGAACGTCAGGCCGGTGCGTTCGGTATCCGTCTCGGCCGGCTTCACGAGCGAGATGTCGAGCGTCTTCGCGTCCGAGGTGAGCATGCCGCGCAGGTAGCCGCGGCGCGCTGCATCCGCCAGCACGAAGGCGTTGTAGTCGGTCTCGTTGTAGCCGGAGTGCTTGCGCACCTGGCCGCCCGGCGTGACGATGATCTGGCTCGGCAGCGACTCGCGGATCGAGGTGTTGGCCACGCTCAGCTGCCCCGCCATGCGGTAGGAGCCACCGATGTTGCTGACGCCCGGAATGCCGAGGCGATCCACGGTGCCGATCTCGACCCGGAATGCGCCGGGCAGCAAGGCATAGTTGGACGGCATCAGCGTGTAGGTGCCGGCAGGCAGGCCCGGCACACCCGCCGGCACGGTGACCTGCTGGCCGATGCCAGGCGTGCCGAAGCCCGCCTCGGGCGCCACCGGCGCATAGCCCGCCGAGTAGCCGGGAACGATCGCGTAGACCGTGTTCTTCGCGCTGCTGAAGCTGTTGACGGGATTGGCATTGGCCAGCGGCGTCTTCAGGATGTCGACCGAACCGCTGCGGCCTGCGACGAAGCCGGCTCCCGCGAGCGTGCCGCCGCCCGACAGGTCGAGCACAGCGTCGGCCTGAACGTCGACGTGGCTGCCCTTGAGGCCGATGCCGCGGCCGACGGTAAGACCTCCGGAGGCCAGGCCGCCGACGCCATCCAGCTTCACGGGCTGGCCGTTGTACGTGTAGCCCAGGCCGTCTGTCGTGCCGCCGTAGGGCATCACCAGGCCGGCACCGCTCACCGAAGTGAGGCTGCCCGCAAGCAGGTCCACATGCGTGGCCGTCGCGCCGTCCGCGTGCGAGCCCAGGATGATCCGGCCCAGCGGCGCGCGCACGACGCCCCCCTGCTCGATGGTCTCGGCACCGAGGACGAGGCTGCCGAAGGCCGAGTAGGGCATGGCCGGATCGGCGTCGCCCTGGCGGTGGATGGCCAGCACGCTGCCGCTCGCATAGTTGTACGGAAGGCTCGTTTCCGGGTTGACGCCCGCAACGGGAAAGCCGGCCACGATCTGGGCATTGGCGCCGGTCGCCGGATAGATCTGCGCGGCAGTCAGCGTCATGCTGCCCGGCGTCGAGAGTTCGGTGGTGGTATCGCCGCTGAGACCGCGCGACGGCAATCCGCCGAGCAGGCGGATGTCGCCTTCGCTGGCAAGGTCCACCTTCGCGAAGGCACGCCGGTCGACGTTGTAGATGCCGACACCGAGATCGACGTCCGCATGAACGCCGAAGCCGACACGGTCGCGCACGTCGATCAGGTCGGCGTGCACCGAGAAGCTGCCGCCACTCTCCTGGAGCGACGCGCCGTTGGCCCAGTTGGCGGCGGGCAGCACGATGCCGCTGCCGTCGCGGCCGGGAAGGCGCGTCACGCCCGCCAGGCGCACGTAGGGCGAGGACAGGCTCACTGTCGAGCCGGCCGGGGCGGTCGCGCCCTGCGCGTAGGTGCCTGCGTACAGGCGCAGGCTCTGGTTCATGTGCAGCGCGACATCGCCGTCGAAACTCATCGGCCCATGCACAAGCAGCGACAGGTTGTCGAAGCCGCCTGCCTCGATGCGATCGACACCGATGCGCGCGCTGCCGGTGCGCAGCATGTTCCTGGCCGCAGCTCGCGTCTGCGCCGCGGCCAACGGGCTGTCGCCCTGCACCTGCGCCACCGTCAGTTCCCGGTGACGCAGCAGGTCGCCGCGGGTCACCCCCCGGTCGTAGGTCGCCGAGTCCAGGGCCACTGCGAGCGTGCCACCCGCGGCACCGGCGCCACCGGAAGCCGCGCGGAGCGTGCCGTCCAGATACAGGCCCTGGTTGGACTTGAGCACGATGGAGCCGCCCTTGCTCGCCACCGTCGTCCCTGCCGGCAGGCCGGCGCCCTGGTCGAGCACGGCGCTGGTGCCCGATGCATCGAGCAGCGCGCCCGGCCGGATCACGACGAAGGAATCGGGCACGCTGGCCTCGCCCGTCTGCTCCCAGTCCAGCGCGCCGCCGATGGCGATCGTGCCGCCATCGACGACACGTCCATACGCACGGCCGCTGTTGTCGCGCGCCACCGCCGCGCGCGCGGCAACGTCGAGCACCGCGTGATCGCCGAGCCAGACCAGGCCGGCTCGCGTCGGTTCTCCCGTACCGTCGATGGCGATCGTGCCGCCCGATGCGGTGAGCGTGCCGTCGACCGCGACGTCACGGCCTTTCAGCGCAATCGACTGGCCCGGATCGACCGTGATCGACGCGCCCTGCCGGACATCGATCAGGCCACTGACCAAGGCAGTGCCGCTGCCGGTCGATCGCAGTGCCACGCTCGCACCGCCGCGCTGCGTGAGCACGGCCTTCATCGGGTCCTCCGTCCACAGCGGCGGCGTCCACAGCTCCAGCGCGCTGGCCGGCTGCACACCGGAGGCGAAGTTCCTCGACGTATCGGTGAAACGGTAGACCGGCATCTTCACGTCCAGCCCGACGCCGTCCGCAACGACCACGCCCATGTGGCCGTCGACGTCGTAGCGCGCGAAGCCCGACTGGAAGATGCGGGGGTCGAGCGCCACATTGGCACTGGTGCCCACCGGTTGCGTGAACACCGCGCCGGCCGCGATCCTCGTGCCGCTCTTGATCGTGAAGTCGGCAGGGGCGATACGGCCTGCAGTCACGGTCGCGGTCTCGGCGATGATGGCGAACCCGTTCGGGAACACGTTCGCCGGCACGATGTAGCCCCGGGGGAAATTGTTGTTGATGATGCTGATGCGCGTCACCTTCGCGCCTGCCGGTATCGTGTCGCTTTTCTTTCCGTCGGGATCGTTCGCCGTCCAGCCCCTGAAGGTCTGCGACCTGCCGTTGACGATGGCGGTCACGGAATACAGGCCGGAGGCGCCAAGCGCATCCGGCAACTTCCAGTCCGCCGCGAGCGTGACGGCGTTGGCATTGGCATCGAAGAGCGGAACCGACGACACGGCTTCGCCCGGCAGTGCACGCGTACGCTGGTAGCTGTAGTCCACCGGCAGGATGTCGCCCGCGCGAACCCGGTAGTCCTGCAGCAGGATCGCATCGGTCAGCGCCGCCCGGCCGGCTTCGAGCACGCCCGTGCCCACGTTCTTGCCGCCGACGATGATCCCGGTACCCGAGGCGAGCCGCAGCACACCGCCGCCATTGACGCCATAGCCGCGGATCTCTCCATCGACGTTCAGCAGTGCGTGGCTGTTCGGATCCGCCGGCTGGATGTCCGCGAACAGCGTCACGTCGCCGCCTCGCCCGCCGCGCGTCTTGCCGTCGGCCAGTACCGCGCCGCCCGAAGAAACGTCGATCAGCGCACCGGCCGAAAGCGTCACGGCACCCGAGCTGCGGATGTCCACGCTGCCGCCGTCGAGATACGGCAAGCCGAGCGCATTGCCGGCGTCGAGCTGAAGGTTGCTCCACAGGCCGCGCGCGTCGAGCTTCACGTCCCTGGCCACGACCACTTCCACCGTCGCGCCTTCGGGCACGGCCATCGGGCCGTCCTTGATGCCCTCGGGCGTCATGCGGTTCAGCACATTGCCCAGCACGATGCTGCCGCCGCGTGCCGTGAGGTCGGCATCGACCGTGACCTGCGTCGCGTGCAGCCGGATGCGACCGCCCGGCACCACCGACAGCGCGCTCTCCGCCTTCACGCTCCTGTTCGCCAGCGCCGTGATCTCGCCCAGGCCGAAGCTGTTGAGCCGTTCGCTGTCGACGTAGAGCGTCTCCCTGCGTTCGGGCGGCAACGGCGTCTCGGGCGAGAGTCCCGCGCCGATGTCCGGCTGCGCGGTGCCGAAGACCACGCGCTCGAAGGTCGGCACCAGCTGGCGGAACACGCCGACAGGCCCCAGTGCCGCATTGGGGTTGTAGCCGGTGACGTAGTTGCCGAGGATCAGCTGCGCCGCCTGTGCCGCCGCGTTGTGCGACTGGGCATAGCCGTCAAGTCCGGCATCGGCCCGGGCCGCCTGGCCCGGCCCCTGGTAGGCCGTCGCGGTAATGCCGCCTTCGAGCACGGCCGCATCGGTTGCCACGACCAGCCGCCCGGCGTCGCGGCCCACGGTGTAGCCGTTTTCCAGCCGCTGCTGCGGGCCGATCAGCGGGTTGTAGAAATAACCCGTGGTCTTGTCGCCCCAGCGTTTGTGTTCGTCCTCGAAGCCGCGGTAGAGGCCGGTGTAGGCGATGTCGTCGCGCGCCTTCGAGACTTCGTAGAGCCGTCCGTCCGGCCCCTTGAGCCAGCTCTGGCGGATGAAGCCCGTCTGCACATCGAGCGTACCGCCCGACAGGTTGATGTTCGAGCCTGCCTGTGTGACCACCTCGCCGCCGGCGAAGGTCACGCTGCCGCCCTGCGCCGCCCACTCACCGATGCTGTGTCCCTGCAGGCCCAGGTAGCCGCCGACTTCGAGCAGGCCGCCCGGGGTGTACCAGCGGTCCTTGTCGTAGCCGCCCGTGCCTGCGGCCAGGCGCTGCAGCTTGCGGCGATCGATCCAGACGCCACGGTTGTTCAGGAGCGCCGTGTCGCGGTTGAGCGGCGAGTCGCGCTGCTCGTTGCCCTGGATGTTGACCTCGATGTTGTTCGACGCCATCGCGATCTGGACGCCCACCGCGCCCGAGACGTCCAGCCGCGCGCCGTCGGCAACAGTGCTTCGCCCCGTGCCCTTGCCCGCGCTCACCGCGATCTGGCCGCCGGTGGCCAGCGTGACGGAGCCTCCCTCGAACAGCACATTGCCACCCGAGACGATCTCGATGCGCGACAGGTCGCGCCGGTCGTCCAACAGCGAGAGGTTGTCGAACACGCCGAGGGGACCGCGCTTCAGCGCCTGCTTCGGGCCCTCTTCGATCAGCGCGTCGCGCTGGCTGTCGAGCACGGTGCGGCCGCTCTTGTCGTCGATCAGCACCGCGTTCAGCGCCCTCGGCGTCACGGTGACGCTGCCGAGCTTGTCGGAGGCCGAGTTGAGCAGGTGAATGGTGCCGCGCGCATCGACCGTGGTGGTGGCCAGCGCCACGCCATCCTGCACCACCTTGCGTCCGGCGAGGGTGATGTCGCCTTCCGGCGCCTGCAGCAGGCCGGTGTTGACGACCCGGCCCGCCGTGCTACCGGCGTTGAATTGCGGCGCCACTTCGTTGCCGCGCGTGGTGGAGGCCTGGTTGGCCGCCGTGCCCTGGCCGGGCCGCACGATGAAGAAATCGCCCGCGGCCAGTTGCACCTGGCCGCGCGGCGCGGTGATGGTGCCGGCATTGCTCGCCTCCTGGCCCAGGATGAGCACGTAGCCGCCGCCCTGCTTGACGGAACCCGGCGTGGCCGTGGTGATCCGCGCGCCCTCCTCGATCTTCACGGCGCCGCCTGCGTCGGTGAAGCTGGGCACGTAGCTGTCGCCTGTCTTCGCGCTGTGGATGCCGCGCGCCTTGAACTGCTCGTCGCTGATCTTCGCGGCCGCCGCGACGAGGTTGCGCGTGTCGACCTGGCTGCTGCCGCTGAAGACGATGCCGTTGCGGTTGGCGATCAGCACCGTGCCGTCGGCCTTGATCTGGCCCTGGATCTGCGAAGGCCGTGCCTGCGGATCGTTGACGCGGTTGAGCGCGGCCCAGTCGGGCTGCTGCTGGAACTCCACCGTGGTGTTGCGGCCGCCGTTGAAGGTTTCCCAGTTGAGGATCGCACGATCGGCGGTCTGCTGGATCGCGACATTGGTGCGGCCGTTTGCTTGCGACTGCACCGGCGCGTTGGCGTTGAGCCAGCCGGCGGTGAGGCTGTTGGTATCCACGCGCAGGCCGCCCTCGGCCAGACCGTCGGGCACCGACGATGGGCTGTCCTGCGCCGCGCGGCGCGCAGCGGCTTGTGCTGCCTGCTGCGCGGCAATGGCTTGCGCCGCGATATTGAGATTGCCGATCGAGCGCTGCAATTGCGCCTCGGCCTGCTGCCGCTGCGCGGTCGGTCCGTTGAGCGAGGACACCGGCATGCCGTTCGGCAGCCGGCCTGTCTGCATCGCGTTGGCCTGCGCCGCACCCTTCGCGGCCAGCCATGCCGGACTGAAGGCCTGGTTCGCCTGTGCCGGGGTCAACGCACCCAGCGTGGCGAGCGCCAGCGCAATGGCGCTCGCCAACGGAGCCCGGAGAAGCTCGCTCCCATCCGTGGTGCGTCGTCCCGCGAACGAATGGGCACGTGAGTTGTCCGGATTCAAGACCATGATTGCCTGCAGTGAAAGTGCGTGGGATACGTGTCGGAAGCAGCGCTCTCCTCGGCCACGCGGATGTCGTTCGACGCGCTCGCGATCAGCGGAAGACGGGCCGGGCTCCGGCGGCGTGCGGCGCGCGACGCCGCAATGCCGCATGCGGCCGGCAGCAGCAGTTGCCACAGCGCCATGGCTTCACGCCAGGCCTGCGCATGCGCCGCGCTGCGCGCGCACCAGCGGCGCAGCGCGCGCGCCTCCTGCTCGGCCTCCTCGTCGGAATCGCTGGCTCGCAACCGGTTGAGGCGGACCAGCAAGTCGAACGCCTCGCCCAGACATGCCTCGGCATCGCAAGTCGGATCGTCGGGGTGGCGCTGCTTCATCCTCCATGACGATCCTGCGGAGGAGAACCCGTAACTTTCTTGAAGAACGGCGGCGAAGCGGCGAACGGCTTCAGCTCAGGAGCACGATGCCGCCGGGCAGGTTGCGCAATCTCGCGCCATACAGCTCCCGGATCATCACCGGCGCGTTGTCGATGCTCTTCAGCGCCACCCGCATCCGCACCGGCGTGCGGGCCAGTTCCTCGTTGCGCAGGATGATCCGCCCCGGGCGATACCGGTTGATCTCGGCGATCACCTCGGCCAGCGGCATCTGGTCGAAGGACAGCGTGCCGCTGCGCCATGTGCTGACGCGCGCCAGGTCGGCCGGCTCGACTTCCCGGATGCCGGCGCGGTCGTAGGTCAGCTGGCTGCCGGCTTCGAGCGGGCGCTGCTGTCCGGCAACCGACACCCACACGCGACCGTCGAGGCAGGTCACGCATACCTGCGGCCCGGTGTAGCGGACATTGACGCGCGCGCTGCGTGCCTGCATGCGTCCGCCGCCGGCATCGACGAAGAAATCGTCGGCGCCGTTCGCCTGGATCTCGGCTTCACCGCTCAGCAACTCCATGCCGCCCGTCCCGGCGTCCGCACCGGCCTTGCGGTTGATGAGGGTCTGCGTATTCATGCTGATGCTGACGCGCTGGCTCAGCGCCACCTCGCGCTGCTCGCCGGTCGCGGTGCGGTAGTCGGCCGAGAGATCACCGATCGAGGGCCAGAGCCCGAGCGGCGGCTCGACCATCAGCACGCCCGCAGCCACCGAGGCGGCGACCGCGCCGCCGAGGAAGGCACGACGGCCGGGCGAGCTCAATGCCTGCGACAGGCCGCCGATCGAAGGCCACGCCGACGAGAAGACGCCGGAGCGCGAGGCCTGGCGCCTGGCTTCCTCGGCCAGCAACGGATCGAGCGCGGTCCACGTGCGCATCACTTCGCGCCAGGCCTGGGCGTGCTCCTTGCTGAGCGTGGCCCATTGGCGGAATGCTTCTGCATCGGCGCGCGTCGCCTGGCCCGAATGCAGCCGCACCCACCAGGCGTCGGCCTGGCGGCGAAGCATGCCGGATTCGGTTTCAGGGGAAGACATGATGGCGATCATCAGTATTTTCTCGCACCGGCATAGTGGCCACGTTGAGCCGCATCGACGTGCGGCAAGTGCTTCTTGCAGAACTCCAGCGCCGCGCGAAGCTCCTTCTCGACCGTGCTCACCGACACGTCGAGCTCTTTCGCGATCTCGCTGTTGAGCTTGCCCTCGACCCGAGCCGCCACCAGGATCGCGCGGCGTCGTGCCGGCATGCGATTGAGCACCAGGCTCAACGCCTGCACGTCGCTGCGCGCGCTCGCGAGGCGTTCGGGATCGGAGGCTTCGTCGACGATGTGCACCAGTTCCGCGATCTCGCCGCGCACGAGCAGCACGTTGTCCTGGCGGTATTGGTCGGTCGCGATGTTGGCGGCCATGCGCAGCAGGTAGGCATCGGGGTTGTGCACGGTGGTGCCCTCGCCCATCGCGGCCAGCCGCAGCCAGGTTTCCTGCATCGCGTCCGCAGCATCGTCGCGCGAGCCCACGATGCGCTCGAGCTTGCCGCGCAGCTTGGCATAACGCGCGACCATGCGGGCACGCAGCGAGGACGAGGGGCCTTCGTTCATGGCGTGCGCGCGGTGGTACGGCGAGTCGCGTCGCCGCAATCGGGTTCCGCATCCGGCCCCTCGGGCAGCAGCAGGATCACCAGCGGTTGCGGCAGCGAAGGCGGTGGCGGCGCACCGACCACGAGGTCGCGCACCTTGCGCTGCACCGCCGCATCGCGGTCCGGTTCGCCCGTGGTGCTCAGGAGGCGGAAGCGCTCCACCGCGCCGCGCGGGTCGAGCCGCAATTGCAGCGCAAGCCGATAGCCCCCCGGGCGCGTCTGCACGGACTCGCACAGGCTGCCGCGCAAGGCGTCCTGCACCTGGGCGGCGTAGGCCCGGTGCGTGGCATCCCCCGCGCTGAACCCCGACTCCTCGATGGCCATCGCCTCGACTCCCGCCGCATGTGTCGCGACGCCCGGTGTGCGGGCCGCGCGAATCACGATCGAGCCTGCGTTCGCGTAGCGCGCCTCCAGGCCAGTTCCTGCCAACATCGCCTCCAGTGCCTCCATTGCGGTCAGCGTGCCTCGCACGGCGCTCGAAGAGCGCTGCGCGTGCTCGCCATCGATCAAGATGTCCAGCCTCGTTGCCTTGCTGTAGGCATCGATGGCATCGCCCAGACGCTGGGCGGCGATGTCGAATTCGATCTGTGCCACCGGCGCCGCCTGCAAGGCAGGCACCGAAGGCTGTTGTCTTTCTTTCGGCTGTGCATGCAGGTCCCGTGTGGCGAACAACGTGGCTGCCCCAGCCAGACACCAGGTCAGTGCCAGCACACTGACCGATGCCGAATTCGCTGTCATGCCCTGTTGACGCACATATCCCCAAGTTCCCGCGTCTGCCACGACGCAGACCAAGGTCCGCCCGACACGCCGTGTTTACATTAGTCGGGCGGGGTGACGTTCCCATGACATTCATTGCCAGCACGCAGCCCAAGGCATTCAGTTCTGCAGCGGTCGGCCGATGCCATTGCAGACGTTGACATTTGCAATGCCCAGGGAGTTGCCGCTGTCCAGGAAAGTACCGGTGACAGCCGTTCTCCACGAGCCCGGCAGCGCGATCAGGCCGTCGTCGAAGGCGGTGGCACCGTAGAAGCCCGCCACGAATTCCAGCAGCTTCGCCTGCACCCACGGGTCGCGGTAGCACTGGTTCAGCAGCATCTGCACCGTCCCGAAGATCGGATAGATCGCGCCGGCGCCCGCGGCCGGCGTCGGCTTCACATAGGGCGGCACCCATGCGAGCAGGTTGCCTGACGCGGGTGCGCCCGGACCCGGCGGAACCTGGACCCCGAGCGCGGCCTGTATCGCGGCCGCGACCGGCAGCACGCCATTGACCTTCGCGACCAGCGCATTGCTGGTGCCCGTGAAGACGGCATCGGGCGCCATGTAGCCGATGCGCCCATCGACGCCGAAGGATGTCGCCATCGCACTGTCGCCGGCAACGCCGACCCATTGCGCGGGAATGATGCCCCCGGCGACCGCACCTGCCACCACGGCCGCAAAATTGCCCGAGACCGCGAACCCCCACCCCGGGCATGCCGCGACCAGATAGCGGCTCAGCCACTCGGTGGTGCCGCTGCCATCGGTGCGATAGACCAGTCGGACGGTCGTCGCATCGGAAGTGCCGCGCAACTGGCCCCAGGTCTGGCCGCCGGGCTTGTTGGAGAAGACGGCACACATCTTCGCGTCCGACAGGTCGAGGTTGGCGATACCGAGGCGCTTGTAGGGAAGCAGCACCGGGACGGCAACTGCCGGCACCTGGATCATGCGGCCCCAGGCGGCCAGATGGCTGACGTTGTAGCTCGAGACTTCCGCCGCCGTCAGCGCGAAGTCGCTGACGGCGAAGTGCACCGATTGCGTCGATGGCCACGACGGCCGCGCAACCAGGGACTCGTTCCTGAAGGCCGTCGCATCGTTGTCGAAGAAGGCCGTCCGGCCGACTCCGCTGCCGGTACCCGTGTAGCTGAAGACCGTGAGCCCCACCCCGCTGGGCAGGAGCTGCCCGTATGTCGATTCGGCCAGCTTCGAGCCGCCGCCGACGACCATCTGTGCATGAGCGATGCCGGACGCCGACAGGCTCGCCAGCACCATCGCCGACACGGCCGCGAATGCAGATGCGGCCATCCTTTGCCTCGCACTCATGTGAAGCTCCTCCTGGGATCGCATGGACAACAAAAAGCCCCGAGGGTCCGGACCGCACCGCATGCGGTGCAACCCTTCTTCTCGAGGCAGAGCCGGAGACCAACGCACCGTGGTGTGCTTCGGACTCCGGCCGCTGACAGGCAGTCGATCGACTGCTTACGGACGGCCGATGCCGTTGCAGACGTCGGTGCGGCCGATGGACAGGCTGCTGGAAGCCGTCAGGAAGGTGTCGACGATCGCGGTCTTCCAGGCGGCGGGCACGTTGACGAAGTTGTGCGGATTGGCATCCGTGTCATACAGGCGCGTCAGGAAGTCGACGACCTTGGCTTGTGCGCCGGCGTTGGCATAGCACTGGTTCACCAGCAGGTTGGTGGTGCCGAAGATCGGATAGCTCGAGCCCGTGCCGGTGGCCGGGGTCGGCTTCACGTAGGCGGGAACCCAGGCCAGCGGGTTGCTGGCGGCGGAAGCGCCACCGACCGGCAGCGACTGCGTGCCCAGCGCGGTCTGGATCGCGGTGAGGGACGGCAGGTTGCCGTTGATCTTGGCGACCACGGCGTTGCTGCTGCCCGTGTAGACCGGGTCCGGGCTCAGGTAGCCGAGGCGGCTGTCGGTGGTCATGGCGTTCTGCACGCCGGTGCTGCCCGACACGGCAACCCAGTGCGCGGGAGGCGCGACGGGGGTCGTGGAGGTAGCGCCCGGAAGCGCATTGCCGACCACGGTGGCGAAGTTGTTCGAGACCTTGAAGCCCGAGCTGGGGCAGGCGGCCACGAGGTAGCGGCTCAGCAGTTCGGTGGTACCGCTGGTGTCGGAGCGATAGACGACCTTGACGGTGGTGGTGTCGCTGGTGCCGCGCACTTGGCCCCAGGTCATGCCGCCCGTCTTGTTCGAGAAGATCGCGCACATCTTGGCGTCCGACAGGTCCAGGTTGCTGATGCCCGAACGCTTGTAGGGGATCAGCACCGACGTGCCCACGCTGGGCACCTGGATCACGGGACCCCAGCCGCTGAGGTGAGCGGGGTTGTAGGCATCCAGTTCGGCCTGGGTCAGCGCGGAGTCGCTGCCGGCGAAATGCACCGACTGCGTCGTCGGCCAGATCGGGCGGGTGGCCTGGCTTTCGTCACGGAACTCGCTGCCCGTCGTGGCTTGCGGGTTGTTGTTCAGGAACGCCTTCTTGCCCGCGCCGCTGCCCGTGCCCGTGTAGGTGTAGTCCGTGAAGCCCACGCCGCTGGGGAGAAGATCCTTGTAGAAGACTTCGGGCAGCGTCGCGCCACCGCCAACCGCGGTCTGTGCCGACACGGCACCCGCTGCAACCATACCCGCCATCATCACGGCCGACAGGGCGACCGTCTTGAACTTTGCACTCATGGAAACTCCTTTGAATGGACCAAGAGAAATGAGCTACCAGAGGCAGGACGACTTCTTCATGAGCGCCTGCCCCTTCGCTACCTGTGCCGCCCCTCTGGCGACGTCATCGATCTTCTTTTCCGGAGGTGACAGCAGGCCGAAACAAACTCGGGAACACAGAGGGAAAAACTCCCGAACAAGAGGCCCGCGAAGGGCTCATCGCACCATCTGGTTGATCTCCATGATGGGCATCAGGACGGCAAGCACGATGACCATCACGACACCGCCCATCGCAAGGATCATCAAGGGTTCGAGCATGGTCGTGAGGCGCATCGCGCGGCGTTCGAGGTCACGCGAAAGGTTTAGCGCGGCACGCTCGAACATGGCCGCCAGCGCACCCGTCTTCTCGCCGCTGGCCACCAGGTGCACGAGATTCGACGGGAATATTTTTTGCGCCTTCAGCGCCGCGGCGAGCGGCGTGCCCTCCTTCACTCGGCCCGTGGCCTCGAGCACGCAGCGCTTGATCCATTCATTGGCCAGCGTCTGCCGCGCGGCCTCCAGTGCGCGCAGCAGCGGAACGCCCGCGTCCATCAGGATCGACAGCGTCGATGCGAAGCGTGCGGTGTCGACGCCGAGCGCAAAGCGCCCGACCATCGGCATGCGCAGGACGAGTCCGTGCCATCGCAGCCTGCGCCCCGCGTCGCGCAGCAATGCACGCGCGGTCACCCATGCGCCCGCGATCAGGCCCGCGGTGAGCCAGCCCCACTCGCGCACGAAGGCGCTTGCAGCCAGCATCGCGCGGGTGATGCCTGGCAGCTCCTGGCGCGCCTGCGCGAAGGCACCGATCACCTGCGGCACCACGTACCCCAGCAGGAAGACGACGATGCACAACGACACGAACCCGACGATGGCCGGATAGATGAAGGCCGTGAGCACCTTCCCGCGCAGGCTGTCGCGGTTCTCGAGATAGTCGGCCAAGCGCTCCATCACGCGCGCGAGGTCGCCGGAGTCTTCGCCCGCGCTCACCAGCGCGCGGTAGATCTGCGGAAAGTCGCGCGGCCGTTCGCCCAATGCATCGGCCAGCCGCATGCCGGCGCGCACGCTGTCGCACACGGCGCTCAGCGAATCGGCCACGTGCTTGCGCTCGGCCTGCTCGATGGTCGCGACCAGCGCGGCCTCCAGCGTGAGCCGTGCACCCAGCAGGCTCGCGAGCTCGCGCGTGGCCCAGCACAGGTCGGCCGCGCCGAGCCTGGGCTGGAACCAGGACAGCGCACCGCCATCGCCGCCGCGTGCCTCGCGGATGTCGAGCGGCGTGAGGCCGCGCTCGCGCAGCTGCGCACGCACCGCGCGCGCCGATTCGCCTTCGGTGGTGCCGCGCTGGATGTCGCCGCTGCCGCTCGCGGCCTCGAATTCGAACCGTGCCATTGCTGCGCGCCTTGTTCCTATGCGTCGCGCGTCACGCGCATGATCTCCTTGGCGGTGGTCACGCCCTCGCGCACCCAGCGCTGGCCGTCCTCCCGCATGGAGCGCATGCCGTGCCTCGCAGCCGCCTCGCGCATGGCCTGCTCGTCGCCACCCTCGTGGATCAGGCGGCGGATGTCGTCGTGCACCACGAACAATTCGTGGATGCCCGTACGGCCCTTGAAGCCCGAGTTCCCGCAGGCCGCGCACCCCACGGGCACGTAGACGACGCTGCCATCGGATTGCTCTCGCGGTGCCTTGCATGCGGAGCACAGGCAGCGCACCAGCCGCTGCGCGAGCACGCCGAGCAGCGACGACGAAAGCAGGAAGGGCTCGATGCCCATGTCGGTCATGCGCGTGACTGCAGACACCGCGTCATTGGTGTGCAGCGAAGCCAGCACGCCGTGTCCGGTGAGCGAAGACTGCACCGCGATCTGCGCGGTCTCCAGGTCGCGAATCTCGCCGATCATGATGTTGTCCGGGTCCTGCCGCAGCGCCGCGCGCAATGCCGCGCCGAAGGTCATGCCGATCTTGCCGTGCACCGGGATCTGGCCGATACCGGGCAAGTCGTACTCCACCGGGTCTTCCACGGTGAGGATGTTGCTGCTGCCCAGGTCGAGCTGGCCCAGCGCCGCGTACAGCGTGGTGGTCTTGCCGCTGCCGGTGGGGCCGGTGACGAGCACGATGCCGTGCGGCTGCCGCACGAGCCGCGTGAGTTCGGCCAGCGTGTCGCTCGCCATGCCCAAGCGTTCGAGCCTCAACCGGCCCGCATCCTTCTCGAGCAGGCGCAGCACGGCGCGCTCGCCGTGCGCGGTGGGCACGGTCGACACGCGCACGTCGATCGGCCGTCCGCCCACGCGCAGCGTGATGCGCCCGTCCTGCGGCAGCCGCTTCTCGGCGATGTCGAGCTGCGACATGATCTTGATGCGCGATATCAGCGCCGCATGTAGCGCCCTGCGCGGCGCCACCACATCGCGCAGCGTGCCGTCGACGCGAAAGCGCACCACCGAATGGGTCTCGAAGGATTCGAGATGCACGTCGCTCGCGCCGTCGCGCGCGGCCTGCGCGAGCAATGCGTTGATCATGCGGATGACCGGCGCGTCGTCCTGCGCGTCGAGCAGGTCGGTGACGGCCGGAATGTCCTGCATCAGCCGGTCAAGATCGACCTGCTGCTCCACCGCGCCGACCACCGATGCGGCGTCGCCGGCATCGGCGTAGGTGGCGCCGAGCAGCGCGTCCATCTCCTGCGACTCGACCTGGCGCAGCGGCAGGTCGCCCAGCTTCAGGCGCGCCTCGACGACGGCCCAGCCCGGCGTGCGCCGGCACACAAGGAGGCAGGGTGTGTCGCCCTCGACTCGCACGACGATGCGATGACTGCGCGCCCACGCAGGGGGCAGCGCGATGCCGGGCGTCGGCGCGTTCATCGGATCGCCCCGGTGCCGCGCGTCACGGCGTCGTCACCACTTCGGGCTTGTAGCCCAGTTCGCGCAGCACGGTGACGGCGTTTTCCACCGCCTGCGGATCGGACGCGACGTCGGCGCGCACCAGGTTCCCTTCACCGCCCGGCCCGCCCACGATATAGGCGCCGATGCCGCTGATGCGCACCCGCTTGACGATGCGCACGGCGTCCTGCTCGGCTCTCACGTCGGCGATCTGCACGACAGCGACCTTGCCGCCTCCTCCCGCACCCCCGGCGCCCGACGATGCGGCGGCATCGGACTCCACGGTCACGCCCACCGGCAGCTTCGAATGCATCACCGGCGGCGGCGGGGCCGCTTCGGCGGGCCGCTGCCGGACAGCGCTGGCCGACGCGGTCGGCGGCGGCGGCTGTTCGCGCGTGCGCTCCCAGCTCTGGGGCCGCAGGTCCACCTCGGGCGCGTCCGCCGGGCCCGGCTGGCCGATGGGCGGCAGCACGGGCGCGCCGGGGTCGGGCAGCAGGCCGTAGGGCATGGTCTTCAGGCGGCCCTGCTGCGTGCGCATGAAGTTGTAGCGGTCCAGCGTGAGGCCGTGGCCCGCGTTCGCGTCGCGAATCACGTAGGGCCGCAGGAAGATCATCAGGTTGGTCTTCACGCGCTGGCGCTTGTCGTAGCGAAACAGGCTGCCCAGCACCGGCACGGAGCCGAGGCCGGGCACGGCATCGGTGCCGTTGGTGACGTTGTCTTCCATCAGCCCCCCGAGCACCATAATCTGGCCGTCGTCGACCAGGATGCTGGTGTCCAGCGCCCGCTTGTTGGTGACGATGCCGCTGGCGGCCGACGAGGCCTGGTCGTCGATGCTCGAGACTTCCTGGTAGATGTCGAGCTTGACGGTGCCGCCCTCGGATATCTGCGGACGGATGTTGAGCTTGAGGCCGATGTCCTCGCGCTGGATCGTCTGGAACGGGTTGGTGCTGCTGTTGCCGTTGGTGATGTACTGCCCGCTCACGAAGGGCACGGTCTTGCCCACCATGATCGAGGCCGCCTCGTTGTCCAGCGTGAGGATGTTGGGCGTCGACAGGATGTTGGCGCCGCCCTTGGTCTGCAGCGCTCGCGCCAGCAGCTTGAGGTTGAGGATCTCGCCCACGCCCGGCAGCTTGACGGTGCCGTCGACGATGCCGACGTTCAGGCCCCTGGGCATCGCCTCGATGGTGTTGCGCGCGTTGGGATTGAGCGTGGCCGCGCCGAAGTTGGTTCCCCCGCGCACGCCGCGCCCGTTGCCACCGCCCGCCATCCACTGGATGCCCAGCTCCGAGGCATCGGTCTCGTTCACCTCGACGATCAGGCTCTCGACCAGCACCTGGGCTCGCCGCTGGTCGAGCGTGTCGATCACGCGACGCAGGCTGCGGTACATCGGCTCGGGCGCGGCGATGATGAGCGTGTTGGTGGTCGCGTCGGCCTGCACCGTCACGCCGCCCGACGAAAACGCGGCGGAGCCGCCGGCGCCCGGCGCGCCACCCTGCGAGCCATTGCCACTCGCGCCCGAAGAAACGCCGCGCAGGCCGCCGGTCGCCCCGCCGCTGCCCGAGGTGCCGCCCGTACCGCGGCTCGCGCTGCCGTTGGCCGACGAACTGCCGCTGTTGCTGCTGCTGCCGCTGCTGTTGCTGCCACCCGACCCGCCTGCGCCTCCAAGCATGCCGCCCGAGCCCAGGGCCGCGCGGACCGATCCGGCTCCCGTGCCCGATGTGTCGGGCGACTCGCCCGTCAGCAGACCGCGCAGCACGCCCGCCAGGTGCACGGCCTGCGCGTTGCGCAGGTAGACCACGTGCAGGTTGCCGGGATCGCTCTGCGCGTTCTCTAGCTTCGCGACAAGCTCGCGCGCGAGCGCGGTGCGCCCCGGGCTGCTGGAGCGGATGACGATGCTGTTGGAGCGCGGGTCGGCCAGCACCACGATGTCGCGCTTGCCCTTCTCTCCGCTGCCTTCGAGCAGCTCGGTGGCGAGCCCTGCGATGTCCACCGCCACGCCGTTGCGCAGCTTGACGATCTCCGAGTCGAGCGAGGTCGGCGTGTCGATGCTCTCGATGATGCGCGCGAGGCGCTCGAGGTTCTCGATGTAGTCGGTCACCACCAGCGTGTTGTTGGCCTGGTAGGCGGTGATGGTGTTCTCTGCCGCAATCAGCGGCTTGAGTACCGGCACCATGGCCTCGGCGTTCTCGTAGTTCAGCCGGAAGGTGCGCGTCGCCATGCCGCCGCCGGCGTTGCGCGCGTTGACCGCGCCCCCCTGCAGCTTGGCATCGGCCACGGGCACGACGCGACTCACTTCGCCCACGTCGACGATCGCGAAGCCGCGCATGCGCAGCGCCGAGGTCAGCATGCCGTAGGCCGTGGCCGACGACACCTCGCCTTCGGAGACCAGCGTGATCTGGCCCTTCACGCGCGGGTCGAACAGGAAGTTGCGGCCGAGGAAACGGGCCAGCGCGGAAATCACGGAGCTGATGTCGGCATCGACGAAATTCAGGATCACCTTCTCGTCCCGGTCGCTACGCGCGGCCTGTGTCGATGCAGCCCGGTTCTGCGGCGGCGCGGTCGTCGCGGTCGTCGCGGCATCGGCACCCAGGCCGGCCAGCCCCAGGCAGCACGCCATGGTCCATCGGCGCATCGCTGCGCCCTTTCGATCTCGTCTCACGGGCCATCCTTGTAGAGTGAGGTGGACTGCAGGTTCACGACGCCGCGCACATGCCCCTGCGAGCCGGCACCGGCTTCGGCGGCGTTGTCCGCGCGGTCGAGCACGGCGCCGACGACTTCGAGGTCGGCGCGCGCCGAAACCGCCAGCAGCCATGGAAAGACGGAAGCTGCTGGCACCGGTTCGTCGAACTGGATCCGCCATGCCTTCGCCGGCGCCGCCTTGCCGGTGCCGGCCGGCGCGTCGTTCACCACGACCTGCACGCGATAGCGGCCTTGCAGGCCCGCCCGGTCCAGCCCGGCTTGCGGCGATTCGCTGGGCCCCGCGCCAGAGTGCTGCCCGCGCGCGGCGGGCACGTCGGAAAGAATCTGGTCAAGCTCGGCCGACTGGGCACGCAGCTTCGGCAGATCGCGCTGCCAGCGCGCGACGGTTTCCAGTGCCGGGCGCGCAAACACCAGCCATGTCAGCCCCAGCACCATGACGATCGCGGCGCTTGCGACGGCAAGACGGTCTCGCGCAGACAGTGCCTGCCATCGTGCGTTGCCTTCGCCCAGTCGCTTCAGCAGCGGCCCGAGGTGGCGCCCCAGCGGGCGCAGACGTTCGAGGATCACTGGATGGCCTTCTTGTCGTTGTTCTTGTCGGAGGGCGTTGCCGGGCCGGCCAGGGTCAGGCGCAGTCCGTCCGCCCCGGCCTTCACGCCGAAGCCCTGCTCGGTGCCTTGCGCCTCCAGCGCACGTCGCTCCTCGGCGCCTGGCGCTCCACCGTCGCGCCAGCGGACGTGCAGCGCGCCGGCCGTGTAGCGCAGCCCCTGGACCTGTCCGGACGGAGCCTGTGCCAGCAGATTCGAGGACGCGCGCAGCAGCCCCGCGAGATCCCCGGTGGCCGCGGGCTGCCCGCCGGCGGCAAGTGCCTCCTTCTGCTGCCGGGCCTGCTGCACGGGATTGACGACCACCGGCACGTCGGGAAACGCGGCCTTGACGCGCGCAGCCATCTGCCGCTTCAGCGCCTGGCCCTCCCTGGCCAGCTGGCCCGCGTAGAGATTCAATCCCGTCAACCACACGGCAATGGCCAGTGCGCCCCAACCGACGGCCGGAACGACCCATGCCGCAGCGGTACGGCCCTCCGCGGCATCGGCGACCGGCAACGACCAGCTCCAGCCTTCGCCCGACCAGCATTCGGCCGCATCCGCGTCGCCAGCCCACTGCACGGCCTGCACGGCCTGCACGGCCTGCACGGCCGGGGGCGGCGAATCCCCGTCCGCATGCACCGCAAGACCCGCCATGCGATCCGCGCCTTCAGGCAGCCACTGCGCAAACCCCTGGTCGCGCCCCGTGCGCACGACCACCCACTCGTCGATCCGGCAAGCCACCCAGCCTTCGGCCGGGCATGGCAGGAAGGCAGTGGGCAGATGCAGTTCGCGCACCGCCAGGCCGTGCTGTCGCAGCAACCCGATCCAGCCTCGCACCACGCGGCGGGCGATCCACGCCGCAGGCACCGTGCCGTCCGCCGTACGCGGGCCGAATCCGGTCACGAGTTCGTCCAGCGGTTGCAGCGCACAAGGTTCGATCGCCCCCGGTATCGCCGTGCGCAAGCGCCGCCCCGAAAGCGGCGGCAGCGGGAACGCAGCCATCGGCACATCGCCCGGATGGAGGCAGATCTCGACCCGCTTCGCGCGGAAGCGCTGCACGACAGCCTCCATGGGCAGGAGACCGCCGTCGCGCCACCGGCCATCGGGCTGCCGATAGCCGCACCGGAGCGCGACGGACGTCGCATCGCCACCCGGCCATGGCGGCAGCCGCAAGCGCAGCAGGTCGACCCTCACACGCCCTCCCGCAGCCACACCACGCGCGGCAACGCCCGCTTGTCGTCGTGCACCAGGGCCACCTGCACGAACCGGGTCCGGGCGGTATCGAGCACGCTCGAGACCCGGAACCAGTTGCTCGTGATGCCGATGCGCACCTCGTTCATGTCCAGCTCCGGCATGCGCAGCCGGGTCACGAAATCGCCGCGGTTGATGAACCATTGGCCGCGGTCCCGCGTCGACAGCAGGGCCCGGGCGCGTTCGAGCGTCAGCCCGGGCACGCCGGCCGCGACGACTTCCGCGCTCGCGGTGTTGGCGTTGATCCAGCTGCGCGCGGGCAGCACGGTCACGAAAGGAGCGAGCCGGGCGAGCACGCCCGCGTCGACACCCGGAACGGCGAGCAGGTCTTCCAGCGCCCGCAGCCGCGGCGCCTGCGCGGCCTGCGGCAACCCGGCCGGCAGCCCCATGCCGGCAGCCACCCGCGCCACGCGCTCCTTCACCTCGCCGGACTCGGACTCCGTCGCCGCCGGCCCGCCGAGGCTGACCACGACGCGCCGCATGATGCTGTTCGCCTGCGCCGGTGCAACGCCGACCAGCGCGCACAGGCGCATGAAGACCTCGGCTTCCGCGGGATCGATCCGCCCGCGGTCCACCAGGTTGTTCAGGTTGAACTTGCCTTGCTCGTCGCCGATTTCGCTGAGCAGCCGGCCGCCGTCGCCCGCCACCTGTCCGGCTGCCTGCCGCGAGAAGGGACGGTTCCACGCGCCGTCCAGGCGCGTGGTCGGCTCGCGCGCAGCCTCGGCGCGCAGGATGCGCTGGGCCTCGCTGACCTCGCCGCGCAACAACCAGCGGGCCTGCAGCCTGGACTGGTCGCCCTGCGTGGTGCGGATGAACGCCGACTGCCGCCCCAGCAGGCTCGCAGCCAGCAGCGCGATCACGGCGACGATCAGCAGCGCGCTGACCACCGCCATGCCCCGCTCGTGCGCGCTGCGGCTCCTTGCCTCGATGCCCACCGGAACGACGACCACGCCAGTCACCCGGCGCTACCAGGAGCCTATGTCGGCATTGGCCTTCTCTCCGCCGGGCTCGCCGTCGGCGCCCATGGAGAACACGTCGATCTCGCCGTTGCTTCCAGGGTTGAGGTACTGGTAGGGGTTGCCCCACGGATCGGCCGGCAGCCGCTCCAGGTACGTGCGCCAGTTGCCGGGCACTTTTCCGGCGGTGGGCTTTTCAACGAGCGCGCGCAGGCCCTGCGTGGAACTGGGATAGGCGCCGTTGTCCAGGCGGTAGAGCTTCAGCGCCTGCATGATCGCGGCCACGTCCTGCCGGGCCGCGGTGGCGCGCGCCTGGTCGGGGCGGTCCATCAGGCTGGGCACGATGAGCGCGGCGAGCACGCCGATGATGACCAGCACCACCATCAGTTCGATGAGGGTGAAGCCGCGTTGCAGCGCGCAGCGACGACCTGCGCGACAAGGGGTTGAACGTGCGGCCATCTTCCACTCCCAGAACAAAGAACATCAAGTGCAATCGAGCTGTTCATCGTGGCAGCGGCGCGTGTCAGTCCGATTGAAAATCCTCGGGAGTTCGCCGCGCGCTCAGGAGCCATCGGGCTCCTGCGGCGATTTCCAGCGCGCCAGCGCACGGCGCGCGGCGTTGAGTTCGGCCATCGAGATGTGCAGCTCGGCCATGGTCCTGGCGAGCAGCGTGATCAGGGCCGCGCGCTGGCGCACGCGCACGGTCTCGGCGCGGTGCGTGCGCTGCGCCTGGCGGGCCGTCGCGCGGATGGCGCGGGCCGTCGGCGAGTCGTGCAGGTCGGACGACGGCATCCGCGTGTTGCTTGCCGGCATCGCGCTGCTCCGCTGCTGCGTGCCGCGCATGCTCAGGCTGCCGCCGCCGGATCTTGCGTGCCGACCGCAACCGCGTTCGCGGCGTCGCCGCGCGCCGCGCCGGCCGGGCCGTAGTTGCGCAGGTGCAGGAAGAACTCGCCCATCATCTGCATCCACAAGCGCACCGCGAAGACGAGGTACGCGGGGCTCACGCCGCCCGCGACCACCACGTCCATATCCAGCACGACGAAGTCGCCGTGCTGCGCCACGCGCGCGAAGCGCTTGGCGCGATGCCACGAAGCCAGCACGGCATCGGGCAGGGTGCCGCCCTGCACATGCAGCGGACAGCTCAGGGTGAAGTCGGTGTACTGAGTGGTGGTGACGGGGTTGCCCCACAGCACCTGGAAGCCGATGCCGTGGCTCGCGCTGTGCAGGCGCACAACGCCGTCCTGCTCGATGGCGGTGACGGCGCCGCCGGCCGCCTTGATGGCGTCCGACACCTGCTCGGGCGTGACGGCGTCCAGCAGATCGGCCTGCATTGCCGCCGCGTTGCCGGCGGATTCGTTGTTGTTGTTGTTATTGCTGTTGTTCGCTGTGTCGTTCATGAATGACCCCTGCTTGTTGTCGTGGATGGATGTGCTCTACCGGTGTCCGGTGTTCAGTTGGTCTTCTTCAGTGCCGCGTCGAGCGCGGCGCCGTCGATGCTCAGCGTCGTGGCCGGCGCGACGCGCGCGAGATACGCCTGCAGGAGCTGCTGCTGTCGCTGCTGGCGCAACGCGGTGCGCAGCCTGGGCTTCATCTCTTCGAGGGTGGCGCTGCGCGCGGGCTGCACGTCGAGCACCTTCACGACGTGGAAGCCGGCTGCGGCCTGCACCGGATCGCTGACCTGCCCCGGCTTGAGCCTGGCGACGGTGTCGCGCAGCTCGGGCAGGATGCGCTCCAGCGGCAGCGTGTCGACCTCGCCGCCGCGCTCCGCGCTGCGCTTGTCTTGCGAGCTGGCGCGCGCAATGGCCGCGAAGTCGCCGCCGCGGGCCTGTCGGGCGAGCCTGCCCGCTTCTTCGCGCACCTTGCCGATGGCAGCCGCGTCGCGCGCGGGTGTCGCCAGGAAGATCTGCGCCACGCGGTACGCGGCCGGCAGGTTGAAGTTGGCCTTGCCCTCTTCGTAGGCCGCCTGCACCTGCGCATCGGACGGGAAGTCCGCAGGCACCTGGCTCACCGACTCGAGGTAGCTGGCGCTCACGATGCGCGCGGTGATCTCTCGCGCGGCGGCGTCGATCCTCGCCTTGACCTCCGGCCTATCGGCCCAGCCGCTGGCGCGGGCGTCGCGCAGCACCGCCTCGCCCAGAAGACGGTCGCGCAGCCAGCTGTCGAGCTGCGCGCGGTCGGCCCTCACGGCGGCGCGCTCTCCCTCGGGCAAGGCCTGCAGCAGCTTCTCGACTTCGTCCTGCCCCACCGTGATCTCGCCGAGGCGGGCCACCACCGCGGGTGCGGCTGTCTGCGCGCCGGCTATGCCGACAGCACCGACAGAGGAGGCCAGCATCACGAGTGCGGCGGCGGCGGACGACGACTTGATTCGCTTCTTCATTGCTTGCTGCCTCCCTCCGCAGGTGCGCTGGCGGCAGCGGCGGGCGCCGGTGCGCCCACGGCACGCACGTCGAACTTGCTCTCGTACAGCCTGTCGCCGTACTGCTGCGCGATCTGCTCGAACTTGACGCGGCTCTGCGCCGCAAAGGGCTGGCGCGACGCGAGCACGGTGCCCACGTCCATCGTCTCGTAGGCGCGCAGGATCTCCTGCCCCACCGCGTAGAGCTGCGAGTTCTTGGCCTCGCACTGCGTGATCGCAGTGCGATGCGTCGAAGCCTCGGCCGACAGGCGCTGCCGCTCAGCCTCCGACGCGCGCGCCGTCTTCAGCAGCTCGTCGTAGGCGCCGCGGTACTGCGCGACCTGCGCCGTGGCCTTCTCGGACATCGCCTGCGCCTGCTGGCGCAGTTGCTGGCTGCCGGCGCTGGCGGCCTCGCGCGCCTGCCGCTCGGCGGCGAGCTGCGACTGGGTCTGCGAGAGCTCCTTCTTCAGCGCATCGAGTACCGGTTCAGGCCTGGCGGGTGCGGCTGCCGCGGGCGACTGCTGCTGCCCCGCCTTCAGCGCGGCCAGCTCGTTCTGCGCTTGCTGCAGCTGGGTGGTCGTCGCGCGCAGTTGCGCGCGAAGCCGCTCCTCCATGCTCTGGCCGCCCGGCGGCTGCTGCGCATGAGCCGTGGCAGCCAGCGAGGCCAGCAGAAGCGCCGGGAAGATCGCCGAAAAGATGGTTCTGGACACGGCAGGCTCCTTCTCTTCTTGCTTCTCAGAAACGCGCATTGAATTCGAGCTGCAGCGTGTCGATCGACTGCGGCGGTCCGTAGACCTCCTTGGTCGAGATCCAGCGGCCGGTGAACCACATGTTCTTGTCGATCGCGTAGGAGCCGCCCAGGAAGTAGCCGCGTGCGTTGGTGCCGCCGCCGTGGAAGGTCGGGTCGTTGTAGCCGTCGGGCATCGCGTCGGGCTCGATGCGCTTGTAGCCGGCGAGCACGTTCCAGTCGCCGCGGTTGGCCGGCGCCGGCTTGCCGTAGGTGGCCTGCAGCATGTAGGCGTTGCCGCCGCTCTTGAAGTCGGCCTGGCCGGTGCCGCCGGTGGCGCCGAAGTTGTTGACGATCATGCTGCGCACGCCGGCGCGGTTCCAGATGTCGCTGGCGCTGTAGGCGGTGTTGCGCACGAAGTTGGCGTCCAGGCGCAGGTTGTTGCCCGCCACCTTGGTGTCCCAGCGCAGGTTCAGGTCGATCAGGCGGAACTTCGAGGCCAGGCCCACGTACTGCGGCTGCGGCGTGCCGGCCGGGTTGAGCGGGTCGAGCTTGATGTCGCGCAGCAGCATGAGCGTGTTGCCCTTCTGCATGAAGGCCGGGCGCGACCAGTCGGTGCTGCAGCCGTCCTGGCCCGCGTACAGCGCGCAGGGCTGCGAGATCTGGCCCGTGACGTTGCGGAAGTTGTAGTAGGCGAGCGCGCCGCGCAGGCGGTTGTCCTCGTCGATCTTCCATTCGGCGCCGGCCTGCGCGCCGAGCAGCCACTTGTTCTCGCTCTTCATCTTGTTCTGGCTGCGGCCGGGCGAGTTGTCGGAGGAATACTCCAGCGGAATCAGGCCCAGCGTGCCGAACAGCGTGAGGTCCTTGTTCGAGGCCAGCTTCTTCTCGAACTGCGCGGCGATGCCGTCGAAGTTCAGGTCGTTCGAATACAGCAGGTCGGTTGACATGAACGGGTTGCCGAAGCGGCCCGCGGTGACCGTGAGCCAGTCGACCGGCTTGTGCGAGATCCACATCTGGTCGAGCCACACGCTCTTCTTGCTCAGGCCGCCGCCCAGTGTCTGGGTGGTCGAGACCGGGCTCTCGTCGCTGCCCGAGGCCAGGCGCACGCCGGCCTTGGTGTTCTCGGTGAGGTCCGCATACACGCCCAGCCGCGCGCGGGCGCGGAACAGGTTGCGGCGGTCCTGCCGCGTGTTCAGCAGCGACGGCAGCGCGAGGTTGGTGTTCGGGTTGACGTCGTAGCCCGCGCCCTTGTTGAACTCGCTCCAGTTGGTCTCGATGTTGCTGTTGTTGCCCGCGTAGCTGCGCGACTCGTTGCGCACGCGCACGTCGCCTTCCACGCGGATGCGCTTGCTCCACTCGGGCGTCTCGTTGGGCGCGGCCCAGCCTTCGTCCTTGGCCTGCGCCATGACCTGGGCCTTGACCTCGTCGCGGATCTGGTCGCGCACGGTCTGCGAGATGTAGGGCACACGCACGTCGCCGGGCTCCAGGCGCACGCCGCCGGCCACGCTGGCCGATGCGGCGGTGCTGGCCGCCGCCAGGCGCTGCTGCGCCTGCTGCGCGGCCAGGGCCTCGGTCTGGGCCTGCGCGAGCAGGGCCTCGCCCACGTCCTTGGCGAGCGTGCCGCTCTGGATGAGGCCGCGGATCAGCTTGACCATGGCGGTCTCGGATGGCGCGGCGGCTGCCTGTGCCGAGGCGTGGCCGGCGGACAGGGCGAACGCGGAGGCCACGGCCGCCGCGAGCGCGCACCGGCGCAGGATCGGGAGGTGTTGTCGGAATTGGTTCATCGCTTGGTTCGCAGGATTGAATGGAACAACGCTCTGGGCGCCGGCGCTCATGGCCGCCGCCCTCTCATGGACACACGCATCGGGAAGCGCAGCGACGCGGGCGGTTTCTCGTCGACGCGGTCGAGGCCGCGGATCAGCGCGAGCACCGCTTCGTCGATGTCGGGCGTGCCGGTGCCGCGCACCAGCTGCGCCCGCGCGGTCTTGCCGTCGGCGCCCAGCCACAGGTCGATCTGGATGTCATCGAACACCAGCTGGCGCGTGCGCGGATCGCGCGACAGCGCCTGCTGCAGCACGCTGGACACGTAGCGCGCATACGAGCCGCTGCCGAGGCCGCCGCCCCCGCCGGTGCCGCTCATGCCGCCGCCGCTGCCGGCCTGGATGCCGAAGGCGTCGCCGCCGGCCTGCGCGGCGCTGTCCATGGTCACGGGGTCGCCGAGGTCCTTCGAGGGGCTGGGCGGCGTGTCGTCCTTCGGAGGCTCCAGCGGCTCGATGGGCTTGGGCTCGGGTTCGGTCATCGGCTTGATCTTTTCCGGCTCGGGCTCCGGCAGCTTCTCGGGCTCGGGCGGAGGTGGCGGCGGCGGCGGTGGGGGCAGCATCAGCATCGGCGCATCGGCCACCACGCGCTTGGTGCTGGCGGTGTCGGCCAGCAGGTGCCACACCAGCGCCACCAGCGCGGCGGCGAGCGCCAGGCCGATGACCCAGCCGCCCCAGCGGCGCCACAGCCCAGCCTGCCCGCCCGCGCGACGCGCGCCGGCGGCTGAAGTCGGGTTGCGAGGGTTCACGCTGCTGTCCTCACTTCTGCTTGCCGGTCACGAGGCCGATCTGGTTCAGCTCGATGCGGCGCAGCAGGTCGAGCACGTCGACCACCTTCGCGTACTGCACGCTGGCGTCGCCGCGCACGATCACGGGGAAGTCGGGCGAAAGCGCCTTCTCGGTGCGCAGGCGCTCTTCGAGCTCCGGCAGGGTGACCGGGTAGGCATCGAGGAACACGTTGCCCGCGTTGTCGATGGTGATGGCCTTGGTCTTGGGCTTTTCCAGCGCCACCGAGGCGCTGGCCTTGGGCAGGTCGACCTTGATGCCGGGAATGCTGGCGTTGCTGGTGAGGATGAAGATCACCAGCACCACCAGCAGCACGTCCACGAAGGGCGTGATGTTGATGCCGCCCGTGCGCTTGCGCGCGCCGAACCTGGCTGCGGGGTTTGCCATGGCGTCTCGGCTCCCTCAGGCGCGCCGGGCCACGACCTGCGCGACGGAGCGGCCTTCGCCCTGCTCTTCCGCCAGGCGTGTGACGAACTCGTCCACGAACACCGCCATGTCGGCGCCGATGGCGTCCGAGCGCGAGGCGAGCCAGTTGTAGCCGAACAGCGCGGGAATCGCGACACCCAGGCCCGCGGCGGTACACAGCAGCGCGGCCGCCATGCCCGGTGCCACCGAGTTGATGTCCACCGCCCCGGCCATGGCCGCCACGACGAACACCAGCATGATGCCGATCACCGTGCCGAACAGGCCCACGTAGGGCGCGCCCTCGATGGTGGTCGACAGCCAGTTCATGCGCTTGGACATGCGCTCGGTCTCGCGCACCATCACGCCGTCCATGGCGGCGCGGATGGCGCCGATGGTGGCGCTGGAGACCGCGCTCAGGTCGTAGCCGCGGTCGTGGCGGCGGCGCATCTCGTCGATGGCCACCTCGTACAGGCGCCACAGCGAGGAATCGGCGCGCACCTCCTGCGGCACGGTGTTGTTCACCGCCAGGCGATCGAGCGGCGCGCCCGCGGCCTCGCGGAAATGCTCGATGAAGATGTCGTTGGCGCGCTCGGTGGCACCGTAGCTGCGGCCCTTGCCGATCATGATGGCCCACGACAGCACCATCATCAGCCCCAGCACGCCCACGACCACCCAGGCGTCCAGCGGCATCGCCGCGAGGATGAAGCCGAAGTGGCTCTTGCCGGCCTGCTGCTCGTCGGCGCCGAACGCCGTGAGGCGCGACTCGGCGCCCTGCGAGACCGCGTCGGCCAGCAGCAGCGCGTCGCCGCGCGCCACCTTCGACAGACGCACTTCGTCGATGGCGCCGCTGAACGGTGCGAAGGCCGCGGCCTGCGCCGTGGGAGTTCCCGACGCGACGGCCGGCACGTCCGCACCGAGTGCCGCAGCCGAATTCAGCGCCGGCAGCTTCGCCGCCACCGACGCGGCGCGACGGCCGCCGACGAAGAGCGCCACGTTCTCGCCCTCGGCCTTCACCGCGATATGCGACCACTGCCCAGCCTGCACCGGCTGGCCCGGCGCGCTGCGCTGGCCGTTGACCTGCACGAAGGGCACGCCCTGGTCGATGCCGACCACCAGCTCGCCGGCACCGTCGCGGCGTGCATAGACCACCTGCTGCGCGCCGAGCTTGTCGGGCCTGATCCATGCGGAGAAAGTGAGCGCACCGCCGGCCTGCACCGCGAGCGACGGCGTGGCCGGCAGCATCAGCGCGGCGGCTCCGAGCTGCGCGCCCTTGCCGATGACCGTGCCCTCGACCGGCACCGCGGCGGTCTGGCCGTTGTTGCCGTAGGCGGTGGTGTCGCGCGGCGGCACCGCGCCTTCGGCGAAGTGGTAGACCAGCGTGTAGTCGGGATCGAAGGTGCGCTGGCCGTTGCCCGAGGCCGGCGCCTTGGGGTTGCCGTAGTACATCCACAGCTTCTGCGGCGTGCCGGCCGAGACGTTGGGCACGTCGACCCAGATCAGCGCCATGCCCAGCAGCGGATCGAACTGCTCGATCTGGTGGTTGAGCACCGTCTTGTCGTCGGCCGCGACGAAGCGCAGGTCGGCGCCGGTCTCGCTCACGCCCTCGAACTTGAAGTTGCCTGTATGCAGGCGCACCAGCACCGGCACGCGGCCGGCGTCGCTGCCGATGGCGCCGGCTTGCGGCCCGGCGTCGATGGTGATGGGCTTGCGATAGGACCACTCGGCCTGCCACCAGGCATGGGCCAGGCCGGGCAAGAGTGTGCTCGCCAGCGTGAGCACGATGAAGAGGATGCGTCGCATGACAGGGTTCTCCGGAAAGCTCGTATGAAAAAAAGAAGAAGTGATGGGGCCGCGCGGCTCAGTAGTTCGCGGTGAGGCTGAAGTTCACGCGCGGGTCGTGCTTCTTCGTGCGCGGGCCGTCGGTCAGCGGGTAGCCGATGTCGACGCGGCCCGCGAAGTACTGGCCGACCTTGAAGGTGGTGCCCACGCCGACCGAGTACAGAGAGAAGCGGTCCTGCTGCTCGGGCAGCGGGCTCTTCAGGCGCAGACGGGCCGCATCGGCGAAGGCGTACACGCGCCAGTTCTCGACCGTGTTGCCCAGGAATGTCAGCGGCTTGCTGCGCAGCTCGACAGAGCCCACCACGCCGTAGTCGCCGGTGGCCTCGGCCGAGAGATAGCCGCGCACCGAGTTCATGCCGCCGCCGGCGATCTGCTCGCTGGACACCAGCGGCGAATCGGTCATCTGTCCGTTGAAGCGGAAGGCGAGCTGCGAGCCCCCATCGAAGGTGTGCGTGCCGTTGAGGTCGGTCTTCAGCACCATGAAGCTGGGCGACGACTTGTAGCGCTTGTAGTCGAAGGCGGCCCAGTCGCTGCCGTACTTGAACGAACTGCTGGTTCCCACCACCAGCGAGATGCCGACGCCGTACTGGCTTTTTTCCGACTGCCTGAAGCCCGAGTAGGACAGCGTGATCGGCGCGTACTTCAGTGGCACCGTGTCGCCGCTGCCCTTCAGCGTGAGCGCTTCCTTGTTGTTCTTGAAGTCGATGCCGACGCTGAAGGCATGCCACCAGTCGCCGGCGTTGGGCACGGTGTAGGTCGCCTTCACTCCGAAGGAGTGGCCCTTGCCGAGCACGTCGGTGCCGCCCACGGTGGCCACGTTGCTGTCGGACGAGAAGGCATTGGCCTCGAGGCTCCAGTTGGTGCCGCGGATGGGCGCGGTGTACGAGGCCGAGATCACCTTCGTCTGGCTCAGGTCCTGCGGCGCGCCGAAGAAGCTGATGGAGGCGCTGTGGCCCAGCTGCCAGAGGTTGTCGTGGCCCAGCGAGACGCTGGCGCGCAGCTTGCGCGTGTCGGCGCTGTAGTCGTTGTTGAGGCTGGCGCTGGCGCGCCACGGGCTCGAGTCCTCGACCTTGAGGTCGACGTCCATGGTGCCGGGCATGGAGCCCTGCCGCACCAGCGGCATCACCTGCCGCTTCGGCCCACGGTTGAGCGCCGCGAGTTCGGACTGCGCCTGGTTGAAGTTGGGCACGCCGCCCTCCTTCAGCGCCGGCACCTGGTCGCGCACCTCGAGCGGCGAGTTGTATTCGGCGCCGACGACGCGCACGCGGCCCGCGCGCGTCTCGTTGACCTGCAGGAACACAACGCCCTGCGTGACCTGCTGCTCCGGCAGGTCGACATACACCGACTGGTAGCCCGCCGCCTGGTAGGCCGCGAGCAATGCGTCGCGCGCGCCCTCCACGTCCTTCAGCGTGCGCTCGGGGCCGAGGAAGGGCGTGACGGCTTTCTCGATGGCGCGCGCATCGAGCACGGTGTTGCCGCGCACGATGTATTCGGAGATGTCGACCTTGCGCTCGGGCGCGGCCGGCGTTGCAGCCGCAGCAGCGGGCGCCGGTGCAGGCGCCGGGGCCTGGGCGATGGCTGCTCCCTGCGCAGTCATCGCGAACACGGCCAGCCAGACCGCGCTGCGGCTGCGACTTCTCTGTGGGCCTTTCTTCTTCGTTTCTTGCATTTGCAGCTCTGTTCTCATGGGTGAAGCGCACAAGACAGAGCGCTCAAGAACGGAGAGCCTTCGTGTCGCTGCGGCGTACTCTTCCTAGACGCACGGCATGCGCGGCGACTGTCGTTTGTCACGAAAACTTCATCAAGAAATTGGCACTCGGAACGATCCGGCCGCTTTTTCACGCTTAAGAAGAAGGACCTCCGAACGGGAGAAGTCGTGTTCCCGAGAACGGGTCTTCCCACCGACTTGCGCGGTGTCTAGACTTCGTGGCCCGCCGCGTCGGCGGCGCGCGCGCTTCGGCGCGGGCCATGGAACTGGAGGCAGGAGATGCGCATGGTTTTTCGTATTCGTGGCATCGCCGCCGTGCTCATGCTCGGGTGCTGCGCAGGTGCATGGGCGCAAGCCCAGCCTTGCGTGGAAGTGACCGTCAACGGCGAACGCACGCCCTCCTACGACTGCCTGACGGAGAAGATGCGCCCACCGGCATCGGCGCGCGCGCCCGATGCAGCACAGCCGGGTCTTGCATCGGAGGCGATCGTGCAGCGGCCCTCCAACGAACTCGGCCTGTTCAACCGCGCGGCGACCGGCCACCGCATGGGCAACACCTTCGGCACCTCGGTCTATCCGCAGCGCCCGCCGCCGGTGGCGCCTTCGTCGCCGCTGATTACCCGCCAGTAGTCAGCGAAGGCTGCCTTGAGTGCCTTCGCCGTGGAGGCCGACGATCAGCGAGCGTAGCCAGCTGATCGCCGGATCCTTTTGGAAGCGGCCGTGCCAGAACAGGTTGATCGCGATCTCGGGCAGCTTCGCCGGATGGCGAACGTAGGAAAGATCGAACGGCCCCGCCAATGCCTGCGCGAGTTTCTCGGGCACTGTCGCGATCAGGTCCGAGTCGTGCAGGATGTGGCCGACCGCGACGTAGTGCGGCACGGTCAGCACCACCTTGCGCACGACCTTCTTGCGGTCGAGGAACTCGTCCGCGTTGCCGTGGCCCGTTCCCGCGGAGATCACCACCACATGCTCGGCGGCGGAGAACTCGTCGAGCGAGACTTTCCCCTTCTTCCTGTCGAGCGGATGGCCGCGCCTGAACACGCACACGTAGTTCTGCTTGAAGAGCCTGCGCTGGAAGTACCCGGTCTTCAGCTGCGGCAGCAGGCCGATGGCGAGGTTGACGTGGCCGGCCTCCATCTCGTCCTGCAGATTCACGGCCGTGTTGCGCACCGTGCTCAGCGAAACGTTGGGCGCGACCCTGGCGATCTCCTTCATCAGCCTGGGCAGGAAATAGATCTCGCCGATGTCCGTCATGCCGACGGTGAAGGCGCGCTTCGAGGTGGCCGGATCGAACGAGGCCTTCTGGTTGATCGCCGCATGAATGACCTGCAGCGCCCGCGCCGTGGGCTCGGCGAGCTGCTGCGCGTAGGGCGTGGGCTCCATGCCGTTGGGCGTGCGCAGGAAGAGCGGATCGTCGGTCAGCTTGCGCAGGCGCGCCAGCGCGTTGCTCACGCCCGGCTGTGACAACCCGAGGCTGGCCGCCACCTTCGAAACCCTGCGGTCGACGAGCAACTGCTGGAAGACGACCAGCAGGTTGAGATCGATGTCCTTGAGCTCCATGCGCGGCGTCTCACATTCTCGAAATCAATATGAACTATTGCCCACATTCTATTGAGCGATGACGCCCGAATGGGGATCATCGATGCACCCACGAGACGCTGCCTTCGAGGACAGCACAGGAGACAGGAACATGGACGACACATCGGCGGTCTTTCCACGGAAGATCCATTGGGAAAGCCAGGGCACCAGCCGCATTCCCTTCATGGCCTACACCGAGGCCGACCAGCACCGCCAGGAGCTGGAGCGTTTCTTCTACCGCAAGCACTGGAGCTACGTCGGCCTCGAGGCCGAGATCCCGAACGTCGGCGACTTCAAGCGGACCGTGGTGGGCGAGCGCTCGGTGATCATGGTGCGCGACGCGGAAGACTCCATCAGCGTCGTCGAGAACGTCTGCGCCCATCGCGGCATGCAGTTCTGCCGCGAGCGGCATGGCAACCGCAAGGAAGGTGGATTCACCTGCCCCTATCACCAGTGGAACTACACGCTCACGGGCGACCTGCAGGGCGTGCCCTTCCGCCGCGGCGTGAAGCAGGACGGCAAGGTCAACGGCGGGATGCCCGCCGACTTCAAGACCGCCGAGCACGGCCTGAACAAGCTCAAGGTCGCGACGCGCGGCGGTGTCGTCTTCGCTTCCTTCGACCCCGAGGTCGAATCGCTCGAGGACTTCATGGGGCCAGAGATCCTCGGCTACTTCGACCGCCTCTTCAACGGCCGCAAGCTCACCATCCTCGGCTACAACCGCCAGCGCATTCCGGGCAACTGGAAGCTCATGCAGGAGAACATCAAGGACCCGTACCACCCGGGCCTGCTGCACACCTGGTTCGTGACCTTCGGCCTCTGGCGCGCGGACAACAAGTCCGAGCTGAAGATGGACCGGCACCACCGGCACGCGGCCATGATCTCCACGCGCGGCGCGAGTGGCAAGGCCGACCAGGTGACGCAGGTGTCGAGCTTCAAGGAAAGCATGCAGCTCAACGATCCACGCTTCCTCGACATCGTGCCCGAGCCCTGGTGGGGCGGCCCGACGGCGGTGATGATGACGCTCTTCCCGAGCGTGATCCTGCAGCAGCAGGTCAACAGCGTCTCGACGCGCCACATCCAGCCCAGCGGCCCCGGCGCCTTCGATTTCGTGTGGACGCACTTCGGCTTCGAAGACGACACCGGGGAAATGACCCAGCGCAGGCTGCGGCAGGCCAATCTCTTCGGCCCGGCGGGCTTCGTCTCGGCCGACGACGGCGAGGTGATCGAGCTGTCGCAGAAGGGCTTCGAGCAGAAGCCCTTCCATCGCACGCTCGCCGAACTCGGCGGACGCGGGGTCGGGGACACCGACCACATGGTCACGGAGACGCTGATCCGCGGCATGTACGAGTACTGGCGCAAGGTGATGGAGGCTTGAAATGGACTTCCAGGACTACTTCGAGCTTTCGCAGCTCTACGCCAGCTATGCCCATGCGGTGAGCTCCAGCCAGTGGGAGCTCTGGCCCGAGTTCTTCACCGAGGACTGCAGCTACCGCCTGCAGCCGCGCGAGAACCACGAGCGCGGCTTTCCGCTCGCCACGCTTTCGTTCGAGAGCAAGGGCATGCTGAAGGACCGCGTCTACGGCATCCGCGAGACCCTTTTCCACGACCCGTACTACCAGCGCCACGTGGTGGGCGCGCCGGTGGTGCTGAAGGCCGAGCCGGGGCGCATCGAGTCGGAGGCCAACTACGCCGTGTTCCGCACGAAGCTCTCGGAGCTTTCGACGGTGTTCAGTGTGGGCCGCTACATCGACGTCGTCGTGCGCACCGGACAAGGCCTGAAGTTCGCCTCGCGCCAGGTCATCTACGACAGCGAAATGATCCCGAACTCCGTCATCTACCCCCTGTGAAGCGAAGAGAAAAACCATGAGCGATGGATCCAACAACGGCTGGACGGATGCCGCACATTTCGATGATGTGCCCGCTGGCGACGTCATCGGACTGATCGTCGAAGGCCGCGACCTGGCTCTCTACAACGTGGACGGCAGCATCTACGCGACCGACAACATCTGCACGCATGGGCATGCCCGCCTGTGCGAGGGCTTTCTCGAAGGGCACGAGATCGAGTGTCCGCTGCACCAGGGCACGTTCGACGTGCGCAACGGCGCCCCCACCTGCGCTCCGGTGACCGAGGCGATCCGTTCCTACCCCGTGAAGATCGAGGGCGGGCGGGTGTTTCTCTCGCTGGGCTGATCCGTCGCGAGCAGCCCATGAGCACACAGGACAGCACGATCGCGATCGTCGGCGGCGGACAAGCCGGTGGATGGGCTGCGCAGACACTGCGCAGCGAAGGCTTCGGCGGCAGGATCGTGCTGATCGGCAACGAAAGCCATCGCCCATACGAGCGCCCTCCTCTTTCGAAATCGGTGCTCGCCGGAGAAGCGCCGCCGGAAACGACCCGACTGCTCAAACCCGAAGCCTTCGATGCGCTGAACGTGGACTGGCGACCCGGCGTGAACGCCGCGCGCATCGATAGGGCTGCGAAGCAACTGCACCTGAGCGACGGCGAGCCCGTTCGATACGACAAGCTGATCCTGTGCACCGGAGGCCGGGCGCGACAGCTGGGCATTCCCGGCGCGAACCTGCCCGGCGTGTTCACGCTGCGCAGCATCGACGATGCCGCCGCACTCGGCGCGGCGCTCGTTCCCGGCAAGCGGCTGCTGGTCATCGGCGGAGGATGGATCGGGCTTGAGGTAGCGGCGACAGCTCGCGGGAAAGGGCTCGACGTCACGGTTGTCGAAGCCATGGAGCGGCTGTGCGAACGCACCGTGCCGTCGGAAATCTCCGGCTACCTGCTGCGGCTTCATGCATCGCATGGCGTCCGCGTCGAACTCGGCACGGGCATCGAACAGCTGGAGCAAGGCGCGGACGGCGTCGGACTGACGGCAACACTGACCAACGGACGTAAGCGTCCGAGCAATCCGTGTTGACGGACCAGCCGACCTGCCCCATTAGACTGATGCGAATGAGCCTGCAAGCGACCTTCATTGCCACCGAGGACATCAGCAACTGGCAGGACGCCGGTT
>Ga0126362_10000065_pt1 | contig 126982 bp, 120 predicted proteins | sample ANMtaG_FD_126269 | JGI IMG/M metagenome (GOLD analysis project Ga0126362, IMG submission 126269) | Continental margin sediment microbial communities from North Pacific Ocean - ANME2c_DSS_Sorted | ecosystem: Environmental > Aquatic > Marine > Continental margin > Sediment | place: Pacific... | reverse complement strand
GTTACCCATGCCGCCGTGCGAGTTCGGGGCGGGGTACATCGACAGGGTCGCGCCGACATAGGGCTGGCCCGGGGTGTAGGACACCTTGAAGGGCTCGTAGTCCATGCAGACGTGGTTGGTGGGAACGTAGAACAGGCTGGTCTTGGGCGAGTAGGCCGCCGGCTGCTGGTCCTTGGTGCCCAGAGCCGCCGGGCAGATGCCCTTCGAGTTCACGTCCTCGCCGTTCTGCTCGGTCGAGTACTTCGACACGACCAGCGGACGGCCGTAGGTCTTCGAACCCTTGTCCATGTCGACCTTGGTGGCCCAGTTCACCACCGGATCGTACTTCTCGGCGACGAGAAGCTCGCCGGTCGCGCGATCGAGGGTGTAGCCGAAGCCGTTACGGTCGAAGTGGGTCAGCAGCGGACGCTCCTTACCATCGACCTTCTGGTCGGTGAGGATCATCTCGTTGATGCCGTCGTAATCCCACTCGTCGTGGGGGGTCATCTGGTAGACCCACTTGGTCATGCCGGTGTCCGGGTTACGCGCCCAGATCGTCATGGACCACTTGTTGTCGCCCGGACGCTGCTTCGGGTTCCAGGTCGAGGGGTTGCCGGAACCGTAGTACATCAGGTCGAGCTTGGGATCGTAGGAGAACCAGCCCCAGGTGCAGCCGCCGCCGGTCTTCCACTGATCGCCTTCCCAGGTCTTCAGCGAGGAGTCCTTGCCGATCGGCTTGCCGAGCGCGGTGGTCTTCTCGGGATCGACGATCAGCTGATCGTCCGGGCCCATCGAGTAGCCGCGCCACACCTTCTTGCCGGACTTCAGGTCGTAGGCGGTGACGTGGCACTGCACGCCGAACTCGCCGCCCGAGATGCCGACGATGACCTTGTCCTTGACCGGCAGAACGGTCGCGGTGTTGGTCTCGCCCTTCTTCGGGTCGCCGTTCACGACCGACCAGTTGACCTTGCCGGTCTTGGCGTCGAGCGACACGACGGTGGTGTCGGCCTGGTGCAGGATGATGGCGCCGTCGGCATAGGCCAGGCCACGGTTGACCGTGTCACAGCACATGACCGGGATCACGGACGGATCCTGCTTCGGCTCGTACTTCCAGATGATCTTCGCCTCGTTGTTCAGGTCGAGGGCGTAGACGATGTTCGGGAAGGGCGTGTGGACGTACATGACGTCGCCGACGACGAGAGGCGAGCCCTCGTGGCCACGCAGAACGCCGGTCGAGAAGGTCCAGGCGACCTGGAGGTTCTTGACGTTCGAGGCGTTGATCTGGTCGAGCTTGGAATAGCGGGTGTTGGCGTAATCGACCGTCTGGAGCACCTGCTCCGCCGGGTTGGCGATGCCCTTCATGACGCTGTCATTGGCGAAGGCCGGCGCGGCGATGGCCGCGACGCCTGCGCCGAGGGCGAGGAGATGAACCGCTCTCATGGATTCCTCCGACAAGTCTTTGAGGTCTTAGGCCACGGGTGTTCAGTCCGCGGCTGCGGGACCCGACCTGCTGTTTGCGACAGGGATTTGGTACGCCTCGGTAGCGGGTCGCTTGACGGTGCCGAACGAGCACCGAACCAGAGCCGACCATCCCTCGGGCCGGCTCCTCGAAACCGAGGCTTGAGGGAACTCTAAGAGAAATTTGAGCGCCGTCAATCCGCCCAGGAGCGGTGAAACGCGCCAGAAAGGCGCATATCCCGGATGCTCAGCAATGTTGCTTTGCACAATTCAACGCTGCGACGCACATCAACAAGGTGAAAAGCGGTATCTCGGCACCGGTCTGTCCACATGATCCATGCGGAATGCGCAGCTTCGAGCGTTTCTTAGCCGGTGCGCATGCACCTTGCGCACAACCAAGGCGGCTTTCAGCGGGAATGACTTTGTCATTCCCGCGTAGCGTTGGACGCAGTGCAAAACGGGGATGGTTCGAAGGGCGGTCCGCAGCGGCCGCGACAATTGCGCAATTATCCCGGATGTGCGCCCTCACGCCGCAGCCGGCTCTGCCGGCCTCAGGTCGAACGGGTGCTCGCAGGGGGTGGTGGGCCGCAGGCCGGCCCGGGTTTCCTGCGGACGCAACCGCACGCTCTGAGGGAATCAGAGAAGGCCGACGCTTCCGGTGCTCTCGAACTCGGCCATGTCGCCGACGAGATCCGTCACCGCGATGTCGAGGCGCCGGCCGTTCCTGAGGCGGAGCTGGGAATCCGGCTCCAGCCAGATCGGCCGCAGGCCGGCATGGCTGCCGCGCAGGGTGCCGTAGGCGATCAGTGCCTCGGCACGGCGTTCGATCACGAGGCGGTAGCGCACACGGGCGGGCTGGCAGCCCTCGGCCGTGACGATCCCGAGACCCGTCAGCGTCTTCAGGACTTCATTGGGTTCGGCCATCGGACGCGACGCGGTGCGGACAGGACAAAACGGCAAGGACATTGCCATTTAATCCCGGCCTGCCCCGCTGTCACGCCGGCTCGCCCGCGAGGGCGACGACAAATCCGGCCGGATGCAGCCCGTCCTGCCGGAGCGGCCCGCGCCTCAGACGAGGTCGCGCACCACGATGCGCCCGCCCTCCGCCGAGAGGGCGAGGCGGCCGTGCTTCAGCGCCAGCGCCTTCTCGCCGAACAGGGACCGGCGCCAGCCATGCAGCACGGCCACGTCCGCCGCGTCGTCCTCGGCCACCGCCTCCAGATCGTCCACGGTGGCGATGATCTTCGGTGCGACGCCCTCGGTCTCGCACACCGCCTTCAGCAGCACCTTGAGCAATTCGACCAGGGCGCCGTTGCCGCCGCTGCGGCCGCGGACGCGCTCGGGCATGCTGATCGCGGCGAGGTCGCGCGCGAAGCCCCGCTCCACCGCGGCGAGGATGTCGGCGCCGGTGCGCGAGCGCTCGAAACCCGCCGGGATGGTGCGCAGGCGGCCGAGGGCCTCGACGCTGCGGGGGGCGCTCGTCGCCACGTCGATCACCGCCTCGTCCTTCAGGATGCGCCCGCGCGGCACGTTCCGGCTCTGCGCCTCGCGCTCGCGCCAGGCGGCGACCTCGGCCAGCACCGCGATCTCGCGGGGCTTGCGCATCCGCCCGGAGAGCCGGCGCCAGGCGAGCTCCGGATCGGCCCGGTAGGTCTCGGGAGAGGTGAGCACAGCCATCTCCTCGTCGAGCCAGGCGCCGCGGTCGGTGCGCAGAAGCTCGCCCGCCAGCACCTCGTAGATCTTCACGAGATGCGTCACGTCGGACAGCGCATAGGCGAGCTGCGCCTCGGAGAGCGGCCGGCGCGACCAATCGGTGAAGCGCGAGGACTTGTCGATCTTGGCCTTGGCGAGGTCGTTGACGAGCTGCTCGTAGGAGACGGAATCGCCGTAGCCGCAGACCATCGCGGCGACCTGCGTATCGAAGAAGGGCTGCGGCAGGAGGCTGCCCATCAGCCAGATGATCTCCAGATCCTGCCGGGCGGAGTGGAACACCTTCACCACGCCCTCGTCGGCCATCAGGTCGAGGAAGGGCCGGAGGTCGATGTCCTTGGCCAAGGGGTCGACCAGCACCGCCGTCCCGTCCGGGCCCGCCATCTGGATGAGGCAGAGCTTCGGATAATAGGTGGTCTCGCGCATGAACTCCGTGTCGACGGTCACGAAGGGCTGCGTGGCCAGCTTTGCGCAGGCGTCGCGCAGTGCCGGGGTCGTGCTGATCAGATCCATCACTCGGCTATACCGGAGGTTTCCCGGCTTGGGGAGCGGCGGCCCGCGCCCTCCCCAGCGAAGCCGAGGGGTTTCCAGTCCTTAATCAGGCGACCTCGGCCAGCGCCGCGCGGCGGCGGGCCCGGGCGGTCCGGCGGATGCGCGCCGCATCCGCGCGGCGCTGCGCCTCGGCACGGGCCATCAGCCAGTCGAGGATGCCGCCCTCCAGCCGCTCGCCGGTCGCGGCGTCGGTGAGGCGGCGGATGCGGTCGGTCCGGAAGCCGCGATAGCCGCCGCGACCGGGATCGATGCCGCCGAGCAGGGTGCGGCCAGGGCCGAGCTTCAGCTCGCGCGCCTCGACGGTGCGGCGGCTCCAGACCCCCTGGCCGTCCTCGTAGACGAGGTCGAACCGGCCGGAGAGGGGCATCAGGCTCCAGCCGGGGGCAGGGGCCGGGGCCGGGGCGGAGGCCTCGCCGAGGGGCTCGGACCGCACCCCGTGGAAGCGGGAAAAGGCATGCGCGTTCATGGAGATCATATGGGGATCCGACCCCGATTCCGGTAGGCGCGCGAGGGATTTGCGCGCCCCGTCTGCGCTGGGGACCGGCCGGTCCGCAACGCTGCCTGACAGGGACCGGTCGGGCCTCTTCGCCGGGGCCGAGACCGACCGCGCGCTTGAGCCGCGCGCTTGACTTGGGGGGCCTCCCGTGAATGGTGCCCGGCTCGTTCCCGAGAGCCTGCCCGAAGAGCCTGCCGTGCACCGTTACCGTTCCCACACCTGCGGCGCGCTCCGCCCGTCCGATGTCGGCGGGACCACCCGCCTCTCCGGCTGGTGCCACCGCATCCGCGACCATGGCGGCGTGCTGTTCATCGACCTGCGCGACCATTACGGCCTGACGCAGTGCGTGGTGGATTCCGATTCCAAGGCCTTCAAGGCGGCCGAGGGCGTGCGCTCCGAATGGGTGATCCGCATCGACGGGCGCGTGCGCCAGCGCCCGGCCGGGACCGAGAACCCCGAGCTGCCGACCGGCGCGATCGAGGTCTATATCGACGATCTGGAGGTGCTGGGCGCGGCAGCCGAATTGCCGATGCCGGTCTTCGGCGACGTCGAGTATCCGGAGGAGACGCGGCTGCGCTACCGCTTCCTCGACCTCCGCCGCGAGAAGCTCCACGCCAACATCATGAAGCGCGGCGCGATCATCGACGCGCTCCGCCGCCGCATGCGGGACGGCGGCTTCTTTGAGTTCCAGACGCCCATCCTGACGGCGTCCTCTCCGGAAGGCGCGCGCGACTTCCTGGTGCCGTCGCGCCTGCATCCCGGCAAGTTCTACGCGCTGCCGCAGGCGCCGCAGCAGTTCAAGCAGCTCACGATGATCGCGGGCTTCGACCGCTACTTCCAGATCGCGCCCTGCTTCCGCGACGAGGATGCGCGGGCGGACCGCTCGCCGGGCGAGTTCTACCAGCTCGACATCGAGATGAGCTTCGTCACCCAGGAGGACGTGTTCCAGTCGGTGGAGCCGGTCCTGCGTGGCGTGTTCGAGGACTTCGCCGAGGGCAAGCGCGTGACGCCGGTCTTCCCGCGCATCACCTATGCCGACGCGATGCTGAAATACGGCGTCGACAAGCCGGACCTGCGCAACCCCCTGATCATCGCCGACGTGACGGACGAGTTCGCCGAGGAGGCGGTCGAGTTCAAGGCGTTCAAGGGCGTGATCAAGTCGGGCGGCGTGGTCCGCGCCATCCCCGCCACGGGCGCCGGCGCCCAGCCCCGCTCCTTCTTCGACAAGCTGAACGACTGGGCCCGCTCGGAGGGCGCCCCCGGCCTCGGCTACATCGTGTTCGAGGAGGAGGGCGGCCAGCTCACGGGCCGCGGCCCCATCGCCAAGTTCATCCCGGCCGAGATCCAGGCGCGGATCGCGCAGAAGGCCGGCGCCAAGGCGGGCGACGCGGTGTTCTTCGCCGCCGGCCCCGAGGCCAAGGCGGCCGCGCTCGCCGGCAAGGCCCGCATCCGCATCGGCGACGACCTCGGCCTGTCGGACAAGGACCAGTACGCCTTCTGCTGGATCACCGACTTCCCGATGTTCGAGTGGAACGAGGACGAGAAGAAGATCGACTTCTCCCACAACCCGTTCTCGATGCCGAACTTCGACCACGAGGCCTTCCTGAACCTCGGCGAAGCGGATGCGGAGACGATCCTCGGCATCAAGGCCTTCCAGTACGACATCGTCTGCAACGGCATCGAGCTGTCCTCCGGTGCCATCCGGAACCACAAGCCGGAGATCATGGAGAAGGCCTTCGGGCTGGCCGGCTACGGGAAGGATGTGCTCGAGGCGAAGTTCGGCGGCATGCTCTCGGCGCTGCGCCTCGGCGCCCCGCCGCACGGCGGCATCGCGCCGGGCGTCGACCGCATCGTGATGCTGCTCTGCAACGAGCCGAACATCCGCGAGGTGGTGCTGTTCCCGATGAACCAGCGCGCCGAGGATCTGATGATGAGCGCCCCCTCCGAGGCGACGCCCAAGCAGCTGCGCGAGCTGCATATCCGCCTGAACCTGCCCGAGAAGAAGGCTTAGGGCGCAACCCTCCTCCCTCTGCGGGGGAGGGTGCTGCACGCAAGGGAGGCGGGAGAGGGGAACCCGCTTCCGGCACAGGCTCGGCGTCGATGCCGGGCGCCCTCCGGCGGCGGCGCCTCCTCTCCCGACCCTGCCTGACGGCAGGGCCACCCTCCCCCCGCAGAGGGGGGAGGGAGACGCGGGAACCCTCAGTGCCAGACCTCGTCGCGATCATCGTCGCCCATGACAGCGCCCACGCGCTGCCGGACTGCCTCGCCGCCCTGGCGCGCGAGGGCGTGCCGGCCCTCGTCGTCGACAATGCGAGCCGCGACGGCTCGGCGGAGCTGGCGGAGCGGCTCGGCGCCCGCGTCCTGCGCAACCCCCGCAACGAGGGCTATGGCCGGGCCAACAATCTCGGCGTGCGGGCGGCCGAGGATGCCGGCCATGTCCTCCTCCTCAACCCGGACCTGATCCTGCAACCGGGCGCCGCCTCGGCCCTGCGCGCGGCCGTCCGCGCCTATCCCGATGCCGGGCTCTACGCCCCGCGCATCGTCGAGCCGGACGGGCGCTTCTTCTTCCAGGCCCAGTCCTTCCTGAGCCCCTACCTCGCGAACGCCAAGGGCCGCCGCGACCGGCCGGAGGGCGATGCCTGCGCGCCCTTCCTCTCCGGCGCCTGCCTGATGGCGGAGCGGGCCTTCCTGCTCGGCCTCGGCGGCTTCGACGAGGCGATCTTCCTGTTCTACGAGGACGACGACCTCTGCCGCCGCGTCGCCGATGCGGGCCGCGCCCTGGTCCACGTGCACGGGGCGGTGGCCCTGCACGGGCGCGGGCGCTCCTCGGCCCCGGAGCGCGGCCGCGTCTTCCGGGCCCGCTGGCACCTCGCCTGGTCGAAGGCCTACGTCGCCCGCAAATACGGCCTGCCCGACCCGAGCCTCGCCACGCTGCTCACCAACGCGCCCAAGGCTGCGCTCGCCCTCCTCGCCCTCCGCCGTGCCGGCTGGGAGCGCTACGGCGGCTCGGCCGCCGGGGCGCTCGCCGCCCTGCGCGGGCAGGGGGCGCTGGAACGGGAGGGGCTGGACCACCAGCCATGAGCGCGCTGCCGCCCCCCCAGGCCCTCGCCCGCGCGGCGGCGCTGCTTGCCGGGCAGGGCTTCCGCGTGGTCGCCCGGAACGACCGCGGCGACAGCCTCTATCTGGCAGAGGGCGACGGCCCGTATCGGCTGCGCCTCTCGAACCATGCCCGCACGCCGAAGCAGCGGCGCGGTCACCCGGAGGTGCTGGCGAGCCTCGTGATCCGCGCGCCGCGGACCGAGGCGCAGCTCGCCGCCCTGGTCGAGGCGGCTCTGCGCGACTATGCGGGCGGGCTCAGGCGAGTCGCCGCTCAGGCCTCGGAGCCGGGCTCCGCATCGCGGAAATAGGGCTCGACGGGCCCCTTCAGCTTCACCGTCATCGGGTTGCCGGCGCGGTCGAGGGTCTTGCCGGCGGAGAGCCGAACCCAGCCCTCGCTGACGCAGTACTCCTCGACATTGGTCTTCTCGACGCCCTTGAAGCGCACGCCGACGCCGCGCTCCAGCAGCTGCTCGTCGTAATAGGGGCTGTTGGGATTGGCCGCGAGGCGGTCGGGGGGCGTGTCGGACATCGGCGTCGTCTCTATCTCGAAACCGCTGCGGGTAGGCGATTCAGCGTGGCGGCGCAACGGCCCGGAGCGCGGCGACGAGCTCGCCCGTCCGGTCGCTGCAGAGGAGGGGCACGAGGCGCGAGACCATCTCGTGCGGGAGATCCCACCACGCGGTCTCGAGGAGGGCGGCCACCGTCTCGGGGTCGAAGCGGGTGCGCACCACGCGGGCCGGATTGCCGGCAACCACCGCGTAGGGCGGCACGTCGCGGGCCACCACCGCGCGGGCCGCCACCACCGCCCCGTGGCCGACCGTGACCCCGGACAGGATCATGCAGCCGGATCCGAGCCAGACATCGTGCCCGATCGTCACGCCGCCGCGGGAGGCGTGGTAATCCGTCGGCGCCTCGGCGTCGGGGAAATGCGCACGCATCGCCGCGAAGGGATAGGTCGTCGCCCAGTCGAGCCGGTGCCCGCCGCCGAGCAGGATCTCGACCCGGTCGGCGATGGAACAGTAGCGCCCGATCGTCAGGGGCTGCCCGGACTCCGGAAAGCGGACCTTCGGCCGTCCGTAGGAATAGGCGCCGATGGAGAAACCGTAGCGGGAAACCAGTTTCGCGAGGTGGATGCGTGTCTCGTTCTTCGGGTTGCGCCCACTGCGCAGCCGGTGCAACAGGGCCTTCAAGGGGCGTGGCCTGCTGCCGCGCCGCAACGGCTCCAGGGAGCGGGAGAAAGGGTCATGGCCGAGAACATGTCCGAGGACCTCAAGTCCGGGGCGCTCGTCTACCACCGCCTGCCCAAGCCCGGGAAGCTGGAGATCCAGGCGACCAAGCCGCTCGGCAACCAGCGCGACCTCGCGCTCGCCTATTCGCCGGGCGTGGCCGCCGCCTGCATGGCGATCCACGAGGATCCGCAGGAGGCCGCGACCCTCACCATCCGCCAGAACCTCGTCGCCGTGCTCTCGAACGGCACCGCGGTGCTCGGCCTCGGCGATATCGGGCCGCTGGCCTCGAAGCCGGTGATGGAGGGCAAGGCCGTCCTCTTCAAGAAATTCGCCGGCATCGACGTGTTCGACATCGAGGTGAACGAGAAGCAGGTCGACAAGCTCGTCGACGTGGTCTGCGCCCTCGAGCCGACCTTCGGCGGCATCAACCTCGAGGACATCAAGGCCCCCGAGTGCTTCGAGGTCGAGGAGCGCTGCCGGGAGCGGATGAACATCCCGGTCTTCCACGACGACCAGCACGGCACCGCGATCATCGTGGCGGCGGCCGTCCTCAATGGCCTCGAGCTCGCGGGCAAGAAGCTGGAGGACGCCAAGATCGTCACCTCCGGCGCGGGTGCCGCGGCGCTCGCCTGCCTCAACATCCTGGTCTCGCTGGGCGCCCAGGTCGAGAACATCACGGTCACCGACATCAAGGGCGTGGTCTACAAGGGCCGCCCAGAGCTGATGGACCGCTGGAAGGACATCTATGCCAAGGAGACCGCGGCGCGGACGCTGGCCGAGGTGATCCCCGGGGCCGACATCTTCATCGGCCTCTCGGCAGGCGGCGTGCTGAAGCCCGAATACCTGGAAAAGATGGCCGAGAAGCCGCTGATCATGGCGCTCGCCAACCCCTATCCGGAGATCATGCCCGATCTCGCCGAGAAGGCGCGGCCGGACGCGATGATCTGCACCGGGCGCTCGGACTTCCCGAACCAGGTCAACAACGTCCTCTGCTTCCCCTACATCTTCCGCGGCGCGCTCGATGTCGGCGCGAGCAAGATCAACGAGGAGATGAAGAAGGCGGCCGTGAAGGCGATCGCCGCCCTCGCCCGCGAGACGCCCTCGGACGTGGTCGCCCGCGCCTATGGCGGCGAGGCCCGGCCCTTCGGCCCCCGCTCGCTGATCCCGAGCCCGTTCGACCCGCGCCTGATCCTGCGCATCGCCCCCGCCGTCGCCAAGGCGGCGATGGATTCCGGCGTCGCCGGGCGCCCCGTGACCGATATCGACGCCTACGCCGAGTCGCTCGACCGCTTCGTGCACCGCTCCGGCTTCATCATGAAGCCGCTCTTCTCCAAGGCGAAGGAGGCCCCGAAGCGGGTCATCTACGCCGAGGGCGAGGACGAGCGGGTGCTGCGGGCCGTGCAGGCCATCGTCGAGGACGGCGTGGCCAAGCCGATCCTGGTCGGCCGCCCGCGGGTGGTCGAGACCCGGCTCAAGCGCTTCGGCCTGTCGATCCAGGAGGGCCGCGACTTCGAGCTGATCGATCCCGAGGACGATCCGCGCTACCGCAAATACGTCCAGACCTATCTCGACGTCGCCGGCCGGCGCGGCATCACGCCGGAGGCCGCGCGCACGCTGGTGCGCACCAACACCACGGTGATCGGCGCCATCGCCGTGCGCCGGGGCGAGGCCGACGCGCTGATCTGCGGCCTGGAGGGCCGGTTCGAGACGCGCCTGCGCATCATCCGCGACGTGATCGGGCTCAAGCCCGGCCTGACGCAATGCGCCGCGATGAGCCTCATCGTGACGAAGAAGGGCGCCTATTTCCTCGCCGACACCCATGTGCGGCAGGATCCTTCGGCCGAGGAGATCGCCGAGGTGGCGGTCGCCTGCGCCAACCACGTCACCCGCTTCGGCCTGACCCCGAAGATCGCGCTCCTCAGCCATTCCGATTTCGGCCAGTCCGATTCGGCCTCGGCCACGAAGATGCGCACGGCGCTCGGCCTCCTGGAGGAGCGCGCGCCCGACCTGCAGGTCGACGGCGAGATGCAGGCCGATTCGGCCCTCTCCGAGCTGATCCGCGACCGGGTGCTGCCGGGCTCGCGGCTCAAGGGCTCGGCCAACATCCTCGTCTTCCCGAACCTCGACGCGGCCAACATCGCCTTCCAGTTCGCCAAGGTGCTGGCCGACGCGCTGCCGGTGGGCCCGCTCCTGATCGGTCCGGCCAAGCCCGCCCACATCCTCACCCCCTCGGTGACGGCGCGCGGCATCGTGAACGTCACCACCGCGGCGGTGGTGGAGGCGCAGGGCAGCGCCGAGGGCGTCAGCGCGGATGCGGCCGAGGCGGGGCTGGGGCTGATCTCGGAGTAGGGGCTTCTTCTCCCTCCCCCTCTGCGGGGGAGGGTGCCTCGCAGATGCGAGGCGGGAGAGGGGACCTCGCTTCAGACATGGGCTTTGGGCCAGTGTGACGGGCTGAGACCCTTTCGGCGCCGTCGCTCCCCTCTCCCGTCGCCCTTCGGGCGCCACCCTCCCCCGCAGAGGGGGGGAGGGAGAGAGCCGCCTCACAGATTCTTCGGCTGGCTTCCCCGCGCGGCGCAGCGCCAGCGGGCGACGTGCCATTCGGGATGGGTCTCCTGCCAGGTCGCGAGCGCGCTCTGCGAGTTGCGCAGGCAGATGAACGGGCTCGTCGCCTCGTAGGACAGCTCGATCCTGTCCTCCTTGCAGGTGGTCGGCTGCGCGACGAGGCAGATCGAGAGCAGGATGAGCATCGGCGTTCCCCCGGTTCTCATGCCGGCCGTTCCGCGGCCGTTCGCTGCCATATGATGCAGGCGCAGGGACCGCCCAGGGGGTGCACGCTTCGGCGGCCGGCTTCATCCCCTTCGCGAATCTCGTCCTGAGGTGGCCGCGCGTGGCCCTCGACGGAGATCTTCAGGGATCGCGAGCCGGCTGGAGGCCTCCGTCGAGGCCTCCGCTGCGCTCCGGCACCTCCGGGCAAGGCGAGGGCGGGACGATGCGCGTCTCCGCGCCGCTCAGCCGGCCACCCAGAGTTCGCCCTTGCCGATCGTGGCGAGATCGCCCGAATAGCGCCGGGGCGTGCCCGCGGCGAGGTCGGCGTGGCGCGGGCTGACCGCCCGCAGGCTGCGGGCGAGCAGGCGCAGATAGACGAGGTCGAGGGCGCCGGTCTCGACGAAGGTCGGCATCAGGGCGCCGTGGCCGCCGGTGAGCAGCGTGCCGCGGCGCATGCCGTAGCCCGGATGGTCGCCGACGCTGCCGGCCGCGATCGTGCCCGCGATCATGCGCGCCCCCGCGAAGGCCCCGGCCCGCTCCACCACGATCAGGCCGCGGCGCATGGAATCGCCGAGATGGTCGCCGGCGCTGCCGCGGATCACCAGGGTCGCCCCGTCGAGCCCGGCCTTGGCGGCGTGGACGGCCCCGCCGGCATGGTCGCCCGCATCGCCCTCGATCGTGATGGTGCCGCCGGTGGCGCCCGAGCCCGCGAAGGGTCCGGCATTGCCCGTCACCGTGAGGCTGCCGCCGGCCATGCCGGCGCCGAGGCGCTGGCCGACATCGCCCTCGACGCGGATCGATCCTTGCGAGAGCGCGGCGCCGACCCGGTCGAGCCGCTCGTGGCCGCCCGCGATCACCAGCGTGTCCGAGCCGTCGAGCGTGACCGTGAAGCAGTCGCCGAGGGTGAGCCCGCGCCGGCTGGTGCCGACGGGCAGCCGCTCCGCCTCGGCCTGGGAGAGGCCCGACAGGGCGAGCGGGTTGACGTGGAGGAGATCGAGGCGCTCGGGGGGCGCCTCGCGCAAGGTCAGGACGCTCACGCGCTCGCCTCCTTCGCGATCAGGTCGCGCAAGTGGTAGTGGTGGCGGCCGAGATTGCCGCCGTAATTGCCGGCCGTGACCGCGAGCAGCCCGTGCTTGGCGCCGATCTCGGTGGCCGCATGGAGCGCCGCGCGCATCGAGTCCGAGACGCCCTGCGAGGTGAGGGCGTCGATCACGATCTCCAGCACCACATTGCAGTCGGGCGGCAGCTTCGAGCCGGTCCGCCCTTTGAGCGTCGGGCAATAGGCGTCGTTGGTCGACGCCATCATGCCCTTGGTGCGGCCGCCGACCTTCGAGCCCGAGCGCACGATGCCGCCGGGGAAGGGCAGGATCGCGCCGGGCACGGCCTTGGCCGCCTCAACCGCGATCTCGGCCACCTGCAGGGTGTCGGCATGCGTGCGGCCGAGGAAGAGCAGGTTGCCGCCGCCGACCGCGCCGTCCACCGCCTGGACGAAGTCCTCGCAGAGGAACTCGCCGTCCATCACCGGGATGCGCCAGTAGCGGCGCGCCTTGCCCGCAGCGTCGGGCAGGCGCTTGGCGACGGCGAAGCCGTCGCCGAAATAGCGGATCGCGCCGCCGAGCTTGATCTTGGTCGGCCCCTCGACACCGGCGTAGCAGGCGGTGCCGGGGCAGGTGAGGATGCACTGGCCGACGCGCTTGATCAGCTGGTCCTTCAGCCCGTTCGGCTCGAAGCCGAACAGCAGGATGCGCACGCCCGGGCGCCCGTCCGGGGTCTCCTCCGGCGAGAGCTCGGCGTCGATCCCGGCCTCGGCGCCGCAGCCGATCACCGAGGTGGCGAAGCCCGTCATCACGGTGGCGGCGATCATCGCCCAGCGCGCGGTGTCGTTGGTGACGATCAGCGCGGTGCCGGCCACGTCGAAGGCCTCGGCGAAGGTATCCTCGACCGGGATGCCGTTGAGGGTGAGGTGCGTCGTCTCAGTCATGGCTCACACGCCGCATCGGCCCCTCGGATCCGCAAGGCGGCAGATCTCTCATCGCGAGGTCTCTCATCGCGTTCAGGCCCGGCATGCCACGTCCTCGAAGACGGGGCCCTTGGCCGCGAAGGCAGCGTCGGGCACCGTGAAGCTGTCGAGGCCCTGGCCGTAGCGGTCCTGCAGGTAGCTCTCGGTGCGCCGCTCCATCGCCTTGTCGGATTCGACGGTGAGCGAGAGCGACTTGCCCTGGCGCCAGCTCACGACCTCGCCGTCCCGGACGATGACGTCGCCGTCCTTGAGCACGTATTTCGCCGCCGTGAACATCGCCGTGCGGTCGGGATCGTCGCGGTAGACCGCGATGTCGGCCCGTCCCCCGGCGCGCAGGTGGCCGCGGTCGGTCAGCCCCAGGAGCTTGGCCGGACCGGAGCGGGTGAGCTGGGCGATCTCGGAGAGCGTGTACTCGCGCTCCAGCGTGGCGAGGTCGGAGCGCTCGGCCACCACGCCCGGCAGCGCGGCGATCTCGCGGTCGCGCTCCTCCTTGCTCATCAGCAGGTGGATGATGCGCGGATACTGCGTGAAGGGCCCGCCATTCGGGTGATCGGTGGTGAGGATGGTGCGCTCGGGGTCGCCCGAGAGCAGCATGATCTCCAGGCCGATCGCCCATTGCAGGGAGCTGACCGGGCCCTTCGGCCGGTAGAGGAAGGGCACCACGCCGCCGCCCTCGGCATCGCCCGCGTTCAGCACCCACTTCTTGGGCTTGGCGCCCTTGCGGCCGCCAAACTGGCGCAGGATGTCGAGCGACACCGTGACGGTCTGGCCGAACACCACCTGCCCGATATCGAGGGTGGCGTTGGGGTTCGCCATCACGGCGTCGGTGATGCGCCGCGCCGCCGAGCGGAACCCGCCGGTCATCGGATTCTCGGGGTCCACGACGCCGTAGGCGTAGAACTGGGCGTGGGCGAAGTGGATGCGCCGCCCTTCCGCCGCGTCGAGCGTCGCGACGAAGGAATCGTCGGCGCCGGGGAGCCCGAGATTGTTGCAGTGGACGTGGAGCGGATGCGGCACGCCGATCTCCTCGACCGCATCGAGGAGCGCGCCCATGATCTTTCGCGTGGAGAGCCCGTAGCAGGGGATCTCGTCGTCGAGGCTGAGCCGCAGCGCGCCGTCCTTGAAGGCCGAGGCGCCGCCCGCGTTGATGCATTTGACGCCGAGGCCCCGCGAGGTGGCGACGTTGAGCGCCACGAGGTCGCGCACCGCCGCCTTGCCCTCACCGTCCCGCAGGATCTGCAGGAGCTGGTCGTCGTTGCCCATCACGGTGAGCGCGCCGCGGTCGAGCAGGGGGATGTCGGCGAGTTCGAGCTGGGTCGCCAGCGCCTGGACCGGCGGCATCGCCGGCTCGACGGCCGTGGTGTAGCCCATCCGCGCATAGGTCGCGCCGATCCAGCCGGCCGCGCCGCCGGCATGGGCGAAGGGATGGCCCTCGGGCGCCGCCTCGCTCACGTAGAGCTCGGGCAGCAGCAGGCGCGAGGTGATGACGTTGCCGCCGGCGATGTGCGAGTGCACCTCGACGCCGCCCGCCATCACCACGCAGCCGGTGGCGTCGAGGGTCTGGTCGGGCTGGCGCTCGCTCGGGGGGACGATACGGCCGTCCTCGACCCAGACGTCGCCGACCGCGTCGCGGTTCGCGGTGGGATCGACGACCCGGCCGCCCTGGATCCGGATCAGCATCAGGAATCCTTCCTCGCGGCGTCGCGCTCGACGACGGCCGCGGCAATGCGCTCGATGATGGCGGCGGCCGAGGGCCGCTCGGCGGGCGCGGCCGGCGCCCGATAGGTCAGGGCGGCGCGCCCGGCGTTCCAGAGCACGCCGCCGACCTCGCGGCCGGGCTCGCCCACCTGGATGACCACCTCGGCGGCGCCCGGATCGGCCTCGCCGCAGACGAGGGCGACGCTCGGCAGGCCGGAGAGCCAGGCCGGTGCCGGCGCGGGCAGGCTCGCGAGCCAGAGCGCGGCGTCGGCCTCGCCGGAGGCGGCGAGGCGCCCAGCGTCGAAGCGCCAGGGATCGTGCTCGGGCACGCGCCGGCCGAAACCGGTGCGGATGGCCTGGCCCGTGGTCCAGGCCGCCACCTGCAGGGCGGCGCGGTCCTGGTCCGCCCCCGAGAGGGGCAGGGTGAAGCAGCGCGTCGCCTCGTTGAGGTCCATCACGAGGCCCTGCAGCATCTCGATGCCGGGCGCGCCGACCTCGCCCGGCTCGTAGAGCACGGCGCCGTAGAGCGCTCCGGCCAGCGCACGGGCGATCGTCAACAGGGCAGGATCGGAATCGAGATGCCCGCGGGCATGGGCGCGCAGATGGGCGATGGCGACCGGCAGGCTCGCGCCCGCGGCGAGATGGTGCACGGCGCGGGCCGCGCCCGCCGCCCGGCCGCGGCTCGGCTGCGTGGCGCGCAGGGTTTCGAGGAGGGGCGTCTTGAGCGGCGCATCGCCGACGACGAGGACCGCGTCGGCACGGCCGATCACCTCGGCCGGGGTCGTGGTCATGGCACCGACCCGGGACAAGGCGCCGAGTTCGGCATAGGTGGCGTCTCCGCCGAGACTGTCGACCGAGGCGCCGATCCGTCCGGCGAGCCGATAGGCGGCGCTGATCGCCGCCACCTCGGCGTTGAGGCCGGCGAAGACCGGCGTGCGTGCGGCCGACAGAATCGCTGCGGCCGCCGTCACGGCGCCGTCCGCGTCGGTCGCGCCACCCTTGACCCAGGCTGCCATCCACCCTCGCGTGTATTTTTGGTTTTCGCGGCGCGCATCGAACCGGATGCGCGGGGGCGGTCGCCTAAGACCGATGCCGGCGGGACTGGTCGAGTCCGCCGTGCCGGAATGGCCTGCCCGCCCGCGCCATACGCCTGGACGGGCGGCATCCGGGCCGCCTTGAGCGGCAGGTTTGCATCGGCCGGCGCCGGCAGGCAAGGCCCCCGCGCCTCGAAATCCCCTTCGCGCACCGCGGTTGCCCCGGCGCGGCCCGCATGTGAGAAGCCCGGACCCGCCGGAGGGGAACCGGCGCGCGCCCCACGCCTTGGCGTATCGGCTCCAGCCGGCCACGCCTCCGGCGTGGCCGCGGGCGCGCCACCGCCGTCCGGACGGGGCGATCCGAGACCGTTTCCAGGGCGCGAGGAGGGACCGGGTGCCTGAGCTGCCGAGCCGGAGCGATGACGCCGCGGAGCCGGCCGCCCGCGTGGCGGTCGAGGCGCCGGCCCGGCTGCATTTCGGCTTCCTCGACCTGCATGGCGGGCTCGGCCGCCGCTTCGGCAGCATCGGGCTCGCCATCGACGCGCCCTCGCTCAGCCTCACCGCCGAGCCCGCGCCGGAACCCGTGGCCGAGGGGCCGGAAGCGCGGCGGGTGCTCGGCTATATCCGCGCCGCGGCCGGCCATCTCGACGTGGCGCCCGGCATGCGGGTGCGGGTGGCGGAGGCGATTCCTCCCCATGCCGGCTTCGGCTCGGGCACGCAGCTCGCCCTCGCGGTCGCCGCGGCGCTCGCCCGGCTCAACGACCGCCCGTTCTCGCCGGAGGATTTCTCGAACGCCCTCGACCGCGGCAACCGCTCGGGCGTGGGCTTGCGCGCCTTCACCGAGGGTGGGCTGATCGTCGATGGCGGGCGCGACGCCTCCGGGGCGCCGCCGCCGGTGATCGCGCGCATCCCCTATCCGGAGGCGTGGCGGATCGTGCTGATCCTCGACGACGGCCTCGTCGGCGTGCACGGCGCCCGCGAGGTCGAAGCCTTCCGCGACCTGCCGCGCTTCCCCGAGGGACAGGCCGCCGAGATCTGCCGCATCGTGCTGATGCAGGTGATGCCGGCCGCCGTCACCGTCGAGCCGGAGGCCTTCGGTGCCGGCATCACGGCGATCCAGCGGCTCGTCGGCGACCATTTCGCCCCCCACCAGGGCGGACGCTACGCCAGCCCCGCCGTCGCCGAGGCGCTCGCCCGGGTGGCGGAACTCGGCATCGCCGGCTACGGCCAGAGCTCCTGGGGCCCGACCGGATTCGCCCTGGTGCCGGGCGAGGCCGAGGCGCATGCCCTCGTCGCAGATCTGGAGGCACGCTCCCGCGCGGAGGGGCGCCTGCGCTTCATCGTGGCACGGGGGCGCAACACGGGAGCCACCGTCGCGGCGGGATGATTGGTCCGGGCAGGGGGGTTGATCGGCACGCGCTAGGCGCGCGCCGAAGCTCGGCTTAAGGATTCGCGCGATATGTAAGGGCCCCTCACGCGACTCCGGTGGACCGGAGCCCGGGCGACGGCGGAGCCGTCGCTGCGTGAGCGGCATCTGAAGGGCACGCGACGCCCGAGGACCACGAGGAGACGACCATGGCCCGCTCGATCCTGCACATGCTCACGCCGCTCAAGCACATGAGCCCCTTCGACGTGAACATGGCGGTCGATGCCGGGTTCGAGACCATCGTCACCTATACGGACGTGACGCTGTCCGACGTGGTCTCGCTGACCCAGGATTCGATCTTCTCCCGGGCTCCCGAGGACGGGGTGCGCACCGGCCTCTTCATCGGCGGCAAGAACGCCGAGGACGCCCTCGACATGGTGGACCGGGCCAAGAAGGCTTTCGTGCCCCCCTTCGCCAACCACATCTTCGCCGACCCGGCCGGCTCCTTCACCACCGGCGCCGCGATGGTGGCGCAGGTCGCCCGGGCGCTGCGCCAGAAGCACGGCACCGATCTCAAGGGCAAGCGCATCGTGATCTTCGGCGGCGCCGGGGTCGTCGCCTACGTGGCGGCGGTGATCGGCGCGCTGGAGGGGGCGCAATCCGTGCTGGTCGGCCATGACGGCGAGGAGCGCGTCTCGAAGATCGCCTTCACCATGAAGTGGCGCTTCGGCATCGAGGTCGGCGCGGTGGACGGGACCACGCCGGAGGACCGGCGCCGGGCAATCGCCGACGCCGACGTGATCCTCTCCGCCGGTCCCGCCGGCATCCCGATCCTGTCGGCCGAGGACCTCGAATCGGCGCCGAAGCTGCTGGTGGCCTCCGACGTCAACGCCGTGCCGCCGGCCGGCATCGCCGGCATCGACGTGAACGCGGTGGACGTGCCCCTGCCGACCGGCAAGGGGCTCGGCATCGGCGCGCTCGCGGTCGGCAACGTGAAATACCAGACCCAGTGCCGCCTGTTCCGCCGCATGCTCCAGGCCGACCAGCCCCTCTGCCTCGACTTCCGCGACGCCTACACCCTCGCCGTCGAGGTGACGGGCTGAGGGGATCGGGCAGGGCCCTCCCTCCCCCCTCTGCGGGGGAGGGAAAGGCGCCATCATGACCGAAGCGGTCCTCATCGCCGCCCAATCCGGCCGGGCGCTGGCCGAGGCCGCGCGGCGCGCCGGCCTCCGCCCGTTCGTGGCCGACCTGTTCGGCGACGCCGACACCCTGGAGATCGCCGAGGCCCATCACCCGCTGCCGGGCACCTTCGGCTCGGGCCGGCTCGGCGGCGAAGTCCTGCTCGCGGCCCTCGACGACCTCGCCGGGCGGGCCGGGACGCGCCCGGTCGGCGTGGTGCTCGGCAGCGGCTTCGAGGGCGCGCCGGACCTGATGGCCGCGCTCGCCGCGCGTCATCGCCTGCTCGGGGCCGCACCGGAGGCGGTCGCCCGGCTGAAGGACCCGCAGAGCCTCGCCGCCCTCTGCGCCGAGCTCGACATCCCGCATCCGCCGGCTCGCCTGGAGGCGGTGGCGGATCCGGAAGGCTGGCTGTGCAAGCGCGTCGGCGGCTCGGGCGGCAGCCATATCCGCCGGGCCGGGCGGGGGTCGGCACCGCCCGGCGCCTATTTCCAGGCGCGGGTGCCGGGCCGGCCCCATGCCCTGAACGTCCTCTCGGACGGGCGGGAGATCCGCGTCCTGGCGCTCACCGAGCAATGGTGCGCGCCCTCCCGCCTGCGCCCCTTCCGCTACGGCGGCGCGCTGGCGCGGGGGGCTGGCGAGCCCGGTCCCGTGCCGCCCGCCATCCGGGCCGAGATCGCGGCGGCGATGGCCCGGCTCGTCGCGCGCACCGGGCTCAGAGGGCTCGCCAGCGCCGATTGCCTCGTCACCGAGGACGGGTGGTGGCTCACCGAGATCAACCCCCGCCCCGGTGCCACCCTCGACGTCCTCGACCGGCGCGCCGGCCCGCTCCTCGCCGCCCATATCGCGGCAAGCCTCGGAAAAATGCCGGCACCCGACCCCGATCCCGGTGATGCGGCAGCCGCGGAGATCTGTTACGCGGGCCGGGACTTCGCGGCCGTGCCGGCCTTCGCCTGGCCTGACCACGTGCGCGATCGTCCCCGTCCCGGCACGGCCGTGCGGCGGGACGCGCCGCTCTGCACCGTGCTCGCCACGGGGCCGGAGGCCGGCGCCACCAAGGACAGGCTGCGGACGCGCATCGCCGCGTTGCGCGCCGCACTCGCGCAGGAGGACGCCTCAGGATGAGCACCCCACACTACCCGAGCATCAACGCCCTCGCCGCGCCCCTCGTGGAGCGCCTCGTCGCCGATGCCGGGTGGCTGCGCCTCGACGTGCGCCAGGAGGCGGGCGGCGCCCGCATGGTCGATGCCGGCGCCCAGGCCCGCGGCTCGATCGAGGCGGGACGCCGCATCGCCGAGATCTGCCTGGGCGGCCTCGGCACCGTGAGCATCAGCCCGACCGGGCCGATCGCGGCCTGGCCGAACTCGGTGGTGGTGCACGCGGCCGATCCCGTCCTCGCCTGCCTCGGCAGCCAGTATGCCGGCTGGAGCCTGGCCGACGAGACCGGCGAGTCCGGCTTCTTTGCCCTGGGCTCGGGCCCCGGCCGTGCGGTCGCCGTGGTCGAGGACCTCTACAAGGAGCTCGGCTACAAGGATTCGGCGCAGAGCACCGCCCTGGTGCTCGAGGCGGCGAGCGGCCCGCCCGCGAGCGTCGTCGCGAAGGTCGCCGAGGCCGCGGGCGTCGCGCCGGAGAACCTGACCTTCATCTTCGCGCCGACCCAGTCGCTCGCCGGCGCGACCCAGGTGGTCGCCCGCGTGCTGGAGGTGGCGCTGCACAAGGCGCACACGGTGGGCTTCGACCTGCACGCCATCGTCGACGGCATCGGCTCGGCCCCGCTCTCGCCGCAGCATCCCGACTTCATCAAGGCGATGGGCCGCACCAACGACGCCATCATCTACGGTGGCCGGGTACAGCTCTTCGTGGATGCGGACGACGCCGACGCCAAGCAGCTCGCCGAGCAGCTGCCCTCGACCACGTCGAGCGATCACGGCGCGCCCTTCGCCGACATCTTCGCCAAGGTGAACGGCGATTTCTACAAGATCGATGGTGCCCTGTTCTCGCCGGCCGAGGCGATCGTCACCTCGGTGCGCACCGGCGCGACCTTCCGCGGCGGCCGACTCGAGCCGACGCTGGTCGAGGCGTCCTTCGCCTGAGACGCGGACGGCGAGGCGCCAACGGCAGGACCCGGACCGTGCCCCCTCTTCCGTTCAGACGAGGGGGCACGTCCGACACGCGCCGCGCCTGAACCATTCTGTCATCCGAGCCCTCGGCACCGCCGAGGTCCGCTGATCCTTCGAGAACCCCATGCGCATCGGGCTCGCGGCCGATAACGGCACCTGGCACAAGAGCCACCTCCTGGCGGGATTGCGGGCGCTCGGCGTCGAGCCGGTGCTGTTCTCGCTCGCCGACGTCGCCGTGGTGACGGGGGGCGGCGAGCCCCTGCGGGTGCCGGGCTTTTCCGAGGCGCTGCCGGACGGCGTCCTGCTCCGGACCATCGCGGGCGGCACCTTCGAGGCCACCACCATGCGGCTCGGCGTGCTGCACGCCCTCGTGGCCTCGGGCGTCACCGTCTGGAACCACCCGCTCGCGATCGAGCGCTCGGTGGACAAGGCGGCGACCTCGCTGCTGATCGCCCGGGCCGGCCTGCCCACCCCGCAGACCTGGGTCTTCTCGAAGCGCGAGGCGGCGGCCGACTGCGTCGCCCGCGAGGCCGGCCCCGGCCGCCCGCTGGTGCTGAAGCCCCTGTTCGGCTCGCAAGGGGAAGGGCTGATGCTGATCGAGCAGCCGGAGGCGCTGCCCGACGAGGCCGCCGTCTCCCGCGTCTACTATCTGCAGCGCTACGTGCCGCGGGCCGACGGCCTCTGGCGCGACTACCGCGTCTTCGTCTGCGAGGGCCGGGCCATCGCGGGCATGATCCGCGAGGGCGACGGCTGGATCACCAACGTGCACCGGGGCGGGCGCCCGCTCGCCTGGGCGATGCCGCCCCGCGCGGTCGAGCTCGCCGAGGCCGCGGCCGCGGCCGTCGGGGTCGATTACACGGGCGTCGACCTGGTCGAGGACGGGGAGGGCGGCTTCCTCGTGCTGGAGGTCAACTCGATGCCGGCCTGGTCCGGCCTGCAGAAGGTCTGCGAGACCGACATCGCCGGCGCGATCTGCCGCGGCTTCCTCGCGGCGGTGCGCAGTGCCCACCGGCCGCGTCTGGTCGTGGCCTGATGCCGGGGCTCGCGCCCGAGCTGATCGCGACGCTCTACCGGGCGGCCTGCCTTGCCGAGCTCGACGCGCTGAAGCCCGGCAACGTCCACGCCTACGCCTCCGGCCACCGTATGGAGGTGGCCGATTTCGTGACGAGCGCCGATGTCTCGGCGCCGGCCCTCGCCCGAGCGGAGGCTCGAATCGGGGCCCGCGTGCGCGGCGGGGTCGAGGCCACGGTCGCGGCGGTCGGCCAGAACACCAATCTCGGCATCCTGCTGCTCTGCGCGCCGCTGGCCCGCGCGGCCGAGCGCGGGGAGGGGATCGCCGCGGCGCTCGCCGCACTCGACGCGGCCGACGCCCGGGACGTGTTCGCCGCGATCCGGCGGGCCAATCCCGGCGGGCTCGGCCGGGCCGGGCGCCATGACGTTGCGGGCGAGGCGCCTTCATCCTTGCGCGACGCCATGGCGGAGGCCGCGCCCCGCGACGCGATCGCCCGCGCCTACGTCACCGACTTCGCCGACATCCTGCGGATCGGCCGCCCGGCCCTCGCCGCCGCCCGCGCGGCGGGCCTCGAGGCGACGTGGTGCACCACCGCCGTCCACCTCGCCTACCTGTCGGACCTCGCCGACAGCCACGTCCTGCGCAAGCACGGCGCGGCGGTCGCCGAAGCGGTCCGCCGGGAGGCACAGGCGCTGTGCCTCCGGATCACGCCGGGTCCCGCGGCGGTGGAACCGCTCCTCGCCTTCGACCAGAGCCTGAAGGCGCGCGGCATCAATCCGGGCACCAGCGCGGATCTCACCGTCGCCACCCTGTTCGCGGACGCCCTCGACGCGGCGAAAGGGGCTTGACGCGCCCGTCGCCCGACCCCGTGAAAAGTTCCGTGCCAATCGGCGCCGGCCGCCGCAATAATTTATCGATTTCAGCGCCTTGCGCAGGGTTGTGAGGGACAGGGCCCCGCTGTAGGGTCCGCGCCGCTATCCGGGCTAACCAGTGCGGACCGACACGGATCCGCGCGTCGCAAACAAGGATGGCTTCCCGGCTGCGGCTCGCCCCAGGCCGCAGCCCCTCTACGTTGGAATCCAGGGAGAGACCCCGAATGGCAAAGATCACCAAGGTTCAGGTTGGCGAAGCCCTCGTCGGCGACGGCAACGAGGTCGCCCACATCGACCTCATCATCGGACCGCGCGGTTCGCCGGCCGAGTCGGCCTTCTGCAACGGCCTCGTGAACAACAAGCACGGCTTCACCAGCCTGCTCGCGGTCATCGCGCCGAACCTGCCGTGCAAGCCGAACACCCTGATGTTCAACAAGGTCACCATCAACGACGCCCGCCAGGCCGTCCAGATGTTCGGCCCCGCCCAGCACGGTGTCGCCAAGGCCGTGCAGGATGCCGTCGCCGAGGGCATCATCCCGGCTGACGAGGCCGACGACCTGTACATCCTGGTCGGCGTGTTCATCCACTGGGAAGCGGCTGACGACGCCAAGATCCAGAAGTACAACTACGAGGCCACCAAGCTCTCGATCCAGCGCGCCGTGAACGGCGAGCCGAAGGCCGCCACGGTCACCGAGCAGCGCAACTCGGCCCAGCACCCCTTCGCCGCGAACGCTTAGATCGGGGACAGTCCTGGGCAGAGCGCGCCTCCGCCCGCACCGCGGGGCCTGCTCCAGCGACTGGCATCCATCTTCCTCGGCCGCTAGGGCGAGGCTCCGGACGGGACGGCGAAAGCCGTCCCGTTTCCTGTTCCGGGAATGCCGATGGCAATGCGAGGCGGGATCCGAACCGTTACCATTTATTGTCGATACGAAAATTCTTGACGCGATCGGGCCTTCCGGCACATCCTGAATGGCGATCACCCTCGATCCGGCAAAGCGGGGGAAGACGCTGGCCGAACGCGGCCTCGACTTCCTCGATGCGCAGATCGTCTTCGGCAATCCGAGCTACAGTGTCGAGGATCGTCGCCGCGAATACGGAGAGCTTCGCATCATGACGATCGGCCGAATCGCCGGCCGGATGGTTGTCGTGATCTGGACACCCCGCGGGAACGACCGCCACGTGATCTCTATGAGGAAGGCGAATGAGCGCGAACAGATCCGCTACGCCCCCTATCTCCGCTGATCTCATCGGCGCGACCGATCTGGCGCGCGTCGATGCGCATGTCATCCAGCCGGAGGAATACGAGGAGATCCCCGAACTGACCGATGAGATGCTGGCAGGCGGCGAACCGGGAAACGGGGCGGGCATCGCGCGCCGCCGCGGCCGCCCACGGTCCGACCAGCGCAAGGTTCTGACCGCCCTTCGGCTCGATCCGGACGTGATCGCAGCCTTCAAGGCAACAGGGCCAGGCTGGCAGACCCGGATCAACGATATCCTGAAGCGCGAGAGCGAGCGCCTTCGCCGCGCAGGCTGAGACATTCTCGCGCCCGTCGCGTGGCGGCGCTATGCTCCTCGCGGCATCAAGAGGGATCAGCCGTGGCCGAGAGCGACAACACCTTCAAGAAGGCGCCGAAGCGCAAGCCCATGAAGGGCAAGTCGGTGGCGGTGTCGCCCGAGATGCGGCAAGCCTATGCCGACCTGATCAAGGAACGCGAGGCGAAGCAGGAAACCTACGCCCGCCACCTGCCGCAGGACGAGACGCGCCGGCGCTGAGCCCGCCAACGCAGGTGACGCGGCGCACGTCGCAGCCTTTCGGGCACTCCCATCTCGGATCCATCGCGGGTGCCGGACCGCGGGTTCGGGCGCCCGAACCCGAAGGATCCGCGCCATGCCGCACCTGCCCCTTCGCGCCGCCGCGCTCGCCGTCGTCCTGACGCTGCCGGCGGCCCCTGTCCTCGCTCAGGGTCATGCCCCGTCGACCGGCCTCTCGGCCGCGGCGGCCTCCCTCGGCTACACCGCCGCCCCCGCGACCCTCAATGTGTCCCTGCCCGAACTGAGCGTTCGGGCCGATGCGGCCGATCCCAGCACGACCGGGTCGGTCCGCTCCCACCCGGGCTCCGGCCAGACCAAGCACTGATCCAGACCGCCTCGTTCCGGGCCATCGCCCCGATGGGTCCGGGGCGGGGCACGGCCGGCATGAGCCGGCCGTCTCGTTCAGCCTCCGCGCGCCTCAGCGCTTGAGCGGTCCCGCTTCGATCACGTCCTCGACCGTGCGCAGACCGGCGCGCGGCGAGTTGACGAGGCAGGCCATGTTGCCCGGCGGGTGCTGGTTCTTCCACATCTTGGTGTGGGCCTGGGGGATCTTGTCCCAGGGGAAGACCTCGCTCATGCAGGGATCGATGCGCCGGTCGAGCACGAACTGGTTCGCGGCCGAGGCCTGCTTCAGGTGGGCGAAGTGCGAGCCCTGGATGCGCTTCTGGCGCATCCAGACGTAGCGGGCGTCGAAGGTGATGTTGAAGCCGGTGGTGCCGGCGCAGAACACCACCATGCCGCCGCGCTTCACCACCAGCGCCGAGACCGGGAAGGTCGCCTCGCCCGGATGCTCGAACACGATGTCGACGTCGTTGCCCTTGCCGGTGATGTCCCAAATCGCCTTGCCGAACTTGCGCGCTTCCTTGGTCCAGGCGTGGAACTCGGGGGAGTTCACCTTCGGCAGCTGGCCCCAGCAATCGAAGTCCTTGCGGTTGATCACGCCCTTGGCACCGAGGCTCATCACGTAGTCGCGCTTCGACTCGTCGGAGATCACCGCGATGGCGTTGGCTCCGCTCGCCGCGCAGAGCTGCACGCCGAACACGCCGAGGCCGCCGGAGGCGCCCCAGATCAGCACGTTCTGGCCCGGGCGCACCGTATGGGGGGCGTGGCCGAACAGCATGCGGTAGGCGGTGGCGAGCGTCAGCGTGTAGCAGGCCGCCTCCTCCCAGGTGAGGTGCTTCGGCCGGTGCATGAGCTGGCGGGACTGCACCCGGCAGAACTGCGCGAAGGAGCCGTCGCCGGTCTCGTAGCCCCAGATGCGCTGGGTCGGCGAGAACATCGGATCGCCGCCGTTGCACTCCTCGTCGTCGCCGTCGTCCTGGTTGCAGTGGACGATGACCTCGTCGCCGACCTTCCAGCGCTTCACCTTGGCGCCGACCTTCCAGACGATGCCGGACGCGTCCGAGCCGGCGATGTGGTACTCGCCCTTGTGCACGTCGAAGGGCGAGATCGGCTCGCCGAGCCCCGCCCAGACGCCATTGTAGTTGACGCCCGCGGCCATGACGTAGACCAGCACCTCGTCGTCGCCGATCTCCCAGACCGGCAGCACCTCGAGCTGGTGGGACTGCTCCGGCGGCCCATGGCGCTCACGGCGGATCGCCCAGGCGTACATCTTGGCCGGCACGTGACCCAGCGGCGGGATCTCGCCCATCTCATAGAGGTCCTTGACCTCCGCCCCCGTCTGCACCGCCGCGCTGGCTGCCATGGTCGCTCTCCTCGCAGGTCGTCCGGCGCGGTTCTCGTGCAAGCCGCGCTCTCGATGCCTTGGCCTATAGCTGCGATGCGAAACGCCTCCAAGTGGGCCTTAAGGCGAAGACGGCAGGATAAAACACGATTCAGGGCCCGCACCGCAGCGCAGGCCCCGCAGATTCAAATCGACTTTGGCGCGAAGTGAAGAATTATTCGATGCGCCCGGCTATTCGGCCGCAGCCTTCGCAGGTTCGATACCCAATCCAGCCGCGACGCCACGGCCGAAATCCTGGTGTACCTTATACCAATGGGCGATCATGCGCTCCTGGATGTGGCGCGGGCTGTCCCCCATCGAGGTGACGACATTCTCCACGAGCCGCTTGCGGCCGCCGTCGTCCAGAACCTTGGTCCAGAACTCGCGCGGCTGCCCGTAGAGATCCGCGTCGTCGCCCGGCCATCCGTAGCGGGCCGCATCGCCCTTGAGGCGCAGCGGCGGCTCCTGGAACGACGGATCCTGCACCGGGCCGCCGAAGGAGTTCGGCTCATAGTCGACCTGCGCGCCATGGTTGCCGTCGGTGCGCATGGCCCCATCACGGTGATAGGTCTGCACCTGGGCGTTCCTGGCTTGGTTGACCGGGATCTGGTGGTAATTCACGCCGAGCCGGTAGCGATGCGCATCCGCGTAAGAGAGGATGCGGTTCTGCAGCATCTTGTCCGGCGAGAAGCCGATGCCCGGCACCACGTTCGAGGGCTCGAAGGCAGATTGCTCGATCTCGGCGAAGTAGTTCTCCGGATTCCGGTTGAGCTCCATCTCGCCGATCTCGATCAGCGGATAGTCGGCATGCGGCCAGACCTTGGTGAGGTCAAAGGGGTTGATGGGATAGGTGTCGGCATCGAGCTCCGGCATCAGCTGCACCGAGACCCGCCATTTGGGGAACTCGCCACGCTCGATGGCGCCATGCAGGTCGGCGGAGGAATAGTCCGGGTCCTTGCCGGCGATCTCGTCGGCGTCCGCGGCGGAGAAGTTCTCGATGCCCTGCTTGGTGTGGAAGTGGAACTTCACCCAGTGCCGCTCCCCCCGCTCGTTCCAGAACGAGAAGGTGTGCGAGCCGTAGCCGTTCATGAAGCGCGCCGATTTCGGCGTGCCGCGGTCGGAATAGAGGAACATCACCTGGTGGATGGCCTCGGGCGAGAGGCTCCAGAAGTCCCAGCGGCGCCAATGCGGCTTGAGATGGGTGCGCGGGTCGCGCTTCTGGGTGCGGATGAAGTCGGAGAACTTGATCGCGTCACGCACGAAGAAGATCGGCGTGTTGTTGCCCACGAGGTCCCAGTTGCCCTCGTCGGTGTAGAACTTGAGGGCGAAGCCGCGCGGGTCGCGCGCGGTATCGGCCGAGCCCGATTCGCCGCCCACCGTCGAGAAGCGGGCGACCATCGGAACCGCCTTGCCCACCTCGGTGAGCACCTTGGCGCGGGTGTAGTCGGCCAGGGACTTCGTCAGCCGGAAGGTGCCGTAGGCGCCGTAGCCCTTGGCATGCACGACGCGCTCCGGGATCCGCTCCCGGTTGAAATGGGCCATCTTCTCGATGAGGTGGTAGTCCTGCATCAGAACCGGCCCGCGCGAGCCGGCGGTGAGCGAGTTCTGGTTGTCGGAAACCGGGTTCCCGAACGCAGTGGTCAGACGGGGGGCGGAGTCGGCCATCGTGGCAGGGATCCTGTCTCAGCTGGGCTTAACCTGGCTCAGGAACGTATGAGGGCCTGCAAGGCTGCATCGCCTCACACCCTCGTGCACAGCCTGGGGTCCGGCCCCGTTGCCGCAGCCCGGGTGCGGGGCCCGTCTTCGACCAATGTTGAAGAAAACGCGCGGGGTTCGCTAAGGAAAGTCGATTCCGTCCCGGCGCTTTCGGCTCTAGGCTAGGACCCAAAGGCGCGCCGGACCGCGCCCGGGCCGGATCAGGTCCGGGCCGGGGATTCGGCGCGCGGCTGTGACGGGAGCGGACGAGAATGAGCGGGCAGCCGGCCATCGCCGAGAGCAAGCAGCAGACGGACGCCAACCGGGCAGATATCAGGCGGGACAAGCCGTGGATCATCCGCACCTATGCGGGCCACTCGACGGCGGCGGAATCGAACGCGCTCTACCGGGGCAACCTCGCCAAGGGCCAGACCGGCCTCTCGGTGGCCTTCGACCTGCCGACTCAGACCGGCTACGACCCGGACCACGAGCTCTCGCGCGGCGAGGTCGGCAAGGTCGGCGTCTCGATCGCGCATCTCGGCGACATGCGGACGCTGTTCGACCAGATCCCGCTCGCCCAGATGAACACCTCGATGACGATCAACGCCACGGCGCCGTGGCTCTTGTCGCTCTACCTCGCGGTGGCGGAGGAGCAGGGCGCGCCGATCGCGGCGCTGCAGGGCACCACGCAGAACGACATCATCAAGGAGTACCTGTCGCGCGGCACCTACGTGTTCCCGCCCGCGCCCTCGCTGCGGCTCACCAAGGACGTGATCCTGTTCACGACCAAGAACGTGCCGAAGTGGAACCCGATGAACGTCTGCTCCTACCACCTGCAGGAGGCCGGGGCGACGCCGGTCCAGGAGCTGTCCTACGCGCTGGCCATCGCCATCGCGGTGCTCGACACGGTGCGGGCCGACCCGGATTTCGACGAGGCGAGCTTCTCCGACGTGTTCAGCCGGATCTCGTTCTTCGTGAACGCGGGCATGCGCTTCGTCACCGAGATCTGCAAGATGCGGGCGTTCGCCGAGCTCTGGGACGAGATCGCCCAGGAGCGCTACGGCATCACGGACGCCAAGAAGCGGATCTTCCGCTACGGCGTGCAGGTGAACAGCCTCGGACTGACGGAGCAGCAGCCCGAGAACAACGTCCACCGCATCCTGATCGAGATGCTGGCCGTGACCCTCTCGAAGCGCGCCCGGGCGCGGGCCGTGCAGCTGCCGGCCTGGAACGAGGCGCTCGGCCTGCCGCGGCCCTGGGACCAGCAATGGTCCATGCGCATGCAGCAGATCCTCGCCTTCGAGACGGACCTGCTCGAATACGACGACATCTTCGACGGCTCGACGGTGATCGAGGCCAAGGTCGAGGCCCTGAAGGAGCAGACCCGGGCCGAGCTGAAGCGCATCGCCGAGATCGGCGGCGCGGTGACCGCGGTCGAGGCGGGCGAGCTGAAGCGGGCGCTGGTGGAATCGAACGCCCGCCGCATCGCGGCGATCGAGAAGGGCGACCAGATCGTCGTCGGCGTGAACAAGTGGCAGCAGGGCGAGCCCTCGCCGCTCACCGCCGGGGAGGGGGCGATCTTCACCGTCTCCGAGACCGTCGAGATGGAGGCCGAGGCCCGCATCCGGGCCTGGCGCGCGGGCCGTGACGAGCGGGCGGTGGGCAAGGCGCTCGAGGATCTGGAGCAGGCTGCGCGCTCCGGCGCCAACATCATGCCGCCCTCTATCGCCGCGGCGAAGGCGGGCGTCACCACCGGCGAGTGGGGCCAGCGGCTTCGCGCGGTGTTCGGCGAATACCGCGCGCCCACCGGCGTGACCCTGGAGACCGTCTCCTCCGGGGCGGCCGAGGAGGCCAAGCTCCTGATCGCCGATCTCGGCGAGCGCCTCGGCGAGACGCCGAAGCTCGTGGTCGGCAAGCCCGGCCTCGACGGCCACTCGAACGGGGCCGAGCAGATCGCGCTGCGCGCCCGCGATGTCGGCTTCGACGTGACCTATGACGGGATCCGCCAGACGCCCTCCGAGATCGTCGCCAAGGCGAAGGAGACCGGCGCCCACGTGGTCGGCCTCTCGATCCTGTCGGGCAGCCACGTGCCGCTGGTGCGGGAGGTCCGCGCCAAGATGCGGGAGGCGGGGCTCGACCACGTTCCCGTCGTCGTCGGCGGCATCATCTCGCCCGAGGACGAACTGGTCCTGAAGAACATGGGCGTGCGCGCCGTCTACACCCCGAAGGACTACGCCATCGACCAGATCATGGTCGGCCTCGCCAAGGTGGTGGAGAAGGCGCTCGACGGCCGGACCGGGAGCCATGCCGAGCCGGAAGCGGCCGGGCAGCAGGTATACTGAGGCGGGAAGGCCCTCCCCGGCGACGGGAAGGGCAAGCATCCTCAATTCGTCCGGCGCGAGACCGAGACGGCGTAGGCGGGCGAGCGGATCGCGAACATCGGGTCGTCCGCCGGCCCGGCGACACCCTCCGGCAGTTCCGCGACCGGGTCGAAGGTGCGGGCGTCGCAGGTGGCGTCCGGCTCGATCCCCGTGATGGCGAGAGTGCCGAGCGTCTCGGTCTTGCGGCTCTCCTCGGGCCAGGTCGCGGTCGGGTCCGCAGTCGGGTCGCCGGGCTCGGCCAGGATCGCCACGAGGTCGAAGCGGGCCGGCCCCTTGGCGAGGCGTTCCTTCAGCTCGTCGGCGTAGAAGGAATCGGGCTTGGCCTTCAGCTCGTCGTCGGAGAGGCCGGCCTTCTCGGCGGAGACGAATTTGAGCTTGGCCACCGTCGCCTCGCCCTTGGCGTTCGTCAGCGTGTAGGCGTGCACCGCCCAGTAATCGACGCCCGCATAGCTCGCCGGCACCGGCCGCGCATTGAGCCAGGCCGCCTGCCGCGTGGTCTCCGGATACTGTGTCGTGAAGGCCTTGATCTTGTCCGCGTCCGGCTTGCCGTCCGGGCCCGGAGCGCGCACCCGGAGGGCTTCGAGAAGCTGGCCGGGCGTGCGGGTGCCGAAGACCGGCGCCGAGATCACCACGAAGACCATGTCGCCGGACGGGTCGTTCATCCGCATGGCGAAGCCGCGGGTGACCGGCTTGGTCTTGTCCGAGATCTTCGCGTTGCTGCCGCCCATCGAGAAGCGGGCGGTCACCGGCACCGTCTTCTGGAAGTGGGGCGCCTTCGAGAGGGCGGTGGCGCCGGAGGCGGGAGAGAACGTGCCCGTGAGGCAGATGCCCTTGGCGCCGCTCGCCCGAACGCCGGGCTGATTGCCGCCGGCCGCGAGCTGCGCGGCCACGATGGAGGCGGGATCGACCTCCTCGGCAGACGCGGCGGTGAGAAGACAGGCGGTCGCGGCCGTGCAGCCGAGAAGCGTACGGAGCCAGGTCATGGGGCGTCTCCCGTCGTGGTTGGAGCCGCCGGCGCGACTCCGCAAGCACTCTAATTGCGCACAATTCGATTGCAAGCTCGGACAGCTGCGCCGCTCTCGCCGCGGCCTCGTTTCCGCGCTATCGCGCGGCATGCTCAGCCCCCTCGTCGCCGTCCCGCTCGCCGCCGCCCTCTCGGCCGGCCTGATCGTGCGGCTCCGTCCGCTCCTCGTGCGCTACGCGCTGGCCCGGCCCAACGCCCGCTCCAGCCATACCGAGCCGACCCCGCAGGGCGGGGGTATCGCCGTGGTGACGGCAGCGCTCTTCGCGGCCGGCGTGCTGCGCACCTCCGAGATCGGCGATGTCGGCGAGTGGCTGGCGCTCGCCCTCGGGACCGTGGCGCTGGCCGTGCTCGGCGCCATCGACGACATCCGCCCGCTCCCCGCCGCGCTCCGGCTCGCTGTGCAGGCCCTGGTGGCCGCAGCCCTCGTTACCTTCGTGCGCGGACGGCTCCTCCCGGATCTGCCGCTGCCGGTGGAGCGGATGCTCGCGGTGCTCGCGGGCGTGTGGTTCGTGAACCTCGTCAACTTCATGGACGGGCTCGACTGGATGACGGTGGCCGAGATCGTGCCCGTGACGGGCGCGCTCCTGATCCTCGGCGGCCTCGGATACCTGCCGCCCCTCGCGGTGCTGGTGGCGGCGGGTCTGTTCGGGGCGATGCTCGGCTTCGCGCCCTTCAACCGGCCGGTGGCGCGGCTCTTCCTCGGCGATGTCGGCTCCCTGCCGATCGGGCTGATCACGGCCTGGCTGCTCTACCGGCTCGCCCTCCAGGGGGGTCTCGCCGCGGCGATCCTGCTGCCGCTCTACTACCTCGCCGACGCGACCCTCACGCTCGTCCGCCGGGCGGCGCGGGGCGAGCGCGTCTGGGAGGCGCATCGCAGCCATTTCTACCAGCAGGCCACCGTGAACGGACTCACGGTGCCGGGCGTGGTCGGCCGCGTCTTCGCCCTCAACCTCGCGCTGGCCGGGCTCGCGGCGGCGACCTTGCTTTGGCCCGGATGGCTCGTCAGCCTGGGCGCGCTCGCCGTCGGCGCGGCCCTGGTGGCGGCGCTGCTCGCACGCTTCGCCCGCCCGCAGGAGGCACAGTGACCGGACATGTGGCGCTCACCGGCGCGACCGGCTTCATCGGCCGCCACCTGCTGCGCAGCCTGACCGACCGCGGCTACCGGGTGCGGGTGCTGCTGCGCCGGCCCGTAGAGGTGCCGGAGGGGGCGGCGAGCGCCGTCGTCGGCGATCTGACGCGGCCGATGAACATGGCTGCAGCCCTTTCGGACGTCGACGCGGTCGTGCATTCGGCCGGGCTCGCGCATGCGATGTCGGGAGCGCCCGAGGACGATTACCGCACCCTCAACACCGAGGCGACGCGGCGCCTCGCCGAGGCCGCCGCGCGCGCCAAGGTGCGCCGCTTCGTCTTCCTCTCCTCGATCCGGGCGCAGTGCGGCGCGACGAGCCCGCATCCGGTCGGCGAGGACGAGGCGGAGGCGCCCACCGACGCCTATGGCCGCTCGAAGCTCGAGGCGGAGCACGCCCTCGCCGAGACCGGGCTCGATTGGGTCGCCCTGCGCCCCGTCCTCGTCCACGGGGCCGGCGTGAAGGGCAACATGGCCGCGCTCCTCAGACTTGCCCGCTCGCCCTATCCGCTGCCGCTCGGCGGGCTCTCCGGCCGGCGCTCGCTGATCTCGACGGACAGCCTCGCCGCGGCGGTCGATGCGGTCTTGAGGGCGCCGGGCCCCCTGAACCGCGCCCTCGTCGCCGCCGATCCCGACCCGCAGACCCTGCCCGAGATGGTGGCGGCCCTGCGCCGGGGCCTCGGCCGGGGGCCCGGCCTGCTCCCCGTGCCGGGCGCGCTCCTCGGCCTCGCCTGCCGGCTCACGGGCCGCGAGGCGATCTACGACCGGCTCGCCGGCGGCCTCGTCGCGCGGCCGGACGGCCTGATGGCCCTGGGCTGGCGGCCGGCCATGCCGACGCCGCAGGCGCTCGCCCGGCTCGCCCGGGAGGGGGGCTAGAGCATTGTCCGCGGAAGCGGTCGCCGGCTCCGCGAAAGAAAATTCAGCACAATCAAATAGATAGAGCATTTTCCGCGATCCACGGATCATGGACGATGCTCTAGCCCACTCTCCGCCGATGTGGCTGCCGGCACGGCGAAGGAGAGCGCGTCAAAACAGCGATTGAGAGCCGTTCCGGATGGCGACGCGCTCGGGAACGGCTCTAGCCCGCCTCCGGCAGCGCCGGCTCCGCGGCCGCGCCCTCGACCTGCCCGGCCTTGCGCTCGCGGAAATGCGGGATGGCGGCCTCGAACACCGCCTCCGCCGCCGCCCGGTCGCCCGCGGCGACGGCCTCGCGCAGGCGCACCACCCAGGCATCGAGCCGGGCGCGGTCGGCGAAGACGGGGCGGGCCGCCATCACCCCCTCGATCCCGTCGAGGCTGACGCGGGGCTCCTCGCGGGCGAACAGGATCTCGTTCAGGCGCTCGCCCGGCCGCGCGCCGGAATAGTTGATCTCGATCTCCTCGCCCGGCTCGAAGCCGGCCAGCCGGATCATGCGCTCGGCCAGGTCCCGGATGCGCACCGGCTGGCCCATCTTCAGCACGTAGACCGCCGCGCGCTGGTCCTCCGCAGCCCCCGTCCCGGCCTGGCGCGCCTCGCCATCCGCGTGCGAGGCCGCCGTGAGGACGAGGTCGGCCGCCTCGCGCACGGTCATGAAGTAGCGCACCATGTCGGGATGCGTGACCGTGACCGGGCCGCCGCGGGCGATCTGCGCCTTGAACACCGGCACCACGGAGCCGACCGAGCCGAGCACGTTGCCGAAGCGCACGGCGATCAGCCGGGTCGGATGGCCGGGCGAGGCCGCCTGTTCGGCGTCGCGGGCCTGGGCCACCATCTCGGCGAAGCGCTTGGTCACGCCGAGCTGGGAGACAGGCTCGATCGCCTTGTCGGTGGAGATCATCACGAGGGCGCGCGCCCCCGCCGCCAGGGTCGCATCGGCCACGTTGATCGAGCCGAAGACGTTGGTCTTGATGCCCTCGCTCCAATCCTGCTCCAGATAGGGCACCTGCTTGAGCGCGGCGGCGTGAAAGACGTAGTCGGGCCGGAACGCCCGGAACGCGTCGTGGACGCGCTCGGCATCGCGGATATCGGCGATGAGGCCGGAGACCCGGCCGCCCGCGGCCAGCACCAGGGGATTGCTCAGGATGCCGTGGAGCGCCGGCTCCGAGTTCTCCAGGACCAGGACCCGGGCCGCGCCGAAGGCCAGGGCCCGCAGGCAGATCTCCGAGCCGATCGAGCCGCCGCCGCCGGTGACGACGACGCGCCGCCCCTGGAGGAAGCGCTCCAGGCGGGGCCGGTCGATGGCCACCGTCGGGCGCAGCAGCAGGTCCTCGATCTCCAGCGGCGCCAGCTCGGCCTCGCGCGCGCCCTCGCCGAGGCTCGCCACCCGCACCAGCGGCAGGCCGAGCCGGCGGGCCTGGGCGACGAGGGCATCGGGCTCGGCCTCCAGCGCGCTCGGCGCCGCCACCAGGCGCCGCACCGGCTGGCCCTGCTCGGCGAGCCGGGCGATCACCCGCTCCAGATCCGCGAAGCCGCCGAGCACGGGCACGCCGCGCATCATCTGCCCGGCCTCGTCGGCGCGGGGCGACAGGATGCCCTTGGGCGCGAGCTTCTTCACCGAGCCCGATTCGATGGCCCTGAGCAGGACCTCGATGTCGCCGCCGCGGCCGAGCAGCAGGGTCGGCACCGTCGCGCCGCGCGCGCTCGATTGCCGCGAGCGGGTATATTTCAGGTAGCGGAAGGCCAGCCGGGTTCCGCCGAGCAGAAAGATCTGCAGCACCCAGTAGAGGACGATGGCGATCTTGCCGAAGAAGTAGAACCCGTAGAGGTCGGACGAGACCAGCACGTAGTCGATCAGAAGGAGCGCGAGCGCCAGCACGCTCGCGGCGCGCACGATGCCGGCGAGGTCCGGCAGCGAGGCGAAGCGCCACTTGGTCCGGTAGAGCCGGAACCGCGCGTAGACGAGCCCGGCGAGCAGCAGGAAGGGCGGCAGCAGCAGCGGCAGCGCGTGCAGGCGCTCCGTCAGCTGCGAGCCGGTGAAGCGGAACGCGAAGGTGAGGACCACGGCCAGAGCGGTCGCCACGAGATCGTGGACGACCATCGCGGCGGTCTTGGCATGGCGCGGCTGCATGGGTGGCGCGGTATCCGCCGCGGGCCCGGCGCTGTCAACGCGTGGCGCCGTCATCCCGGGCTCCCCCCGGACCCGCGAGAGGGAGGATCCCTCTCGACACCCGGATCTCAGGTGAGGTCGCGGATGGCCCGCGCCGCCGCCTCGTCCGCCTCGTCGATGTCGGGTGCGTCGATGTGGCGGTAGCGGGCCTGGATCAGGCCGAAGGCGCCGAAGGCGACGTGGCCGGCCGCGACGAGGCCCAGCAGCCAGGCGCCGTATTCCTGCCGCCGCAGCAGGGCGAAGGCCTCGGCCAGCCCCTTCACCTCGGAGGAGCGCTGGTACCACGCGGCGACGATGAGGAAGCCGCCGATGATCAGGAAGGCGATGCCGCGGGCCGCGTAGCCGAAGCGCCCGATCGGATTCGCCCAGCGCGCCTGGGTGTCCCCGAGCAGCAGGCGCTCCGTCACGTCGCCGCGCGCGGCCTTCCACAGGAAGCCGAAGCCGCCGCCGACGATCGCGGCACCGATGAGCGCCAGAAGCCAGCGCCCGAAGGGCCGGGCCATCACCCAGGCGCTCCAGTCGCGCATGCCGTCGCCGCCGCTCATGCCGAGCCCCAGGCTGAGGCTCGCCGCGGTGAGGGCGAGGCCGCCATAGATCCCGGCGCTGACCAGATGCGCGGCCCGGACCGCGAGGCCCTTGGGCGCCGTGCCGCGCCGGTCGGCATCGGTGACCGCCTCGACGGCGCGCCAGACGGCGAAGCCGGCGAGCCCGAGGGCGATGGCACCGACGAGGACCGGCCCGAACGGCCCGCCGAAGACGGTCCGCAGAGCCCCGCGACTGTCGCCGGCCCGGCCGCCGGCCCCGAGGGCGGCGAGCACGGCGAGCCCGCCGACCACGCAATAGACGAAGCCGCGCGCGCCGTAGCCGAACCGGGCGAGCCGCTCCAGGGTGTTGCGCCCCCCGAGCCGCCTCACGGGGCCGGACGCTGGGGCTTGCCGGAGAGCGAGACGTAGAAGCCGAGGCCGTCCTGGGCGGGCAGGGTCTGCAGGCGCTCGATCAGGCCGCGGCGCTTGGCGTCGAGGAGGAGGCGGCCGGTAGGCTGGAACAGCGTCTCGCCCCCGCCCTCGGGCGGGGGCGCGAGGCGGATCGCCACCGTCTTGCCCTTCCCGAAGCGGCTGCGCTCCAGCATGTCCTTGAGCGAGGCTTCCGCGGTGGCGCGGTTGGCCCCGCGCAGGTCGAGCACCGCCTCGGCATCGGTGACGCCGAGCGAGCCGCGCAGCTTGTCGGCGTAGAATTCTTCGAAATGGGGCAAGGGCAGGGGACCTGACGGGGCTTAGAAGACAACGCGGTTGTAGATATCGGCGACCGCCACGCCGCCGCCAAGTTCGGGCAGCTCGATCCGGTCGTTGAGGCCGAAGACCTGCATCTCCCAGTCCCGGGCGCGCTGCCAAGCCTCGACCCGGCCCTCGTTTTGGTAGACGATCAGGAAGGTCTGGAGGCTCGGCACCGACAGATAGAACTCGACCTTGCGTCCGCGGTCGTTCGCCATGGTCGAGGGCGACAGAACCTCGGCGATCAGCACGGGGTCGCGCGCATAGCCGTCCGGAAGAGGCGGTCCGCAGCGCACCACGACGTCCGGGATCGGCGCGAAATCGTCCAACGCCTCGCTGAGGATGGCGAGGCCGGGCAAGGCGCTGCACCCACGTGCATCGGCGAGATCGCCGACCCGGCGCAGCAGGTTGTAGACGATCCGCTGGTGCCGCTCCTTCGGCGGCGGCATCAGCACGGCCTCGCCGTCGAGCAATTCCCAGCGCTCGTCATCCGGGCGGCTCTCGACCCAGACCTGATACTCGGCGACGCTCATGCGCGCGTCGCGTCTCGCGGCCAGCGCCATCGGGGCCTCATCCTGCGAACGCTCGCGCGGGATGGTAGCACCGCCGATCGGCTCCACACCAGCGACATCCCGCGGCTGTGACGGTGCCCTCAGCCTGTTCGGTGCCGGCTTCGCCTCCGGGGCTCGGGGCCGCCCGCGTGAGGCGGCTCGACCGCCGGGGCCAAAGTCCCGGCGGTCGCTCTCGAAGGGATCAGCCGTGCACGAGCACGTTACGGAACTGCCAGGGATCGCTCGTGTCGATGTCCTCCGGGAACAGGCCCGGACGGTCGGTGAGGGGGGTCCAGTCGGTGTAGACGCCCACCACCGGGCCGAGATACGGGGTCTGGACCTCCAGGCAGCGGCGGAAATCCATCTCGTCGGCCTCGACGATGCCGGCGTTCGGGTTCTCCAGGGCCCAGACCATGCCGGCGAGCACGGCCGAGGTCACCTGCAGGCCCGTCGCGTTCTGGTAGGGGGCGATGGCCCGCGTCTCCTCGATGGAGAGCTGCGAGCCGTACCAGTAGGCGTTCTTCTTGTGCCCGTAGACGAGCACGCCGAGCTCGTCGATGCCGTCCACGATCTCGTTCTCGTCGAGGATGTGCTGGCTCTCCTGCACCTTGCCGGCATTGCCGAACATCTCGTGCAGCGAGAGCACCGCGTCGTTGGCCGGGTGATAGGCATAGTGGCAGGTCGGGCGGAAGACCGGCCGATCGCCCTCGCGCACCGTGTAGTAGTCGGCGATCGAGATCGCCTCGTTGTGGGTCACCAGGAAGCCGAACTGCGCGCCGACCGTCGGCACCCAGGTGCGCACGCGGGTGTCGGCGCCGGGCTGCAGCAGGTAGATGGCGCAGCGCGAGCGGCCCTTCTCCTGCTCGCGGGCGTTCTCGGGCTTCCAGGTCTCGTGCGTGCCCCAGCCGAGCTCGGCCGGCTGGTTGCCCTCGGAGACGAAGCCCTCGACAGACCAGGTGTTGACGAAGACGCCGCGCGGCTTCGGGGTCTTGGCGCGCTGGGTGTCGCGCTCGGCGATGTGCACGCCCTTGACGCCGAGATCCTTCATCAGCGCCGCCCACTCGGCCTTGCTCTTCGGCTCGGGCCGCTCGAGGCCGGTATCGGCGGCGATGTTCAGCAGCGCCTGCTTGACGAACCAGGACACCATGCCGGGATTGGCGCCGCAGCAGGAGACGGCCGTGGTGCCGCCGGGATTCTGGGCGCGGGCGTCGAGGATGTCCTCGCGCAGGGCGTAGTTGGTGCGGTCGCCCTGGCTCTTGGTCTTGTCGAAATAGAAGCCCGGCCAGGGCTCGGCCACGGTGTCGATGTAGAGGGCGCCGAGCTCGCGGCAGAGCTCGAGAATCGCGCGCGACGAGGTGTCGACCGAGAGGTTGACGCAGAAGCCCTGGCCGCCGCCCTCGGTGAGGAGGGGGGTGAGCACGTCGCGGTAGTTCTCGGGCGTCAGCGCGACGGTCTCGAAGCGCAGGCCGTGCTTCTCGGCGAGATCCTTGTGGGTGTCGACCGGGTCGATCACCGTGAAGCGGGCGCGGTCGTACTCGAAATGGCGCTCGATGAGGGGCAGCGTGCCGCGGCCGATCGAGCCGAAGCCGATCATCACGATGGGACCGCTGATGCGGCCGTAGACCGGGTGATGGGTCGGCGTGTCTGTCATGATGCGGCAGGTCCTCGATGATGCTCGGGCACCCCGGCACAGGGGCGCCTCGTGGTTAAGCGGGCTGTGTGACGAAGCGGCGACAATCCGACGCCGGGCCGGGCAGCGAACGCGCGGCCGCGATCGGCCCTGGGGCCGCGGCCCGCGCAGGGGATCTTACTGGCGCCGCGTGCCCGCGCGGTCAACCGCCGGGGGAGGGAGCTGGAATGCATGGATCCCGTGCAGGATATGCAGGCCCCGCCGGCGCGCGGGGCGATGTTCGGATCTCCTGTGCAGATCTCGGCTGGGCCACCGCCTCCGGGCCCGGCCGCGAACCAAGCATCTCCGCAGGATCGCAGGTGGAACCATTGTACATATGCTAGCGCTGCATGCATCCCGTGCGGCCGACCACGTTGCATGCGTTTCGCGAGATCCACACAGTATCGGCAACAGAAGGTCCGGAAGACCTCGCGACACCTCGTTTCGGGAAGCGCCGCCTCATCTGGAGTTCTCGCGATGCTCGCCGTGCTCGTCGCCCAGTGCCCCGCTCCCGCCGAGGAGCCGCTCGACCGCGATCCCGGCCTGATCACCCTGGCCTTCGCCCTGGCCCGCCGCCTGCGCCGCGGCGCCCGCCTCTGATCCGAGCCGCCTCCCGGCCGCGCCCCGCGGCCGGATTGCGTCCGTCCCCCATGAGAGCTAGAGCCGTCCGGCGGTGCAGGCCGCTTTCGAGAACGACTCTAAGCTGTTGATTGCGCGCCCCTTCCCGCCCGAGGCGAGGGACGCGCCGGCCGCCATGCCGGCCGAGGGGGATGGACTGAACGCATGCCGACACGCGCGCCCTTCACCGCCCGGCCGCGGCCCGCAGCCGCGCTGCTGCTCGCGGGCCTCGCGCTCGCCGCGCCCCTGCCGATCCTCCTGCCGGTCCTGACGGCCGCATCCCCGGCCGCCGCGCAGGAGGCCGAGCCGGAGGCGGCCCCCGCCGCCGAGGAGAAGCCCAAGCCCAAGCCCAAGCCGGCCCCGCGGCCGAAGCCGGCGCCGGCCAAGGCGGTGGACAAGCCCGCCGAGAAGGCGGCCTGGCCGGCGGGCGCCGACACCGTCACCGAGACCTACGGCGAGTGGACCACGAGCTGCGCCCGGGCCGAGGCGCAGGTCGCCTGCATGGTCATGCAGACCCAGGGCGACCGCAACACCGGGCGGCGCCAGTTCGCCTTCGAGCTGCGCACCCCCAAGGACGGGCGCGCCGAGGGCGTGATCCTGATGCCCTTCGGCCTCGCCATCGAGCCGGGCGTGTCGTTCAAGCTCGACGAGGCGACCCTCGGCAAGGGCGCCTTCTACATCTCCTGCACGGCCGAGGGCTGCCTCGTGCCGGTGAGCTTCCCGACGCTCGCCACCGATTCGATGAAGACCGCCAAGGCCCTCGTGGTCACCGGCAAGAAGGCGTCCAACGACGAGGCCGTGACGATCACCCTGCCGCTCGCCGGCTTCGCCACCGCCTTCGAGCGCGCGGCGGCGCTGGGGAGCTGACCCAGCACCAGGACCGAATCGCGGAGGCCGGCCAACGGCCCCGCATCGATGGGAGGAACGCATGAGAGGATTGTCTGCCGCGCTCGTCGGCGCCTGCCTGGCCGCGCCCGCGGCGCTGGCCCAGGCGCCCGCGGCCCCCAACCAAGCGCCCGCGGCGCCCCCCGCCGAAGGCGCGGGCCCGCAGCTCGACCGGAACCAGGCGCTCGCGGCCAAGCTCGCCGGGCTCGTCGGCTTCGTGAACGTCTCCTGCCCGGAGCTGCGCGGCGAGCCGGAGCTGCTGCACGCCGCCGTGCGGCGCCTCGGCATCGAGCCGGAGGCGCTGAACACCGGCGCGCTGCACTTCGCCGCCGCCTCCTATCTCGAGAGCTACCGCAAGGACGTGCCCGCCAATTGCCAGCGCGCCCTCGACACCTTCGGCCCCACGAGCAGCCTCGTGCCGAACCTCGTGGTGCGGCGCTGAGATGATCGCCCGACCGGCCCATTAAGCCGCCGTTAGCCGCGCCGCGCGACACTTCCCCCGTGTGGCGCGGCGCGGAGCACCCGCCGCGCTCGGGTCGCGTTCGGAGGGGGGCGGAGCAGGTGAGGGGCCTCGCCCGACATCCGATCGATGGCTGCGCGACGCGGATCCCGGCGCCGCCCGGGCGCCCCTCCGCCAAGCCCGCCTGGGCCTGGGGCGCCGCGCTCGCCCTCGTCCTCGCGGCCGGCCAGATGGCGCAGGCGGCCCAGCTCGTCGCCGCCCGGGGGGCGGAGAGCGGCGGCTACGGCCGCATCGCGCTCACCTTCGACAGGCCCGTCCCGGTCAAGGCCAAGGTCGCGGGCGGCGTGCTGGTGCTGAGCTACGGCGAGCGCAGCACATCCTCCGGCGAGCGGCTCGCGGACGAGATGCCGGGCTATGTCGCGATGGTGCGGCGCGACCCCGACGGCACCGGCCTGCGCATCGCCCTGCAGAAGCCCTTCCGCGTGAACGTGCAGGAGGCGGGCGAGCAGGTCTTCGTCGATCTCCTGCCCGAGGGCTGGTCGGGCCTGCCACCGCCCCTGCCGCCCGAGGTGGTCGCGGCCCTGGCCCGCCGCGCGGTCGCCGCCGAGACCGCCCTGAAGCAGCGCAACCCGCCGCCGGCGCGCCGCACCCTCGCGGTGGAGCTCGCCCACCTGCCGACCCTGACACGCCTGTCGATGCGCCTGCCCCCGGGCACCCGGTCCGAGACCCTGCGCGAGGGCGCGGCCACGCGGCTGCGCGTCGCCGGGCCCTGGATCTTCGACATCGCCGAGACCCGCGGACGGATGCAGCCGGCGCTGGCCGCCCTCGCGGCCGAGACGGAGGAGAGCTCCGCGAGCCTCGTCCTCACGCCCGCCGAGGGCTTCGCGGTGGCGGTGGAGCGCGAGGAGGATACCCTCCTCATCGACGTGGCCGGCCCGCCCAAGGTCGAGGCGAAGGCCGAGACGCGGGCGGAGGCCAGGGAGAAGGCGGAGCCGCGGCCCGATCCGGCGCCCTCGGACCGCCGCAGCGAGCCGAAGGCCGGATCCGGGACCGACCGGAAGGCCGAGGCGCGGCCGGCCGGGGAGGGGCGGGCGCCGGCGCGGCCCGCGCCAGACGCCGAGACGCCCCTGCGCCAGCCGGGCGACGGCCTCGTCTTCGCCTTCGGCAGCCTGCCGCCGGCCGCCCTGTTCGAACGGGCGGGCATCGCCACCCTCGCCTTCGAGACGGAGGAGCCTCCGCGTCTCCAGGCGGGCAGCGCCGCCCTGAAGCCCGTCGGCGAGCCGCGCCGCGCCGGCACGCTCGTCCTCGTCCAGTTCGCGGTGCCGCCGGGGCGCCTCCTCGACCTCACGCCGGTCACGACCGACTCGGGCGCGGGCTGGGAACTCACGGCCGGCGATTCCCTGCGCCCGAGCGAGGGGCTCCTCGCCACCCGCCAGCCCGGGACGGAGGGCCGCAGCGCCCTGACGCTCGACCTGCCGCGGCCCGGCTCCGCCACTTGGATCGACCTCGACGGCGCCCGCGTCGCGGTGGTCACCTCCCGGGCCCGGGGCCCGGCCGGCATCCCCAAGCGCCAGCGCTTCGTCGATTTCGAGCTGCTGCCGAGCCGCCTCGGCGTCGCGGTGCTGGCAGGCGCCGACGACCTCTCCGTGCGGCCGGATCTCGATGGGGTGACGATCGCCCGCGACGGCGGCCTGCTGGTCTCCTCGGTCTCCCGCCGCGAGGAGGCCCCCCTGGCCGAGGCCGCCGCCTCCACCATCGATCGCGAGGCCTGGGAGACCATCCAGCGCGGCAATGTCCGCGAGAATCTGCGCGCCCTGTTCGGGGCGGCCGCCCAGGCGCCGCCCGGCGAGCGCGGTCCGCTGCGCATGGCCCATGTCCGGTCGCTCCTCGCCAACCGGTTCGAGGTCGAGGCGCTGGCGGCCCTGGAGACCGCGAGCACGGACGATCCCCTGATCGCGGCGCAGCGCGCCACGGCGATCCTGCGCGGCCTCGGGCTGGCCCGGGCCGGACGCTTCCCCGAGGCCCGCAAGGCGCTCGCCGGCGAGACCCTCGACCGCGATCCCGAAGCCGTGCTCTGGCGCGCCCTGGCCGAGGCCGGCGACGGGGCCTGGCGCGCCGCCGAGACGGATTTCCGCAAGACGCTCCTCCTCGCGGACCGGCTTCCAGACGATCTCTACGAAGAGGTGATGGCGGCGGCCGCGGAATCGGCGATCGAGACCGGCGACATCGACGCGGCCGTGACGCGCCTGGACCTCGCCACCCGGCGCGAGCGCCGGCCCGAGATCAAGGACCGGCTCGCCCTGGTGAAGGCCCGCGTCGAGGAGCTGACCGGACAGACCGTAGCGGCGCTCGACAGCTACGAGCGGCTCGGGCGCAGCCCAGCCCTGCCGGTGGCCACCGCGGCGACGCTGCGCCACGCCCTGCTCGCCCTGAGCACCGGCGTGCTGAAGCCCGACGCCGCCATCGCCCGGCTGGAGGGTCTCGGCCTGACCTGGCACGGCGGGCCCATCGAGGAGGCGATCACCGCCGGCCTCGCCCGCAGCTACGCCACCGCCGGGCGCTTCCGCGAGGCCTTCGTCGCCACGCGCCGCGCCGCCGCGGTGGCGCCCACCTCCGAGCTGACGCGGACCCTCAACGCCGAGGCGCAGGGCCTGTTCGACGACATCTACCTCGGCGGGCGGGGCCGCGATCTCACCGGCATCGCCGCGGTGGCGCTCTACTTCGATTTCAAGGAGTTCGCGCCGATCGGCCGGCGCGGCGACGAGATCGTGCGCCGCCTCGCCGACCGGCTGGTCGGCCTCGACCTGCTCGATTCCGCCGCCGACCTGCTGCAATATCAGGTCGATCACCGCCTCACCGGGCCGGCCCGGTCGAGCGTCGCGGCCAAGCTCGCCACGATCCGGCTGATGGACGGCAAGCCGCTCCAGGCGCTCCAGGCCATCGACGCCACCTATCTGGCCGAGCTTCCGGCGGAGCTGCGCCGGGCCCGCGCCCTGGTCCGCGCCCGCGCCCTGTCCGACCTCAGCCGCACCGACCTCGCCCTGGAGACGATCGAGGACGAGAGCGGGCCGGAGGTGGCGCGGCTGCGCGCCGACATCCTCTGGGCCGCCCGGCGCTGGCGGGCGGCGGGCGAGGCGCACGAGGCGCTGCTCGGGGAAGTGTGGCGCTCCGGGAAGCCGCTGGACGAGACGGCCCGGGCCGACGTGATCCGGGCCGGGATCGCCTACGACCTCGCCGAGGAGCGCATGGGGCTGGAGCGGCTGAAGGCCAAGTTCTCCGATGCGATGGCCGAGAGCGCCGATGCGCGCACCTTCGCGCTCATCACCGGCGCCAACCCGACCCGCCAGCCCGGATTCCGCGAGGTGGCGCAGCGCGCCTCCAAGGCCGAGACGCTGGCGGCCTTCCTCGCCGAGTACCGCAAGCGCTATCCCGACACCGCGGCGCCCGAGCGCGGCAGGCCGGCCGCGGGGGAGGGCGCACAGAGCCGGGCCGAGGCGCCGGCCGGCGCCCCACCGGGCTGAGGCCGGGCTGAGGCCGGGCCGCGCCTGCGATCAGGCCGCCCTCGCGGACCGACCGGATCCAGTGGGCGATAACGCTCCGTTACCCACGTCCGCAGCCCGGTCCGCCACGTACACGCGGGGTTAGGCACCCGCACCGAAGTCTCGCGCGATGCGGCAAGGCGGGCGAGGTGGTCATGGCGGTTCTCGTCGAGGAGGCGGAGCGGGGTGCCCTCGGGCGGACGGCGCGCCGCGCCCGGGCCGGCGCCCTGAGCGGGGACGTGCTGCCCGATCTCGCGGCGGCGGAGATCCCCTGGCGCGCGCTCGAGGCGCTGCCCGGCGCGCTCGGCACGCCCTATCAGCGCTTCGACTGGGCCGCAGCCTTCGCGGCCGCCCTCGCCCCCGGCGAGGCCTGCCGCGTGCTGATCCTGCGCGACGCCGCCGAGCGGGTGCGCCTCCTCCTGCCCCTGGTGCTCCGACGCCGGGGCGGGCTCACCATCGCCTCCGTGATCGGCGGCGCCCACGCGAATTATCACCTGCCCCTGTTCTCCGGCCGCGACGCGGCGGCGCTGCCGGCCGAGGAGCTGCGCCTCGCCCTGCGCGCGGCCGGGCGCCGAGCCGGCATCGACGTGATCGACCTCGGCAACCAGCCGCGGACCTGGGACGGGACGGTCAATCCGCTGGCGCTCGGCGCCGATCCCGCCCCGAGCGACGGCTACGGCATGATGCTCGGCCCCGATCCCGAGGCGAGCGTGCGCCGCGCCTTCGGCGGCGACGCCCGCAAGAAGCTGCGCAGCAAGGAGCGCCGCCTCGTGGAGACGGTGGGGCCGCTCGCCTATCGCTGCGCCGAGACGGCGGAGGAGCGCGCCCGCTTCCTCGCCGCCTTCCACGCCCAGAAGGCGGCCCGCTTCGCGGCCATGGGGATCGGCGATCCCTTCGCCGACGGCGCCGTGCGCGCCTTCCTCGACCGGGCGGCCGCGGGCGAGACCCCGGCCATCGAGGTCCACGCCCTGGTGGCCGAGACGACGGGCCGGGTGCTCGCCACCTTCACCGGCGCCGTCGATGCGGCGCGCTTCAGCGGGATGACCACCTCCTTCGAGGCCGATCCGGAGGTGGCCCGCAGCAGCCCGGGCGACCTGCTCCTGCAGCATCTCGTGCGCGACCAGACCGCGCGGGGCCGCCGCAGCCTCGACCTCGGCATCGGCGAGGCGCGCTACAAGGCGAGCGTGTGCGACGAGACCATCGAGATCGCGCGGCCGATCCTGGCGGTCACCCTGCGGGGCCACGCCTACCGCGCCGCCGCCGCCGCGCTGACCCGGGCCAAGCGCCGGATCAAGCGCGACCCGCGCCTCGCCGGGCTCCGCGCCCGGCTCGCGAAGCTCAGGGGCTGACGCGGCACCCGGGCTCCGCCCGGACCCGGCGGCGGGCAGATCCGTTGGAAAGCCCGGGATCCGGGGCTCAGGCCGCGGTGCGGCGCAGGCCGTCCGGGTCGGCACGGCGGGCCGGGCGGTCCTGCGCCACCAGCACCTGGCCGGCGCCGGCATCCTCGGCGAGGCCGAACAGGTCGCCGAGTTCGGGATCCTCGGCCGGCGCGTTCGAGGCGAGCACCACGCTGTCCATGTGGCGGGCGAGGGCCGGGACCAGGGCGACCGGGCCCGGCACGAGGCGCAGGCGGCAGACCACCCAATCGTAGGCCTCCGACGCCGCCTCGAGGGCGATCGCCAGAGCCTCGGGCTCGGCGAGCAGCGCCGCGGTCTCGAAGCGGCCGGTGGCGATGCGCTGCAGGCGCCGGTCGCGCGTCGGCTGGATCACCTCCGCGAAGGCGGCCTCTCCGGCCACGAGGTCGGTCAGGCCCGCCTCCTCGGCCTCGTCCTCCGGGCCGTTCACGTCGATCTCGAGGGTGGTGCCGAGCGCGCTGAGGCTGCCGGCGAGGGGGTGCGACAGCCCGGTGCCCCGGACCTGGGCCGGCGTCTCGACCACCAGGACGAGGCGTCCGCCGCCGCGGCGCGGACCCTCCTGCAGCCGCCCGATCAGCGGGCCGAGGTCGAAGCCGGGCGGCTCCGCCGAGGGGGCGGGCGACGCGGCAGGCGGTGCGGCGGGCGGAATGGCAGCCAGAGCGGCGGCGTGTGCCTCGACGGGGGCCGCCCCCCGGAGGCCGGCTGGGCCGGAGGCGGCGGCCTCGGGAAGGACGGGAGACTCGGCCAGCGCCGCGGTGGCGGCGGCCGGCGCCGCGCCCGGCCAGCGGCCCGGGGGCAGCGGCTCGGGATAGGTGAAGCGCTCCGGCCCGGACCAGGACGGCCTGCGCGACGGGCCGGGCTCGTCCTCGGGACGGGGGCCGCCATCCGGATCGGCCAGGAGGCGGCGCCCGATCACCGCGCCGGCCGAGAGCATCAGCGCCAGCAGGGTCGCGAAGGCGACGATCGGAACCTTCTTGGGGAAGGAGGGCAATTCCGGCCGCACCGCGCGCGAGACGATGCGGGCATCGGCCGGGGAGGCGGTCTCGGCCTCGCGGGCGGAGGCCTCGCGGTAGCGGGCGAGGTAGGATTCCAGCTGCTCGCGCTGGGCCTTGGCCTCGCGCTCCAGCGCCCGGAGCTCGATCTCGCTGGCATTGCCCTTGACGACGACCTCGCGCTGGCCGTCCACGGCCGCCTTGAGGCTCTCGACCCGGGCGGCCGCGATGCGCTGATCGTTCTCCATCGTGCGGACGATGCGCTCCGCCGCCGCCTTGATCTGCTGGTCGAGGTCGGTGACCTGCGCCGTCAGTTCCTTGATGCGCGGATGCGCCGGCAGCAGCGTGCGCGATTCGAGGGCGAGCTGCGCGCGCACCGCGATCCGGTTCTCCACCGTGCGGCGCACCACCTCGTTGTTGGCCACGTCCGGGATCTCGAAGGCGCGGCCGTCCTTGATCATCTCCTTGATCGCCTTCAGCCGGCCGCCGAGGTCGGCCTGGATCGTGCGCGCCTGCGAGAGCTGCGTCGAGAGCTCGCCGAGCTGCTGGGCGGTGAGCGGCTGGCCGGTGGTGCCGGGCGCCGCCACGAGGCCGTTGCGGGCCCGGAAGGCCTCGACCTTGGCCTCGGCCTCGGCCACGCGCTTCCTGAGCGATTCGATGTTGCCGCCGAGCCAGGTCGAGGCGTAGCGGGCGGTGTCGACCTTGGCCGCCTCGAGCGAGGCGAGATAGAGTTCGGCCACGGTGTTGGCGCCCGCCGCGGCGAGATCCGCGTCGCGCGAGCGGAACTCCACCGAGATGATGCGCGACTTGCCGGCGGGATAGACCAGCAGCCGGTCGAAATAGGTGTCGAGCACCCGGTCCTCGGCCGGGCGGTCGAGGGGGTTCGGGGCGATGCCGAGCAGCATCAGCAGCCGCTTCACGGGCCCCGCCTCGCCGGCGGAGGGATCGAATTCCGGGTTGCCCACGAGCTTGAGCCGGCGGATCGCCTCGCGGGCGAGATCGCGCGACATCATGACCTGCACCTGGCTCGCCACCGCCTGCTCGTCGGGGGGCGTGACCTGGTCGGAACGCTCCTGCGCGGTGCGGGCGAAGGCGGCCTCGCGGCTCTCCAGCAGCACCTGGGCCGCGCCGGTATAGCGGGGCGCCACCACCTGCACGAACACCCCCGAGGCGAGGGCGGCGGCGAGCGTCGGCACGGCGATCCAGGCCCAGGACCGGCGCAGCACCGCCGGAACCTGCGCGACGGTGAGCCCGTCCCGCGCCGGCATTCGGGCGGGATATGTCGCGCGGGGGCTGATCTCGGTCATGCACGGCCTCGGAGCGCCGGGAAGTCTGGTCACGTCCCGGGGACGGCCACGCGGCATTAGAGACTGTTAAGGTTGCCTGAGAGTTAAGGCCGCTCCGTACGACAGCGCCTACATCGCCGGCCGAGGTGAGGCTTCATTAACCCTAACCGATTACACCGGCTGCATTCGGGTGAACCTGCTTACGGCCTAGGTGATGAACCGGCGCGCACTCCTTCTGACGCTCGCGACCAGCCTCGCCCTCGGCGGATGCCTGCGGCCGGATTTCCGGACCGCGGCCCTCGACGCCACCGGCACCGGCTCGATCGGCGCCCGCTACACGCTCTCGGCCGGCGACAAGCTGCGCGTGATCGTGTTCGGACAGGACAACCTCTCGAACATTTACGCGGTCGACGGTGCGGGGCGGATCGCGATGCCCCTGATCGGCCCGGTCGCCATCGGCGGCCAGAGCACCGGGCAGGCCGCCCGCACCATCGAGGCGCGCCTCGCCGCCGGCTACGTGCGCGAACCGCACGTGACGGTGGAGATCGACACCTACCGCCCGTTCTACATCCTCGGCGAGGTCACGACCTCGGGCCAGTACCCCTACGTCAACGGCATGACGGTGGAGAGCGCGGTGGCGATCGCGGCCGGCTTCGGCCCGCGCGCGGCCCGCGACTACGCGGTGCTGACCCGCGACGGCCCCAACGGCCTCGTCTCCGGCATCGTGCCGATGACCTATCCGGTCCGCCCCGGCGACACGATCGTGGTCAAGGAGCGGTTCTTCTAGGGACAGCCCGTCTCCGCCCCATCGCGGCGTCCCGACGCCCCGGCGCCACGCGAACCGCGTCGCCGGGTGCGCCGGCTTGCGGTCTTCGTAGATTTCAGTCATTCCTGAAATTACAAGACTCGAGCGAGGATCGGCATGAGCCTGCTGTCCGACATCGACGCCGTCGTGCTCGCGCGCGCGCAGTTCGGCTTCACGGTGGCCTTCCACATCGTGTTCCCGGCCTTCTCGATCGGGCTGGCGAGCTATCTCGCCGTGCTCGAAGGGCTGTGGCTCGCCACGGGGCGCGAGGTCTACATCAACCTGTTCAAGTACTGGCTGAAGATCTTCGCCGTGGCCTTCGCCATGGGCGTCGTCTCCGGCATCGTGATGTCGTACCAGTTCGGTACCAACTGGTCGGTCTATTCCGACCGGACCGGGCCGGTGCTCGGCCCGATGATGGCCTACGAGGTGCTCTCGGCCTTCTTCCTGGAGGCCGGCTTCCTCGGGGTGATGCTGTTCGGCATGAACAAGGTCGGGCGCGGCCTGCACTTCCTCGCGACCCTGATGGTGGCGATCGGCACCTGCTTCTCGGCCTTCTGGATCCTGTCCGTGAACTCGTGGATGCAGACGCCCGCGGGCTACGCCACCAACGCGCAGGGGCAGTTCGTGCCGGCGGATTGGTGGGCGATCGTGTTCAACCCGTCCTTCCCCTACCGCCTCGTGCACATGGTGCTGGCGGCCTACCTCACCACCGCCCTCGTGGTCGGCGCGGTCGGCGCCTGGCACCTGCTGCGCGAGCGCGGGAATACGGGCGCGCGCACCATGTTCTCGATGGCGATGTGGATGCTCGCCTGCGTGGCGCCCCTCCAGATCCTGGCCGGCGACGCGCACGGGCTGAACACGCTGGAGCACCAGCCGGTGAAGGTCATGGCGATGGAGGGCCATTTCCAGAGCCATCCGGACGGGGCGCCGCTGGTCCTGTTCGGCCTGCCCGACGAGCAGGCGGCCACGGTGCGCTACGCCATCGAGGTCCCGAAACTGTCCTCGCTCATCCTCAAGCATTCCCTGAACGCGCCGCTGAAGGGGCTCGACACCGTGCCGCGGCAGGACTGGCCGCCGGTGCCGATCGTGTTCTGGTCATTCCGGGTGATGGTCGCCATCGGCTTCGCGATGCTGGGCCTCGGCCTGTGGAGCCTGTGGGCGCGCCTGAAGGGGCGGCTCTTCGCCACGCCCTGGCTGCACCGGGCGGCCCTGGCGATGGGTCCGGCGGGCTTCGTCGCGGTGCTGGCCGGCTGGATCACCACGGAGGTCGGGCGCCAGCCCTACACGGTCTACGGGCTGCTGCGCACCGCCGATTCCGTCTCGCCCCTCCAGGCGCCCGCGGTGGCCGCCTCGCTCGTCGCCTTCGTGCTCGTCTACTTCGCGGTGTTCGGCATGGGCGTCCTCTACATCCTGCGGCTGATGGCGCACGCGCCGCATCCGGGCGAGCCGGGCCTCGAGCCCGGCCTGCCGATCCGCGCCGCCGGCGTCACGCCGGCCCCGGCGGTCGATCCCGACCGCCATCTCCAGCCCGCGGAGTGAGACGATGCTGCCAAGCATGGACGTGGACCTCTCGGTCGTCTGGGCCTTCGTCATCGCCTTCGCGGTCTTCGCCTACGTGGTGATGGACGGGTTCGACCTCGGCGTCGGCCTGCTCTTCCCGGGGCTGCGGCCGGGCGAGGAGCGCGACACCGCCATGAACTCGATCGCCCCGGTCTGGGACGGCAACGAGACCTGGCTGATCCTCGGCGGCGGCGGCCTGTTCGCGGCCTTCCCGCTCGCCTACGCGATCATCCTGCCCGCCCTCTACGCGCCGATCATCGCGATGCTGCTCGGGCTGATCTTCCGCGGCGTCGCCTTCGAGTTCCGCTGGCGCGATCCCGGACATCGCGCCGCCTGGGACGTCGCCTTCACCGGCGGCTCGCTGGTGGCAGCTCTGGCGCAGGGGATCACCCTCGGCGCGCTCCTCCAGGGCATCACGGTGGCAGGGCGCGGCTATGGCGGCGGCTGGTGGGACTGGCTGACCCCGTTCAGCCTGCTCACGGGGGTGAGCCTCGTCGTCGGCTACGCGCTGCTCGGCGCCACCTGGCTGGTGATGCGCACCGAGGGCACCACCCGCATCCACGCCCGGCGCATGGCCTTCCGCTTCGGCATCGCCACCATCGCCTGCATCGGCCTCGTCAGCGCGGCGACGCCCTTCCTCAACCCGACCTATGCCGGGCGCTGGTTCGCCTGGCCGAGCGTGCTGATGACCGCGCAGGTGCCCCTCCTCGTGGTCGTCGGCAGCGCCCTGTTCTTCCGCGCGCTCGCCCGCGACGCCGAGCGGGCGCCCTTCCTGCTGGCGCTCGGCCTGTTCGCGCTGTCCTATGTCGGGCTCGGCGTCAGCATCTTCCCCGACATCGTGCCGGGCCGGGTGACGATCTGGGAGGCCGCCTCGCCGCCCGCCTCGCAGATCTTCATGCTGGTGGGCGCGAGCGTGCTGATCCCGGTCATCCTCGCCTACACCGTCTACGCCTACTGGGTCTTCCGCGGGAAGGTCGGCGCGGAGGGCTACCATTGAGCGCGCACCCGCCCTCCTGGCCCGCGCGGCTCGGCTGGTTCGCCCTGCTCTGGCTCGGAGGCGTCGTCGCCGTCGGGATCGTCGCCTATGCCTTGCGTCTCTGGCTGAAGGCGTGACGCCAATGCAGTTGCCGCCGCTCATCCAGACCTTCGTGCTGCATTTCGGCGAGATGGGCTCGCGCTGGGGGATCAACCGCACGGTCGGCCAGATCTACGCGCTGCTCTTCGTCGCGCCCGAGCCTCTCTGCGCCGACGAGATCGTCGAGCGGCTCGGCCTCTCGCGCTCGAATGTCAGCATGGGCCTCAAGGAATTGCAGGCCTGGAACCTCGTGCGCCTGCAGCACGTGCCGGGCGACCGGCGCGACTATTTCTCGACCCCCGACGACATCTGGCAGATCGTCCGGACCCTGGTGGAGGAGCGCAAGAAGCGCGAGGTCGACCCGACCCTGACGCTGCTGCGCGAGATCCTGATGCAGGAGCCGCGCGACGCGGAGGAGCGCCACGCCCAGGAGCGCCTGCGCGAGATGCACGATCTCTTCGAGCTCTTCGCCGGCTGGTACGGCGACGTGCGCCGCCTCGACACCGAGCGCCTCGTGCAGCTCCTGAGCCTCGGCGCCAAGGTCCAGAAGGTGCTGGAACTGAAGGACCGCCTCAGCCTCACCGGACGCCGCCGCGACGGGTAGCTTCGCGCTTCCTTTACCGGCGGGGCGGAGACTGGCCGGATCGGGAGCCCGCGCCGGGCCGCCAGGAACCCGCCGGATGGTCTCCACAGAGCTGCGCCACCGCCTGTTCGAGGCCGGGTTCCGCGCCGCCTCCGCGAGCGGGGCGAATGCCTGGCTCGCGCCGGTGGCCCGCGGCCTCGGCCTGATCCTCACCTTCCACCGGGTCGATCCCGAGCCGCCGGCCGCCTTCGCCCCGAACCGGCTGCTCAGCATCAGCCCGGATTTCCTCGATGCGACGCTCACCGAACTCGCGGGCCACGGCTTCGAGGTCGTCGGCCTCGATGCGGTGCCCGAGCGCCTCGCCGCACCGGGGCCCAAGCCCTTCGCGGTTCTGACCTTCGACGACGGCTACCGCGACAACGTCGCCCATGCCGCCCCGGTGCTGCGGCGGCACGGGGCGCCCTGGACGCTGTTCGTGACGAGCGACTTCGCCGACCAGCGCGGCCGGCTCTGGTGGGTGGAATTGGAGCGGGCGGTGGAGCGCCTGTCCCGGATCCGCATTGCCGTCGGCGCGGGGCATCTCGACCTGCCGGCGCGGAGCCCGGAGGAGAAGGCGCGCGCCTTCGCGGCCCTCTACCGCGACCTGCGCGCCGGGCCGGAGGACCGCCTCCTCGATACGATCGCCGCGCTCTGCCGGGAGGCGGGCTTCGCGCCCGGCGCGCTCGCGGCCGAGCTGTGCCTCGACTGGGACGGGCTGCGCGAGCTCGCCCGCGACCCGGCCGTGACCTTCGGCGCCCACACGATCAGCCATCCGATGCTGGCCAAGCACGCGGACGGGCGGGCGGCCCGCGAGATCGCCGAAGGACGCACGCGGCTGGAGGCGGAACTCGGCCGACCGGTGCGCCATCTCTCCTATCCGGTGGGGGATCCGGGCTCGGCCGGCGCGCGGGAATTCGCCATCGCGCGCGAGCTCGGCTTCGCCACCGCCTTGACGACGCGGCCGGGCCATCTCTTCGCGGCCCATGCCGGGCATCTGCACGCGCTGCCGCGGGTCTCGGTCAACGGCTGCCACCAGTCGCGGGCGGCCCTGCGCGGGCTCCTCTCGGGCGTGCCCTTCCTCGCCTGGAACCGCGGGCGGCGGCTCAACGTGGCGTGATCGGCCCGGCCCCTCAGCGCCGCCGGCGCCGGCCCCGGCTCTCACCGCCGCCCACCGTGAAGACCGCGGCCTGCCGGCCGTGGCGGCCGTAGCGGCGGCGGCCGCGCCGGGTCTCGACCGCGGGCTCCTCGGCCTGCGGGATCGCGAGCGGGGTATTGGCCAGGGCCTCCGCCTGAAGATTGGCCTGGGCGCTCGCCGGCGCCGCGGGCGTGGTGGGCAACTCGCCCGCGGCGTAGCCGCCCGCGACGTTGCGGGCGGCAGGCCCGAACATCGACAGGCACTGATTGTAGGCGAGGTCGTTCTTCAGGCGCTCGCAATCGTTGATCGACCGAGGCGTGCCCTGGGCGAGCGCCGGCAGCGCGGCGGCGAGGAGGACTCCGATGGCGAGGGGCAGGCGCGGAAGCGGTCGATGCATCGGATACGGGGTGCGCGAGGAGGATGGCGCGCTTCTCTCGCCCGAGTGCGGCGAAAACGAGGGGAAGCCGGCCGGCTGCTAACGATCCGGCCGCTCCATCCACTTGATCAGCGGCATCAGGGGGATGATCCAGGCGATGCCGAGCACGCAGTAGATCACCGTCTGCACCGCCGGCGGGGTCTCGGCGATCCGGCTGTCGGCAAGCGCCATGGCGAGCGGCGCGTAGATCATCACGAAGGCCAGGATGGCGATCGTGCCGACCAGGGTGCGGGCGCGGCGGCGCATGAAACCTCTCCTCGAAAGCGGACGCGGGGACGCTGCGGCAAAGCCGGGCGTTGCCCCACGCGCCGGCATTGCCTAACCCGAAGCCGACCTCAACCGGAAGGATGATCGGCGTCATGCGGCTTTCCACCACCGCCGGCGATCCCGCGCGCAATCCCGTGCGGATCTGGCTCTACCTCGTCGCGGCCCTCGTGGTGGCGATGGTGGCGGTGGGCGGCGCGACCCGGCTGACCGGCTCGGGCCTCTCGATCACCGAGTGGCGGCCGGTGACCGGCGTGATGCCGCCGCTCTCCGCCGCCGACTGGGCGGCCGAGTTCGAGAAGTATCGCGGCACGCCGCAATACCAGATCCTGAACCAGGGCCTCGGCCTCGCCGACTTCAAGGTTCTCTACTTCTGGGAATGGGGCCACCGCCTGCTCGGGCGCGTCCTCGGGCTGGTCTTCTTCCTGCCGCTCGCCGTGTTCTGGTGGCGCGGCCTGCTCTCCCGCCGCCTCGGCCTCGGGCTGCTCGTGCTCGGTCTCCTCGGCGGGCTGCAGGGGGCGATCGGCTGGATCATGGTCGCCTCGGGGCTCAAGCCCGGCATGACCGCGGTGGCGCCGCTCAAGCTTGCCCTCCACCTCACCACGGCGAGCCTGATCCTGGCCGGCCTGGTCTGGCTGGCGGCGGGCGAGCGGCGGGGCCGGCTCGCGCCGGCATCCGGCGGCGTGCGGGCCGTGGCCGTCGCCCTGCCGGTGCTCGTGCTGGTGCAGATCTTCCTCGGCGGCCTCGTCGCCGGCTCCCATGCCGGCCTCGTCTACAATTCCTGGCCGACCATGAACGGCGACCTGATCCCGCCGGCCTCCGAGCTGTTCGCGGTCCGGCCCTGGATCGAGAACTTCGTCGACAACCTCGCCCTGGTGCAGCTCAACCACCGGCTGACCGCCTATCTGATCGTCCTCGTCGCGGTGGTCCACGCCGTGCAGGCCCGGCTCTCGGCGCCGGGGCCGGCCGCCGGCCGGGCCATCGGCATCGCCGTGCTGGCGCTCGCCCAGATGGGCCTCGGCATCGCGACCCTGCTGCTGGCCGTGCCGCTCTGGGCCGGCTTGGCCCACCAAGTGCTTGCCATGGGCGTGCTGGTGATGGCGACCGTGCATGCCCGACTCAGCCTCGGCCTGGGCCAGGGCGTGCCCGCCGCGCCGGGCGGGGCCGAACCCGCCTTCGGCTTCGAAGGTTTCGCGGGGAGCGGCATCTGAAAGGCCGAGCTTGCGACGGATCTTCGCAAGAGTTCGGCACGGGCCCGAAAGCCTTCGCGCTTGCGGCAACGCTTGTTGCACAGCACAAGCGTTGACCATGCGACACCAGAGCTGGGGATCGGCTGTATTTACGCAGTCTGCAGAAGGAACGACTTGGGCACGGGAGGCTTATAGTGCTGCATTGCAGGAGGGCGCGGGAGACTCCGATGTCACTGGCCGAGGATGGCAGACCGTTATCCGTGACCTGGCACTACACCCCGCGCGAGGTCTTCGCGGACGGCGTGGTCCACGGCCTCGGGGTGGTCCTCGGCCTCGCCGGCGCAGTGGCGCTGGTGACCACCTCGCTCACCGCGCATCTCGGCTGGGGTGAGCGGGCGGCGATCGTGGTCTACGCCACGGCGATGGTGGCGATGCTCGGCGTCTCGGCGACCTACAACCTCTATCCGGTGAGCCCGCGCAAATGGCTGCTGCGCCGGGCCGACCACGCCCTGATCTATCTGATGATCGCGGGCACCTACACGCCCCTCGTCACCCTGGTCGGCACCGGCGCCACCGCCTGGGCGCTGCTGGCGGTGATCTGGGTGGTGGCCGCGATCGGTATTGCCGTGAAGCTGTTCCTGCCCGGCCGCTTCGACCGGCTCTCGATCGGGCTCTACCTCGTGCTCGGCTGGAGCGGGCTCCTCGCCTACGAATCGGTCATCGCCGCGCTGCAGCCGACCGCCCTGTGGCTGCTCGCGGTGGGCGGCCTGCTCTACAGCATCGGCGTCGTCTTCCATGTCTGGCGCAGCCTGCCCTTCCAGAACGCGATCTGGCACGCCTTCGTGCTGGCCGCCACGGCCTGCCATTACGGCACCGTCTGGGCCAGCGTCTCCGGCGCCTCGGCGCTGGCCTGAATCCGGGATCCCAAAGGGCTCAGCCCTTTGGCAGGGCGCCGGGGCAGCGCCCCGGCTCTCGATCCCAGGGCTCCGCCCTGGACCCGCGAAAGGGATGATCCCTTTCGAAACCCGTTCTCAGAAATCTGCGTGCAGGCGGGTGCCGAAGAAGTGGGCCGGGCCGCGATCCTGGTTGTAGGCGGGGTTGGAGACGAACTGGTAGTCGAGCGTCACTGTGACGAACTTCGTGAGGTTCAGCGCATAATAGGCTTCGAAGGCGCGCTCGGGGGCGTAGTTGAGGCGCCCGTCGCCGATCAGGAGGCCGAGGCCGCCCGTGGCGAAATAGTCCCGGTGCGAGCGCGAGATCGCGTTCATCGTCGCGCCGAGGCCCACGGTGTCGAAGGGCCGGTCCCAGGCCGCGCCCTTGATCGACACGCCACCCGAGAGGCTGGCATCGATATCGGTGAAGGACAGGCTCTCGCTGCGTCCGTCGTTGACGCTGGCCCGGGCGAAGAGGCCGATATCGTCGCGCAGGGCCTGTTCCAGGTTGACGTAGAGGCCGCTCTTGCGGCGCGGGCGTCGGGTGGCCTGCACGGCATCGTTGATGTCGGCGAAGACGCCGCCCTGGGTCAGGGCCACCACGTCACGGTAATTCGCCGTGTTGCCGACATTGGTGAAGGCGCCGAAGCGGACGCGGCCGGGCTGATCGAGCACGGGCAGGGTGTGGCGCGTCTCCAGCTCGACCACGGCGCCGGCCCGCTCGAAGACGCGCGGGTCGAGCACGTCGCTGGAGGGCTCCTTCGGCACCTGCGTGTAGGCGGCGCGGATCGCGAATTCGCGGCGGTTGTACTCGACGAAGACGCCTTGCGTGAATCCGGGCAGGTTCGCCGGGAAGTCCCAGGCCGAGGCGCCCCAGAGCGACCAGTTCATGAAGTCGACGCGCGGGTCGTGGGCGTAGGCGTTGCCGTCGAAGAAATCGCCCAGCGCGAACTTGCCGGCGACCACGGTGATGCGCTCCACGTCGCGCCGCGTCGCGACCTGGTTCGGGCCGTCCGGCACGTCCTCTGTCTCGCCGCCGAGGCCGAAGGTCTGGCGCACGAAGTAGCGGTTCGAGCGCAGCTTCGGGAAGGGCGCGCCCGCCTTCTGCGCCTCGCCGTTGACGAAGCCGGCGACGCCGAGCGTCCGCGACAGGCCGAAGCCCTGGCTGAATTCCGGGTTGTAGTAGAGCTCGGTGCCCTCCCAGAGCTTGAGGCCGAGGAAGAGCGTCGCCGTCGTCGTGGCCTGGGCCTGATGCGGCAGCAGGCTCTGCTCGCCGCGATAGGGCGAGCGGAAGCCGGGCACACCCTGGTTCACGAAGGTGGTCTGTCCGTGCAGCGAGAACCGGTCGCCGAGCGCCGTGTCGGGATCGTGCGGCGCCGCCTCGTCCGCCTCCGGCGGCAACCGCAGGCCCCCCGGATACCAGGACAGGCGCGCGAGCATCTGGTTCGACACGAAGGTCGCCCGCGTCGAAACCGGGCCGCCGGCGGGGCCCGGCACGGCGCCGAGGTCGAAGCGCCCGGTCGAGCCGAGATCGATGTAGCGGTAGTCGAGCCCCAGGGCGAGCTGGTCGGTGATGGCGTACTGGATGCCCGCGCCGAGGGTGAATCCGGCTTGCGTCTGCGTGCTGCGCGCGCTGGCGGCCGGGCCGCCGGCAAGGTCGGGATAGGTCGCGAGGATCCGCGTGGTCGCCCCCGCGAGGCCGAAGGTGGCGTAGACCAGCGCCCGGTCGAAGCTGTAGCCGAGCCGGCCGCGCAGCATGCCGTAACCGTCGGTCTTGGCGCGGATCACGTCGAAGACCGGGTCGGCGGTCTCGAAGCCGAAGCCGAGCGCCGCGGAGCCCACCGGCCGCTTGAGATTCGCCGCCGAGAGGTCCGCCTCGATGCCGGCGAGCCAGGGGCCGCGCTGCCAGTTCCAGCCGCCGAACACGCCGCCGACCGCCGTGGTCGATTCGCGGCCCCGGTCCGAACGGCCGGTGGAATCGCCCGTGCGGAAGGCCGGGATGGCGCGGCCGCCGATCGCGGTCGGCCCGAAACCGAGGGCGCCGAAGGAGGCACCGGCACTTCCCTGCAGGCCGACATAGCCCCCCGACCAATCGGCGAAGCCGGGCAGGGCGCGCGGCGCCGCCGGATCGGCCGCGGCCGCGAGGCCCGGCACCAGCCAGAGTCCGACACCGAGGGCCGCACCGGCCCAACCCTTCCCCATGCGCGCCCCCGCTCGCATCATCGACACCTCGCGACCCCGTTTCGAGGCGAAATATAGCCAGTGCTATATTTCTGACAACAGGGTTTGGCACAGGATGTCGCAGGCCGGGTGCGAGCGTTGCAAAAATGCCCCGCTCGCGTGACGCGGGAATGACGGCGCGCGGATGGAGGGACGGCGACGCCGGTGCTGCCCGTGTCGGACCGGATCCGAGCGCCGCCTGACCGAGCGGGGACCGGCTCAGGCCGGCCCGGTCGCCACCGGCCGATCCGGATCGGCGCCCCATTCCGACCAGGACCCGTCGTAGAGCCCGCGGGCCGGGCGCCCTAGGGTCTCCAGCGCGAGGGAGACGATCGCCGCGGTCACGCCCGAGCCGCAGGTGGTGAGGATCGGCCGCTCGGGATCGATGCCGGCCTCGGCGAGGACGGCGCGCAGTTCCTCGGGGCTCTTGAGCCGGCCGTCGCGCTGCAACGCCGCGTAGTGGAGGTTGCGCGCGCCCGGCATATGGCCCGGCCGCACGCCGGGGCGCGGCTCCGGCTCCTCGCCGCGGAAGCGCGGGGCGGAGCGGGCATCGACCACCTGGGCGGAGCCGCCCGCCAGCGCCCGGGCGATGTCGCCCGCATCCGCCACCGCGCCGTTGTCGAGCCGGGCCGTGAAGTGGCGGCGCTCGCGCTGCCGGGGATCGCCGTCCTCGGTCGGGTAGCCGGCGGCGATCCAGGCGGGCAGGCCGCCGTCGAGGACGAGGGCGTCGCGCACCCCGAAGGTGCGCAGCATCCACCAGACGCGGGGCGCCGAGAACAGGCCCATCCCGTCATAGACCACGATCTGCTGCCCGTCGCCGATGCCGAGCGCCCGCATGCGCGAGGCGAACACCTCCGGCCGCGGCAGCATGTGGGGCAGGCCGGAGGTCTCGTCGCTCATCGCGTCGATGTCGAATCGCTGGGCCCGCGGGATATGCGCGGCGCGGAACTCCGCCTCCGGGTCGCGGCCGGCGGCGGGCAGGTACCAAGAGCCGTCGAGCACCACGATATCGGGCGCGTCGAGGCGCTGGTGGAGCCATTCGGCGCTGACGAGGGGCGAGGACGCCATCGGTCTTCAGTCCTGTTGTCGATCGGGATCTGCGGTCACTCAACCACATCCGGGCGCCGCGCGCGACCGGATCACACCCCGTAGAAGGCGCGGTACCAGTCGACGAAGGCGGGAATTCCGACCGCGATCGGCGTCTCCGGCACCGTACCGACGAGGCGGCGCAGCAGATCCGTGCTGGCCTCGGTGCGGGCGACGTCGCCGGGCGGCAGCGGCCTGAACAGGCGCTCGGCGCGTCGTCCCAGGGCCGCCTCCAGCGCCGCGATCATCGCGTCGAGTCGGACCGGGCGGCCGCCGCCGATATTCACGAGGCGGTAGGGCGCGGCGGGGCTGAGCGTGTCCTCCGGGCCGACCGGGCCGGCCCCGGGCGGGGGAACGTCGAGGAGGCGGCGGACCGCCTCGATCAGGTCGTCGACATAGGTGAAGTCCCGCTCCGGCGCGCCGTCGCCGAAGACCTCGATCGGCTCACCCGAGAGGATCTTCCGCGTGAACAGGAACAGGGCCATGTCCGGCCGGCCCCAGGGCCCGTAGACCGTGAAGAAGCGGAAGGCGGTCGTCGGGATGCCGTGGAGATGGCTGTAGGAATGCGCCATCCCCTCCATGGCGAGCTTGGTCGCGGCGTAGAAGCTCAGCGGCGTGACGGCGCGGTCGGTCTCGCGGAAAGGCAGGTGCGTGTTGCCGCCATAGGCCGAGCTGGTGGAGGCCAGGAGCAGGTGGCGGACGGGATGCGCCCGCACCGCCTCCAGCAGTGCGAAGCTGCCCGCCAGGTTCGAATCGGCGAAGGCGGCCGGATTCGCGAGGCTGTAGCGGACGCCCGCCTGGGCCGCGCAATGCACCACGATCTCCGGCCGGACCCGGCCGAGGAGGTCGTGAAGCAGGCCCGGCGTTTCGAGGCGTCCCTCGACCGCCTCGAACCGAGCCTCCTGGGCGAGGACATCGTGGCGCGCGCGCTTCAGGCCGACATCGTAATAGTCGGAGAAGCCGTCGAAGCCGGTGACCGCGTGGCCCTCGGCGAGCAGCCGGCGGCTGAGATGGAAGCCGATGAACCCGGCCGAGCCGGTGACGAGGACGCGCATCGCTCTCCCCCCGAGCCTCAGACGCGGCCGGCCGTACACCGGCCGCCCGGCCGCCTCAAGCCGGGCGCACGCGAATCGTTGCACCGTCGCGGACCGGCCCAGCCGCGGCGAGCGGCCGGTCGGACGCCGCCTGGAACGGGGGAGGGGGTTGCAGCCGGAACATGCCTCAGGCCCGCCCCCGGGGCCGGCAGGGACACGCAAACTCAGTATTGCGCCGCAGCGCAGGCTCGCAAATATCGCACAGGTTACTATTGGTGCCCGCAGCCGAGGGCCCGTGCACCGCCTGGCGCGACCGGACAGCCATGCGTCGGCTCGCCCCAGGATGCGCGGGGTTGTTTTCGTCTGCAAGAACGCCAGCTATAACAGGAAGATGACATGCGCCGTGGACCGTCGGGTCGTGCGGCGCGCTCCCGGGCCCGCGAAGCCCGGCTCCGCACGGGTGCTGGGCCGGCTGCTGCGATGCCGCGGATAACCCCATCGCTTGCCGCCTCTCCGGCGGGCCGCCGGCCCGATCCGCGAGGCACCGAACCCGCCAGGTCCGATGAATCAACTCGTCCGCATGTCACAGATCGGCGAAGCCGAGACCATCAAGGAGCCGTCCGCCGAGCTGCGCGTGCCCTTCGCGCAATCGGGGGCCTTCGTCTGCAAGTTCATCATCGGCGAGCCGACTGAGCGCGCCATCTGCTGCGGCGCGCCCGTGCAGGACGGCAAGAGCTGGTGCGCCTTCCACCGCCGCATCGTGTTCGAGCCGACCCGCCCCGGCCGCATCCGCTGAGGCTCCGGCCGAGCGCGCCTCAGTCGAGTTCGTCCCCGGCCTCCAGGGGCCGGTAGATGCGGATCGCGCGCCCGTCGGGATAGACGACCGTGCGGCGCCGGACCACGAGGTAACCGGCGGCCTCGGCGCTGCTCAGCCGCTCCATGCGCGGATCCGCCATCGTCTCGCCCGGCAGAGGGGCGATGCCCACAGGCATCGGCTCGGCGTAGCGCAGGCGCCGCGACGCCGGCCGGGCCGCATAGACCGCCCTCCGTTCCTCCTGCACCCGCGGCACGGCGCGCGCCGCGACGCGCGGACGCGCCGTCGTGCGCTTGGCCTCGCGCCGGGCAGCCCGCGCGGGCTTGCGCGGCGCCTCGGCCCGGGCGACGGGCGGGGCGGCCTGCTGGGCGGCCGGAGCGGGGGCGGCGGCCCTCGGCGTTTCCTTCGCGGGCTCCGCCTCGGGCTGTACGGACGGTGTCCGGGCCGGTGGATCGGTCCAGCTTCCGGCGGATTGGCCGGCCTGAACGCCGGCCGCGCCGAGGACGGCCATCGCCGCAGCGATGACGAGGCGGGCTCCGAGCGGCATCGCACCCTCCGGACGGCGGGGACGGCGCAGCGCCGGACCCTGCAACGGACGGTAGCAACTGCTTGAGTATACGTCCACGCAGCGAGCCCCGCGGCGGGCGCGGGGCTCGCGCCCCACGCATCCGCCTGACGCGGCCGCGCTTGGATCGGCCGGCCCCTTGCGCGCGGCCGGAAGCGGGCCGCGCGCCGGGTGCCCGCCTCACTCCGCCAGCACGCCGTGATGGGCGGCGGGGGCGGGCCCGGCATCGGGCTCGGCCCGCATGCCGGCCTCCACGTCCTTGCGGCGGAACAGGCGCATCACCACCACGAAGAAGACCGGCACGAAGAACACCGCGAGCACGGTGGCCGAGATCATGCCGCCCATCACGCCGGTGCCGATGGCCTGCTGGCTCTTCGAGGCGGCGCCGGTCGCGATGGCGAGCGGCACCACGCCGAAGATGAAGGCGAGCGATGTCATCACGATCGGGCGGAAGCGCAGCGTCGCCGCCTGGATCGTGGCGTTGACGATGTTGGTGCCGGGCTTCCAGAGGTCGCGGGCGAACTCCACGATCAGGATCGCGTTCTTGGCCGACAGGCCGATGATCGTGATCAGCCCGATCTTGAAGTAGACGTCGTTGGGCATCCCCCGGAGATAGACGGCCGCCACCGAGCCGATCACGCCGAGCGGGATCACCAGCAGCACCGAGAACGGGATCGCCCAGCTCTCGTAGAGCGCCGCGAGGCAGAGGAACACGATCAGCACCGAGAGGGCCAAGAGCAGCGAGGCCTGGGAGCCGGCCTGCTTCTCCTGGAGCGACTGGCCGGTCCAGGTATAGCCGAAGCCCTTGGGCAGCTGTGTCACCAGCCGCTCCATCTCGTCGATCGCGTCGCCCGAGGTGTAGCCGGCCGCCGGCTCGCCGGTGAAGCGCACCGCCTGATAGCCGTTGAAGCCGACGATCTGGGCCGGCCCCATGCCCCATTTCACCTCCGCGAAGGAGGAGAGCGGCACCATGGTGCCCTGGCTGTTCTTCACCGCGTAGTTGAGGATGTCGGCGGTGCTCATGCGCTGCAGCTGCTCCGCCTGCACGTAGACGCGCTGCATCTTGCCCCGGTTCGGGAAGTCGTTGGCGTAGACCGAGCCGAGATTGACCTGAATCGTGGCGTTGATGTCCTCGAACTTCACCCCGAGCGCCGCCGCCTTCTCGCGGTCGATGATCAGCTCTGCCTGGGGTGTCGCCGGCAGGCCCTCGATCTTCACCTTCTGCAGGATCGGGCTCGCCTGGGCGAGCTTGAGGAGCTGCGCCTCGGCCGCGGCCAGCGCCGAGTAGCCGCGCTGGGCCCGGTCCTGCAGGCGGAAGGAGAAGCCCGCCGCGTTGCCGAGATTGTCCACCGGCGGCGGCTCCTGCGCGTCCACGATCGCGTCGCGGTAGCCGCCGAGCGCCTTGTTGGTGCCCTCCACCAGCGCGGCGGCCGAGTTCTTGGCGTCGCGCTCGCTCCAGGGCTTCAGTGTCACGAAGGCCTGGGAAAGGTTCGGCCCCTGGCCCGAGAACGAGAAGCCGTTGAGCATGGTCACGGTCGCCACGCCCGGCTGCGCCATCAGGTGCTCCTCCACCTTCCGCACCGCGGCCTGCGTCCGGTTGAAGGAGGCGCCGGGCGGGGTCTGGATATCCACCGTGAAGAAGCCCTGGTCCTCCACCGGCAGGAAGCCCTCGGGAAGGCGCAGGAAGGCATAGGCCACCCCGGAGACCAGGGCGAGATAGATCAGCATCACCCGGCCGGACTTGCCGATGAACCACGCGGTGCCGCGGCCGTAGCGCGCGGTCTCGCGGTCCACGAACCGGTTGAACCAGCCGAAGACGCCGCCCTTGGCGTGGCCGTGCCCCTTCTCGACGGGCTTGAGCAGCGTGGCGCAGAGCGCGGGCGTCAGCGTCAGCGCCAGCAGGGCCGAGAAGGCGATGGAGGTGACCATCGCGATCGAGAACTGCCGGTAGATGATGCCGACCGAGCCGGGGAAGAAGGCCATCGGGATGAACACCGCCACCAGCACCAGCGTGATGCCGATGATGGCGCCGGTGATCTGGTCCATGGCCTTGCGGGTGGCCTCCTTCGGATGGAGGCCCTCCTCGTTCATGATGCGCTCGACGTTCTCCACGACGACGATGGCGTCGTCCACGAGGATGCCGATGGCGAGCACCATGCCGAACATGGTGAGCACGTTGATCGAGAAGCCGGCGAGCAGCATCACCGTCACCGTGCCCATCAGGGCGATCGGCACGACGATGGTCGGGATCAGCGTGTAGCGGATGTTCTGCAGGAACAGGAACATCACGACGAAGACCAGCACCACCGCCTCGACCAGGGTGTGCATCACCTTGGTGATCGAGGCCTTCACGGCGGGCGTGATGTCGTAGGGGATGTCCCACTTGAGCCCGGGCGGGAAGAACTGGGCCAGTTCCTCCATCTTGGCGCGGATCGCCTTGGCCGTCTCCAGCGCGTTGCCGTCCGGCGCCAGCGTCACCGAGATGCCGGCCGCCTCGCCGCCGTTCAGCCGCGTCGAGAACTGGTAGGCGTCGCCGCCGAGTTCGATCCGGGAGACGTCGCGCAGGCGCACGTTCGAGCCGTCCGGATTGGCGCGCAGCACGATGGCGCCGAAATCCTCCACCGTGTTGAGCTGGCCCTTCACGATGATCGGCGCGGTGATCGTCTGCTTCAGCGGACTCGGCTGCGCGCCGATGGCGCCGGAGGCGATCTGGATGTTCTGGTTGCGGATCGCGTCGGTGACGTCCTCCGGGGTCAGCGAGAGGCCGCGCAGCTTGTCCGGGTCGACCCAGACGCGAAGGCTGCGCTCGGTCGAGTAGAGGGTGGCGCGCCCGACGCCGGGGATGCGGCGGATCTCGTTGATGACGTTGCGGATCAGGAAGTCGCCGAGCCCGATCTCGTCCATCTTCCCGTCGGTCGAGACCAGGGTGATGATGTTGAGGGTCGCGGCCGAGGCCTCCTCCACCAGGATGCCGTTCTGGCGCACCTCGGCCGGCAGGCGGGCCTCCACGCGCTTCAGGCGGTTCTGCACCTCGACCGAGGCGAGCGCCGGGTCGGTGCCCGGCTGGAAGGTCGCGGTGATGTTGATCGAGCCGAACGAGTCGGTGGTCGATTCGAAGCTCAGGATGTTGGCCGCGCCGTTGAGCTCGTCCTCGATGAGGCGGGTGGTGCCCGTGTAGAGGCTCTCCACGGAGGCGCCGGGGAAGGCGGTGGAGAGGGCGATCTGGGGCGGGGCGATCACCGGGTACTGCGCCACCGGCAGCATCGGGATCGAGAGCGCGCCCCCGAGGATGATGAACAGGGCGACGACCCAGGCGAAGACCGGCCGGTCGATGAAGAAGCGTGCCACGTGCTGCGCCTCCTCAGCGGACCTGGGAGGCGGCTTGGCGCTTCGCCTCGCCGTCGCCGGCCTCGTCGGGATCGTGCGGCTTGCCGGTCTCCGATTCGTGCGGGACCGTGCGGTCCATCGGCTTCACCGTGATGCCGGCGGTGATCTTCTGGAAGCCCTCGACCACGACGCGCTCGCCCGCCTTGAGGCCCTCGCGGATCAGCCAGTCCTGGCCGACCACCGGGCCGACCTCGACGGGCTGCAGCATCACCGTGTCGCCCTCCTTCACGACCCAGACCTCGGGCTTGCCGTCGGCCGTGCGCTGGATCGCCTGCTGCGGCACGGCGATGGCGTCGGAATCGATGCCCTGCTTGATCCGGGCGCGGACATACATGCCCGGGAACAGCTCGTCGTTCGGGTTCGGGATCAGCACGCGCAGCGTGACCTGACCGGTGCTCGGATCGGCGGTGACGTCCGAGAACAGGAGCCGGCCGGCGAGCGGGTACAGGCTGCCGTCATCCATGATCAGGTGGACGTTGGCCGCGTCGTTCTCGAGCTTCGAGAGCTCGCCGCTGGCCAGATCCCGGCGCAGCTTGTTCAATTCGCCCACCGACTGGGTGATGTCCACGTAGATCGGGTCGAGCTGCTGGATCGTGGCGAGGACGCCCGTGGAGCCCTGCTCGATCAGGGTGCCCTCGGTGAGCAGCGCCCGGCCGATGCGGCCGGAGATCGGCGCGCGCACGTCGGTCCAGCTCAGGTTGAGCTTGGCCCGGTCGCGCGCCGCCTTGGCGCCGGCCACCTCGGCCTCGGCCTGCTTCTTGGCCGCGTAGGCGGTGTCGTACTGCGCCTGGCTCGCGGTGTTGCGGGCGAGCAGGGTCTCCAGGCGCTCGGCCTGCTGGTTGGCGAGCGCGAGCGCCGCCTCCTGCCGGGCGAGCGTCGCCTCGGCGCTGGCGAGGTCGACCTCGTAGGGGGCAGGGTCGATCTTGTAGAGGACGTCGCCCTCCTTCACCGCCGAGCCCTGCTCGAACAGCCGCTTGATCACGAGGCCGGAGACGCGCGAGCGCACCTCGGCGATGCGGGTCGGCGCGACGCGGCCGGGCAGGTCGCGCAGGTAGGGGATCGGCTGCGGCGCCACCGTGATCACGCCGACCTCGGGCGGCGGCGGGGGCACCGGCGCCGCGGCCTGGCGCTGGTTGCAGGCCGACAGGGCGACGAGCGCGGCGCCGATCAGCGTCGCGGCGGGCCACCGAACCGCACTGCGCAGGCGACGGGCGGGGAGGGGGCGAAGGGTCACGGTCACGGCGCTCCTGGAGACACGCATCACGGATCGGGAGGGCCGGGCACGACAGGCGCGGCCATCCGGAGGTCTCGGGATCGCGCCCCGATGCGGCCGAGCGGGCTCGGCCGGACCCACGGTGCGAAACCTCTCACGGATCTCCCGATCATCGGGAGCGCGCCCTCCGGCCGGGACGGCGCGGGGCGTTTCGCGAGGGGCTTCCGCGCGGGCCGGGCGCGTCGCCGCCGGCGCATGCGGGCGGCGCGGTCGGACGCGGCGGTCGACCCGGACGGCATCGGCGACGGTGGTAGCAACCCGAAAACGCGTCACGCGCCTCGCGGATCCGTTCGCGCTGCCGTCCGGGACCGCTCAGACAGTCCGGGGCGGCCGCTCGGGCGCGCGGCCGGCGGCGGCGGGCGGCAGGGGATCGGCACTGCGGCGGAAGGCAGGACCCGGCTGCCGGGCGGGCGCGACGACGGAGGCGGCCACGAAGCCGCTGCGCTCGCCTGCCGGCTCGTCCACGTCGAAGGTCACCTGGAGGGCGAAGCGCTGGGCCGGGCAGGCGGTGTCGCGCACCTTCGCGGCAGCGCAGGGGCGGTTCGGCCGGATCTCGGCATCGGCAGTGGCCGGCAGCCCGGCGAGCAGCAGCAGCGCCAGCGTCGCGAGCAGCGACAGCAACGCGGCGGGATGCACGGAACGACGGGCGCGGGCCGCCGTGAGGGTCACGGGTCCGAAGGGCACGGCTTGAGAATAGGGGTTCGGTGTGGTGCAGCGCAATCGCCTGCGACATCCTGTCAGCCCCCCTGTCCTGGGGATGACGGAACCATTCCGGGCCGAGGAAAGAAAGCGTTTTTCCCTTACCGAGCCGCGGCTTCCGGTACGCGCCCAGAAATCTAGGCCCACGTCAAGAGGCCTGTTGCGCAGATCCCACAGGCATCGCGCAGGACGCCCGGCGGCGGCATCCGGGCCCGAAGCCGCCGCAAATGCTGGGCTTGTCGGGCGGACGTATCTGACAGGAGACCAGAACCATGACGAAGCGCATCGCCGTGCTCGCCCTGGCGGCCGGGCTCGGCCTCGGCGCGAGCCCGGCCCTGGCCGGCCCCTTCGACAGCGGGCCGCTCGCCGACTTCATGAACATCTTCAGGACGCAGGCGATCCCGCGGGAGACCGTGGCCTGGTCGGGCAAGGAAAAGCCCGGCACCATCGTGGTCTCCACGAGCCAGCGCCGGCTCTACTACGTGCTCGGCGGCGGCGCGGCGATCCGCTACGGCGTCGGCGTCGGCCGGCAGGGCTTCTCCTGGTCGGGCGAGAAGACCGTCACCATGAAGAAGGAATGGCCGGCCTGGCGCCCGCCGGCCCAGATGCTCGCCCGTCGCCCCGACCTGCCGCGCTACATGGCCGGCGGCCAGGACAACCCGCTCGGCGCGCGCGCCCTCTATCTCGGCTCCTCACTCTACCGGATCCACGGCTCGAACGAGCCAGAGACCATGGGTGCCGCCGTGTCCTCGGGCTGCATCCGCATGACCAACAAGGACGTGGTCGACCTCTATGACCGGGCGCGAGTCGGCACCCGGGTGATCGTCCGGAACTGAGGATCCGGGCCGGGATCGGGGCTGGCAGCGAGCCAAGCAAGCGTGGCCGGCTCTATCCCAGGTGAATGTCGATCGGTGCCGGATGGTGCATGATCACGCATGATCTTCGTGACCGACGCGTCCGGTCTAGCGACCTTCACGAGCCCGGACTGGACCCGGGTCACGGGCCAGGCTCCGGCCGATGCGGCCGGGACCGGCTGGCTCTCGGTCGTCCACGAGGATGACCGGGAGACCGCGCGCGCCATCCTCGCCGAGGCGACGCGGCTGCGGGCGGAATTCTCCCTCTGCTACCGGCTGTGCACGGTTGGCGGCACGCCGATCTGGGTCCATGCCGGCGCGGTGCCCTCCTTCGGACCGCCGGACACCACCTTCCTCGGCTTCTTCGGCTCGATCAGCGAGGCGGAGCCCGGTTCGGCGCAAGCGGCCTCCGGCGCGGTCGGGCGATACCAGCCACTCCCACCGCCGGACGCCCTGCAGGGCACGGTTCTGGAGCGGGTGGCGGACCACCTCCTCTACGCCCACGCGCTGATCGATGCGGACGGAGCCAAGGAGGTGCTGCCGCCGATCCGCGAGGCGTTGATGCGGATCGGGCGGGCGCTCGCCCGCGCGCAGCAGGACGGCGGAACCGGCAGCCTGAACTGACGGCCTCCGCGGAGCCACCTCGCCCCGGCGGAGCCGGCAGGCCTCACTTCGGCATGAAGGCCCAGTAGTCGAGATCGAGGATCACGGCCGGGTCGTAGCCCTCGCCCTGGCGGTCGGGATAGGCGCCGCAGGGCTGGTTCTTGGTGGCCACCGTGCGCAGGCGCAGCAGTCCGACATCGGCGCGGCCGATATCGGCGGTGTCGAGCACCTCGCTCCAGGCATAGACGGTGTCGCCCGCAAAGAGCGGCGCCACGTGCCGCCCCGCATTGATGCCGGCGAGCGCGAAGGCGTTCGCGAGCCCGTTGAAGCTGAGCGCGCGCGCCAGGGAGATGACGTGGCCGCCATAGATCAGGCGCCGCCCGAAGCGGGTATCCTTGGCGGCGTGATTGTCGAAATGGACCTTGGCGGTGTTCTGGAACAGGCGCGTGGCGATCTGGTGCTCGGCCTCCTCCACGGTCATGCCGTCGACATGGTCGATGCGCTCGCCCTTCGCGTAATCGCCGAAGCGGTGCGGGCTCCCGGCGAGGTCGGAATCGTAGGCCGAGACGTCGAGCGGGGGCAGGGCGCCCGCGAGATCGTTCGGATCGACGACCTTGGCGAGGTTCGGCACGTGCTCCTCGCCGATCTGGGCCTGCGGGTCGCGCTTGCGCACCAGCACCCAGCGGCAATAGCTGAGCACGGTCTCGCCGTTCGCGTCCGAGCCGACCGAGCGCACATAGACGACGCCGGTCTGCCGGTTCGAGCTCTCCTTGAGCCCGATCACCTCGGAGACGGTGGAGAGGGTCTCGCCCGGATAGACCGGGCGGCGGAAACCGCCCTCCGCGTAGCCGAGATTGGCCACCGCGTTCAGCGAGATGTCCGGCACGGTCTTGCCGAACACCACGTGGAAGGTGAGCAGATCGTCGAGCGGGCTCTGCGGAAGCCCGAGCGCCCGGGCGAAGGCGTCCGAGGATTGCACGGCGAAGCGCGGCCCGTAGAGCGCCGTGTAGAGCGCCACGTCGCCCGTCGTGACGGTACGGGGCGTGGCGTGGCGGATGGTCTCGCCGAGGCGGTAATCCTCGAAGAAGCGGCCGGGATTGGTCTTCATGGGGGGCGTTCCTCGGGGCCTGGCTCAGCGCGTGTAGACCAGCGTCTGCGGCGGGATGATCTCGTGCAGCAGGCGGCTGACGAAGAGCAAGAGCAGGATGAGGATGATGGGCGAGATGTCCACGCCGCCGAGGTTCGGCAGGAGGTTGCGGATCGGCCGCAGCACCGGCTCGGTGATGCGGTAGAGCACCTCGCCGATCTGGGCGACGATGGGATTGCGCACGTTCACCACGTTGAAGGCGACCAGCCAGCTGAGCACCGCGCTCGCGATGAGCACGTAGATGAAGAGCTGCACCACCGTGTCGAAGAGCCAGAGGAGGGCGTACATGCGCGGGTTCGGAGTCCTCGAATCGACGCGGGCGCCAGTGCCCGCACGGGCAGCGCATAAAGGCTGGAAACGGGAATTGACAGGCTGAGCTGCGCGAGCCTAAAAGGCCCGCGTCCCGGACGGGGCTGTAGCTCAGATGGGAGAGCGCCGCAATCGCACTGCGGAGGTCAGGGGTTCGAATCCCCTCAGCTCCACCACTCATTTTCCGTGCCGGAAAATTCAGTGGTGGCAAGGATACTCAGATCGACATTCAGGTTCTCGCTCTGGACGGTATCCATGATGCCGGTAGCTTGAGACGAATATCGGCCCTCGAAACATCCACGGATCGACGCGCCCTGTCCCATCGGAGAGGGCATTCCGGCCGAGCGCATATCGGAAGGCCGTCATCACAGAGGAGCCGGACGGCCGCCGCGGCTTGATCCTGGAATCGCGGCCGTTCGCAACCGGACGGGACTCGGTGCCAGCGTCCGGAACCGCGCTCCGCCGAGGCAGGCGCCGACTCGGCAAACGGGCCGGCATCAGGACACCAGCGCGAAGCCGCCCCATGCGCGCTGCGATCGGAGACGGCGCCGACGCGACGAAGCCTGGATTTTGCAATTAGAACCACAGAAGCACGACAGTATTCAATCGAAAATTGTGTCATTGGCGTCATGATCACGTCATGACCAGAGGTTAGAGCGCCCGCAAGGCCAATCAACAGGCCGCGAGTGGGTCATGACCAAGAACTTTATTTCCTTGTTGCTCGCATCGACGGGTATGATTCCGATCGCTGCACTTGCCCAGCAGGTGCCGACTGCGCCCGGCACCGGATTCGCGAACAGCACCTCGGTCAATCCGGGAACCGTGATCCCGCGCCTCCTCGACGCCTATGTCGGGCTGATGGCCGGCAATCCTACGGTCCTGACGCAGAACTATCAGACCGTCATTGCCATGACCCAGGGCCGGACGGCGGATCAGACGCTGGCGGCGATCCATGACGATCGGACCGGCCAAGCCTACAGCATCCTGAACGGGCTCGGACCGCTGACCTCCGCCTATCTCACCGGGGCAGGCGCCAGCTTCACCGGCACGAAGCCGAACGCCCTGACCCCGACGACCTACGCGACGACCAGGCTTTCGGATTACGCCGCCAACCTCAATGCCGGCTCCGACGCCAATGGCGGGAGCACGACCTTCGGCAACGGCAGCGCCACCCCCCTTGCTGCGGCGGTCAGATTCATCGACGACACAGTGCGTGCCAACGCGTCCACCGAGCCCTCGAAGCGCGTCTTCGGGCGCTACCAGGGCGCCAACCCGGCCATCGATCCCCTGGACGCCCGCTTCAACACCTACAGCGCCGCAACGAACAAGCGGGGCCTGTCGGCCGCCGATACGGCCGGAATGGTCGTGCCGAGCTATCTGTCGAACTTCACGGTTCCGGCGGTCTACGGGACGACGGAACGCTGGGTGAAGGGCTTCACCGTCACCCAGGCGATGATCGACGCCAATGGCGGGCGTCCGCTGACGGCCCCCAATGTCGGATCCTACGATTCGGCAGGCGCCTTCACGCCCACGACCTTCGGCGTCGGCGACTACGTCCCGGGGATCGGCACCTCCCCGCGCCCGTTCCGGGTCTCGACCGGCGTGGCGGTGCCGACGCTGCTGAATCCGCGGGTCAACGGCACCAACGCCTACGCGGATGGCGGCTTCCCGAGCGGCCACACCAATTCCGGCTATCTCCAGGCCCTCGGCGTCGGCTTCCTCGTCCCGCAGCGCTGGCAGGAGATGCTGACGCGGGCCTCCGAGTTGGGGAACAACCGCATCCTGGCCGGCATGCACTCGCCCCTCGACGTGATGGGCGGCCGGATGCAGGCGACGGCCATCGCCGCCACCAACATTTATGCCGCGCTCTACGACGCCCAGGGCAACCGGGTCGACTGGACGAATCCCGCCAACACCAGGGCCTATGCCGTCTACCAGGCCTACCAGCAGACCCAGGCCTATCTGGCGGCGAGCTGTGGCGCAGCCAGCGTCAATGCCTGCCTCGCCAATGCCGCGGCCTCCGGAGCCGCCGATGCCTTCGGCGATGCCGCCCGGAACAAGGCCGATTACACCGCGCGCCTGACCTACGGCTTCCAGCCCGTGGGCCCGAGCGCGCCGATGACCGCGGCGGAGGTGCCGGTCCAGGCGCAGGTTCTGCTGCTGACCCGCTTCCCCTACCTGACGGATGCGCAGCGCCGGGAGGTGCTGGCGACGACGGGACTGCCCTCGGGCTACCCGCTCCTGAGCGGCAACACCTATGACGGCTGGGGCCGGCTCAACCTCTACACGGCCATGGACGGCTACGGCGCCTTCAACGGCACGGTCACCGTCACGATGGACGCGGCGCAGGGCGGCTACAGCGCCCTCGACACCTGGAAGAACGACATCTCCGGCAACGGCGGCCTGACCAAGGCCGGCAGCGGCACGCTCGTCCTGACCGGCCGGAACAGCTATGCCGGCGGCACCGCCATCCTGGGCGGCACCCTGGTCGGCTCGGCGGCGAGCTTCGGGTCCGGTGCCATCGTCGACAATGCCAGCCTGATCCTCGATCAGGCCGGCGATGCCGCCATGGCCAACCCGATCTCGGGCTCGGGAAGCCTGACCAAGACCGGGGCCGGCACCCTCACCCTCACCGGCACCGGCGCCTTCACCGGCGCGACCGAGATCGCCCAGGGCCGTCTGGCGGTGAATGGCAGCCTCGCGGGTTCGACCGTCACCATCGGCTCGGGCGCCAGCCTCGGCGGCAGCGGCACGGTCGGCGGCGTCGTCGCGACCTCCGGCGCCACGGTGGCCCCGGGCAATTCCATCGGCACCCTGACCGTCGCCGGCGCCGCGACCTTCGCGCCGGGCTCCGTCTACAGCGTCGAAGCCAACGCGGCGGGCCAGTCGGACCGGATCGCGGCCTCGGGCAGCGCGACGCTCGCCGGCGGCACGGTGCAGGTCACCGCCGCCCAGGGCGCCTACGCCCCGCGCACCCGCTACACCATCCTCACCGCGGATGGCGGCGTCACCGGCCGGTTCGCGGGCGTCAGCGCCAACTTCGCCTTCCTCGACCCGAGCCTGACCTACACCCCCACCGAGGTCGACCTGAACCTGACGCGCAACGACATCGCCTTCTCCAGCATCGCCAGCAACCGCAACCAGGCGGGCGTCGCCGACGCCATCCAGGCCGGCGGCCCCGCCACCCCCGCCTACCAGCGCACCGTCGGCCTCACCGCCGACGAGGCCCAGGGCGCCTTCCAGGCCCTCTCGGGCGACGTGCATGCCAGCACCGTCTCCACCGCCTACGCCATCGCCTTCTTCGTGCGCGAGGCGGTGCTCGACCGCCTGCGCTGGGGCACCACGCCGGGCACCGCCGACGGCCTGGATTTCGGCAGCCTGCCCGCCACCTACACCGCCGACCTGCCCGGCCGCGCCGCCCCCGTGGTGGCGATGCCGGCCCGGATCCTCGACCCGACGGTGTTCGGCCTGTGGGGCCAGGGCTTCGGCAGCTTCGGCAACGCCCGCTCGGACGGCAACGCCGCCGGCTTCGACCGCCAGATCTCCGGCTTCGCGCTGGGCGCCGACCTGCGGCTTGAGAGCGGCCTGACGCTCGGCCTCGTCGGCGGCTACACCGCGGCCAGCCTCGACACGACGGGCCGGCTGCAATCGGCCACGATCGAGAGCGGCTATGGCGGCGTCTACGGCGGCTACGCGGTCGGCCCGGTCTCGCTGCGGCTCGGCGCGATCTACGCCGACAACAGCATCCGCACCCGCCGCACGATCGCCTTCGCCGGCTTCGCCGACACCGCCAGCGCCCGCACCGGCGGCTCGACCGTCCAGGGCTTCGGCGAGATCGGCTACCGGTTCGTCCTCGGCCAGGCCGGTCCGGCCGCGCTCGTCGCGAAGGACGGGGCGCGCCCGGCCCAGGCGGCGGCGAGCTATCTCGAGCCCTTCGTGGGCGGCTCCTACGTCACGATCGGGCGCGACCGCTTCGTCGAGGCCGGCGGCATCGCCGCCCTGACGAGCTTCGCCCGCGACTCCGACGTCGGCGCGGTCACGGCGGGCCTGCGCGGCCAGACGAGCTGGGACCTCGGCCTCGGCGCGCCGGTCTCGGCCCACGCCCTGGTGGGCTACCGCCGCGCCTTCGGCGACGTGGTGCCGACCGCGCTCCTGTCCTTCGGCACCGGCCCGACCTTCCTGACGGCGGGCATCCCGATCGCCCGGGACGCGCTGGTGACCGAGGCCGGCCTTGACCTGCGGGTGGCGCCCAACGCCACGCTCGGCGTCGCCTATACCGGACAGGTCGGCGACCGCATCGAGGACCACGCCGTCAAGGGCAACTTCACCTGGCGCTTCTGAGCCGGGCCTCCGGGCTGCCCATCGCCTCGGGGCGCGGGGCAGCCCGGACCACGTCGATCAACTCAGCGGAGCTGGCTCTCGGGCAGGCCCGGCCCGATGACAGAGAGAGGATGCGCAGGCCCCGGTTCGCCCGGCCCATGGGTGCGCCGTGACGGCGGCCCCACGATCCTCACTCCTCGGGGCCGCCCTGACGGTCGCGGTCGAGCTGGCGCAGCATCTCCGCGAGGCGCGGGTCGAGACTCTCATCGAGGACGGGCTCGTAGAGGGCCTGCAGATGGCGGCCGAGCCGCTCCCGGACCAGGGCGTCGAGCTTCGGCGCGCCGGTATCCGGAGAGGAGGCGGGGGTATCGCGATTCGGCAACGTCATCACACCGATATTGTCTGGGAACGGCGCGGGACAATCCGGCAGGATCGGCTTCGAGCATGGGAATCCGGCGCAATTGCGCAGGAAATCACCACCCCCTCGCCGATGACGCATCATTGTGCTTGAGCGGGCGCGGTCGAGAGGCTAAATCCCTCCCCGGCTTCGCCGAAAGAAAAAAGGCCACTCCCGAAGGAGCGGCCCGAAGTCTAGGGAGGAAACGCCCAAGAAAGGGCAGCACGGCCGCGACGCCATCGCCGCCGTGCACAATCCTTCTGCCAGACCGCGCTGCGCCGCACCATCGCCCATTTGGGGGAGCGGCTATGTGCGGACTGCATGGAAACGTTTTCATCTCAGCCGCAGAGCCTGCCCGGCGTGGATCTTCCGGATCCGCGCCGGGCAGGCCGCAACGGCTTGCGCCCCATCCCCGATCGGACGGCGTGACCGACGACCGCATGGGCGCCTGGTCGTCGGGAACGCACGCGGCGCTCTCAGGACACCGCCTTCAGCTTGTCGGCCATCGCCTGCTGCTTGTCGCGGCGCGAGGAGAAGGCCATCGTATAGAACACCCGGGCGACGCCGAGTTCGGCGAGGCGCGCCTCGCATTGCTCGATGAGGCGGCAGACGTCGGAGAGCTCTCCCTCGATGTTGGTGCCGTTGGCGTGCATCTCGGCATTGAGCGGGCTCGCATCGATGATGGCCTTGATCTCCCGCACGTAGGGCGAGACCGAGGGACCGACCCCCATCGGCACGATGCACAGATCCGCGACGACCTTCATGGCGTTCCTCCTCCCATCCTGCGGGCGCAACGGTTCGGCGCGGACCGAAGCATCGCGGGCACGCCCCGGGCTACAGGGATCGCGGGCGCGACCGCAAGGAGGCGTGATGGGGATCGAGACCGGCCGGCGCCGCAGCGGAGGGCCCTCATGATCGCGGTGATCTTCGAGGTCTGGCCGGCGCCCGGCTGCGAGGGGCGCTACCTGGAGCTCGCCGCCGCGATCCGGGACGAGCTCTCCGAGATCGACGGATTCATCTCGGTGGAGCGCTTCCGCAGCCTCGCCGATCCGGACAAGCTCCTGTCCCTCTCCTTCTTCCGGGACGAGGCCGCGGTGCGAGCGTGGCGCGAGCGCCCGCACCACCGGGCGACCCAGGCCGCCGGGCGCGGCGGGGTGTTCCGCGACTACCGCTTGCGCATCGCGGGCGTGCTGCGCGACTACGGGATGTCCGAGCGGGCCGAGGCCCCGGAGGACAGCCGGGCCGCGCACGGGGACTGAGTGCCAGGATCTGGGAGGGCAGCGATGGCGACTTACACCGCCGAGGTCAGCTGGGCCCTGCGGCCGGGCGAGGATTTCGCGAAGGGCCGCTACAGCCGCGGCCACAGCATCGCCTTCGACGGCGGCGTCACGGTTCCGGGCTCGGCCTCGCCGCATGTGGTCGGCAAATGGGCCGTGACCGAGGCGGTCGACCCGGAGGAGATGCTCGTCGCCGCCCTCTCGACCTGCCACATGCTGACCTTCCTGCATGTCGCCCGGCTCGCCGGCTTCACGGCCACGTCCTACCGCGACCGGGCCGAGGGCGTGATGGCGGAGATCGCCCCGGGCCGGCAGGCGGTCACCCGGGTGACGCTGCATCCCCGGATCGCCTGGGCCGGGGACGAACCGGACGCGGCGGCCCTGGCCGAGTTGCACCACGCGGCGCACGAGGGATGCTTCATCGCGAACTCGGTCCGCACCGAGGTGGTGGTGGCCTGACCGCGCTCAGGCCCGCAGCAGCAGCGCGATCGCGGCCACTGCCAGCACGCCGAAGGTCGCGACGATGCCGCCGCCGCGGCAGGCGAATTGCTGAGCCGAGTTCTTCGGTGCGAGCATCCCGACCGGGTGCAGCAGGCGCGCGACGAAGAGCACCACGAGGAGGCCGGTGACGAACCCGTGCGAGGCGCCACCCGCCTCGAGAAGGCCGACGAGGAGCAGCGCCAAGGGGACGTACTCGCCGAAGTTGGCGTGCGCGCGCACGCGCCGGGTCAGCGCCTCGTCGCCGTTGCCGAACAGGGTCTGGCCCGAGAGGCGGCCGGCCACCACCCAGCCGGCGAGGCCGACATAGAGGAGTGCGAACAGGCCGGCGAAGAACGCCGTCGTCGTCGGATAGGTCACACGCGGCTTTCCGGGGCGGCACGCAGTCGATGCGACGCCCGCGCCGGCCGCCGGCGGGACAGGGCGCCCGGGACTCCAGATAGAGCGGGACGGCGGCGCGGATAGGACGCGGGTCCCCGGCTCACAGGATCCCGGGCTCCAGGGACGCCCAAGACACCGGGCGTGGCGGCGCGGCCACGCCCACCGGCCCCGTCACGCTGAGCGGCCCATCGGACACATTTCGGATACGGAGGCGGCCTAGCGAGACCGATCTTCCCGTCCCGGAGCCCCGGCCATGCGCACCGTCACGACCGCCCTCTGCCTCGCCGCCTTCCTCGCCGGCCCTGCGGTCGCTGCGGAACGGCAGAGCACGCGCGGCCTCTCCTGCTCCGCGATCAAGGCGCTCGTCACCCGCGACGGCGAGGTCGTACTGGCCTCGAGCGAGACCGCCTACGAGACCGTTCTGGCCGATGGCGGGGCCTGCCAGAACGGCGACAGCGGCTCCCCGGCCTACGTGCCCTCCGCCGACGAGGCCAACTGTTTCGCCGGCTGGCGCTGCACGCAGCGCAGCAGCGACGGTTCCAGCAGCCGCTGACGGCCGGGGCGGGGCTCCGCCCCTCAGCTCAGGCTGCGCGGCTCGTGGATCGGGCAGCCGTTCCGGGCGGCCCGGAACCCGGCCGATTCCGGGTAGACGGCACGGCGCGCCCGCATGATCGAGCCGAGCGGCCGGTGCGCGGCGAGCCCGTGCCAGGGGCTGAAGGCGAGCCCGTCGTCGAGACGCCGAACCTTCTCCGCGCTCCAGCTCGCCTGCGGCGCCACCACGATGCGGGCGACCGCGACATAGGGGCTCTCCGTCTCGGGCCAGGGCACCGAGGCATCCTCCACCGGCATGGTCGCGGGGTTGGTGAGAAGCTGGGCTCGCAGCTCCCAGGTGCCGCCCTGCTCGGCGAAGAAGGCGGAGACGGCCTCGCGCAGGCCATTCGGCTTCCCGTTCACCTTCAGGGAGGCGCCGGTCAGCGCGGTCAGCTCCGGCGAGACCGGCGCGACCGCGACCTTGGCCACGTGCTCGCCCCAGCGCAGGGGCGCCTGGCTGTAGAAGGTCTCTCCGAGGATATGCGTCTCCGGATGGCCGCCGAGCGCGATCACCGTCGGGCTCTTGGTGCCGACCGCCTCAAGCGCCGCTTCGACCCCGCGCATCAGCGCCGAGAAGGCCTTCTTGAACACCTGCGGCGTGTCCGTGGTGGCGGCGAGCAGTTTCAGGCTCCGGAGGAAGGCGGCCGCGTCCGGGGCCACGAAGGCCGGGGCGTTGGCAAGCACGAAATCCTGTGTCGCGTCCCCTTCGGAGCCCGGCAGGCGCTCGCCCTCCGCGCCGAGAACCTTGACGGCGAGGCCCCGCGGGGTCGAGACGCTGTCGTCGAGGATGTCGCCCGGATTGGTGGAGAAACGCAGCACGGCCTCGTGATCGCCGGGCGTCGCGAACAACCCCTGCGCGAGCGGCGGGGGCAGCCCGTCGAGCACCGTGAGCCGGCCGGTGAGAAGCCCGTGGCTCTTGGCGTGGACGCCACGCACGGCGTGGCCGTAATCCTTGAACGTGGTGCCCTGGATCTTGGCGAACTGCGCGATCATCCCGGCCTGGACCTCGGCCTCGTCCGGGGCGGGCCGCTCGAGATCGGGGGTGTAGCGGACGGGCGGCATGGAAGCTCCGGAGGCGGGCGGTCGGCTCGGCCGTTCGCGAGCCAACCCGGCACCGGACGGGACGTTCCGGGACGGGATCGTGTCAGCGCCGGCAAACCGTCAGGACCGTCATCCTCTCATCATCGACTCGCCTCCGCCCCTGTCTTATCCCACGCTACGATTGCTGTCCCGATTCGGGAGAGAGACGATGGCTCTGGAAACCGCGACGGCGCTGGCGAGCACCGAGGCCAAAACCGCCCGCACCGACCTGATCGAGGCCGCGGCGGAACGGGCGGCAGGGGACGGCGGCCCGGGCGGATTCGTGCGCGACCTGTTCGGCCGCGTGCCGCCGGAGGATCTCGCGCCCTATCCGGCCGATGCGCTGGCGGGCCTCGCCCTCGATGCCCGCGCCCATCTCGCCGAGCCGCGCCGGCCGGGCGACCCGGCGAACACGCGCATCCGGGCGGTCACCGTCACTCGCGAGGGCCGGCCGCGGGACCTGAGCGTGGTCGAGGTCGTCAACGACAACCGGCCCTTCCTGCTCGATTCCTGCCTCGCCGAACTCTCGGTCCAGGGGCTCGTGCCGCTCCTCGTCGCCCACCCGATCCTCGGGGTCGAGCGGGGTGCGGACGGCCGCCTCGGCCGCGTCGTCGGCGAGACCACAGCGGAGGCCCATGGCGACCTCGCCCGCGAGAGCCTGATCCACATCCATATCGACCGGATCGACGACGCGGCGGCCTGCGAGCGCCTCGCCGCCGGGCTGGAGGCCGCGTTCCGCGACGTGACGGTCGTCGATGCGGACAGCGCCGCGATGCTCGACCGCCTCGCCGCCCTCGCCTCGGCCTATGGCGAGGGCCCGACGCCGCTGCCCGCGGAGGAGATCGAGGAGGCCCGCGCCTTCCTGTGGTGGCTCCTCGACGGTCACTTCACCGTGCTCGGCCTGCGCGAGCAGAGCCTGTCGGGCGAGGAGACCCGGAGCCTCGGCGTGCTGCGCGATCCCGGCCTCGCGGTGCTGCGGCGCGGGCGCTCGCCCGTCGATACCAGCGCCGACACCAGCCCCGAGATCCGCGCCTTCCTGGAGGAGCCGCAGGCGCTCATCATCACCAAGGCGAGCGTGAAGGCGCGCGTCCACCGCTCCGCCCATCTCGACTATGTCGGCATCAAGCTGTTCTCGGCGGACGGCACGCTCGCGGGCGAGGTGCGCGTCGTCGGCCTGTTCACGGCCTCGGCCTACACCGCGCTCGCGCGCGAAGTGCCGGTGCTGCGCCGCAAGGTGGCGGCGGTGGCCAGGCGTGCCGGCCTCGATCCGACTAGCCATGCCGGGCGCGCCTTGCTGGCCGTGCTCGAGACCTATCCCCGCGACGACCTCTTCCAGATCGACGTGGAGCGGCTCACCCGCTTCGCGCTCGCCATCGCCGACCTCACCGACCGGCCGCGGGTGCGCGTGCTCTCGCGGGTCGACCGTTTCGGCCGCTTCGTCTCGCTCCTCGTCTACGTGCCGAAGGACCGCTACGATTCCGCCGTCCGGGCGAAGATCGGCGCCTACCTCGCCGCGGAATATGGCGGCCGGCTCTCGGCGAGCTACACCGCCATGCCGGAGGGCCCGCTCGCGCGGCTCCATGTCATCATCGGCTTCAGCGAGGCGGACGCGCCCGAGCGCGACCCGAAGGCCCTGGAGGCGGGCATCGGCGCCCTGGTCCGGACGTGGGGCGATGCCTTGCGCGCGGCTTTGGCCGACGCCCTGCCGGGCCCTGAGGCGCGCCGCCTCTACGCCGCCTATGCCGAGGCCTTCGGGGCGGCCTACCGCGAGAACTTCTCGCCCGAGGTCGCGCTCGCCGACATCGCGACCCTGGAGCGGCTCGGCCCGCAGAACCCCCGCGCCGCCGACCTCGTCCGCCGCGAGGGCGACCCCGACGCGCAGGTGCGCCTCAAGGTGTTCTCCCGCGGTGCCGGGCTCCCGCTCTCCGACCGGGTCCCGGCCCTGGAGAATATGGGCTTTCGCGTCCTCAACGAGCGGACCTACCGGGTGACGGGCGTCGACGGCGAGCGGGTCTGGCTTCACGACATGCTGCTCGAGCGCGCCACCGGTGCCGGGATCGACCTGCCCAGCCTTGAACGCCCGCTGGAGGAGGCGCTGCTGGCGCTCGGCACCGGCGCGGCCGAATCCGACGGCTACAACCGGCTGGTGCTGGAGGCGGGCTTGTCCTGGCGCGAGGCGGCGCTGCTCCGGGCCTTCGGCCGCTACCTGCGCCAGCTGCGCGTGCGCTACGGCCAGGACTACCTCGCGGCGACGCTGAGCCGCCACCCCGAGATCGCCCGCGGCATCGTCGCCCTGTTCCAGGCCCGCTTCGACCCGGGCCTGGAGGGCGACCGGGCCGAGGCGCAGGCGGCGCTGCGCGCGGAGCTGGAGGCGCGGCTGGCCGACGTGACGAGCCTCGACGAGGACCGGATCCTGCGCCGCTTCGTCAACCTCGTCGAGGCGGCGATCCGCACCAACGCCTACCAGACCGCGCCCGGCGGGGGAGCGCGCGAGACGATCAGCTTCAAGTTCGCCTGCGCAGAGGTGGCGAACATGCCGCTGCCGCGGCCCTTCTTCGAGATCTTCGTCTATTCCCCCCGCGTCGAGGGCGTGCATCTGCGCTACGGCTACGTCGCCCGCGGCGGCCTGCGCTGGTCAGACCGGCCGGAGGATTTCCGCACGGAGATCCTCGGCCTCGTGAAGGCGCAGCAGGTCAAGAACGCGGTGATCGTTCCGGTCGGCGCCAAGGGCGGCTTCTTCCCGAAGCGCCTGCCCCCGGCCTCCGACCGGCAGGCCTGGCTCACGGAGGGTACGGAGAGCTACCGCGTCTTCATCCGGGCGCTGCTCGACCTCACCGACAACATCGTCGACGGCCAGATCGTGCCGCCGGAGAACACCGTGCGCCACGACCCCGACGACGCCTATCTCGTCGTCGCCGCCGACAAGGGCACCGCCACCTTCTCCGACATCGCCAACGCGCTCTCGATCGAGAAGGGTCACTGGCTCGGCGACGCCTTCGCCTCCGGCGGCAGCCAGGGCTACGACCACAAGGGCATGGGCATCACGGCCCGCGGCGCCTGGGAGGCGGTGAAGCGCCACTTCCAAGAGATGGATGTCGACGTCCAGGCCGATCCGGTCACGGTGGCCGGCGTCGGCGACATGTCGGGCGACGTGTTCGGCAACGGCATGCTGCTCTCGCGCAGCCTGAAGCTGGTGGCCGCCTTCGACCACCGCGACATATTCCTCGACCCTGATCCCGACCCCGCGACGAGCTTCGCCGAGCGCCGCCGCCTGTTCGATCTCGGCCGCTCCTCCTGGGCGGACTACGATAAGGCCCTGATCTCGAAGGGCGGCGGCGTCTTCCCGCGCAGCCTCAAATCGATCGCGCTCTCGCCCGAGATCCGCGCGGCCCTCGGCTTCGACCGGGCCGAGGCCTCGCCGGCGGAAGTGATGCAGGCCATCCTGAAGGCCCCCGTCGACCTGCTCTGGTTCGGCGGCATCGGCACCTATATCCGCGCCGGTTCCGAGACCGACGCCGATGCCGGGGACCGGGCCAACGACGCCGTCCGCATCACCGGCTCGGACCTGCGCGCCAAGGTGATCGGGGAGGGCGCCAATCTCGGCCTGACCCAGCGTGGGCGGATCGAGGCGGCGCGCGCCGGCGTCCGCCTGAACACCGACGCCATCGACAACTCGGCGGGCGTGAACACCTCGGACGTCGAAGTGAACATCAAGATCGCCCTGATGACGCCCGAGCGCGACGGCCGCCTCACGGAGGCGGCGCGCAACCAGCTCCTCGCGGCCATGACCGACGAGGTCGCCAGGCTCGTCCTGCGCAACAACGAGTTGCAGACCCTCGCCCTGTCGCTCGCCCTGAAGCGCGGCCCCGGCGAGAGCGCCTTCGCCGCCCGCACCATGCAGGCGCTGGAGGCGGAGGGGCGCCTCGACCGGTCGGTGGAGTTCCTGCCGGACGACGCCACCCTCGCCGAGCGGGCGCGGCGCGGCGAGGGCCTGACCCGGCCGGAATACGCGGTGGTCCTCGCCTACGCCAAGCTCTCGCTCTACGACGCGCTGCTCGCGAGCCCGGTGCCGAACGACCCCTATTTCGAGCGGGAATTGCAGCGCTATTTCCCGGCGGCGCTGCGCGAGCGGTTCCCGGACGCGGTGAAGGGGCACCGCCTGCGCCGGGAGATCATCGCGACCGCGCTCTCGAACATCATCGTCAACCGCGGCGGTCCCTCCCTCGTCACGCGGCTCGCCGACGAGACCGGAGCGGATGCCGCCGCCATCGCCAAGGCCTACGCGGTCACCCGCGACGCCTTCGGCCTGATGGAGCTGAACCTCGCCATCGACGGGCTCGCTGGGCGCATCGGCGGCCAGGCCCAGCTCGACCTCTACGGCGAGGTGCAGGACCTGCTCACCGGCCGCATCACCTGGTTCATCCGCGAGATCGATCTCTCCGGCGGGATCAGCCCGGTGGTGGCGCGCTACCGCGAGGGGGTGAGCGCGCTGCTCGCCGCCCTGCCCGAGGTGCTGGACGAGGAGGCGCGCGCGGCGCTCTCGGCGCGCACCCGGGAACTCGCCGGCCTCGGCCTGCCCGAGGCGGCGGCGAGCCGGCTCGCCGCCCTGCGGGCGCTCTCCGTCGCCCCCGACATCGTGCGCGTGGCCGAGACCAGCGGGAGCGGGGTGGTCGAGATCGCCGCGACGCATTTCGCCCTGGAGCGCGCCTTCCGCCTCGGCGACCTCGCCGCGCAGGCGCGGAGCGCACCGGTCTCCGACACCTTCGACCGGGTCGCCCTCGAGCGCGCGGTGGCCGGCATCGCCCGGGCCCATCGCCAGCTCACGGCGGAAGTGGTGAATGATGTCGGGGCCGGCCCGGAAGCGGTCGAGGCCTGGGCCCGGGCGCGCGGGGCATCCCTCAGCCGCATCCGCGACGCCGTCCAGGGCATCGCGGCCTCGGGACTGACCGTCTCGAAAGCCACGGTGGCCGCGAGCCTCCTCGGAGACCTGGTGGCGCGGGGCTGAGGACCGCGGGGTCGCGCAGGTCCGGGCACCCCGGCCCGGCGGATCGCCGCGGCGGAGGGCTTCTTTTCGCGTCTCAGTTGTAATTGGCTGGTGCGCTCCCTGCCGGACCGGATACAGGTTCGGCAAAGGGCGTGACGGAATTCGGAGACCGGGTCCCGGCGCACGCCCGCACGAGATCAGACGCCGCCGAAGAATTCGATGCCGCTCGACGACGCGACCCTTCTCACCATCGAGGATTCCCTGATCGCGTCCGCGCTGCGCCCCGAGCGCTGGACCGACACGGTGACGCGGATCGTGGACGCAACCGGGTCCCGCGGTGCCGTCGCCCTGCCGCTCAAGGGGCGCGTGCCCGGCGTGCCGGTGAGCACGAGCGTCGAGGAGCTGGCCGGCACCTATTTCAGTCAGGGCTGGGCGGCCCGCGACGAGCGCGGCAGAGGCATCCCGAAACTTCTGCAGACCGGTCTCTTCGTGGATCAGGACTTCGCGACGCCGGACTTCATGCGGAGCGCGCCGTTTTACAGCGACTTCCTCCGCCCCCTCGGCTTCCAGTGGTGCGCCGGCCTCCTGGTCGATGTCGGCGGCGACACCTGGACCCTGGTGCTGCAGCGCAGCCCCGGCCAGGGACCGTTCACACCCGACGAGCAGGTCGCTTTGCGCCGCTTGTTGGCGCCGCTCAACCGCACGGCGACCTTGGCCGCGCAGCTGGGCGAGGCGCGCCTCGGCGGCATCGCGGACACCTTGGAGACGATGCGCGCCCCGAGCCTCCTCCTCGACCGGTTCGGGCGCGTGCTGCGGGTCAGCAGCCACGCCGAGGCGGTGATGGGCCCGGACCTGACCGTGCGGCTCGGCGAGGTCGTCGCCCCGGCGGATGGGCGGGCCAACGCGGCCCTGCGCGCCCATATCGCCGCCGCGATCTGGTCCGAGGTGCGCCCGGACGATTTGGCGCTGCGGCCGGTCGCCGTGGCGCGGGCGGACCGGCGCCCGCTCCTCCTGCGCGCCCAGCCGCTGCGCAAGTCCGGCCTCGACTATTTCGACGGCTGCCGGGCGATCCTCACGATCACCGACCTCGACGCGCGCGCCCGGCTCGACCGGCCGGCCCTGCGTCAGATTTACGGCCTGACGCCGCGGGAGGCGGCCCTGTGCGAGGCGCTGCTGCAGGGCGCAAGCCTCAACGCCATCGCCGAGACCAGCGGCACCTCCGCCCACACAGTGCGCTCGCAGATGCGCGCGATCTTCGGCAAGACCCGGACCGGCGGCCAGAACGAGCTCCTGATCCTGCTGAACCGCCACGCGCAAAGCTGACCGGCGGCCCACTGCAACATAGGCTATTCCGGAGATGACAAAAGCCGGATCAGGTCATGATCCCGCTGTGGCCAGGCTATTGCCCCAGGCAAGCACCGATCCATAACCCGGTCGCCAAAAGGAACACCGGGACATCGTCATGCCGTCACGCCATCTGTGCCTGAAAGGTCTTCTCCTGATCGGCGTGCTGCTGCCGTGGCCGGCCAGCGCGCAGCAGGCCCCGAGCGGCACGCCGACCCCGGGCAGCGCCGAGCCGGCAGCACCGAAGCCCGCCGCCGCGCCGGCTCCGGCGCAGGACCGCGGCTCGGCCCTGTTCGGCCGGCCAGAGGGGGCGGACGCGGCCAAGCTCGCGCCGATCGCCGGACCGCCCCTCCCCACCGCGGCGGCCCGCCTGCCCCTCGACAAGCTGAAGGTGCCGGACGGCTTCAAGGTCGAACTCTTCGCGAGCGGCGTCGCCAATGCCCGCTCGATGGCCCAGGGCGAGAAGGGCACCCTCTTCGTCGGCACCCGCTCCCTCGACCGCGTCTACGCGATCCGTCAAATCGACGGGAAACCCGTGGTCAAGGTCATTGCCTCGGGGCTGCACCGCCCGAACGGCGTCGCCTTCCACAAGGGCGCCCTCTACGTCGCCGAGCTGTCCAAGGTCTGGCGCTTCGACGACATCGAGAACAACCTCGACACGCCGCCCAAGCCCGTCCTCGTCACCGACGATCTGCCGAAGGACGAGGCGCATGGCTGGAAGTTCATCGCCGTCGGCCCGGACGAGAAGCTCTACGTGCCGGTCGGCGCACCCGGTAACATCCTGATGCCGCCCGAGACCCATGCCCAGATCCGCCGGATGGACCTCGACGGCAGGAATGTCGAGGTGGTGGCCCGGGGCGTGCGCAACACGGTCGGCTTCGACTGGAACCCCGACACCAAGCAGCTCACCTTCACCGATAACGGCCGCGACTGGCTGTCGGAGGACATCCCGAACGACGAGTTGAACGTACTCTCCCAGCCCGGAAAGCAGCATTTCGGCTATCCGTTCTGCCATCAGGGCGACTTCACGGATCCCGAATATGGCTGGGGCCATTCCTGTTCGGAATTCACCGCGCCGGTCGGCTTGCTCGGGCCGCACTCCGCCGCGCTCGGCATGCGCTTCTACACGGGCAGCCAGTTCCCAGCCGCCTACAGGAACGCGGTGCTGATCGCCCGCCACGGCTCATGGAACCGGACCCGCAAGATCGGCGGCGACGTGGTGGTGGCCAAGCTCGGCTCCGACGGCAAGGTGGCGAGCCTTGAGCCGTTCCTGACCGGCTTCCTGCAGGACAACCGCTATGTCGGGCGGCCCGTCGATGTGCTGGTGGCGCGGGACGGCGCGCTCCTCGTCTCGGACGATTACAACGGCGCGATCTACCGGGTCAGCTACGCGCCCTGATCCCGAAACGCCGGAGGGGGGCGGCCTCCCTCCGGCTGATCGTCGGCCTCCATGCACACCTTCAGGGATTCATCCATGCGGCGTCTTACGGCCGGAGCCGTCCTCGCCATCCTCCTCGCGCTCCAGGCGGCTCCCGCCGATGCGGAGAGCGTGGCCGAGCGGCTGCCGGCCTGCCTCGCCTGCCACGGCGAGAGCGGAACCTCGGCCCAGGCTGGCGTGCCCTCGCTCGGCGGCATGCCAGCGGATTACGTTGTGACACAGCTCTACCTGTTCCGCGAGAAGCAGCGCGTCGCCGACCCGATGAACGCGATGGCCGAGGGCCTGTCGGACGACGACCTGCGCGCGCTCGGCGATGCGGTGGCCAAGCTGCCACCGCCGAAGCCTGCGGGCGAGGCGGACGCCGCCCGCATGGCGGCGGCGCAGGGCCTCGTCGCCAAGCACCAGTGCAACTCGTGCCACGGGGCGGACCTTGCCGGGCAGGACCAGATCCCGCGGATCGGCGCGCAGCGGGAGGATTACCTGCTGGCCACCCTGCGCGCCTACAAGTCGAATGCGCGAGCGGGATACGACCCGGCCATGAACGAGGTGGCGCAGGGTCTCTCCGACGCCGAGATCGTGGAACTCGCCTACGCGATTGCCCGCCGCTGAAGGCGTTCACCGCATCGCAATCCGATTTCGGCCGATACGGAAGGCCGGCTCTGGCGCGCTAGATCGTCTTGCGTGATACAAGGATCACGCAAGACGATCTAGTCGATTGAGCGGGACGCATTTTCTTTCGCGGAACCGACAACCACTTCCGCGAAAAATACTCTAGAGGTAGTGGCGGAACACCACGTCGGCCGGGGCCTCGGCCTGGGCCCCGACTTCGGTGCTCAAGCCGCCGTCGCGGCAGGCCAGGGTGGCCGGGACGAACAGGGCGGCGAGAGCGAGCAGCCAGCGGAACGGACGGGCAGCGGTCATGCGAGCCTCCTGAGCGTGGTCGTGCCGGGCACGACCGAGACGCGCAGGGTCCTGCCACCGCCACCTTCGCCCAAGCCAGGCCGGGGCGCGGTGCCGCAGCACACATCGCCGCAGTCACCGGGTGGCCGTTACCGGGCCGAAGCCCACCGGATCGAGGGCTGGCCGGCCGCTGGTCTCAGCGATTGCCGAGGACGGGCCCGCCGGCCGTACCGCCGGTACCGGGCGGGCCGCCGGTCGGCGTGCCGCCAATCACCACGCCGGGCGTGGTGCCGGGGACGGAAGAGTTGCTCGGCGTCGCGGTGCTGCCGGTGGCCACGCCGGGACCGGGACCGGCCGGGCGGACGCCGCCACCCGGCATCTCCGCCCCCGTATTTCCAGCGCCGCCGGTCACCACCTGAGCGGCGGCCGTGCCGGCGAGAGCCAGGGTCAGGGCGAGGGCGAGGACGGGGATGCGCATCCGGCTGTCTCCGAGGTGAGGGGTTGCAGGGCGCAACGGCCGAGCGGTCCGCTTGTTCACGATGGGCCGCCCCGACGGCCTAAGCGCCTCTCATAGCGACATCCGGCCGATGCCTTACCGCTTCCATCCCGATCCCACTGGGATAGCGGCTGTCGTCCTCGATCAGACCCGGCGCGGCATCAGACGCCGGTATAGCCGAGGGCCGCGGCCGCCGCCTTCAGGCGCTCGAAGGAGGCGATGTAGCGCTCGCGCAGGAAGGCCGCGTCCGGGAGGGTTCGCTCCGGGCCGAGATTGTCCTCGTTGTCGGACATCTTGACCAGGATCGCGGCGAGGTCCCCCGCCGCGATCACCTGACCGATCCGCTCCGAATAGGCGGTGCGGGCCGGCGGCTTGGTCAGGATCCGCACCGCCGCGACGATCGGCTCGGGAAAACCCGCTGCGACGAGGTCGGCGGGGGTCCGTGGCGTGTCCTCCACGACATCATGCAGGAGCGCGATCATCATCACGGCCTGCGGATCGACCGGGAGCCCGTCGACCAGGCGGGCGTGACCGGCCCGGGCCAGGGCCAGGTTGGCGACGCGCTCAAGGTGCCGGATGTAGGGCTGGCCGCCCTTGTCGAGCTGCCCGGCATGGGCGACCGCCGCGAAGCTGTGCGCCTCATAGATCGTCGGCATGGCTCATCCCCCTCCGCACCTTCTCGTGAGGATCCTCGTGAGGCTGGCGCTGATGATGCCGGAGATCGCCGTGGCTCGCGACATCGCGGATCCGGGCACGAGCGGTCACGCGGCGATGCGCCCGGGCACGCGCTCGCTGCGGGCCGCCGCCAGTTCGCGCCGCAGGTCGTGGATCTCGGCGAGGAGGTGCCCGGCATCGACGGCCATCTCCACGCACTGGTCCTGCGCTTCCGCGAGTTGGAGACGCAGCTCGATGATCTCGTTGACGAGGGCGAGCATCTCCGCGTCGGAACCTGGCACCATTATCCTCCCGTCACTGCCTGCTGAGGTCAGGCACGTTGGTCGGCCCTGCGGGATTAACGGATCCTTGCTGGACCCATTCGAATGCAGTGGATGACGCCGAGCGGCCGGGCAAGCATTCCAGGCGGCAAGCCAGGCGGTAGTGCCCGGCGCGGGAGACCGACCACATTCTTGCCTACGCAATGCTAACTCAAGTAAAGTCGATTCGCGCATGTGATGCGGAGGCGACGATGCTGGATGCCTTGGCAGCGTTTGTTTTCCAACGCCTTTGGAAAGGCCACGCGTTGTCTTCCACGCTCGGGCCCGCACTCCCAGGGACGACTGGGCAGGCTGCCTCCGCTCAGGCGCCTCGTCTTGATGCCTGCCTCGGCGTCGGCCAGAGCCAGACGATTCGGCACTTCATCGCCATGGCCCAGGCGGCCCGCCTGAGGGGTGAGCCTGAGAGCCCGTCCCGCGAACCGGATTGCCGGTTCCGCGAGGAACAATGCGGCACCCCCAATGCGATGGAGCGCGTCTCTTGATCCCGTGATCCCGGGACGCGCTCCAGTCTCGTGGGCCTAGGCGGGGCGGCTCACTGGCCCTGCGGCTGCCCGTTTCCGCCCTGCGGCTGCTGAGCCTTCTTGTTGGCCTGATGGTGCCCGATGGCGCAGCCCGCAGCCGCTCCGGCCTTGCCATGCCCGGCCATGTGGCCCGCGATGCCGCCGACCGCGGCTCCCTTGAGGCAGCCCTTCGCCTGGGCCGCCGGCCCGCTCACGGCAACGAGCGCCAGGGCCGCCAAAGTCATGGACAGGGTACGCATCATCGTTCGCTCTCCTCGACGGATCGGGTTCGAGGAGACAACCGGCCCGCGACGAGGCCGTTCCTGGGGCGCCTCGGCCGATCGGCTCCGTCGCGCGTTGACCGAGCCCGCGCCGGGCGCGCGACCGAAGGAGCGAGACGATGCCTGATCCGAAGCCAGAACCGATGCCGCCGGCCACCGAGGATCTGGGTCTGCCGACCCCGCCGAGCCCGGGACGGATTCCGCCGCCCAAGCTGCCGGAGACGGATAAGGCCCGGCCCGCGGGGTCGGACCGGCCGGAGCCGCCCTCGCCACCGGAAGCGGAGGGGACCCGGCCCGTCTGACCCGGCGGCTCAGGCCGCCTGGGCTTCCCGCAACACGGCCAGGACCGGCGAGGCCGCCATGGCGAGGGCGGTCTGTTCCAGCGGATCCGTGAAGATCTCGTCTTCCAGGGCGGAGAGCCGCAGCGCCGCGCGCTTCTCGATCGCCTGCAGCAGGTCGCGGGCCGAGCCTTGCTCAATCCGCAGGAGCGTCTGCGCGAGATCCAGATAGGCGTCGCGCAACAGGCCGAAGGTCAAGGTTGCCGCGGTGTCGTCCGCGATCGGCGTCATGTCAGTCATAGCGTGTTCCTACTCAAACACGCTCCCCAGGCGACGCATGCTATATATCGGATCGCATACAATGTAAAATAGCGACTCGAAGCAGAGCTCGCATCCGCCGGCGCGAATTAACATGCCATAGATTCACACGAGAACTGACTTCCGCCCGAAGCAGGCCATCTGCCCGTCTTCGGACCCGCAGAGGCGGCTCGTGAGAGGGCATCGCGGTGTTCTGGCGCACGCATCCCTTGCGCGGCTTCGACGTTGGAGCGGGCAGGCCGATCCGGAGGGTTACCATGCTGATCTTCGCGCTTCTGTTCGCCGCCCTGGGCGCCTTCGGCGTCTATGTCGGCCTCGACCGGATCGACGTTACGCTCGGCCGCTTCAACGAGTTCGGCGTCGCCCATTACGGCTGGGGCCTCGCCCTCAACGGCTTCGCGCTCGCGGCCTTTTTCGCCTTCCTCTGGCGGGAGCGCGCACGCCGCCGCCGGATCTAGGACGCTCCTGAGCCGAAGCACGCGCGCCGGTTCGCGAGCCCGGGACCAGGCCCTCGGGCGCGGGGGACTGTCACACGATGCGGATCGACAGGTCCGGCAGGCCGTCGAGCCGGCCCAACAGCACGTCGCCCCGGACAACCGGGCCGACATTCTCCGGCGTGCCGGAATAGATGATGTCGCCGGCCTTCAGCGCGAAGGCCTCCGAGAGCTTCGCGATCTGCTCGGCGACGCTCCAGATCATCTTGGACAGGTCGGAGTTCTGGCGGATCGTGCCGTTGACGGCGAGCGAGATCGCACCCGCGCGCGGATGCCCGATCCGCGACACCGGATGCAGCGGCCCGATCACCGCGGCATGGTCGAAGCTCTTGCCGATCTCCCACGGCTTCTTCTGCGCGGCCATGGCGTTCTGCAGGTCGCGCCGGGTCATATCGAGGCCGAGCGCGTAGCCGTAGACGTGGTCGAGGGCGCGCTCGACCGGGATGTCGACGCCGCCAGACTTCAAGGCCGCCACCAGCTCGACCTCGTGGTGGTAGTTCTGCGTCAGCGACGGGTAGGGGTGGTCGGCGACCTCGCCGACCGCCACGGTCTGGATGGCGTCCGACGGCTTCTGGAAGAAGAAGGGTGGCTCCCGCGTCGGATCGGAGCCGCGCTCGATCGCGTGCGCCACGTAGTTGCGCCCGATGCAGTAGATCCGGCGCACGGGAAACACGCCGCTCTCGCCGACGATGGGGATCGTCGGCGCGGGCAGGGGGAAGATCGGCGCGGCGCCCGGCTGGGCCGCTGCCGGTGGGACGCCCGCCGTAGCGGCCGCTGTCGCAGCCAGGGCGAACAGGTCGCGCCGAGATGCCGTCATCGCTTCCTCCAGCCGAGGGTGGGAGCAGGGGTCACCGCAGAGGAAGCGGGCGGCGCCGTTCCCGGATCCCGGCCAAACGGGATTCCGTCTCAGCCGCTGCGGTCGGAGGCCGCCGCCCAGACCTGCGCGGCCAGGGTCTCCCGTTCTAGCTGGGCCAATGCCGCGCGGTCGGCGACGACAGCGAGCCCCGCGACGACGAGGACGGTCAACAGGCATCCCAGCAGAACGGACGACACGCGGTTCACGGCAGCAGCTCCCGAAGCGGAAGCGCTCTATCAGGGCCGAGACCAGCACGATGCAGCTGGCAAAGCACAGCGCCGGGCGATCGACGCATGCGAGCCCGCATCGGCCAGTGGCGTGGCGCCGGAGCAACGCCTGAATTCGGGCGACGGGTTCGGCCCGGCCGTTAGAACGGCTCGCGATCCCCGGGGCCGGAGGCGCGCGGCGGCGGGTCGGTCCACGGATCCGGACGTGCCGGATCGGCCTCCGCGACACGCGGCCCGATCGATCCGGTCGTGACCGGATCCTCCCAGGCGGGGAGGCTGCGGGCCACCCGGACGGCGGGATCGGGGATGCTGCGCGCGTAGCTGACCGCGGCGGTCGCCAATCCGCCGCCGACCAGCATCAGGGCGAGACCATCGATGAGGGCGTCGCGGAATCCAGCCATTGCACCGTCCCTGCTCTCGGGACCGGGCTAGGGCATCAGGGTTAACAAATCCTTCCGCTCGATCCGCCCGGCCGCGCCGCCGCCGTGGCCCGGACGGAACATGGCGCGGCTGCCGCCGGTTTCCGACACCCCGGCCGGCGCATGCTCCATCGCACCGGCCCCTGAACCGGAGACCGATGATGACGCTGAAGCAGAAGCCGCTCGTGACGTCGCTCCTCGCTCTGGCGATCGCCGCCGGCGCGGCCGCGACCGCGCAGGCCCAGACCGCCCCCAACTCTCAGAACAATGCCAGCCCCGGCGCCCCGGCCGGCGGCAGCGGCAGTGCCGGAAACTCGGCCACGGGCACCGGCGCGGCGCCGTCCGGCAAGTAGCGCGGCCGGCAGCAGAGCAGGGGAGCGGCGAGCGCCGCCGGCCGGCACCGGACGGTACGACGGCCGCGCTCTGCGATCTCGCGCGGGCCGGTGATCGCTCGGGCCGGCCGATACCCGCGCGATGGCCCCTGGGACGAAGGGGCGCAGGTCCGGAGGCGCGGGCCCGCAACTCTGGGTAGGACCGCGCAGTTGGGTCGGTATGTCCGATGCCGATGCGGGCCGGGCTCCCGAGCCGGCGATGACGGCTGCTCCTGGAGGACGGGTTGGCCGACCGAAACGCGATGGGTACCGGCTCCGCCGACCTCAGGCTGCTGCGGGCCGCCGTGGAGGCGTCGGGCGAGGCCATCCTCATCACCTCCGCCGAACTCGACGAACCGGGGCCGCGCATCGAGTACGCCAACCCCGCCTTCACCCGGATGACCGGCTACGCGGCGGAAGAGGTGCTCGGCCGTTCGCCCCGCCTCCTGCAGGGGCCGGGCACGGATCGATCCGTCCTCGACGGACTGCGCGCCGCCCTCGAAGCGGGCGAACCCACGCAGGGCGAGGCAGCGAACTACCGCAAGGATGGCTCGACCTACGTTGTCGAGTGGCTGATCACGCCGGTGCGCGAGGCCGACGGCCGGATCTCGCATTGGGTCTCGACACAGCGCGACATCACCGAGCGGCGCGCGAGCGAGGACCGGCAGGCGCTGCTGGTGCGCGAGCTGCACCATCGCGTGAAGAACACCCTCGCCACCGTTCAGGCCGTGCTGAACGCGACCATGCGCTCCTCGCTCTCGGTCGGCGAGTTCACACGGGCCCTCTCGGGCCGGATCGCGTCTCTGGCCCGCACGCACGCGCTGATCACCGAGGATCTCGCCCAGGCCGCGACGTTCGAGGATCTGCTGCGGGCCGAGCTCGACCCCTACAACGAGCGCGGACGCCTGACCCTGGCCGGGCCCAAGGTGGTCCTGCCGTCCGAACTCGCGGTGCCGGTGGGCATGGCCCTGCACGAACTGACCACCAACGCCCTGCGGCACGGCTCCCTGGCCGCCCCGAACGGGCGGCTGCAGGTCACATGGTGGATCGAGGACGGGCCCGGGGGCCGCAGCCTGCGCTTCGACTGGGCGGAGCATGACGGCCCCCCGGCCGCGCATCCCACGCGCGAAGGCTTCGGCTCGCGCCTCCTCAACAAGGTTCTGGCGACCCAGACGGAAGCGGAGGTGACGGTCGATTTCGCGCCCGACGGGGTTCGGGTCTCCGTCCGGATGCCGCTGCCCGAGCCGCGCGGATAGGCGCGGATCGACAACCTGGCATCCCCGGGGCGTTCCGCGCCTCCGCTGCGGGCCCGGGCAAGCCCGCAGCGGAGGTGCCCCTGCCGCGGCACCGGCTCCGCTCGGATCGAGCGGAACCCGGATCAGAAGATGGGCATGCCCCCGGCGACCGTGACGAGCGCGCCCGAGGTGAAGCTGCTCTCATCAGCGGCCAGCATGACATAGGCCGAGGCGAGTTCCGCCGGCTGCCCGGGCCTGCCGAACGGCACCTGGCTGCCGAACGACGTCACCGAATCCTGGCTCATCCCGGACGGGATGAACGGCGTCCAGATCGGGCCGGGCAGCACGCCGTTCACGCGGACGCCCGTCTCGGCCAGCAGCTGGGCGAGGCTCAGCACCATGTTGCTCAGGGCGCCCTTGGTGGCGCTGTAGGCGAGGAGCGAGGGCATCGGGTGCTTGGAGTTCACCGACGAGGTGAAGATCACCGAGGCGCCGGGCTTCAAGTGGGCCAGCGCGGCCTTGGTCACGTAGAACGGGCCGAACACGTTGGTGCGGAAATGGTCCTCGAACACCGCATCCGCGATGCCGTCGAGCCCCTCGTTCGGCTGCTGGAACGCGCCGTTGTTGACCAGCACGTCGAGGCGGCCGAACGTCTCGGCGGTGCGGGCCACGATCTCGCGGCCATAGGCCGCCTCCTTGAGGTCGCCGGGCAGGAGCAGGGCGCGGCGGCCGGCCTTCTCGATCCACTGGCCGACCGTCTCGGCATCCTTCTGCTCCTCGGGCAGATAGGAGATGGCGACGTCCGCACCCTCGCGGGCGAAGGCGATGGCGACCGCGCGACCGATGCCGCTGTCGCCGCCGGTGATCAGCGCAGCCTTGCCCGCGAGCCGGCCCGAGCCCCGGTAGCTCTCCTCGCCGTGATCGGGTTCGGGCACCATCCGGCCGGTCTTCCCGGGAAAGCTCTGGGGCTGTGCCTCGAAGGGCGGCCTGGGGTATCTGTGCAGCGGGTCAGTGGTCACGGTGATCCTCCGGGGACTCACCCGCTCAACCCGACCGGGATGCCGACGTTCCGGGACGGGTGATGCGCCGCTGTCCCAAGCGGGATCGCGAGCCGGACCGGCGACCGGGTCACCGGGACGGGTCGCGCAAGCCCTGCCGGCCCCGTTCCGATCCCGACGCGTCAGACGAAATGCGCCGGCAGCGCCGAGGCCTCGGCGTACTGAAGCACGGCAATAGCGAGGCCCGACAACAGGGCCCAGGCCACGATCCGGTCTGTCGCGGTCGCACCTTTGGTCATCAGCATCGTGGCCATGGTCACTTCTCCCGTCTCGGCGACCGTGTCTCGGCCATCCGTGAGCGGCCTTATGGTTAAGCCGCATGTCGGGACGATTGCGTCCTGTGTTGCGTCGGCCGCGTCCGAAGTTGCGCCGCGGCAAGCCTCGGCATCGCCGGTCCGGGCCAAGCACATCCAGACGGGCTCGCCGGCCTGTCCGGGCCGGGCGCCCCCCCGCATTCGGAATGCCCCGGACGCTCCTCACCCCACGAAGGCGACGCCCAGCCGCGCCCCGGTCCGCCGAATGACCTCGCAGCGCCGGGTCATCTGGTCGGTTGCGGTCACCAGATCGAACCTCTGGGGCACCGCCTCCTCCGCACCGACCTCGACCAGCGCGCCGGTATCCGACATGTTCCAGACGAGGCAGCGAATCCGGTCGACGGCCCCATCACCGATGATGTGGCCGGCGCTGAAACACTCGACCCGACCCGACAGGCGCCGCTCGTCCGACATGGCCATCCTCCTCAACTCAGGACCGGGAGCGCCCTCCGCCGAACGGGATGCCGGTTCGGCGAACGAGAGCGCATCACAACGGCGGCTCTAGCCTTCCCGGCAATGCTTTCATTGCTGCTTAAGCCACGAGCCAAGCTGTCGCCGTGGTTTCTGCGAGCCTTACGGCAGACCGACAATGCCGGGGATCCCGTCGCATCCCCAGTGGGAGCGGCCGTATCGATCGCCCTTCAGCGGGCCGACCGGGCTCGGTTCGCCGTCGCATCCGCCGCGATGCAGGACGAACGATCCGGGCTATCGGACCATGGGCTGCCGGGAACGCTTTCCGCCGAAGTGGATGCCGCTTCGGCGAAGGAGAGCGCGTCAAGACAATGACTTGGAGCCGTTCCGCTCAAGGCACGGACGCGGATGCGGTCGGGCGCCGGGAAGCGACGCCGCAGATTTGGAACGGACGCTCCCATCCGTCGTGGGCTGCGGCCTCGTCGCCGCCGTGACGCCGGCTCGGCAAGCCGGCGCCCGAACAAGGCGCATCTCCCCTGGCCGGACGTTATCATCCGTTATTGTCGAGACACGCCCTGACATATCCCAAGACGTACCTGCGTCATAATGGAACGGATACGCGATCTCTTCAGAGCGTTGCTTTCCTGAACCGATCGGATTGGAGATCATCCTGATGAAGCATCTTGCTCTTGCCTCGACCGCGGTTCTGGCCGCGCTCGCCTTCATGCCGGCTTCGGCCGATGCCCAGGGATTCCAGGGAGGCGGGTTCCGCGGCGGCGGGTTTCATGGCGGCGGGTTTCATGGCGGCGGGTTCGGTGGGCCGGGCTTCCGGGGCGGCTTCGGCGGCTACCGGGGCGCGGCCTTCGGTGGCTATCGCGGCGGCTTCTACCGCGGCGGCGGTTACGGCTATCGTCGCGGCTACGGCTACGGCCTGGGCGGCCTCGGGCTCGGCGTCGGGCTCGGTTTGGCGGCCGGCGGCCTCTACGGCGCCTATGGCGGCCCGGGCTACGGCTACGATGATGGCTATGCCCCGGTCGGATATGGCGGCTATGGCTACGGCCGGCCTTACGGGTATTACGGTTATGGCTACTGAACGGGCGCCAAGCTGATGCATGCGAGCCCGGCCTCCGGTCTGGAGCCGGGCTCAGTGGCGCTCCTCGCCATCCGGATGCCGACCTCCGCCACGCGCCAGGACGTGGACCGAGGCGGATGCGAAGATCCTTCGGAGCGCGATCCGCGCTCGACGATCGTGCCGATGTCAAAGCCGGCCCGCATCGTGCTTAAGAGGCCCGGCAGCGATCGTCTGGACAACAATGCCCCTGACGAAAACCGATCGGCCGCATCAGCTTTTGTGAACGCTTACTCGGGTAAGACTTCCGCTTCCAAGGCAGAGATTGCCGATCGAAGCGTGCCCGCGATGACCCGCCTCCTGTTCGTGATCCTGCTCGTCTTCGCGGCGCTGTTGTTCGGCGCAACGCTTCTTGTCGATGAGCGGGCCCCTGTTCAGGCGTCCTGCATCGACGGCTGTTGAACCTTGGCCCTCGCCCTTTCCTCGGCAGAGATCTGATCGTCGACTTTGACCCTTCGAGGTCGTGATCGCCCGCGGCCCCTGCGCCGGTCCAATCTCGAGAGAACGCTCCGACACAGTGGAGACCGGTTCGGCGAAAGCGCGTGCGTCAGAACGACGACGTGGTGCCGGTCCCCGACTGCAAGGCGATCGGAAACGGCTCCAGCTCGGATTCCGGATGCGACGCGGCAGGGACGGGAGCCGAGCCCGTGCGCGACCGACAGGACGCCGGACGAGACCTGCGGCTCAACGCCGACCACGGGGTTCAGACGCGTCCACGACCCCGCCCATCAGATACCAGATCGCGAGTTCGTCAGACACGAGCGCACGGCGGCGCCGGTTGCTGATCGGAGCGACCGCTTTCAGCAGGCGGTCGAGGGCGCCGCGCGCCGCCTTCAGCGTCGCCGCATCGGGCTCGAGAGACGCACGGCACAGCGCATCGGCGGCCTCATCCCAGAGCGCGCTCCGCGATCCGTCCCGAACCTCCAGAAGACCGCAGCCGTAGATGGCCGCCAGGCCATCCGAAACCGTTGCGATGAGGCGCGTTCCCAGATCCGGCCGACGCGGGTCGACGAACGCCTTCAGCGGCTTCTCGAAGGCATCTCGTGCCATCTCATGGACCATGGCAGCTCGCTGAACGACGACAGAAGGCTCCGGGCCCGTGCTTCGACGCGCTCGCCCGCGCCCCATCCAGGATGGCGCGGCGACCCACCCATCGACAGGCGCATCCCTGGAAAAGTCCTTTGCATGAGATGCACGGATCGAGAGGTGGGGGATCGAGCGGCCGGGCGGAGGCTCCCGAACGCGCCTGACCGGCGGTCGCCGCAGCCCCGCCGGTCGTCACGGGGCCGGAGAGAGGGCGCACCCACGGTTCACCCGGCCGGGACGCCGCGCTCACCGCCATCCGAGCAGCACGACGAAGCTGGAGAAGGTGAGGGCCGAGGCCATGATCGTGAGAGCGAGCGCATCCATGCGCGACCGGTAGCGGGCGGCCCGAGGCGCGGCCATGCCGCGCTCGGCCGCTGTGGCATGATGACCGGCCGAGCCGGATCCGGCCACGCCGCCTTGTGATGGGACGGGACGCGAACCGTTCGCGTTCGGGTACGGACAACGCGAGAGGTGTGCCCAATGAATCGTCCCGCAGCAACCGCACCGCTGGCCGTGCTCCTGGTCGAGGACGTGCCGGTGCAGATGATGGCCGCCGCCGGCGCCTTGCGGGATGCCGGCATGCGGGTGACCGAGGCGCCCACGGTCGAGGCCGCGACCACGGCGCTCGCCGACGATCCCGACTTGCGCGTCCTGGTGGCCGACATCGACCTCGGCGGCGAACCGCTCACCGGACTGACCTTGGCCAAGGCCGTCGCCGCCCGCTGGCCGGACGTCTCGGTGCTGATCGTCTCGGGCATCGTCACGCCGGAGCCGGACGCCCTGCCGGCGGCGGCACGATTCCTGCGCAAGCCGTTCGAGCCCGAGAGCCTGGCCGAGGCGGTTCGTGGCCTGGTCGAGGCGCGCAATGCCGGCCGCCTGGCGCCCGACGGCTCGGAGATCGGCTAGCCGGATCGGAGAGCCGGCCGGATCCAGATGCGCCCCGCGCCGGTCTTGCCGAGGCGGAGGCCGGTTCGGCGAAAGAGCGCGCGTTCGGACAACGACCGGGAGCCATCCCCGATTGCAGCGCGATCTCGTTCGCACGGGACAGGGCCGACGCGCTCGGCGAGCACACCGTCACGGCTCCGACCGTGTCGCCACAATGGAAACCCATCGCGGCACGGCCTGGATTACGTCAGCGAAAACCTTGATGTCGTGGTGGCTGGGGGACCTGGATTCGAACCAGGACTAGAGGAGTCAGAGTCCACCGTTCTACCGTTAAACTATCCCCCACCAACCCCTCGGCCGGCAGTGCCTTGCACGGGGTGGAAGACCGGGGCGGGGCCTGATGGGCTCCCTCCGCTCGGGTGCGGACCAGATAGGGGGAAAGGCCGCGCAGGTCAACTGTCCCGGTGCCCATCGTGCGCGCATCGGTGCGGTTCGTGGTTTGCTATGGTCGGAACGGCCGCGGCATCGCCGGGGAGCCGCGCCATCGGAGCGATCGCAAGGCCGTGCCGTACACCCATCGACCGCCGCGCCTCTTCGATACCGTGGAGGGTGGCCGCCTGGTCGCGGCCCGCAACGATCCCGCCTGGCGCCGCTGGGGACCTTATCTGAGCGACCGGCAATGGGGCACGGTGCGGGAGGATTACAGCGCCGACGGCGAGGCCTGGAGCGACCTGCCCCACGACCATGCCCGCTCGCGCGCCTATCGCTGGGGCGAGGACGGGATCGGCGGCTTCGCCGACCGGGACCTCAACTGGTGCCTCTGCCTCGCCCTCTGGAACGGCCGGGACCCGATCCTCAAGGAGCGCCTGTTCGGACTCACCAACACCGAGGGCAACCACGGCGAGGACGTCAAGGAACTCTACTATTATCTCGACGGAATTCCGAGCCACGCCTACATGCGGATGCTGTACAAGTACCCGCAGGCCGCGTTTCCCTACGAGCGGCTGCTGCGCGAGAACGCGCAGGCCGGCCTCGACGCCCCCGAGTTCGAGCTGATCGACACGGGCGTGTTCGACGAGAGCCGCTATTTCGACGTCGCCATCGCCTACGCCAAGGCCGGCCCCGACGACATCCTGATGCGGATCACCGTGGCGAACCGCGGCCCGGAGGCGGCGGACCTCGCGCTGCTGCCGCAGCTCTTCGCGCGCAACACGTGGTCCTGGGGCAGGGACGCGGCGCGGCCCGTTCTGCGCCTGGAGGCCGACGGCACGGTGAGCGCCCGCCACCCGCGCATGCCGCCGATGCGCCTCTTCGCGGAGGGCACGGCGGAGGGTGCGCCCGAATGGCTGTTCTGCGACAACGAGACCAACGGCGCCCGGCTCTACGGGCTGCCGCCCGCCGGCTACCCGAAGGACGCGATCGACCGCTGCGTGGTCGGCGGCGAGGCCGGCGCGGTCAATCCGGACCGGACCGGCACGAAATGCGCCGCCCTGCACCGTCTGCGGCTCGAGGCCGGCGCCGAGGCCACTCTGCGCCTGCGCTTCCGCCCGGAGGAGCAAGGGGACGGCGACCCGTTCACCGCGTTCGACGCGGTCTTCGCGCAGCGCATCGCCGAGGCGGATGCCTTCTACGCGGCCCTGCAGGCCGAGATCCCGGATGCGGATGAGCGTCGCGTGCAACGCCAGGCGCTCGCCGGCCTGCTCTGGTCGAAGCAGCTCTACCACTACGACCTGCGCGAGTGGCTCGAGGGCGATCCCGGCCAGCCGAAGCCTCCGGAGGCGCGCAAGTCCGGCCGCAACGCCGATTGGCGGCACGTGCGCGCCCACGACATCGTCTCGATGCCGGACGCCTGGGAATATCCCTGGTTCGCCTCCTGGGACCTCGCGCTCCAGAGCATCGTGCTGGCGACGATCGACCCGGATTTCGCCAAGGGGCAGGTGCTGCTTCTCCTCGACGAGGCCTATACCCACCCGAATGCGGCGATGCCGGCCTACGAGTGGGGCTTCTCCGACGCCAACCCGCCGCTCCACGCGTTCGCGGCCTGGCGCGTCTTCAGCCTCGACCGGGCGCTCACCGGCGTGCCGGATCACGATTTCCTGCTGCGCGCCTTCAACCGGCTGACCCTCAACTTCACCTGGTGGGTGAACCGCAAGGATGCGGCCGGGCGCAACCTGTTCCAGGGCGGCTTCCTCGGCCTCGACAATATCGGCCTGTTCGATCGCTCGAAGCCCCTTGCCGGCGGCGCGCTCACCCAGTCCGACGCCACCGCCTGGATGGCGATGAATGCGCTGGAGCTGATGCGCATCGCGGTCGAGCTCGCCCTGACCGAGCGCGCCTACGAGGACATGGCCCAGAAGTTCTTCGAGCACTTCCTGCTGATCGCGGACGCGGCCGCCCGCGGCGGCGGCCTCTGGGACGAGAAGGACCAGTTCTTCTACGACGTGATCGAGACCGAGGCCGGCCGGATCCCGATCCGCGCCCGCACCCTCGTCGGGCTGATCCCGATCTGCGCGGTGGCGATCCTGGGCGAGGCCGACACGCGCTGCCTGCCGGGCTTCCAGGCGCGGCTGCGCTTCTTCCTGGAAAGCCGGCCGGACCTCGCTGCGCTGGTCTCCCGCTGGCAGGAGCCGGGGCAGGGGGGCACGCTGCTGCTCTCGCTGCTGCGCGGCCATCGGCTCAAGGCGCTGCTGCGCCGCATGCTCGACGAGGCGGAGTTCCTCTCGCCTCACGGCATCCGCGGGGTCTCGAAGGTCTACGCGGACACCCCCTTCCGCTTCCTCTGGAACGGTGAGGCGCTGACCCTGCCCTACGAGCCGGCCGAATCGCGCACCCGGCTGTTCGGGGGCAACTCGAACTGGCGCGGACCGGTCTGGCTGCCGATCAACTATCTCCTGATCGCGGGCCTGCGCCGCTTCCACCGCTATTACGGGCCGGATTTCAGGGTCGAGGCGCCGACGGGCTCAGGGCAGCTCCTGTCGCTGGATGCGATCGCCGACCTGCTCGCCCGGCGCCTGATCGCGCTCTCGACCCGCGGGCCGGACGGGCGCCGCCCGGTCTACGGGGATAGCCGGCTGGAGCAGGAGGACCCGCATTTCCGCGACCACGTGCTCTCTTACGAGTACTATCACGGCGAGACCGGACGCGGCCTCGGGGCCTCGCACCAGACCGGCTGGTCGGCGCTGGTGGCGCTGCTGATCCAGCAGGTCGCGCTGGGGCCGATCGAGGATCCGCCTCCTTCGGGAGCGGGGCAGGGCGATCCGGCGCAGGATTCGTCAGGGTCCCAAACCCAGTAAAATATTCCTGTCTTATATTAGATATCCGACTGCTTTACAGCTCTGGGGGCCACTGGTAGCATCTTCGTGATCGGGCCATGGCCCGGGCCACGTCCACAAAGCAGTCTCGCGCGGATCGATGTCGGCGTGAAGACGGACAGCAGGCCCGGCACGTCCGAACGCCGACCGCGCGGGAACGCCAACCGCTCGGACCGGCGTATGATCCCGGGGATCGGGCCGCCAGGTCCTGCCCCAGGACGCGAACGATCGCGGCCGAAGCCGCGGCGCCAGGGAGGAAGCGATGGGACTCGACGTACCTCTCCCGGAGAGGCCTCTCCCGGAGGCACCGCTCTTGGAGGTCGACGGCGTCACGCTCCAGTACAAGACGCCCCACCACCTCATCACCGCGACCTACCGGGTCGATTTCTCGGTCCTGCCGGGCGACCGCTTCGTGCTGCTCGGGCCCTCGGGCTGCGGCAAGTCCACCCTGCTCAAGGCGGTGGGCGGCTACATGGCGCCCACCGAGGGCGAGATCCGCCTGAAGGGCCGGCCCGTGACCGGGCCTGGGCCCGACCGGATGATGGTGTTCCAGGAGTTCGACCAGCTCCTGCCCTGGAAGACCGTGAAGCAGAACGTGGTCTTCGCCCTCGAAGCCTCGGGCCGGCTCTCCGGCCGCGAGGCCGAGGCGCGGGCGATGCACTACATCGACAAGGTCAATCTCACCAAGTTCTGCGACAGCTACCCGCACATGCTCTCGGGCGGCATGAAGCAGCGCGTGGCGATCGCCCGCGGCATGGCGATGGAGCCGGACATCCTGCTGATGGACGAGCCCTTCGCGGCCCTCGACGCCCTGACGCGGCGGCGCATGCAGGACGAACTCCTGACGCTCTGGGAGGAGACCCGCTTCACCGTCCTCTTCGTCACCCACTCGATCCCGGAGGCGATCAAGATCGGCTCGCGCATCCTGCTGCTCTCGCCCCATCCCGGCGAGGTGAAGGCGGAATTGAACAGCGCCGGCTCCTCGGAGGAGGCGATGCGGCTGGAGAGCCGAATCCAGCAGATGCTCTTCGCGGAAGAGATCAGGGAGGCGGAGAATGTCTAGAGGTCTGCACCTCATGCCGCGCCCCGCCATGACGCCGGCCCCCCTCCATCGGCCCGAGATCGTCCGCGAGCCTGTCGCAGGCCAGGGGCGCACGGTCGTCGAGAAGCCGCTCTCGACCTTCGAGCTGCTCTACAACCAGGGCTGGCTGAGGAAGCTTCTGATCCTCACGGTGCTGGCGCTGATCTGGGAGGCCTACGGGCGCTACCTCGACAACGACCTGCTCTTCCCGACCTTCACCGCGACCGTGGCGGCCTTCGCCCGCGGCGTGGCGGACGGCACGCTGCCGGCCCGCGCCTGGGGCTCGATCAAGGTGCTCCTCGTCGGCTACGGCCTCGGCGTCGCGCTCGCGACCCTGCTCACCGGGCTCGCCATCGCCTCGCGGATCGGCACCGACTTCCTCGAGACCATGACCTCGATGCTGAACCCGCTGCCGGCCATCGCGCTGCTGCCGCTGGCGCTGATCTGGTTCGGGCTCGGCAACGGCAGCCTGGTCTTCGTCCTCGTCCATTCGGTGACCTGGGCGATCGCGCTCAACACCCATTCGGGCTTCCTGTCGGTGAGCCGCACCCTGAAGATGGTCGGGCAGAATTACGGTCTCTCGGGGCCGGCGCTGATCCGCAAGATCCTGATCCCGGCCGCCTTCCCCTCGATCCTCACCGGCCTGAAGGTCGGCTGGGCCTTCGCCTGGCGCACGCTCATCGCGGCGGAGCTCGTCTTCGGCGTGTCCTCGGGTTCGGGAGGTCTCGGCTGGTTCATCTTCGAGAACAAGAACATGCTCGATATCCCGAACGTGTTCGCCGGCCTCCTCACCGTCATCCTCATCGGCCTCGTCGTGGAGAACCTGATCTTCCAGACGATCGAGCAGCGCACCATCAAGCGCTGGGGCATGCAGGCCTGATCGTTCCAGGGCTCCGCCCTGGACCCGCGAAAGGGGTGATCCTTTCGAAACCCGGGATCAACAGAGGGACGAGGGACATATGAGGGTGCAGGGCAGGACGAGGCGGGGGCTTCTGCGCCTCCTCGGCGCGGCGGCGCTGGTGGCGGCCGGCACGGCGGCGCAGGCCGAGGTGACGACTGTCCGGCTCGCCAAGCAGTTCGGCATCTCCTACCTGCCGCTGACCCTGATGGAGACCGAGCAGCTCCTGGAGAAGCGGGCCAAGGCGCAGGGGCTTGAGCTGAAGACCGAGTGGCTGCGCTTCACCGGCGGCTCGGGCATGAACGACGCCGTGCTCTCCGGCGGCCTCGACTTCGCCTCCGGCGGCGTCGGCCCCTTCCTGACGATCTGGGGCCGCACGCAGGGCAACATCAAGGTCAAGGGGGTGGCGGCCCTCAACGCGATGCCGCTCTGGCTGGTGACGGTCAATCCGGAGGTGAAGTCGATCAAGGACTTCGGCCCGAAGGACAAGATCGCCCTGCCGACCGTGAAGACCTCGATCCAGGCGCTCACCCTGCAGCTGGCGGCGGAGAAGGCGTTCGGGGAGGGCCAGCAGCACAAGCTCGATGCGCTCACCGTCTCGATGGGCCATCCCGACGCGCAGACCGCGATGATGGGCGGACGCTCCGAGATCACCGCGCATTTCGGCTCGCCGCCCTTCCAGGAGCTGGAGCTGAAGGATCCGCGTGCGCGCAAGGTGCTCGACAGCTACGACGTGATGGGCGGCCCCCACACCTTCAACCTGGTCTGGGCCTCGGGCCGGTTCGTGGAGGCCAACCCGAAGGTCACCGCCGCCTTCGTGGCGGCTCTGGAAGACAGCCTCAAGCTGATCCGCGACGACCCGGCCCGCGCCGCCGCCCTCTGGATCAAGGCGGAGGGCGCCAAGATGAGCCAGGAGGAGGCCGAGGCGATCATCCGCGCGCCGCAGAATGAATGGACCACGGCGCCCAAGCGCATGCTCGACTATCTCGCCTACATGAACCGGGTCGGCCTGGTCAGCGCCAAGGCGACCACCGAGAGCGAGCTGTTCTTCCCCGATCCGGGCAAGGGCGCGGGTCAGGGGACCGGGCGGTAGGTCGCGCCAACGGCGCCGGACCGACGCCGATCGGCGACGCTCGACATCGCGGCTGAGGCACGACGCGCGCCCTCTCTCCGTCGGGAGAAGGGGCGCGCCTCATGACGGCATCGGTGCGCGCGAGGCGTGCCCCGGTGAAGGGCGCTGGGGCCCTAGCTCGGCCGCGCCCCGGTGAAATCGGCGGTGGTCAGCTCCATCAGATCGTTCGGGAAGCTGCCGACGTCGAAGGCGCGGCTCGCCGCCGCCTCGATGGCGGCGCGGTGCCTCAGGAACTCGTCGAGCGGGTCGCTGCCGTCCTCGCCGAAGGTGTCGCGCAGCACCTCGGCGGAGATCTCGCAGGCGATGACGCGCTGTCCGTCCGTCATCGGGAAGCGGATCGCGCCCTCCGTGCCCGCGTCGTAATGCGGTGAGCCGTGGGTGTATCTCTCGAGCGGCATGGCGTCTCTCCCGAGGCGGTTCTGCGCCCGCCCGATCGTGCCCCCACGCGATGATCTAGAGGACGGAATTCGGGTTTCCAAAGGGATCATCCCTTTGTTGGGGTGTCGGGGCGAAGCCCTCATGAATCCCAGGGCTCCGCCCTGGACCCGCCAAAGGGATGATCCCTTTGGAAACCCGGGACCCTTCAGCCGTGCAGAAGTCCTGGCAGGGCGAGCGCCGTGGTGGTCAGCCCGATCACGGCGAGCAGAACCAGGACCACGCGGCGGAAGCGGGCCTGGTCGATGCGGGTGAACAGCGAGAGCCCGGCCAGCACGCTCACCAGCACCACGGGCAGCGCCAAAGCGAGGTCGCGCACGAGGTCGGCGGGCAGGGGATCGACCAGGGTGAGGATCGTGAGCGCCCAGACCTGCATCACCAGGGTGAAGGACTGGTAGACCGCCCGCTGGGTGCGCGGCTCCCAGCCGCGCAGCAGGCTCCAGGCGGTGGGCAGCGCCCCCGACAGGCCGGCGATGCCGCCGAGCACGCCGCCGAGGAAGCCGACAGCGCCGTCGCTCCAGGCATTGCCGAAGGCGACGCGGTAATCGGCCCGCAGCACCGAGACGAAGGCGGCGTAGAGGACGAGGAAGCCGCCCACCGCCACCTTGACCACGTTCGGGTCGAGCCCGTGCAGCAGGTGGATGCCGATGGGCGCGCCGACCAGCCCGGGCAGGATCATCGCGAAGGCGGTGCCCCGCGGCGGCCAGGCCCGCAGGCGCACCAGCGAGATCACCTGCGAGAGGATGCTGCAGACGAGGACGAGGGCCGTGGCCTCCACGGGCGAGCGCAGCGAGAGCAGGGTCCCGGAGGCGACGAGGGCGAAGGCGAAGCCGGTCAGCCCCGAGATCACGCCGGCGCAGGCGAGGCAGGCAACCAGCAGCAGGGTCTCGTTCATCGCGGCAACCACGGGCGCTCGCGGGCAGGCCCCGCGCGGCGATGCGGCCTCGAGGATCCTCCCGGCGGGCCCGTCCTGAACGCAGGCCTTGATCAAAGTCTTATATAAGAGTGACCTTGCGAGCAACCGGGTCGGGGCGTAACCTTCATTCCGGATCCGGGTGGGCGAGACCGGTCCCGACCGGGATCCTGAGAGCGATTCGAACGGAGGTCCGGAGCGGGATCGTCGGGGAACTGCGGGTGCCTCACGAAAGAGGCCGCTTCCGGATTGACCCACCCCATGTCATATGTCTTATACAAGACATGGCCCGCCATAGAGACGGCCACACGGAGGAATGCCCATGAGCAGCCACGCCGGATCCGGCGCGGGACGGACGAACCCGCATCTTCTCGCCCACTCCCCCCAGGACAACGTCGCCGTCGCCGTGATCGAGGGCCTGAAAGCCGGCACCGCCGCCTTCGGGGTGATCACGGAGGACAACAGCACCTTCGACGTCGATGTCCGCCACGACATCCCGATCGGCCACAAGGTGGCGCTCACCGACCTGAAGGCCGGCGACACGGCCATCAAGTACGGCCAGGACATCGGCAAGGTGATCAAGGACGTCGCCAAGGGCGAGCACGTCCACGTCCACAACGTCAAGACGAAGCGCTGGTGAGGTCCGCCATGTTCAAGGAAGCCGCTCAGCTCGAACACGAGATCGCGACGCCCTTCACCGGCGGCGCCCCCGATCAGTTCGCCACCAAGGCGCTGTCCACCAAGCGCGCCTCGGCCGACTACAAGGCCGCCACCTTCATGGGCTGGCGCCGCGAGAACGGCCGCGTCGGCGTGCGCAACCACGTCGTCCTGCTGCCCCTCGACGACCTCTCCAACGCCGCCTGCGAGGCGGTGGCCAACAATGTGAAGGGCACGATGGCGCTGCCCCACGCCTATGGCCGCCTCCAGTTCGGCGAGGATCTGGAGCTGCATTTCCGCACGCTCATCGGCATCGGCTCGAACCCGAACGTCGCCGCCGTGGTGGTGATCGGCATCGAGGACCAGTGGACCAACCGCGTGGTCGAAGGCATCGCCCGCACCGGCAAGCCGGTCGTCGGCTTTGGCATCGAGGGCCACGGCGACATCGCCACGGTCGCCAAGGCCAGCTACCAGGCCAAGCGCTTCGTGCAGTGGGCAACCGAGCTCCAGCGCGAGGAATGCCCGATCGCCGACCTCTGGGTCTCGACGAAGTGCGGCGAGTCCGACACCACCACGGGCCTCGCCTCCTGCCCCACCGTCGGCAACATGTACGACAAGCTGATCCCGCACGGGATCTACGGCGTGTTCGGCGAGACCTCCGAGATCACCGGCGCCGAGCATCTCTGCCGCGAGCGGGCGATCAGCCCCGAAGTGTCGGACAAGTGGTACGCCATGTGGAAGGCCTACCAGGACGACGTGATCGAGGCCCACAAGACCGACGACCTCTCGGATTCGCAGCCGACCAAGGGCAACATCGCCGGCGGCCTGACCACGATCGAGGAGAAGGCCCTCGGCAACCTGGAGAAGATCGGCCACGAGTGCCGCTTCATCGACGCGCTGCAGCCGGCCGAAAGCCCCGCCAAGGGTCCGGGCCTCTACTTCATGGACACCTCCTCGGCCGCGGCCGAGTGCGTGACCCTGATGGCGGCGGCGGGCTACGTGGTCCACACCTTCCCCACGGGCCAGGGTAACGTGATCGGCAATCCGATCGTCCCGGTGATCAAGATCACCGGCAACCCGCGCACGGTGCGCACCATGGGCGAGCATATCGACGTGGACGTCTCCGGGGTGCTCCGCCGCGAGATGACGATCCCGCAGGCGGGCGACGCCCTGATCGACATGGTGGTGCGCACGGCCAATGGCCGGCTCACGGCGGCGGAATCGCTCGGCCACCGCGAGTTCGTGATGACGAAGCTCTACCGCAGCGCCTGAGGCGCCTGCTGTGCGGCCGCGGGGGAGCATCCTCCCCGCGGCCGCCGCCCCGACGCCACGGGGCGTGACGCGCGCGGGAGGGAGATCGCGGGAAACGCGGCGTCTTTCGTGCCTCGACAAGCTCGGAGGAACGTCCATGCGGCTCATGCGGTCGATCTACGGCCAGGTCCTGCTCGGCATCGCGCTCGGCATCGTCGTCGGGGTGGTGGCCCCGCAATTCGCCGTCTCCTGCAAGGTGCTCGGCGACATGTTCATCAACCTGATCAAGATGATCGTCGCGCCGGTGATCTTCTGCACCGTCGTGGTCGGCATCGCCCATGTCGGTGACATGAAGAGCGTCGGCCGGATGGGCCTGAAGACGATCGCCTATTTCGAGATCGCCACCACGGTGGCGCTTGCCGCGGGCCTGCTCTTCGTGAACCTGCTGCGGCCGGGCGACGGCATCAATGCCAGCGTCGAGAGCCTCGACGCCAAGCTCGTGGCCGGCATCGCCGGCAAGGCGCACGCGCAGTCGCCGATGGAGATCGTCGCCAACATCATTCCGCACAGCGCGGTCGATGCCTTCGCCAAGGGCGACCTGATCCAGGTGATGTTCTTCTCGGTCCTCGTCGGCATGGGGCTCGCGGCGCTCGGCCCCAAGGGCCAGTTCCCGCTGAAGGTGGTCCACGCCTTCGGCGACGTGCTGATGAAGGTCGTCGGCCTCATCATGCACGTCGCCCCCATCGGGGCCTTCGGGGCGATGGCCTTCACCATCGGCAAGTTCGGCCTCGGCATCCTGGCCCAGTACGGGATGCTGATCGTGTCGCTCTACCTGACCTTCATCGTCTTCATCGTGTTCTTCCTCGGCGGGGTGATGCGCTTCTACGTCGGCCTGAGCCTGTGGAAGCTGTTCCGCTACACCCGCGAGGAGATGTTCATCCTGCTCGGCACCACCAGTTCGGAATCGGTGCTGCCGCGGCTGATGGCCAAGCTCGGCGGGCTCGGGGTCGACCGCAGCGTCACCGGCCTCGTCATGCCGGCGGGCCTGTCCTTCAACATGGACGGCTCCTGCATCTACCTGACCATGGCGGTGGGCTTCATCGCGCAGGCGCTCAACATCCCGCTGACCTGGGAGCAGGAACTCGGCATCCTGGCCATCGCGCTCGTCACCTCCAAGGGCGTGGCGGGCGTGGCCGGGGCCATCCTGTTCGTGCTGGCGGCGACGCTCCAGGCCTCGCAGCTCCTGCCCGTGGCCGGCATCGCCCTCATCATCGGCGTCGACCGCATCCTGAACGAGCTGCGCTGCGTCACCAACGCGGTGGGCAACATGGTGGCGACCCTTGTGATCGCCCGCTGGGAGAAGAAGATCGACCTCGCCCATGCCCGCGCCGTCCTCGACGGCCGCATCACGCCGGACCTCGACACCCTGGACGAGGAGGACGCGGCCGAGGAGGTTCCGGCCCGCGAGCCGACGGCCGCGCTCCGCCGCCCGCTGCCGTCGGCGGTGCCCGCGACGTGAGCGGATATTGTCGATCGCCGGGGCTCTGCCCCGGACCCGCGAGAGGGATGATCCCTCTCGACACCCGGACCTCATGAGACCCACGGAACGGACATGCCCAAGGTCGTCATCAGCGAGTTCATGGACGAGGCCGCGATCGCCGAGGGGCTGTCCGGCTTCGACACCCTCTACGATCCGGGCCTCGTGGACCGGCCGGAGGATCTCGTCGCGGCGCTGAAAGGGGCCGACGCCCTGATCGTGCGCAATCGGACTCAGGTGCGCGGCGGCCTGCTGGCCGCCGCCCCCGACCTCAAGGTGGTCGGCCGCCTCGGCGTCGGGCTCGACAACATCGACATGGCCGCCTGCGAGGCCCGCGGCATCGCCGTCTACCCGGCGACCGGCGCCAATGACGGGGCAGTGGCCGAGTACGTCATCGGCACGGCCATGCTGCTCCTGCGCGGCGCCTACGGCGCCACCGCACAGGTCGCCGCCGGCACCTGGCCGCGCAACGCCCTGATGGGCCGCGAGATCGCGGGCAAGCGCCTCGGCCTCGTCGGCTTCGGCGCCATCGCCCGCGAGACCGCCCGCCGCGCCGCCGCGCTCGGCATGAGCCTTTCGGCCCACGACCCCTTCCTGGCGCCCGGCGACCCGGCCTGGAGCCCTGCCTACGGCCCGGTGGCCAATCGCAGCCTCGACGACCTGATCGCGCAGAGCGACGTGCTCTCCCTGCACGTGCCGCTGACCGAGGGGACCCGCGGGCTGATCGGGGCGGAGGCGATCGCCCGGATGCCGGAGGGCGCGATCCTGATCAACGCGGCCCGCGGCGGCGTCGTGGACGAAGCGGCCGTCGCCGCGGCGCTACGCGCGGGCCGCCTCGGCGGCGCGGCGCTCGACGTGTTCGCGCGCGAGCCCCTCGACGCGGCGGGCGGGGCCCCGTTCGCGGACGTGCCGAACCTGATCCTGACGCCGCACATCGCCGGGGTGACGGTGGAATCGAACGTGCGCGTCTCCGCGGTCACGGCACACGCCGTGCGCCGCCACCTGACGGAGGCCTGATATGGCGACCCTGACGCTCGAGACCGCGCGGCGGCTCGCCACCGACGCCCTGATCCGCTGCGGCACGGCCGCCCCGGCCGCCGACAGCACCGCCCGGGCCCTCGTCGGCGCCGAGGCCGACGGGCTGAAAGGCCACGGGCTCTCGCGGGTCGCGCCCTACGCCGCGCAGGTGCGGGCCGGCAAGGTGGTGGGCGATGCCGAGGTCCGGATCGCGCAGCCGCGGCCGGGGCTGCTGGCCGTCGATGCCGGCCACGGCTTCGCCTACCCGGCCCTCGACGCGGCTCTGGATGCCCTGCCGGGGATGGCCCGCGCGCAGGGGATCGCAGCCGCCGGCATCCGCCGCTCGCACCATTGCGGCGCGGCAGGGCGCCCGGTGGAGGCGCTGGCCGAGCAGGGCTGCGTCGCGCTCCTCTTCGCCAACACGCCCGCGGCCATGGCGCCCTGGGGCGGCAATCGGGCGGTATTCGGCACCAACCCGCTCGCCTTCGCCTGCCCGCTGCCGGGGCGGGCGCCGATCGTGGTCGACCTCGCCCTCTCCAAGGTCGCCCGCGCCAATATCGTCGGGGCGGCCAAGCGCGGCGAGGCGATTCCGGAGGGCTGGGCCCTCGATGCCGAGGGGCGCCCGACCACGGATGCCGCCGCGGCGCTGAACGGCACGATGGTGCCGCTCGGCGACGCCAAGGGCACGGCGCTCGCCCTGATGGTGGAGGTGCTGGCCGCCGGCCTCGTCGGCGCGCGCTACGCCGCCGAGGCATCCTCCTTCCTCGACGCGGCCGGGGACCCGCCCGGCACCGGCCAGTTCCTGATCGCCCTCGATGCCGGCGCGCTCTCGGAGGACGCGCCGGAGCGCTTCGCGGTTCTTGCCGCCGCGATCGAGGACCAGGACGGCGCGCGGCTGCCGGGCGGGCGCCGCCTCGCCCTGCGCGCCCGCGCCGCCGCGGACGGCCTGAGCGTCCCCGACGCGCTGGTGGCGGAGATCGAGGCGCTGTGAGGTTGTGCGCGCCCGTCTGTGGGCGGCTCCGGCCTCGGCGGGCCGGAACGATTGCGGCCAGCGGCGCCGCACCGTATCGAAGGGAGGTACAGCGTGCTCGGGCCTTCATGGGATCGGCTTCCCGGCCCGGGGGAGCATCGGGACACGATGGATCGGTCAGGCGGGGGAGGGGCCGGTGGGGCGGGTCGCGGCGACGCGGTCGGCTTCCGGCCGCTCTATCGCCAGGTCTACGACACGCTGCTGCGCCGGCTCGCGGACGCGGTCTGGCAGCCGGGACAGATCCTGCCGAGCGAGGGCCAGCTCGCAGCGGAGCTCGGCGTCAGCCAGGGCACGGTGCGCAAGGCGCTCGACGCGCTCACCGCCGACAGTCTGCTGGTGCGGCGCCAGGGCCGCGGCACCTTCGTGGCCGAGCACGACGACAAGCAGAGCGTGTTCCGCTTCTTCAAGCTGCGCCCGGATGCGGGGGGCGCGGGCACGCCCGTCAGCCGCGTGCTGGCGATCACCGAGACCGCGGCGAGCGTGGACGAGCGCGACCGGCTCGCCCTGGTGCGCTCGGCCCGCGTCGTGCGCTGCGAGCGCCTGCGCAGCCTGGACGACAAGCCCTGCGTGCTGGAGACGATCTCGGTTCCGGCCGCCCTGTTCCCGGACCTCGCGGCGCGCGACCTGCCGAACACCCTCTACAGCCTCTACGCCAACCAGTTCGGCATCACGATCGCGGTGGCGCACGAGCGGCTGAAGGCCCTGGTTCTGCCGGCGCGCGAGGCGGAGCTCCTCGGCGTGCCGGCCGGGACGCCGGCCCTGGAGGTCGACCGCGTCGCGCTCGATCTCGAGGAACGCCCGGTCGAATGGCGCCTCTCGCTCTGCCTCACCGACACGGTGCACTACCTCTCCGTGCTGCGCTGAGGCGACTTCTCCTTCATCGGACCGGTCAGCCGCGGATCCCCTCTCCCCGCGTGCGAGGAGAGGGTCGCGACGACCGCGTCGTCGTCGCAACAAGGCGGCAGCCGAGGGTGAGAGGGCTTGAACGGAGGAGGCTCCTCCGGAAGCCACCCCTCACCGCCGCTCCGGCTTCGCCTCCGCTTCCCACAGGGACGACGAGGTCCCTGTGGGCCTCTCCCCGCCCGGCGGGGAGAGGGGGGACCCGCGCCTCATCCGGAAACCGTACGCGCCCAGCACCACGCATGCAGGCCGGCGCGGGCCTGTCCAGGGAAGGAATCGACCCGGCGAGGCAAGGAACTGCCTCCCACCGGCACCGGCATCGCGTAGGGATGTCAGTGCGGGGACCGGCAGGCCGGTGGCGAGGTGATGCGGGCGTGGAAGCTCGAACGGGCGCTGCGGACGCGGACCGTGCCTCAGCGCAGGATGCTGAACCCGGCCTGCGCCGTCTGGGCGATCGCCGCGAAGGTCTGGTGCACTGGCACGTCCGACACGTAGACCCGCGTTCCGACGAGAAGCAGGGCCAGCGCCCAGAAGGCGGCGGCCGTCACTCGGTAGACGGCCCGTTCGCGCGGCGGCTCGGTGCGGCAGGGCTCGGTGCGCGCCAGATCGAGCGGCTCGCCGAACGGATCGAACGAGACCGTCGGGGCCGTACCGGAAGCCTGCGAGTCGAGGGTCGTGCGCATGGATGTAGATGTCGCGCTTCGGTCAGACACGATCAATGGACGCGTCTTCCGAAGATTCCCGCAGGCGGAGAACGGCATGCTCCCCACTTGCCGCGGCAGGGAAGAATCTGCTCAACCCACCTGCGACCTCCACTGAAAGGCCCGTCATGCCCGCCAAGGCGCCCGTGAAGATGCCCTCGGAGACCGCCGCACGGGGCGCCTGGGCCGGTGCGATGGGCGATCTGCTGCCAGGGCTGCTCCTGTGCCTGGCGGTGACCGCATTGGCCATCGCGCTGCAGGCGGGCGAGGAGCACCTGACCGGCCACCCCTATGTCGAGGCCCTGGTTCTCGCCATCCTGATCGGCATCGCCATCCGCACCGCCTGGATGCCGGGCCCCCGCTTCAAGGCCGGCATCGCCTTCTCCGCCAAGCAGGTGCTCGAGGTCGCCGTCACCCTGCTCGGCGCCTCGGTGAGCCTCGGCGCCATCGTCGCCTCCGGCCCCGCGCTCCTCACCGGCATCGTCGCGGCGGTCGTGCTCACCATCCTGGCGAGCTGCGCCATCTGCCGCGGCCTCGGGCTGCCCGTGCGCATGGCGCTGCTGATCGCCTGCGGCAACGCCATCTGCGGCAACTCGGCCATCGCGGCGGTCGCCCCGGTCATCGGCGCCGACAGCCGCGATGTCGCCGCCTCCATCGCCTTCACCGCCGTGCTCGGCGTGCTGATGGTGCTCGGCCTGCCGCTCTTCGTGCCGCTGGCCGGGTTTTCCGAGCACCAGTACGGGGTGCTGGCCGGGCTCACCGTCTACGCGGTGCCGCAGGTGCTGGCCGCCACCGTGCCGATCAGCCTGCTGGCGACGCAAGTCGGCACCCTGGTCAAGCTGGTGCGCGTGCTGATGCTGGGTCCGGTGGTGGTGGCGCTCTCGCTGCTCGCCCCGCACCTGCCGGCGGAAGGCGCGACGGGGAAGGCAGCTCCGAGCCGGCTCGGCTTCTTCAAGCTGGTGCCGTGGTTCATCCTGGGCTTCCTAGCGCTGGCCACCGCGCGCTCGCTCGGCCTCATTCCGGACGCTGCGGTGGCGCCGCTGGCGAAGCTCGCGGGCGTCCTGACCGTGGTGTCGATGGCCGCGCTCGGCCTCGGCGTCGATGTGCGCGTGCTCGCCCGCGTCGGCGCGCGGGTGACGCTCGCGGTGACCGGATCCCTCCTCGTCCTGCTCGCCATCAGCGTCCTGCTCATCCGCGGTCTGGGCCTGAGCTGAGGCACGGTCCGCCGAAACCGGAGTGGATTGCGGGCGCAACGCCGCACCCGTGCGGCATCGCGCCACCTCCCCCCTTTCCCCGCGACCGCTTTTCCCGGAAAAGCGTGGGTCCATGAACATCCTTCTGATCGGCTCCGGCGGCCGCGAGCACGCCCTGGCCTACGCCCTGGCGAAGAGCCCCCTCTGCACGCGCCTGTTCACGGCGCCGGGCAATCCCGGCACCGCGCGCCACGGCCAGAACCGGCCCGACCTCGCCATCACGGACCATGCGGCGGTCCGCGCCTTCTGCGAGGCCGAGCGCATCGGCCTCGTGGTGGTCGGCCCCGAGGCGCCGCTGGTGGCGGGCCTCGTGGACGACCTGACCGCGGCCGGGATCCGCACCTTCGGCCCGACGAAGGCCGCGGCCCAGCTCGAGGGCTCGAAGGGCTTCACCAAGGATCTCTGTGCCGAGTACGGCATCCCGACCGCCGCCTTCGCCCGCTTCGACGCGCTCGACCCGGCCCTCGCCTATCTGCGTGAGCAGGGCGCGCCGATCGTGGTGAAGGCCGACGGGCTCGCGGCCGGCAAGGGCGTCACCGTCGCCGACACCCTCGACCAGGCGGAGGCGGCTGTGCGCGCCCTCTTCGCCGAACCGGGGGCCGAGGTGGTGGTGGAGGCCTGCCTTGTCGGCGAGGAGGCGAGCTTCTTCGCCCTCTGCGACGGCACCCGGGCGATTCCCCTTGGCACCGCCCAGGACCACAAGCGCGTCTTCGACGGCGACCGCGGCCCCAATACCGGCGGCATGGGCGCCTACTCGCCCGCCGCCATCATCACGCCGGCGATCGAGGCGGAGGTGATGCAGCGCATCATCCAGCCGACGCTCGCCGGCATGCAGGCGCGGGGCACGCCGTTCACCGGCATCCTCTACGCGGGCCTCATGCTCACCGAGGACGGCCCGCAGCTCATCGAGTACAACACCCGCTTCGGCGACCCCGAGGCACAGGTGCTGATGCCGCGGCTCAACTCCGATCTCGTCCCGGCTCTCCTCTCGGCCTGCGACGGCGATCTGTCGGGAACCGTTCTCGAATTCGATGCGCACCGGGCGGCGCTCACCGTGGTGATGGCCGCCGCCGGCTATCCCGGCACGGTGGTGCGCGGCTCAGCGATCCGGGGCCTCGCCGAGGCGGAGGCCGCCGGCGCCCTGGTCTTCCAGGCCGGTACGCGCGCGGACGGCGACCAGCTCCTCGCCGATGGCGGGCGCGTGCTCGCGGTGACGGCGCTCGGCGACAGCGTGAAGGAGGCGCAGGGCCGCGCCTACGCCGCGGTTGCCCGCATCGACTGGCCGGAAGGCTTCTGCCGCCGCGACATCGGCTGGCGCGCCGTCGCCCGCGAGCTGGCCGGGCAGGACGACACGGCGCCCTGACCCGCTTTTTCGGCACGCCGGCCTGACGTGGCGGTCCGGGATGGGGCGCGCCTCGGGCCGCGCGATCAGCGCATGCGCAGCGCGTAGAGGGTGATCGCGGCGGCGTTCGAGACGTTCAGGCTGCGGATCGCCCCCGTGAACGGGATCTTGGCGAGCACGTCGCAGCAGGTGCGGGTGCGCTCGCGCAGGCCCTTCCCCTCGGCACCGAGCACGATCACGGCCGGGCGGCGCGGCTCCAGGGTATCGAGATCGACGGCAGCCTCGGAATCGAGGCCGATCCGCGTGAAGCCGCGCTCGCCCAGCTCGATCAGAGCCTCCGCGAGATTGCGCACGGTGACGAAGGGGACGTGCTCCAGTCCGCCCGAGGCCGACTTCGCCAGGACGCCGGTGGCGCCCGGCGCGTGGCGCGCCGTCGTGACGATGCCGGTGACGCCGAAGGCCGCGGCCGTGCGCACGATGGCCCCGACATTGTGGGGGTCGGTGATCTGGTCGAGCGCCAGCAGCAGCGCGTCGTCCGGCAGGTCGTCGAGACGGGGGGCGGGCAGGGGCTCGGCTTCGAGATAGAGGCCCTGATGCACGGCGTCCGGGCCGAGCAGCGCGTTGATCGCGTTCGGCCGCACCAGTTCCGGCGTGATCCGCAAGGGCCCGAGCTCTGCGGCGAGCCGTGCCGCGGCGTTCTCGGTGGCGAGCAGACGGTGCAGCCGCCGCTCCGCATTGCCGACGGCCTGCACCACCGGATGCCAGCCGTAGAGCACGCTCACACCCTCATCGACGGGCGGCCGCGGCTTGGCCGCGGCCGGGCGCCGGCCGTAGGAGGCCGGCCTCGGGCGGCCCGGGGGCCTGTCGTCGCGCCGGGTGGTCATCGCTCGCTATCATCCATTCCTCTGGGCGCCCCGGCGCAGGCCGGCGCGCCTCGCGCCATGGGGACGGCGCCCCGCACGCGACAAACCGGCCCGGCGCCGATCCGTCAAGCCGGCCACAGGCCCGTTGCCCTGGCCGCCGAGCCCGACTATAGAACCCTCGGCTTCACGCCAGCGCCCTTCGTCTATCGGTTAGGACGTCAGCCTTTCACGCTGAAAAGGCGGGTTCGACTCCCGCAGGGCGCGCCAGCACCACGCTAAGCCTTTGCTTGGCCTGAAATTCCTCTTAGATCAGTGCCTTAAGCAGCCGCCGGTCCTGCAAACCGGTGATGCAAAACGCTATGGCACGCATGGCCTACCGAACGACGGATCGTAACGGGACGCTCTACTTCCGCCGGGTCATTCCCGCCGAACTGCGCCCCTTCATGCCGGCCCCTTGGACTGGCAAGGCGAACTGGACGAAGAGTCTCGGCACCAAGGAAGTGCGGAAGGCGGTCCAGCCCTACGCCCGCTGCCTGAGCGATTGTGAGGCGGACTTCGCGGCGGCCGAGCGGGTCAAGCGCGGCGAACAACCGATAGCCGCCTCTCTCCGCCGATCCGCCATGCCGCCCATCGAGGAAATCGAGGCGGACGTGTTTGCCGAGCTTCTGGCCGCCGACGATGCGACCCGGACCGATGGCGACGCCCGCAAGCAGCTCCAGACTGCCGAGGAAAGGGCAGCCCTTCCGCACCTACAGGCCATCGCGCTCGGCGGCCGGTGGATGGAGGAGGATTTCTTCGAGGGCTACGGCGAGGAGCTGGAGCTGCTGCATGGCGATTACGCCCGGGCGCTCGCGAGGCAGAACCCTCAGGTCGTGGATGCGGAGTGCCGAGCCTATCTCCGCAGCCGGGGCACACCGATCGAGCCCGCCTCAGGGGATTACCGTGAGGTGGCTATGGCGGTCTTGCGAGCCCATGTGCGGGCCTATGAGGCGAAGCTGGAGCGCCACCGCGGTAAGGTCATCGCCACGCCAGCGCCGCGCCAGGGGAGGGGGCCAACGCTCTCCGAGGCGTACGACGCTTGGAAGACCGGTAACGGGGCAAGGGGGACCAAGAAACCGAGCGGACGGACCCTGCTGGAGGCAGACTACGCGGTTCGGCGCCTCACGGACTGGCACGGCGACATCCGCCTCGGAGACCTCACGCGGGAGAAGGCCACGGACTTCCGGGACGCGCTGGCGCGATCTCCAACCCGGCTGCCCACCAACCTCCGCCGCTTGCCGCTGCGGGATCTGCTCAAGCGAGACCTCAAGGCCTACCCGCTGCCGCACGGCGCCACGGTGAACAAGTCCCTCACCATCCTCGCCGCCATCGTCAGCCACGCCGAGATGGCCGGGAAGCTCGACGCGGTGCCGGGCTTCAAGAACCCGTTCGGCAAGGGCACCAAGCTGGTGGTGGATGCGAGGGCGGAGGAGAAGCGGCAGCCGTTCGGCACGGCGGACTACGCGGCCATCTTCAGCACGGGGGTCTACCAGAGCGGCGAGCGGCCACGCGGCGGGGGTGGCGAGGCGGCCTTCTGGCTCCCACTCCTGGCCCTCCTCTCCGGTGCCCGCCAAGGCGAGTTGGCGCAGCTCCGCATCGTGGACCTGGCTCAGGATCAGGAAACGAGGGTGTGGTATCTCGATATCGGCACGTCAGGCGGCCGAAGCATCAAGACTGCCTCTTCTCAACGGAAGATCCCGCTGCACCCCGAGCTGGAGCGCATTGGCATCCTCCGCTACCGCCAATCCCTCCTGGACGGAGGAGCCAAGCCCGAGGTCTCCCTGTGGCCGCACGTCGAGGCGGACAAGGAGGGCCGGCAGAACGGGCCATGGTCGAAGTGGTTCAACCGATACCTGCGCGACAAGGCAGGCATCGAGGACCCCACCAAGGTGTTCCACTCCTTCCGGCACAGCTTCAAGGAGCTAGCTCGGGCGGCACGCCTCGGGGAGGACGTGCACGATGCGCTCACCGGGCACACGGGCGGAGGCGTCGGCCGGAGGTACGGCGGGTTCGGCTTGAAGGTGCTCGCGGAGGAGTTGGCGCGGATCGAGGCGCCGGACGCTGTGCGGGGCTTGAGGTGGGATAGGCCTATTGCGGACTAACCGCCGCCTCTCGGGCGTCCGCAGGGCTTTCCACCTCGAAAAAAAGCGTGGATAGCGAGAAGCGTCACTTGAACCGCAAACGGCTCCGGGCAAAGCCTGGAACGAAAGCAGAACGCCATGTCAGAGCCATACGACGGACGAGCCATAGCGAACTTCGTTCTTGACCTGTGCGACAGCATGGGCGTGCGAGTAACGAACCTCTCGCTGCAAAAGATTGTCTACTTTTGCCACGTCTGGTCGCTAGTGGGTCTTCAAAAACCGCTGATCCGTCACAAGTTTGAGGCTTGGGAGTACGGGCCAGTCCTCCCGTACCTGTACCGGGAGTTCAAGGCATACGATCGCTCGCCAATCCAAGGCCGCGCGACACAGCTCGACCCTTTCACCGGACGGAAAAGAGTCGTACCCTATCAGTTTGCGGCCGACACCGAATCGCATTTGAGAGAGGTAATTAACTTCTACGCTCGTATGCGTGCTGGTGATCTAGTCGAAATGAGTCACGTCGAGGGCGGCCCTTGGCATAAGGTTTGGAATCACAAGGGCCACAGCAATCCAGGGATGCAAATAGAAAACTCTAGCATCGCGGAATTTTACTCCAGGGCGCACCGCCCTTCCTCTGTTCAGTAGCGCAGGTGACATGACCGAGCTTCGCGTACCGACACTCCAGCATCTTGCCCGAAACTGGCGCCCAGACCCAGTCTTCATTGCTAGAGAGTTGGTGCGACTGGCCAAGAACCCGCCTCGATTTAACTACGCCCCTTTGCACTTGGCTGTGCGGGATCTCTTGGTCCTTGGCGTCCCCTATGAGCAAGTTTTTGCCGGCATCCAAAAGATCAAGCGCGAGTGGGTTAGGCAGAATATTACGGAAGTCCTACCGCTGATCTATGAGCACTTCCAGGATGTGCGCCCCGATTTTTGCCAGAATATCGAGCGGCGCTTCTATCCGGTTGGCCGGGGCTTGATGGTTCCCTTCGATCCACCGATGCTCTACGGTGTCGGCGGCCAGATGTTCTTCCCGTGGTTCAGCTTCTGGCGCTCCAATCCTATCGCCCGTGAGCAGCTCTCCCTCTTCGTCACTCTGATTGATGAGGTGCTGCTGCAAGACCCGGATCTCGAATCCGCTCGCTTCCAGATCCTGGATTTCAGCGCGGTTGGCTCGAAAGAGCATAGGCAGCGGCGTTTGCAGGTGACGGATGCCCGCGATATCCAACGTATCGATGGTGCCCGGAAGGCCGAGATGCTTGAGGTCTTCGCGGAGGGCTACTTCCAGGCCGTCGAGATGCTTAAAGGTTGGAAGCCGTCCAAGGGCGATCAGCCGACCAAGGGGCCGCAAGACCGGCCTCCGCAGTTCCCCGGCTTCCCCGATCTCTGACGAAGGGGTTGGTGGCGGGGAGGCACCTTCAGGCATCCCCCGCCAACCCGTCTTTCACCTCACTCGCTGCTCAGCACTCCGCCGAGCCGCACGCCGAACGCCTGGCCGATTCTCGGGATAGCCTCTACGCCGGTCGCCAGGTCCGACTTCGGGGCTGCCTCAAAGTCCCGTCTAGTAGCGCTCGCTGCTGCGGCTCATGCCTTTCGCAACGTGATCGCCAGAGTGGGAGTGCTGGCCAAACACCAGCCATCCGAGCCCGAAGCCCATAGCGCCCGCGACAAGCAGGCCCGTCATGGTTCCGCTGTCCACGTTGCCAACCGCTCGGCTGCCCTGTCGGACGTAGCGTGAGCCATACTCCGAGGTGCTGTCCCAAGCGTCGGATGCCCGGGCGGTAGCTCCCCGCAAGGTTTGACGCGCCTGATCTCCCGCACCACGCGATGCGCCACCACCACTGCGACCCGATGCTGGCCCACCATCGGACCTGCCAAGCGGATCTTGTGAGCGGATGTCTGCCATGCTCCGCACTCCCTCTTGCTCGCGAAGCCGACCGTGAGCCGGGCTCAAGGCGTCACGCGATCGGCTTGCTACAGGGCCAACCCGCTTTCCTGGCGAGGTATCCGGCTGATGCGGGCTGCGCTCTTGCGGTCTCGCTTCGCTCCCCTCTGATCCTTCTGCCCTTCGGGCGTGCGCCTTCGGCGGTTGAGACCCACTTCCCGATCTTCCGCAATGCAGGCCGAGCGGATGCCCTCAGCGCAGTAGCCTCGGGAACAGGGGAGCGCACCGAAGATGCTCACGATGCCGCCCACGATGTGATGCCGGCCAGCCGGTTAGCAGACCCCCTTCCGCACCTACTCATCCAAGGGGCACCCGAAGCTCGCGGCACCGGGTGGATTGGTTCACCTCCGCCCAGCAGACCTCATGTGGTCCTCTAGGTCCGCCCTGAAGTCGGCCTCGATGTTCCCTGGTGTTGGTGCCTGAAGTGACCGAGGTGGTCCCTACCTGAAGCGTTGGTGCACAAAGGCAGGGGCCACCTCATGCCCTCCCTGATGTCGGCCTCGGGTTGGCTTCAGGCGAACTGGTGATGAGGTGAGACCACTACCGCCACCATCCACCGAGAGGCGCCCCAAGGTCTCGCCGCTCAGGCATCACCACAGCTCCCGATGCGTTGGAGAGGGGTCTGAGCAATCGCCTCAAGGCCCCCACCCGGTGCCCTCTATGTGGGTCGTAATTAGTAGTGCTTTTCCAGTGAGATAGGCAGGTAGTAGCCCGTGATGGCCTTCGCTGCCTCCGCCATGATGCCGGCCGCAAGGTCTGCCTTTGAGCGGGCGACCATCAGGCCATCGTGCATCGGCAGCGCGGCGGCCCCTTCCTCAGCCAAGGCGAGGAGAGCAGCCACCAGCACCTGGGATTCCCGGAACATGAGGCGAAGACCGATGCCGGTCTCGAAGACCCCCGCCAAGGCAGGGTGAGCGGAGAGGATGGCGGATCGGAGCTGAGAGGCGGGTAAGCCGGAAGGTAGGAAGCTCCGGGTGCCTTTAGGAGCCCGAACAAGGGGCGTCGTGCGGAACAGCATGGCTGAGACCACCTTCTTTATCCCCGGCCGCCAACGCCGCTCTGAGAGGCCTGGAATGGTAGCGTAGAGGTCGCCGTCCGGCGGCTTAACGCCGACCTCAGCGTAGGCCAGCCGGAGGAACATGCTGGAGAAGTCGAGGTCCGCGACAGGCTCACCATCAATCCGAACGGCGTGGCGGCGCGAGCGTGGAAGGGCCTGCCACCAGCCACCGAATAGGCGTCCCCCGAGGTCGAACCGCTCGGTCCCGTGAGGAGCGTCTGCCGGGAGGTTGAAGGCCCGGCGCAGAGCCCGGAGCCGCGTAGGAGTGGTTGGCGCGTTCCCAGGTTCGAGCCCGAGGTTGGCAGCCGCGAGCGTGTCGTTGATGCGCTGCATCTCCGCCCGGTACTGGATGGTCTCGGAGGTATCGGCGTAATCGATCAGTTCGCGGCCAGCGACGTTCCCCGCAAAATCCCGTTCCGTGCGGCTCAGCCAGACGCTCTCACGTCCCGGAAGCTGGTGAAAGTGCTCAGCGGTAAACCGGAAGCTGCGCAGGTGCTCCAACAAGTTCGGTCCAGGGGTTATGGCACTTGCCCGTCCCCACTCCTTCGAAGTGGCCAACGTCAGCAGGTCTGACTCCAGGCGCTCGGCCAACAGGGTAACGACGCGGGGCAAACCGGCGAACCCATCGCGGTCATAACGGGTCTTCTTCTGCTTGCCCGCACGTAGGCTGATGCCGATGACTGGCGGCTCGATCCCAGTGGCGACAGCGAAGGCGAGGTTAGCGAGAACCGCGCGAATGATGGCGTCCCGGTTTTGGCGGTCGGCCTCCCGTAGGCGACGCTGCCGGGGCGGCTCTAAGCGCTCCCAGTTGAGAATGAGATTGTCGCCGACCACCTCAATGAAGCGATGGGAGGAGGTTAGCCACGGGTCGAACATATGCCCAAACCGAGCATTGTGTGCGTCCCGGTCACCACCGACTAGATCAAGCGGTAATGAGTGGTCTATCGCCATCATCGGGCTGCCGCCGCTTTGCGTTCAATAATGGCGGCTAGGTGCTCCTCGCGGACGTGCTCGCAAGCGTCCTCCAGCATCTTCCCAAGGTGCCGCAAGGCAAGCCCGGCGGATCGAGGGTAGACATCGTAGCGGGAGTTCGGTCCGTAGACTGCATGGTAGCCGCTTGCGAGCCTGAAGACCGCCTTCGCTGCCTGGACACGCCGATACTCCCCCGGCTCTCCTCCTGGCCGGATGGGGTCTTCCGCGAGCGCTCCTGCGACGGCCAAGTAAGCGACGAGTAGCCTCGTAGGGGGCACTTCGGCGCGGCGCAGGCGGGCAAGGGATGCACGGGCCTTTGCGTGCGGCGCCAGCCGTTCGTTCACGTCCACCATCCGCTCGACCGGCCCGGCGTTGGCCATGAGGCCTCGCAGAGCGTCCAGCGCGGCCACAATCCAGATGTCATGGGGATGGGCCTTGATGAACCGTTCGGAGGCCCGCCGGTAGGGGCGCAACGTGGCGGCACTGTATGTCTTCTTCCAGTAAGAGCCGTGCCGGTTTTTCGCCTGAACGTGCAGCCGGCAATGAAACAGCGACAGGCCGCGTCCTGCATGAGCCTGCGTGAGGCGACCACATCCGGGGATGAGGCAAACTCGAAACGCTTCTTCCGCTCGCATGATGGTGCGCCGCTGGAGGTCGGCCTGACGGAGGGCTCTAGGAGATTGCTGAGAAGCCATTGGCCTCACAGCTCGTCATCCACTGGGGGGAAGCACTTCTTCTTCCTGGGGCCTTTAGCCTCCCGGCATGGCGGAATCTGATCGCGTTCATCGGCTGTAAGTGTCTTGTCCTTCTCCTGAGCTGCTCGCCGCGCCATCGTCTTCAGCAGCTCGCCCCGCAAATCCAGAGGGCAGTGGACGATCTTAAGATCGAGCTGCAATTCATCCCGTAGCTGAAAGATTGGCGCAGCGGCGTCTGCTTCGGCCTGAGGTTCGCCTCGCACTGAGACCCACTTGGTACGGTAGCAATCAGCCAGCGCTTTGTTTGCAACGTAGATTGTCAGTGATGTGCGGGGCGCAACATTCTCCAAGACGCCTCGAATGGCCATGATTCCGGCAAGCCATTCATTTCTGTTTGGGGCGGAGCTAGCTACGGCTCGTTCACTCGATACGGTAGCCCAGTGATCATATGTGATTGCCCAAGCCGATGCACAGTAACCTCGTGTGCCCGGCTGAGCCGGAGCCATTGAGGCGACGGCCCATGCTTCAGCTGTTTTGTAGTCAGAGCTGTTCACCGACTCGCTCATGCGAGTATCCCTTCGGTCAGGAGGATCAGAATTTGCTCCGCGCGACATCACGTCGGCCCAAAGACCAACGATGGCTGTGATGCGGATGGGATTGTCCAAGTCCCCTTCGAGAGAAGCGGTGTTCTCTCGGCTCGCCCGCGGATCAGGGCCCCGCTGAGCCAATGCGGGTGCGTGGCGAGTAGGTAGTGGCTAGCAAGGTAGATAGCAGCAGCGAGCGCAATCGGCAAGTAAGGAGGACTATTGGTCTGCTTCACCCGAAGAGCCGTTGCCCCTCCCCTCACCGCCCTGTAACAATCTACCCTGAGCGCAGACGCGGCGCTCCGGGGCGTGGAAACCCTGAGCTGAGCGGATTGGGTGCCATCCGGAAATGGCGCCGATCCTCGACCATGCGGTCGGGGAGCCTGCGGCTATGCAACAGGTTCTCCGAACTAAAGGCCGTAGGGACCGGCTCAGCTCGGTTTTCCAACTCCCCGATCACCAGGGTTCAGGAGCTTGCTTGCGGGGGCGTACCGCAGGCAGCGAGCCTCGGGGGAACTGCGAATGGCTTTTCACAAAGACCGTCTCATATCGGCGGGAATGGCGTGCGGGCTAACTGCACTGGTGGCGTGGCTCACTTGGCCAACTGCATCGGGCCGGTTCCAGGTGGCAGCGGAGCCCGGCAATCTCTGGCGTATCGACACGGTGACCGGTCATGTCTCCGTATGCCGGGGGACGAATATGGAGCAGCCGCCGATTTGCAGCCCTTTCGGCTCTCAATCTCTTGAGGCGTTCAGGAAGCGCTCGAATGCGAGCAAGCCTACTGCTGCCCTAGTGCCGTAAGGCAGCCCTCGGTAGACTGAGACCCCATGGCAAAATGAAGCTGGACCCGGCGAGGCGGCGCTCAGTTGCACAGGAGCCGGTGGAATGTTCCACCAGTGCTCCGAGGCGCGGCCACGAGTTCAACTCGCTCTTCTGCCTGCGCCTGTCAGCATCGCTCGCCCACGTACTTGCCGGCGGCGTCGAAGCTCATGGACCGCTCATAGCCGAAGGCGTTCCAGAACCGATCAAAGACCGGCCGCAGGACCTCCTCATCGGTCTGCTGCGCATCCGTGATGACGGCCTCGGGCAGCAGCAGCGCGTCAGTCCTCAACGTGCGCCGGAGCCCGAATGGATGCCGGGCGGCCTCCAAGCGGTGGCCGCGAACGCCGATGAGCGAGAGGAAGACGTAGAGCGGCAGCTCCACGCCCTTCTCCTTCAGCTTCTCACGGTATCGGCCAACGGCCTCTAGCACCTTCCACTCAACCGCGGAGGCAGAGATAAAAGGCCCGTGCTCATTGCTGTAGCCGACAGTTGAACCGCTCTCGATGATGCCTGAGCGGAACAGGAGGGCGTAGTTGAAGACCCCTTCCTCAATGTCTTCCCGCCCTGTGAACGTCGCGTAGCCCTCCATTGTGTGCACCGTGTTCAGGCCGCTAGACGATCCCACGGGGAGGATGAGGTCTCGATGCGGATTGATCCCGATATCCCTCTCCGCCGCGAACGCCTCCAGCGGCACGACATGAAGAATGGCCTTAGCGCCGCTCCTCAAGCCCACCGGCCCTTCGCCAGCCTCAATGATGCCGAGCCGCTCATTCCTGAAGCGGCGGATGCTCTGGTGAAGTCCCTCAGTGGCTAGGAAGGCAGCCCGCAGTTCGCCTACGTCCATGGAGGTCTTCCCGGCATTGGTCCGACCGTAGAAGTGCCCGTGGCCACGGAAGGTCACTCGATGTGGCCCTAGGTAGCTCCTTGGTGTCCTTAGGACTGGGAGGCCTTTGCCGTCCTGCCTCGACAGCCACCGCAGCTCCACCCGGGGCAGGCGCGGCTCCAGCCCAGTTCGCAAGATGCTCTCCAGGCGCAAGACCTCCGCGTCCGGGTCGGCCAGCTCGATGCCAGGCGCACCCGTGGCCTCGCCCTGCGCCTCCGTGATGCCGAACACGATGTCACCGCCGGCCGTGTTGGCGAGGGCGGAAACGTCGGCCAGGAACTCCCGCTTGTCGTCATCCCTGCCGCCCACCGGGGCCTGCTTCAGGTCCAGCGTGCGGCCTTCGCGGAGACCGCCCGCCTCCACCATCGCCGCTACGTCGCTGAAGGTCAGCCCGTTGATTGGCTTCGGGAGCATGGCGCCACCTGTGCGGGGGTGAGACGAGGGAAGAAATGCTGCCCCGATCCTACGAGCAGCCGGAGGCGTGTGCCACTCACACCGCGCCGAGTTCATCCGCGATGCTGTCGTGGCGGAAGTTGAGAGGCGTGAAGCCGAACAGGCCGCTGCTCAAGATCTCGGCCCACGCAATCGACCGCCTCCCAAATAGACGGCATGGCGTCCTAGCGCGTGAACCTTTGCCTCAACCGTGCGTTCGTTCCGCATACCGCACATCACCAAGAGGCCGACTCGATGCGCACCGTCTTGCTCGCCATTCCGCTGGCCCTGTCGCTCACCGCAGTGGCCTCCGCTCAGACCTCCCCTCCCACCACACCGGCAGTGCCCGCTCCAGGTACCCCCGGAGTTGCCACCCCGACCACAGGCTCAACGGGCTCGCCCGGTGCTGCCACCTACTCGCCCACCGGCCGTCCCGCTGACACGATGTCGAACGAC